>Ga0302303_10000004_pt1 | contig 439824 bp, 411 predicted proteins | sample III_Palsa_E2_1_FD_194542 | JGI IMG/M metagenome (GOLD analysis project Ga0302303, IMG submission 194542) | Peat permafrost microbial communities from Stordalen Mire near Abisko, Sweden - III_Palsa_E2_1 | ecosystem: Environmental > Terrestrial > Soil > Palsa > Peat permafrost | place: Sweden... | reverse complement strand
AAATGAGGTTTTTTTTGCACTTTAACTAATTGATTATGAATTAAATATACGAAAAAGATTATTTAAAATAAACTTAATTAATTGATAATCAGGTATTTATTACCTTAACTTAATGACATTGGGCGCACGCGTGCCGCGTGTGTCTTTCAAGAACTATTTATAAGTACGAAATATCAATAAGCTCTTTACCACCCCAAGAGTCAACAGCACTTGATTATTTCCAATGTCATCGTTTAACAACAAATCCCGAAACAACCGGGTTATTCCGTATAAATGATTACATAATAGATATATGCTTGTTATAGAGGACACGTATGCGCCGGCAGTTGTTGTTAGCGGTTTTGTTCTCATTTCTTCGTCAGTTTGTATCTCAAATGTGTTGTCAAGTTTGAAGGTATTACTTCAATAATTTGAATATCATATATGTCTTTGTCAATGCCGTCAAACAGCCGGATACCACTTCCTAAAAAAACAGGGGCAATGTGAATAAAAAATTCGTCCACAAGCCCTGCATTCAAAAATTGTTGAATGGTATTCGCACCGCCTTGTATTCTGATGTCTTTTCCTTTGGCTGATTGTCTTGCTTTTTCTAATGCACTTTGTATTCCATCATTGATGAAATAAAAAGCTGTAGTCCCTTTTTGAACCCAGGGCTCCCGTTTTTCGTGTGTCAGAACATAAACATCTGCTTTGTATAAATCTTCTGCCCAATGGACCTCGCCTTCTTCAAACATTCGTTTTCCCATAATGTAAGCACCTGTTCTTGCAAACACATCATCAATTAATTCGCTATCGGCACCGTATTCTTCACCGCCTTCCATATTGATGTTTTTCCAAAATGCTTTTTGTTTAAACATCCACTGGTGAATTTTTCCTGAAACGCCGCCCATTGGATTGTCTGGCCTTCTGTTATCGCCTGCGAAAAAACCATCAAGCGATATGCCGCTGTCAAAGATAATTTTGCTCATTATTTTTATTTATTGTCAAAGTTGTTTTTTGTCCGTTGGTTTGATTGTTATCGCTGTCGCTTCGCTGGCGCACTGCGTGTGCCTTTCAACGTAATACTCCAGCAGCTTAGTAGCCTGCGTCATTCCTTAACACGAATAAAAGGCTCATTTGCCCACGCTTGTACCCGTGCATCACAAGGATCTGAAATACTTTTAATAAACAGTTTATCATCCTTAATTAAATATTTAACGGTAAATACATCACCCACATTGCATGGACTTTGCCCGCTTGTTTTTTTCATAGTAATTACGCTGTCTTTAACCGAATAGGTCATCGTTTCACCAACTATATTGTTTTCAGGGATTACCATATTAACGGAATCCAGCTTAAAATCAAGAATTACAGTTGTTTCGTCGGGCACATTCATTTTTCCTTCCCATCTGGTGTTTTTTAATTGGGCCTTTGAAATTGATGCTATCAAAAGCAATGCGGCTAACAAATAAAATGTTTTCATAATGTTAAATTTAGCAGATGTTGTTGAATTACAATGTAGTATAATTATTTTTAGATTAGATGTGAAAAATAAGTTTTATGAAGACGTTAAAAATACTGCTGCCCACATTGTTGTTATCATCTGCGGCCTTATGTAAATCAAATATTTTGGTGGGGGATACTACTAAAAATACGGCTGCCGCTGTAGTTCAGCGACAAGTAGATGCCTACAATGCCAGAGATATAAATAGCTTTTCGGATACTTATGCGGATAGCGTTAAATTTTACAATTTTCCGGACAAATATCTTGGTAAAGGAAAAGAGTTTATCAAAAAAGGATATACCGGTCTTTTTTTGCGTTACCCCAAATTACATTGTAATATAATGGAGAGGATTGTGCAAGGGAACACTATCATTGATAAAGAAAATGTAATAATAACCGATAGCAGGCACCTGGACGCCGTGGCTATTTATGAGGTAGAGGATGGTAAAATTATTAAAGTCTTTTTTTTGAAATAAAGGCCGCCGGCAGAAGTTTTTAATTTCTGACAGGGGGTAAAAAGTAGCTTTGTAGTTTAAATAGTTTGGATTTCAATTTGTTGAATATCAAAAAGTTGAGTTATCTATTTCTTCAATATTTTCAAGCGATTCCCACCCCAATGGCCCAACTGCTTTAAAACAAATTGGCATATTAATGGTTGCTCTTATTGAATGGATAAAAATGCGCTTACCTTTTTGCAGGCACCACAAATTAGCTTAAGCTTAGCTGAACAAAAGCAGGGCCTGTTAAGCGCGATCATCGCCACTTCAGACGATGCTATTATCAGTAAAACGCTAAAGGGCATTATTACCAGCTGGAACCCTGCGGCTGAACGGATGTTTGGTTACAGCGAAGCCGAAACCATCGGCCAGCATATTTCATTGATCATTCCACCTGATAGGTTGGATGAAGAAGCCTATATTATTGGGCAGATCGCGCAGGGCAATCGCGTTAATCACTTTGAAACTCTCAGACTTGCGCGCGACGGCAAGCTGATTCCTATATCGCTATCTATATCACCCATCATAAGCAGCAAGGGCGTAATTATTGGGGCTTCCAAAATTGCCCGTAACATCCTTGAGCGGCAAATAGCCGACGAGAAGCAATCTATGTTGGCTGCCATTGTCGCCAGTTCAGATGATGCCATTATCAGTAAAACGCTCGAAGGCATCATCAACAGCTGGAATCCTGCTGCCGAAAGGATGTTCGGTTATACCGAAACAGAAGTTTTGGGTAAGCATATCTCGCTGATCATACCGCCCGAGCGCCTACAGGAAGAAGCTTTCATTATCGGTGAGGTTTCTAAAGGCAACAAGGTAGATCATTTTCATACGGTGCGGCTGGCTAAAGATGGTCGGCAGGTGGCCATATCACTTTCGGTGTCGCCGATTGTAAATGATTCCGGGATGGTCATCGGCGCCTCGAAGATTGCACGTGATATCAGCGAGCAGCTATCGGTACAGCAAGAGAAAGAACGACTTTATGAGCAAGTTAAGATCCTGAACGACAGAAAAGACGAATTTATCGGGCTGGCCAGCCATGAACTGAAAACGCCGCTAACGAGCATTAGCGGTTATCTGCAGATCCTCAGCACAATGATGATCGATGACAAAGGCCGACTCTTTGTAGCGAAGACCAGGCAGCAGGTGAAAAAGCTAAGCGCGCTGATATCCGATCTGCTGGATGTATCCAAGATCGAGGCCGGCAGATTGCGATTAGCTTTAGAGCAGTTCGATATACTGCAGGTTCTGAAAGATGCTATAGAATTGCTTTCATACAGCAACAACAATTACGATATTTCTCTGAAAACAGAAATAACTGAATTGCAGGTAACCGGCGACCCGCACCGGATAGAACAGGTGCTCGTCAACCTGCTAACCAATGCCATTCGCTATTCACCAGGCACAGACCGGATTATCATCTATCTTAGCCAGGAACTCCATGAGGTCAGGATCGGCATCCAGGATTTCGGTATCGGGATTGCCCCGGAAAAACTAAAGGATATTTTCACCAGGTTTTACCGGGTCGACGACACCAATTCGAATGTATCCGGATTAGGCATTGGTCTTTATTTGTCACAAGATATCGTCTTACGGCATAAGGGCAGGATCTGGGCAGAAAGCGAACCGGGAATAGGCAGCACTTTTTGGTTCACACTCCCACTGGATAAATAAACAGCCGTTTGGTACAAATTGGTTAAACCGCAATTCAATCCATATCGACATTCACGGCCCAATGTCATTAAGTTAAAAGAGGGCACCAAGCATATAGCCCCCTCTAAATCTCCCCCGGAAGGGGAGACTTTTGCTTCGTCCGCGTTTATTTTTTTAAGTCCTCCCTTCCGGGGAGGATTATTCATATTTTGATTGATTTTTAAGGCATTCATGAGGGCTTCGCCGTTTAGGTGGGGCTTAACTTAATGACATTACGCGTGCGCCATCAAAGGTTTTCAGCCTGTAATCGGGCTTTTTGTTTTATGCCGATTTTATAATATGATCAAAAATTGCAAGCTTATTTTAACTATTTTGGATTTTTGAAATAAATGCTGCTCAGATCGCTCGTATTAACCGGTGCCATTAATGGCTTATTTTTCATCCTGCTGTTAAAGAGTAAGCCAAAAAACTCGAATAGCGACCAAATATTAATGTTATGGATGGGGATTATTTCGCTGCAATTAGGCTTTTATTATGATAACTTATCTGTCAACCCCATTTTTCCGGGTTATTTACAATTGTTAGGTTTTTCCCTGCCGCTAATTAGTTCTCCGGTGCTTTATTTCTATATCCGTTCTTTGTCTCTTGGAGTCGGCTTTAAGTGGAAAAACATACTGATCCATCTGCTGCCATTCCTGATTTTCAATTGCATTGCTTTTTTTCTTTATTACGCCAAACAGAATTATCTGTTTTTGAAAGATGGCTTCCCACATTTTAGCAGTGCATTAAATCCGCTGGTTACGTATACCTTAACTGCTTTATTGGCACTTGTTCCTGGCTGCTACGTAGTTTTAAGCTTTCTGCTGCTTTTAAGTCATCAAAAAAGACTGCCAGATAATTATTCCTATACCGAAAAAATAAACCTGAACTGGTTAAAATGGATCGTTGTTTCGCTCCTTATTCTTTTTATAGGGTTATTTCTATTTATAAAATATGGGGTTAGTTACGGGCTTGTAGGTTACCCTAATCTTTTTGCAGTTGTTGGGGCCATCCTTACTGTTTATGTTTTTTTTATCGGGTTCTGTGGTCTGCACCAGGATGCCGTATTTAACAGCGACAGATCACTCGAGGGAAATCTTAACGAAGAAGATAGCATAACAGTAAACTATAAAAATTCGGGATTGAGTGATGAAAAGGCAGATCAAATTTTTATGCGGTTAAAATTTTATATGGATAAAGAGAAACCCTTTTTGAAAGAAGACCTGAGTCTCGCTATGCTTGCACGTGAATTGGAGATCACCGCAAACCAGCTTTCGCAAGTTGTTAATCAAAAGTCCGGATCAAATTTCTTTAATTTCATAAACGGCTATAGGGTAGAGGCTGTTAAAGATAAATTTAAAGATCCTGCATTGGCCGCTTATTCAATATTGGGAATTGCTTACGATTCCGGCTTTCGTTCAAAGTCGTCTTTCAATAAAATTTTTAAGGAAACGACCGGCCAAACACCTTTACAATACCGAAAAGCAGTTAGCGCCTGAATTTATAGGTCTTTCCCTACCTTTCCGGACGATTGCCATCTGTTTTAGGCTTTCTTTTGTTAAAAAATCAGCAATGGAAAGTCTTTCAGTTATTCACAAAATTAATATTGCGGTACACATCGCAGCAGGTTCATCAGCGTTAATTGTAGGTTTAATGGCTCTTATTGTAAAAAAGGGAAAAAAACTGCACCGGCTTACCGGCCGGTTATTCCTTATCCTGATGACTATTGTTATTTTAACCGGATTAATAGGGGTGTTTGTATTCGGCAGAAATACCTTTTTGCTGGTTATAACCGTATTGAGTGGTTACCTGGCATTTTCAGGTTACCGGGTCATAAAATCAAAGTCAAATACCCCTAAGTTTATGGATATTTTTATATGCCTGGTATCGTTGGTATCTGTGCTATACTTCCTTTATTATTTTAAATCTATCGGCATGATATGGTCACCCGTAATTGTGTACAGTACGGTAGGCTATTTATTTTTGATGATTGTGTATGATTTGGGCAGATACTTTATACCAACCAAAATATATGGAAACCTGTGGATACACGAACATATTTTAAAAATGGTGAGTGCTTTCACCGGTTTAGTATCTGCTTTTTCAGGAACAGTTTTCCCACAGTATCAACCTTATAGCCAGTTTACCCCATCTATTTTAGGAACATTAGCCGCAATCTGCTTTATGATTGCTGTTGCCAACAGTAAAAAATATGTTAATGTTAATTTAAAAACGGTTGGATAAGCTTCCCGTCGCCTATTGGGAGTACAAAGCCCAATACGAAAGTATTGGGTTTTGTTGTTTTTGTATAGATCAGTTTTGCAGCGATCCAACGTATTGATAACTGTTGATGAGGACACCGGTGGGAGTGGCCTTCGAGCTCAAGAAAGCAAGTTCGCGCGGGTCAACATTGTCCGAAAAGAAGCGTTTACCCTGACCCAGCAATACCGGGTACACAAATAGCACAACTTCGTCAACCAATCCTTGCGCGAGTAGTACGGATGTCAGCGTCGAACTTCCCCATAGGATCAGGTCAGGGCCGTCCGTTGATTTGACACTCCGAACACCTGCTATAATGTCCTTGCCCAAGTCTTTGACCGGCCCCCATTCGAGGCTGTCGGGCCTGTGGGTTGCAACATATTTCGTGGCGGCGTTCAACCCGTTCGCTAACGGGCTGCTCTCAGCATTCGGCCAGAAGCCGGCCCATATATCGTAGGTGCGTCGGCCAAGCAGCAGATCAAAGCTCGCACCATGTGCCTCAATAACGGCCTCCCGCCCGGCCAGACTTCTATACGGCGCTATCCATCCGCCATACGGGTAATCTTCGCCATCTTCGCCCCGTCCGCCGGGTGCCTGGATCACGCCATCCAGCGAGATATGTTCGATAATTCTGATCTTTCTCATTGTATTTGCTAATAGTTTATTGTTTGTCCAAAGTTAAAACGGACGAGGTACGCTCATGAGGTGCAATCGTGACAATATGAGGGCGTTTTTGTGACCATTTGCATTTGTCCAAAGCGAAAGTAATAATTTAAAATAAAACCTTATTTCTCACCTAAGCTTTTCTTTAATAGACGAGCAGAAGACACCGATTAACTGAAAGGTCAGTTGAAATTCATAACTTGCAAATAAACCTTATGGAAAAGAAAATTGAAAAAATCGCAGTTCTAATCGACGGGGATAATGCACAAGCCAAATTATTAAAAGCTATACTGGAAGAAATTGCAAAATATGGCAAAGTAACGATCAGAAGAATATACGGTGATTGGACACAACAGGGAATGAACAGTTGGAAGGATTTGTTAAATGACCTGTCATTTACCCCCATACAGAAATTTAGTTATACTTCAGGTAAAAATTCAACTGATGGCGCATTGATTATTGATGCGATGGACATATTACATAGCGGCGTGGTAGACGGTTTTTGTATTGTTTCGAGCGATAGTGATTACACGGGTTTGGCCAAAAGAATAAGAGAAGAAGGCGTTTTTGTAATGGGCGTTGGTGAAAAGAAAACTCCTAATGCGTTTGTTCGGTCCTGCGAAGTATTTACATTCAGCGAAAATATCGTTCAGGAAGAAACGCTTGAAAAAGAAGCAACTGCATCCAAATCAAAGAACAGTACCGATAAGACTGAAGAAAAGCAATATCCAAAGGTTGATCTTGATCTTATAGATAAAGCATATTTTATGTCAAACCGGGAAGATGCGGAAACGTTGGTTTCTGCACTGGGCACCAATCTCCGGAAAATTGACCCAAGTTTTGACTCCAGGGCACATGGTTTTTACAATTTAACAAAACTTCTGGAAAGCTTACCCGAATATGAAGTGTTAAAAATTGAAATAGGCGGTGTAAAACATAATGCGACCAAGAGAAAACAGAAGACCGCTAAGAAGTAAATCTTGTGGACTTTAATCACGTCTGACTCAGAAATAAGTTAAATTTATTTAAGAATAACACATTTCACTATTTAACTATAGGATAGGCAGTTAGTGATGAGGAACTTTGATTAAGGCTGTCATATCAATTATTTATAAAAATAAAAGGCAATATCCACCAACTTAAAGCGTCTTAATGAGTATAAAAGTGCTTATAAAATTTCTAACCCATCTAAAACAGCAGTATTAACCCACTGTTGCAATGTTAATTTTAAGTTACACCCAAGCACTTTTCTTACAAAAATTCTAAGGCAGGCCTGCCTTCGTTTCAAGCATAATTCTTTTTAATTAAACCGGGCTCTAACCGGTGTTAACAGCATATTAATCTATTTTTTTATATGCACTAAATACGCAGTACTGATAATTTTATATAAACTTTTAAAAATCAAATTAATGGAAACACAAACAATGAAAGCAACAAATTTAAAGCTCAAGGAGTTTTTTGTTCACCAGTTAAGAGATATTTATTGGGCAGAAAAAAAGCTGTTCAACGCATTACCAAATATGCAGGAGGCAGCAACAACACCAGAGTTGAAGGATGCCTTCGGTCAACATCAACACCTGGCACAAACCCAAGTAGAACGATTGGAGCAGGTGTTCGGCATGGTAAATGAAAAAATCGATTCGGGAAAATGTGCAGCCATTGCCGGTATTGTGGAAGAAGGAGTGGATGTAATTGAAGAAACCAACAAAGGCACAAGCCAACGGGACACCGGCCTCATCTTCGCAGGCAAAAAAGCCGAACATTATAAAATAGCCACTTATAGTGCCATGATTAACTTAGCCCGTAACATTGGTTACCGGCATGCAGCGGATATTTTAGGCGAAACACTAGCTGAGGACAAGGCAGCCGATGCCTTACTGACGAGGATTTCAGAAAACAATGTAAATTATACATTAAATTAAAAATAAGATAAGTCCGCAACATTGTTTAATTTTTTAGTAAAATGATAAAGCCAGTATTCATAAAAGAATACTGGCTTTTTACACTATGCTGGTTTTATTAATATTTTTTTAACCCCAATCCTTATTTTATGGTCCTGGCTATCCTGATTGTTTAAGAAACATCTTAATACTTAGCCGCTTGAAATTTATGAATCGAATACATTCGAACAGCGAGGTTTACCCCACCGGCAGTTGCACATAAAAGGTAGTTCCGTTGCCCTTATCACTGTTAAACCAGATACTGCCTCCATGTGCCTCCACTATCTGTTTGGAAATTGCCAACCCCAGGCCGAAGGGTTGCTCGCCGGCTGTTCCCTGCCTTTTGGCTTCGGTGAACATATCAAATATTTTATCCTTCATTTCTAAAGGGATTCCTATGCCATGATCTTCTACCTGGATAATCACATGGTTAGCATTTTCTGTCATTTGTACTAATATATTTGCTCCGGTGGGGCTAAATTTAATGGCGTTGGCGATCAGGTTGCTCACTACCCGCCACATTTTTTCGCGGTTAACTGACAGGGTAACAGGTGCTGCCTGCAAAGTGATTTGCTGCATCTTTGCTTCGGCTTTGAAACGCATCAGGTCAACACAGTAATACAGCATCTGGTACAAGTCTATCGGTTCTTTTTTCATGTCCTCCAGGTGAGTATGCACCTGCAAAAGATCGCTAACCAGTTCCAGCGAGTTTTGTCCCGAGGTTTTGATCAGTTCCAGCATCATTCGGTCATCGTCTGATCGGTCCGGATCATCCAGCATCAAAGTTGCTACCGAAGTAATCCCGCCAATTGGGTTGCGCAGATCATGGGCGGCAATCTTCATCATCCGGGTATTGTCTGCCTGGCTTTGCTCCAAGTCGCCTAGTGTTTTTTTCATCTCACTGTTCTGTTTACGGCTTTGTTTATTTAAACGACTGGAGATCTGGTACATGCGGTAAATAATCACAATTAGCAGGATACTTACTACGCAAATGAAAATCAGCATCCATATTTCTGCATTATTACTTTTGTTTTTGATTTCAAGCAGCTTGTTATCATCCTGTATCGCATTATATTTTATATAATCACCTATAAATTTTTTCAATTGGGCATTTTCTGCTGTCAATGCTGCTTCCATTAAGCGGTGAACACCAATTATTTTATCCTTATTGCCGGATAATTCGGTATAGGCTAAAATCACCTTTAATACCTTTACCTTCAAATAAACATAGCCCTTTGCCTCAATAAGCTGATAAGCACGGTTATAATAACTCAGCACGCTGTCTGGCTTGTCTTGATAATAAGCGGCAAACTGGCCAAGTGAATTAATTTCAAAATATTCCATCCCTGCATCGTGCGATTCGGATAAGGCCCGGTTCATTATGGGCAAGGCCTCTTTCTTACGCCCTTCATCAAACAGCTCACCGGCTTGTAGCTGTAAAAGGACGATCAGCATTTGCTGATCTTTAAACCGGTTGGCAATTTTCTGCGACTTATTAAGGTAATACCGAATGCTATCTTGCGTAAGGGCGGCATTGACGATACAGTAATTGGCATATACCATGCTCATCATGCTATCTTTTTTTAACTTTTCGCCTGTTTTAATAGCCAGGCGCGAAAGAGATTTAGCGCGTACAGTGTCTTGCATACCGAGATACACGGTGGCCATATTCATCAACACCTGGGTCGTACTTGCTGTATCAGACTGTAGTTTGGAAGCAGACAACACCTTGCTGAACAATTGCAATGATTCCCGGAACAGTCCTTTTAAAAAAAGCGCCGAAGCAATAACATTGTCAGCACCTGTTTCACCTTTGGCGTAATGCAGCCTCACTGCCATCGTTTTAGCTTTCATAGCATAATAGAAACAGCTGTCGGGGTTTTTGAGGTAGTATAGCATCCCTATCCGGTTAAGACTATTGACCAGGCTGCTGCTGTCTTTGATGGCAGAAAGTTTGTGTTGCTCCTGTTGTATCAGTGCGGTTTGGCCTTGTGCCGGGCAATAGCAAAGGCAAAATAACACGAACAATATAAGATAGCGAATTGGTTTTGGTAAATTCATTTGCTCAGGGGTAAAAACTTGACTGTAAGTTACAATTTTCCCGGGGTCTAAAATATTAGTTATTATTTAAAAATAAGATTGAATTAATATTTCAAATACCAGCAATTACCGATGCCTTAAAACGCAAAAAGCCTGATATGAAAATATCAGGCTTTTGTTTAGGATGATTTTTTAAATCATGATAATTCTACATTCGTTAAAAATGCCCGCATTACATGATTAATATCCAGATGCTGAGCGGCAAAACTGAGGGCATTATTCCTCTTCTCTAAGAAGCTTTCGTTGGGTTTCAGCAATCCAATTAATTTTGATAATACCTGCGGATTATCCGGCTCGGTAATATACCCCAGGTCATATTGCGTAATAAGGTTGTACATTGATGTGCCGGGTAATGCGGTGGCTATACAAACGCCGCCCATCCCTAAAATGGTGGTCAATTTTGAGGGCATCATCAGGTCGCTGGCTTTTGATTTCTGCAACACCAGGTGATAATCGGCCATATTCAAAAACTCATTAAACAGCGCCTTATCCTGTACTGGTAAAAACTTTACATTGGTTAATTTCTTTTCTTCCGTCATCTCCATTAATCGCTCCTTGTATGGTCCCGACCCGCAGATGATGAATTGAATACTTTTATTTTCCATATGGTTTTCGGCCGCTAAAAGCACATGGTCAAGAGCCTGTTTTTCGCCGATGGCGCCTGAATACAAAAATAAAATATCATCTAATTTATAACCCCAGTTGGTTTTAAGCTCATTTCTTGATTCAATGGGGAAAATATAGCTGGTATCTATCCAATTGGGAAACAAAAACACTTCTCTGTCCAGCTTTTCCTTTATTTTGTTAACCATCCCGGCCGAAATACTGCTTACATAATTGGCTTTCGCCAGCATATTTCTTTCACTTTTGTAAACAATGTCAAACAGCTTTTTGCTTGATAACATATTTAGCTCCTGAGCCGCATCTATCTGTAAGTCCTGAATATGATATAACACTTTGCCGCCATTTCGTTTTTTTAACATTAAACCGAGGTAACCGAGGTGAAAAGGAGGGGCAATGGTAATGATTAGGTCGAATTTTTGCCGGATAATTATAAATCCAAGTATCTTCCAGATCATTGATGTCCAGAACGAAAAATCCTGGATAATCCTTTTTTTGCCGGATGGATTTGAAGGTACATACAAAGGGCACCTGTGAATAATGGTACGGGTATTTGATTCGGGGTGTTCTATAACTTCTTTTTTGAACCAGAATGATTTCTTTTTATATGGTTCCTGAACCTCCCATTGCGGATAGTACGGATAGGTAGTTATAACCGTACAATTATGTCCGTTAGATGCCAGCCAGTTCATCATTTCACCATTATATTTACCAATACCGGTTGGCTCTGGCGCAAAATTTTGACTAATAAGCAACACCTTTTTATTGGCCGTCAAATTATTTTCACTCGAACTCATTGAAAGATATTTTTAAGATATTTTGAATAGTGTTTTTGTAATGGATGTCAGTCCCGCTGTAATTCGAACTTAACAAGGATGGTTAAACGAATTACCGGAACCCGATGTTGCCTTTTAGACGAGGCAACAGATATAGAGCTTTCAGATTTTTTTAACGGCTGCACGCTCAATTGGCTGCATAGCATAGAAGATGCTGTTATGCATCATGTTTTATTAGCAAAATTATCCCGTGTGAAGACTGACTAAAATCTTAATAGGCCCACGTCATGTCGGCCAAAAACAACAATAGTGTATTGAATGCCTATAGAATAATAAGAATATACTTTTACTGATGGTGTAACGGGGAGGTTGTTATAGCTTTCAAGGCCTCTTCCAGCTACATAATTAACGCTATATGACAAATCGATTTTTAGCAGCGGATCGTTGTAATTTGTTTTTATATTAAAAAGATAACCAACCTTAAGAGGAATTACCGGTGCTTTATAATGTATATAATCAGGGATGTTTGAAAATACAGAACCCGGTCTGCTATGCAGATAGCCTACGCCCGATATGGCATAAAAGTTTCTCATAGGGTCCAAAAATGAATCTTCATCTATAAGGGCACCAAAATGCAATTGCGCCTCCAAAAAAACAGCCTGATACTTATTATAAAGATTATTATTGGATGCACTATAGGGCAGTGCACTTGGCTTACCTGCGGCGATTAAACCAATCTGCGCTTCGAAAACTCCATCGAAATAGGGAGAAGGGTAGTAGTTGATGCTACCACTATATGAAAATGATGTTTTAGCATTTGCCAAATATGGATTTGTTCCGCCGGCAGCAAATGCCAAATTAAGCGATTGAGCGTCGTTTTGTGCTTTTAAACTTATTGAAATAAATAGAAGAGCTATTACCAGGAGTAATTTATTCATATTGTTTTTTTAGGCGCGTTAAATATGAAACAGGCTTTTAGGTTGATAATAATCATGCGCTAACTTGTCCAACATTTTAATGTTTAAAATCTTCGTTGGTGTTATACGGGAGTTTGGAATTAGAGTTCGTTATTAGCGGAAATATTACTTAAGCTATTTATTTAGTTTAGATTGTTTGGATAAAAGCTCCCTTGTGTTAATTATAATAAAATACTCATAAATAGATTGTAGCGCTGCGTAGGTTAAGCCCGCACTACCGTCCAAAAAGGCTCGGCGTACTATTACCATATAAAACCACTTAATTAAGGGTCGCCCCGGCATTTTATAAAAAATACCTTTTTGATGAAAACGGCGTTCGCTGAAACTCTTACCAGCCAACGCTTTTAATAGCGAAAAATGAGTTCGGTTGTCCATGTCATGTATTCGTACAGCAGCTTCCATTTCGGCATAGTTGAGATGTCGCGCTAGCCAAAATTTAAAACCTTTGCTAAAGGGATAATGATCAAGATAACCGCCAATTCGTTCCACTGGCCCGTCAGGTTTTGAAATTACGTGAATTGGCCGTTCATACCGCATCTTATCCGATCTGAATAACCTCAAATAATAGGGCGACATTTGAGCATGCTTTAGCCATCTTCCGTTCCAGGCGAAATCACGGCGTCTTATTTCAAAAGCAGCATTTTCAGTCGCATTTAAATCTAATTTTTTTATCGTTTCATACAAGCCTTCTGAAACCCGCTCATCAGCATCAATGTATAATACCCACGGATATTTAAATGGAATATTTGCCATGGCCCAATTCTGATGGTCTGCCCAGTTATCAAATTTTCTTTTACTGATGGTGGCGCCAGCAGCTGTCGCAATATCAATAGTACCGTCAATACTAAATGAATCAAATAAATGAATGTCGTCACACCAGGATACCGATTGAAGGCAGCCAGGCAAATCCTGTTCTTCGTTTTTAGTAAGTATAAGAACTGAAACCATACGTATGAGTTATAATAATAAAAAAGTAATTAAAAACGCTACATTATCTTAACAATGCTGCATTTGCTTTGATGTGATTTTCATTGAACATTTAGTATAAATAACAGCGTGTGCTTTTTCAATGTGCTTGAATGTTTTGAATCAAGAAATTTTATTACGTTTCTTTACTGCTTTGGCAGGATTGCCAATATAAACAGTCCACGATTCCAGATTTTTAGAAGCAATAGATGCTGCACCTAAAATGGCTCCTTCATAGCAATGAACACCTGGTAGAACAATTGCTTTAGCGCATATCCAAACATAAGGCTCAATGGTTATATGTTTCTTGATATAAGTAAAATTTCGGGAGTTATAATCATGAGTTGCGCCACATATATAAGCATCCTGTGATATGGTTACACGATATCCCAAAGAAACTCCTCCGGGATTATAAATTTCAGCACCCGGCCCTATTGTAACAACATCATCTGTTTTAAGCAGCCATGGAGCCCAGATTTTACTATTAGGGTAAATAGCATTGTTTTCGCCAATTTTTGCACCAAATCGTCTTAAAATCCAAATCCGCCAACCATGCATGGGTTTGGGTGTCCAACGGCATAAAATGTTCCAAGTGATTCCCCAGAATAAACGACGAAACTTGTTTCCGAGAGAAAAGACGGATACCTTATATAGATCAATACCTGACAAAATATCTTGATTTTCCATTATCTATCTGCTTGCATTTAAATGAGATACATCTATCAACTTTAATAAACTGCTTTTTATGCAAATGCTTCTAATTTTTCGTATCTCGAAGTAGTGGTAATAGTTATCAAACATTTATTTGTTTTTTAACGTAATTTCTTATTATATAATTGAGCTGTTTATCGCAGTAAATAAACGTTGGGCAAAATTTTCAATCGAAAAATTTTCTGCATAACACTCATGAGCTGCATTTTCCATTGTTCTTTTTTCTTTTGGCGCTAGTTCGATCCATTTTTTCAATAGGTCAATCGTGCCTTCTAAAGTATCATTATTTATAAACCCTGCTCGTTTTGCCTCAATCTCGCGCCAAATATTTACCTGGTCAGAAATAAGAACTGGCTTGCTACAGGCCAATGCCTCTACTACAGCGATGCCAAAGTTTTCCTGGTGGCTTGGTAGTATAAAGGCTTCACAACCATAAAATGCTCCCCATTTGGCATCTCCGGTTAACATATCGGTAAAAAATACATCAGCCTTAACTTCAGGTGTTTTTTCCAGCTCATCCTGTAGTAATTTGCCAAACTTTGTTTCTAAACCCGGCCCCGCTATTACAAGCTTAGGCATTATTGCATTTGATAAGTTTATGGATTTATGCAGGGCAACATATGCTTTTATAAGCAGATCTACCCCTTTTTTAATATGTATACGGCTTATAAATAGCAAATAAGGTTTCCCATTTAAACCGGAACAACATTTGTTAAAGGCTATAGCCATATCCGGGCTATACAGCGGGGGGGATTCTATACCGTAGCCTACATTATATTCTTTCCTGGGGTGATAAGGGAAAAAAGATTTCCTGGCCAAAAGTAATTCTGTATTGCAGGTAAATAACATGCCATCAGCATCATTTACAACCTTTCTTTCTATTAGTTTCCAATATATCCAGTTTCTTATTGCCTTTAACTTTCTTTCTTTAGCGCGCTGAAAGTATGGGTCAAGCATGCCATGGGGCATCACTAAAACCCGCGGAGCTTTTGCATCCGGCGTTTTTTTTTTGATGGTGCTGATCACTTTCCAGGTCGCATAACTATTATACAACCATAGCCCATTAATGATAATTACATCAAACCGATGTATGTTAGCTTTTAACCATGGAATAAATTTAGAACAGTAATGCCACGGGCCTTTTCCGGGGCCAACTGCATGGACCAAAAAATTGTCAGAGCCTAAGTAAGGAGAATCTGGCAAATCAAAACACACCACCTCTCTTATTACCCCAACGTCTTTCATGCTTTTGTCAAGATTACGTATACCCTGGGCCGGCCCGCCGCTCTTTGGGTCCATGCTAGCTATTATATGAAGTAGTCGCATCTAATAAAAGTATATTCAGAATGTTTTTGTAATCGCTTATTACGATTTTAATAATTATATAGTTTGACCTGAAAAGCCTTTAACTTTAGCCAAAACTTCATGGAATATTTTTTCAAATTTGTCCAGAGCGGCATCAGTATTAAAACGGTTTGTGTTATAAAGCCCTTTGGCTAAAATATTCAGCCGGTCGGTATCGGGTATATTTAACGCTTGGTTTAAAATCTTAGCTGCTTGTAATGCCCATGATTTAGCCTTATCAGCATCGGTCGGTTGCACCGGGATATAGATCGCGGCATTAGCACCCACCTCCGTCATTGGTGCTTCATCAGTAGTTATTACCATACATCCAGAGGCCATAGCTTCGGCTATTGGCCAGCCAAAACCTTCGGCAAGTGAAGGGAAAAGTAATACGGAAGCACCTGAATAAGCTGCATTAATATACTCATCACCCATATCAGTAAGCAAATAAATTTGAGTGCGATAAGGCGACTTGTCTATTTCCTGCTGCAAATTTGACGACGGCTCTAAGCCGATAAGCAACAATGGCAAGTCATTATTAAACAATTGGCACCACTCATTATAAATAGCAACAACACCAATCCTGTTTTTGTACCATTGGTTTCCGCCTATATGCAAAATGTATCCGTTAAGCGTGTTGATACCTGTTTTTGTATTTAATATTTTTCTGGAGGCTTTTACATCCAGCGATAAAAATCCTTTATTGAAGCCATTGTAAATTACTTTTGATAATGCAGGTACATGCCCCAAAAAAATGTGCAAATCTTCTTGTGTTTTTTTTGAAACAGATATGAAATTTTCTCCCTGGGTATAACCCTTATTTATAAGCCGCTGGTATACGCGCCCCGACCAGCCTGTTGGATTTTGAGGAATCTCGCCTTTGGCAGATCGTTGTGCTAAAAAATCATGACAGATTACAACATGTGGCAGGTGCTTTACAATAGGAACCCACATACCTAACGCGTGATCTGTAAATACATAAAGCATATCCTTATGGCTTTTAATACGTCGCCGTACTACCACTGGAAAAACAACGAACTGATCAATATATCCTAACCATTTTTTCAAAAAACGGGGGACTGGCAGTTTGAAAAAAAGAGGCTCGGGTGAATATACCTCTACTTCATATCCGCGCTTTTGCATACCATCAGCCAACATATTTGTAAACCTGGGCATGCTTTGCTGATCAAGAAATGTGGGATGAGCAAATAATACAATCTTCATTTAAGGAATTTCGTTAATGATTGCATCTGCAGTTGTAGCAATTGAATAAGCGGTTAATTGTTGATTAGCCCAATCAAAATCTCTTGGAAACTGATGCAATTCAACTACGCTAGTGGCGAGTTCTACGGCATTTCTTTCTTTAAAAACCCGGAATCGATCCATTGTTTTAAAGTTTGCATTGCAACCCACTGCGTCACTTACTATTACTCCGCAACCGGCTTGCATGGCTTCATTGGCTACTAATCCCCATGTTTCGCCCATCCTTCTTGATGGTAATATCATCAAGTCCATTGCAAGATAATGAGATGCTAATTGCGACTGATTTACAAAGCCTGCAAAGAAGGTGTTTATGTTATATTTTGTTAACGCGGCGGCAGCTAAATCTTTGAGCTCATTTTCCAATTCACCGCTACCCATAAAATAAAAATGAACCTTTTCACGTACAGCAACCGGAAGGTGTTCGAGCATTTCAAAAAGTATCAGCGGATCTTTTTTTGGGATAAATTTGCCCGAAAAACCAATTACAAAATCATCATCGTCAATTTTTGCTATTTGCCGGGCCTTATTCCTGATTTCTTTTTTTTCGGCGTTATTGAAATTTGTGAACCTGTTAACTGTTCCGTAAAGTGCGGGTTTAAGCCTGAATGGCTTTACCAAATGGTTAAGATAATGTTGCTTGTTTAATTCCCCTATGTAAAATACTTTATTTAAACCCGAATAGCCAATCTTGTATATAATTGACCGCACAATGGCTTTAAATCCTGAGCGAATAACGGCTTCGTCTTGTGTTTCACATCGCAGCCATACCGGTATTCCTTTTAAAAGAGCATGTAAATAAGCAACAAGATCATATTTATAATTTAAACCTGTAAGTAAAATTGCCGATGGCTTTTCTGTTTCTATAATTTTTTTAACCCCTTTGCCGGTTATGGAGCCCCATCCCGAAAGGGGAGTGCCTTTTTCACAATTTAGGATGGTATTCGAGTAGCCTGCCAACATAGGTTCATCCCAGGTTACGCTTTGCCCAAATCCTTTATCGATATGACCCCGAACAGAACAATCAGAAGCATATACAACATGCAGGTTGCCGGGTTTCATTTCTTCAATGGCTTGCCAAATTGGCGACCGGTACTGAACGGGATGAGAGTCGAAAACGACTAATTTGTTGCTCATTAAGGATGATAGAAAAAAAGAATTTTTGAAAAGCCGCTATAAAAATGAATTAAGACCATTTGATATGGCGTTGCAGCTATTAGTATGTATGATTTTAAACCTCCCGCAAAACCGAAGGCTTTTTTTTGTTGAAAAATATTCTTCTCAAAAAATCTCTGAATTGTGGAGTTTGAAATTCGGTAAAAGTTGCTACTATATATGAGGTCACGACCACCAATAAAAACACCCATGTAAATATTAAATATGCGATAATTCCAGGCTCCATCCAGATTCCTGTTAAAAAAAAGTGTTTAATCAATGTTAGCGTAATCATAATAACCGGAAAGTGCACCAAATATGTGCTATAGGAAAATGAAGACAGCCTTTCGTTCAGTTTTAGTGCACCCTGATGGGCACGTTGCTCGTAATCAGTAAACGACGCCACGCAAAAAGCAACTATTAAGGCTAAAACTAAATCGTATGAAAAATCATTTATATGTGCCAACTTTTTTAAAAACAGCCACACAAATAAAGCAATAACAAAAAATACTTTGTAAAAAGGCTTCTTAAGGGCAATATAAAATGGAATTAAACCTAATAGCCAGATAAAGAAATACATCTCAATATGGATAGGTAAGAATAAAATCAACAGAATTACTGCGAATAAATAGAAAAAAGAATATTGCCTTTTAATTTTGATAAATAAAACAGATAATACAAGGCACGGAAACAAAATATAATACCAAAACTCATTTGATAAACTCCATAAAGAACTATTGCTGCCAAGCGGGGGTAAAACAATAGTTTGCAGCATAAAAAATGATGAGAAAAAGTATTTAAAGGAAAGACGGCTTGCAATTGAAAAACCTAAAGTGGCGGTTGGTACTTTGCCAGTATAAAGCCCAACTTTATCATAATAAATGCCAATGTAATCCAAAAGCACCGTTAACGGAAGTGCTACAATCAGCACAATATACAAACGGCTTATACGGTTAACGGCATATCCTTTTATATCGAAATTACCTTTATTAATTTGCGTTAGTATAGAACCCGCGATTAAATATCCGCTTAAAACAAAAAAAACAATTACTGCCTGATGCCCTAAACCGGTAAGGAAATAAAAAAGCATAGTAAATGGATTTTTATGATTAATTAAAGGATAATCCTTAAATAAAATTGATCGCAAATGATTGAATATTACCAGGAAAGCAGACGTCCATCGTAAAAGATGGATAAAATTAGATCTGGAGAGAGAGATTTTAAACATTAATATTGATTCTCAGTTTTTATTTTTGGTAGTCGACGATCGAAACAATTGGGATATGACAACTATTTAGTTAACCCTTGACGGATAATACTTTGTCTTTATTTCATTAAGTAAATGCTGCATTTCTTCTTCTAATGTGAAACGGCTGTCCTTACATTTTTGATACGCTTGTCTCCCCATATCAAAACAGAGTTTTGGATCTGCGAGTAAATTGTGTAATTTCTCAACACATTCATCTTTAGTTAAGAAAAATGCCATTTCTTTACCTTCTTCAAATAATGTTTGGTGTACTGATGTGCGTTCAGCTAACAAAAGCCCTGCGCTTCCAGGAACTTCATAGGTTCGCATGGTCCATTCATCTTTGTTAGAGTGAGAAACCAGGCCTAAGCAAACCTGCGAATGATGGATAACGCTTGCATATTCTTCACCTTCCACAGGCGGATGGAAATTCGCGGGGTAACGTTTAGGCAGATTACTTCTTTGACTCCAGCGGTTTCCAAATACATGTATATCAATATTGTTAATTAGCAGATATTCAATTAATTCTACCCTTCCATCTATGCACGTGCCGACAAAGCTGACAGGATATTTTTTTATAGCCGGCTCAGCTAACGGCCGAAAAAGCGGGCTGTAAACACCATGTTTCCACAATCGGAACTCTTTTGCGCCGAGCTGCGTTAAATTCATTATATCACTCTCGCGCTTAATAAGATGTAAATCAAATAAGGGCGCAACATTGAAGTAGTTTTTCCACATCCACTTGTCGCCGTGTCTTTCTCCCCATGGATTGTCATCCTGAAAAGATATTAATAAAGGATGCGATGCTAATAAACGTAGTTCATTTAAAATTTTAGGTCTTAAATTTGTCGCCCACTCAATCCAAATCACATCCGGGTTAACTTGCTTTGCCAAAGCAACTAATTCCTTACCTGAAGATTTATCGTCGTTCATTAAGGACGGTTGTTTTAGGATTTTTGCCAAAGGGCCACTAAATCGACCTAGTTTTGAAGGATACCGGCTTTTGTCAAAAACAGAAATGGTGGCATTACTTTGTTGTAATGCCCATAAACGTTGCCGTCCCGAAGCGCTTGGGTTCTTAAGATTTGCAACGAATAGAATTTTCATAACAGAGAATATATTATAATTGAGCGTCGGGGTGATACGTTACTTTAAGAAATTTTTTCGAGTACGTTTTTAAATGCTAATCCATAACTATCCCAACCGCCAAGGCCTTTCATTTTTTGAATAGCTGATAGTGACATTTGCATCCTTAAATCTTTATCATCAGCTAACTGTTGAAGGCGCTCTGCTATCACACCTGGCGATCTGATAGGTACAATAAACCCTTCTTTATTATCATCAAATAAATCCGCCGCGCCAGCATTATATGTTGCAATAACCGGGCATCCGCATGCTAAGGCTTCTCCTTGCACCATTGCAAGCCCTTCTTCAATACTTGGAAGCACAAATACATGGGCAGTGCTATATATTAATGGTAATTGATCATTAGGGACATTTCCCTTAAAAACCACATCGTCTAAATTCCATTTATGTAATAATTCTTTAATTTCAGCTGATATGCCACCAACAACAACCAACTCTTTTTTGGGGTGACTTAGTAAATTGAAAGCTTGTAATAAGTCAAGAAAGCCTTTTCTTATACTAACCGAGCCAACCCATAGGATGGTGAAAGTTTGCTCAGGTGGTTCGGCAACTTTGCTAAAACGATCAACTCTGGCGCCATATGTTACTTTAGCAATTCTTTTTTCAGGTATTCCTTTTGTTATGAAGGATTGTTTGACAAATTCAGACGGTACTGTGATAAGATTTGCCTGGGCATATTCGGTTTCTTCTTTTGCTATTATACGGGAGTCGATATCTTTGTATTTTAATCCCCATCTTAAATATTCTTCTTTTAGTATTTCGTTCTGAAATCGAATATGAGAGGACCCACGATCACAAATATAATATCCGCCGTTTTTTTGTGCTTTGGTGCCTGAGTGAAGCCCACTGGCAGATAAGGCAATTACGACGGATGGGTGATTGATACTTTTTGATACTTTACGGTCCAGAGTTTCCTGTGCCTGCCAGGCCCATTCCTGATTAAGCCAATGCCAGTTTGCAAGGCCTAACTTGCCGCGAAACATAAAAGGAGCTTGAAGCCATGGAAAGCTTTTGATTTTTTCAGCAGGAATCCCTTCCTCATCCGCTAGCTTAAATAGTGGGTAGCCGGTCCATATAGAATCAAGTAAATTATATTTTTCCAATTGCCGGGCTAAATGAAAATGATGAAATCGGCCTATAGAGATTTGTGTTACCTTCATCAAGTTTAATTTTTTATAATTAATAATAAAAAGAGATTAAAAAAGTCGGGCTATCCGATAAACAACAAAATAAAGTAACACTATTTGAGTCCACCCACGAATAACGTAACTGAATATATCTAAAACGCCTTGAACCGGCAGAAATTGGAATATAGATGTTATTATTATTAAAGCGCATAAACTAATATGAGATTCAAACCGGGGCGATTGCCCTGGAAAAATTCCGGGAATGCGAACCCTTATAAATAGTTTGTCAAATAAAAAAAATACCGGAGCCATTCCAATACCCAGGAGTGCTAAATACCACCATCCGAAAGCGGCCATCGCAGTACCTGAAAACGAACTTGTTCTGAAGCTTCCCAGGGAGTCTTCATCACCACCGGTAAGTGAAAATAAAACGTCACCAATAGAGCTTGCATTAGCGGTTTTTTTGTCGACTTTAATCTTAAGAGCGGTTAGAAAAGGCGTTGGTAAGGTACTTACCAGCATGTCTATTTGAAGGTTTCTAAAAACTATCTTGTTCTCATCACTCAACTCTGAAGCATCATGCAGGGCGTTGTCGTTATATTTTAAATTACAAAATCTGGATAAAAAAATATTATCAATATAAGATTCATCCCATTTTTCTATTTTTTGCGCTTTATTGGCTTCTAATTTATATTCTTTCAGTCTTTCTTTATCCTGAAAAGCCACTAAAGTTTGATTAATAAGTTCTGATGCAGAGATTTCTGTACGTTGGGCACGCACCACTACCATTGCTATACTGAGATCGGATAGTGGACCGGTAACAAACCAAAAAGCCATAGCACCAATGATTATATTTCTGGAATTAAATATTTTAAATTGGGTTATACCCATAAACATTCCTAAAAAATAACTGAATCCCAAAGCAGTAAATCCAAATAACAACGCTCCCCGGCTGTTGCCAATAATCCCTAATATAAAAACAGCTACAGTATAAATGGCAATTTGTATGGTTAAAGTTTTGCTCTTTACATATCTAACACCAAATAAAATTGAAAGTGGAATAAGGAATGGCGCATACATAAACGGGACAAACCCTACTATAAACTTGCTTATAACATCGCCCCCGCCAAATAAATGTGTAAATATTGATGCAAAAAGCCCAATAAAACCGATTACCCAAATTTGTTTCTCCGTACGGGGACTAAACATCCCTAAACGGCGTAAAATAGATCGTTTTCTGAGCCCGGGATTTCCTAAAACCACTTTATATAACGAATAAGATGTGATTAAAACCAGGAACTCTAAAATGAGATGTGTAAACACATCAAAAGGTAGTAATAAGTTGTTGACAACAGGGTTCCCTTCAAGAAGTGTAAATACTAATGGGAAATAGAATTGTGTTAAGGAAAAACCTAAAACTAAAAAAGTAGAAAGTGGATAATAGTTGAAATTTATTGGTTTAAGAATATATTTTGTCAATATTATCCAATTTAACAAAATACAAAAAACTGCAAACGTATTGGCCTCGTCATGGAAAAAAAAAAGCTGAAGAGAGGAAAAGACAAAAAGTCCCTTCCACGAGTTTAACACAAAAAACTTGATGAAAGCCACCTGCCTTTTTGATATAGCATCGGCATATGAAGCTTCTTCTTGTTCTTTTGTCTGAACTATATCCTGACTTACCTGAATGTCCATTTATAAACGGTTTTACTCAAATCTTACAACCAGAACCATCAATTGACGGTGATTTTATAATATAATCTAAATAAATTATACAGTTGAATGAGCGTAATTACTTTTTCGTAACATGTATTTAGCAATAGTTCTTCTTCCCAACCTTCCACCAGCTGTAAGCATAAATAACAGCCATCGCATAAAAAAAGACATCGAAAATAAAGCATTGCTCATTACTTTGTCTAAGGTGTTCAAATATTCTTTTTTACCTTTTAAAAAAAGTTTGAGGGCAACGTCGCGCTGCAACGAGTCGTAATTTAATGTTCCATGGAGCCTTATTGCAAAAAGAGACTTAGGGAAACGCTGAATTAGTTCGTTATACAAACGGTTGACGACAAAAGTATTTTGCCAGATTATTTCGCCCTTTCTGTTAAGATAATTGGAAGCGACACCCGGATGTCTTCTAACATGGGTAACTGATTCTTCTTGTATGGCTATGGAGGTTTCATGTGCGGCCCTGCTCCAAAACTCAAAATCACCCGAGTAGGGAAGGTCTTCTCTGAAACCGCCATTTTTAGCTACAACGGCATTAAGTACAGATACATTCGACAAGTTACCTGCAATGTTGCCAAAACAATAAAATATTAAGTCAGATTCACTTGCGGGTATAATTTCGGGCAATACTTCTTCCTGTAGAATTGTTAAACTGCAATGACCGTTACCCTTTTGATTAAAAATAACAATACCAACTTCCTGCGGCGCATTTTGCCAATAGCTAATTATTTTGAAAAGAGATGTTTTCTCTATAAAATAATCGTCAGCGCAAAGAATATAACTGGTTTTTGAAGTGGTTTTTGAAAATAGAAAGTTTAAATTTCCAAAAATGCCCAGATTCTTTTCGTGTTTAAAAATTTTGATCCTCGGGTCATTAAGCCCTTCAAGGTATTCAATAGTCCCATCAGTGGAGCAGTTATCGCCAATTAGCATTTCCCAATTTTTGAATTCCTGAGCAATTACCGATTCTATACAATCTTTAATAAAAGGTAATCCGTTCCACACCGGAGTTATAATAGATATATCTGGTTCCTGGATCATAAATTTACTTTTTGATAATTTTAAATACCTTAAATATTCCCTTGAATACGTCTCTTGCGCGTTCCTGGGCAACCGCAGGCAGAATGTTCCAATAGCGTAAGCAGTTCCAATAAAGAGCTATAATTGATGCGGGTAAGATGATGAACTTTAATTTAGGAAATACGATCATTAACCCTATAGATAAAGCCGAAAGCCAAATGGAGTTGACTGCTGTTGAGGATGAAAGCTGGGGCCACTTCAGCCCGTTTTCTTTCAGCCACTTTTTGGCAACGTTGCGGTACCCTAGTGTTGCCACTATTTCGGCCGCAAGCAGGGATATACCTGCTCCGCGAATTCCTAAAACAGGAACGAGCACATAAATACCACCCACTACAATAACTGCAGATAATGCAGATAAGGTTAATTGCGGTTTTAATAAATTATTTCCTTCCATTATGGCCATTGCGGGCTGCGCAACAGCAAAAACAAGCACGCTTTGTGAAAATATGCCAAACAATAGTGGATCAAAATGGATTTTCCCTCGTGTCCAAACTACAAAAATTGGTTCAATAACTACCTGCAATATAACAACGCCCGGTGCCAGTAAGGCTATAACAATTATCCAGACAGTTGCGAAGGCAGTTTCGCTTCTTTCCTGATCGCCTTTATGCAGAAACCTCATCAATTCAGGCAGTAATGGATTGGTTATAGTTCCTAAGCCCTGCAATGCCACGTTTGCGCCGGTACGCATAGTTGTATATGCCACCAATCCTGTTGGTCCAGCCAGCGGATTTAATATTAAGCGGGAGCCTTGCTGACGCGCGCTCTCCAGTAAGCCTCTGGCTGATATAGCCAATGATTTAACAAAATTTATAAAGCCTTCTTTTACAGAAGGTTTGTAATATTTTATTTTTTCCTTTTTTAAGATTTTAAACATATCAATAAAAAGGGGAATATTATAAGCGATAGTTGAAAGTGCCAACGCAAAGCCGGCCATCAGTAAGTTAGCGCCGAAAGCCACAGCAAAAGCAGGAACTGCTGATACTAATATGGCTGCGAAAACACCCCACCATGCCATACGTGGAGCATAGCCAAACGGAGACAATGCTCTGATCAGTAAACCGCCCACACTACCGGTAATTAGCCACGCAACACCCTGTAATAATAATACAATGCCGGAGTCATAGATTAACGATTTGTCGGCAAAGTTTTTTGATCCTAACAGACCGGGAAGAGCTCCTGAAAATAAAAAAATGACAATGAGAATTATTTGGACTAACCCCAAAAGTACACCAATGAATATAGCCGAACACAATAACTTTGACAAGCCTTCTCTGTCGCGATCTCCAAAACGAAAAAATTCAAAGCCAATAAATTGCTGATGTCCAATATCCACAGTGGCCAATACGCCAACAAGGGCCTGAATAGCTAACCAAATGGCGTAAACTTTAATGCTCCAATTGCTAAGGTATAGTGGAACTAATGCTATTTGCGTTAGCATAGTAACGCCAATTCTTATCCATGAGGCTAAACTTCCTGAAAGTAATCTTTTAGTGGCAGACATTTATTAGTTAGGATAGTTGACTTAAAGGATTTTTTTTTGAAGCTTTTGCCGAAAACTTATCTTTTAATTTTAAAAACGGCTTCTCAACAAGAAAATATGAAATGTTAGCTGATATAAAAATTAATAAGAATATAATAATTATGGGAATTTGATGCAGAAATGGCCTGTCTGCTGTAAATAGTTGCTGCCATAAATACAGGCTGTACGATAATTTACCAACATATCCTAAAACACGAGTATTTAAGAATGAAAACCACAGGTTTTTTATGTTGATTGAAAAAATTATAATAAGGCCAATAACAATATTAGTGAGTAAACCGACGCTCCCTACTAAAGTGTAACACAATGGCGACAATATAGTTGATATTAAAGTAAACTGATTGCTTGCAGGATGTTTTAGGGCGAGATGATTTACGTAACTATATGATAAAATAAAGATTATTAATAACGGGAAAATTAAAATGCTCCAGCCCGCGTTGCTTTTAATCCAGGATACTATTTCGTTATTTTTTATTGCAAATAAACAACCAATTAACAAAGCGTCTCCCCGTCCAAGGATGGTAAGCGATGCAACTGAACCCGGTAAAAATATATTTTGTAAAAAGCGTGTAAGCGTAATTAATGTAATAAGACTCCAAATTATACTAACCCTGTTTTTACTGAATTTTATGAAAATATAGGGCCAGACTAAATAGAAAACCTCTTCAACGGATAATGACCATAAATGACCAGTTTCATGTACACCATCTATAAAAAACTGCTTGGTATAAGTAACATTGGATAGCCAGTTAACCCAATCAAAATGTAAGTACCCCGAAAATTGAAGAATAGCATAAACAATTAACAAAAAATAGTATCCCGGGAAAATTCTGAGTATTCTTCTTATATAAAAATTCTTTAACGAGATACTGCCATTTAGCTGGTTTTCGATGAGTAATAATGTAGTAATCAAAAATCCGCTTATAACAAAAAAAATATTAACGCCTAACGCGCCGTTGAAAAACAGATTGCCGACAAGCTTTAATATAGTATTATTTTTAGGAAAAAAATTATTATAGTAAAGATGATGTAAAATAACTATTAGAATACTGATTGCCCTTAACCCGTTCAAACTGGGGATGTGTTTACTCATTTAGTTTTATGTTGTGTTATAGTTGCGATGACTTAAGAGCTAATTACAACTTAGCTTTAAAAGCTTCAAATTCGTTAATTACTTTTTCAGCTTGTTTGATTGTCGTATGGTTTCTTGCCCAAATTAATGTGTTATGCTGATATGTTAAATAATCGCTTGTACTCAATTTTTCTACTTTCTGCTTTAATTCGGATAAACTGTTATATACTATCGTATTCGTTTCATTTAAGCCGTGCGGGGCGCAAGTATCTGGTTTGGAGTGCAAGTTTTTAAAACATAAAACTGTTCCATTGGCAGCAATTTCGTAATGTCTCAAACAATCCCATCCAGACCTTTTCGTGGTTATTCCGTAATTAGATAGCTGGATATCCTGATAATATTCAAATTCGCTATTAAAAGCATAAGAATTTGTAGATCCTTCTACACCAAGCGAGACCTCTTTGTCCACAATGTGTTTCGGAAAATCTTTCTTTTTTTCAGGTAATTGAGTGATTATTTTTTCTTCCGGGATAGAAAATGAAATACGCCGCAAATTCTTTGGTTGTAACAATTGCTTTATGCGCACGGGTAAAGGGCGCATCCATAATTTAAAATGTGTATTTGGTGTCCATTCGCGTTTAAAGTAAAGAAATTTCTTGTGGGCAGCCGGTAAACTCCAATAATATGGCCTTCTCCACCATAATCCGGCGGCGGGATATGGCTGAGTAGTATCAGCGCCATCAAGAATTATCGTATTTCTACCGGTTAACCATGGTCTGTATTGTGTAAAATAACCATATTGTTTCCAAATCGAGCCAATAATAATTAAATCGAAGTAATTCTCTTTTATTTTTTGATCAATACCGTAACGATCAATTTCTATATCATCAAGTAGGCCGCTGTACAAAGTAAATCCATTTCCCCGTACTTGTTTTGCTATAACTGAGGGGCAGTTTTTATAAAGTATATCACATTTGGGATAGTCAACACAATCTTTACCATATAGTGATCTTAAGCCATGCAACATAGAATCAGCTAAATAATCCTCTCCCGGACCTGTGAAAAAAAGAATCTTCATGAAATCTTATTGGTCGTAACTTTTTGTATGTTATTTAGACTCACCAATTTTAAATTTCGTTGTTAACCAAAGTTTTGAGGAACAAGTCGACATTGGAAAATTCGAAACCGGGATATTGTTGAATGAACTTAATATTTAACAACCCACCATTCAAAGGCCTTTTTGCTGCCTGCTTAAGATGAACGGTTTGCACCGGGTTTAAAATAACGCTGGTGTTATCCCTAAAAAAAGATTTTACTTTCAAGGCCAGGTGGTATCTGTCATAGTAATCGGTTGAAGACAGGTTGTAAACACCTGTTTTATTATCGCATATAAGGCGTGACAGCATTCGGGCAATATCACCCGCATATACTGGTGTTGCAAATTGATCAATAGGTAAATCCAGTTTCTTTGCCTCATTTTGTTGTAGCCAGATTACAAGCCTCGCAATAAAGTTCTTTGAACGTTCTTCCTCCCCATAAACATTCGTAATACGTGCAATGATATATTTATCCAAACTTTTAACCAGCAGTTCGGCTTCAAGTTTATGCTTACCATAAACATTTATTGGGTTAGTAAGTGATGTCTCTGAATATGGGCCGTGTTCACCGTCAAATACATAATCGGTAGAGAGGTATATAAGTTTGGCGTTGTTTTTATTACAATAGTCTACCAATACTTTTGTCGATAATACCGTAGCAATTTCACTTTCCTGTTCATTATTTTCGCAGTAATCTACGTTGGTAAGTGCACCACAATGAATAATTATTTCAGGCTTTACATTGTCAAGCTGTAAGTTTCTTTCACTTGCAGATAAAGGATCATAATAAATGGTTTCAGGCGTTGGGAAGTTTAAATGAGTCCCAACAACGTCATGATGTTCGTTTTTGAGCACATTAGTACAATGTGATCCTACAAGTCCCGAAGCACCGATAATTAATATCTTCATTTATCTAAAAGGGTGATTTAAAGTCTCCCATGGTACTAAACGCCAGATCGCGGGTTGAGATAGTTGGATTCGTTATACCCCAATCAAATCCAAATGAATCCCATTTTATGCCGTTGTCGTTGTCCTTGCTGTAAACTGATGTCTGTAGGTAAGAGACAATTGAATTTTTCTGCAATGATAAAAAGCCATGTGCTAAGCCCTCTGGTATGTAAATAAGTTTGGGCTGGTTATCTGATATAGTAATGCTAAAGTATTTACCAAAAGTTGCTGAATTAGTTCTTATATCAAGCACCACATCTGCTATATTTCCTTTATTTACATAAACAAGTTTTGTATGCTGTGCCGGTGGCGTTTGGAAGTGCATGCCCCGTATTACATTTTTATCAGAAACAGAAAAATAACTTTCTTTAAAATCTGTAGTCAAATTATTTTGAACAAAAAAATCATTATTAAATATCTTAATAAAAGCGCCTCTGTCATCACTCAATTTGTTGAGATGTATGACGAGCAGCCCTTCTATAAAAGTCTTTTCTATTTCCATAAACTACCTATTGCAAATAAGCTTTGATTACTGAAAGTATATAATCATAATGCGTTTCATTCAAACCGGGCCATACACCCAGCCAAAACGATTGATTCATTATAACATCTGTATTTTTTAAATCGCCCACCACACGGTGATTAATATTGGCATAGCCTGGCTGCCGCAATAAATTACCTCCAAACAGAAGCCTGGTACCTATTTTCTTTTCTTCAAGATGTTGAACCAGCATGTGCCTGTCGGCGGCATCACCTTCCCGCAAGGTTAAAAGGAAGCCAAACCATGACGGATTACTATTTGGCGTAGGCTCAGGCAAAATAAAAATGTCTTCAAGCTCTTTCATCCGGCTATACAGCGCAGCATAATTTTCACGGCGACGCTGTACAAAATGATCTAATTTTTTTAATTGAGAAACCCCGAAGGCTGCCTGCATATCTGTTACTTTAAGATTAAAGCCAATATGCGAGTAGGTATATTTATGATCATATCCAAAAGGCAACGAACCTAATTGTTGCGAAAACCGGCAGCCACAGGTATTATCTTTTCCTGGTTCGCAATAACAATCGCGCCCCCAGTCTCTGAAGCTTTCTGCAATTTTTGCCAGTTGAGGATTATTTATGAGTACCGCACCTCCTTCGCCCATGGTAATGTGGTGAGCCGGGTAAAACGAGAATGTGGATATATCACCAAATGTGCCCGTTTTTTTATCGCGATAAGTAGCTCCTAACGAATCACAGTCATCTTCAACCACCCAAAGATTATATTTTTTAGCCACACGCATTACTTCATCCAAATCAAAGGGGTTACCCAAAGAGTGGGCAATCATAATGGCTTTGGTTTTGGGTGAAATGGCCGCTTCAATTTGCGTTGACATTACATTATGCGTAGCAATATCAATATCAATAAAAACCGGAATGGCTCCAAACTGTATCATCGGGTTTACTGTTGTCGGAAATCCGCCGGCAACGGTAATCACTTCATCACCGGGTTTTATTGCCCTGTCGCCGAGTTTGGGAGATGTTAGCGCATAGAAAGCAACTAAATTAGCAGATGAACCGGAATTGACCAATAATGCTTTGGGTGCTTTAAAGTAGGCAGCAAAGTCTTTTTCAAACTCATTTGCAAAACGTCCGGCGGTTAACCAGCCATCTAAAGCAGCATCAACTCCTAACAATATATCTTCTTCATCAAGCACTTTGCCGGTAACTGGTATGTAGTTTTCACCCGGCACAATTATCTGCGTTGATTTTATTTTAGCAATTTCTCTTAAACTTTTTTCTAATTCAGGGCCGGTGATGTTTTTCAACATAGTATTTTATTGAACTAAAGTATTTTTAAATGAATGATATTGGTAGATACAACCTATTAAATAAGGGTAAAGCTACGCGGATATAAAGTCTTTAACCTGATTTTCAGTGAAATTTATTACTTCTTCAGGATTAGTAACATAATTTTTATACCAGGCAATAGTTTTATCAATGGCTGTTTGAGCATTATATTTGGGGCTCCAGCCCAATTCTACTGATGCTTTATTAATATCTAATTTTAAAAGACCCGCTTCATGAGGCTGATGTTCAGCAGATGTGTTTTTGAAATTGCCGCTTCCCCACGCTTTTATGGCCAGATCAACCATCGCACTTACCGGCATGGCATCGTCCAAATGAGGCCCGAAGTTATAGGCAGAGCTATAAAGCAGGGGAGATTTAAGTAACTTCTCTCCTAATATCAAATAGCCAATTACTGGTTCAAGTACATGTTGCCATGGTCTAACTGCATTAGGATTACGTATGGTTACTTCCTGTTGTTGTGAAAGCGCTCTAACAATATCTGGTATTAATCTATCTTTTGCCCAATCGCCGCCTCCAATTACATTTCCAGCTCGGGTTACCGCAATCGCTTTGGCGTGTTCACTGTAGTTTGAAGGGTTGAAAAAAGAATTCCTATAGGAGTCGATAACCAATTCAGCACAGGCCTTACTGGCACTATATGGGTCGTAGCCTCCAAGTCTGTCAGTTTCCTTATATGGATGCTCCCATTCCTGGTTATGATATACCTTATCGGTAGTAATAATAATAACCTGGCAAGGTTTATTTAAATAGCGGATGGAGTCAAGTACATTTGCCGTACCCACAGCATTTACCTCAAAAGTTTCGGCCGGAATTTGATAAGATAAGCGAACCAGCGGTTGGGCGGCCAAGTGAAAAATGAAATCTGGCTGAAAGTCTATTATTGCTTTCTTTAAATTTTCCTTATCTCTGATATCAGCAATTACGGAGTCATTTAAGGTATCGCCATTGATCAGGTTATACAAATTGTACTCAAACTCTGGCGATAGGGAGTAGCCTTTTATCTCTGCTCCTAAAAGAGATAAAACCTTTAGCATCCACGAGCCTTTAAAACCGGTATGCCCGGTTAAAAAAACCCGTTTACCACTATAAGTTGCCTGCAACTGTTTTATCATATTACCAGATTTTCCATTTAGCTTTATTCTTTACCCAGTCTTCCTCAAGTTCAACTTTATCTCTGAGGGTATCCATAGGCTTCCAGAATCCATGGTGTTTATAGGCACGCATTTGCCCGCTAAATGCAATTTTTTCAAGCGGTTCTTTTTCCCAAATAGTGCTGTCGCCGTTTATGTAATCAAATACTTCGGGTTGGCATACAAAAAAGCCCGCATTTACCCAGGCGCCATCGCCTTTAGGCTTTTCAAGAAAAGAACTTACTTTTTCACCTTCATCAATATTAAGTGCACCAAATTTACCAGAGGGCTGAACAGCTGTTACGGTAAGTAATTTTTTGCCTTTTTTATGAAAGTCAACCAATTGAGCTATATTTATATCGCCCACGCCATCACCATAAGTCAGCATAAATGGCTCATTCCCTACATGTGGTTGTATCCTTTTTATACGACCGCCGGTCATAGATTCATTTCCGGTATCTACCAGTGTAATTTTCCAGGGTTCAGCCTGGCTGTCATGTATTTGGATGGAGTTATTTGACAGATCGATGGTGACGTCTGATTTGTGTAGAAAATAATTAGTAAAAAACTCCTTTATTACATATCCTTTATATCCCAAACAAACTATAAAATCATTAAAACCATGTGTTGAGTAAATTTTCATAATATGCCATAATATTGGCATACCCCCAATTTCAACCATCGGCTTGGGCCTTATTGAAGTTTCTTCAGACAACCTTGTGCCGAGTCCTCCAGCTAGTATAACAACTTTCATTTATAAGGTATTGCTTTAAATTAATTGATGGTAACTTCCACGTCGTCCGTGAGCGGATAGGTACAGCATAATAAATATTCGTCCTTTTGAAGGCCGGATGGGGGAGTTTCAAGCCCGGCATATTTTACTTTTCCATTAAGGAGCTTTCCTTTGCAAAGCAGGCAATTCCCTACCTGACACGAATAAGGTAAATCAATAAGCGCGTCTAAACCCGCCTCTAAAATACTTTTACCTTTTACTACTTCTAATGTATTGCAAGTTCCGTCACTTTGAATTTTAATTGACCGGGTAATAATTTCCGCCAATTCTTTTTCGTCTTTTACCAATTCAAAATCTTCAGTATAAACATTAACAGAAGGAATATTTAAGATATAAAGTGCCTTTTTTACTGATTCTTTTAAACCGGTTGGGCCACATATAAAATGTACTGAATTGGCAATATTATCCACTTTATTCATAATCGACAGCACTTCACCGGTTTGAATACGTCCCTGTATAATGTTAGGACAGTCTTCTTTTACAACTAACTGTGTGTGAAAATGCCAGAGTGAAAAAGTATCCGGAAATTGGTTAGCTAAGTCAGTTAGTTTATCTTGAAAAATAACTGAGTCAAAGTTTCTGTTGCCGTAAGCCAATGTAACTTTAAGGCTGTAATTATGTAATAAGTGCTTAATTATAGAAAACAGCGGTGTGATTCCGCTTCCGGCACCCCACAAAAAAACGCGACTATTGTTGACAATTATGGATTCATTGATCACAAAATTGCCCATTGGTTCAATTACTTCAACAAGGTCACCAATGTTAACCTTATCAAAAATGTGGTTCGAAACAGCTCCGCCGATTACCCGCTTTACTGTAACCTCCAAATACGGATCAATTCCGGGTGAAGAGGAAAATGAGTAGGGGCGGATATACCTTCGGCCATTTATATTAAAAATAAGCGTAAGGTATTGTCCCGGTTGATATTTTACTTTTTTTAATGCCGGTTGTTTAAAACATATTGTGATGGTATCAATAGTTTCTTTCCGCAGCATTTCTACTTTAAGCGTATACTTAAGCATTTTAAATAACCATTGTTTTATATTGAACTAACCATCTCCACATTATTGGCGCTCATTGCTATTAATGCTATATTTAAACTGGGTATTTCAATTTGAATTTGTTTTCCTTTTAACCCAACTACTATTCCCTGTAGGTTTCTGAATGCACCTGCGGTAATTTTTATTTTATGGCCCGCAATAATATTCAAAGGCTTCATAAATACTTTATCGTAGGTATTTAAGAAAGATTTAATTTGTTCTATCTCGGCAGTTGGAACAATTGCCGGCTTCCCCAACCAATATACATAACTGATGATACCGGGCATATCGGGTATCTTCCATTTCTGATTTTCGGAAACACGGACGAATACGTAAGATTTAAAAAAAGGCTCCAGAACAATTTTCTCCCTGTCACTCCATTGCCGGGTTACTTTATCAAGCGGACAATAGTTTTCAAATCCTGCATTGGTAAGCAATTCTGCCACTTTTTTCTCCCATCGTGGCTTTGTGTAAACAACATACCAATGCTTATCAAATTCAGCGTTTATAATAGTGGCCGTCTTCATCTTTTATAGATTTTTACCAAATATTCTTCCTATGCTTTTGAATATATTATTCGATTTGTTCTTTTTAACGTCTTCTGCATAATTATAACCGTAACCATATCCGTACCCGTAGCCATAACCCTGCCCGTAACCCTGTCCAAATCCCTGACGGAATATGCCACGCGGTTTTATGCCGTTGAAGATGATATTTATATTATTTAGCTGATTGCTGTTATAGATTTCATCAATCATTTTTAAATACAATTTTGGAGTATAATTATGCCGTATTACGAACAAACAAATGTCTGCATAAGCGTTTAGTAATTTGGCATCAGTAATTAAGCTTACCGGCGGAGAATCAATAATCACGTAATCAAAATCCTTCTTTAATTCTTTAATTAAAAAGTCCAGTTTTTTGTCAAGCAGCAACTCAGTAGGATTAGACGCTGTAGCTCCGGCCGTAAACACAAACAAATTGGGTATTTCAGGTAAGGGTTTCTTAATTTCATCTATCGTCGCCAATCCAACAAGGTATTCGGCAATCCCGTTTTCCCTTGATATTTTTAACATTTTAGCAAACTTGGGTTTACGTAAATCCAATTCAAGTAGCGCAACTTTTTTATTTGCCAAAGTCATCGCTATTGCCAGATTAATGGCCATAAAGCTTTTTCCTTCGCCAGATATAGAAGAGGTCGTAAGAATAACATTCTTATCATCCCGAATCCCGGCATAGCTCAAAGCTGTCCGCAATGCTCTGAATTGTTCTGCAATTATGGTGTTATTGCCGTCTTTTATTTTTATAGGTTCATCACCCGGATCAAATAATATCTCGGCAATAATAGGAGCGTACGTACCATTGTTGATTTCTGACCTGAAAAGTACCAGTTTATTATAAACTTCGCGCAATAGTACAAAGGCTATTGATACCAGCATTCCCATTGCAAAACAAATAAAGTAAATATTGCTCTTTACAGGTTTTATTGGAAGAGGGTTGGTTTCGGCGGCGTCAATAATGCGACTATCGGATACTGATGCTGCTAAAGATAATTGAGTCTCTTCCCGTTTTTGCAGCAAAAATGAATATATACCACTTTTAATTAACTGATCACGACTAATTTCAACCAGTGCCCGTTCTTTTTGTGGAACTTGTTTTAAAGAGGCGTTCAGTTTATCGTTGTCAGTTTGCAATTGAAGTCTTGAAGCCAGGAGATTTTGCCTGATAGTATGAATATTTTCGAGAATACTTGGTTTTAACTGTTCAATTTGAGTTTTGATATCAATAATTGAGGGTGAGTTTTCACCCGAAATTTTTCTCAATCTTTCCAGCTGCAGATCATCTTCATAAAGTTTTAAAAGCAGCTGTGATAAAAGTTGATCCGTAATTATAGCCGTTCCGGGTACAAGTCCAGGCGCATCGCCTTTTTTTATAACATATTTTTCAACCTGGTCTAATACGGATAACTGAATATTAATTTCGTTTATTTTGAGGTCGCTTTCCTGAACACTGGTTAAAAACATCTTTCCTTCTTCAGATACATCAACAATATTTTCTTTAGATTTATATTGTTGTATATCTCCTTCAACTTTAGAAAGTTCCCCATTTACAATTCTTAACCTGTCTTCCAAAAACTGAAGGGTATGTGAAGCAATGGTGTTTTTATCTTCTATTTCATTTTTGCTATAGTCGTTAATTAAAGTATTAAGAATACCTTCTGCACGCTCAGGGTTTTGATCAGTAAACTTCAATGTGATAACTGAAGATTGTTTTGAATTTGCGGAAACCGAGAACGGAGCTAACAGCTGTTTGGCAACGGTTTTAACTGATTTGAGCTGAAGCGTGAAAGGATGTTTACTATTTGAAATAAATGAACCTGTAGAATCGCCCGACTTAAAAATTTGAAAAATTCCGTATGGAGTTTTAACCGTTGTGTTTAAAGGATATTTTCTGTTATCTATTTTAACTGCGTTTTCTGTCGGCAGGTATTCAAATAAAATAGGATGTGAAACATTTGCTATACTATCCGGATATAAAGCAACAAATTTAACAGGAGAGGATGGGAAAAACAGTATATCACGAACCTGTCCTTTTTGATATATCTGGGCATATAATCCCATCTCAGTAACCACCTGCCGCATTAAGGAGTGTGATTTTAACACCACAAGTTCATTCTCTACATTTTTTTTAGTCCCCGAAATGTTTAATGATTCCAGTATGTTTGAGCCCTCGTTATCATTTTTATCATCTTTTAACAAGATGGATGCACTTGCTTCATAAATAGGCGTTTGATAACGAAGGTATATCCACGCGCCGGCCATTGATATAAAAAAAGTCAGTAAAAAAACAGGCCAATACGGTACATAACGATAAGCAATATTTTTAAAAAAGTTATTGGATTCATCCAGTTCAATATAATCTGGATTTTCCCTTTTTTGTGAGTTGTTCATCAATAATTAATTTTTATCTGCGAATGGCCAATGATAATATAACTGCCAGTAATGATATTGAGCTTAAAAAAATTGGGATGGTTTGGGTACTTCTATCACTTTGACCAGCTTTAGCCTTATTACCTTCTACATAAATTAAGTCATTATTTTGAAGGTAATATAAATCCTTATCGAATAACTTATCATCATTCAAACTGAAGCGTTTGTAAACCATTTTGTTTCCAACAAGGCGTGCCAGTAAAACATTGTCGCGCCTGCCAAACGGCGTTAAATCGCCCGCTAAGCCGAGTGCTTCCGGAAGTGTGATTTTTTCGTTTGGAACAGGGATTACTCCCGGACGGTTGACTTCGCCTAATATGGTTATCTTGTAATTTAGAATACGTATAGTAACAATGGGGTCCAATACTATCTTTTTGTCGATAAGCTCTTTTCTGATTTCAGCTTCAAGCTCTTCTTTTGTCAGCCCTTCGGCTTTAACAATGCCTAGCAAAGGTAAAGTAATATTGCCTTTCTCATTAACCAGGTTACCTGCAACGGTTCCACTTGTTGACGTTGTTCCTGTTGACGGCGTCGTTGTCATTTGCGCAGAACCGGCTGATGAAGCTGTTGGACTGCCATTGGTTTGATTTAAAACAGCCATTGCCTGTGCATCCAAACTTTCAATAGTAATCTGAAGCAGGTCATTCTTGTTTATTTTAAATATCGGAGGCACAGCCTGCATTTGAATTGTGGTGTCCCTTTTTACATTATTAAAGTATGCTAACTTTTTACTGTCGACACATGAATTCATAGTTAACATTACTATAAAAATGGTCAGTGAGGAATATAAGCCGGTTTTTAAGGATTTCATATAGCTTCGCTGTTCTCAGTCACAAATCTTGTTTTCAGTGCTGAGTTAAAAAAGGGTTAATATCTCCGTTTAAATGATATTAGGGATTCTTTAAAATAATTCAAAAAAATGAATTTTGATTATTAAAAAAACAATAATACGTGTGTTTTATTTAAAAAAACGCATGTATTTGGATATTTTTATTAACATTAATCAATATGAAAGTATTGGTTATTTAAGAAGTAATAAAAACATTACATTTTGTTTACTCCGCATTAATCTCAATAAATTATTAAATCAAAATGTTACCGATTTATTTATTTTAAATCGCTGACAATAGTCAAATATTTCTCCTTGTTTCCCATTTACCAACATTTATACGTAACTATTCTTTAATAAGTTAGCAGGAAACACTATTTTAAGTATAAAATAGCGCAGAGGACTGAGGATGAGTAATCTTCAAACGAAGAAACGCGATTTGATTCAAATCGCGTTTCTTCGTTTAAACTATTTTCCTCTTTTTTATGGAGAGATCCTTGAGGAAAAATAATTCATTAATTAACCTATAGATAATTATCCCTGGTAGGCCATTGACTTTGATAATTCTTCATTAAACCTGAATGTTTTATCAAGTATTTCGAGTTTTTGCATGGCGCGGTTATAAGCATCTTCACCCAATAAAAGATGAACTGGTGGTGTTTCGTCAAAAGCAATTTTTATCATCGCAGCGGCCGCTTTTTCAGGGTCGCCCGGCTGGTTGCCGTCAAGCTTTTGATACCTGGCATGTGATGCCCTAACCTCCTGGTAATCTTCAATTACATGTTTTGCCAATACTAACGAATCTTCGGTTAAGAAACTGGTACGGAATGCACCCGGTGCAACAACTGTAACCTTTATACCTAAGGATTTTACATCCTCGGCCAATACTTCCGATAGGCCCACTATTGCAAATTTTGTGGCCGTATATAAAGCCCATCCGATGCCACCGGTAATACCAGCAATGGATGAAACGTTGATGATATGTCCTGATCGTTGTTTACGAAGATAGGGCATTACGTTGCGTATTACGTTTAACGTGCCAAAAACGTTGATATCAAAGCAATTCCGCACTTCTTTATCTGTTAACTCCTCAACACTGCCGCCTATGCCGTAACCGGCATTATTAATAACCACGTCAATTTGGCCAAAGGTGCAATTGGTTTTAAGAATGGCATCGGCTACGCTGGCCTCATCGGCCAAATCAACCTTCAGCGGAAGAAAATTATCAGATACCTGGTTAACTGCGCTATTAAGTTCTTCAATATTTCTGGAAGTTGCAGCAACTTTTTGCCCTTTTGATAGTAATTGTTTTACAAGGCTTAAACCAAACCCTTTAGAGGCTCCGGTTATAAACCATACTTTGTTATGCTGTGTCATATGATTGGTTTTTGTTGATACAAAACTACGGCGCAAAATGGCAGTGTTAATTATATCTTTCAAACCAATACTTACAAAATTCAAATAATTCTAAAGGCGGAGGGTGTAGTTTGGGCGTGTTTTTTAAAAAAGTTATTGAAATGCGTTGGCTCTTCAAAGCCAAGACTATAACTTATTTCCGAAATATTCCAGTTGGTGTGCTTTAAAAGGGCCTTTGCTTCGCTGGTTAATCGTTCAAATATATGGTCGGTAGTTGTTTTGCCGGTGGTGCGGCGTATAGCACGATTTAAATGATTAACATGCACAGCTAATTGGTCAGCAAAATCTTTAGCCGAACGCATGTTAAAACGCTGGGAAGGTGATTCAATAGGGAATTGGCGTTCAAGCAGTTCTGTGAAAACAGCAGTAATGCGCGAATTAGCATCAGGATGTTTGTAAAGCGTTTCTGAAGGCTCTATTTTCATCGCATAATGAATCATTTCAGTTACATAATTGCGCAGCAGATCGTACTTAAACCGGTAGTCAGAATTAATTTCAGCAATCGCTTTTTCAAATATATTGCTGATATAGGTGTCCTGATTGGCTGTTAGAATATAAGCGGGCTTACTGCCAATAGCAAACATAGGTAATTCGTTAATCCCGGTCCGGAGTATTTCAGAAAAAAATGATTCTTTAAAAATGCAGAAAAAGCCTGAACGCTCATCCGATAGGTGTTCAATGGTGTAGGGTACTTGCGGATTAAAGAAAATGAGCGCAGCACCATCTACTTCAATACTTTTATCGGCGTAATGATAAATGGTTTTACCACGCAATAAGCTAATTTTATAAAAATCTCTGCGGCTATACTTTATAGCTTTTGTTTTTTGTTCCAGAACGTTATCTATCCTGAATACGTTAAAATGCCCCAGATCTTGTCCCAGGTTTTCTGGAACACAATGAAATTTGTTCTGATAAAACTGCTGCAATGTTTCGGTTTCTACCATACAGTAAAGTTACATAATTCAAACCAAATCAATATATATTGTTAAATTTATTTAAGGTTGAAATGCCATTGTTGCCGTTATTATCCATAAAACAAAGTCGCAAATCATCCTTAATTATGGCGTATTTGGCCCCTTAAGGTGGCTTTTTTTGCAATAGCTTTGTTAAACAAAATTCAATAGCATGACTACCAAAAAGCAATTAATTGCCCAATATGATTTACATAACGTGTTATTTAACAATGTTATAGCAGATATCAGCGATGAAGAATCGAACCAATGTATTTTAGCGTCAATGAATAATGTAAAATGGTTGGCAGGGCATCTACTATGGGCGCAACGGAATCTGGTCAGAATTAGCGGTGCCGATGTGATCATTCCATGGATGGAGCATTTTCTTCAGAAAAATGCCTCAACTCCCGAGGAGATTAATGCCCCAGAGGGAGAGTTCCCTACGTTGGAACAAATTAAAAACAAGTGGAACGAAATAAACCTGCCAATAAGGGCCGGTCTGGAAAACTTGCCCGAAGAAGCATTAAACAAAGTGACCACCAGTAATCATCCAATTCTTCCTTTTGATGATACTGTAGCCGGTTTATGGGCCTTTATTAACCATCACCAGGCTTACACCATTGGCCAAATAGGCATTTTAAGAAGAGGGATGGGGAAAGATGCTATGAAATATTTTTAAAAGACCAAAGCGGACGCCTTCGCCTACTTTGTCTTAAATATTATCCCAAAGCAATAGTCAGATCATCAATTAAGTCGTCAATATGTTCCAGGCCTACGGAAACCCTTAATAAATTGAACGGCGTTTTAGTATCAGGGCCCTCAACTGATGCGCGGTGTTCAATCAGGCTCTCAACGCCTCCTAAACTGGTTGCCTGGGTAAATAGTTTAAGACTATTAATAACCCGTTTAGCTTCTTCAGGTCCACCTTTTACACAGAAGGATAACATCCCACCAAAACCCGACATTTGCGTTTTCGCAATTTCATGCTGCGGATGGGAAGGCAGGCCCGGATACATTACCTTTTCAACTTTTGGATGCTTTTCTAAAAACTCAGCAAGTAGTTGCGCATTTTGAACATGACCGCGCATGCGATAAGGCAGCGTTTTAATACTGCGGGCCAACATATAACAATCCATCGGCGAAGGTATTGCCCCGCCCATTTCCTGCACTTGCCTTATTTTTAGCCATTTTTCATTTTTTTCTTTGGTGATTAAAGCGCCGCCCATCAAATCGCTGTGACCGCCAAAATATTTGGTTGATGAATGCATTACCAGGTCAGCTCCGAGCGCTAAGGGTTGTTGGCAGATAGGAGTGGAGAAGGTATTGTCGCAAGCCACCATAATATTTTGTTTGCGGGCTACAGCCACCACTTTTTTAATATCGGTAACCTTAAGTAGCGGGTTAGATGGTGTTTCTATCCATATTAAGCCTGTTTTTGGTTTAATATGCTGTTGTAATGTATCGGTATCATTAATGTCTATAAAATCGAACGTCAGGGTTCCGGCAAACAGATTTTTAAGCTGGTTACGCAAACCATGATACATATCATCAGGTGCGATAACATGCGTGCCCACCGGAAGTGATTGAAATACAGCCATCCCTGCCGCATTTCCTGAAGCAAAAGCTGCCGCATCGGCTCCGCCTTCCAATTTGGCCAGTACGTTTTCAAGTAACGTTCTATTTGGGTTGCTGGCGCGACTATAAATGTGGCCGCCCGGATAAGTACCATCTGCGGCCCGCTCAAACGTTGTGGAAAGTACTATTGGCTGAATAACGGCTTTTGACGATGCATCAACATGATTAGCAGCGTGTATGGCAATGGTTTCTATCTTCATTTCAGGGATCTTTAAATAAACATAATGTTCAGGTTAGCTGTACGTAAAACCGGCGGCAAAAGCAGAATAATACGCACAGCAACAACAGTACAATAATAAAAACTTATAAATTAGTACAAGGAATGATTAGGACATTTCTGCAAATAAATTATGAACGATATACACGCAGCAACAGAACGACTGGGACAGTCCATTTACTTTTTTCTCAATCAAAACCTCGATGCAATTAATTGGGATGAAAAACCGGCAGTTGATAAATGGTCAAAAAAACAAATTATTGGGCATTTGATAGATAGTGCGCAGGTTAATCTGCAGCGTTTTGTGAGGTGTACTTATGAGGAGAATTTTAAGCTGATATACGAGCAGGAGCAATGGGTAAATGCACAACGATACCAGGAAGCTCTTATTTCAGATTTGTTGATTTTATGGCAATCGTTAAATAATCAGATCATCCGACTACTTGATCATTATCCGCATGATAGATCTACTGCTCAGTGCGATACAGGCAAGACTACGCAAAGCCTGCACACGGTATCGTGGCTTGCTCAAGATTATGTTGACCATCTGAATCATCACCTGCAACAAATTGAATATGGAAGCCGGCAGCCAATCCATTAAACGGTCTTCGGGATATTCTGGTACGCCATTGGCTAAAAAGCTGGGAATAAAGAACGGCTTTAAGATAAAACTGATTAACCCGCCTCATAACTATTTCAATTTGTTTACTGATTTACCCGCTAAGCTATTTTTTGAAGATGATGATACAAAAAAGGATATAATTCACTTTTTTACCATTGCGCAAGATGAGTACATCAGCATGCTGCCTCAATTAAAAGAGCAGATAAAACCGGATGGGATGATATGGGCATCATGGCCTAAAAAGACATCCAAAATGGCAACTGATATTACCGAAACAATTATAAGGAATTACGCAATTGAAATAGGCCTGGTTGATGTAAAAGTCTGTGCTGTAGATGAAACCTGGTCGGGACTTAAATTGGTGATCCCGGTAAAAAATAGATGACGCTTTTAACACAATCCAAATTGAACTAATTGTTTAACTTTGGGTTCTTTTAATAATCATATGCCTAAAATAGAACTTTCCCGTGTTAGCGGCGATTATGGCTTTGAAGCCACCGATGAAAATGGACATGTTGTAAAAATGGATAGCAGCCCCGAAAGCGGGGGCCAGAATTATGGTGTAAGGCCAATGCAAATCTTATTGATGGGACTTGCAGGTTGTTCGGCAATTGATGTCATAGCCATTCTGAAAAAACAGCGCCAGGAAGTGAAAGATTACAAAATGGTTGTAAATGGCGAACGTGAAGCAGGCAAAGAGCCTTCATTATGGCAAACGGTAAACGTGGAATTTCATTTATATGGTGATATTGATGAAGATAAAGCGGCTAAGGCAGTTGAATTATCGATTAACAAATACTGTTCAGTTGCTGCTACCTTAGAAAAAGCCGGAGCAGACATTAAATATAAAGTCTTTGTGCATTCTGCCTGATCGGCACTCCATAAACAAACTCTCTAAATTTATTAATTGAAGCAATGTTGCCCGCCTTATTGGCCATGTGACATTGCTTTGTTGTTTTATATCCCTAATTGTAAATACTAGGTTGTGATTCTGCGTGTAGAATTGAGCGTCGATATTGGCAAAATCATCTTATCAAAAAAAATATCTATTTACATAATAAATATTATTTGACTTTTACTATTTTATTGATTCTTAAAATTGAATAGGGGAAGGACACCATTAAAATTTGAATAAATAATATTATACACTACATAAGTGTACTCTTTTAAACGCATATCTTATACACTAAGTATAATATTTTGAGTGTCATGATTTCTCGATAGAGGTTTACCGGAGTTTGCTGGATATCGTCCTTTCTTTTCATTTGTTATTCAATTAGTTATATAAATATTTCAAAGGTTAATTTTTTTGTGTTTTATTGATGGTAGCCGGGTTTATGGGATGCATTAGTTGACTGGCATCAATGTTGACTATCGAGGTTAGTGTTTTTTATTAAAAACACTAACTAAATATCAACTTATGAAAGCAAATTTAAAAAAAACCTCCCTGCTATTGTCAGGAATATTAGTGGGGGGAAGGCTATTGGCCCAAACAGCCGACTCTACTCATGTAGCCACAGATTATGTAAAACCTTTTTCGGGCAATACTTTTTACAACACATGGTCTGTTGGTGTTAATGGTGGTATCTTAACTCCCTATACCATTTTTGGCTCCAACCGTAACCAAGATTTTACCCATCCACAATCAGAAATCGGATATGGGGTATTTATTAAGGATCAGATCACGCCTACCGTGGCATTTCGTGTTGATTACCTTGGTGGCAAAGTTGAGGGAAACGACAGCCAGGTAGATGCCTCAGGTAATAGCTATAGCCACTTTTCCACTAAACTTCATTATGCATTGGACTTGAGTACCGATATCACTGTTGGGAACATCAGTTGGCATGATAACAAGAGCGCCATTCAGCCATATTTTATGGTTGGCGGTGGTATAATGAGTTATACGCCTGTTGTTACTACCACAGCAGGGGCTACCTCAAATTTTAAAACTGACGGAAGCGGATCAATCAATGAATTTTATGTTCCTGTTGGCGTGGGTCTGAAATTTAACGTAGCACCCGGAATAAATCTTGACCTTGGTTACCAGGTGAACTTTGTTTATTCTGATAATTTTGATGGGTTTAAATACGGTTTAAACAACGATCGTTTTTCTTATGCGCATGTGGGTCTTGAATTCGCTTTAGGCCATCGTAAGCCACAATTGGCTACACATAATCCGGTTTCATCTATGCGACAGGAGTACATGTGGGAAAATCAACACACCAAAAACGAGTTACAATCACAGATTGATGCCGAAAAAGCACAAAACGATCAGTTGAGAAATGATTTAAATACTACTAATGCTAACCTCGCCAAATTTACAACAGACAGCGACGGCGATGGTGTTCCGGACTTTTATGATAAATGTCCAAACACCCCGCCGGGAACAAAAGTTGACGGCTCCGGTTGCCCGTTACCGAAAGCTGAGGTTAAAGTTTATATAACCGATCAAGACAGAGAGGTTGTTAAAGAGGCTATCAGAAACCTGGAATTTGATTTTGCAAAATCAACCATCCGCGAGCATTCATTCGCAAGTTTGGATAAAGTTGCTCAATTGTTGATCGATAAGAAATTTCACTTAAAATTAGCCGGTTATACTGACAATGTTGGTTCGGTAGCTGCTAACCTGAAACTTTCAAAAGATCGTGCAGAGGCTATTAAAACTTACCTGGTAGGTAAAGGTGCCGATGCATCACTAATTACTGCCGAAGGCTATGGAAAGGCTCATCCTATTGCAACAAACAGAACTGCAGCAGGTCGCCAAACTAACCGCAGGGTTGAATTCTCTTTGTATTAAGATATTAATCTTAATACGTTTTAAAATAACAAAGCCGCTTGTTTGAGCGGCTTTGTTATTTTTATGGAGATTATTACTCTGCTTCAAAAAACTCTGTTAATGCACCAAAATAGGTGCTGTCCCATCCGTCAACAAATTCATTGTATTCAGTATCAGGGATATTGGTATGCTTTAATTCAACCGAAGTAGCCGTTTTATCGGCATGCAATTTTATGGTAACAATAGATGCTTCTGCTTGTCCGTCAAAATACCATTGCTGAACAATTTTTTTATTCTCCTCAAATTCCAGGTTTTTACCTACAATACTGCCTTCCCACATCGAAAATTCAGAACCCGCTTCAGTCGACATTTCTGCCGGTTCGCCCGTCCACAGTTCTATGGTAATCGGGTTGGTCAATGCGATATAAATTTCTTCGGGTGTGGCAGTAATACGGTAATATTTTTTAAAATCCTTCATTGTTATCAGGCTGAATAAACGCTGTCAGCGCTCCAAAATTAACCTAAAGGAAGCACAGTTTTGCCATAAATTTCATTTAATACATTGGCTATACCGGCGTAAATGGCTACTGCACCACAAAAAATACCCTCGTAACCTGCAAACTTGCCTATGCCTTCCACTCCGGCATGCTCGGCTGCTAATAAAAAGAATAGTATGGTTAGGCTGGCAAAAACTATTTGCAAAGCCCTGTTCAGTTTTAATGTACCGAAGAAAAGACCAAATGTAAAAATGCCCCATATAATCAGGTACGCGCACATGGCGCTATCAGAAGCTGCTGGGGCCCATCCAAATTTGGGTATTACAATTAGCCCTACTAATGAGAGCCAGAAAAAGCCGTAAGAAGTAAAAGCGGTTAGGCCGAAAGTGTTATTCTTTTTTGACTCGATAATGCCGGCAATTACCTGGGCCAGGCCGCCATAAAAAATACCCATGGCTAATATCATTGAATTAAGTTCAAAAAATCCGGCATTATGCAGGTTTAATAAAACAGTAGTCATGCCAAAGGCACAAAGACCGAGAGGAGCAGGGTTGGCAATGCCATCCTTTACCACAACAGGTGTTGTTGGAATCATGATTTTTAAAAGGTTTTAATTGGTTTACCCTGCAATTTAATTTTTATAAATGCCTTTAGCAATTTTATTTTTCAAACCGATCAGTAACTTTAGCGTTAACTATTGAGCTATGCAAAAACTAGTGTTATTACGCCACGGAGAAAGCGTTTGGAATAAAGAAAACCGGTTTACTGGGTGGACTGATGTTGATTTATCTGATGAAGGAGTAAAACAGGCCATACATGCCGGGGAATTATTGAGAAAACACGGTTATAGTTTCGACGTTGGTTTTACCTCATTATTAAAAAGATCTATTAAAACGCTTCATTTGGTTTTGGAGGAGGTTGATGACCTGTGGATTCCGGTACAGAAATCATGGCGTTTAAACGAACGTTTTTATGGGGCATTACAAGGACTAAATAAAGCCGAAACGGCAGCCCGGTATGGCGAAGAACAAGTACATAAATGGCGGCGTGATCCTAACGAACTACCACCTGCCATTACAAAGGATGATGACCGCTACCCGGGTAAAGATATTCGTTATAAAGATCTTACTGAACGCGAATTACCGCTGACAGAAAATTTGAGCCAAACAATGGATAGGGTTTTACCTTTTTGGAACGAATTTATAGTGCGTGATATAAAAAAGGATAAGAAAGTTATTGTATGTGCACATGGCAATAGTTTGCGGGCGCTTGTACAATATATTGATCATCTGACCGATGAAGAGGTGAGCGATTTAGATATTCCTACAGGCACGCCTTTAGTTTATGAGTTAGATGAGGGCCTGGAGAGAATAAAGCATTATTATCTGGAATAAGCTTTTATTTAAAATAAAGCAGAGACGTAAACATTGCGTCTCTGCTTTATATTTTATCCCATAGCTTTATTCAATGCTATAATCGCTTCATCAAAATCTTCACGGGCAATTAAGAACTGAATATTCACTTTCCGCAGAGCGAAGCCCGCACTTTTAATGTTGATGCCTTTTTCAGCAAGAGCATTAGCCGATTTAGCCAATAGACCCGGCTGATCCATATTAGATCCGATAAGGCATACCATTGCAACTTTCTCAACGGTAACTTTTTCAAAGCTGTCTTCCAATTCGCTGATCAGCTTTTTGTTCATGTCTTTTTCCCAAATCACAATGGAAATGCTGTTGGCGCTGGTAGCTTTAAAGCTATAGCTAACACCAAACTTGTAAAAAAGCTGCATGATCTCCAGATCGCTGCCTGGCGTACCAACCATCGAAGGATCGTAAATATCAATAATCAATACTTTTTCGGTACCGGTAATTACCTCTACGCGTTTATGCTCACATATGTATTCGCGGGTAATCAGCGTTCCCGGGTGTTCCGGTTCAAAGGTGTTTTTGATACGAAGGTTGATATTGTTTATCTCCAACGGTTTGGATGCTTTAGGGTGGATTGCTTCCATGCCCACATCAGCCAGCTGATCGGCTACGTCGTAATTGGTATTACCTACGGGGTGGCAGTTATCAATGCCAACCAATACCGGATCAGCGGTACATAAATGGTATTCTTTGTGAATGATAGCTTCATGAGGCTTTACTTCAACGGCTATCTTGCTAAAAGTAACTTCAGAGTAGCCACGGTCAAACTCGCGCATAATACCTTCTGTACCCTTTGCATAACCTGTCGCAATACAAATTGTATTTTCGAAATCAATATGCTGCAGATCTTTTTTTATGCGCTGATCAATAGTGTAGGAATGATGGTCATTAAAGCCGCTTAAATCAACCAGCGTAGCATTGATGCCCATATTCTGCAAAATATTGGTAAAGTTAAAAGCCGAATGACTTTCACCTATTGATGCCAATATTTCTCTTGCAGCCTGTAATATGCCTTCTTTGCTTACATAGCCCGAAGCCAGTATATTGGCCAAATTTTCGAGGTATGTTTGCGCATCTCTTATCCGTTTTTCAATAAATTGATTGGCCGTAGTAAGTTCAAGACCCAGGTGCTCATAAGTTTTGTTAATGGCCTTTAATTTGATAATCAGCTCGTTTAAAGGCTTATGGAAATCCTGATAATTTGCCAGTTTGTGATAAACACCTGGCTCACCGGTTTTCTTATCCTCCAGCAACATGTTGGTAACACCCGAGAAAGCAGATACTACAAAGATCCTGTTATATAATTGCTGCTCTTTACGTTCAAAAAGTATAATATTTTTTATTACGTCGCTTAATGCGGTCATGGACGTACCGCCAATTTTTTCTACTGTTAGCATTTTAAAATAACATTTCGCCAGCCTGGCACTAAAACTATACCATCAGCAAAATAATGGTTTATTAATTGGAATATTGAGTTATATAATTGATTTTATAGTGCATATACCGGTTCAATAAATTATCAATCTGATAGCTTTTTATTAAATTGATACCATCGGCAGCACCCTATCCCTGATAAAGATCGCCCGCTTTTTCGGCAGATAGCTTTATACCTTTTATCATCGCAGAACTAAAGCCGTTATGCTCCATTTCATTTAATCCGGCTATAGTACAACCGCTTGGTGATGTTACCTTATCAATTTCCTGTTCGGGATGCGAAGAAAGCTGTAACAAAAGATCGGCAGCACCTTTAGCCGTCTGCGCGGCCATTTTTAAGGCATCATGCGCATGAAAACCAATTTCGGTACCACCTTGTGATGCTGCCCTTATGGAGCGCAGGAAAAAGGCGATGCCGCAAGCGCAAAGAGCAGTGGCAGAGGTCATTAACTCTTCGTTAATTTGTATGGTGGTGCCAACGGTATCAAAAAGTGATCTTACAAAATTGATGCTTTTTGGTGCGCCATTATCTGTTGCAATGCAAGTCATCGACTGGCCTATTGCTATTGCAGTATTAGGCATGGCACGGATGATTTGTATATTCATATCCAGCTGTTTACGGATATCGCCACAACTCACACCCGAAATAACAGAGATAATTAGTTGTTTTTCGGTTTTGATAGATGGTTTTATTTCTTCCAGTAATTTATTAAGCTGTTGTGGTAATACTGCTAGTACAATAAAATCAGCCTTTCTTACGGCTTTAAGGTTGTTATCTGTAATGTGATAACCCATTTCCCCAAATTCCGCTAATGCACCTACGTTTCTGCGGGTAAGCGAAATTTGCTGTGGTTTACATTTTCCGGATTTTACAAGCCCCTTAGCCAGTGATAAGCCTATATTCCCACTTCCTAAAATTGCAATATGCTGCTGTGAATTCATAAGCTTTTACTTAAACGTGTTCCAAATGGTTGATTATCTTTTAACTTGCCCAAATCATCAGAATGGCCAATAATTACTGCTTGTACGCCATTGTCAATAGCGGCAAATGCGTTATCCAATTTAGGCAGCATTCCGCTATGGATGATTTGGTCTTTTTTTAATTCCTCATATCGCAAGGGATCGATATCATTTATAAGCGACTGCTCATCTGTTATATCTTTTAAAACACCCTTCTTTTCAAAGCAATAAATAAGTGTTGTATCATATAGTGTTGCTAAAGCTACTGCCAAAGCAGCGGCTATTGTATCTGCATTGGTATTTAAAAGCTGTCCTTCGCCATCGTGCGTTAAAGCACAAAAAACAGGAGTAAAGCCCGCTTCCATCAAACTGCTGATATTTTTTGGGTTGATAGAATTTTCATCAATATCTCCCACAAAACCATAGTCAATCGTTTTTACCGGTCTTTTTTTTGCCCTGATGAAATCTCCATCGGCCCCGGTAAGGCCAATGGCATTATTGCCGAAATGCTGCAACTGGGCAACTATATTTTTGTTAATTAACCCACCATATACCATGGTTACTACCCGCAGTGTCTCAATATCGGTAATTCGCCTACCGTCAACCATTTTAGGCTCTATGCCAAGTGTTTCAGATAGTTGAGTGGCTACTTTACCGCCCCCGTGCACCAATATTTTATGACCAGATAGTGCCGTAAAGTCTTTCAAAAATTTGTGTAAGTTTTCGGAGTTATCGATAACATTACCGCCAATTTTTATGATATGCAAATTTCCACCCTTGTTATTTTTTTCCGCTTCCTCCGAAACTGCATTAGTTTTATTCATATTTATAACATTATTAACAAATAGAACACAAAAAATATATGTAATATGTCTATTGCGGCTAAAATTAATAAAAAATGCCCTGTTTTATTAATCTTTTGACTGAAAATACACGTTTTTGTATCGAATTATTTAACGGGTGTTAATTTAAGTTAAATTTAATATAAAATAATTAAGGTTATTGCCCAATATCTATTTTATTGCCAAATGAAGTTTTAAAACTTGTAAAGTTATTTTTTGTTAATAAACCTATAATTTGTTAAACCTTGGTAAGGATATGTAAAGATGACAATGGGTTAATGAAAGATTATGTATAATTGAGTTTAAAGAATAATATATGTTTACAGTTGCCCAGGAAAAAGATAAAATACAAAGACCGCGCGTGGTGATTATTGGCGGAGGATTTGGTGGCCTATCATTAGCTGAAAAATTAAAAAATGCCCCGGTTGATGTGTTATTGCTGGATAAGCACAATTACCACACTTTTCAACCTTTGCTTTACCAGGTGGCCATTGGGTCAATAGCGGCAGATTCTATAGCATTTCCTATCCGGAGAATATTTACTAAATACAATAACTTCAGTTTTAATTTGGCTGAAGTGCAAAAGATAAACCCCGAGTCGAACACGTTGACGACAACCATTGGGGCGATCCATTATGACTACCTTGTTATTGCCACGGGGTCCAATACCAATTTTTTTGGAAACAAGGAGATTGAGCATTTTGCCATGCCAATGAAAAATATTCCAGAAGCTTTGAATTTACGAAGCCTGGTAATTCAAAATCTCGAAACAGCATTGGTTACGGCTGATATGAGAGAAAAATTTGCCCTTATGACTTTTGTGGTAGTTGGCGGCGGACCTACCGGTGTGGAATTAGCCGGCGCCTTGGCCGAAATGCGTCATTTAATATTGATGCAGGATTATCACGGTTTAAGCAAATATGATATGAGGGTTTACCTGGTTGAGGGTAAAGACAGGCTGCTGGCAGCTATGTCTCCCAAGGCTTCGATCAAGGCTAAGGAGTTTCTGGTTAATGCTGATGTAACAATCTTCAATAGTGCACATGTGCAAAGTTACGATGGCTTTTACTTAACTATTGATAATGGTAAAACGATAAAATCCCGTAACGTACTATGGGCAGCGGGTGTAAAAGGCGAAATGCCTGAAGGGATTCCTGTTGATTCAATAACAAAAGGGAACAGGTTGCTTACCGATAATATAAACCGGGTAAAAGGATATGAGAATATTTTTGCCATAGGCGATGTGGCGGCTATGATATCAGTTGAATATCCAAATGGTTATCCGGGGCAGGCTCCGGCAGCAATTCAACAGGGCGAACAATTGGCTAAAAACCTTATACGCCTTGTAAAAGGTGAAGCAACTGTACCATTTAAATATAAAGATAAAGGTTCTTTAGCTACCATTGGCCGTAACCAGGCAGTTGCCGATTTGGGTAAGTTTCATTTTCAGGGATTTTTTGCATGGCTGCTATGGGGCGTGGTACATATTATGTCGTTGGCGGGGTTTACAAATAAAGGGATGGTGTTTGTAAGCTGGGTTATTAACTACTATAATAAAAACAGTGATAACAGGCTGGTAGTTAGGTATTTTAATACGGAAACCCGCATGGCCGATAATGATTCGAAGTAGATTGCCAAACTTTTACGATATCCATAAGTTTTAGTACCTTAACTAAGTAATAAATTGTAAATGGATCTGCTTCTTATCATTACGTTACTGATTGCAGTTAGTGCCTTTTGCTCTTATATCAATGTAAAGGTTGTAAAACTACCGGGTGCAATAGGCATAATCACAATTGCTATTGTGGTTTCTTTAATTGCTATATTGGTTGATAAACTGGACCCTGAAGGAGTACATTATCTTTCCGTTTTGGCTAAGGAAATTCATTTCCACGAAACGGTTTTAAATATTATGCTTGGTTTTTTATTGTTTGCAAGTTCATTCAACGTAAATAATAAAAACCTCAAGAAAGAAGCAAGGGCTGTATTGGTTTTAAGTACAGTTAGCGTACTTGCTTCCGCAGCAATATTTGGCATTTTATTTTACGGTTTGGCATTGTTGTTTAATTTGGGAGTGCCCTTATTATATTGTTTTTTATTTGGCGCATTGATATCCCCAACTGATCCCGTTGCCGTGTCGGCTGTTATTAAAACGTCTAAAATTCCTGCAAACTTAGCTACTATTATCTCTGGCGAATCGTTATTCAACGATGGAGTAGGCTTGGTGCTTTTTATTACCTTACTGGAAATAATAGATTCGGGGCTTGAACACATGACCTTTGCAAAAACGTTTCTACTATTTGCACGCGAGGTTTTGGGCGGTGGCGCGCTGGGGTTGATATTGGGGCTTATTGCTTTCCGATTGATGAGATCTATCAACGATTTCCAAACCATTGTGTTGGTATCCTTGTCGCTGGTGTTAAGTATTTCGGTTATTGGCTTGTACCTCCATTTGTCTGTTCCTTTGGCTGTTGTTTCTGCCGGATTATTTGCAGGTAACTACACGATTAATGCCAGCGAAAGCGAACGTTCGCATGAAGCCCTGGGCAGGTTCTGGCATTTGATTGATGAAATGTTAAATACAGTATTGTTTGTTATGATTGGCTTGCAGATGATCAATTTGCCCTTTTTAACAAATTACTGGCTAATGGGTGCAGTAGCCGTCGTTATTACGCTATTTGCCAGGTGGATAAGCATTTTGTTGCCCCTAACATTGTTATGCAGAAAGCTGAGAATAAATTTTAGCAGCATGAATATTCTTACCTGGGCGGGTTTAAGAGGGGGGATTTCTATCGCGTTAGCATTGTCACTGCCTGATAGTCCGTACCGTGATCTTATACTTTCGGCAAGTTATTTTATTGTGATATTCTCTATTGTAGTACAGGGATTAACTTTAAATAAGGTAAGCAGCATGTTACTCAAACCACAATAATTTCCACTTATTCTTTTGGCTTAAGATGTGCCATATAATCGGCAATATCTTTTTCGTTAGTGTTTTTGGAACTATCCAGTTCTTTAATGATGTTTTCCTGTTCTTTTTGACTCCTGTTTTGGCTGAGTTTGTGCTTTGCCTGAAGATCGTATACCTCAATCTCAAAGGCAGTAATTCCTTTCATCATATTTTGTTTATAATTATCTGGCAAGCTATCCCATTGTTTCAGGTAGTCGGCTTCGTAATAATTGATAGTTTCTTTTAATAGCGCCGCTTTTTGATCTTCGCCCTCCAATAAAGCATATTTGCCGTAAGCATGTACGGCAATGTAATTCCAGGTAGGTACGTTTTCAGCCTTTTCGTAATTTTTGGGCGAGATATAGGCATGCGGCTCGGTAAATATCACCAATACATTAGTATTTATGCTGCTAACAGCTTGCGGATTAGCTTTAGCAAAATGCGACCGTAATATAATAATATCGTCTTTTTGGCTTACAATAAAGGGCAGGTGAGTAGCAACAGGTACCCCATCTTTTACTGAAATAATAGTGGCGAAGCTATAACGTTGCATAAAGCCAATGACTTCCTGCCGGTCTTCAAATTTATTAAAGGATGGAATGTACATGCTGAAGAGTTTTAAAATTTGAATATCCGCTAATTTGAAAATGAATATTCAAATCAATACGCTTTTTAATTGGTTTGACTAACTAATCCTTCCAGCATCCTTTTCAATACCGCCTGCGCTGCCCAAACGCGATTTGCTGCCTCATGTACAACTATCGAGTGTTCTCCGTCCAATATTTCATCTGAGAGCTCCAGATTGCGTCGTACCGGTAAGCAATGCATTATTTTTGCCTTATTGGTGTTTTTAAGCCGATCGTTGGTTAGCATCCAATCTTCATTGCCGCCAAATACTTTTCCATAAGGCTCGTAAGCCGACCAGTTTTTTACGTAGATAAAATCGGCATCAGCAATAGCCTCGTGCTGATTGTGTGTGATAGTGGCTCCTTTAGTAAAATCGCTGCACAACTCATATCCTTTTGGATGTGCAATGGTAAAATCAACATCAGCCTTACACATCCACTCAGCAAATGAATTAGGCACAGCTTGTGGCAATGGTTTAATATGCGGTGCCCATGTTAATACCACTTTGGGTCTTGCACGGGTCTTTAACTCTTCAATGGTAACCAAATCTGCCAAACTTTGCAGCGGGTGACGTGTTGCCGACTCCAGGCTTACTATCGGCACACCGCAAAATTCAACAAACTTGTTAAATATCATTTCGCTATAATCCTCCTCACGATTCTTTAATCCCGGAAATGATCGCACGCCAATGATATCAGCATACTGACCCATAACCGCAGCGGCTTCGCGGACATGCTCAACAGTGCTGCCGTTCATTATGGCACCATCGCGGAGTTCCAGCGCCCATCCTTCTTTATCTATATTCAGCACCATTACATTCATACCCAGATTTAAGGCAGCTTTTTGCGTGCTCATACGGGTACGTAAGCTAGGGTTTAAGAACACTAATGCCATGGTCTTATTTTCTCCCAGATCCTTGTAAGCATAAGGAAATTGCTTTAGTTGCAAGGCTTCTTTAACAAGTGCGTTAACGTCGGTAACATCATTAGCAGAGGAAAATAATTTCATGGCTTTATTGAGAGAGTGAAAATTTATTGATTGAGTACTTTTGTAAACGATTCCAGGAATCTGTCGGCATGTGCCTTAGTTAAATTAAGGGCAGGCAACAGTCTGATCACATTTGGCTTTGCTTCGCCAGTAAAAATATGATGCTTAAATAACAGATCCTTTTTTACATGGGCCAGTTCGGCAGGTAATTCAATACCGATCATTAAGCCGCGTCCGCGCACTTCTTTTACCTTTTCAAACTTCTTAAGCTCGGTAATTAAATAACCACCAACTTCCGCTGCATTTTGTAACAGGTTGTCGCGCTCCATTACTTCTAACACAGCTAAACCAGCGGCACAGGCTAAATGATTACCGCCAAATGTGGTGCCAAGCATGCCATAAGCCGGTTGTATTTTGGGCGATATAATAATGCCGCCAACCGGGAAACCATTACCCATGCCTTTGGCCATGGTATAAATATCAGCATTTACGCCCGCATAATCATGCGAAAAGAATTTACCTGTTCTGCCATAACCGCATTGTACCGAATCAGCTATAAAGACAGCATTATGCGTATCGCACAAACTTCTTATTTTTTGTAGGAAACTTTCCGGGGCAACCTGGATACCACCAACACCCTGAATGCCTTCAATAATTACTGATGAAATTTCATTTTCAGCAAATGCTTTTTCCAATGCAGCTTCATCTTTCCATGGTAAAAAGATCGCGTTATCCGTTTCATTTACCGGGGCAACAATTTTAGGGTTATCTGTAACGGCAACAGCCAAAGAGGTACGGCCATGGAACGCTCCGGTGAAGGCAATCACTTTCTTTTTGCCATTATAGAATGACGCCAGTTTCAATGCATTCTCATTAGCTTCGGCTCCTGAATTACACAGAAATAGCTGGTAATCTTCTTTCCCCGACACATGACCCAATTTTTCAGCCAGTTGCTTCTGCAATGGAATTTCTATAGAGTTTGAATAGAATCCTATTTGATGTAACTGATCTTCCAATCGTTTTACATAGTGCGGATTAGTATGGCCGATAGAAATAACAGCATGACCGCCGTAAAGATCAAGATACTCCTGTCCTTTATCGTCAAATACTAAACTGCCAACACCTTTTACAATGTTGATGGGATTGATTGGATATACGTCAAATAGTTTCATTTATATTAAGCTTAAAGCTGAAAGCGAAAAGACTTTCGGCCATTTATAAAATTGTAATATTAGCCTCTCGCTATAAAAGCTTTCAGCTTTAGGCTTTCAGCTCAAAAACCTGTTGCTTTTAGTCTTAACCCCGCCTTTTCATCTAAACCAAACATCAGGTTCATATTTTGCACAGCCTGGCCCGATGCACCTTTTAGCAAATTGTCTATAATGCTGATGATCAATAATTTGCCGCCATGCTTTTTTACTTGTATAAAGCATTTATTGGTGTTTACCACCTGTTTTAAATCAATGTCATGATTAGTCACATGGGTAAACGGATGCTCGGCATAATACTGCTTATACAGTTTCAACGCTTCTGCATCGGTCAATTCACTATCTATATACATGGATGCGATAATGCCCCGTGTATAATCGCCGCGATAGGGGATAAAGTTTATTGTTTGTCCAAATTGTGGCTGTAGCTGGTTAAGCGATTGGCCAATTTCATTTAAATGCTGATGTTCAAATGCTTTATAAACCGAGAGATTATCATTGCGCCAGGTAAAATGTGTAGTGCCCGATAAACTCTGACCGGCTCCTGTTGAACCTGTGGTAGCGGTAATATGAACCTCGTGATTTAACAACTTTTTGGCAGCAAGCGGTAACAGGCCCAATTGCAAACAGGTAGCAAAACAACCTGGGTTAGCAATGTTTTGTGCCTGTTTAATAGCTTCGCGGTTTAACTCGGGAAGACCATAAACAAAACTTTTTGTTTTATGCTTTGCGTTTTGTGTTAACCTGAAATCCTGACTAAGATCGATAACCCGGATATGATCGGGGATGTTGTTGGCATCTAAAAACTTTTTAGCATCACCATGACCAACACAAAGAAACAATACATCAATATTAAAGGCCAGTTCTGCGGCAAACTTCAAATCGGTATCGCCAAACAAGTCGGTATGCACCGCGTACACATAGTTGCCGGCATTGCTGGTACTATGTACAAAGGCAATCTCCACATCCGGATGATTGATCAGGATGCGCAGCATTTCGCCGCCTGTATAACCTGCACCGCCAACTATACCCGCTAATATTTTCTTATTGTTATTCATTTTTTATCGAACTTAAAGGTTAACCAACCGGTTATGAACTTGGGTTAACTTTGTGATAAATCATTACCTGGTTACCAAATATTTTTGAAAATCCTTTCACATCTTCACCTGTCCAGGCGTTATTCATTTCACCATAAGTACCAAATTTATTCGACATCAGATCATGTGCTGATTCTATGCCAATTACCTGGAAACGATAAGGATGCAGTTGTACAAATACCTTTCCACTAACGTTTTGCTGGGTGTCTGATAGGAAAGCCTCTATGTTGCGCATAATAGGATCATGGAACTGACCTTCATGCAGCCAGTTACCATAAAAGCTGGAAAGCTGATCTTTCCATGATAACTGCCATTTGGTTAATACATGTTTTTCTAACGTATGATGAGCTTTGATGATAATCATTGGCGCAGCAGCTTCAAAACCAACGCGGCCCTTAATACCGATAATGGTATCGCCAACGTGAATATCCCTGCCAATGCCGTAAGGCTGTGCTATAGCTTGTAGTGCCTGTATCGCTTTGGTTGGATGATCAAACTTTTCGTCATCAATGCCAATCAGCTCGCCTTTTTCAAATATCAACTCCAGATTTTTCACTTCGGATGACGTAACCTGTGTAGGCCATGCTTCTTCAGGTAAACCAAGGTTTGAAGTCAATGTTTCTTTACCACCAACCGAAGTTCCCCAGATACCTTTATTAATGGAATATTTTGCCTTCTCGAAGTTCATATCCACACCATGATCTTTCAGGTATTGGATCTCTGCTTCACGGCTTAGTTTTAAATCGCGGATAGGGGTGATGATCTGCACATCAGGAACCAGGATGTTGAAAATCATATCAAAACGCACCTGGTCGTTACCGGCGCCTGTACTGCCATGGGCAACAAACTCGGCACCTATTTCTTTTGCATAGTTAGCAATAGCAGTAGCCTGACTAACCCGCTCAGCGCTTACTGATAGGGGATATGTATTGTTTTTCAGTACGTTTCCATAAATCAGGAATCGTACACAAGTATTATAAAAGTTCTTAGTTTCGTCTACCACATGATGCGAGGTAACGCCCATTTTATAGGCACGTTCTTCTACGCCTTTCAGCTCTTCGTCACTAAAGCCCCCGGTATTCACAATTACCGAGTGTACTTCGTAACCTAAATCCTGTGTCAGGTAAATGCAGCAAAATGAGGTATCTAAACCACCGCTGTAAGCTAAAACTACTTTCTTTTTCATCTGTTATTTATTGTGGAGAAGGGCGCCGGATACAACGCCGTTCATTTTATATTATACGTGATCGCTTCCTATTCTTTTTTTAATGGCATTTTCAATCCGCTCAAGCAAAGTCGCTTTGTGCGTGATTTTCTTCATCTTGTCTTCGTATGCCTTTTGCTTTTCGGCCGGGTCAAAGAGCATGGAGGTACACATACAGTTTTTTCGGTTCTTGCTCATCAGTATATCGTAATTAACACAGCTTTTGCATCCTGCCCAAAAGTCCTCATCCTGGGTAAGCTCCGAATAGGTTACCGGTTCGTAGCCCAAATCGGAGTTTATTTTCATAACAGCTAAACCGGTAGTGAGTCCGAAGATTTTTGCATCAGGGAATTTGCTGCGTGATAGGGCAAATATTCTTTCTTTAATGGCTTTGGCTAATCCGGCTTTTCTGAACAGCGGACTAACAATTAAACCGGAGTTGGCTACGAAATCGCCGTGGCTCCAGGTTTCGATATAACAAAAACCTGCCCAGGTACCATCCTTGTGCAAAGCAATAACGGCTTTACCTTCCAGCATTTTATTGGCAACGTATTCGGGCGAACGCTGGGCTATACCGGTTCCACGCGCTTTGGCCGATTCGGCCATCTCTTCGCATATATGGGCAGCAAAGTCAACGTGTTGTGCCGATGCTACCTGAATATCAAAATCTTGTATGGTCATTGAATATAGAAAAATTACCGTTAAATTATTTGCCTTTTACAGCGTTAAATAATTAGATGATCTTTTAGTTGAGAAGTTTAAAAAAACTCCGGGAGGGTTTGTAATCAGGAAGGTAAATCAAACCCGGGGCATGTACGGCCTTCGTCGTGACGGAGAAAATACAAAAACTGTTGAAATCAAAGCAGCGGCAACAGGAGCAAATATTGCTCTTATTGAGGGCTTGTTTAAGCTTTGTTGTTTCATTTTTAGCGGTGCTTTTGTTATTTTTTAATTTGGGTGCAAATTATTACATTAATTTTTACTTATGCAAGAAAAAAGTTAATTATGTTATTAAGGTGAGATTTGCTGGTAGAGATTAGTGATTAGCTGATTAGAGATTAGTTAAATTGCATAGTAAAACTCGCCTAATCTCTAACCACCAGCCTCTAATCACTTATCTCCAATCTCCCTTAGCCAAAATATCCTCGATTATCATTTCTGCATGCACTCTTGAGTTTTCAATGAACCATAAATGGGTATCCAGTCCGCCGCAAACCACGCCGGCAAGGTATAGCCCCGGTAAATTGGTTTCCATTGTATCAGGATGATACTGAGGAATATATTTATCATCAGATAATATGATGCCAAGCCTTTTCAGGAACTCAAAATTGGGTTTGTAGCCCGTCATCGCCATCACAAAATCATTCTGAATGGTGACTAACCCATCGGGGGTTTCAATGTCCACATCGTGCTCTCTGATGGCCTTTAAATGCGAATTAAAATAAGCTTTTATGCTACCTTCTTTGATGCGGTTAATAATATCGGGACGTACCCAGTATTTAACCCGGTTGCTCACTTCATCGCCGCGTATTACCAAAGTAACTTCGGCGCCTTTGCGGTAAGTTTCCAGCGCCACGTCAATTGCCGAGTTGCTGGAACCCACTACCACCACTTTTTGCATGGCGTAGTAATGTGGGTCTTTATAGTAATGCTTTACCTTGGGCAGCTCTTCTCCCGGGATGTCTAACTTAACTGGAATATCATAAAACCCGGTCGATAGGATCACCTTGCGGGCCTGGTATCTTGTTTTGGCGGTGGTTACGGTAAATACATCGCCATCCTTTTTTACCGCAGTAACTTCCTCAAATAAGTTAATGGGCATATTATTGGATGTTGCGACCCGGCGATAATATTCCAGCGCTTCTGAGCGGGTTGGTTTATTGCTGATGGTTACAAAGGGAATTCCGCCAATTTCCAGCTTCTCGGAGGTGGAAAAGAAAGTCATGGTAGATGGGTAGTTGTACAGGGAGTTTACGAGGCAGCCTTTTTCAACGATGAGGTAACTAAAGCCGGCTTTTTGTGCTTCCAATCCGCAGGCTATACCAATAGGACCGCCGCCTATTATTAAAATATCAAGCATAAAACAAAAATACGGATTTAAGCTGAAAGCAGAGAGCAGAAAGCTTAAAGCGAAAAGCAGTTTGTAGTAAGCAGTGAGCAGTAGGCAATAAATAGTAGGCAGGGAAACTGACTTACACGCAAAAAGCTTTAGTCTTTATGCTTTCGGCTTTTAGCTCAAAGAAAGAAAAAGCTTTGGTCTTTTAGCTCAAAAGCAAAAAAAAGAAAATAAAAAAAGGGTAAGCTACTTTTATCGCGCCGCTCAACTCTCTACCCTTGCTGTGTTCCCACCCTGGGGGAGTTCAAGAGGAGCTGGCCGTAAAAGACTTACCCCGGCGCAAAGATAGAAAAAGGTTTGTTTTTGGTTAACAAATTGTTAAAAAAGACTAAATTGCTGAGTGCTAGCCTTGTTAATTAATAAATGTGGTGCTTTTAGTTTCAATTGCGTAAAGTCGTCAAAGTTTATGCGTGGGTTAAACGGCATTTCCTTGTAAATTTTATAGCTTTTGTTGTAGCCAATGTGATCCCGGTTCAATATGGTGAGGCTATCAACCTTAAAATCCTGCTTCCATTCCTTGTTTTTAAAGTAGGGCCACAGCTTGTTAAAGTTATCCTTACTGATTGTACGTGCTATAGTTATATGCGGCTCGAACGGCGGCGTATTAAAGTATTTGCGCAAGCTTTTAAACCACGCTTTGGTTGCCGGGGTTGAAACCAGTTTGGCATAAATAGTGAACGTATCCTGGTGATCGAAAAAATCAAAGCCATCAATAGTTAGGGTAATAGTCGGCAGGTTTTGCAGATCGCGTTCCAGCTTGGGGATAAGCGGACCTACCCAAACCGGCTTTTTGCGCATCCAGGGCTGAATGGTAATATGCGCTTTAGAAAAAAGACCTTCATACTCGCCAATAACAGCCGAGCTGCTGTATTTCAATCTTTTTACCTGTTCGCTCACATCCTCTGGTGGCGAAAGTATAATTAAATAGTCCTGGTAACCTGTCATCGCTTTAAAATTTAATAAAACTAAATTACTAATATTTTTAGCAATTTTATAATTAAATCTGAATTTTTTTAGCAGATAAAATGATGGCAAAAAAGTGGCCGTCCGGCCGGAGGGGTGGACAGTGGCGGACGGATAATAACATTGATTGCAGCGTATTTTTACGGTATTTATACTGTTAAAATACTGCATAAGTACCGTTAAATCACTGCCTTATATATTCTGATAAATTTCAAATTTTACATAACCTAAATCTTTCTCATGATGCCATGTTTCAATTATACATCTACGGAACAAGCTAAAAATCCGACCAAAGAGTAAGCACCAGGAAGCCGAAAATGGGAAATAGAGTAGGCAAATTAAATTCTACAATTATGACTATTACAGGACAATGGACATTGTATTACGATTGGAATTCAACCGGTAATTACAGTTCAACAAGCATGACAGTTAATGCTAATGCCACCTGGTCAAACGGGCAGGGCTTTACCGGGCAATGGGCGCAGGTAGCGGGACTTTTTACGTTTCAATTTGCAAATGAAAAAACCACCTATGCTGGTAATTGGGCCGACAAGTCTATCACCGGTATAAATACAACATTTGCCGGCTTAAATGGAAGTTTCTATATGCTACAAACTGGTGTACCTAAAACACTTCTACTGGAAGAAAAGGTTGCAGGGCATAAAGATGCCAGTGGCAAATAGTTTGAAGAAGTGAAAACAATGGTGATGGTTCGGCAACCCAAATGCAAATGCTCCCGACATTTTAAAAAGCATTTATAATAGTGGGTTGGAAGTACCATCACCATTTTTTGTGGGAGTAATTCTCGGTACTATTGTTAGAGTTTGCAACTTTGCAGAAAGTATAATTAAATAGTCCTGGTAGCTTGTCTTCGCTTTAAATTTTTTAGCAGATAAAATGATGGCAAGCAAATTGGCCGACCGGAGGAGTGGACAGGGGCGGGCGGATGCTTATACAATTTCTAAGGCACGAGTAGCCCAATGCTTTGTATGACAGTACCTCGCGCCAGATAGTGACAACTCCAACAGGGGCGCAAGTTGTGGACGGGATGGTAACTTAGGTTATGCCGCCGAGAGATACTAAAGTCATTTGTAGCTTTCATTTGTAGTATCTATATTTAAAGAATAAACTAAACCTTTTTGTGAATAACGGCAAGCTTGCAATCTTCGAACTAACATCGAAATTTTTAATTGAATTTTATCACGCAATACACAAATTACTATGTCGTCTAAAATGAGTAAATCTGACAACGAGCTAGCCATTGAAGAGTTACAAAAAACCAAACTTGAAGCTGAAATAATAAAACTTAAAGAAGAAACAAAGCAAATAAAAAAGCCGTGGATTTGTCAACCTTCTTTTCTTAGTTCACTGGTACCAGTGTTGGTTCCGGTAATAACAATTTTGGCAGCTTATTATTTTGGCGGAGGGAAACAGTTTTTTGATTTACAAAAACTAAATCTAGAATATGATAAAAAGATTTTATCCAGCCAGGTTGATAGTTTTCGAAAAGATACTGTTGGCCTTCGAAATAGATATTTGAAAGCTTCAAAATTATTAATGTTTGAACATTTAAAGGATTCTATAAGATTAAATGATAAACTTTCAGAAATAAATAATCAACTTTTTATAAAAACAGCTGAATTAAAAAAGGAAGATCAAAGACTTAAACTTAATGACGATGAATTAAAAAGCGAAAAGGTTGTTATCCCTATAGACACTAAAATTGAAGAGCTTCTTAGTGAAAGGTTTATGTATGGAGCACTTTCCGGTGATTATTATAACTATGACAAGCTTATTAAAATTATAAAAGTAAGTAAAGATAGGGTGCGGTTAATGACTTATTTTCAGAATAGGATTAATGATAAAAAAACACAGGTATTAACAAAGGCCTTTATTTCATCCTTAGCATACTTTTCATTTGGTGATAAACATTGGAAATTGATTCTATTTGAAATCTTAAATAAAAATATGGTTGACGACATTATTGGGAACGTGAACTCTGATGATAAGGCTTACAACTATGCAGCTATATTACAATCAAAATACTGGTCTAAATCTGAATTACATGATAATAACAAATTTATAATCGCTTCAGTATTGAAGCAAGTCGACTCACACAGTTACGAAGAAAACATGGGTGAATTTTTGCTCCTTGTGTTAACAAAAGATCGGGAATATGATAAATCTAGCTTTCCTTTGAAACTCACACTAACAGAAAAAACAATACTTGACTATAAATTATTGGACACTCTAATGGAACCAGATAAAGATAAAGATGCGTTCTTTGATTTTTTGACAGCTTATCGAAAAATGACCTTTACTAAAAAATTTATTTTCGCAGGTGACTATTCTATGCATGAAAAGTTTGAAAATGTTTTTAACGCCTATTTGACCGAACAACTAATAAATGCAAAAGATGACGAAGATCGATACAGAATTATGTATGAATACGATAAAGTAATCAATCTTAAAACGTCTTTTCTGTCTAAAGAAGAGAATCCCCTCAATAGAGGCTCGTTGGCTAAAAAAATAAAAGGATGGATGACATGGCATGAGAATAATAAAGATCTTTGTAAAAGATTAATGGAACCTGAGTTTAGAACCTACAAAAATGACGTAACACTTTTTATGAAAGATGCCAATTATAATCCCAATAAAAGTAGAACCACCTTCTTTTAATTACAATTAATTTTGGTCAATAGTGTAAAACATCCCAATTATACAACACTTCTTTATCCCGCTTATAGCTGCGGTTTGGTAATACCCCCTCACTCCAAATTCCTCAAACCCCATTCGCGTTCCAGTTCCCATTCCAGTAGTTTGGTTTCAATAAATTGGTCGGCTATGTCAATACCGCGGGCTATTTTATCAAGCACCTCACTTGCCAAGTGTATACCAAGCAAGCCGCTTGTCTTGTGGGGTGCCGAAATAAATTCGGCATGACGTGGGAGAACTAACAACTGTGTTTATGTTACTGCTTTCTGCCTACTACAAACTGCTCTCAAAACGCCATCAGTTTATTCCCCAAGGTCAAATCCCTGTACAGCGTCCATTCACAGTATTCGGCAAAGGTATCGCGGTGCAGTATGGTAAGGCTGTTTACGGTAAATGAGATAATTAGGGGCCGGTTGACCAGATTGGGCCATAGTTTGTTAAAGGCCGTTACCGGGATATTCGGCGCAAGGGGAAAATGCGGCACAGCATTGGTAATTTTTAAGCCTATTTGCCTGTTTAACAGTTTGAACCAGTTGGTGACCTTTTCATTTACCTCAATTTGGGCATAGATGCTTTTGGTATGATATCCTCGACTGCAATTACCGAAGCCGTTTATCTGCAATTCAATGGGCGGCATGGTGCCTATTCTTTTAGCCATTAAATCAATAGCCGGTTGTACTAAAAACGGCTTGCAGCGCACCTGGTGGGTTATAATTAAATAGGGTGTGTGGTGTATCCCCTCAAACTCACCAATCAGGTTTGCCGATGCGCGTTTATACCTTACGATTTGATTTTTTACATCATCGGGCAGTGGTATAACCATCAAATAATCGGCGTAGCTTAACATTTTACAAACTGATTTCCGGTCTGCTAAAATGCTAATTTTTTTAGTAATATCGATTTATTTTTTACCTTTGTTTAATGTCCTCACAGCGCCATATTGTACACATCGACCTCGATTCGTTTTTCGTATCGGTTGAACGGAAGTTTGATCCTTCGCTCATTGGCAAGGCCGTTATTATTGGTGGCTCGGCAGATAGGGGTGTGGTGGCCAGCTGTAGTTACGAGGCACGTGCGTTTGGCGTACACTCGGCTATGCCTACGCGGCAGGCTTTAAAATTATGTCCGCATGCTATACTAATCAGGGGCAGTCACGGGCGCTATGGCGAGGCCTCACGCGAGGTTACAGACATTATCCACAACGCAGTGCCACTGTACCAAAAAACATCAGTAGATGAGTTCTACATTGATTATACGGGGATGGATCGTTACCATAATGCCTACCAGCACGCTACCGAATTAAGACAAAAGATCATTAAGGATACGGGATTGCCTATTTCGTTCGGCATGGCATCGGGCAAAACGGTGGCTAAAATGGCTACCAACCAGGCTAAACCGAACGGGCAATTGCTGATACCACATGGCAGCGAAAAGGAGTTTCTGGCTCCGCTAAACATTAACAAAATACCCGGATTAGGTGACAGCACCAGTCAGAAGCTGTACCAGTATGGCATTGAAAAAATAGGTGATCTGCAAAAGGCCGACATCCGGTTTCTGGAAGCTATTTTAGGCAAAGCGGGCAGGTTTATCTGGGACAGGGCCAATGGTATTGACGATAGTGAGATTATTCCGCACAGCGACCGTAAATCCATATCAACCGAGCATACTTTTCATACCAATATAGCCGATAAAAACGCGATAGAAACCATTCTGGTATCCATGACCGAGGAACTGGCTTATAAGCTGCGCAAGGAGAATAAAGTAGCATCGTGCCTGGCTATAAAGGTGCGTTACGCCAATTTTGAAACCCATACCCAGCAGGAAAAGATAAGCCTCACCGCAGCCGAGCATATTTTAATTCCCGGCGTAAAAAACCTGCTTAAAAGCGCCTGGAACCAGCACCGCCCCATCAGGCTGATAGGGGTTAGGCTGAGCAATATTTGTAGTGGCAGCTACCAGATAAACCTTTTTGACGATAACGAGGAGCGTATAAAGCTATACCAGGCCATGGACAAAATCAACTTTAAATTCGGCGAGAAAACCGTTTGTCGTGCCGCCGGTATGGAAATAGGGACAAGGAATTTTAATCCGTTTATGAGAGGGTAGAAGCTGTCTTGACTATGATTTTTATGATAGGAGGATGTAAGGATTGTGTGAAAGGATGAAGGAGATTAGATGAATGGACTCGATTAAAGAATCATATAACCGAAGCTATTATCTTAAAATCCTTTTATCCCATAAATCTTAGTTTAGCTCCTTCTTCAATAGTAAGTCAATCTGTTTGTCGTTGCCTAAGTAAAAATCGTGCTGACTGAAGGCTTTAAAGCCGTGGCGTTCGTAAAAACCGATGGCTTTTTTGTTGTGTTCCCAAACACCCAGCCAGATGTAGTTTAGTTGTTTTTTTTGAGCGATATCTATGGCGAAGTTTAATAAGAGCTTGCCTATCTTTTTACCCTGATGCTCGTCTGCCACGTAGATGCGCTCCACTTCTAAGGTGTTTTCATCTTTCAGGTCGCTTTGGGCATCGGCAAAGTTTATTTTAAGGTAGCCGGTAAGCTCATCGTCGAGCAACGCGAAATAAAATTCGGAATGGGGATTACTCAGTTCCTCCTGAACACGTTGCGGCATAAAAGCTATATCCGAGTACGCCCTCATATTGGCCGGATCATTTAAATGTGCAAAAGATTCGTAGAATGTTCGTTTACTGAATGCCAACAGGGTATCAGCCTCGGTTATGTGAACCTTTCGAATAGTAATCATTAGTTAACAGGATATTTGGTCGTCCCCTAATTTGGACAAAGTTTTTTAGAAATTAAAAGTTTTTTCGTAAAAAATCAATGTGTTAACCAATAGATACATAGTAATCTATTTTAGTCAAATTGCTCTTGCAGCCGAATGAGCCTGTCGATCATTAAATTAAGCTTTTCTTCTTCGTTTTTAAACATCCGGGGCTTTACATAAAAGGTAATGAATAAAAACCACGTAGTGATGGAACCGTAAGTGATCAGCTTAAAATAGAGCGGGGCATCTTCCAATACTTCAACAAAGTAAAGGCCAAGCCCGGTGCTGATCATCAGCATAAAAATATAATAAAACCAGCCTATAACCTTACTGCGGTTGCGTTGGTATTCTTTTAAACTATTAAGGTATTCGGTAGGATTAACGGTTAAATCGTGTTTGTTTAAAATATGGTAGTGCCTGATAACCAATGATAAATAAGTGATCATGGTAACCAGGATAATTAATATACCCAGTGTTGTAGCAGGAGAACGAAAGGCAAAAAAGAGCGTGACAATAAATGAGCACGCAATGAGGGCTATCATAGCTACAATAACCCAGTATAATTTATTAGTTATGCCACGGATGCCTTTTTTTACCTGCTTCAGCACATCATCCACCGAAAGCTTGTCGGCTGCTGGCTGTCCCTGCCATACCGACATTAAATGCTCAAATTCTTTCATAGTGGTTGTATAATTCTGTTAATTTTTGTTTTATACGATATATTTTCACCCGCAAATTTCCTTCCGATATCCCCGAAACTTCTGCAATTTCAGGATATGGCACCTCATCAAGCACCAATGTAATGATTATTCTTTCCGACTCTTCCAACTTCGATATACATTTATAAAGCAGTGCAACCTGCTCGTTTTTTTCTGAAAATTCTTCTTTTTTAGTTTCTGCAATAAAGGGTGTAAGCTCTTCTTTAGCCTGCCGTTTTTCCGACCGCAAATAGGTTAAACAGGTATTAACAGCAATCCGATAGATCCAGGTAGATATCATGGCCTGATTCCTGAATTTTTCGAGATTTTGCCAAACCTTTAAAAAAGTTTCCTGTAACAGATCGCTCGCAGCATCATCGTCCCCCGTATAGCCATAGCACAAGTGATAGATCTTTTTTGAATTGGCTTCGTAAATTTTCTTAAAAGCTGCTTCTTTGTCCGCCACTATCAGTTAATTTTTATTGTTTAGATGTTCTGCTCTATCAAATGTTACAACAGATAATCATTCTTATAAAACCATGGGAATTTCTTCTCAGCCTCATCCAGTAACGCGTTGTAATCCTGGTGATAATCAAACTGAAGGTCCTCGTGTAATTTGTTTACCAAGCCCTGTACTTTTTGTACCTGGCGGGTTAAAATAAGCCTCAATGGTTTGTATCCTGATTTCCTGTCGGTATATTGCAGGTAATTATAACAAAAATTTACCAACAGGTCAATCTCTGCTTGCTTTGATGCCATAAATTTGGTGTATTTACCTATCAGCCTTAAAATCTTCCGGATACTTTTGGCAGCCGCATAGCTTTGTGACGGCAGCTGACTAAACATAAAACCAACCTCTGCTTTTACTTTTTCCATAAAAGCTTGCTCATCATTAGCCTCAAAAAGCAAATAAGCCAGCAACTCCTTGTTTTCTTTTTTATAGCGGGCAAGACGCAGGCACAATTCTGCAACCTGAGCAGCCGACAAATGCTGAACCTCTTTCTTTATATCGCTTAAGCCATAGGTAGTAATGCTCATAAGTGGTGCAAATTAATAAAATATGACGGAAGGTTTAGTGGTTCATTGGGTTGGGGACATTGGGTGTATGATGTTGAATTATTATATAAGTAACAATTTCATAGTTAAATGTGTTGACAACAATTATTCGCTTGATATTTTGGTTTAAATGAATAATATTGTATTACCAATTATTCAACCCGAAAGGTGCTTTAATTTCTTTAACCAGTTAAAATTATGTCGGCAGATTCTGTTAATATAAACGGTAAGGCTAAGGCCAATAATACTTATGATGCTATTGTAATAGGCTCGGGCATAAGCGGGGGATGGGCAGCCAAGGAGCTAACGGAGCGTGGTTTAAAAACCATTATGTTGGAGCGCGGACGTAATTTTGAACACCTGAAAGATTATAAAACCGCAGCCAAAGATCCCTGGGAGTTTGAACACCGGGGAAGCGTTACCCAGGAGCAACGGAAAGTTCGCCCGGTAATTTCGCGTGGATGGGGCGCTACCGAACCTATAATGGATTATTGGGCAAATGAACAGGACGCGCCTTATACAGAAATTAAGCCGTTTAACTGGTGGCGTTCGTACCAATTGGGCGGCAGATCTATTTTATGGGGCAGGCAGAGTTATCGTTGGAGCGATTTTGACTTTGAAGCCAATTTAAAAGACGGCTGGGCCATTGATTGGCCGATACGCTACAAAGACCTGGCGCCATGGTATGATCATGTGGAGAAGTTTGCCGGGGTAAATGGCTCGTTAGAAGGGCTTCCCCAATTACCGGACGGACACTTTTTAAAGCCAATGGAGCTGAATTGCGTAGAAAAAGATGTGGCAGCAAGGATCAAAAAACACTATAACAATAACCGCCACATGATTATTGGCCGTAGCGCCAATTTAACTGAGGCTATACCGGGCAGAACGGCCTGTCATTTCAGAAACCGTTGCTGGGAGGGATGCCCGTTTGGCGGGTATTTCAGCACGCAGTCGTCAACTTTGCCTGCTGCTGTAGCAACCGGGAATTTAACCGTGAGGCCATTTTCTATCGTTACTAAAATCATCTACGATAAAAACACCCAAAAAGCTACCGGTGTGGAGATTGTAGATGCCGAAACCCATCAAACGTATGAATATCATGCTAAAATAGTCTTCGTAAATGCATCAACCTTAAATAGTGCCTGGGTGCTGATGAATTCGGCAACAGATATCTGGCCCGGTGGTTTAGGCAGCAGTAGTGGTGAATTGGGGCATAATATTATGGATCATCACTATAACCTGGGTGCTTCTGGCATAATGGAAGGTTATGAAGATAAATATACTTTTGGCAGACGGCCAAATGGAGTTTATGTAGTGCGTTTTGCCAACCTTTTTGACGATAAGCGCGATTATATCCGTGGTTTTGGCTACCAGGGAGGTGCTAATCGCGATGGATGGAGCAGGAACGTAGCTGAGTTAAACATCGGATCTGCTTTTAAGGAGGCATTAACAGAACCGGGGCAATGGAGCATAGGCATTGGTGGCTTTGGCGAATTATTGCCTTATCACGAAAACAAAATCACCCTAGATCCGGTAAGGAAAGATAAATGGGGATTGCCCATACTGGCTATGGATGCCGAGATAAAGGATAATGAGAAAAAGATGCGCGTGGATATTGTGAAGGAAGCCAGGGAGATGCTGGAGGTTGCGGGAGTGAAGCAAATTACCTCGTGGGATCATGGTCATCATGTTGGTGATGGCATCCACGAAATGGGTACTGCACGTATGGGTCGTGATCCTAAAACATCTGTTTTGAATGAACATAACCAGGTTTGGGATGCGAAAAATGTGTTTGTTACCGATGGCGCCTGTATGGTGTCATCGGCTTGCCAAAATCCATCATTAACTTACATGGCTTTAACCGCCAGGGCAGCTAATTTTGCTGTCGATGAACTAAAAAAAGGAAATTTGAGCTGAAAGCAGAAAGCTTAAAGCGGAAAGCCGAAAAGCAGTTTGCAGTTGACGGTTTGCAGTTGGCAAAAAGTAAAAAAGCTTTAGTCTTTTAGCTCAAAAAAAGCTTTTAGCTCAAAAAAAATCATTATGAAAAATAAACTATTCCTTGTTATTCTATTTGGCCTGATTACTTCGGGTTTGTTTGCTAAGCAAAAGGTGCTTATCTTCAGTAAAACCGCTGGCTGGCACCATACTTCTATACCGGCGGGTATTGCTGCTATTATAAAATTGGGTAACGAAAATAATTTTGACGTGGATACCACTATCGATGCCAGTAAATTCACTTACGATAATTTAAAGCAGTATGCCGCCGTCATATTTTTAAATACTACCGGCGATGTTTTAAATAATGCACAACAGGCAGAATTTGAAAAATATATCCATGCAGGTGGTGGCTTTGTAGGTGTACATTCAGCCAGTGATACCGAGTACGACTGGCCGTGGTATGGAAATTTGGTTGGCGCTTACTTTAAAAATCATCCGGCACAACAAACAGCCGTTTTTCATGTGGTTGATAGGGATTTCATCGCGACAAAACATTTGCCGGCAGAATGGAAACGATTTGACGAATTATATAATTTCAAATGGATTTCGCCCGATATTCATGTACTGATTACTATTGATGAAAAAACTTACACTGGTGGTACAAACGGCGATAATCATCCCATGAGTTGGTATCATAATTACGATGGTGGCAGGGCCTTTTATACCGCTTTGGGCCATACTGATGAATCGTACGCCGATCCGCTTTATTTAAAACATTTACTGGGTGGTATTGAATATGCTATGGGTAATGCGGGGAAGTAATAAATATCACAATAAAATGATTATTTTGTGTTTGTAGGAAGTTAAAAATCAGCTCGTTGTTTGTTATTTTTGTGTTGATGGTATTTAAAAACCAAATATCCTCATGAAAACAAACTCATACAAAAGCGTTATAGAGAACCTGCTCAATAGTTCGGGTATAACCATAAATGGCGTTCAACCATTTGATTTGCAAATACATAACGAAGATTTTTATCAGCGTATACTCCGCAGTGGCTCATTAGGGTTAGGGGAGGCATATGTAGAGGGCTGGTGGGATTGTGATGCTCTGGAAGATTTTTTCTTTATGGCCTTCAGAGCTGATCTTGAGAACAAGATTAAAAACAATATCAACACCTATTGGCAAGTTATCAAAGCCTCGCTGCTCAATTTACAAACAAAAAGCCGGTCGTTGGAAGTGGGTAAGGTGCATTATGATGCAGGTAATGATTTGTACAAATCAATGCTCGATAAATGGATGATTTACTCTTGTGCCTACTGGGGAAATGCTGATACCCTTGATGACGCCCAGGAACATAAACTCGACCTCATTTGCAGAAAGTTGAAGCTGTCGCCCGGAATGCACCTGCTTGATATTGGTTGTGGCTGGGGTGGTTTAGCCAAGTATGCTGCCGAAAAATACCAGGTACGGGTTACAGGAATAACAATCTCTCAGGAACAGGCCAAACTTGCTGCTGAAAATTGCCGTGATTTGCCGGTAGACATCAGGATACAGGATTACCGCGACGTTAAGGAGAAGTTTGACAGGGTGGTTTCCGTAGGCATGTTTGAGCACGTGGGATATAAAAATTATGCCCGCTACATGCAAGCTGTTTTTGATTTAATGGAAGATGATGGTTTGTTTTTACTGCATACCATAGGCGGAAACCAGCAGGCAAAATATACCGATGCATGGATTAATAAATACATTTTCCCTAATAGCATGATTCCATCAGCAGGGCAGGTATGTAAAGCTATATCCAATAAGTTTAAGATAGAAGACTGGCATAACTTCGGCAGGCATTATTATTTAACTATAATGGCCTGGCTGCAAAACTTTGAGAACAATTGGCCCGAATTAAGCAAAAAATATAACCAGCAGTTTTACCGCATGTGGAAATATTATCTGTGTGCCAGCGCGGCAACCTTCAGGGCCAGAAAGAATAATTTGTGGCAAATAGTATTTACCAAAGAAAACAGCATAGCCGACTATTCATCCGTCAGATAAATAACCGGCTATCAGGATTATTTAACCACTATTGTTTCCGTTTGCGTGGTGTGTGCGCTAAAATAGCCTAATGAAACAGGTGTTATATTGGTAGGTGGGTTTGAGGGTGTTACTCCACCTCCCGGTCCATCAGGGTCCTGCTGCATTAAGGTAAACCAATAGGTGTAAATAGGCTGATCAATACATTGCATTTCCACTTTTACAGAATCTCCGGGATGAACATCAATATCGTTTTCAATCAGATCGATATTGGAATACCTGCCATCAGAAAATTGATCATTAAAAGCAAAAATGCTTTTAACCTGTACCGAGTTAACATACATCACAAAACGATATTGATTCGCAACTCCCGGCGGATCCTGAAAATGCACAGTTATTTGTCGCAGGTTATTGCTGGTATTAAAAATAGCCGGCCGGGAGGTAACAGAATCTAAATTTACAAATCCTGGCATGGTAGATTTGGCCGTATAGGTGGTTCCATTGGTCACAACCGTCATGGTATAAGTGTTATTAATAATTCCCCCCATTGACGGGGTTGAATAAGTACCCGCAGGTGATTCTGTAAACGGAAAGGTATTACCATCGTTATCGGTAACAAAAACCGTCGCACCGGTTACCGCCGGGTAGGTATTTGTATTGGTGAAAGCTACATTTTGGCTCAATTTAATATATTGCGGTCCGGTTACTTGCGTGATATTGCCCTCAATTACCAATTTGCCGCTAACGTCTCCCAGTTTAAGATCTATTACCTTGGTGCATGAAGCCGTAACAACTGTAATGATAGCGAATGTTATGTAAAGTTTTATAGTTTTCATGTTCACTGCAATTAAAATTTAAAATTCCAGGTAACTGATGGTATCCTGGTGGCAAAAATACTGGTTTCAACTGCTTCCGTTGTGTTAGGCACTGTTTTGCTGTCGCGGAAAGTAATAATGTACGGATTACGATATGCAAAAACATTATAGATACCGAAGGTCCAGCTGGAATGATATTTTTTATGCTGTTTACCCTCAAGCGTAGCACCAATATCCATCCGTTGTGTAGGCGGCAGGCGGTAGCCGTCACGTTCTGAATAGGAGAATGTAGTTAACCCGCCAACCTCATATTTCCCGGTAGGATAGGTTACTGCGTTGCCTGTGCCGTAAATATAAGTGGCCGACAAATTCCATCGTTTGGTGAGCTGGTAAATGCCCACAACCGAAAGATCATGTGTGCGATCTTGCCTGGCTGGATAATAGTTACCATCATTAATATCAGCAAACTTCAATTCCGTCCGCGAAAGCGTATAACCTATCCAGCCATTAAAACGTCCATATTTTTTCTTTATAAATAGTTCCAACCCATACGCACGACCTGTGCCATAAGTTAATTGCGATTCAACATCCTGGTTGGCAATAAGCTGCGCGCCGTCTTTATAATCTATCTGGTTTTGGAGCCATTTATAATAAACTTCGGCCGAGAACTCGAAGATATTATCACTAAAATTCCTGAAATAGCCTGTTGATACCTGATCAGCTATTTCGGGCTTAATATTATTGCTGCTCATCACGTAAAGATCAGTAGGGGTTGCGCTTGTTGAGTTGCTGAGCAGGTGAATGTTTTGTGTATTGCGGTTATAAGAAGCTTTGATGGAGCTCTCTTCATTTAATAAATAACTTGCCGAAAAGCGTGGCTCTAAATTAAAATAATCCTTTACCAGTTGCCCCGACGTGTAGGTTTTTGACGATATGGTATTACCTGCTTCGTCATATGTGCTAAACGTACCCGGACCTAATAAAAACATACCACTCAACCGCACGCCGTACAGAAAGGTTAATTTGCTGTTTACACGCCAGTCGTCGCTAACATATGCTGCGTTCTCAAATCCATAACGCTCCTCAATAGATTGGTTATTAAAGCTGGAAGTTGCGCTCGTGGTTATATTACCGGGAGCAATGGTGTGGTGCAAAATGTTTAGTCCGAATTTTAAAGTATGATTATTGGAGATGGAATATTGCAGATCTTCTTTAAAATTAACGTCGGTAATTTGCGAGGTAGCTTTAAAGTTATTATCGCTTTCAAAATCCTGAATAACGTAATTATAGTTGCTGTATACTAAGGAGGTGTTGGAGAATAAACGATTATTAAAAATGTGATTAAACCTAAGAGTGCCTGTTGAGTTACCCCAATTAGTGCCGAAGGTATTCTTTAGTCCCAAAACATCTTTACCAAAATAACCAGACAGGTAAATAGCATTTTTATCATCAAAATGGTAGTTAGCCTTAGCATTGAGATCGTAGAAATATAACGAACTCCCCCGGATGGAAGAATCGGATGATGCTTTAAGGAACAGATCGATGTATGTTCTACGGGCGCTGATCATAAAGGAACCTTTGTCCTCCACGATTGGGCCCTCTACCTTAATGCGGGAAGAAATAAGCCCTAAACCACCCTGAACGGTATAATCTTTATTATTTCCATCGTTCATTTTTACATCTAATACAGACGAAAGTCTGCCGCCGTACTCAGCCGGCATGCCGCCTTTATACAAACTCACATCCTTTATAGCATCTGAATTAAAGGTTGAAAAAAAGCCGAACAGGTGCGATGCGTTATAAACAGTTGCTTCATCCAATAAAATAAGGTTTTGGTCAGATGCTCCACCACGAACATAAAAGCCCGTATTACCTTCGCTGGCAGCTTTTACACCGGGTAGCAGCGATATGGTCTTTAAAATATCCTTTTCGCCCAAAAGCACCGGCACATTGTTAATTTTGCTCATATTTAGCTTTTCTACACCCATTTGCGGGGCTGCCACATTATCATTATTAGGCTTGTTTGAACTGATGACAACCTCCTGTAGTTCGCTTTTTGAGCCGATGGCTATATTGAGGTCGAGGTTTTTGTTTAGCGAGATACTTTTTTCAACCGTTTCATAGCCAATGTAGCTAATTAACAGGGTGTATTCTCCTTTTGGCGCGGTCAATGAGTAAAAGCCATAGCTGTTGGTGGCTGTACCTATTTGAGGTAGTTCCTTTATTCGCACCGAAGCGCCGATGAGTTGTTCGCCTGTAGCGTTGTCTTTAATTGTGCCGCTTATTGTAAAGTTTTTCTGAGCAAATGCCTGAAAGCCGACCAATAGAAATAGGATAGGTAGTAGTAGTTTATTCATTTATGACGTTAAGATGCAAATGTATTCGATTAGTTACGGTTAATTGCCACAAATGTTGTCATTGAACAGAAAATTAATACTATGGTATTCCGGGCTTAATTTATGTTTGCCTGTGTGCTAAAAGAAAGAATTTATTGATCTTTGAGTCATATTTTAAGAAATATAATGAGGCCTTTACGCAAAGACATAACAATCGTACTGTTTGTAATGAGTATTGTTATACTTTCCAGCTGGACTTATTGGTTTAAAACTATTGAAACCGGGCCTTATCAATTTGTTTATCCGGCAAACTTTGGCAACCGTATCAACATTCCTGAAGATAACCCAACCACCAAACAAGGGGTTTATTTAGGCAGAATGCTTTTTTACGAAAAACGATTATCCTCAACCAATACCATTTCGTGTTCCAGTTGTCACCAACAGGCAAAGGCATTTACGGATGGAACGGTACTAAGTAAAGGCGTAGATAGTGTTTTAACCTCCCGCAATTCCATGTCGCTTGCCAATTTACTATGGACGCGGAAGTTTTTTTGGGACGGACGAGCCGCAAGTTTGGAAGAACAGGCCGTTTTTCCATTAACCAATGCGCACGAAATGGGGCAGCAGCTCGATGTTTCGGCCCGGAAGCTTTCCGGAACAAATGACTACCCCACATTATTTAAGCTGGTTTTCGGCGATGACAATATAACACCGGACCGGATAACCAAAGCATTAGCTCAGTTTGAACGCACGGTAATTTCCTGTAACTCCAAATACGATCAGTATCTGAAAAATACCTATCAACCTACACAGGAAGAATTAAAAGGAATGGCCTTGTTTATGAATGGCCCCGATCCTGAAAAAGGTATTCGCGGCGGTAATTGTGCGCATTGCCACGGTGGCGTTAAAAACTATATGGAAATGTTTCACAATAACGGCCTCGATAGCATTCCAAAAGACATGGGTATCGAAGCTTTAACCGGGTTACCAGGCGACCGAGGCCGGTTTAAAGCTCCAACCTTAAGGAATATAGCGCTCACAGCGCCATACATGCACGATGGCAGGTTTAAAACATTGAATGAAGTAATTGATCATTACAGTGATCATATTAAGGAATCGGCGTTGCTAAGTTCATTTATAAGGGGCGAATCAAACGATAGGGGCGGTACGTCGCTAAATTTAAGGCTACAGGAGAAAAAAGAACTCATAGCCTTTTTAAATATGCTTACGGACTCTACCTTTATAAACGATCCACGCTTTTCAGACCCGCATTTATCATCCTCTCTAAATAAAACAAAAAACACATCCAAATGAAAAAACTACTTGTTGTAATTTTACTATGTATTGCCGGATTATTCAAATTTGAAGCTGCAAAAGCGCAAACCACAGAAAAACAGGCAACGGTAAAGGTTAGCGGAGAAGTAATTACCCCACTTGAACTAAAGTTAGCAGATCTGCAACAATTTCCGCAAACGACGGTTGTGCGTAAAGATAGAGATGGTAAAGATCATACCTATTCGGGCGTTATCCTGGCTACTATACTGCAAAAGGCTGGGGTTACTTTAGGCAAGGATCTCAGAGGCGAAAATTTAACCAAATATGTAAAAGTAGAGGCAAGCGATGGTTATCAAATAATTTTTGCATTAGCCGAATTGGACAAAGACTTTACAGACAGAACCATTATACTGGCTACGCAGGTAGATGGTAATCCACTGGCTGCAGGCGATGGGCCGTTCAGGATAATAGTGCAGGATGAAAAAAAGCCTGCCCGTTGCATTAAACAGGTCACTGCCATAAAAATTGAGTTTGCCAAATAAGTTGTTCAATTTTAATAAATTAACCTTGTAGTTATGGCCGAATCAAAAAATGCCAATCCGTTTAATATTGAAGGAATGGCGCCCTTGTTTCAGGTATTTGATATGCCTGCATCATTAAAGTTTTACCGGGATATACTTGGTTTTGAGATTGCAATGTCGTCCGGAGAAGGAGATGACGTTGACTGGGTTTTATTACGGTTTAACGATATTGAACTGATGTTAAATACCGCATTCGAAAAACCTAACCGGCCCTCGTCACCCGATTCGCTCAGAACAGACTGGCACGGCGACGTCACGCTGTATTTTGGTTGCCCGGATACGGATGCATTATATGCTTACCTTATTCAAAAAGGCTTGAAAATAAAGAAGCCCGAAATAACAGGTTATAGCTGGAAAGCTTTATCGTTTCAGGACCCTGACGGGTATCATTTGTGCTTTCACTGGCCTTTACAGAACGCCTGATAAATCCTCTTTGAACCGTTAACAAAAGTTTTACAAATACCGTTATTTTTGAAACTTTTTTCAGTAGCCATCGGAAATTATAACTAATTGTTAAATAATACAACAATACGAATCATATCAAAACAATTTTATTGAATATTTATTAGTAGATCATTGATTATCAGTATTGATAGCTGGCGATGTTGAAAGCCTTTAATTGTGAGAAGACCGGCAGATTGATAGTTTTAACTGGGACTGAAGCCCAATTGGGGGCTATATTTCTTTGAAAAAAGACAAATTAATAATTGTTGTAATTAAATATTATTTATACACAAAAAGTAACAATAGCACTCGATTAACACTGTTAATAGCAATTTAACAATATTGTTACCTTGTACATCTTATGTTTTTACCAATTTTACAAAATCAAAAACATACCCGGAACCCTTTAAGTAACCCGGTTATTTGGAGATAATAATACTCATTTATGAAAATTCATACATTAAAAATACAAATCATACTGTTTTAAAATGGCGAAGATATATTATAATACAAGAGCTATGCGTGCTTCCCTGCTTATTACCTGTTTGTTTTGTTTGCCTTTTTTATCTCATTCACAAAGTAAGGCTGCGGCAAATGCTGGCTCAAATAGTGTTACCCCACCCGTAGTAGTGCCCGATACCACTAAAAATAGTTTGCTGTTGCCGGTTGTGGTAAAAGACACCGGTAAGGTTCAGTACTTTACACTTAAACAATGTATTGACTATGCACTGCAGCATCAGCCTAATTTAAATATTTCGCTTATCAACGTTGATGTTGCTAAAACCTCGAATGCAATTGCACTTTCCGGGTGGTTGCCGCAGGTAAACGCTTCTGGCGATTTGATCCATAATATTCAGACAAACAATTCTGCCAGCGTTACAACCCCTACAGGTAGCACTTCAACAACAAACAGAACAACTTATACCAACAGTTTTGTACCAGGAGTGGCAGTTACCCAGGCTATATTTAACCAAAGCCTGTTATATGCTTATAAAAGTGCACCTTTATATGTAAAACAGGCACAGCAGATTACTGATAGCACTAAGATTTTCCTCGTTTCGTCGGTGAGTAAATCATTTTACACCTTATTAAATACGTTGGAGCAGATTAATGTATTTAAGGAAGATACAGCCAGATTGGGTCGGAGTTTAAGAGATGCTTATCACCAGTACAAGGGTGGTATTGTTGACGAAACTGATTACGAGCAGGCTGATATAACTTTGAACAACTCAAAGGCCCAGTTAAAGCAGGCTAATGAAAACGTAGTGCCTCAATATGCGGTTTTAAAAAGACTACTGGGCTTTCCGCCGGATAAGCAGTTTAATGTTGTTTTTGATACGTTGGAAATGATGAACAGCATTCATATTGATACAACAGAACAACTTCAATATGAAAAGCGCATTGAATACCAGGAAATAAAAACCAATAAGGATTTACAATCACAGCTTATTAACTATTATAAGTTTCAGTGGCTGCCCACTTTGTCGGCCTTTTTTAACTACAACCTAACTTTTGCCAATAATAATTATAATGATCTGTTGAACTCTTCTTACCCCAACTCATATGTAGGATTGTCGTTCAGCCTTCCAATTTTTACCGGTTTCTCTCGCACAAATAATGTAAAGAAAGCTAAGCTGCAACAACAGATATTAGATTGGAGTGAAACTGATTTGAAATCGGCAATAAATGTTGAGTATACCTCGGCATTGGCTAATTATAAAGGCAATTATTATAATCTGCAGTTACTGCAAAGAAATGTAAACCTAGCCAGAAGGGTTTACTTTGTGGTTGATCTGCAATACAAACAAGGTATAGTTCCTTATCTGAACGTAATTACCGCCGAATCGAATTTAATGACATCCGAAATAAGTTATTTAAATGCTTTGTTCCAGGTTTTATCTAACAAGATAGATCTGCAAAAAGCAATGGGAAACATTTCATATTAACTGTACAAAACCAAACAATCTCTATGAATAGAGTAATATTAAATACCATTTTTATAAGTTGCCTTATTGTTACTGCCTGTAAAAAGAAGCAACCGCCTGTGAACCCCGAGGTGCCTGTTAATTTGATGACTTTAAAAGCGAAACGGGTTTTGTATTTTGATAAATACCCTTCAACAACGCAGGCATTGAGCCAGGTAAACCTGTTGCCTCAAGTAACGGGCGCCATTACCGGTATCTTTTTTAAAGAGGGTACTCATGTTGAAAAAGGGCAAAAGCTATATGAAATTGATCAGCGTATTTACCAGGCGGCTTATGACCAGGCCGTGGCTAACTTACGCGTTTCACAAGGAACGCTGGTACAGTCGCAGCAGGATGCTGACAGGTATGACTATTTGAACAAATATAATGCAGTTGCCAAGCAATTGTATGATCATGCCGTTATCACACTCGAAAATGCGAAAGCAACGGTAAAAGCTTCTGAACAACAGGTTAAAACAGCTAAAACTAATTTGGCTTATGCAGTTGTTTACGCACCATTTACCGGAACAGTTGGTTTTAGCCAGGTAAAATTAGGCGATGTGGTAACCCCCGGAACAACTATATTAAATACAATTTCGACAGATAACCCAATGGCTGTCGATTTTATCATCAACGAAAAGAACCTGCCGTTTTTTGAAAAACTACAGATCAACAAAGTAAATGTAGATTCATTGTTTACCATTTTACTGCCCGATAACTCTCTTTACCCATATAATGGAAAAATATCAGTTATTGACCGTGCTGTTGATTCACAAACAGGTTCAATACGGATAAGGCTTGTTTTTGACAATCCGAAAAGCATATTACGGGTAGGTATGAGCTGCGTTGTACGGGTACACAATCAGGAAACTACCCCTGTATTGATATTACCAAGTAAAGCGGTTGTTGAGCAAATGGGTGAGTACTTTGTATTCACAGCAAAAGATAGTGTCATTAACGTATCAAAAGATAGTTTGGCTAAAAATCCTCAGGCGGATGTATCCGGCAAACCACGATTATTTGCGCATCAGAAAAAAGTTGCTGTTGGGCAAACTATAGGGCCTAACGTAATTATAAAAAGCGGTGTTAATGAAGGCGAAAAAATTATAACTGATGGTGTACAAACACTCCACGACGGTTCGCCTGTAACTACAAAAAATAAGGTAGCGCCTACACAAGGCAAAGGACGCTAACAGGAAATCTGGTAGCCTTATACTTATAAAAACCTGTGCGTTTTAGATGATGATTAATGTATGATTGCTAATACTTTTATTAAAAGACCCGTAACCGCTATAGTTATATCCATTGTATTGGTAATAACAGGTACTGTGAGTATTTTACTGCTGCCTATTGACCAATACCCGGATATTACCCCGCCTATTGTGCAGGTTAACGGGCAGTTTACCGGTGCCGATGCACAAACTGTTGAGCAAACCGTTGCCACGCCTATTGAAGAACAGGTAAACGGCACACCGGGGATGGAATATATGCAGAGCAACAGCACCAACAACGGGCTGATGACCATGAACGTTACCTTTAAAATAGGTACCGACATTGATGTTGCCGCGCTTGATGTTCAAAACCGCGTTAGTATTGCTACACCATTATTACCAGCAGTAGTTAGCCGACTGGGTTTAACAGTACGTGCACTTAACCCAAGTATGCTAATGATGGTGGCTATTTATGCACCCAAAGACAGTCATAATATTACTTTTCTGGATAACTACACTAATATATTTATTCAGGATGCGCTTTTACGTGTGCCTGGTGTAGGTAGTATCAGCAGGTTTACGGATGATTTTAGTATGCGTATCTGGATGAAACCGGATAAAATGGCATCCTATAGCTTAACACCTTCGGATGTTATTGCAGCGTTAAACGCGCAGAACGTACAGGTAGCAGCCGGTACAGCCGGTGTGCCGCCGCAATCGTCAAGCCAAACTTATGAGTTGGGTATCCTCGTTAACGGACGTTTGAGCAAGGTTTCTGAATTTGAAAATATCATTGTAAAAACCATTCCCGCAACCGGCGAATTGGTTTATATGAAAGATATAGCCCGCGTTGAGTTGGGTAAATTTACTTTTTCAAGTAATTCATTTGTTGATGGCCACCGGGCATCGTACCTGCAAATATACCAGGCTCCGGGTAGTAATGCCCTGGAAACTGCAAATGGTGTTTATACCGAACTGGCTAAACTGCGCCAAACTTTCCCATCCGATGTTGAATACAGTGTGCCATTTGAATCGGTTACCGTAGTAAAGGTTTCTATGCAGGATGTTGTTGGAACCCTGCTTAAAACACTTGCCCTGGTGGCAGTAGTGGTATTTTTGTTTCTGCAAACCTGGCGGTCAACACTGATACCTGTATTGGCTATTCCGGTATCCATATTTGGGACATTCTGTTTCTTTATCCCGTTAGGCTTTACTATAAACACCCTTACCATGTTTGGTTTTGTACTGGCGATAGGTATTGTGGTGGATGACGCCATTATTGTGGTAGAGGCCGTTCAGCATTATATCGATCACGATAAAATGTCGCCTAAAGAGGCAACTTACCAGGCAATGAAGGATATATCTGCACCGGTTGTGGCTATTGCGCTTATTCTGGCTGCGGTGTTTGTGCCGGTAGGGTTTATTCCGGGTATAGTTGGTCGTTTATATCAGCAGTTTGCTATAACCATCGCCATATCGGTAATGATATCTGCATTTATTGCGTTGTCATTAACCCCTGCGCTTTGTACTTTATTGCTAAAACCGACCGATCCTGACAGGAAACCAAATATACTGGACCGTGGCTTTATTAAATTTAACGCTTGGTTTGATCGTATTACCGCAAGATATACAGAAGGTGTTCGTAAAAGCATCATCGGGGCAAGATATATTATTATCCTTTTGCTTTGTGTTTGTATCGGAACTTACTTTATGTTTCAGCATAAACCATCAGGATTTATTCCTTCCGAGGATGACGGAAATTTATACGTTACTTTCCAACTGCCTCCGGCGGCGTCTACTGCAGCCACGGTTGAGGTAATGCAGAAGATAATGAAAGTTGTTGGCTCAACTCCGGGCGTAGCACATTATGCAGCGTTATCGGGCTTAAACGTGGTAACCAATGCCAGCAACTCTAACAACGGTACTATTTACTGTCAGCTGGCACCATGGGATGAACGCAGCGAGGACAGTCAGCAGGTGCCGGGTATTATCAAGGTTTTACAAAAACGAATTGAGGATGCAGGCGTGAAAGACGCGAATGTTGAAGTTATACAGCCCTCACCGCTACCCGGTGTAGGATCAACAGTTGGTTTCAGTATGCAGATTGAACAGCGAAGCACAACCGACGATATTCATCAATTTGAAAATGTGGTAAACAAATTTGTTATTGATGCCAATAAGAATCCGGCTATTACCAAGTCATACAGCTTCTTTACCGCACACACACCAAACTTCAACCTAAAAGTTGATCGTGAGAAATGCGAGAAACTGGGTGTAAATGTTTCTGATGTGTTTACCACTATACAGGCATTTATGGGTAGTTTGTATATTAACGATTTTACAACCTATAACCGTACTTTCCACGTGGTTGTACAGGCGGATACAGCGTACAGGGCCGATATAGCCGAAATGAATAAATATTATGTGCGTAACCAGGCAGGAACAATGGTTCCACTCGGAACTTTAATTAGTTACACGCCTACCGAGGCAGCGCCGGTTATTTCACACTTCAATATATTCCGCACCGCTGAAATAGATGGTTCGTCGGCACCGGGTTACAGCAGTACTGATGCCTTAAATGCCTTACAGCAGCTGGCGGCCAAAGAACTACCTGAAGGATATACCTATGAATTTTCGGGATTAAGTTATGAGGAGGTAAAGGCCGGGTCGACCACTATCTACATCTTCATGTTCTCTATCACGTTCGTATTCCTTTTCCTGGCGGCATTGTACGAAAGCTGGTCGGTACCATTTTCGGTATTGCTCGCTGTACCGATTGGCGCATTCGGTGCTATCCTTGCGCTGGAACTTGTGCCAAGCTTAACTAACAACGTTTATGCGCAAATAGGTTTAATAACACTGATTGGATTAGCGGCCAAAAACGCCATCCTGATAGTTGAGTTTGCCAAGGTGCGGGTTGACAGGGGAGAAGATCTGCTGAAATCGACCCTTGATGCGGTAAGTCTGCGTTTACGACCTATTATCATGACTTCGCTTGCGTTTATTTTGGGTGTATTGCCGCTGGTATTAGCTACGGGTGCGGGCGCAGTTGCGCGCAGAACAATAGGCTATACAGTTTTAGGCGGGATGCTTGCAGCATCAACCATTGCCATATTCGTTGTACCGGTACTGTATGTATTGATAACCAGGATGTCGTACGGTAAAGAAAGACTCGAATATCTGAAAGCCCACCATGAAGAATTGATGGAGAAAGAGAGAAAAGTTGAAGAACAAAATATTGACCCTGAATTGGAATTCGAGATACAAAAATCACGTGAACTGGGTAAATCTGACAAAAAATGATTGCGAATACATTTATTAAAAGACCGGTAACTGCAATCGTTATATCAGTTGTATTGATGATTTCAGGGACGATATGTCTTTTTAATCTTGCTGTTGACCAATACCCTAATATATCGCCGCCAAGCGTAGGTGTAAACGCATCCTATACAGGTGCAGATGCCGAAACAGTGGAGCAAACGGTTGCTATCCCTATTGAAGAACAGGTAAACGGTACCCCCGGCATGGAGTACATGCAAAGTACCAGTACCAATAGTGGTGGTATGAGCGTTAGGGTAACCTTTAATATCGGTACCAATGTTCAAATCGCAGCGTTAAACGTGCAGAACAGGGTGGGTATTGCAGCGCCATTGCTGCCGGCTGTGGTAAGTAAACTGGGTGCAACGGTACGGGCAAGTAATCCCGATCAGCTCATGTTGATTGCTATTTACTCGCCTAAAAAGACGCATGGAATTACCTTCCTTGATAACTATACCAGTACTTTTATTGAAGATGCTATTCTCCGTGTTCCAGGTGTAGGCGACGTAAGCGCACGTACCGATCAGTTTAGTATGCGTATCTGGATGAACCCGGATAAAATGGCCTCCTATAGTTTAACCCCGGCTGATGTGAGCGCTGCTTTAACGGCTCAAAATGTTTATGTCGCAGCAGGATCGGTAGGAGCGCCACCTCAAAATAATTCACAGGCTAATGAAGTGGGCATTTTGGTAAATGGCATGCTTAATAAGGCAAAGGATTACGAGAAAATTATCGTTAAAACCATACCCTCAACCGGCGAATTGGTTTATTTAAAAGACGTTGCCCGGGTTGAATTAGGCAAATTTACCTTTTCGAGCAATGCATTTGTTGATGGTAACAGGGCGTCGATAATTCAGATTTATCAATCGCCGGGCAGTAATGCATTGCAAACTGCCGACAATGTTTATGCCGAGCTCGCTAAATTAAAAAAGGCATTTCCGAATGATGTAGATTTCATTGTGCCATTTGAATCAGTAACAATTATCAAGGTCTCCATGCAGGAAGTGCTGGGTACACTGTTAAAGGCGCTCGCACTGGTTGCCATAGTAGTGTTCCTGTTCTTACAGAACTGGCGATCAACCATAATTCCTATTTTGGCTATCCCAGCATCTATATTAGCTACATTCTGCCTTTTTATACCTTTAGGCTTTACTATAAACACACTAACCATGTTTGGCTTTGTGCTGGCGATAGGTATTGTGGTGGATGATGCCATTATTGTGGTGGAAGCGGTGCAGCATTATATTGATGAACAGCATATGTCGCCTAAAGAAGCAACTTATCATGCTATGAAAGAAATTTCAGCACCGGTTGTTGCCATCGCGTTGATTTTGGCTTCGGTGTTTGTGCCGGTAGGTTTTATACCCGGAATTGTTGGGCGTTTATACCAGCAGTTCGCTATCACCATAGCTATTTCGGTAATGTTCTCGGCGTTTATTGCCTTGTCGTTAACGCCTGCATTATGTTCGTTGTTATTGAGGCCATCGCACCACGCCGCCAAAAAATCAAACTGGCTCGACAAGTTTTTCGACTGGTTTAACAAAGGCTTTGAACGTATCACTTTTAAATATTCAAATGGCGTAAAACGGAGTATCAAAAACTCTAAATTAATTGTGATACTGCTGGTGGTTATCTGTGCCGGTACTATTCTGTTATTTAAATCAAAACCATCAGGGTTTGTACCCTCAGAAGATGGAGGCCGTTTATATCTTACTTATCAATTACCCGATGCGTCATCAACTACTCAATCGGTAAAAGTGATGGAAAAGCTGATGAAAATAGTGAGTACCACGCCAGGTATATTACATTTGACGGCCATTTCGGGCTTTAATATATTAAACGGTGGTGCCAATTCCAACGCCGGTTCTATGTTTTGTATGCTAACGCCGTGGGATGACCGCACCACACCACAAACACAAATGCAGGGCTTAATGGATAATCTTAGAAAAAGGATTGCCAAAGCCGGTATTAAAAATGCGAATGTGGTAGTTATTCAACCGCCGCCGATAAGGGGTATTGGTTTAGCAGCAGGTTTTAGTATGCAGATTGAGCAAGGAAACTCAACCGATGATATTCATCAGTTTGAAAAAAATGTTCAGAAATTTGTTGCTGCCGCGAAAAAGAATCCGGCAACATCAACAGCATTCTGCTATTTCTCGGCCCATACACCAAGCTTTAACTTAACGGTAGACAGGGAAAAATGCGAAAAACTGGGCGTAAATATTTCTGATGTGTTTTCAACCATGCAATCATACATGGGTAGCTTGTTTGTAAACAACTTTACACTTTATAATCGTACCTATCACGTAGTAATACAGGCCGATACCACTTATCGTGCGCTAATCAGCAATATGAATAAGTATTATGTGCGCAATTCGGTGGGTAATATGGTGCCTTTGAGTACGGTTATTACCTATAAACCAGATATTGCAGCTCCGTTGATTACCCACTTTAACATATTCCGCTCTGCTGAAGTTGATGGTTCCATACCACCGGGATATAGCAGCGGTCAGTCACTGGATGCTTTAAAACAAATTGCTACCAAAACGTTGCCACGCGGTTATACTTATGATTTTTCGGGATTAAGTTATGAGGAAATAAAGGCAGGATCTATCACGGTTTACATATTCCTGTTTTCTATCATATTTGTGTTCCTGTTCCTGGCTGCGTTGTACGAAAGCTGGTCAGTTCCATTCTCGGTGCTGTTGGCAGTACCTGTGAGTGCTTTTGGCGCCATTGTAGCGCTTTTCTGTATGCCAACTATTACTAATAACGTTTATGCCCAGATAGGCTTAATAACGTTGATAGGGCTGTCTGCGAAGAATGCCATCCTGATAGTGGAATTTGCCAAATTAAGGGTTGACAGGGGCGAGGAACTGCTTCAATCAACATTGGAGGCGGTACGTTTAAGGCTGCGCCCAATTATCATGACCTCCATGGCATTTATTTTAGGTGTATTGCCCCTGGTATTTGCTACCGGCGCAGGTGCAGAATCAAGAAATACCATCGGTATAACGGTTTTAGGGGGGATGATTGCTTCATCAACCATTTCTATCTTTATTGTACCGGTATTATTCGTGCTGTTCACCCGCTTATCTTATGGTAAAAAAGAACTGGCCTGGTTGCAGGAAAATCACGAGCTGCTAATGGAGAAAGCCAGAAAAGTTGAAGAACAAAACATTGATCCCGAACTGGAATACGATATAGCGCAGGCACATGCGCAAAATAAAGCCGAAAGGGATGAAGTTCACGGTAAGGGAAAAGACAAGAAAGGCAAAGACGAGAAATAATACTTCGAGTGGCCGGTCGGCCATTTGGCTTTTTGTCTGAACTATGATTTTCAGGATTGGCCCGATACTAGGATTTTTATTTATTAATTCATCAAATAATACTCCTAATCTTATAAATCATAGTTCAGACAATAATTTTCAGGATTTGCTGGATGTTAGGATTTCTACTGCCTTATCAAATAATCTTTAAATCAAATAAATCATAGTTCAGACAAATTTTCAGGATCTATCCCCAGAATAAATAGGAAACAAAGATAGCGGCAATAATTCCGGCTAAGTCGGCAATTAACCCGGCAGGGATAGCATAACGCGATTTTTTTATACCCACCGAGCCAAAATACAATGCTACGATATAGAAAGTAGTGTCAGACGAGCCATTGAATACACAACCCAAACGTCCTGCAAAGCTATCGGGGCCATAGGTTGTCATACCGTTAATCATCATAGCTTTTGATCCGGAGCCGCTGAGTGGTTTTAAATAGGCCACAGGCATGGCGTCAACAAACCTTGTATCCATGTTGAGGTGAACAATAACCCAGCGCAAGCCATCATTAATATAGCCCAGTGCGCCACATGAGCGGAATACACTGATACCTACCAGCATGGCTACCAGGTAGGGGATTATTTTAACTGATGTTTCGAAGCCCTGTTTGGCACCATCAATAAAAGATTCAAACACATTAATCTTTTTATACAATGCACCGCTGACAAATATTACCGGGATAGAAAACAACATCAGGTTACTTACCACTTTTGATACCAGGCTTATTTGTTCTTTGGTTAACTGGGTATTAAAATACCATACCAGTAACAAGATAAATGCGGTTATTCCCCCCAGCCAGCTGACAATCACCTTATCAAAAAGATTGATCTTCTGTTTAATCGACACAGCAATAATGCCAACCAAGGCAGCTACGTAAGTTGCTATAATACAGGGAATAAAAACATCAGTAGGATCTTTAGCATGCAAAATGGCTCGTTGGGCAATAATAGTTACCGGTAATAGCTGCAAACCTGAAGTAAGTAGTACCAGATACATGATCTGCGCGTTGGATGCGGTTTCTTTGTCTTTATTGAGCTCCTGCAGGCTGCCTATGGCCTTTAAGCCGAGCGGGGTAGCTGCATTATCAAGCCCTAACAAATTAGCCGAAAAGCTCATTAATATTTGCCCCGTGGCGGGATGATCCTTAGGAACTTCGGGAAACAGACGGCTAAAAAACGGACCCACTATGCGTGAAAGAAATCTGATGGCGCCTGCTCTTTCGCCTATGTTCATAATTCCCAGCCACAGTGCCATGTTGCCTGCAAGGGGCAGGGCAATATCCATTACGGATGATTTGGATGAATCAAACATACCGGTTACCAGGTGCATGAAGATTTCAGTGTCGCCGAAAAATATAAGCCTGATAAGCGCAATAACAAATGCTATCAAAAAAAAGGCTATCCAGATATAATTAAGAGCCATATTATAGTATTCAGGCTTTGAAGATAATGGTTTTTGATAATTAAACAGAGATAACCGCTTCAAAAAAATCAAATCAACCAATTGCTTAAACAAATTAATTACGCCGTGAATAAATGTTACACCATCATTACATTAACATTTCCTATTTTTGTACAAAGTTTTTTGAATGGAAGCTGAAAATAATTTACTGCTATTACTGCAAAATCCTCATTTATCTGCCGGATTAAAAGACATCGCCCAAAAAGTACTTAACAGTGAGCGCATCACATTTGATGAAGGCGTTTTACTATACGAACAGGGCGAGTTAGGCTATTTAGGGGTTTTGGCCAACTACATCCGCGAAAAGCGGCATGGTAACAACACTTACTTCAATCGTAATTTTCATATCGAGCCAACCAATTTGTGTGTATACGACTGCAAATTTTGTTCGTACTCCAGGCTGCTGAAACAGAAGTCAGAAGGGTGGGAGTATACCATGGATGAGATGCTGGCTATGGTTTACAAATATGATAATGAGCCGGTTACCGAGGTGCACATTGTCGGCGGCGTTTTACCGCAATATGATGTGGCTTTTTATAGCGAATTGTTTAGTAAAATAAGAGAACATCGTCCTGAGCTGCACGTTAAAGCTTTAACCCCGGTAGAATATCATTACATCTTCAAAAAAGCCAAAATTGACTATGCTACGGGTATGAAGCTGATGTATGACGCTGGTTTAGGTTCTATACCGGGTGGTGGTGCAGAAATATTTCATCCGGAGATAAGGGAACAAATTGCCAAAGATAAATGTACCGCCGATCAATGGTTGGCCATACACGAAGAATGGCATAAACTGGGCGCACGTTCAAACGCTACCATGTTATACGGTCACATTGAAAAATTCTGGCACCGGGTTGATCATATGGATCGCCTGCGGAATTTGCAGGACAAAACGGGTGGTTTCCAAACCTTTATTCCGCTTAAATTCCGTAATCAGGATAACCAGATGTCGCATGTACCGGAATCAACTGTGGTTGAAGATTTGCGTAACTACGCCATAGCCCGTATCTACCTGGATAACTTTGACCATATAAAAGCTTACTGGGCCATGATCAGCCGTACTACAGCACAGCTATCCTTAAACTTTGGGGTTGATGATATTGATGGTACGCTGGATGATACCACCAAAATATACTCTATGGCTGGTGCGGAAGAACAGCATCCCGGCATGAGCACCAAACAATTGGTTGAACTTATAAAACACGTAGGCAGACATCCAATTGAGCGTGATACCTTATATAACGTAGTTACAGACTACAACAACTTTGAGTTTCCGGAAGAAGTAAAACCACAATTTTATAAGCTGCCGGTTATTAATTAGGTCATTGAGTCATTGTTCATCAAGTCATTTTTTACTCAGGGTGACTTAATGACGAAATGACCCAATGACGGAATGACCTAATGATATAATGAATAAAACACTATACATTGTCCGCCATGGGCAAACTGATTTAAACAAACGCGGCGTTATACAGGGCCGCGGAATGGATACCGATCTGAATGACGAAGGCCGTAAGCAGGCTCGTCAGTTTTTTGACGCTTATAAATCAGTTCCTTTTGATAAAATCTACATATCAACGCTAAAACGCACGCAGCAAAGCATACAGTCTTTTATTGATTTGGGGATTCCCTATGAGAAGTTGGCCGGGCTGGACGAGCTGGGCTGGGGTATCCACGAAGGGCAACCCGCTACCCCCCGGAATAAGGGAGAATTTATGCAGATAATGCGCAATTGGGTAGATGGTAACCTTGATGCCAAATTTGAAGGAGGTGAAAGCCCTAACGAAGTAAAAGCAAGGCAACTGGAAGCGCTGAAGGTAATTATGAGCCACCCCGAAGAAGAAACGGTGCTTATTTGCATGCACGGCAGGGCTTTACGGCTATTGTTGTGTTTGCTTACCAATAAGCCGCTTACTGAAATGGATACTTTTCCGCATCAAAACCTGGTATTGTATAAAGTTTTTTATGATGGTGAAAAATATACCATTACCGACTTTAATGATGCCAGCCACCTTAAATAATCTTAAATAATACCTCTCTAATTTATACTTGTGAACAAGATCAGAATATCAGCAGTTAGCTACACTAATACCAAACCCTTTATATACGGCCTGCAGCATACAGGCATTCTTGATAAAATAGAACTGAGTCTGGATAACCCCACAGATTGCGCGCAGAAATTGATTGATGATGTAGTCGATATTGGCCTTATACCAGTGGCTGCTACCCTTAGTTTACCTCGCTGGGACATTGTTTCTGATTACTGCATTGGTGCTGTAGGTGCGGTGAATTCTGTATTCATTTTCAGTAATTGTGATATAAGGGAGATAGAGACTTTACAACTTGATCCTCAGTCGCGTTCATCCAATAATTTAGCCCGCGTTTTGCTAAAGAATTACTGGAAGTCAGATTATCAGATCATTGCTGATTCGCCCGATTATTCAGAGCCAAAAGACCCCAAAACTGCGTTTGTTATGATTGGCGACCGTACATTTGGAAAGAAAGAAAAATACCAATTTGTGTACGATCTTTCGGAAGAATGGCGACACTTTACAGGCTTGCCTTTTGTGTTTGCAGCATGGATTGCCAATAAACCTATCCCAGCTGAATTTATGGCTGACTTTAATAAATCTTTAAAATACGGCCTCGACCATCGTACTGAATTATTAAAAGAGTTGCCGCAAAGAGAAGACTTTGATTTAGAAGATTACTTGATGCACAAACTTGATTTTAATCTTACGGAGGATAAGAAAAAAGCACTGTACCTGTTTTTGGATTATATAAAGGCGCTTTAAAGGTCTTCGTGCAGATTTACTCTTCATGATCATACTGGCGGATGCGCTAAAGTGGGCGTTGCAAGTGAAATAAACTTCATCGGCTTGCATAGTAAAAGCTGCTTTTGAAATAATATTAACTCCTAATAAGCCTATAGATTCATATAATCATCGTCCCGCTCAATTGCCGCGGGGGCTGTTACTTTTGGCTTGATCCAAAAGTAACCAAAAGATCAAGTCAGAAAAAAGCTTCCACGCTATAGGCTATACTCCCTGGCCCGCTTTTCTGACAGGCCAGCGCTTTTTTGAACCATAGGAACTAAAGCTAATTAAAGATGACCTTTGTCAACAGACAAGCTTCGGCCGAAATCCGGCAAAACGATGCGGGCCATAGCGGTGGCAGGGCATAGCAAATTTTCGCATAAAGGGTCTGCTAGTGATACGGTATAACGGCGAAAAGATTGCAGCCCAGGTTTTGCCGGATTTGCAGGGTAAAGGCCCTGAGCGCTAAGAAGCCTTTCTGCTGACTTGACTTTTTGGTTACTTTTGTGTCAAGACAAAAGTAACTAGGCCTCCGCGGCCATGAGCGGGATAATGTCTGTTCGAAACAATAAGCTTTTTACAATCCCGATGCATTGCCACAGTTTTAACATAATGTACCGAAAGATTATCAATTAAAACATATTCTGTTTATCTTAAGGACTTAAATTTCACCTATGAGTATATCACCATCACTAAAAGGACAATCGGCTTTAGTAACCGGTGCTGACAGCGGCATTGGCAAGGGAGTTGCGCTGGCATTGGCTGCCGCAGGCGCTAACGTAATCATAAACCACGTAGATGCACACGAAGTTGCACAGCAAACCGTTGATGAAATTACCGCTGCGGGAGGCAATGCTTATGCTATACATGCAGACATCAGCAAAGAAGATGAAGTGCAGGCCATGTTTGCCGAAATGTATAAACAATATGGTACAATTGATATTTTGGTAAACAATGCCGGCTTGCAAAAAGATTCGAAGTTTGTTGATATGACGCTGGATCAGTGGAATACTGTTATCAGCATTAATCTTACCGGTCAGTTTTTATGTGCCCGCGAAGCAGCCCGCGAGTTTATCCGCAGGGGCGTTGTTCCTGAAAGGAGCAAGGCAGCAGGTAAAATTATTTGTATGAGCAGTGTACATGAGGTTATCCCTTGGGGAGGCCATGTTAATTATGCAACCAGCAAAGGCGGCGTAATGATGCTGATGAAGAGCATGGCTCAGGAATTGGCTCCGCATAAAATACGTGTGGTGTCTATTGGCCCTGGTGCTATACAAACCCACATTAACCAGTCGGCCTGGAGTACACCCGAGGCATTAAATAGTTTGTTAACGCTTATACCTTATAATAGAATAGGCGAGCCTGATGATATTGGCAAGGTAGCTACATGGCTTGCATCAGACGAAGCTGATTACATAACAGGTACAACCATTTTTGTAGATGGCGGCATGACCCTGTATCCCGGTTTTGCTGATAATGGATAATAGAATAGGCCATTGTGTCATAACAATCTCATCTTAAAAATGTATTAATCAATTGATTAGATTTTTGCGCCGAAAATCACATAAAATTTAGGTTATGTTAATGTAAAGAAGCCGTTACAGTATCAGTAATGGCTTTTTTTGTGCTTTTTTGGATTAGCATATTGTAAAAAATACACTAAGTAGGTTATGATAATTTAAATTTATCACCAAAAAACGCCTATAATTATGAAATATTTATAAAAGTGATTTTTTATTGCTGTAGTTTGCAATTATTAGTTATTTTTGTTGCGGATTTAAAATTAAAAACAACATGAAAAAAATATTTTTAACAATCGCAACCGCTGCTTTATTCAGTGTTAGTGTTTTTGCTGCTGATGGTGGTAAAAAATCAAATGAAACTGCTGTTAATGTTTCTTACAGTGTTCAACAAGCTTTTAGTGCTGACTTCGCTGATGCTACCAGCGTAATCTGGTCAGTGGATAAAAATTGCCAAAAAGCTGATTTCGTTATTGATGGTGTTAAGAAAACTGCATTTTATACTCCTGCAGGCGAATACTTAGGTACCACTCAGTATGTTGATTACAAAGCTATCCCAGCTAAATCACAAAAACAAATTGCTGATGGTTACAAAGGTTATGAAGTTAGCAACGTAGTTGTTTATCAGGCTTATGTATCTATCGATTCAAACATCGAACCAACTTCTTATTTCGTTGATCTTAAAAATGCAAACCACGAAGTTGTGGTAAGAGTTGCAAGCTCAGGTGATGTTGAGTTTTTCAAACAGGTAAAATAATTTTGCCAATCATATTTAAAGTTTAGTTAAAGCCATCTGTCTTATCTGACAGGTGGCTTTTTGTTTTTTAGGCCCATAAGGGCCTTTTTTTGTTATTATTTAAAACAAGTTGTACCAATAAAGTCTTTTTAAGGAAACAGAATTTTATATGTCTAAAACTATAATTGTTTCCAACAGGCTGCCGGTTAAAATATCCAAAATAGAAAATAAATATGTTCTTTCTACCAGCGAAGGTGGTTTAGCTACCGGTCTTGGTTCAATTTATAAACAAGGCGATAATAAATGGATAGGGTGGCCCGGAATTGAAATCGACAAAGAAAGTGACCGTAAAGAAATAACTGTTCAATTAGCAGAACAGAGCTTGGTACCGGTGTTTTTGGAACAAGAAGAAATCAATCAATATTACGAAGGTTTCTGCAACGATGTTTTGTGGCCGGTGTTCCATTATTATGTGTCAACATACAGTGTTTACAAAGAATCAAACTGGGACTATTATCAGGCTGTAAACCTCAAATTTAGAGATGCTGTTTTGGCAATAGCGGAACCTGGCGACGTAATATGGATCCACGATTACCAGCTATTACTTTTGCCTGCTTTAATAAGGGAAGAACTGCCTGATATATCTATTGGCTTTTTTCAACATATCCCATTTCCGTCTAATGAATTGTTCAGGCTTATTCCCTGGCGAAGAGAGCTACTGGAAGGGATGCTGGGTGCAGACCTGATTGGCTTTCATACTTTTGATGATGTTCGTCATTTTTTAGGTGCCGTGACACGCGTTTTACCTGTAAATGCATCGGCAAATGTTTTAACGGTTGATGAAAGACTGGTGGTGGTTGAGTCGTTTCCAATGGGCATCGACGAAAAAAAATATGCATCGCTTCCTTTACAGAAAGCTACCCTTGAGCAAAAAGCTTTAATTAAGGAAACGTTTAAAAATTCAAGGCTGATTCTTTCTATTGATCGTTTGGATTACAGCAAAGGCATATTGCAACGTTTACAAGCTTTTGAACAGCTATTGCAACAACATCCTGAATATTGCGAAAAAATTGCTTTGTACATGATTGTGGTTCCATCGCGCGACTCGGTACCGCAATATGCCCACCTACGCGATGAGATTGATAAAAAGGTAGGTAACATTAATGCTCTGTACCGCAAAATGGACTGGACGCCCATTCATTACTATTATCGTTCATTCCCTATTGAAACGCTTTCGGCGCTATACTCATCTGCAGATGTCTGCCTGGTAACACCACTACGCGACGGAATGAACCTGGTGAGCAAGGAGTATGTGGCCAGCAGGGTAAATGAAGATGGCGTATTGATACTAAGCGAAATGGCCGGCGCATCAAAGGAGCTGATAGACGCTGTTATTGTAAACCCGAATAACAGTACGGAGATGTGTAATGCCATAATACAAGCCATTAATATGCCCTTAGAAGAGCAAAAAAGGAGGATGAGGCAAATGCGTCAGCTGGTTGCTAAGTTTAATATCACGCACTGGGTTAAGGTGTTTATGGATAAGTTGAAAGAGGTAAAACAAATGCAGCGATCAATGCAAACCAGGCATGTCAGCCTTGCCACCGAGCAATCTATCATTAACCGCTATATTAAAACTAAAAAGAGGATTATATTTTTGGATTATGATGGAACACTGGTCGGTTTTAAATCCAGCATATCACAGGCATCGCCTGACGAAAATCTTTTTTCGATAATAGAGAAACTGAGTGATGATCCTGCTAACGAACTGGTATTGATCAGTGGGCGCAAACACGATAACCTTGATGAGTGGTTTGGCGATAAAAATATTTACCTCATTGCCGAACATGGATCATGGTTTAAACAGCAAAACAGAAGCTGGCATAAAATCACCGGACTTTCGGACAGCTGGAAACATGATATTTACCCCATACTGGATACCTATGTTGACCGCACCCCCGGAACATTTATAGAAGAAAAGACCTATTCGCTCGTATGGCATTATCGTAATGCGCAAAAGGGCCTCGGCGAGTTGCGCGCTGCTGAATTGATGAATAACTTAAAATATCATGCAACTGACAAAGGCCTGCAACTTTTACCGGGAGATATGGTACTTGAAGTTAAGAACATGGAAATAAACAAAGGCAAGGCCGCATCAATGTTGCTTGAAAAGGCTGATTATGATTTTATAATAGCCTTTGGCGATGATTATACCGATGAGGATGTTTTTAAAGCATTACCCGATACTGCAATTACCATAAAGGTGGGTAGTAATGTATCGGCCGCCAAATTTTATCTGCGCAATCCGGCCGAAGTACGCAATCTGCTTACCCGTTTTGCTGATGCACCCGTTCCTTTAGAAATAAAAGACTGATTTTAGGCAGCATATCAAATGCTAACTACCGTTCAAGTGTCTTTTAGAACACTTGAACGGCTTTATTATGTTATAAAAATATAGGTCTATCAAGCTTCATAGCAATACGATAGGCGGCGTTCATCAAGCCTACATGGCTATAAGCTTGAGGGAAGTTTCCCCATTGGCTGCCGTCGTTTTCGTCGATATCTTCGCTGAAAAGTAATAAATGATTGGCGTACTGCAGCAGGTTTTCAAACTCGCGCATGGCATCATCCAATCTGCCAACACTGGCTAAGGCCTCTACATACCAAAAAGCGCATATCAAAAAAGTTGTTTGAGGTCGGCCAAAATCGTCTTTGTATAAATACCTATAAAATAGCCCATTCGGCGTTTTTAGTTCTTTCTCCAACGCTGTCAGGTGATCCTTTGCCCTGTCAGATGCAGGGTCAAGATAATTCATCATAATTAGCTGCAATGTACTGGCATCCAGATTAGGGCTGCCGGCCGAATTGGTATATACTTTTCTCACAGGGTCATAACAGCTTTCAATATGTTCTGCTGCCCGGTTCTTTAAGGAAATGGCTTTGTCGGTCAGCTCTTTGTTATCGATAGTACGGGCCATTTTTTCGGCTGCCGAAGCGCCTGCCCATTGAAAAAGATTGCTGTAGCAATGAATATTAGCCATATTGCGGAATTCCCAAATGCCTGCGTCTTTTTCGTCAATAGTGCGCTCTATTTTATTCAGTAAAAATTCAATCCATCTGACAGAGTCTTTTCGCTCCGAAAAAATAAAACGGTGATCGGTATAAAGCGGAAGTACGGAGATCATTACCTGCCCGTAAATATCATTTTGGATATGCTCATAAGCCTGGTTGCCTATCCGCACAGGTTGATTGCCCATATAACCGTCCAGATCGGTTAATATTTGTTCAGTGAGCTCCTTTTTGCCTGTAATGCCATAAAGTGGCTGGTAGCGCTCCGTTTCGTTAAAAGAGATGTCGGTAACATAGTTAAAATATTTTTCCATTTCCTCAAAATGGCCTATATGGTTCAGTGAGGTTAAAACATAATAGGTGTCGCGCAGCCAGCAATAGCGGTAATCCCAGTTGCGGCCACTGTCCGGAGATTCAGGTAGGCTAGTGGTGCTGGCAGCAATAATAGCACCGGTATCTTCAAACTGGTGTATTTTTAAAGCCAATGCAGACCTGATCACAAATGGCTGATAGTAAGTAGCTATGGAGGAGTGTTTTATCCATGTGCGCCAATATTGGTTCGTTTCGCGCAAAAAGCGTTCGGCGGTACTTATCAACGGTGCTTCGAGTGGTTCGCCGTAGGTTAATACCAGATATTTAGCTTCGTTAAGTACAAAGGGTTGTTCATCAAAAACGTAGCTAATAGGAATATTGGTGGTAAGCCTGATGTTCTCATCTCCCCCTAAAAACTGGATATGATTGCTGCCCCGGTTTACCGTCAGCTTTACATCGCCATAATCAGATACAGGCTCGCATTTTACTATTATTTGCGGTGAGCTGTCCAAAGGCTCAATTTTCCTGATCAGCATTAATGGTTTATAATAACGCTGATGCTCAAAAAACCTGGGTGCAAAATCGGTTACGCGATATTTGGCGCCGTTTGGAGTGGTAATTTCGGTTATCAATAAGTTAGTATTCTCTGAATAATATTGGTGTGAGGTGTATTCGCCGGCAGGCAGAATAGAAAAAGCGCCACCTTTTTTTTGATCTAACAGGCCGCCAAAAATAAAAGTGCTGTCGAAACGTGGCCAGCAAAGCCAGTCGACATTAGTGTTTTTATTGATATGGGCCAGGAAGGCGCAATTGCCAATTATGCCGGTTTGATAAGTATGTCTTTCCATAAATGAGTTTAAAATAAGAGCAACAAAATTGCCGGTATAATGTTGGGAGCAGGAGCGATTAATGGGTAGAACTATAATTCCTATGTAAATTGTAGTGTTTTTTAAAGATCATCATTGATTAATAAAACAATCGCTTTAACTTAGTACATTATTAAACAAATAAATTATTGAATTATGAGTTTACGATTAGGAGATAAGGCTCCAAACTTCCAGGCAAAAACATCAGCAGGCGAGATTGACTTTTATGAATATCTTGGCGATGGCTGGGGTGTACTATTTTCACACCCGGCAGATTATACACCTGTTTGCACTACCGAATTAGGTAAAACAGCTTCGTTAAAAAGTGAATTTGACAAACGCAATGTAAAGGTAATCGCATTAAGCGTCGACTCAGTAGAATCGCACAAAGGATGGATAAATGACATCAACGAAACTCAGGGCGTTGAAGTTAATTTTCCGATAATAGGAGATGAGAACCGCGAAATTGCATTGGCATATGATATGATACATCCGAATGCTTCATTAACCGCAACTGTACGTTCGTTATTTGTAATAGCGCCCGATAAAACCATTAAGCTGATCATTACATATCCTGCTTCAACAGGAAGAAATTTCCAGGAGATATTACGGGTAATTGATTCATTGCAGTTAACGGCAAATTATAGCGTTGCCACACCTGCCGACTGGAAGGACGGGGAAGATGTGGTAGTAGTACCTGCAATTAAAACAGAAGACATTCCGGCGAAATTTCCGAAAGGTTTTACACAGGTAAAACCCTATTTACGATTAACTCCACAACCAAACAAATAATTTTATTTGGTTATTAATATTTTATATATTTGAAAAGATTGGTTTTTCTATATCTTTCTGATAATAAATATCATTTTATTCAGTTTGGCATAGTTTTTTAATCTGTAACACAATTTTTTATACAACAATTATAATATTTATGAAAACTGGAAAAGTAAAATGGTTTAACACACAAAAAGGTTATGGTTTTATTGTTACCGACGATGGTAAAGATCTTTTTGTACACTTTAAGGATGTACAAGGCGGCGTAAACGCCATTAAAGATAACGATAGCGTTACATACGATGTGGAAGAAGGCAGAAAAGGATTACAGGCTGTAAATGTAAAAAAAGCATAATTTTTCTAATTTTTTAATTAGGAGACCTCTGCCCACCAGAGGTTTTTTTTTGTTATTTTTTTTGGGTATTTAATATTTCTGCTACTTTAGCCCACCAATTTATTTAAACTATGACTGACGCTGCCGCAAACAAAGCCAAAAGAAATGTTATTTTTTTAGTGCTCGTAGCTTCCTTAGGCTACTTTGTTGATATTTATGATTTGCTGGTATTTTCTATTGTAAGAAAAAGTAGCCTGCTGTCTATAGGCGTCAGTCCTGCCGATGTGCTTCCAAAAGGTCTTTTCATTATTAATTTACAGATGTTCGGCTTATTGCTAGGCGGTATTCTTTGGGGAATTGTAGGTGATAAGCTGGGGCGCATAAAAGTACTTTTTGGCTCAATTTTGCTTTATTCAATAGCGAATTTTGCCAATGCTTTTGTTCATGACGTAAATATGTATGCTGCTGTTCGTTTTGTTGCAGGTATTGGCTTGGCCGGCGAATTAGGCGCAGGTATCACCCTGGTTACCGAAACACTTAGCAAAGAAAGACGTGGCTTAGGAACGACTATAGTAGCCGTAATAGGGCTATTTGGTGCGGCACTTGCTGTGGTGGTTGCCAAACATGGCTGGCAAAATGCGTACATGGTAGGCGGCGGTTTAGGTATTTTGTTGCTTTTATTAAGAATAGGAACCTTTGAATCGGGCATGTTCAAAAATATGGAGCGGAGCGATGTTACCAAAGGCAACTTTCTGATGCTGTTTAATAATTGGGGCCGTTTTAAAAAATATATCTATTGTATATTAATTGGCGCGCCGCTTTGGTATGTAGTGGGTGTTTTGGTGACGCTCTCACCAGAGTTTGGAAAAGCTTTGGGAGCTACTGAACCATTAAGTGCCGCTGATGGTATATTGTATACCTATATAGGAATCGCAGTTGGTGGGATATTTGCCGGTTTACTTGCACAGCTTACCAAATCAAGAAAAATTACGATGGTGGTATTTCTTCTTTTGTCGGTGGTAAGTGTTGTATGTTATTTAAGTGCAAAAGGTTTAAATAGTCATCAATTTGTGTGGTTGTGTTTCTTTATGGGCTGTGCAGTGGGTTATTGGGCCACATTTGTTACTATAGCGGCAGAGCAATTTGGAACTAATATTCGTGCAACGGTAGCTACAACTGTTCCGAATTTTGTAAGAGGGTCATTAATACCTATAAACCTTGCTTTTACCGCGTTTGCAGCACATTATGGCATGATTACAGGCGGTTATATAATGATGGCCATACTTACCGTTATGGCTTTACTATCGTTGAGCCAGTTAAAGGAAACCTATGGCAAAGACCTTGATTACGTTGAGATTTCATAGCGGAATAACATTTTACATTTGCCGCATTAAAAATCAACTAACTTTGCTGTCATGATAACCAAGGAACAGATAGCTGCCGATTACCAGCAAATTCAGGATGAAATATGTGCTGCTCTTGAATTAACAGATGGGAAATCGGTATTTGAAGAAGAGAAATGGGAGCGGGAAGGCGGCGGCGGTGGTCGTACGCGTATCATCCAAAATGGTAACATATTTGAAAGGGGAGGAGTAAACTTCTCGGCGGTTCATGGGCAGTTGCCGGATTCGATGAAAAAAGCCCTGAAGGTTGACCAGGATAATTTTTTTGCTACCGGAGTTTCTATTGTGATTCATCCCAACCACCCAATGGTACCGATCATTCACATGAATATCCGTTATTTCGAAATGCCGCCATCAGTTGGCTCAGAAGCTGAACCTGTACGATGGTTCGGTGGCGGTATCGATCTTACTCCACATTACATTTTTGACAACGACGCGGTATATTTCCATGAATATTTGAGATCTGTTTGTAATGCCTACTCCAGCGACTTTTATCATCGTTTTAAGCTATGGGCGGATGACTACTTTTTTATCAAGCATCGTAACGAAACGCGGGGTATAGGGGGGATATTTTATGATCGCCTTACTGCCAATGAAGGTATCAGTTGGGAAAATATATTTGAATTTTCGAAAGCGGTTGGCAGGTCATTTATCCCCATTTACACAGAGCTGGTTAATCGTAACCGCATTAAAGATTTTGATGAAAATCATCAGCAATGGCAATATCAGCGCCGTAGCAGATACACTGAGTTTAACCTGGTTTATGACGCGGGCACACGGTTTGGTCTTGAAACCAACGGTCGTATTGAATCTATATTGATGAGTCTGCCGCCAACAGCCAAATGGGTATATGATTATAAGCCTCAGCCAGGCAGCGAAGAAGAAAAGACCTTGTCTTTATTGAAAAAAGGGATTAACTGGGTTTAAAAACCGACTTATGTTAAAAAAATCAACGCTCCTTTCTACAGCTTTATTCCTGTGCTCTTTCTCCAAACCAGTAAGTCTCAAAGGTACATGGGAGTTTGTAGGCGGCATTTACAACGGTAAAAAAGAAGGTACTCCAACTGAGTATGCTTTACACCGTAAATACAATGAAAATAGCTATGAAGCCTTTGCAATAGAAAAAGGATATGAGCCCGAAAAATTTGAAGCAGGTAGATATGTGCTAAATGGCGATACCTGTGTTGATACAGAAACTTTTTGCAGCCAGCCCTCAAAAATTACCAATATCCCCATCCATTATCTGTATACAATAAGAAAAGATACATTAATCCTAAAGGGAACTTTGCCTACTGGCATGCAGGTTGAAGAGTACTGGAAAAAAATAAAATAGTAATATCCTCGAACACCTAATGAATTAAGACGTGGGTGGATATAAAATACACAATTTTTGTGGATAAAAGCCGGATTGTTACTAAAAATCGCATCGTAAAACCATTAATTTTCTTAACTTCGCAGGTCGTTTAAAAAACACTTTTTGAACGGGCAATTATAGAGAGAAGATTCTACAACGAAATAAAAATGGCCGAAGGAACAGACAACGATAATTCACAAAAAGAAGACAGAATAATTTCGATAAATATTGATGAAGAGATGCGGTCAGCCTACATTGATTATTCAATGTCGGTTATCGTATCGAGAGCATTACCTGATGTTCGTGATGGTTTAAAGCCAGTACACAGACGAGTTTTATACGGTATGCTTGATCTGGGCTTAAATAACAATAAACCCTATAAAAAATCGGCCCGTATAGTGGGTGAGGTGTTGGGTAAGTATCACCCGCATGGTGATAAGTCTGTTTATGATGCCATGGTACGTATGGCACAGGATTGGAGCTTACGCTATCCCTTTGTTGAAGGGCAGGGTAACTACGGATCAATTGATGGTGATGAACCTGCTGCAATGCGATATACAGAAGCAAGGCTTGAAAAGATAGCCGAAGAAATGCTTGCTGACATCAATAAAGATACTATTGATTTTCAATTGAACTTTGACGACTCATTACAGGAGCCAACGGTATTACCGGCAAAATTTCCCAATTTATTGGTAAATGGCGCATCGGGTATCGCAGTAGGTATGGCTACCAATATGGCCCCTCACAACTTAACGGAAGTAGTTAACGCAACCCTTGCGTTAATTGATAATCGCCAGATTGAGGTTGCTGAATTGATGAAATATATCAAAGGCCCTGATTTTCCAACCGGAGGCATTATTTATGGCTTTGAAGGCGCACGTGAGGCGTTTGAAACCGGGCGTGGAAGGATTGTAATCAGATCGAGAGCTGAAATTGAAACTTATAATAACGACAGAGAGCGGATTATAGTAACTGAGGTCCCTTATCAGGTAAATAAATCATTAATGATTGAGCGTACTGCTGAATTGGTTAATGAAAAGAAACTGGAAGGAATTTCTGCTATCAGAGACGAATCAAACAGGTTAGGTATCCGTGTTGTTTATGAAATAAAACGCGATGCCAATGCTGCTATCGTTCTGAATAATCTGTACAAGTATACTTCACTGCAAACATCATTCAGTATTAATAATATTGCATTGGTGCATGGCAGGCCAATGCTGCTAAACCTTAAAGATCTGATTCACCACTTTGTTGAACACAGACACGAGGTTGTTATCCGTCGTACAAAATTTGAACTTTCTGAAGCGCAGAAACGAGCACACATCCTTGAAGGATTGTTGATTGCCCTTGATCACCTGGATGAAGTTATCCGGTTAATACGTGCTTCAAATACACCTGATGATGCAAGGGAAGGTTTGATAACCCAGTTTGGTTTATCAGATATACAGGCCCGCGCAATTTTGGATATGACGCTAAGAAGGTTAACAGGACTTGAGCGTGATAAGATTAAAGATGAGTACGAAGGCCTAATGAAACTGATCGATTATTTAAACTCTATTTTAGCTGATGAAGGGCTGAGAATGCAGATTATTAGAGATGAGTTAATCGAAATACGCGATAAATATGGCGATGAGCGTAAAACTGAAATGGTTCACTCATCGGCAGAAATGCAAACCGAAGACTTTATTGAAGATGAGGATGTAGTAATTACCATTTCGCGAGAAGGTTATATCAAGCGTACCCCATTAACAGAATACCGCAGGCAGGGCAGAGGCGGCAAAGGATCAATAGGTAGCAACAGCCGTGATTCTGACTTTATTGAGCATTTACTGGTTGCTTCTAACCATAATTATATGTTATTCTTTACCGAATCAGGACAATGTTTCTGGTTGCGGGTATTTGAAATTCCTGAAGGAAGCAGGACATCTAAAGGTAGGGCGATTCAAAATATTATTAATATTCCGAAGGAAGAAAATATCAAAGCTTATATCAAGATCATCAACCTGAAGGATAAGGAATATCTTGAAAATAACTTTATCATTATGTGTACCAAAAAAGGTACCATCAAAAAAACTTCTCTCGAAGCATATTCACGTCCGCGTGCAAATGGTATTAATGCGATCAATATTAATGAAGGCGATTCATTGTTAGAAGCAAACTTAACCAGCGGCAGCAGTGAAATTGTGATGGCTTTAAAATCAGGTCGTGCTATACGCTTTAATGAGGCTAATGTGCGCCCGATGGGTCGTACCGCAACCGGCGTGCGTGGTATTACGTTAGAGGATGAAAATGACGAAGTTGTAGGCATGATCAGCATTGATAACCCGGAAACAACCGTGCTGGTAGTTTCGGAAAAAGGTTATGGTAAACGTACTGATATTGATGACTACAGGGTAACCAACAGAGGTGGTAAAGGTGTTAAAACTTTAAATGTTACCGAAAAAACCGGAAAACTGGTTGCCATAAAAGGTGTTACTGATAATGAGGACCTGATGATTATCAATAAATCGGGCATTATTATCAGAATAGCGATCAGCGAGCTTAGAACCATGGGCCGGGCAACCCAGGGCGTAAGATTAATAACGCTGAAAGAGAATGATGAAATTGCATCAATAGCCAAAGTTGAGCATGACGAGGATGAAGATAAGGAGCTGGAAGAAGGCGGAGAAAGTAATGGAACTGAGCCAACTGCCGACGATGCAGGCGACATAAAAGAATAAACAGCATGCAGGGCCGTAAAATTGTAATTCCGGTTTTAATTCTTCTGTTCACCACATCTGCTGCCTTTTGTCAAACGGAGGCTTTGAAGAATGTGGTGAACAATCTTGCTTTTTATAAGCAAAAAAAGGATCTGAAATATTTAAGCAGTGCAAAAAAATCGGTAGATAGTTTGTTTACCACGCGCGCTGATTCGTCGGACGTTGAAAAACTGGTTTATAGAGCCATTGTTAATTCGAGCATCCTTTATATCGATTCATTAAATAAACTAAAGCAATCCGACAAATTTTTTGCTCAAACAACTGATTTGGTTGATAAGTTATCTGAAAATAGAAAGATTTACAGATATCAAACCGAAATGGATTATATAAAACGTTGTTTAACAAATGTTTATATCAGGAAAGCATTTACTTACGTAAATACATCTGATTTTATAAATGCTTTACAATTATTTACCGAAGCACAAAAATATTCCCCAGACTATAAACAATTAAAATCTTATATTGCTTACGCTAATAATAAGCTGGGTAATTTGCAAATCGCTGCAAAATATTACACAGATTTAATTAATACTGACAGTGTTAGAGCCGAATATGTAGAAGCTGCCTCCAACATTTATAAATCAATAGGAGATACGGTGAGTGCGCTTCAAATAATTAAAAAAGGGCGTAAATTATTGCCAAACAATAAGTCGTTACTGATTGATGAAGCAAATATTTATAATAACCGGAAAGATTACAAAGCTTTAGAACCATTATTACCGGCATTAATTGATATAAATACAAATAGCGCTGATATTGCCTTTGTGGCGGCAAATTGTTATGACCACCTTAATCAATATGATAAAGCTGAGTCACTTTATTTGAGAGCTATAGAATTAAACAGCTCGGCGTTTGAGCCGGTATTCAATCTCGGGCTATTGTATTTTAAGCAAAGTTTAGTAAAAAGAGAAAAAGATAACCAGCAAAATGAAGCGCGGGCCGCACAGTGGCTGGAAAAAGCTAATGAGATTTCTCCCAACGATGTAAAATGCCTTGAGGTATTACAGTTGGTTTATAGTCAGGCAGGAAATCAAAACCAAGTAAACAAGATAAATAACAAACTAAAACAGTTAACCAATTAACAAATAATTATGAAAATCAAACTATTGATGGTGGGCCTTTTGGGCTTAATATCAGCAACAACGTTTGCACAAAAAGGCGAATTAAATAATGCCCAGGACTCATATAATCAATATCAGGTTTCCAGCGGCTCAACAGTTGCTGTGATTGCTGCAAAAGCAAAAGCCAGCCTTGCTGATGCTAAAACATCTATTGACAAAGCCTCTGTTAACGCAAAAACTTCAGCATTACCACTTACTGTTGCTTTAAAAGCCGCTATTTATTCGTCTATTGCACTTACAGATTCTGTACAGACAAATTCAGCTGTAGAGTTTAATACTGCAACAGAAGCACTAAAACAAGCTAAAACCCTTGATACAAAAAACGAAAATGCTAAGCTGATTGAGCATACCAATATTCAACTGGCCCAATATTTACTAAACAAGGGGATAAGTGAGTTTCAGAATAAAAAGTTTGACGATGCATACAAATCATTTGATAGTGCACGCCTGTTAATTCCAACCGATACTACCACTATTTTGAATACTGCAATAGCGGCCGTTAACGCAAAAAATTACAATGCAGCTATAACTAATTATAAGGATCTTCTAACCACCAATTATTCGGCAAAAAATAAAATATACAACGATCTGCCGAATATTTACCTGTATAACAAAGATACAACAGGAGCACTAAAGATAATTGACGAAGCTTTGGTTAAATATCCCGGAAACACCACTTTGCAAAGAGAAGAGATAGAAATAGCTTTACAAACAGGTAAAACTGCCGACATAACCGTTAAACTTCAGGCAGCTATAGCCAATGACCCTAAAAATAAGGTTTTATATTACTATGCAGGTTTAACCTACATCCAAATTGGTGATGCAGCTAATGCAAGTTCAGCTAAGGCTAAAGATGATGCAACAAAAAAAGCTACATATCAAACTGCATTAGATAATTACAATAAAGGTGTTGATTATTGTAAACAAGCGCTTACAATTGACCCGGATTATTTTGAAGCAAACCTTAATTGCGGCTATGCATTAATCAGACCGGCGGTTGATTTGTATAATATCGCAAGAAATATACCGGTAAATAAGGAGAAAGAATACCAGGCAACCATTGCCAAATCAAATGCACAGTTTGATTTAGCAAAACCATATCTTCAAAAAGCCGTTGATTTAAATCCTAAGTCTGTTGATGCTTTAACAAACTTAAGAAATTATTACAGAGGCAAAACAGATCCGGCGCATGCTGCAGAAAATACTGCCAAGGCAAACGATCTTAAAAAACAAATAGACGCCCTGAACGCAGGGAACTAAAATAATAGAAGGGACTTTATGTCCCTTTTTAAATGGATTACTTATTAACATAATGTTAATTATATGAATTAATAAGATAATTGAAAAGAGGTGTAATTGTCAGGTTGATTACATCTTTCTTTAAATTTTATAAGACCCATTAAAACATCGTTAACTTGGGTATGATTAGTTTATAAAGTTTGTTATCATGGATTTAAAAATAAAAAACAAAACCGCATTGATAACCGGATCTACAGCCGGTATTGGATATGCAATTGCAAAAGCGCTGGCAAATGAAGGCGCAAAAGTGATTATTAACGGACGTACAGCTGACCGTGTAAATCATGCAGTAGAAAGTTTAAAAAAAGAAACTGGAAATTTGAATATCACCGGTTCGCCGGCTGATTTTTCAAAAAAAGAACAAATAAAACAATTAATTGACCAGTCACCGGAAGTTGATATATTGATTAATAATGTAGGGATTTTTGAACCAAAGGCTTTTAATGATATTACTGACGAAGACTGGTTTAAATTTTATGAAGTAAATGTGTTGAGCGGCATCAGGCTGTCAAGAGCTTATTTTAATAAAATGATCAGCAAAAATTGGGGCCGCATCATATTTATTTCAAGCGAATCGGCTATCCAGATTCCCGAGGAAATGATTCATTACGGGATGACCAAAACTGCTCAGATAGCTGTTGCACGCGGGCTTGCTGAACTTACAAAAGGCTCTAATGTTACCGTAAATACCGTGTTGCCGGGCCCCACTTTTTCTGAAGGTGTAGGTGGTTTTATCGAAAATTTAGCAAAAGATAAAGGCATAAGCGCTGCTGATGTTGAGCAGCAGTTTTTTCAAACGATGCGGCCCACTTCGCTTTTAAAGCGCTTTATTGAACCTGGCGAAATAGCCAGTTTGGTTGCCTATTTGTCAAGCGATCTGTCTATAGCAACCAATGGAGCAACGGTTCGCGCAGATGGCAGGGTGGTAAAAAGCGCATTTTGAAAATGCGGTGTTGTCAGGATGAAAAAAATGATAATTAAAGCAAATAACCCGGCTAACCGGGTTATTTGCTTTAAACAGATTAATGATGTACACAGTTTAAAGCATCAAACCTTTCTTCATTGTTTGTGTGATTTTCAAACGGCCTTTGACCTTTGAAAAGCATATCGTTTCAAATCGGGTTAAATAATCACATCTGTACCATGTAAATTTCGCAGCAGGTGCTACAACATTACGCTATTTTTTCTGATATTTAGCCAATATGTTAGTATCCGAAGGTGTATTGAAATGGGCTATCAACCTCTACCCTCCTCTGTTTTTTCAGCGCATCCGGGTAATTAAATTTGATAAAGGATTTATTGGCGCCAGTATAAAAATCAGAAAAAGCATTTTCAATACAAACTACCACGACTCCATTTTTGGCGGTACAATATTTTCAGCAGCCGATCCGTTTTATCCTGTTTTGTTTTACCAGGTTTTAATACGTAAGGGCTATAAGGTAAAAGCATGGTCAAGATCATCGGCTATCAGGTTTGTAAAACCGGGTAAAACAAGCCTCTATTTTAAAGCGAGTATAACCGAAAATGATATAGCAGATTGCGAATATCATTTAAACACTATAGGGAAGTATAGAAAATCATTTCCGGTTGACATATTTGATAAGAATGATAAATTGTGCGCATCACTCATAAACGAAATATATGTACGCAATTTAAATTTTAACGATAGTAAAACGGACGATGCGTCTGTTGATGAATTATAAAAATCCAGTCTTATAAATGCAGGTAATAATGAATGATGAGGTATATCAGAAAAAAGGGTTTCTGATATCAACAGATAAAAGCCTTTTAAACGTTGAAGTAATTTACAAGTACCTGAACGAAGATTCTTATTGGGCACAAGGTATGCCCTTTGAACGACTAATAAAAGCTATTGAAAATTCACTTTGCTTTGGTGTTTATCATGAGAGACAACTAGCTGGTTTTGCCAGGGTTGTGACCGATAAAGCCACCTTTGCTTACCTTTGCGACGTTTTTATACTGCCCGATTACAGAAGTCTTGGCTTATCGAAATGGTTAGTACAAACCATTGTAGAGTACCCGGAACTAAAGGGATTAAGACGATGGTCTTTAGCTACTGCTGATGCACATGGTTTGTACAGCCAGTTTGGGTTTTCGCAAATAACAAAGCCCGAAAGGTGGATGGAAATATTTAAACCTTATCAACCCATAAAAAAAGAGGAAAAATAATCATGAATGTGAAAAGGCTGATTTTTGATGGTGAAGGCGTATCTCTAGACTTCAAAAAAACCATTACCAGTTGCGAAAAAATTGCCCGCACCATGGTTTCATTTGCCAATAACAAGGGTGGCAAATTGCTAATTGGTGTGGCTGATGATGGTACCATAAAAGGGGTGAAATCAGAAGATGAGGAACGTTATATGATTACTAAGGCAGCCCATCTTTTTGCCCGGCCGGCCCTTGATCCAAGCTTTGAAGAGATTTACATTGATGAAAAGCTGGTATTAGTGGTTGAGATACACGAAAGTAATTTAAAACCCCATTATGCCCTTGCAGAAGATGGAAAATGGTGGGTGTATGTAAGGGTAAAAGATAAAAGTATACTGGCCAGTAAAATTGTGGTTGATGTTTTAAAAAGATCAACGTCAAACCAAGGTGTATTAATTGAATACTCATCCATGGAGAGGACTTTGCTGGAGTACCTTGATCAATCAATAAGGATAACTATAAAAGAATGCTGTGAGCTGCTTAAAATAAGCCGTAAGCGCGCGCAACAGCTATTGGTTGATCTCATTCTTTCGGGTATTATCCGCATCAATACAACGGAGAAAGAGGAGTTTTATACGGCGGTAATTTAGTTTGATAAAAGTGCAATAAAAGTAAATCCTATGGCGCTTTTATCAAACTTATAGTAAAAATATAAACCAGTTTTAAAGGCCTAGAGTGTGGGAAGCCATTTTAATTCAGTAAATAATAGGCAAAGTATCAGTTACTCTTATCAAGATTATAGGTGAAATTAAGAAATCCCAATACATTTCCATTTTTTGGATCATATTTAAAATCAAATTTTAACCACGGTGTTTTTGGTAGTCTCGCTCTCAAATATGCATCAATGTAAAAAGTACTTTTTTCAGTTGTAGAGATGTAGCTTGATGTTGCATAATCCTCCTCGAGCGCAGCTTTTATCTCTATAACTGACACTTTTTGTCGCACAGCTAAAACTTGGTTATATCCAGCTTGTAAAGTAATAATATTTCGGTCGAAGTTCTTCTGTTTACCAGCGAGATCTGAGCTGGAAAGTGTATCCGTAAGAGAGCCGGTAAGCTGACCAGACTTTGTCGATCGGAAATTTCCAATTCCTTGTAGATAAGTTATACCACCCACATGGCTACTTAGTACGGTGCCCGTTCCATAAGTATATAAATACCCAAATGTTAATAATGGTTGTTTGGAAATATATTGAACCAAATCCTCATAATTAGCTAATATTTTCTTGTTTGCATCAAACATAGTACTAACGCCGAGAGTGTCATGTAATGTTTTATTAGCCTTTACTTTGCTATTCAGGTTGGTGACAATAGAGTCGGCTCGTTGTTTGCTTATGAAAGACGGGAATTCAAGTTGTTTTTTTCCATAGCTTCCAAAATAGTCATTAAGAGAGTTGGCGATTGCTTCTTTTCCCTCGAAATCAGATACACTATCAATTTCGGCCAGCATAGGCACTGTGAGAGTATGACGATTTTTGGGATTATTCGTGATATCCTTATTTAACTGTATTTGCAACTCATTTGCAATTTCTTGATCAGAACTATTTCCATTAAATAAATCGGGAATAAACTTTTTAATAGTATCCTGGATATCAAGTACTAGTTTGCCATTATTGTAAAGTCGTTGAATTATATTATTTAATTTTACCGTTAGGTCGGTTCCTACTTTTGCCCCCATAAAATTTACTACATCAAGTAAAATGCGGCCTTGCTCTTTATGAGCTCTGATATAGCTAAATCTGTAATCACGCATAGCCGTGTCTCTACGATTTAAAACATTATAATTGATACCCAACTGAAAGGAATTTATTTTATTGGTTTGATCCATACCGCCGTCGATAATAAATTCACCGTTCCGTTGCCAGGCAACTCGTTTGAAATAGCTATTTTGATATTTTTTTGCCGAATCTGTTGTATTTAGAGCAAACCAATTTACTTTCAGTTGCAAATTGCTATTGCTGCTCGTAATATTTTGAGCGGCAATCTGCAAGTAGTTGCTCAAAATATCTAGGAACGTTCCAGTATTCCTTTCATGGGCGTTGACTTCAGCAGCTTGAATGGTATTTAAAGAATTTTGTAATTGACGGCGGTCTTCGTTAAGAGAATCCTGCCTGGCTTGAATTTTTTTTGCAACGCTATCCCCTGGTGTGAGTTTTATTCTAAGTGTATCACCTCTCGTACCTTCGGTTTTGGAGGGAGCTTCAGTGTTTGATTGTGCACTGGTTTTTAGGGATAGTAAGATAACTATCCCTAAAAGTAAATATATCTTTTTCATGTTTTATTAAGCTATTGTTACAAGTAAAGGATGAACTGCTGGCACAATTACGCCAGGGCCAAAATGTTGTGGTGAATCTGTAATGGCTCCGGAAATAGTGAGTACGGCACCCCCGCCTGGCCCATTGGCGGCAGACCCAGAAACTGCATACAAGTAGTTGCCTTGGGGTAAATCCACTTGCTGATGTCCATCATTATTGAAATTTAAGTCGGGAAGGCCATTAATTTGAATAAGGATGGAACCTACCCCTCCTGAAAAAGTGACATCAAATCCAACTGTTGTTGTGGCCGTTTTTAATTTAGCTTTATTATCGCGTTCTAACGCCTCCTGCCGTATGTCGGTTTTTCGCTTAGTTTCAGCCGCCGCTTGTTTATGCACATCCTTAATGGCACTTATGTATCCCAGGAGATTTGTCCAGAACGCAGATCCTCCGGTTGCTAATAATCCAAGCAGCCAAAAATTTAATTTGAATGCAGTGGCTGGTACTTTGGGGTCAGGAATATAATTTATTAACCCTACAAAATAGGCAGTTACTGTACAACAGATAAATGATAATACCATCAGGACAATCTTCCTGGTTTTCTGGTTAATTGACCCATCGGGCACCTCTCCGGGAGGCCCTTCCAGCGATGGGGCAAATGTTTTAATCAAAGTGACTAGTCTTTCTCCGGCAACACTAGTTGCCAGGATTACTGATACTAAGGTGCTAATATCAGTGATGTTAATGTCGGCGATATTCATATGATTGTTTTTTTACCAAAATTGAGCAGGTATCAAAAATCAATCAATACCACCCGGGTAGTATTGTTGCTTATAAAAGAGGTATTGTTAAAATTTATATATCTTTATATAACAATGGTTTATGCCACTGTAGGGTATTGAAATACCACCTGCGTGGTATGGTAAAAATGTCGCGATCATTGGAGATTTGACCTAAACAATTCACATAAAACCAAAAAGTAAATCATGGCAACAAATGACAATTCAACTTTGCCCGCAGGTTGCGGGGATTTGACTGGTACTGTTCAAAACAATGGCGGACCAATAGACGCTACTACAGCAGGTAACTATATAAAAGATTACCTTAGTGGAGTAAATGATAAAGGTGATCACAATTATGGTTATTTATTTGGCCTAAGTAAGGTTACTGATTTTTTAGCTAAAATAACGGCGTACAACACCGCAACCCCACCCCCAACAACCCAAATTGAGGGTGTGAGAGTTTATTTGGGTAGAAAAGCCCCATTAGTTACCGGTACACCTATGGAAAAAATCATGGATACTTTATTTATGATACCCGTGTTTGCTGATGGTAATGATTTACCAATAGTACATTTTGCAGATGCAATAACTATTATTTTAGGCGATCCCAGGCCATGCCCTACGCTTTGTTCCCAATTATCTTCCTTACTGTAACAGATAATTGAATAACCAATATATAAAATGGCAAGCTTCAGAGACTTTGATTTTGCAATTGCTGATGTATCAGATGTCTCTGATGTTTTGCCTTTGATAGTATGGGTATTATTTGCAAAAAAACAAGGGCCATATTTAATTCATGGTGTCTTTTTTTGTGCATTTTTCCTGATTAATGCGTGCACGTTAATAACGGCAGAGTTTGATTATAATAATTTGCCTGCCTATCATCTTCTGGCACTTTTGCAAATTATGGCAGTTTATATCTTTTATTGCCAACTTGCCAATCAACGTATCAACAAATTGGGAATGATTATTTTGCTGAGTTTCCATATCGCTAACGCCATATTTTATCAAAGTATATGGACTTTTAATTCATTGACGTGGACAGTTGATATGATCATAATGATCGTGATCGGCCTTTTGTATTTCTTAAAGTTATACAATAACGAAAGTAACTACATGCCTTTGCAAAAAAGACCGGATTTTATAATTATGAGCGGATGGTTGCTTTATGCATCTGGATCTTTATTTACCTACCTGATGGCCTCAAAAATATTGTCAGGTTATGCCGAGGGGTTTTTTAAAAATGCCTGGTTTTTCCAGTCGGCATCAAATATTCTTAAGGATATTATTATCAGCTATGGATTTTGGCTAACAACTAAAATATGAATGATGCAATTTATTTGGTATTGGGAACGTCAGTGATGGTGTTGATGATGTTTACCATTATCCTGTTTCTCTATTTATTTCAGCGCAAGCTATCCGCCAAAGCAAAAGCTTATACAGAAATTGAAAAACTCATGCAACAAGAAGAGCTAAAATCTGCTTACGCCTTAATAGAGGGCCAGGAACTGGAAAGAAAACGTCTGGCATCGGAGCTGCATGATAATATTGGCGGCTTGATGGCTACGCTTAAAATTTATAGCGATCTTACGCTACAGAAATCTGAACAATCGGAAATACAGCGCTTAAATCATAAAATTAATCTAATAAGCGACAACCTGAGTGAAGAAGTACGAAAGTTATCGCACGAACTTGATTTAAGAACATTATCAGGCTTTGGTTTTAAAGTTGCTATTCAACAGTTATGCGAAGCGATTTCAGAATCGGGAAAATTGGAAGTTATTCCAGTAATTGAGTTGCAAAAGCCCGTTAATGAACACATTTCTTTAAACCTCTACCGTATTGTCCAGGAACTATTCACAAATACGCTGAAACACGCGATGGCGATCTGTGCCCGTCTTGAAATTTCACAAATTGATAAAGATATTACTTTGATTTATGAAGATAATGGCAAGGGCTTTGATATAGACAATATAAGCCTTAACGGTATGGGTCTAAAAAATATTAAATCAAGGGTCGCCAGAATTAATGGTAGGCTGACAATTGATTCAAGTAGCCGTGGAACAACGTATATTATAGAGCTAAATGGTTATGAATGAGATAAAGATTTATATTGCAGATGATCATGCCATAGTTGTGGAGGGTTTAACAGAGATATTAAGGTCTCAAATCAACTTGAAAATAATTGGGACGGCTGCGAATGGTGAAGAAGTAATTCAATTAATGAATAATAGGCCTGCAGACGTGGTAATTGTAGATATTAATATGCCCAAAATGAACGGTATTCAATGCACCGAATGGATTAAAAAAAATCACCCCAAAACTAAGGTTATTATTCTCACTATGTTTCCGGAGAAGTCATATATCGATCAATTGATTCTTGCCGGTGCAGATGGCTGCTTACTAAAAAGCAGGGGTAGCAAAGACTTGTTAGAAGCAATAGAACGGGTAACTAGCAGCAAATCTTATTTCGACAGGATAAGAGACTTTGTTGAACCCGATAATCATCCCGTTTATAACTTAAGTGAAAGAGAGGTGGAAGTAACACGGCTGATAGTAAATGGTTTGACCAGTATAGAAATAGCCGATAAACTATTCTTGTCAGAACATACTGTGAAAACTCATCGAAAAAATATTTTTAGAAAATTGGGTATCAATAGTATCAGTCAATTATCTGCGTTTGCAATTAACAATCAGATTGTTAAATAATATTGAAACCAGGAAATATCGGTCCCAATTTGGTTATTGAATTGCCGGAATAATGTAGTGAATGAACAATGCTTGCGAATCATTTCTCAATGTTTTACCATAGTTGCCGGCGGTTATTATAACTATCATATGGTACGGATTCAATATGAATATGCGCTGACCACCATTACCCTTCGCGGCTACTGCTTCCAAATCTTTTCCTTTCACATGTATCTTGTCTATCCAGAACTGATATCCGTACCCACCAGGACCTTCTTCGGCAGGTCTTTTAATTGCATTCACACAGGTTGAATCAACCCATTCTGCAGGCAAAATTTGTCTTTTTTGCGCAATGCCATGGTTCGAGTATAACATTCCAAATTTTAAAAGATCTCTTGATCGTAATCGTAAGCCGGATGCTGCAGCCGGATCTCCCCCATCCATTTTTACCCATTGATGATTACTGATTTGCAAGGGAATAAATAGGTTCTTCGTTGCAAATTCATCGATGTTTTCGCCACTTACCTTTTTTATTATGGCAGCAAGTAACTGGGTGCCGCCGCTGTTGTAATTCCAGGTAGTTCCCGGAGCAGCGGCAATTGGCCGGTTAAGAATAAATGCTATCGGATTGGAGCTTCGTTCCATAATTGACTCGCAATTTTTTGATTCATCTTTATTCTCTTCATCCCAACTTAAACCAGAGCTCATGGTTAACAGATGACGGATAGTGATATTTTTTTTCTCGCCTGTATTGTACTTGCTGTATTCGGGAAAGAAAGAAAATACAGGCTGATCAATGTCAGCAATCAGATGTTGATCAATTGCAATACCAATACAGGCTGAAACAACACTTTTTGATATGCTTCTTACATCGTGCAAATCATTAACGGAGTGGTTTATATTTCCAAGTTTTTGACCCCAAACCTCATCTTTTCCTGCAAAATATTGCTCGTAAACTAATTTATCATCCTTTTCAATAAGCAGACTATGGATGTTAGGGATACTGTCTGCCAGGATAAGCCTGGTGAGTTCATTTATTTTCTGCGTATCTAATCCCGAATTATTTAAACTGCCTGTCGGGATGCTATCGTTCAATTGCTGGGGTTTTGAATAACTATAACCAATATTACGCTTATTATTAAAACTGAACAATGTCAATAGTAACGCTGCGCAAAATACAGTCTTAAGTAAATACATCTTATCGATAATCTTCATGTTTTGGCGAATTGATTGGTTGAATTGTTGTTAGATAGGACAGTGGAGAAAACCGGATGTTGCACAGATTTATAAAAGATGAGAATGTTTAGCTAACATCAAATTTTGAATAACTTTTAAACCAATGGGGAATAAATCAGCTTTATTTGGTATTTTAGTTTTTTCATCCTCCCCTTTCTTTATAAACTTAATTTTTACGCTATAGATGCGTATGGCTCTGTGCAAAACCGGTTGTATTAGAGTAACAAGCATTTTATTGCAGCAATTACTTCAATCGAAACAGAAGGGCGTTTTTAGAAATTTTATTAATCATCATAATCGAAAAACAAATGAGCAGAATTACAGTAAAAGACGGAACCGAAATTTATTATAAAGACTGGGGAACCGGCCAACCGCTTTTCTTTCATCACGGCTGGCCATTGTCAGGTGATGATTGGGATGGACAGATGATGTTCTTCCTGGCGCAGGGGTACAGAGTTATTGCCCATGACCGCCGTGGACATGGAAGATCTACCCAAACTTCCGGCGGCCATGACATGGACACCTATGCAGCTGATGTTGCAGCACTTACCGAGGCACTTGATTTGAAAGATGCCATACACATCGGTCATTCCACAGGTGGCGGCGAAGCTATCCATTATGCCGCAAAATATGGAAAAAACCGTGTATCCAAAGTTGTGTTAATTAGCGCGGTTACGCCGCTCATGGTACAGACCGAAAATAATCCAGAAGGTGTTCCGATGTCTGTATTTGATGGAATACGTGAAGGTACTGCATTTAACAGAGCGCAATATTTTGAGGATTTTACCATTCCATTTTACGGATATAACCGTGAGGGTGCAAAAATATCTCAGGGAATCAGGGACAACTGGTGGCGCCAGGGAATGATGGGCGGCGTAAAAGCTCATGTTGAAGGCATTAAGGCTTTTTCAGAAACTGATTTTACCGAAGATTTGAAAAGCGTAAATATTCCTGTATTGGTTTTGCATGGCGAAGATGACCAGATAGTTCCATTCCCAATTTCGGGAGCAAAAGCAGTAAAACTTTTGAAAAACGGGAAACTTATTTCCTATCCGGGTTTTCCGCATGGCATGCCGGCAACAGAAGCTGCAACTATTAATAAGGATCTTTTAGCCTTTATTAAATCATAAACCCAATCTGCATTTCATATTAAAGCAAAGCCCTGGAAGTGTAAGTTTCAGGGCTTTGCTGATTTTGCGGCATATGCCATACGAATTGAAATATAAATTTTAGGTCAGGAGGTTTTTGATTACTAACTTCGGTACCTCAAATACGCATCCTCATCAATGAAATCCATCTACCAAAAATATAAAAGTCATTATTTTGACAACCTGAATTTGGCTATACCGGTGGTAATATCCCAATTGGGGCATACGCTGGTTCAAACTTCTGATACCATTATTGTTGGTCATTTTGCTGGCACAATATCGCTGGCTGCTGTGTCACTAGCTAACAGCATTTTTGTGATTTTGCTGGTTATTGGTATAGGTGTATCGTACGGTATAACCCCTTTAATAGCGCAAAATAATGGCCGTGATAATTATGTTGAGTGCGGCCAGTTACTGTCAAACAGCTTGTTTATAAACGTGCTTACCGGCATTATACTTTTTACGGTTACGATGGTTGGTTCTATATTATTACTAAATCATTTGGATCAAACGCCGGCGGTTGTTAGCCAGGCAAAGCCCTTTTTATTTCTATTGGGTTTGTCTATTATACCCATGCTGATCTTTAATACCTTTAAACAATTTGCAGAGGGCTTAGGCTTTACCAAACAAGCTATGTTGATTTCTATATGGGGTAATGTGCTCAATGTTTGCGTGGGTATAGTTTTCGTAAAGGGGATGTTTGGCATCAGCCCTATGGGTGTTAGAGGAGTTGGTTACAGTACCTTGATTGACCGTTGTTTAATGGCGATGGTAATGAGTATGTATATTTTCAAATCGGCCAACTTCAAAAAATACTTAAAGGGATTTTACCTAACTAACATCAGCCGTGAGCGTTGTCTGCAAATTCTACGTATTGGTGCGCCGGTTGCCATGCAATACGCTTTTGAGATTAGCGCATTTAGTGCGGCAGCTATTATTATCGGTACTATCGGTTACCATGAGCAGGCAGCTCACCAGGTAGCCATTAATCTGGCATCCATCACTTATATGATGGCGAGTGGCTTATCAGCTGCTGCTGCAATAAAATCAGGCAATTACTTTGGGGTTAGCGACCATCAAAAACTGCGGCATTCGGCCATATCCAGTTATCACATCGTTTTAGCATTCATGTGTTGTACCGCAATTATCTTTATGGTGTTTAATAAAACGTTACCATGGATTTACACTTCTGATACAATAGTGATAAGTATTGCTGCACAGTTACTTATCATTGCAGCGCTGTTTCAATTGTTTGATGGTACACAGGTTGTTGGCCTGGGCATACTGCGTGGTATGGGCGATGTAAATGTGCCAACGCTGATCACGTTTTTGGCTTACTGGGTGGTGGGCCTGCCATTGGGATACGTTTTGGGTATCATCCTGCATTTGGGGGTTAAAGGGGTATGGTATGGGCTGGTTTTGGGTTTGATGGTGTCATCTATCCTATTGTTTTTCCGTTTTCAGTTTATCAGCAAACGAAACGAGGCTAAGACAACTGTTATAATTGCCCAGGATTAAAAATATAATTCATTAGCCAATCGGTAGGTGTTGCAATGTGCATCAACTATATCCCTGATGTTAGGCGAGTAGCCCCCTCCCATGCTTACCTGCACCGGAATTTGGTGTTTGATGCATTGTTCAAAAACAAAACGATCGCGGGCTTTGCAGGCCGCCTTGGTTAGGGCCATTTTTCCAAGCTTATCCGTTGCCAGTACATCAACGCCCGAAAGGTAAAATATAAAATCAGGCTTTTGTTGTTCAATTAATCCGGGTAAGGTTTGTTGGAGTAGTTGTAAATATTCCTCATCGCCGGTACCATCCGGCAGGGCGATATCCAAATCTGATTTTTCTTTACGGAACGGGAAGTTATTTGCGCCGTGCATCGAAAAAGTAAAGACCCTCTGCTCCTTTTCAAAAATCTGTGCCGTGCCATTTCCCTGGTGTACATCTAAATCTATAATTAAGATAGATGATGCTAATTTGTTGTTTAATAAATAATTGGCAGCGATTGCCTGGTCATTTAGTAAGCAAAAACCTTCGCCCCAATTGCTGCCGGCATGGTGCGTGCCACCGGCAACGTTAAATGCCACGCCGTGTTTGAAAGCATAATGGCAACCTTCGATTGTGCCTCCTGCGATACGTACTTCCCGATCAACTAACCGAGTTGATAATGGGAAACCGGTTCGGCGCTGTTCTTTTGGCGGAAGTGTTAAATCCCTTAATTGTGCCCAATAGCTCTTTTCATGCGTCCAGCAGATCACTTCTTCGGATGGTATCGAAGGCGCGAATAAGTTATCTCTGGTGATTATTCCCTCATGAAGTAATTGTGCAGGTATCAATTCATATTTCAGCATCGGGAAGCGATGCCCTTCCGGCAGCGGATGAATGTATATCGGATCGAAAGCTATTTTGAGCATGGATTTGTTTTATCAGCCGGTAAAGTTGGCAAGAAAAATTAAAATGGATGCTGTTCTTAATAATTGACCGCATTAGATGCGTTATAATCGATCTTTATTTGCGGAACGACTTGTGTGGTGCGGTTGTGTGGGTGAAAGCCGTTCTGGCCAATTAAAAAGCCCGTACAGATAGGATTCAATGCTCCCAGGCATCTTATTGGAATTAATGGTTTGTATTTTAAAAATATTAATGCCGAAATGTGATACTGCAGCTTTGAGCTGTTAAAAATAGTGTCAGTAATACTATAATTAATATAGTATAAATATCTGTAAAATAATTACTTATGAATTTTAATTATATGACTTATTGAATGTACTAAGAAAAACTAAATAAAAAAGATAAACCGCTAAACTGAATAATGATCCGTTGAAAAATGTATAGACCTGATAAGCTGATTTAAGAAAGCGAACTCAATCATGCCAAGCAGCTCCCGGTCGCCTGGGCGCAATTTAAAGCCCGTAGATTAATTTTCTTTCAGCGAGTCGGCCAGAATGACTGCCGCGTTAAAAACTTGCTTAAAGCTGTTGTAAAGCGGCACCGGGCTTAAACGAATAACGTTAGGTTCCCGCCAGTCGCCTATCACCCCATTGCTGGTCAAAAAATCAAAGGTTTTGCGGGCGTTATTTTTGCACACTATTGAAAGCTGGCAACCGCGTTCTTTTTTATTTTTTGGGGTGATGATTTTGAAAACCTCATCGCCTTTGGTTTTGTTAATTTCTTCAATCAGGTATTCGAGGTAGCCTGTCAACAGCTCACTCTTTGCCCGTAAAGGGCTTAATCCGCCCGCCTGCTGAAAGATATCCAACGCAGCCTTATGCAAGGTTAGCAGCATAACCGGACTTGTGCTCAACTGCCATCCTGCGGCGCCAATTTCCGGTTCAAAATCGTGAGTCATCAAAAAACGCTTGTCCTCGCGATAGCCCCACCAGCCTTCAAACCGGCTGAGAGATTGATTGTTGAAATGTTTTTCGTGAACAAAAATTCCACTAATACCGCCCGGGCCGGAGTTCATGTATTTGTACGAGCACCAGGCTGCAAAATCAACATCCCATTCATGCAGCTTCAATAAAACATTCCCCGCGGCATGTGCCAGATCGAAGCCTGCAAAGGCACCAACCTCATGTGCTGTTTGAGTAATAGATTCAATATCATAAAACTGCCCGGTGAAGTAATTCACCCCGCCGAATAGCACTAATGCCAGTTCGTCGGCATGGTCTTTTATCGTTTTCAGAATATCTTCCGTTCTTAAGATCGCCTCGCCTTCTCTTGGAAAAATTTCAATAATTGCCTCTTTCGGGTTATATCCATGAAACCTGGCCTGACTGGCAAAGGCATATTGATCTGAAGGGAAAGCACCACCTTCCATAATGATTTTATATCGTTTATTGGTTGGTTTATAGAAACTTACCATTAGCAGGTGAAGGTTTACTGTGAGCGAGTTCATTATAGTAACCTCATCTTTCTTTGCCCCAAGCAGGTCGGCAAGTGTTCCGGTTAACTTTTTATGGTAGCCCAACCATGGATCATCCCCCTCAAAAAAACCTTCGATGCCCAGGTTTTTCCAATTAGCAAATTGATCAAGCACATATTGCTGCGCGGTAACCGGCTGAAGGCCCAATGAATTTCCGCAGAGATAAATTACATCTTGTCCATTATACTGCGGCACCAGAAACTGTTTGCTGAAGTCTTTTAATTCATCCTGTTCATCAAGCGCCGTAGCAAATGCTAAGTTGTTCTGGTAGTTCATGCGTTGGGTTTATAAAATTGATGGGGCAAAATTAGTTAAATTAACTAAATCAAATAATGTTGTATATGTATTTGATAGTCAATGGATAGCGATAGGTTTTAAGCCTTAGGTGTTCAAAACGTTATTTTCTTACCGGTATCTAATATGGCTGTCACCCTGAGGCACTCGAAGGGTGTGCGTAGGGTATACGTCAATGCGTTGTCGCCAATGCAAAACGTGAAAGTTCGGCGTAAAAGGCCTTTGCCCGCATACTTCGAGAGCCTCAGTATGACACCCTCTTTTTATCTTCATAACACCCAGGGTTTAAAACCCATCGCTATAACGACAATTGAATTTATTTATTCGGCTTGCTTACGTAAATATTCCCTTTTACATAAAAACGGTAAGGTAAAAGCGCATCCTCAGCGGCGTACGATACGCCTATACGAGGAACTGCTGCTACTTGGGCATCAGTAAATGATAACCCGCGATCTTCGATCCATATAGTATCGCTTTGCAGGCTCATGGCGTTTATTTTGCGTGTTATACCCAATGCTTTAGCAACAGAACCCGGTCCGGCAGTAATATTGGGCTTCGCTACCGGCATATTACGGCGAAGCTGCATCAGCTCCAATCCTTCGGTAGGATTAATAGCTCTTATAAGGATGGCATGTGGAGTACCCTCAACAGAGGTAACGATGTTAAACATCTCGTGAATACCATAACACAGATAAACGTAACTGATGCCTCCCTGCATAAATATGGTTTGTGTTCGGGGTGTTTGTTTGTTCCCAAAAGCGTGCGATGCTTTATCAATGGCGCCATTATATGCTTCTGTTTCAACTATATATCCACTGGTAGTTATACCGTCAATACAGGTAAATAAGTATTTGCCAAGCAGATCCCGGCTCAAGGCAACTACGTCGTCACTATGATAATAAGTCTCGGGTAGTTTCATTTTTTTAGTATTCGCTTCAATATTTTGTTTATTTCTTTAGCCATTTCAAATATCATGATGTGCGTACCGCCTTTCACAATAATAACATCTTTAATCCTTTTGTAAGGAAATATCAGGTCTTTGTCACCCGTGATATGAATCACATTTGGAGGAATGACTTTATTATCCCACTTTAGTACCGCTCCCATGGCCCATTTCAAAAATACAGGCGATGAATTTTTAAGCATGTCTCTGAAAAGCCAGCTATCGGCCTCGTTCATACGGCCAAAAAAAGGTTTGATTAAAAATTCCATCCCGGTAAATGCTCTTCCGGGGATGATTTTGTAGATCGGGACTGCGCGGAAAAACCTAAAATACCCAGGGGCCTCTTCAATAGTTTTAATGCTCGAAATAAGAATTACTTTTTCAACCGGTATCAGTTTGGCTATTTCAATAGCCAGCATACCGCCCATTGAATTGCCTATTACAATTGAGTTTTGTTTTATATTATATTGTAAAACAAGCTTTTGTGCGTATACTGATAAAGTGTCGGTTGCATTTGGTTCTATCCAATCAACGCAGGTTACGTCGTGATCGTTTAAGACGATATTATTATACACGCGGGTATCGGCACCTAAACCGGGTATTAAAAATATCCTGCTCATTTAAAAGTTTAGCAGTTTTACTATTGCCTCCAGGTAATGGGCGTCGGTTTCATCAAACTGATCCAACTCTTCACTATCTACATCCAACACAGCTACAACCTTTGCATTATGAAATACAGGCACCACAATTTCCGACCGGGATAAAGAACTGCAGGCAATATGCCCGGGAAACTGTTCCACATCCGGAACAACCAGTGTTTTCTCCTGTTGCCATGAGGCTCCGCAAACGCCTTTACCTAATGCAATACGGGTACAAGCTACCGGCCCCTGGAATGGGCCTAATACCAATTCATCACTCTTGACAAGATAAAACCCTACCCAAAACCATTTGAATTGCTCTTTTAAAGCAGCACATACATTAGCCAGATTTGCCACTAAATCGGGCTCGCCATAAAGCAGCGCTTCGATTTGTGGTAGTAGCGACTCGTATTGTTCTTTTTTATCTGTGGATGCGGTTATGTTTAAATCTTCGGCCATAGTGCAAAAATAACATTGCGATGTTAAAAGTAATTAAGCTGAATCTCATATTTAATCTTTTATTTAGCATTCCTTTTAAGCGCTTCTTTTGTCATCGGTAACCGCATTCAGCATGGCAAGGAAAGTAAACATTAAAATTTCAACAACATGAGAATCATTGCCGAGTTGCCGCATCCGGAATTTAAAATTTCTATCCTTAATATGAACCATAAATTTATTGTGAAGATGGAGCAGGGGAACCTTGAACAGACTTACAAAATTGCCGAGGCTGATTTATTGGATGGTGTTAACAGTGTGTTTGAACTATTGGACGAAGAGTTTCTGAAAGTAGTTTTGGCCCGCTTCCACGAGATGCGTAAGGATTTTAAGGAAAGCTACAATCGATATAACTATTAGTTGCGAATAAGTTTGTTAAGCTATTGATAATTAATAACTTATTTCAGTGTATCTGCCAAAACAAAATTTAATTTGGTAATTTTCCTTTAAGTGAAACAAGTCCAACGCTCAAAAGCATAAATCACCACAATAGTTATATTGCTTAAATTATTGATTATTAATTAGATATAAATATTGCCAAATTATATTTGGTAGCTAAAATAACATAAAAATGAAGGATTTTAAGGTAAAAAAGGTTGAAAAAACACTTGAAAAGGAACTTCAACACAAAATTGATTTTAAAACAAAACCGCTTGGTTCACTTGGAAGGCTGGAAGATATAGCGTTACAAATTGGACTGATTCAGGAAACTTTAAGTCCGAAGATCAAGTCCCCTACGGTGGTGGTTTTTGCTGGTGACCATGGAATTGCTAATGATGGCGTCAGCCCCTATCCGCAGGAAGTGACTTACCAAATGGTGATGAATTTTTTAAATGAAGGCGCCGGTATCAATGTTTTTGCCAAACAAAATGGGATAGCACTTAAAGTAGTGGATGCCGGGGTTAATCATGATTTTAATAGCATTAGTCATTTGCTTCATTATAAGGTAAACAAAGGCACCCGCAGCTTTTTAAATAATACCGCCATGGAGCGGATAGAGTTGAGCGAGTGCTTCATAAAAGGTTCGGCCATTGTTAATGATCTTTTTGAAAAAGGATGTAATTGCATCGGCTTTGGCGAAATGGGCATTGGCAATACTTCATCAGCCGCCATGCTGATGCACTACTTTACCGAAACAGATCTGCACGATTGTATCGGCCGGGGCACCGGTTTGGATAATAAAGGTCTGAAGAAAAAGACAGGTATATTAGAAGCTGCCGTTGAGTTTCATGGAGAAATAAAAGATTGGGAAAAGATCATGACGGCTTTCTCCGGTTTTGAGATGGCCATGATGACCGGTGCCATGTTGCAGGCTGCCGAAAACAAAATGGTTATTTTGCTGGATGGCTTTATTGCCAGTACTGCTTATTTGGCTGCCTATAAACTATACCCCGAAATAAAAGATTATGTAATTGCTTGTCATTTATCTGATGAAAAAGGACATAAACTCTTATTGGAATATCTTGGTTTGTCACCCCTATTAAATTTAGGTATGCGATTAGGTGAAGGCACCGGAACTGCAATTGCTTTTCCTATAGTAAATGCAGCTGTTAATTTTTTAAATGAAATGGCCAGTTTTGAATCAGCTGGCGTAAGTAATAAAGAATGAAAAAAGAGATCCGTATTTTTTTTACCGCATTGATGTTTTTTACCCGTATCCCCTGTCCAAAATGGGTTGATCATTCCGAGGAATATTTAAACAAATCATCGCGGTATTTTCCAGTTGTTGGTATTTTGGTTGGATCGATAAGTGCTTTGTTCTTTTATGGATTTCAGTTTATCCTGCCTAAAGAAATTGCCTTGTTATTAAGTATGGTTGCATCGGTGCTGACTACCGGGGCCTTTCATGAAGATGGCTTTGCTGATGTATGCGACGGTTTTGGCGGTGGCTGGACTAAGGAGAAAATATTGCTGATTATGAAAGATTCGCGCCTGGGCACTTATGGTGTTATTGGTATTGGATTGATGTTATTGTTAAAATGGACAAGCCTAAATTACCTGCCGACGGAACTTGCTGTAATAGCCTTAATCAGCGGACATGCTATTAGCCGCTTAAATGCGGTTTCATTAATCTTTACAGACGAATATGCCCGTGAAGATGATACCAGCAAAACCAAACCACTTGCTACCAAAATGGGTATGGGCGGATTGATATTTGCCCTCATTACCGGCCTTGCTCCATTGTTATTGTTTGCCAATATTTATGTTTGGATTACTTTGTTACCCTTGCTATTTGTACGATGGTATTTTTCGCGATATTTTAAAAAGTGGATAGGCGGTTACACTGGCGATTGTTTAGGTGCCGTGCAACAGGTATCTGAAGTGGTTTTTTATCTTTCATTGCTGGTTATATTTAAATACGTTAAATAATGGAAATTTATCTGATCAGGCATACAGCTGTGCATAATCCCGGTAAACTTTGTTACGGGCAATCGGATATCGCACTTAAGTCCGATTGGCAAACCTCATTTAATAACCTTAAAAAAGAACTGGGAAAGGAAACGGGTGATGCCGTGTTTTATTCAAGTCCTTTTGAGCGTTGTACCCAATTAGCGCAGTTCTTATCAGATGATAAATATGCGGTTGATAACAGACTATCGGAAATGCATTTTGGCGATTGGGAGCAAAAAGCCTGGACCGAAATTGACCAGGCCGTTTTAAATTTATGGATGGCCGATTACGTAAATTTCCGTGTGCCGGGTGGTGAAAACTTTGTGAACCTGTATGATCGCTGTGCGCAGTTTTGGGATGATTTGCAATTACAAACACAGCCTAAAAGTTATATCCTTAGCCATGCCGGTGTTATCCGGTCATTGCTTGCCTATGTTTTAAAGATCCCGCTCGACAAAGTTTTTCAATTAGATATTGACTACGGCGCTATCACGAAAATTACCACAAGCGGCAAAAATGGCCTATATCAACAAGTGAATTATATTAATCATCAGGCAGCAGATCACAATACCAAAAACCAGATATTGTAGTAACCGGGGTGGATGAAAAACAGGTATCATCTTTGCTTTTTGGTGCGGCATATTCCTTAAACACCTTTTCGCCGGTTTTATAATTTATCGGTTTTTTGAATATCGGCCCTTTAAAAACAAAAGTATGAAACTCTCCATTTTCACCACAAACATCCACATCGGCAGGTAGTTCATTGATCAATTCGGGGCTGATTTCCCGGCCAACAAAATCTTCTAACCTGGCCTGCGTGCAGGCTATTACAGTTCCAAAACCTAAGCCTAAAAACTCATTGATCAATTCGTGCGAATCGCGCTTCCAGAGCGGGTAAATTCCCGTCATTCCAATTTCTGCAAGCCGTTCATCGCGGTATTTTTTAAGGTCCTCCAAAAAAATATCACCGAAAACAGAATGGGTAATCCCCTCTCCTTTTAATTTTTGCAGATGATGGCTCATGGTATCATCATATTCCTTCATCCCCGGCATTTCCGGCAACCTGATCTCATACAAAGGGATGCCAATACGTTCGGCCTGCATAACCAATAACTCTTGCCTAACGCCATGCATGGAAATACGATTCAACGCATCGTTTACCGTTGTAACCAGGTATTTAATTTCGATATCCGGATTCTGCAAACAATGGTATAGTGCCAGTGCGCTATCTTTTCCGCCGCTCCAGTTAAATATGCATTGTAGTTTTTGAGGCATGATAATGTATGATGAAATTTTTTTAATAGGTTTCGTTAAAAATCAGGTCTGATACTTTTTTGCGGTTTTCCCACTTTAAAAGCTCCAGTTCTGGTTGCGGTAAAAAGCCGTTAGTGTAACCAAGGCAAAAGTAGCCAACCAACTTATTACCTTCGGGCGCTTTCAGTATTTGCTTAACCTTTTCCGGGTCAATAATGCTTACCCAACCCATGCCAATGTTTAGCGCCCGTGCCATTAGCCACATATTCTGAATGGCGCAAACTACACTGTACAAGCCCACCTCGGTCATTGATGTTTGCCCTAATACAGGCTTATCGGCATCTGTATAAAAAATGGCAATATTTAACGGCGCTTCGAAAATGCCTTCCAGTTTCAGGCGGTTATATTCCTGCTGCTTTTCATCCTTAAAAAGTTTTGAAGCCTTTTCGTTTTCTGTATTAAAGGTAGACTTTACCTGCTCTTTGATCTCCTTGCTTTTGATAATTACAAATTGCCAGGGCTGCGAAAAACCTACCGACGGCGCATTTACTGCAGCCTGCAGTATCTGATTGATCTTATCTTCTTCAATAGACTGATCAGTGAAGCGGTTCCCCCTTACATCCCTCCTGTTCATGATTATCTCTAACAGCAGATCGGCTTCATGTTGTAAAAACAAGCGGTTTTCAGTTACTTCCATTTGATGAGGCATTTAGTAATTCATCAACCAGTTTGGGCACGCCAACGGTTGCTTTTTCTTCAATTTTCACTACCCCGGTTAAGTTATAAACGGTTGGGATTTTAGGGTCGATAATGTATTTAGTTATTTCCGGCCGCACATAGCCAACCAAACCTGCCGCTGGGTAAACAGCCAGTGACGAACCTATCAACATAAAAATATCCGCTTTACGGCAAATGTTCATGGCGGTGCCAATCATCGGCACATCTTCGCCAAACCAAACCACATGCGGACGCAAAGGCGAGTCTAATTCGCATTTTTCATCCATCCCAATTTCCCAGCCACTGATGGGATAGGTCAGATTCGGGTTTTTGCTGGATTGAGATTTGGTGATTACACCATGCAAATGAACCACGCTGGTCGAACCCGCTCGCTCATGCAGGTCATCGATATTTTGGGTGATGATGGTTACCCTGTATTTTTCTTCCAGTTTGGCCAAAGCCAGATGCGCTGCATTGGGTTGGGCTTCCAGTACAGATTTTCGCCTTTCATTATAAAACTGTTGTACCAAAACCGGGTCGCGATGCCATGCTTCGGGTGTTGCAACGTCCTCAATATTATAGCCTTCCCACAAGCCATCACTATCGCGAAAGGTTTTAAGGCCACTTTCAGCGCTTATACCGGCTCCGGTAAGAATAACTATGTGTTCCATTACTTTAAGTTTAAAGGTAGTCCTGATACCATAAAAATAGCTTTATCTGCCTTTGCCGCAATGTGTTGGTTGATCCAGCCCTGTAAATCAGCAAACTTTCGCCCAATTTCTGTATCGGCATGCATGCCCATACCAATTTCGTTAGAAATAATGATCCAGGTGGCATCAACTTCGGCCAATTGATCAAATTCCCCTTTAATCAAACTTAAAGTATCATCCACATCGTATTTGGTATCTGAAAAAAAGTTGGTGAGCCATAACGTAACGCAATCCAATACCACTACTCTGCCTTGTAAAGCTAATTTTGCAGGACTTTTTTCTTCTTCGATATTTTCCCAGCGTTCATCCCTGTCTTGTTGATGGCGCTTGATGCGGTTTTTAAAATCATCATCCCATTTGCGGGCGGTGGCGAGGTAAACGGGATTATCGCTTAAACTTAAAGCTAACTTTTGTGCATAACTACTCTTGCCAGATCGTGTGCCACCGGTAATATAATAGATCATAAATTTCAATATATAAAAAAAGCGACCGGTCTGCTGACTGATCGCTTTTTAATGATTTATGTTTAAAATTAAACTGCTAATTCGTTGTTTAAACGCAGTACAGTGAATTTTCTTTGTGCCAGCTCAAAGCCGCCGAATAAAATTGCACTGAAAATTAAGGTAGCGTAAAGACCATTTAATTCATAAGGAATTGCTGCCGCAAGCGATTCAAAGTAACCATAAAAACTCTTTGAATATAAGGTACCGCTTAACCATGGGTCAATATCAGTAACCAACCAGTGAATAACAATGGTTACAACCGAACCGGCTGCAACGCTGATAACGGTTACCTTTCTGATAAAAGTACCTACCAATACCATAAGCGCGTAGGCTATATAAACAGGTAATGCTCCACTATAAAAAAGCATAAATTTACCGAAATACATATAATCTAACGGGATATCACTGATAAACAGAATAATCAACGGAACAAGAAATGCCTTCCATTTGTCGGCGAAATAAGCTCCTCCAAACATTGCGATAGCGCCTACCGGAGTAAAATTACTCCAGCCGGTAAGGTGATTGAAGTTAATTAACCTTGTTGCTGCGGCGCAAACAATCATGAAAACTAATGCGCCGTTTCTTAAGTTTATTTTTTTTAGTGACATAGCTAAATTTATGATGTAAAAATACGGATTATACTTTTAAATAAACAATGCTTAATTGATCTGGTATTTCACTCCTGCCATAAAATTAAACCTTGCTGTGTTGTATCCTAACCAATCGGTATATTTTTCATCAAGCAAGTTCTTTAAATCAGCAAATAAGCTGATGTGTTTATTGGCCTCATATTGCAGGTGTGCATCAACCAGATTATAGTGTTTCAATGTAACATTAGAGCCGGTTGTGAAATTCTCATCAGTTCTGTCGCCAGTATAGCGATAAGTTAACCCGGCTGAAAAGCTTTTGATAAACTGATAGTACAAATTAGCACCATAAGTATTTTTGGGACGACGGATAAGATAATTACTTACTACTCCGTTTTGATCTGTCAATGCGCCGGTTACATAAGCGTAATAGATAGATCCCGTGAAATCGCTCTCTTTATATTTTAACTCAGATTCGAATCCTTTATTCTTTTGACGCTCGCCATTTTCATATTGTCCGTAAGGCGCAGTCGATTCTTCCAGGAAATAAATTACATTTTTTGTGTTATATTGATAGAACACTGTATTGAAAGATAGTCTGTTGCTGATGACATCCCAGTTAAAGCCGGCCTCGTAGGAGGTTGTTGTTTCCGGCCTTAAATCAAGGCTACCATATTGTGAAAATAATTGGTACAATGATGGCGTTTTGTATGCTGATGCCGCTGTAGCAAATATTTTAAGCTGATTAAACAGGTATACAGAAGGGTTTATTGTGTAGGTAAAGTTGTGGCCATAATTGTTAGTTTGATTGTATCTGCCTCCAAGTTCCATGTGAAATATTCCATCTTTCAAAAATAAAGAGGTGTAAATACTGGCAATGCTTTCGTTTACACTTTTTATCGTGTCGTAAGTGCTATACTGGTTGGTGTTGCTATATTTAAAGCTGGCACCGCTGGTAATACTCAGATGCTTTTCAAGCTCGTAATTAAAAACAGCTTCGGCGTTGGTGATATTTCCAGTGTTTTTCTCGTACGAGGCAAAATCAAAGTTAGTTGGGCCGGCCAAATCATTATAGTTGTTTTTAACATTGTTCTCGCTAATGTTGATTTTTAAATCACCTTTTTTAAGCTTTAAATCAGCGCCTAATCCTTCAAACAAGAAAGTATTGGCATAAGTGTAGTTCTGATCATCAGTAAAGGCACCCTGAGGTAAATGACCTGTATTGTAACTGCCCTGAAAATTTCCGTTAATTATCAGATTATCTGATACTTTCTGATTCAGGTTTACACTAGCAGAGCGTTGGTGAAAGTCATCGTTTCTAAATCCGCCTTTTCCTGTGGTATCATTTGCTCCTGGAAACCCGTGCGAATCAGTATTGGATACATTGACAGCTATTCCAGTATTTTTTATATTGCCATTAATTCCCGCCGATTCTTTAAATGTATCGTAAGTACCGCCGCTGGCCTGAACATTAGCTTTTAGGCCCTGTCCCTGTGCATGTTTGGTAATAATGTTGATTACGCCTGCAACAGCATCCGATCCGTATAAAGTACAACCACTGCCTTTTAATATTTCGATGTGATCTATCTGGTCAAGCGGGAAAGCGTTCAGATCGTAGCTGCCATCAATTTGTGAAGCATTGTTTACCGGGAAGCCGTCAATAAGGATTAATGTATTGCCGGTTGTAGCACCGCGTAAGTAAACATCTGAACTAAGACCAGGCGCATTGTTGGCACCCGAAAAAACAATACCTGGAACAGTGTTTAATAACTGGGGCAATGTTTTGCCTTGTGCGTGTTTAATGTCATCTGCTGTGATAACAGAAACTACACGGCCAATTTCCGATTGTTTTTGTGGTGATCTGGTTGCTGTTACAACCACGTCATTAAGCACTTTTGTGGTGTCTTGTGCGTGCGCCGCCGTACTAAGCAACACCAGTTGAACAAGCCCCAGGCCTGCTGCAACTAAAACATAATTTTTTTTCATGTTGTTGTGAGTTTAAACCCACAGCATACAGAAATGAACAGAATGGAAACGAATCAATAGAAAGAGTTTCACATCCAAGCTTCAATCCCCGAAAGCTATGAATAATATATATGCAAAGGCAGGTCTTCTGACTTACTCCCCTTTTACCCCGTCTTCCCGTTCAGTTTTAGCAGAACAGTGACCAATTTAATTAGATAAAAAGTTATATGGAGCTTACAGCTGCGGGACAGTTACGGAATTACACCGTATTCCCTTTTAATTCCGGTTATGCACCGGAAACCTAAAGCGATGCAAAAGTAGGATAAGAATTAATAAACACAAACTATCATTGTATATTTAATGTAATGAAATACTGTTATACCATAACCCTGTTAATGATAAGCTTATTTTCTTCGGCGCAATCGCCCGATACTACCTTCCTGAAAAATCTGCTGGAATCACACCTGGAATTATTCAGCCATATTCTTAATCATCCTACACATAATGAGGTGCAAATACTCTATACGCAAATTGACAGGGATGAAAACAATGTACCGCACTTTAAATCATACAGTTACCGGCTTAATGCTCATCACTATTTTTATCCGGCCAGTACCGTAAAACTGCCTACAGCTATTTTTGCTTTGGAGAAACTAAATGAGCTGAACATCCCCCATCTAAATAAAAATACGGTCATGAAAACGGATAGTTCATTTGAGGGCGAAACAAGGATGGAGCAGGATAGTTCCGCCTATAATTTATTGCCCAGTATTGGTAATTATATCAAAAAAATATTGCTGGTAAGCGACAATTATGCCTATAACCGGCTTTACGAATTTGTTGGTCGTGCCGAAATCAATGCTAAACTAAAAAAATATGGCTTAAACAATACCCGTATTGTTGGCCGGTTAGCCGTTGGCGATGGTGGCGAAGCAGCCAAACACACCAACGCCATTGATTTTTACAAGGGCCAAAATCTGATTTATCATCAGCCTGCACAATATGATGATAAAGATTATCCTATGCACCTCGACAATATGGTGCAAGGTAAAGGTTATATTAATAACAACCATCAGTTGATAATGGAGCCATTTGATTTCAGCGGGAAAAATATTTACACCATGGCCGATCAGCAAATGGTATTGAAACGTTTGTTATTTCCGGAGGCATTTCCAAAAGATCAGCAGTTTAACTTAAAACCCGCCGATTACAAGTTCCTTTATCATTACATGAGTATGTTTCCCAATGAAAGTCATTACCCATCTTATAGTACGGACTTCTACCCTGCTTACTGTAAGTTTTTGTTTTATGGCGGAGATAGTTCAGCTGTTATTGATCCCAACATAAGGATATTTAACAAGGTTGGCGACTCCTATGGTTATGATATAGATAATGCATATGTTGTTGATTTTAAAAACAAGGTTGAATTTATACTTACGGCCGTGGTGCAATCAAATGATGATGGTATTTATAATGATGACAAATACGAGTATACAACCGTGTGCCTACCTTTTTTGAAAAATCTGGGACAGTTAATTTATAAATATGAACTCGCAAGGCCCAAAAAGTACCTGCCAGATTTGAAGAAGTTTAAATTTAACTATTAGTAAGGTTTTAACATCTAATTTCATTTAAGGAAAACCACCCGTAGTAATGTTTGTTAGTTTAATGTACCTATTTAAACAATACTATGGCAACAACAACATTGCAACGGATAAACGGATATAAACCCGTCTCTGTATCTGATAGCATAAATTTAACCTGGCCTGAGCGCTACGTTTCTATAGCGGCAGGCGTAAAACTCAGTCTTTCGGGAATAAAACATTTATTTAAGAGTCCATTTGCCAGCATATTAAAACTTGGCGCCGGCGGATACCTGTTAAATCGTGGCGTTACCGGACATTGTGAACTGTATTCGCAGGCAGGCAAGGTAAATATCGACCCGGTAAATATCCGGATCAAATCCTCTTTCAAGGTAAATAAAAGCAGAGAATATGTTTACGAATTTTGGCGTAAACTGGATAATCTGCCATTATTTATGAACCATTTGGAAAGTGTAAATATAATTGATAACGAACGTTCCCACTGGGTGCTGAAGTTACCCGCCAATGTAGCGAAAGTAAGCTGGGACGCTGAAATTGTAATGGATGTGCCCTACGAACTGATTGGCTGGAGTTCTGTTCCCGGTTCTATAGTTGATAATGCAGGTAGAATACGGTTCAGGGACACCCTGGATGGTGGAACGCTGATTGATCTGATAATCAGTTATCAACCACCTGCAGGCGGATTAGGCGCTGGTTTGGCCCAGGTACTTAACCCCGTATTTAAAAGTATGATTGATACCGATGTACAGAATTTTAAGCAATACATGGATCTGGAAGACAAGGACGATGTAGTAATTATTGTTAACTAAAGTGCAGCGTTCATTTTTCAATGCATGAACGTTGTGAACATCATGAACGCTTTAGCTTCAGGGATAGAATTGCGTAATTCAATAGCTTAAAAAAATATAAAAATCCTAGTTTAAACAAATGGAGGCGGGCTCGTTAATATGAAGCCAGCCTCTTTTTGCTTTTACATTAGGGTTATTTACTTTTGATTAGTTTTGAGCTTTACACCAGACACCAAAATGGCTTCGATAACTATCAACAAAGATTCAATTGAATTTCTGAAAGATCTCTCAAAAAACAATAACCGCGAATGGTTCAATATAAATAAGGACCGCTACCTGGAAGCCCAGGGCAATATCATCGCCTTTGCTGATGCGTTGATTATAGAAATGAACAGGCATGATAAGATCGAAACCGCTTCGGGTAAAAAAATCTTATTCCGGATTTATAAAGATGTACGTTTTTCAAAAGATAAGACACCTTATAATAAACACTGGAGCGGAGCTTTAAAGAGAGCAACAAAACAATTGCGTGGAGGCTATTATTTTAGGATAGAACCCGGTAATTCGTTTATAGCATGTGGTTTTTTTGGCCCGGCGCCAGCAGATATGAAAAGGATAAGGCAGGATATAGATGCTAATTACGAAGACTGGCAGCATTTACTCGTTGATGCCGGGCTGGTAGCAACCTTCGGAAAAATGCGGGGAGAGTGTATAAAATCTGCGCCCTATGGCTATAAAAAAGATCACCCGGCCATTGACCTTTTACGACACAAACAATTTTTGTTTAAGCTTGAATTTACTGATGAGGAGGTGTTGAGCCCTGATTTTTTATTTACAGTGAACAACGCTTTTAAAAACATGCGGCCTTTTTTGGATTACATGAGCGAGGTATTGTCGACCGATGCGAACGGTATATCGATTATTTAGTTAAGATACGTTACGTTTCTTGTCATCCTGAACGTATTGAAGGATTTTCTCCGCAAGAAAAGCGGGCGAAATGCTTGGTGTAGAAGATGTTTCACTATCGTTCAACATGGCAGGCGGAGAAGCACGTATTAAACCTACGAAGTTTTCAAAACTTCGTAGGTTTTTTCGTTATAAAACAAAAAAAGCCGCTTCATTGCTGAAACGACTCTTTTTGCCTTGTTTTTAAAACGATATTTTTAAATTATTTTACTGCATCAACAACTGCTTTAAAAGCATCCGGATGATTCATAGCTAAATCAGCTAATACCTTACGGTTTAAACCGATTTCTTTCGCTGTTAATTTACCCATTAATTGAGAGTAAGAAATTCCGTGCTGACGGGCACCAGCGTTAATACGTTGGATCCATAAAGCTCTGAACTCTCTTTTCTTTGTTTTACGGTCACGGTATGCATACTGTAAACCTTTTTCAACTGTGTTTTTAGCAACGGTATACACCTTGCTACGTGAACCCCAATAGCCTTTGGCTAGGTTCATGATTTTTTTCCGGCGTCTTCTCGACGCAACTGCGTTAACTGAACGTGGCATGATTTTGTTTTTTGGTAGTGAGTGCCAGTTTACACTGAACTTAAAACTCTAATACCTGGTTAAAAATTTGTTAATTACTTACCTATGCAAAGCATACGTTTTACGTTACCCATGTCAGCATCAGAAACTAAACTGGTGTGAGTAAGGTTACGCTTACGTTTTGTCGACATCTTGGTTAAGATGTGGCTTTTGTAGGCGTTCTTCCTGGTGATTTTACCTGTTCCAGTAAGCTTAAAGCGCTTTTTGGCACTGGAATTGGTTTTCATTTTTGGCATAACCGTCTGTATATATATTTATTTAATTAATTCTTTTTTTGAGGTGAAAGCTGAAAGCTAAAAGGAGAAAGCAATTTTTTTATCCTAATCTCTAACCTCCAATCACTAATCTCTACTTCTTAGCCGCTTTAGGCGTAACGGTTAAAAACATCCGTTTTCCTTCAAGCTTTGGTAATTGCTCCACTTTACCTACTTCTTCTAGTGCCTGTGCAAAGCGCAGCAGTAAAATTTCACCCTGTTCCTTATAAACAATTGCACGGCCTTTAAAGTGTACGTAAGCTCTTACCTTTTCGCCGGCTTCCAAAAACTTAATGGCATGCTTTAATTTAAATTCAAAGTCATGGTCATCAGTGTTCGGTCCGAAACGAATTTCCTTAATAACGGTTTGCTTGGCATTGCTTTTTATTTCCTTTAACTTTTTCTTCTGCTCGTAAATAAACTTGTTATAGTCAGTTACTTTACAAACAGGAGGTACCGCGTTTGGAGATATCTCCACTAAATCCAATTCCTGCTCTTCGGCTATTGCCAGGGCGTCCCGTAATGAATAAACTCCCTGCTCCACATTGTCGCCCACAAGGCGAACTTCCTGAGCACGGATAAATTGATTGATGTTGTGTTCAGCTTCCTTTTTCTTAAATGGAAGCCTTGGTCCTCTGTTGAAAGGTTTGTTTAATGCCAATTTATACTGTTATTTCTTTAATTATTTGTTTTTTAAAATCCTCAATGCTCATACTTCCCAAATCTCCTGTGCCATGTTTTCTAACGGAAACCAGACCCTCGGCCTCTTCCTTTTCGCCAACAATCAGCATATAAGGGATTTTTTTGACTTCAGCATCACGTATCTTACGTCCGATTTTCTCGTCCCTGAAATCAATAAGCCCGCAAATATCGGAATCTTTTAATGATTCTGAAAGTTTTTTTGCATAATCTTCATATTTTTCAGAAATAGGCAAAATAATAAACTGCTCTGGCGATAACCACAGCGGGAAATTACCGGCGCAATGCTCAATCAGTACCGCAATAAATCTTTCCAGTGAACCAAAAGGCGCCCTATGGATCATTACCGGGCGATGTTTCTGGTTATCGCTGCCTGTGTATTCCAATTCGAAGCGCTCAGGTAAATTGTAGTCAACCTGTATAGTTCCCAATTGCCATTTTCTACCCAAAGCGTCCTTCACCATAAAATCAAGCTTAGGGCCATAAAATGCAGCCTCACCTAATTCAACAACGGTTTTTAAGTCTTTTTCAGCAGCAGCTTCAATAATTGCTGCCTCAGCTAATGCCCAGTTTTCATCGGTACCTATATATTTTGATTTATTTTCAGGGTCGCGCAAGGATACCTGGGCAGTATAGTTCTCAAACCCTAAGGCTGTAAATACATATAATACCAGGTCAATTACCTTTTTAAACTCTTCCTTAACCTGGTCCGGACGGCAAAATAAGTGCGCATCATCCTGAGTAAATCCGCGTACACGGGTTAAGCCATGCAGCTCGCCGCTTTGCTCATAACGGTAAACGGTACCAAACTCGGCATAACGCACCGGAAGGTCTTTATATGAGCGTGGTTTGGTTTTATACATTTCGCAATGATGCGGGCAGTTCATTGGTTTTAAGAAGAACTCCTCACCCTCCTGCGGTGTTTTTATTGGCTGAAACGAATCTGCACCATATTTTTCATAATGTCCAGAAGTTACGTACAGGTTTTTATGACCGATATGCGGTGAAATTACTTGCTCGTAGCCTGCCTTTACCTGGGCTTTTTGCATAAAATCAACCAATCGCTGCCTTAATGCAGCACCTTTCGGCAGCCACAATGGTAAACCCATGCCCACTTTTTCCGAAAAGGCAAACAGTTCCATTTCTTTGCCCAGTTTGCGGTGATCGCGCTTTTTGGCTTCCTCCAGCATGTGCAGGTAGTCGGTAAGCTCGCTTGCCTTAGGAAAAGTTACACCATAAATACGTGTAAGCTGCTTACGACTTTCGTCACCGCGCCAGTATGCACCGGCAACGCTCATCAATTTTACAGCTTTTATAAAGCCAGTATTTGGGATATGCGGGCCACGGCACAAATCAGTAAAATTACCCTGTGTATAAAAGGTAATAGAGCCGTCGGCCAGATCTTTAATCAGGTCCAGTTTATACTCATCCCCTTTTTCGGTAAAATATTCAACCGCATCGGCTTTGCTAACCGGTTTGCGTACAAATTCTTCCTTGGTTTTAGCCAGTTCCAGAATTTTATCTTCTATCTTTTTAAATTCTTCCGATGAAAATTCGCGGTCGCCAAAGTCGACGTCATAATAAAAGCCGGTTTCAATTGCCGGACCGATACCAAATTTAGTACCCGGGTAAAGCGCTTCCAAAGCCTCGGCCATTAAGTGGGCCGATGAATGCCAGAAGGTAGCTTTTCCCTGCAGATCGTTCCATGTTAATAGTTTAATGGAGGCGTCCTGCTCAATAGCACGGCCGGCATCCCAAACCTGCCCATTTACTTCTGCTGCTAATACGTTTCTTGCTAATCCTTCGGAGATCGACTGTGCGATCTGCATGGAACTTGTTCCTTTTTCATACTGACGTACTGAACCGTCAGGGAGAGTAATGTTAATCATCTACAACTATGATTTGAAAGTTTATAAAATTGTGTTTCAATTTAATCACCTACCAAGTGATCTTTAAATTTTGTGGTGCGAATTTAAGGAATTATTTTGAAAGGGATGTGGTGATATTGTAATGATTTTTTGACGGATAAGTATGATGTTTTCACTGACATCAACAAGTGCAATACTGACAAAGCAGTGTCACCATTTAGTGAAACAGATGCTTTATCTTTGTAATAAACATTATCCCCCCGGTGTTATCAAACTAAAAATAGTGTCCGTCCGTCCGGAAGTGTAACACCCCCGGCCGGCAGGACCACCACCAACAGCAAATATATCCTATAGGCCCATGCCGCTCAGCAAAGGCAAAAGTGTATTTATATATAAATATGCTAACGGAGGGATATTTTCTAAAATCTCATCTTATCACAAATCCAATTTTCATCACATTGATGGTTTGATTAATTAGCTAGATGCCTAATTCAATCATTTACCTGCTATGAAATAACATTTTTGTCTGGGACTATGATTTATTTGATTTAAAGATTATTTGATCAGTCAGGAAAGATCCTGAAATTCTCGCATCCTATAAATCACAGTTCCAAACAATTGTAGCAGGTGCATGGTTGTTGATGTAGCAGGTTAATATTGATAGTCTGATAGGTTGATAAGCTTGCCGACATTAGTAGATACAGCTTCCGATGAGACAAGTGGCCGGCCGGCCGCGGGGACCGGACAACCCGGACGGCAGGCCACTGACCAGTAAGCACATCAATAAAGGCAAGAAGCACTTATCGTAATAACATTACCAAAATTTCGACCCACCTATGGACGGACCGACTTCCGCATTCCGACTTCCGCAATCCTTCCCCTTACACATTCCCCCATCCCATTGCCAAAACATCAGCCAGGTGATAGGTTTTAATGGGGAGATTATTTTTGTCGATATAGCTTTGCAAATGCATAAGACAGGACGCATCGGTTGAGATAATATATTCGGCTTCTGCAGCCAGGGCATTATCAACCTTTTGTTGCGCCATGGCTGTCGATATAGCGTCAAACTTAACAGCAAACGTGCCGCCAAAGCCGCAGCAGGTTTCATTGTCCTTTAGGTACACTAAATCCAGCCCCAATACTTTTGATAGCAGCTGACGGGGTTCTGTTTTAATTTTGCATTCGCGCAGGGCGGCGCAGCTATCATGGTAAACGGCTTTACCATCCAGTTCGGCACCGAAATAATCAACCTGTAAAATATTCACCAGGAAGTCCGAAAGCTCGTAAATATTGCCCTGGACATTGCGGCATTTGTTGTGCACCGCAGTATTGGTGAACAGATCGTTATAATAATTTTTCACCATGCCGGTACACGAGGCAGATGGCGTAACTATGACACTATCAGTTGGGAAATCATTTAAAAATTTACTGCCCACCGTTTTGGCATCATCCCAAAAACCAGCGTTAAAAGCCGGCTGACCGCAACAGGTTTGCGATGGATTGTAGTTAACTGTGCATCCTGCTTTTTGCAGTACTTTTAAGGTATTAAAAGCAGTTTCTGGAAATAATTGATCAATAAAACAAGGAATAAACAGTTCAATATTCATCAGCAATAATTATGGCGCTAAATTCCGAATTTTCTTTAAGCTTTCTATTCATAAAGACTAAAGAAAATAAAGGGAATGTTTTAAATAGATAAATATACAAAGTCAGCACAGAATTGTGTGAGGAAATAGTCATATAGCGACGGGTTTTAAAACCCATCGCTATGTTATTTTTAATTCATAATGCAAAAAAGACCTTGGGCTACCCGGTTCTGCATATTCAAGTGCAAAGCCCAGTTTTTCAATTACCCGTACTGAAGCATTGTTACCCACCTGTATACTAGTTACAATGCGTTTTATATCCAGTTTATTAAAGCCAAAATCAATAAATGCATGCCCTGCTTCGGTTGCCAGTCCCCGGCCCCAGTAAGGTTGGGCAATATAAAGCCCCAATGCAGCTTCGCCGGGAATTGGATTACCGGCTCTATCAAAATGCGGATAAATACCACAGCGGCCTATGTATTGGTTTTCGGGTTTGTAAATCGTGGCCCACATGGATAAATTATTGACAATAGGCTGAAGCGTTGGAAAAAAACGTTTTTCGGCTTCTTCGCGGGTCCGGGGCTTGCCGCCAACGTAACGGCGTGCGTCAGGGTCCATCTCCATTGCACAATAGGCATCGACGTCATTTGGTTCATGTTTCCTGAATAACAGCCTGTCAGTTTCCAATAGTGTCATTTATGATATGGATGTTTAGTTTTTAAATAATTGATTATTATTGTTACATAATGCAGCATTGGTAATTTATAAATTTACAATACTGTTTCATTTCCTCAATACCAATTTTAAACCAATTTAAATGAGAACTTATTTTAGTTTTTTAACGCTCCTGATATTTATGATGAGCAACGCAATGGCACAAAATAACCCGCAGGCTAAAATTAGCAATGGTACACTTGAAGGTACTTTTAATACATCCACCGGTGTTAACAGTTTTAAAGGTATCCCCTATGCATTGCCTCCGGTTGGCGATCTGCGCTGGAAAGAACCGCAGCCCGCAGCTAACTGGACCGGTGTTTTAAAGGCCGATCATTTTAGTCATATGCCGATGCAAAAACATGTTTATAGTGACATGATATTCCGCGCCGACACCATGAGCGAAGATTGCTTGTATCTTAACGTATGGGTGCCTGCTAAGACGACTGCAGGAAAGAAATTACCCGTTTTGGTATATTTTTATGGCGGTGGTTTTGTTAGCGGCGACGGATCAGAATCCCGCTATGATGGTGAAAGCATGGCACAAAAAGGAATTATTGCCATTACCGTTAATTATAGATTAGGCATATTTGGTTTTTTTGCGCACCCGGAGTTAACCAAAGAATCGATACACCACTCGTCGGGAAATTATGGCTTGCTCGATCAGAATGCGGCTTTGCGTTGGGTGCAGACTAATATTGCAGCTTTTGGCGGTGACCCTAAAATGGTAACCATCGCCGGTGAGTCGGCAGGTTCTATATCTGTATTCGCTCAAATGGCTTCTCCCCTTTCAAAGGGTTTAATTAACGGCGCCATCGGCGAAAGCGGCGCTATGATCAAACCGACGGCTCCAGCTATGTCACTGGCCGATGGGGAAAAAAATGGTGAAAATGTAGCCAGGAATTTAAAAGTAAACTCGTTGGCGGAGTTACGCACTATTCCAGCGGCCCAATTACTTGATTATGCATCAAAACCAGGCAATTTCAGGCTGGCAGCAACGGTGGATGGCTATTTTCTGCCAAAAACGCCTGCTGCCATTTTTGAGGCAGGAGAACAAGCCCATGTACCATTACTGGTTGGTTGGAATTCTACTGAAGTGCCTTACCAGGCTTTTACCGGAGGTGATATACCTACACCAGAGAGTTACGCAGCAAAAGTAAAACAGCAGTTTGGCGATAATGCCGCAGAGGTTTTGAAATTATATCCGGGCAATACACAGGATGAGGTAATTAAATCGGCAACGGCATTAGCCAGCGGCAGGTTTATAGCCTACAGTACCTGGAAATGGGCCGATTTACAGGCAAAGACCGGAACAAAACCCGTTTACCGTTATGTGTTCTCCTGTCCAAGACCTCCGGAGGTTAATCCTGGTTCTACCTTTACTAAATTGCCAAAGGCCATGGTGGGCGCCTCACATGCTTCGGAAATTGAATTTGCAATGGGCAATTTATCATCAAATAAAGTATATGCCTGGACCGCGGACGATTATAAAGTATCGGCCACTATGCAAAACTACTTTGCTAATTTTATAAAAACAGGAAATCCAAACGGAACAGGCTTGCCCGTTTGGACACCAAATACCAACGGCAGCCAGGTGAAATTTATCGACATAAATGTTGATACTAAGTTACAGCCGGAGACCGACCGTGATCGTTATTTGTTTTTGGATAAATTTTACAGCAAATAATATAAGATATTAAAGCGATGGGTTTTTAAACCCGTCGCTTTGGTGTTAAATGTTTATCAACATGTATCCACAGCTACTTGCTCATATAAAAAGATACGTTCAGCTGACGCCTCAGGAAGAGCGGTTGCTTTGCGATAAACTGGAGCTCATCAATCTAAAAAAGAAAGCTTTTTTATTGGAACCTGGCGAACATTGCAAGGGCAATTACTTTGTGGTGAAAGGCTGCGTACGTCAGTACTTGGTTAATAATAAGCTTAACGAGCAGATTATACAATTCGGCATTGAAAACTGGTGGATAGCCGACCAGGACAGCCTGATGACCAATAAACCTTCAAACTGTTTTATACAAGCAATAGAAGCATCGGAATTATTGTTGCTTCCCGAAAAAAACCGAGCAGTGTTATTTGAAGCGATACCCAAACTGGAAAGCTATTTCCGCATTATGATGCAAACTGCCTTTGTGGCTTCACAACGTCGTATTGGCTTTATCTTTAATATGACGGACGAGGAGCGCTACTTTCATTTTGCCAAACTCTATCCGGATTTTATGCAGCGTGTACCTCAGTATATGCTGGCATCGTTTCTTGGTTTTACGCCTCAGTTTTTGAGCCGTCTTCGCGCTAAAAAGATTTGATTTTCTTAAACTCAGTTCATTTTTTGAGGGGTATTTGTTGCTGAACTTTGGTTTATCAAATAAAACGAAAATGAGCAATAGAATTAAAATTAACCAGGCAGATCCGGCAGCATACAAAGCTATGCTGGCTTTGGAACATTATGTAGAAAGCACCGGTCTTACCACCAAACACAAAGATTTGATAAAAATAAGGGCCTCACAAATAAACGGCTGTGCTTATTGTATCGACATGCATACCCGTGATGCCCGTAAAGCTGGCGAAATTGAACAAAGGATTTATGCCCTTAATGCATGGCGAGAAACACCGTTTTTTGACGAACAAGAACAAGCCATATTAGCCCTTATAGAAGAAGTTACACTGATCAGCAACAAAGTATCTGATGAAACCTATGACAGGGCTGCGGCTCTGTTTGATGAAGCTTATCTGGCCCAGATCATAATGGCTATTATCACCATTAATGCCTGGAACCGTATTGGTGTAAGTACTAAAATGGAACCGGCTTTGGTTTAAACAATTTTTTTTATGTAATTAACAAACATCACGTCATTGCGAGGAACGAAGCAACTTTAAGCTATACAGGTCAATTAAGGTTTATTTTTAAATTAATTTATTAAAAAATACCGTTTCGTTGATTGTCCCTTGTAGAGATGGCTTCGTTCTTCGCCATGACGAGATGTAGAAGTAGGATATATGAAAATGAACTATTGAATTTGATAGATCACTGCCTGATAAGGTAGTAATTGACTTCTGTTAAATACTGTACCTTCATAATTACTTAAAACAAGTTTTGCAGCCGATAGATCATACCCGGTTTTTACTTCTGCAAGGGCGTTGGTAAAGTTGAGTACTATAAGCATCTTCTTACCATCCAGTTCGCGGGTATAGGCGTAAACTTTGGGGTTGTCTTTATCCAGTAAGGTGTATTTACCATAAACCAGTACCAGGTTTTCTTTGCGTAGTTTGGTTAATTTTCTGAAATAGTTTAAGCAGCTGTTCTTATCTTTTTCTTCTGCCGCAACGTTGATGGTTTTGTAATTAGCGTTTACTTTTATCCAGGGAGTTCCGGTTGTAAAACCCGCATTTGCCGAGCTGTCCCACTGAAAAGGCGTACGTGAGTTATCGCGGCTGCTGAATTGGGCTTCCTTTAGAAAATCGGGTATGGAACCGCCTATATTTAGTTGGTGGTGATATTCATTCAGCAAGGATACATCCCGGTAATCCTCAATTTTGGTAAATCCCGGATTACTCATACCTAACTCGTCACCATTATAATAATAAGGCGTACCCCGCATGGTCATTAAAAAGGTAGACAGCATTTTTGACGATACTTCTCTAAACTCCGGACTATCGTTTCCATACCGGCTCACTAGCCGTGCCTGATCATGATTGGCTAAGAAGATAGAGAGCCATCCTTTATCGGTAAAAACACTATCCCATTTGCTGAATACCCGCTTAAACTCCAGCAAGCTGTATCCGCTTGATTTTGCAATATTGACTCCGTCAAAAGCATAGCCCATATTTAATTCGCGGCGGTCGGCATCTACCATGTTGTGGGCATCTTCATAAGTATTACCGGCGCCTTCGGCAACGCTCATTACGTTGTACTTACTCAAAACTTCTTTATTCATCTGCTGCAGGTAACCATGCAGGCCGGTTACCATACCGTAGTATTGATTAAAATTCTTTTCAAAGCCTTTCGGGAAAGTAGGGAATGTTGTGTCTTTGGCCGCATACTGGAAAGCATCCATCCGGAAGCCATCTATACCTTTGTCGGCCCAAAACTTCATAATATCAAAAACTTCCTGCCTTACTTTAGGGTTTTCCCAGTTCAGGTCGGGCTGCTTGCGCGAAAAATAGTGCAGGTAATAAGCATTGGTTAATGAGTCATACCGCCAGGCGTCGTGATTCACATCAAATAAACTATAACGATACGGAGGTTTACCATTTTCGGCATTCCACCAGTGGTAATATTCGCGGTAAGGATTAGTTCTGGAGCTGCGGCTTTGTTTAAACCATTCGTGTTCATCGCTGCTGTGGTTCACCACCAGGTCCATTACCAGTTTAATACCACGATCATGCAGGCCTTTCAGCATTACATTAAAATCTTCCATGGTGCCAAAATCGCTCATGATGTTGCGGTAGTCACTTACATCATAGCCGTTATCATCATTGGGCGAGCTGTAAATCGGGTTAAGCCAAACCACGTCAACACCAAGACTCTTGATATAATCTAATTTTGATATGATGCCTTTTAAATCGCCAATGCCGTCACCATTATTATCCTTAAAGCTTCTCGGATATATTTGATACACCACTGCTTCTTTCCACCATTTGCGATCTATTTTGTTATGACTGGTATCCGTCTGCCCAAAACTCATAGCCGAATATTGCAGCAGCAAAATAAAAGCAACCAAACCGTTTTTAAAAAGGTTACGGGGGCACAGTGAAGCGGCTTTATTCATATCCATATTATTTACCAGGTAAAATACCTGCATTTGTAAAAGAAATAAAATCAAAAAGGTTTACGTTGCAAATATAGAAATGTTATTTTGTTGAATGCCGATAAGAAAATTATAGAGGCATTCAATAGACTGTTTTAAGCATGAAAGCAGATCATCGGATCTTTTGTTAGTTAAATCGATTTTGACTTGTTAAGAGATGAAAAATGTGACGTGTGCAAGAACAAAAATTAATCTATTTTTATATGTCATTTAATGCAATTTGTGAATTATGAAATTAACAATACTTGCCCTGCCTTTTTTATTTATTACATATTTTTCATTCGGACAGACCAACCTACAAATAGTTTCCATACGTGAATCTGTTCAACTTATTAACACTGAAAAGGGATATTATATAAAAACCCTTACGAATGAGTATTTCACAGATGTAAAGAATGAAGATTCTGACAATGGGCAGGAATTGAAAGGCTATTATAAATCGGGAAAACTGAAAAAAATAGTTTATACAATTGGTCTTTCAAACTGCATGAAAACCTATGAATATTATTTTTCTGATTCAGGCCTGATCTTTATGTTTGAAAAAGAAGATGATTTCCCTATAAAAAGTAATGGATCGGAACTGGATTATACTAAAGCTATACCGGCATATGAAGGCCGTTTTTATTTTGAAAATGGGAAATTACTTCAAACTATAATTAAAGGAAAAGAGAGATCAGGTGAGCCTAATAAAGATAAATTTACAACTGATTTAAAAGTCCTTTTAGACGATTTAAAGAGTTATAAAAACAACTAATGAGAATGTCAACTTGAAAGCCTGGGAATTTCAATAAGTTTTAAAAAGTCCGAGTATTACGCTTTCTTAAAACTGATTTGCGGAAAGTGTTTGTCCTTTATTTTTAAATCTTTTCTAATGAATTTGATTAATTCGGTTAAGTAGACGTCATGTCGGTCAATGGGAATGTTAGTCCCTACTCCCATTTTTTCATATTCTAATATTTTTTCTACCACATCTTCACTGGCAATGATAAAAAGTTTATCTCTTGCAAGCACGTAGATTTTAATTGCTTCATTATTTTTATTGTCCGAAGCCAGTCCATGTAATGCCTCAACATAAGATACATAATGATCTTCCTTTAGTTTTCTTGTTTGCAATACAATATTATTACGATTGGCATACCAGGCTCCAAGAATTGATACAGTTATTGCAGAGAGCGCACCAAGTAAAGAGATAAGCAAGGTTGTGGAGATCATATTCAAATATAGTTAGTTATCTCAACAGCACCTAATCCTCAATCAAGCATGAATATTTTTCCAAAAAATAAGCCAACCTTCAATATTCCAATTAACGGCTTTTAAACATTCAGAGAGGAACCCACATGCGTTCACTGAAATATGGTGAACATACTTTATTGATAATTAAAGAAATAACCAATTAATAACCTCACATAGCATCCAATTCTTCTTTGTTCTTTTTTATTACATCTATAAGGGTTTTTTCAAGCGAATCGCGACTTTCAGGCAATATTTCATCAAGCCATTTGATACCTTCTTCACACGGACATCCGCCGTAAGGTTCTACATCCTTTGCCAAGATGCGATGTTGAACAAAGTTTACAATGTCATCAAAGTCGATATTATCTCCCAATGAATATACTATAGCCAATAATCCTCGTCTGATCAAAATGTCAGTCAACTGGGGGCGGAAATAGCATAACGTAGAAATTGAAACCAGTTCAAGTTCAGCAGCAGCAAAAGTATTTGTTTGTATCTTTTTTGAAAAATCAGAGTACTGTTCTAAAACTTCATTATCTGTTAGAGACTGGTCTTTGTCAATTAATCTTTTGTAGACGTTTTGTAATGAATTAAAGCGCTGATCAGAATGGATACTTTCGAAGCGAAGTCTTTTTTTTGTAGAGAAATCAATTTCATTACTCTTGGCAAAACATTTTTTTACTATTCCCAGCATAATCAAATATAAAATAGATATACTAAAATAAAAAGCCATTAACTTTAGATGTAATTACTATTATTTGGTGCGCAGCCAGCACCGGAGTTAAAACACTCCTGAAGATATTTTATTGATTATCAAAATCCACTTAACAAAATAAAACATGGAGGGAACAACCAAACAACCGGAACGGTCAGCAGAAGAAGAACAAATACTTGAGAGCCTGAATGTGCATTGGCAAGCGTCGGCAGTCGGCGATGTAAACACGGAACATGATATTTACGATGATAATGCCATTTGTGATTATCCTCAGTCGGGTGAGCGAATCCTTGGGCGAAGTAATTTGCAGGCCTTGCGGAGTCATCATCCAGGTAAACCATCAGGTTTCAAAATAAGGCGAATTATCGGAAAAGGTGAGCTCTGGATTACGGAATACACCATAGTCTATCAAGGACGACCAGCTTACACTGTGAGCATTATGGAATTCCGTAACGGTAAAGTCATACATGAGACACAGTATTTCGCAGATCCCTTCGAAGCACCGGCCTGGCGAAGTCAATGGGTCAAGCAGATGGAGTGATGCCGTATTGAGGCAAAATTGATGAAGATCTATGGCTACGCGTATAAAAACGCAAAGCACTCTTATGGAGTGCTATTTAAAATATAAAATACCCTTTACATGGTTACCACCCGCCAACCAAATTATCTTTCATTAAAAATCTTGAGGTATGTAACCTGCCTGGCGTTTTATTGGTCATAAATGAAAATTTATATTATGAACGCCAGAAACTTAATTTATATTTTGTTATTCAGCCTTTTTTTGCCACCCCTAATTGGCAAATGCCAGCAAAAGGATAGCACTTATTTTAAAAAAGAAAATGCACCGGGCGTTAAGAAAATTTTGATCGACGGCAAGTTTTGGGTGTGGACGCAAAAAATCGGTGACGGTAAGATTAATATTTTATTGCTGCATGGCGGACCAGCTATCACGCACGAAAATTTTGAAATATTCGCAAAATACCTGCCCAGACATGGTATAACTATTTACTATTATGACCAGTTTGGATCTTACTTTTCGCAGGAACCAACAAAAGAGCAATTAAATGATACTTCTATCTGGAAAGTTTCGCGCTATGTCAATGAAATTGAACAGGTTCGAAAAGGATTGGGGCTTGATAAGTTTTTTATATATGGTCATTCGTATGGTGCACTGTTGGCGCTGGCTTATACTTATAGATACCCGGATAATGTTAAGGGAATGATATTTTCAGACATGAACCCGTCTCAAAGGGATTTTGGTGAGCGATATACATTGGCAAGCAAACAAACCGATGGTTTATTAAATGAATTGAAGCAATATCATAGCATAATTCAAAATAAAGCCCAAGGCATAAACTACGATACCAACCTTTATCAAAAGGCATTTGACAGCACATTTGAAAGAAATTTTGTAGTAAGATTAGATACACTGCCGGACTATCTCGTGAGAACAAAAGCGCATAAGAATTTTGAAATAGCCCGAAAAATTGGGCCTTCAACCTTTTCGTTAGATTATACGGCAATGGTTTCACAGGTAAAAGTCCCGGTATTACTTATTGCAGGGCAATACGATTTTATTATAAGCAGTGAACAGGTAAAGGCTTTAAGTGTGAAATTTCCCAACGCACAATGGTATATAGTGCCCGATGCTGCACACATGTGTTTCTCTGACAACCCTGAAATGTATTTCCCGGTGATAATAAAATTTATAAAAAAAAATAGCAGGAGTATTGAATAGCTAAACAAAAAAATATTGGCTGCTAATCGAAAAGAGCTATCGAACCTATGATACGGCGAGCGGTAAATTTACTTATTATCAACTTTGTAACGTTGTTTTTTAGATGATTGGTGGTTTATCATAAGTTAATTTATCTTTGGGCTCAAATTTTATAAAATATCTTCATGGCAAAGGCATCCGAAATTAAAGTGGGCAACATACTACGCTTCAATGGCGAACTGGTAACCGTTACCGAAGTAATGCATCGTACACCGGGAAAAGGCGGCGCGTTCTACCTGGACAAGTTTCGTAATATAAAAACCGGCAAAATTGTTGAGGCCCGTTTGGGGACCGATGAGCAAGTTGAGATTTGCCGTGTAGAAACGAATGATTTTCAATATTTGTACGAAGATGGCGATTTTATGATCATTATGGATAACACCAGCTTTGAACAGCATAATATTCCAAAAGCACTTTTCGGGCCGGCTGTAAAATTTCTGAAGGAAGGAATGAGTGTGATTGTTTCTTTTGAAAGTGAAGAACCTATTATGGCGCAGGCACCCAATTTTGTGGAGCTGGAAATTACCTATGCAGAGCCGGCGGTTAAAGGCGATACTTCTTCCGGTGCTCTTAAGATGGCAACAACAGAAAATGGAGTTGAGATAAGAGTGCCGCTTTTTGTAAACCAGGGCGATAAAATAAAGGTGGATACACGCACCGGAGAATATTGTGAGCGGGTGAAATAGTCACCGAATTGAACAAAAAAAGCCGATAACTAACAGCTATCGGCTTTTGTGCTGGTGGCTACTATTAATCTATTGCAAAAAGCGATACATTAGTAAATCTTATCATTTGTAATACATGACCGATACTAATCACAAGCTGAATATTCTTTACGACCTGTTGGTTGATAATTTTGCGATACTTAAAACTGAATTAATAGATTTAATTGCCCAACCCAGTAAAATAGACAATACGAACAAGTTTGCCTCTTTGCTCTCTGAACTTAAAAACCCCGACTTTATAGCCCCACTTCTTTTACAAATTAGTTTAGCCGAAAGAAACGTGGCATGGCTAACGGACTATTTATACGCGGCGATTAATTTAATAGAGGAAAGTTCTTTCGATGATGAATTCGACGTTCCCCCAAATTTCATTTCTAAGTTAGAATCATGGATAATTGATAATAAAGGGGAACTCTCCTGGAAGGCAGCGAATCTTCTAAAATACTTTGAATCGGAATCCGCAGAAAAGATACAATTAAAAAAATTGGAGGAACGCGGCGATTTCTTCTTAACCTATGCTGAATGTATTTTGGGACTTTTAAGATATAATAAGACAAAGCATATTCATATAGCTAAAGATATTGCAGCGGACGAAACAAGAGACAATAAATTACGTGAGTTTTGCCAAGATATAATGACAAAATAAAAACGTTCGCAAGTGTTTCTGTACTTGCGAACGTTCAGTGCGGAACCTGTGTGGGAATTAGAATATCTTGAATGTATTTTATTGATAATCAAGTCAATATATCAGAATAAAAAAAAGTTGTCTTTTTATTTAACATTGTTTTAGTTGAAAAATTGATCCATGATACGTTTAACTTCGCTTTCTACAATTCTTCTATCACTTTCAATCGTTGTAATATTATCCTTTAATAAGGAGATCAATTTGCTATTTAGATCTATATATAAATTAATAGCGCCAGGTTCTTGTGGATTGATATCTTTGATTGACGTAATTAACCCGATATAGCTATTTTAAAAATCCTGTGAAGTTTCAAAACTACTTTGTATTTTGTAATAGAGATTAATTGCTGTATGTGCTTTTTCCCGCTGCATAATTGATTTGAGGTAGGTACTACGTTCATTTAGACATTGTTCCAAATACTGAATTGCCTCATCCGTTTTTAAAGTATCCCTGGTTTCCAGATAATGCAAAGTCTTTTTAAAGGACTGGATGGCGAGACCGTTTAGGGCATAAAAGTCTTCACCTATGCTTATTTTTCTGATTAGCAAAGCTTGCCGTTGTTCTGAATTGTATTTCCGCTTATCAGAAAAGTAATTATTTATAGCCGAGAATACTTGGGTAATTAAAGCGCCAACAATGACGCCTGCAGCTCCGATGAGAATAGTATTTGTATCAGCCATTAGGATAAAGTTTAATGTCAAATGTACAAATCCTTTAATCAATCCGGTATTATAATCAAACCATTTAAACAAAAAAACCCAGCCAAATTGACCGGGTTTTAAAACTGTGCGGAAGAAGGGACTCGAACCCCCACGCCTCGCGGCGCCAGATCCTAAGTCTGGTGCGGCTACCAATTACGCCACTTCCGCGTTTTTGATTTTTAAGAGGCTGCAAAGATAGATTAAAATAGCAGATTTTAAAATTGAAATTAAAAAAAACCTTTCTCTATTCCCTTATTGCCTGATCTTCAATCAAATCAAATATTTAATTCTTTTTTCAGCCATTCAAAATAAGCCGACGCATGCAATAAACGGCTGCCATACCACGAAAATATTTCACCATCAACCAGTTTAATGATGGCTCCGGGTAATATGGCCCTAAGTTCTGCAATGTGTTTTTCTTTAAACGGATAAGGCTCAGAAGACAGTAAAATGAGCTCTGGATTGGAAGTTATTAACATATCCACATTTATTTCTGGGTACCTGTTGGCTTTAAACACATTTATTAAGCCACATTTTTGCAGCATATCATCTATAAAGGTATCCCGCCCGGCAACCATATATGGTTTGCGCCAAATAAAATAGGTTGTGCGTAAACCGCCAGAAACCGGCGATGATCCCGTAAACTGCTGTTTGATTTTATCGCTCAATAATACAGACTCTTTTGCTTTTCCAACCAGTGCTCCTATCCTCTCAATCATTTGCAGCGCATCAGCAAGGTTACTAATGTCGCTTATCCAAACAGGACAAAAATCCATCAGCTCTTCAATCTGGCTGCGTTCGTTTTCTTCCTTATTGGCGATGATCAGGTCGGGTCTTAGCGACTTTATTTTAGCAATATCCAATTGCTTGGTGCCGCCAATTTTGATGGTCGATTTAAATTTATCCTGCGGATGGATACAGAATTTGGTTATGCCAACAATCTCCCCATCTAAACCTAGGTAGAATAAAAGCTCTGTTTGCGAAGGCACCACAGAGATAATGCGCTTGGGTACGGATGATAATTCAATCTCTCTGTTTAATTGATCGCTGAATATGGGCATGTTGGTTGATTGAGTTGAGTGGTTGATTGAGTTGATTAGGTTGATTAAATTGATTTATAGACCGATTGTGATGAATAAACGCCGCTCATAAAAATTATACAAGAAGACCTATTCAACCACTTAACTCAATCAACCTAATCAACTACCCTACTGACTATAAATCTGGTAAATGCCACTCACCTTTCTGTCGTCGGCAGAGCCCACTAGTATAACGGTTATTTTCTTTTCTATCATCAACTGTTCGGCATGATGAATAAACTCATTTTCGTCAATAAATACAGGTGATCTGCTCATCATATCTATTACGATATGGCTTGCTGTGTCCGGGTTTTTAACCAGTGCGCGTCTTAAATCCCCATCTGTTACTACGCCTTTAACATGCTGTGCATCACCCACTATAACCATTCCTAAACGACCTTCGGACATGCAAAGCAACAATTCTGTAAAAGATGCAGTCGCACTGATAAATGGTAAATTATCCGTCCGCATCAGGTCCTTTACTTTGATAAGCAACTTGCGACCCAAACTTCCGCCGGGATGAAAGCGGGCGAAATCTTCATGCTGAAACTGGCGCGATTCCATCAAAGCAACGGCCAAAGCATCGCCCATTACCAGGGTTGCGGTGGTAGATGATGTGGGTGCCAAAGCCAGCGGACAGGCCTCCTGTTTAATATTTACATTGAGGTGGTACTCGCTATTTTTGGCAACGGTGGAATTAGGGTTGCCGGTTATGCCGATAATGGTATTCTTATTCCACTTTAAAAACGGGATCAATTTTAGCACTTCGTCGGTCTCACCCGAATAAGAGATCAGAATCACCATGTCATCACTGCCCACCATCCCCAAATCGCCGTGGAAGGCTTCACCCGGGTGCAGGAAAAAACTTGGCGTACCGGTACTGGCCAAAGTAGCAGCAACCTTTTTGCCAATGATACCAGACTTGCCAATACCAATAACAATGACTTTGCCACCGGCTTTGAGGATCACATTAACCACCTTGCTAAACTCATCATCAATAAGGCTGGCAACGTGTTTCAAGGAGTCTATCTCGGTGTCAAAAACCCTTTTTGCAATATCTTTCATTTAATTTATCAGAACCGGAATTCTTAGAATTTGAGAATATCCGGAATTTACATTATTATGTAATAGTTAGCCATAATTCTGGCAATTTTAAAATTCAATACATTCCGGTTCAGCCCAGTAAAGGTTTTATCACTTCTTCCAGCTCATGTAGGCGTACCATGTTCGGCCCGTCGCTTAAAGCGTGGTCAGGATCGGGATGTGCTTCCATAAAATAACCATCGGCACCAAAAGCTTTGGCAGCTAAGGCCATCATCGGCACAAAAGTGCGGTCGCCACCGGTTTTGCCGCCCGCGCCGCCCGGACGCTGCACTGAGTGCGTACAATCCATACATACCGGGTGTCCAAAAGCTTTCATGTCATAAATGTTTCTGAAATCAACTGCAAGGTTGTTATAGCCATACATATTGCCACGCTCGGTTAAAATTACCTGGTTGTTGCCTGCCTCAATTACTTTTTGAGCAGGGTAAAACATATCCTGTCCCGATAAAAACTGTGCTTTTTTAACATTCACAATTTTGCCGGTTTTTGCAGCAGCCACCAGCAGATCTGTTTGGCGGCATAAAAATGCGGGGATCTGTAATATATCCACCACCTGGCCAACAATTTCGGCCTGGTAGGGTTCGTGTATGTCAGTAGTCAATGGCAGGCCAAAACGTTCTTTTACTTTTAACAGCATTTCCATACCATGTTCCAAACCTGGGCCGCGGTATGAATGTATAGAGGTACGGTTAGCTTTATCAAATGATGACTTAAAAACAACAGGCACATTATACTTCTGCCCGATTTCGGCCACCTTTTCGGCGACAGTGTACAGCAGGTCCTGGTTTTCCATTACACATGGACCCAATATAAAAAACGGCTTTTGCCGCATCTGATCAAATAACATAGCGTGTGTGGTAAATAAAATGTAAAGATGAGAATTATTTTGGGAAGTCGGAGTTAGCGGTTGGAGATTAGAGGCTAGAGATTTGACTGCTTCTTCCACCTCCCTAGTCCCTAACCTCCGATCTCCAATCACTAATCTCCAAACTCTTTTCCTACCTTTGCTTTATGAATTACTTTGAATTTTACGGCATCGAAGAATCGTTTACCCCGGATGCTGCTTTGTTGAAGAAGAAGTTTTACGAGTTGAGTAAAAAGTATCACCCCGATTTTTATGCCAATGAGGATGACGCCAAACAGCAGGAGATCCTGGAGCTTTCTACCCTAAATAACAAGGCTTACCAGACGCTTTCTGACGATTATAAGCGCCTGGAATACATTTTATCGCTGCATGAATTGTTAAAAGAGGGTGCAAAACCACAACTTCCGGCGGATTTTTTAATGGAAATGATGGACATCAACGAGCGCCTGATGGAAGTAGATGACGCAAAAGAATTGGGCCACATCACAGCAGAAGTACTTGCTGTTGAGGATGATATTAATCAGAAGATTATTACAGCTACTAAAGGCTATGCCCATTTGAACGACACGGCTAAAGAAGAAAGATTAAATGAAATTGCAGATTGTTACTTTAGACAAAAATATTTGTTGCGTATTAAGGAGAGTTTGAATACATTTGCATCCCGCTTTTGAACGAACTAATCCAACGTTCATGCAAGGAAAGGCCCAGATGGCGGAATCGGTAGACGCGTTGGTCTCAAACACCAATAACTTCACGGTTGTGCCGGTTCGACCCCGGCTCTGGGTACTTTAGGAGAAGCCTCCCGATACGTCGGGGGGCTTTGTTGTTTCTAAATCAAAGTTCTTCTTTTTGATAATTTAATATTCACGTGTTGTCCCGCAAATACATGACACAGTAGAAACACACCGGGCCAAGCGAAACACGCTATCATTGTAAATCAATAAATTAACGGTGATGCGTGGGACAAAATGATACAGCTGGGGACATAAATCTGAAACTTTTACCCTTCTTTTACTTTGCAGGTCGGATTATGATAAACCGGAAAATTTAAGGAGTTAGCTATAAAACACAATTCATTTGCTTTTTTATGAAGCTCGTTCGCTTTTTCCGTCATCAAAATATTGGTAATGGTAACTATGGGGTTTAATGTTGCTGCTGTAAATTTCCCACCGCCATTTGCAGTTTCAATCATTATGGCTGTGGCATGGTCAATATAATCTGTTACAATGATGCTGGCTACGGCGCATAAATGCAGATACCATAACATGTGGCATGATGAAATGGAAGCTAACAAAAGCTCTTCCGGGTTATGTTTCGTTTGATCACCGCGAAATGCCGGGTCGGAAGAGCACAGAATATCAACTTTGTTATCAATAATAACCGAGTGACTTCTTTCAAATTCTTTATAGCCGGAAGTTCCGGTTCCGGTGTTGCCTGTCCACTTTACAGTCAGGCTGTAGTTGTGTTGTCCGTTCATTTTTTTGAATTAATTATCCCCACCATTCTTTTATCCAATCTTCGGATACTTTTTTACCTTTTTCATAATCATCAACCACCACGATTAACTGATTGGAATGATCGCTGTACTGCACCAAAATATTAACATTGGCTTCGGCCAGCCTCCGGCAAAACATCCCCAATTGGCCTGGCACATCCTGACGGAGCTTTTGAATCAGCACATCGCTTATTTTCACCACCTCAATTTGAACCTTTGCTAGCTCCTCTTTAGCTCTTTCTGCTTCTTCTACAAGGAAATGGGCTATTGCTGTATTGCCGTTTTGAAATACGCCGCCGCCTTCCAGGCTGATTTTGTTTTTCCCCAATGTTTCTCCCATCAGCGCCAGCGCACCCGGTTCGTTCTTTAATAAAATTTCGATGTCCTGCATTTTCTATTTCTTTGTTTTTCCAAAAGAACAGCAATTATTACATTTACATTTCATTTAATGCTGAACTATGAATGTGGAAGATAAATTTGTCTCTATTTCTGCCCTGATGTGTGAACCTACAAGAGCAAGAATGCTATGGAATTTGCTCGATTTCAGGGCGTACACAGCCACTGAGATGTCAGTACTTGCGGATACTTCACCCACCGCTGCCAGTAATCATTTAGCAAAGCTATTGGAAGCGGGCATAGTTAAAGTTGAAGCGCAGGGACGGCACAGGTATTACTCTCTTTCAAATGCTGAAGTTGCTTATGCTGTTGAGGGCCTGGCAAATCTGGCAAATAATAGTCCTGCTAAAAGCGCAAAGAAAGAACCCGAAAAAAATGGTGTGAAATATTGCAGAACTTGTTACGACCATTTAGCCGGTTTTGTGGGTGTTAAAATTGTTGAAGCACTGGAGCAAAAAGGATATTTAATAAAATCAGAGAGCGCTTACCTGGTCTCTGATGCAGGTTGGAAATGGTTTGCATTTTTTAATATTGCGAAAGAAGATTTTAATAACAATCGCCGCCCTTTAACGCGTCAATGCCTTGATTGGTCCGAACGCCACCCACACCTGGCCGGTCAACTTGGCGCTACATTTTTAAATAAAATGCTCGAAAGAAATTGGTTTAAAAAGGTTCAGTTTTCACGGGAGTTAGTTATAACAGGAAAAGGGCATCAGGAACTTTATGAGTTGTTGGGTGTTGATTTATAATGATTGCTAATACTAAATTAAATCTAAGATACTTCAAAGGGCTTGGTCTTTGACGTGAGGGTTCGAGTCCTTTCTTCTACCCCATCGCAATGTGCTATTTAACAGTATTATCTTATTGATTTTCTGATAGATTAAAATTATCTTTATAAGTAATACAACACTTAATACACTTGTATCAAAATTTTTTAACCTAAACCTTTTCATCATGATCACAAAAAAACTCTACCTGGTATGTATAATACTGGGAATTGCCGTTTACAGCTGTAATAGTAAACACGCCGCAGGTACCGTAGCTGATAGTACCCAAAAAGCAGACTCCAGCGCCAAAAGCAATAATGCAAGTATTGGTATATGGCAAACACCAATTAATATTATTGATACCAATACGGTGCTGGCCTCGCTCCCACGGCTTACGTTTGGATACGCATCAACTAATATGTATATCGAAAATGATAAAAAAGCTATCCGCATAGCCCCTCGTGATGCTGCTGACAGTAGTAACTATTTAATCTTCAACAAAGCCAGGTATAATTTTGTGGATTTCCACTTTCATCACAAAAGTGAACATTTGATCAATGGCGTTACTGACTCTATGGAAGTGCATATTATTTATGGAAATAAGGTAACTGGGGCACTCGTTGTGGTTGGTTTATTAATAAGCCAGGGCAATAACCCCAATGCGGTATTAACTACCGTATGGAATCAGTTTCCACCACTTGGAAATTATGAAAGGCACAATTTGAGCGCCCATGTTAACATTTCCGGTATTATTAACTATAGCGCAGCAGATGCGTATTATTCATACCCAGGCTCACTAACAACACCCAATTATGCCGAAGTGGTTACCTGGATTGTAATGAAGAAAAGATTAATTCTTACCGCTGCGCAAATACAGAAATTTGCGACTTACTATCCTAATAACGCCCGCAGAACATATCCTGTAAATAACAGGCTCATCCTTACAAATAAAAAATAGATTGGCATACGGCACATGGTGAAGTTTTGCCATGTGCCGTTATATTTTTATCAGGCTCATAATCCCCGAAACGGCAATTTGTAATCCCACGCAAAAAATAAGAAAGGCGCTGATACGGTTTACAATGACCTCGCCGCTTGAGCCCAGATAATTGATGATTCTTTTGGTATTGAGATAAAAAATATAGATCAGCATGCATATAAAAATGATAGCCAGCATTATGGCGATAGTGTTTTCTATATAATTGCTGAAATCTTTTCCCTCGCTTTGCGCGCTCAATGTAAATAAAACCGAGATGGTTCCGGCTCCAGTTGTTATTGGAAATGTGATGGGATAAAACAATTTATCATCAATCCCCTCATGTACCTTTAAATCTTTACCTGCCATCGGGCCATCGTCATCAGGTTTTTTATCCGTGGTTAATGATTCCCAACCTATTTTGCATATCATAATTCCCCCCGCTAGCTGCACAACAGGTATAGAAAGACCGAATACTTTAAGGATGTAATGCCCGGTGAATAACGCTATGGTGCAAACGCAAAAAGCATAAAAGGTAATTTTACGAACAGCACTCCTTTTTTCATTTTGATCAAGATGGCCAAAAAACGGGCTTACAATAAATGAGGAACCGATAGGATTTACTACTGGAAACAAGGCAATGATACCTATAAACAACAAATGGATAAAAGTATTATAATGGATGACCATGGGCTAAAAATAAGAATTTGATATGCTATGTTAAAATTTGATAATGGCAATTTGAAAGATAAACAGACATCGCCGCGAAATAACGGGTTAATAATAAATTATTTGATATTATTATTTACATTAGCATCCAATAAACCTAATTATCACCCTAACAGTATTTTAGCTTCACTTTGCCTGATTTTTCTAAACAAATCATATAGGTTCAAACTAAACATTTTATCATTATGGCAACTCCTCCTGATTTTGAAGTTTACGGCACCAATGATGCCGCCCCTTTTACGTTAAAAATCTTTCGCGGCGAAGGCATGTGCCTGCTGGGGATGGACTGGAAAAACGGGCAACCGCCCCTTGATTTTGTGGGCTTTGGCATTGAGTACATGGAACCCGGCGAAGCGCAATTTACGCCTATACCCAATCGCCTTTCATTTTTAAATGCTGCGGGTGCTGTAAATGCGGCTACTTTATCGTCGCTGCTCTCTCCTATTCAAAAATTCCGTTGGGTGCATTTTCCACAAAAACCGGGTCTTACCGGCGATTATACCTATCGTGTAACCCCGGTATTTATGGATGCAACCGGCGCTTTAAGCTACCAGGCTGCACAGGTAGCCGCCATACAATTGCAAAGTGATACCTATCCGGGTATATTGGCCGTAGCTTATACTCGAGGCTTTGTGATGTCGCAGGCCTTTGCCGATAAATTTGAGCCGGATAATACCGTTAATACCTTATTACCGGGCCCCAAACAAAACCCGCTCACCTTTACCTCTGCCAACCCGCAGCAGCCCGCCGCGCTCGATTGGATGGGCTTTGAGGCCCGGGCCAGGATACTTGATGCGCTAGATCAGGGTTATAACGATCCGTCGGCAAAAGTTTACGTTGCTGCATATGATTTGGATGAGCCGGAGGTTGTTGCTAAACTTCAAAAACTGGGCACGCGATTACAGATCATTATTGATAACTCCGGATCTCACGGAGTAGCCAATTCGCCTGAAGACGCCGCCGAAACGATGTTGGTTGCAACTGCCGGACGCGGTCAGGTACAACGTCAAAAAGTTGGCGGCCTGCAGCATAATAAATTCATTGCAGTTGATGGCAACAACACACAGATAGCTATTGGCGGTTCTACAAACTTTTCGTGGCGCGGCTTTTTTATTCAGAATAATAACGCCATGGTTGTTCATGGTGCTTACCCCGTAACTTTGTTTGTTGCCGCATTTAATAATTTGTGGAACAATCCGAATAAACCTGCCGGATTTGCGGCAACAGCATCCGCCCAATGGACCGACCTGAAATTGCCAGGCATTGAGGCTAAAATTGCCTTTTCGCCCCATAGTGCAACAAATGCTTGTTTGCAGGGAATAGCCGACGATATTAAAACCACCACTTCCAGCCTGCTGTTTTCACTGGCGTTTTTATATCAAACGGATGGAGTAATAAAAGATTCCATTACCGCAGTTACCGATGCTACAGGCATGTTTGTTTACGGCCTTTCGGATAAAGGTGTTAAAGGACTCGACTTGCAAGCGCCGGATGGCAACCCTCCTGTTGCCTTTCCAACCAACCTTGTTGGAAACGTGCCTGAGCCTTTTAAATCTGAATATTCGGGTGGCGCAGGTATACATTTACACCATAAATTTGTGGTGATTGATTTTGACAAACCTACTGCCAGAGTTTATATGGGGTCTTACAATTTTTCTACATCGGCTGATCGAAACAATGGAGAAAATTTGTGGCTCATTCAGGATCAAAGAGTAGCAGTTTCCTACATGATACAGGCGGTATCAATGTTTGATCATTATGAATGGCGGGATGCGGAATCAAAAGCACCGGCTGGTCAAACTTTATCACTTGCCACGCCTCCAAAAACAGCCACTGATCAGCCTTGGTGGATGGAAGACTATACCGTGCCCGAAAAAGCAAAAGACAGGCAGCTTTTTTCAAAATAAGAAACTTTTTTTAATAGCAGGGGCTAAATGCCCCTGTTATTTTTAGCTTGCTCCTGTAACTACATTATAAAATGGAAACCGGCAGCTTTCTGAACTGGCTTGGCGGCAGTCCGGTATGTTTTTTAAAAAAGATATTAAAATTAGATGCATGCTCAAAGCCGAGGCAATAGCCAACTTCGCCTATACCCCAATTGCTATGGCGTAATAAAGCTTTAGCCTCTTTAATTATTCGTTGTGCAATATGTTCGCTTGTCGTATTACCTGTTGTTTCCTTAAGAGCTCTGTTTAGGTGATTAGTATGGATAGCGAGTTGACAGGCAAATTCATTGGCATTTTTAAAATGAATGGTATGATGCAATGAAGGGATAGGAAACTGCCTCTCCAGCAGCTCCAAAAACAATTCACTGATGCGCGCAGATGACGTGCTCTCTTTGTGATGATTATCAACAGGCTCAATTTTAAGCGCCTCATGCATAATAATCTGCACATAACTGCGCAACAAATCATATTTATTGATATACGATGATTGTACTTCTTCATTCATCTGTTCAAAAAGACTCTTTAAAAAAACTATCGACTTCTCATCAGGCTGTAAAATATGGGTACCGCTAACCTTAAAAAGCGGAGACTCCGAAAGAGTTCCGCTTTTCATATTCTGGTTAACAAACTCTTCTGTAAACAAACAAGAGTAAGCCATATGGGTATCGGTTAACGGCTCCCATGAATAAGGGATCATAGGGTTAAAAAAGGCAATAATGTTATCTTTTATATGAAAGGTCTTATCAGCATATGATAAGATGCCATTGCCTTTTAGCACCAATGAGATCTTATAAAGGTCCCGCCGGTTGTGCGGTAAAAGCACAGCATCACAATAACCTTCTGATAGGTAAACATTAGATTTCCCGAATTCTGAATTATCATTTATCAAACGATGGTGGAAATCAGCTGCAGTTTCCTTAAATGCCATTGCATAAATTTATGAAATTCAAACCATATAATGTTAGTCACTATTTAGAAAAACCATCCGGTTGAAAATCCAAAGAAATAGAATTCATACAATATCTTTTGTAAGTTGGCGCCGGCCCGTCATCAAATATATGGCCCAGGTGCGATCCGCATCGGGCACAGATTACTTCTGTACGATCCATGCCGTAAGAACTATCTGAACGATATACCACGCTGTTTTTCCTTACAGGTTCAAAAAAACTAGGCCAGCCGCATGAGCTTGCAAACTTAGCATCCGACTTAAATAATACATTTCCGCAAACGGCACAATAATAAGTGCCTTTAGCATCTTTATTCCAGTATTGGCCGGTAAATGGCTTTTCTGTGGCCTGCTCCCTTGCTGTGGCATACAATGCAGATGGCAGAATTTTTTTCCACTCTTCATCGCTTACGTTTAACTTTTTGGTATCCGTATTAGAGTAATATGGATTGTTCTCGTGTCCTTTTGTTGTTTTAAGCTGCTGCGCAAAGACGCACGAAACAGACACGGATAAAATGGTGATTAATATGATGATTGATTTCATTTCTTTAGTTTGTCTTTAAATACTTTTCTGAATTTTTCTAACTCGGGCTGAATTACATACTTGCAATAAGGCTGATCGCCATTTAAGCTATAGTAATTTTGATGGTAGTTTTCTGCTTTGTAAAATATGGTATAAGGAACAACCTGGGTCACGATATCACTTTTATATACTTTTTCCTGATTTAGCTTATTGATATAATACTTTGCTTTTTCCTTTTGCTCGGCATTGTGATAAAAAATGGCCGAACGGTATTGTGTACCTACATCATTACCTTGCCTGTTTAATTGTGTAGGGTCATGAGCTACGAAAAAAGCTTCCAATAATTCGTCGTACGAAATTACAGCCGGATCATAAACAATATTACAAGCTTCGGCATGTCCGGTTGTTCCGGTGCAAACCTGTTCGTAGCTTGGATTAGCAACATGGCCGCCAGCAAAACCGGAGGTTACCTTTTCTACTCCGAGCAACTCTTTAAACTTAGCTTCTGTACACCAGAAGCAGCCGGTTGCAAAAGTGGCAGTATCAATTTTTTTTGTTTTTGGAGGATGAGTAATGTTTTTTGCGTGAGCCTGTACCGAAAAACTGACGATAAGCGCTGCTATTAAAAAGAAAATGGTTTTGTTCATATATATAATGTTAAACATGTTAATAAAAGCATACTGAGATAACTAACGTAAATTTGCCCTTTCAATTTATAAATACTGCTTATTGATTGCCAAAAGAGATCAGAAACAATAATTTGATTTGTAAATGACAAAGCATTTTAAAATCAAGGATGCATTTATATGAAGATGGTGCTATTTATTGCCTTAGTAGCTTGGACAGATAATTCCTTACGGTATTTAGAAAAAAAAATTTTATCCACATCAACTATTTTCTTTTTCCCTTTTGCAGATTTTTCTGAATGCTTAAAGTCACAAATCGGGTACCAGTCTTAAGGGAGATCAGCTGTTTTTTGCTTTATGAAATTTAATGTACTTTAATTACTTTTATTGCTGATCCTATCATTCAAAACCTAAAATAACGACATAATGCTGGTACAGGAAATAGCCCCATCAAGCGAAACCGGGAAATTAAATGTAAAACATCTTAAACGTTACTGGAATAAATCGCTGTTGAAGAGAGACGGAAAACTTTCGTCTGATTCTTTTCAGGATGAATGGAAAATGGATACTACGCTATTAACAGTAGTCGGACTTGGGCTTGAGCAAACTATTTTATACGTATATCGCAAAGTCCCTACATTTGATGAATTTGAAAACTGGATTTTAGAAACATCCGGGATGCCCGACGCAGAAAAGGTTGCACAGTTTAATAGCTTGTTTGATAATAGAAACGACTTAAATACCAGCCCTGTTCAAAGAGAATTGTTAACAGATGAAGATTTGGCATTTTGGAATAAAAATGGCTATTTAATTATAAAAAATGCGGTAAGTAAAGAATGCTGTGACCAGGCCATACAGGCATTGTGCGATTTCATAAAAATTGATCGTAATGATAAGGATACCTGGTACGCTCACCATAACGCCAGGCAAGGCATAATGGTTCAACTTTTTCAGCATCACTTACTTGAACAGAACCGCAAGGCTCCGAAAATTAAAAAGGCTTTCGAGGAACTTTGGAACCGGAGAGATCTTTGGGTAAATACAGACAGAGTAGGTTTTAATCCGCCGGAGACAGTACTTTACCGCTTTCAAGGGCCTTTTCTTCATTGGGATGTTAGTATTCATCCCCCGGTACCTTTCGGCACTCAGGGCATCCTGTATTTGTCTGATACAGCCGAAAATCAGGGGGCATTTACAGTTGTTCCGGGCTTTCAAAACAATCTTGAAGGATGGTTAGAAAGCCTGCCACCGAATACTGACCCTCGCAAAGAAGATTTATATGCGTTGGGCGCTAAACCGATTGCCGCAAATGCAGGCGATTTTATTATCTGGCACCACGCCCTTCCTCACGGCAGCAGTCCTAATACAGCCCTGTTGCCCCGTTTTGTTCAATATGTAAACTACGCTCCTTTTGACGAGAAGGAGAGTGAAATTTGGTTATAAAATCGTCTTCGGTTATTTAAATTTATTGATTGCAGAACGAAAAGATTTGCTTTATTTTTGTTGCGAAAACAAATTATAGGTTAATAGGTTTAAATACAGTTAAATATTTTAAGCCTTAAGTCATTTTACTGTGAGAAACGATTATATAGCTGAAAAAGAACGTAAAGGGAAGTCAACCAATCAAGGAATAGTTTTTTTGATTATATTTATTCTCTTGTTTTTGTTCGTTATTTTAAGAATAGCACTACGTTCGGGTTTGGACGACATCTTCTCCAGCTCAATGCCATCAGAAAGGGATGCTTTTACCGTTGCCAAGGACTACGTTAAACCTACAGTAAGCCCCTCAGATATTCAATTTACCGATGACGCTTTTTTATGTTACCAGCGACCCGATTCTGTTTTTATAATTAAGTCATCTTTTAGAGCAAATGCTGCCGCCAGTAAAAATAATTTTTCCATTACTTTGAAATTTCATGGCGGCGATAAACTCAATGACGCCAACTGGTCGGTTATTAGCCTTATTGAGGGCCAATAAAAAAAGCAGGCTTGAAAAATCAAACCTGCTTCAATCACTCTAAAACAATCACCTCTAAATTAGAAGTATTTTTAAACCTGCTATGAAAGCTATATTTTTAAATTCACCAATTTATTGAGCAAAGGTATTGATTGTAAGCTGGTTTTCAGCTAAATACATTTCTTTTTACTGAATAGTGACAGAAAGCAGTAAAATGCGCGAGAGGACTAATGAAGTAGTCCCTTTAAGAAGATATCGGCCAATAACAGCCGCTTTTTGTGAATTTCGTCGAGGTCTTCTTTACGATGAAACATCGTTTTTTTACTGGAAACGGAGCTAACCCTAACGCCATGCAATGCATCCAGCAACAGGCTGATAATTTCGGTAGGATTTTTAACCGGATTGATATTTCCTTTTTTAGTTTCTGTGTTGATGGCGGTTACCAATAAATCAATTTCTGATTGATGCACTTGCTCAACAATTTGCCAGATAGCATCGGGCAAGTTTTGTTCGTTAAGTCTGAAAAAATCAAAGAAGTTATAATTAGTTACTATAAAATCATGCTGTGTATTTATTTGAAATACAAAAGCTTCCTTTAAATTGGTAAACGTATTAACCCGTGACTGAAGGATCTTCAGGTAATCTCCAGCTACTTTTTGCATTACCGCAACATATAACTGACTTTTATCAGGGAAATAATAATAAAGCAACGCTTTTGACATAGACAGGTCGCCCGCTATCTCATTCATTGTTGTTTTCGAATAGCCGTAATGCAAAAAACGCTGATGGGCTGCATCCAGAATTTTTTCCCTTTTAATATCCTGCTGATCAGTAACGGTAATCATGGTAAACTAGTTATATAATATAATACCTGATAAAGTTAAAATAGGTTGTCTTTGGTTTGCTGACTTTTTTAACAAATCTATCAAAATTTACAAATATCTTTTTGTTTTAGCAACTAATAAAAAAAATAGCCGCTCCATAATTGGAACGGCCATTTTTTTATTTGTGTATATTAAACTTTTGTTTTAGTTAAACGGTAGCTGGTTCAAATTCTTCCTCTACTACCTTTTCCTTTTTTCCACCAAATCTGTTTTTCAGCCTTACCCTTATAATATACATACAAGGAACAAGTATCAATGTGATGATGGTAGCAAATCCTAAACCGAATATCATTGTCCATGATAAAGGCCCCCAGAAAGCTACGTTATCACCGCCAAAATAGATATGTGGTTTAAAATGAGTAAATAAACCTGCGAAGTCAATGTTAAAGCCCACTGCTAATGGTATCAAACCTAATATGGCAGCGCTGGCAGTTAACAATACAGGTGTCATACGGGTTCTGGCCGCTTCAACAACTGCATCGTGAAGGTTTAATCCTTGCTCCAACAGCATATCGGAGAATTCAACCAGCAAAATCCCGTTTCGGACGACGACGCCAGCCAGTGCGATAATACCTACACCCGACATTACCAGCGAGAAAGTCATATGGAAAATGCTCAAGCCAAGGAATACACCGATTATACTGAAGAAGATCTCGCTCAATATGATCAACGTTTTACCAATTGAGTTAAACAGGGCCATCAAAATAACTAAGATCATCCCGAATGAAATTAACAAAGCTTTACCAAGGAATGCACCTGTTTCAGCCTGATCTTCCTGTGAACCACCCATTTTGATCGATACATTTTCGGGCAGTTTAAAGTTTTGGAGGGCATTTGCAATCTGTGCATTTACATCCGCAGGAGTATTGGGTTTAATTACGTTTGAGCCCAAAGTAAGTACTCTTCTTTGTTGCTTGTGCTTAATATTATTATAGGTGTTAGTATAACGAATATCAGTAAAAGCAGAAATAGGTACTTGTCTTATTGCTCCGCCCGAAGCCAAATCACGGTAAGTGATCTTCAAGTTGCGTAACGCATCAACATTATTGCGTTGGTCTTCCTGAGCGCGCACGTCTATCTCGTAATTATCCTCAGTAGTATTCCTGAAATCAGAAGCCTTCCATCCATATATAGATGTTAAAAGAGCCTGATTAATCTGGCTCGTTGTAATGCCTTCCCTGTTTGCCCGCTCGCGGTCAACGTCAAAAATAATCTCAGGCTTATCACTTTGTACATCCGGAACAAGCTGTTCTATACCTGCTATGTTTTGTTGTTCCAGGAATTTTTTTAGCCGGCTTGCAGTATGTACCAAGGTATCCAGATTATCGCCGGCTATTTCTAAGCTCACGTCCTTCTGTACCGGCGGCCCGCTGGCCTCCTGCGTAACAGCAAGTTGCGCGCCCGGCACGCCCTGTACCGATTCTCTGATCCGTTTTAATATTGCTTTTGTGTCTTTGCCATTTCTTTTACCAAATTCAACAAAAGCCACGGTAATTTTACCTTTGTTATAATAGGTTCCCTGATCCTCGTCTGATGGGTCGGTTACACCAACGGATACGTTTGATATAATAGACGTAACGATATCCTTATCCGGTTCAACTACCTGTGCAACTCTTTTTTCCAATTTGGAAACCACTTGATTGGTATAAGCCTGATCGGTACCAACAGGCATAGTTACATACACATAAGCAAAGTTTGGATCAGCAGATGGGAATAGTTCCAGGTTAAGCTTACTTGCTATTGAAAATCCAATAGTTAAAAAGAAAAGTAATATGGTTCCTCCAAGTACCCACCATGGGCTATGTACTGCTTTTTCGAGTAAATTGGCGTACCAGGTTTGAAAACGCGGCCATGCTTTTTTCTGGAATCTGTCAATCACCTTTAACAGTACAAAATGATTGAAAAGGAATAAGAATATAATAAGCACCATAAAGTTACCGATACCAACACTGGCCATGCCACCTGCGGCAAGCAGGTAGAAAAATAAGGCTATGGCAGCAAGTATTCCTGTAGTGCGCGCAGTTTTATGATCGAAAGTTTGATGATCGTGTTCGCCTTCATGATGTGGCTTCATAAAATCAACCGCAAAAACCGGGTTCATAATATAAGCTACTACCAATGAAGCAAGTAAAGTAATAATCAGCGTAATTGGCAAAAAGAACATGAAACTACCAATTAAGCTATGCCAGAAAGCCAAAGGGATAAATGGTGCCAGGGTAGTCATTGTGCCCGAAAATACCGGCATAAATACCTCACCTGCTGCAATTTTTGCAGCCTTTTTTATAGGCACCGCACCGTTGTTAAAAATACGGTGTGTATTTTCAATTACCACAATGGCATCATCCACCACTATACCCAATGCCAACAGGAACGAGAACAATACAATCATGTTCAATGTAAATCCTATCCAGGGCATAATTAAAAAGGCTATAAAACAGGACAATGGTACCGAAAGCGCTACGAATATAGCATTGGTACTACCCATGAAAAACATTAATATAATAGTTACCAATATAAAACCGATAATAATGGTATTGATTAAATCATTTAATGTTGAACGTGTTTTATCTGATTGATCTCCTGTAACCGTTATACTTAACCCTTTTGGGAAAATTGTAGCTTGTTTTTGTTTAATGAGTGAGTATATCTCATCAGAAGCCTCGATCAGGTTCTCTCCCGCTCTTTTGCTTACATTAAGCGTAATTACATTTTTAAAATTGGGATCATTAGGTGTTTTTAAGCGCGCATAACTCTTTTGATCTTGAAAAGCGTCTTTGACCTGGGCAATATCACTTAAATAGATGGCCCGGCCCTGCGGATTTCTGATTACCATTGCGGCAACCTGCGCAGCACTTTTAAAATCCTCTTTAATATCTACAGCACGTTGCTCACCATCAGCGGTTATCGTACCGGCAGTTGAAAGTATATTTTCATTACCTATAGCCTGTATAATGTCGTTATAACTAACCTGAGCAGCAGTCATTTTATTGATATCAACATTGATCTGTATGTTAGGTTCCAGGGCTCCAACCTCATCAACTTTCGAAATCTGCTTCATACCTTCAATATCGTCTTTCAGGTTGTCTGCATACTCTTTTAGTTTTTTAAGATCATAATCACCTGAGATATTCACATACAGTATAGGCTGATCTGCAATATTGATATCAGAAATATCAGATTCTTTTAAGTTGTTATCATTTTGCGGAAGATCCTGTTTTGCTTTGTCAACTGCATCCTTAACGTCTGTTTTGGCATCCCGTATGTTTACATCAGTATTAAATTCCGCGGTAATTACAGAAACGTTTTGTTGCGTGTTTGAAGTAACTTTCTTTAAGCCCTTAAGGGATTTTAACTGCTTTTCAAGCTGGCGGGTTACTAATGTTTCAATATTTTGAGGCGATTGGCCTTGATAAATCGTCGTTACATAAATTTTCGGGATAGCAATATCCGGAAAATTTTCTTTGGGCAAACTGTAGTAGGACGAAAATCCCAATACTACAAGTAAGAACATTAGTACGTAAACCGCCCTTTTGTTATCGATGGCCCAACTTGAGGGCCCAAATTCTTTTTCCTGGTCTTTCATTTTAACTCAGTTTATATAATTAATTACCAGCTTGTAATATTCTTACCTTGTCGCCGTCGCTCAGTTCACTGGCGCCTTCGGTTATTACCTGGTCACCAGCTGCAAGGCCTGATTTTATTTCGGTTAAATTATTTGAGGTGGCGCCTTCTGTAATATTTTTACGTTTTGCAAAACCGTTAACGTTAACATAAACATAATCGCCTTCGTCTGATTTTTGAATACTGTTTAACGGAACCACAATAGCATTGTGTCTTGCATAGTTTGCAACCTTCACAACAGCAGTCATATTAGGGCGAAACTCTTTATTTTGAGGTAGTTGAACCTCAATGCCAAAGCTGCGCGAATTAGGGTCGATAACTTTAGCAGCAAAGGTAACCCTTGTTTTTAATGAATCGTCAACATCCGGGAAAACAATCAAAACGCTGTCACCCTGGTTAACACTGCCTGAATATGATTCCGGTACATCTGCTTTAACTTTTAAATAGTTGGCATTTACAATACGTATACCTGCCGACCCTGGCTGCGCTATCTGACCTAACTTAAGATCCATTTGGTCAACAGTACCATTTATTGGCGATACAATACGATAAAGATCAGCCTGCTGACGTAAAGAAGCAACTTGTTTTATAGAGCTTTGCAAAGCTGTTTGAGCCTGTAAAAATTGCACCTCGGTACCAATTTTCTGATCCCACAAGTTTTTCTGACGTTCAAATAACGTACGGTTTAAATTAACCTGCGTTTCTGCCTGCGCTATGTTTTGTACTAAAACACTATTATCTAATTGCACTAAAACCTGTCCTTTTGTAACCACTTGTCCTGGCTTCACATAAATGGCAGTGATAGAACCTGCAGACTGAGGGTAAGCAGTAACATTCTCTAATGCATCTACCCGGCCTTGTATCTGTACATAATTAGTAAAGTTGCTTGCTTTAATAGTAAAAGCACTTACATCGGTTGTTTTTACAGAGTCTTTTTTACCAACTTCTGCTTGTAATTTTGTGATTTGTGAATTGATATCTGCTTCCTGTTTTTTCAGATCAGCTAACTCCGCAGCTTTATCTTTAGGTTTACTGCAAGCCGCCAGTGTCAGTATTGCCGAAATGTATATTAGTTTTTTCATATCTTTTTTACTCTTTATATGCTGTTATTGTAAGGTTATAATTATTTAATGCGTCCGTATGCCTGGTCTAAATCAACTTTAGATACCAAGGCGTTATAAAGGCCCTGTATATACAAATTATCAGCCTCACGTACGGAAGTTTGTGCTTGTGTAACCTCTATACTTGAACCAACACCCTGTTCGTATTTGATTTTTGATACGCGCAGAATTTCGTTTGCTAAAGCCATATTCTTTTTTTGGTCATTAAGCGTTTGTAAACCATTTACGTACGATGTTCTGGCCTGGCTGATCTGTAGGTTGATATTGTTTTTCATATCATACAAATCATTTTCAGATTTTAACACCGTGATTTGTGATTGCTTTAACTGATTGCTATGCTGAAACCCAGTAAAAATGGGCACAGTTAACGAAAGCCCAACGTAGCTGGAAGGAAAATTAGTGCCATACAAGCTTCCGAAATTATTATTTTGATAAGAAGGCGAATAATTTGCATTTGCAGTTAATTTGGGTAGAAATTGGCCTTTTTTCAGTTTTACATCATATTCGTTCAATTTCTTTTGTGTTTCCAATAAGCCATATTCAATACGCTGATGATAAACAGTTGTATCATTTGCTGCTTCAGCACCGGTTGCATCTAGTTGAACATCTTCTAACTTATCCCTGAGGGTTAATTGCCTGTCAATCGGCATACCCATCTGAAATTTTAATAACTGATAATCGAACGCTAGTGTACGGATAGTGTTTTCTTTACTGGTAATTAATGAGTTATATTGATATACAATACGGTCAACATCTATTTTCTCAACCACCCCTTGTTTGTTACGGGCAATAGTTTCATCCATTTGTTGTTTTATTTCATCAATATTGGCCTGTGTTAATTTTAAATCTTCAATACCAACTAATACCAGATAGTATGCCTTAGTAACGCCTACGCTTGCTGCAATTTTTGACCGGGTATAACTACGATCGTACAATTGCTGATATGTTTTGCGCCCTTGCAATCCAACTATATAACTTGGGTCAAATAAGATCTGGCTGGCAGTTACCGATAGTGTTGATTGATAGGTGACACCAAATTTTAATTTTACGTTACCTTGCTGCCCTATAAATGACCCCGGAATTAAGGTGGTTGGTATTATAAGGTAATCAAAAAAGTTAGCCGAACCGTTCACCTGTGGTAAACCCTGGCCAATAATTTCTTTTACATGGTATTCGGCACTTTTAACATCAAGGTTTGCGTTAACAACGTCGTGTTGGTGATTATAGGCGTAGTTCACGCAATCGGCCACCGTAAAGTTGTAGGTGCCGGTATCCTGAACCGCTTGTTGTGCACGGCTTTTTAGGGCCATTGTACACAATATGGAAACTATTAGTAATTTATATTTCATTTTTATTGGTTGTGTTTTTTGTTATATCGATTTAAAAGCTTTGAATTGGACATCACTATCAAAATAATGTATTGTAAATGACAGCCCTATGTCAACAGTTTATTCGTCATTAATATTTTTATATTGATTGAGTAGTTTATATCCCTTTAAGGTACAAATGCCATAATTAAAATGTTCGTTAAACTGCTGCTGCACTGTCCATGTATTAAATTCGGCAACTGGAAAAACGTTCGAATTAAATCCAAGTTCCACCAGGTTCATACGCATCCGGGCAATTATTTTAACATCAATATCGGGCCTGATATAACCCTGCTTAATTCCTTTAGTTAAAAGTTCCTCCATTGTATGGATCATTACCCCTGATTTAAAGTTTTGGAACTGTTTCCATGCATCAGGGTGATATTTTTGCATATCATGAATAACAATCGGATTTATTCTTGAAAAAATTTCTTCCGAACATTTCATCATATTAATCATTTCCTCAATTACATTTCCCGATCTGCTGATAATTTCAGCCATCTGATCCTCATCTTCTTTTAGCTTTTTCTTTGTTAAAGCTATCACCAGTTCGTTCTTATCCTTAAAAAACTGATAGATGGTTTTTTTTGACATACCCAAATGTCTGGCTATATCATCCATCGTAACGCTTTTGATCCCTGCCGTTAAAAACAGCTCTTCTCCGCCTTGAATTATTCTTTCTATTTGAACCATTGACTTAATTGGTCAAAACTATGGAAACATTTTTAGATTTCAAAGTTTCCATTTAAAAAAAACAATTCACACCAAAATTATTTCAAAAGCATTATAATTTTGGTGTGTAATAACGCCATTGTCAGGGGTATTTTGCGCCAGCGCACTCATTTTAAAGCAGTTTGTACTTATGCTTCTCAAAACTTCCGCTTAATTGTTAACTTTGCGAAAATTCAGAAACATAATGACTTTAACACCTCTTTCAGCAATATCACCTATTGATGGCCGCTACCGCAATACAACAGCGGAACTTGGCCTGTACTTTTCAGAATTCGCTTTGATAAAGTACCGGGTATTTGTCGAAATAGAATATTTTATCGCTTTATGCGAGCATCCATTACCACAACTACAAAGCTTTGATAAAAATGTAGCGGAAAAGTTACGTGATATTTATAAAAATTTTAGCGAAGCAGATGCAGAAAGCATCAAGCTTATAGAAAAAACTACTAACCATGATGTTAAGGCGGTTGAGTATTTTATTAAAAAGGAGTTTGATAAATTAGGACTTGATCAGTACAAGGAATTTATCCATTTTGGTTTAACATCGCAGGATATCAATAATACTGCCATACCTTACACCGTTAAACTGGCATTAACCAATACCTATTATCCGGCCATAAATGAGTTGATTGCTATATTAAAGAAATACGCTGCTGATTGGGAAAATGTGTCGATGCTGGCTCATACGCATGGTCAGCCGGCTTCCCCAAGCAGATTGGGAAAAGAGATCCAGGTTTTCATTGAACGTTTGGAAAATCAGTTGAACTTGTTGAAGCCTATACCCTATTCGGCTAAATTTGGCGGGGCTACAGGTAACTTTAATGCGCACAATATTGGTTATCCCGAAATTGACTGGAAAGCATTCGGTAATAATTTTGTAAATAATATTTTGGGCTTAAACAGGTCGCAGTTTACAACGCAGATTGAGCATTATGACAATTTCGCTGCTCAATGCGATGCCTTGAAAAGGATTAATAACATATTGATTGACCTTAACCGGGATATGTGGGCCTATATATCCATGAATTATTTTAAACAAAAAATAAAAGAGGGAGAAATAGGGTCATCGGCTATGCCACACAAAGTTAACCCTATCGACTTTGAAAACTCCGAAGGAAACCTGGGTATTGCCAACGCGTTGTTTGAACACTTTGCCGCCAAACTACCTATTTCAAGGCTGCAGCGCGATTTAACCGACTCTACCGTTTTACGTAACGTTGGTGTACCGGTTGCACACACACTTATCGCTATTAAATCGACAATTAAAGGATTAAATAAGTTATTATTGAACAAGGATGCATTAAATGCCGATCTGGAAGCTAATTGGGCTGTAGTTGCCGAGGCTATTCAAACTATATTGCGCCGGGAGGGTTATCCCAATCCATATGAAGCGCTAAAAGAGCTTACCCGTACCAATCAGCAAGTTAATGCGCAAACTATTGCTGATTTTGTTGACGGACTTAATGTAAGCAATGGGATTAAAGATGAAATTAAAAGGATTACGCCTGCAAATTATACCGGTATTTAATTGCAGATATTTAATAAAGTCACCTACGCGTCATAACAATATAATAAGGGTACAATAATCAAAAAGCTACCTAAATTTGTGATCGAATATTAATTCAAAAATAAGATGAACATCAACGTATATACAGAATCGACTCCTAACCCGGCAACAATGAAGTTCATTGTGAACAAGCTGCTGATTAACGGAAGCGTGGATTTTGCTACCAGGGAAAGTGCAGAAAAATCGCCTTTTGCTAAAGAGCTATTCAAGTTTTCATTTGTCAACGGCGTTTTTTTTGCAAGCAACTTTGTAACCGTTACCAAGTTTGATGGTGATAGCTGGGATGATATCCTGCCTATATTAAAGGAGTTTGTTAAGGGTGCGGTTGAATCAGAGCTGAAAATACAAGAGGAAGAGCAGGCTGAAGCCGGTAATTTTGAAGGTTCGGATACTGAAGTTAAAATTCAGCAGATATTACACGATTATGTACGCCCTGCTGTTGAACAGGATGGCGGCGCAATTACCTATAAATCATTTGACGAAGGAATTGTTACAGTTGAGTTACGCGGTTCATGCAGCGGATGCCCATCATCAACAGTTACACTTAAAGCCGGAATTGAAAACCTGTTAAAACGTATGGTGCCCGAAGTTACCGAGGTGGTATCTGAGGCATTATAATAATATTAACACTAATTAGGTCGAATTTTTTCGAATTTCACGAATATCATTTCAGATACGGTTCGTGAAATTCGAGCAAATTCGATTTTTTTATTCGTGTTTATTTAGAAATATTTTTGAATAGCATCTAGCATTTCCTGAGTGATTTTGCCGTTGGTGGCTAATAGCTCGCGAGTGTTAAGGCATTCGTTACCGCCTTTAAAATTAACCGCATCCCCTCCTGCCTGTCTTAATATAACAATGCCACCAGCTACATCCCAGGGATTTAAATTGTATTCATAGTAGCCATCAAAGCGTCCGCAGGCTGTATAAACCAAATCTACCGCCGCCGATCCTAAACGGCGTAAGCCATGGCAGCTTTTCATCAACTCTGTAAATAGAGCAATATAAGCTGGTTGCTTCTCAAAGTCATAATAAGGGAAACCCGTAGCCAACAAACTTTGATTGATAGTTTTATTATCGCTAACTTTTATCTGGTTGCCGTTCATATAAGCAACTGATCCCTGCCAGGCATAGAAACACTCATCCTGATTAACTTCGTATACCACACCTAATACAAGCTCATCGTCTTCTTGCAATGCAATACTTACCGAATAAACAGGCAAACCGTGTATAAAATTAGTTGTGCCGTCCAATGGATCGATTATCCAATTATATTTTTCGCCTTTTTTGTTTATAGTCTTTTCCTCGGTTAAGAAGCCTGCTTCGGGTAAAACTTTCTCCAGGGCAGCAACAATAATTTGTTCAGCCGTTTTGTCGACATATGATACCAGGTCATTCAGACCTTTAATTTCAATCTTATCTGCGCTAAATGTTTTTCGTTGTTCGCGTATAAACGCCCCAGCATGTTTAGCAATTTCAACTACCTTGCTGGTTATTTGTTCCAGTTGCATGGTTTCTTAATGATAAACTAAATGAAAAAAACTTATGTACAAAATAGCTTGCAAAAAATAAGCTTAAGGCAGCAATTGGCCTGGCTACGGGCGGATATATGTGTACATACTGAATAAAAAACTTTAACACTGCCAGATTTGCAAAGAAACCGATTATAGCTACTGATATAAATCTGAAAAATTGACTAACTGGCGATAATTTTGATTCTGAAAATACAAAATACCGGGTGACTAAAAAATTAACCACCACTCCCATAAAAAACGAAAGCGCCAATGAAAGCGTGGAGTTTCGTACCGTAAGCGAAAATACCTGATATGTTTTTTCGGTAAGCAAATTATGATAAAATAAGTAATAGGCAGATACATCCACCAAAAAACCTAGCCCTGCCGAAAGTACAAACCTGATAACCTGGTTTTTTAATAATTTTTGCCCCAGTGTTATATTAGTCATGCGTTGTTGAAGTCACTTTTTTATTTCGTCCATTATAAATTAAAATGGCCCCTCCAATTATCATTAAAAGTGAGATCATTTCGGCTTGTGTAAAACTGATGCCGGCAATATGGTACCTGGTATTTACGCGTATCAATTCAATAAAGAATCGTTCAACACCATTTAATATCATATAAATGCCAAACATTACTCCTGGCATTTTGATTTTGTTACGAATGCTCCATAAGAAAAAGAACAACAATATACAAACCACTGACTCGTAAAACGATGTGGGGAATACAGGAACGGGAAGCACATGGCAAAATTTAGTGGTACAAAGCGGAATGGAAATACCTTCGTCATTTACGTTGTGCGGAAAATTGAAAGCCCACATCCAATCAGGTGCCCAGCTTAGCCAATGTGGTTTAGGTGCCAGGTTGTTTATTCCCCAATCACCATCGCCTGACATTTGACAACCAATACGCCCTACGCCATAAGCCAGCATCATGCCGGGGCCACCAATATCAAGCATATCTAGGGGTTTAATACCATGTTTCCAGGCAATATATAATACAGCTGCGCCTCCACATATTAATCCGCCGTAAAAGGTAAGCCCGCTAAAGCCAATTAACATTCCCACCGGGTCTTTTAAAAAATCTCCCCAGTTTTCCAAAGCGTTAAAAATCTTGGCTCCGGCAAAACCACTCACTGCTGCCCAAAAAAGTATGCTACCCATTAATTCGCTCGGGTGAACATCTATTTCCTGCTGCTTCGGTTCAGGCAGTTGTTGCTTTTTATTTTCATAGTAAGCCCAATATGCAAAGCCTATTGCTCCTATTATTCCGCCCAGCCAATTTCCGCGGGTTGATAAAATAAAGTCTTGAGGGTTATCCAGCAGATCGTGATAATGTAAAATCGAATCAAGTACTTTAAATCCTAAAATAAATCCAAATACGGCATTGCCAATTAATTCGGTACTTGAAATTTTTGCCCCAATCGTTACCGTTTTTTTGAAAGAATGAATAATTCCCAGTTTTTCTTTGCGGTTAAACTCCTGTACAAAAGCCCAGTATCCGGCAATGAATGCAATGGCAACAAAAAACCCAAATGTTTGTATAGGCAGAGGAATTAAAATACCAGTAAGATATTGAATAAGCGAGGATAGGGTTGGAAACATTGATTAAAAATTTGAGGCCAATATAGCGTTTAATGAGCTAATATTTCTTCGCTTTCTGTAACTTCAACATCACCATCGGGTGAAATTTGTGTTAAATAGACTGCTTTTAATTCGTTCACTAAAACAGGGTCATATTTAGTTTTCACCTTTACATAATTACGGGTAAAGCCATGCATAAAGCCATCTTTAATATCGCCCTCAAACAGCACTTCTTCAGTTTTGTTTAGGTTGCTTTCGTAAAAGACTCTTCTTTTTTTATCCGATAATATGTGCAACATTTTACTCCTGTCGGCTCTCGTAGAGCCCGGTACAACACCCGGCATTTCGCTGGCTGGAGTGTTTTCCCTTTCAGAATAGGTAAATACATGCAGGTAAGAAACATTCAGCTCGTTTAAGAAATTATAAGTATCGATAAAATCTTCCCGCGTTTCACCGGGAAAGCCTACAATTACGTCAACTCCAATGCAACAATCAGGCATTAACTGTTTGATTTTATTTACCCTATTGATGTATAATTCGCGTTTATACCTACGGCGCATCAGCCCCAATATTTTATCAGAGCCGGATTGTAAAGGGATATGAAAATGTGGTACAAAGCGTTTTGATCGAGCAACAAATTCAATGATCTCATCAGTAAGCAAATTTGGCTCGATAGACGAAATGCGGAACCTGTTGATGCCTTCTACCTTATCCAATTCTTTTACCAAATCAAAGAATTTATCCTCGCGCTTACCTTCGCGAATGCCGAAATCACCTAGATTAACGCCTGTTAATACGATCTCTTTAACACCAGAGGCTGCTATTTCCTTGGCGCGTTCAATCACATTCTCAATAGTATCGCTGCGGCTATTTCCACGCGCTAAAGGAATAGTACAAAAAGTGCATGAATAATCACAACCGTCCTGAACCTTTAAAAAAGTGCGGGTACGATCACCAAATGACCATGCAGAAACAAATTGATTTGCTTCTGAGACAGGCTGATTGTAAACTATCGCTTTGGGGTTTTTGGTAAGGTCGGTGATGTAATCAACTATCTGGAATTTTTCGGCTGCTCCTAAAACCATATCCACGCCGGGTATTTCGGCAATTTCCTTTGGTTTTAATTGAGCATAGCAGCCAACGATGGTAACATAAGCATTCGGAGATATTTTTAATGCTTCGCTAACAACTTTCCTGCATTTTTTGTCCGCATTTTCAGTAACTGAACAAGTGTTAATTACAAATACGTCGGGTGTGTTGGTGAAATCAACGGTATCATAACCGGCGTTATTGAACAGGCGCCCAATAGATGACGTCTCTGAATAATTCAGTTTACAGCCCAGTGTATAAAATGCTACTTTCTTGTTCATTTAATTTGCAAAGATATTAGAATTTTACAACTTGTAAATTCTAATATCTTTAAACAATTGTAGCTTGACTTTTAAATTACATAACCGGCTGACCAGAATTTGCTACTAAAGAGCCTTCAATGGCATTATTAATATGTTTTTTAAAATCATAAGGCTTCGCTATTTTGGTAAATACTTCAGTAACCCCGCCGCTTGTAATTTTGATGACGCCAAAATTAAATATGCGCCCCATAATGCCCTGGCTTACTGTTAGCCCCTCCGCCCGGTTTAATTGTACTTCTATAAGTTTCCTTTTTAATACGCCGGTTTTTAAAATAACCCTTTTATTGGTAACCACAAATTCAGCGGACCTGGCAACCAATATCGAGTTAATTAATATAATAATACCTACGAATACCAGCAAGCCGACAATGGTATTGGTAGATTCGTTGGTACTGCTGTCCGAAGAAGCAGCGATAATAAGACCAAGGGCTGTTAGCACTATACCTTTTAAATAGATATACCAGTGTTTGCCTGTTGAATAAACAATTTTTTCATTTGCGGATAGATTTTTTTGAACAAAGCTCATTTTAATAAGATTTAAGTGTTTAATATTTTGCTAAAAATAATAGTATTTTCTAATTATTCAAAAGAAATATTATTATTTTTTACTAACAAAATTATCATTGATCATTCCACCTAAAGCTTTCATTTTCCAGTCCAATCAAATCAATTATCCGGTTAACAACGGTCATGGCAAGTTCTTCTATGTTTTGGGGTTTGCTATAAAACGAAGGAATAGCCGGACAGATAATACCGCCCGCTTCTGTTACCGTTTGCATATTGCGGATGTGAATTAAATTGAAAGGCATATCCCTGGCGACCAGTATTAATTTGCGTCGTTCCTTTAAAATAACGTCTGCAGCGCGTGTAATCAGATCATCGGATATCCCGTTTGCAATACGCCCTAAGGCCCCCATTGAACATGGAACGATGATCATTGTATCGAATTTTGCCGACCCTGACGCGAAGGGCGCCATGAAGTCTTTTTTGCTGTATGTTGTATAAGGATGGTTGTTATAATTCTCATTTTCCAGTTCAAACTTCCAAACTTCTTTGGCATTATCAGACATTACAACAGCAACCTCAGCTATTTGATCATTCAGCTGTTGTAACTTTTGTAATAATAGCTGGGCATAAATTGAACCGCTGGCACCGGTAATGGCTACTACAATCTTTTTCTTCATATATCTCAATAATTAGCCTGTCAGTAAAATTTTCGGCATAAAAAAAGGGTCGAATAACAAGTACTCGACCCTACATCTACCTATGAAAAACATGCCCTTTAGGAGGGCGGTACAAATGTACAAACAGTTTTTTAATTTTTAAACAATTTCTTAAAATAAATTTAACCTGCGTTACTAAAGTTTTTTTCTATAAGAGTTTGAATAATACCGTCAACCAATCCTGCTGTCGGGACATAAATATTTTTGATATTAGCACACTTCATTACAGTCATATACACCTCGCAAGCCGGAATAATAACATCAGCACGATCCTGGTTTAAGCCGAGCACGTTGATCCTGTCCTTCAATGAAAAAGAACTTAAGTAAACATACAGGGATTTAAGTTTGGCGAAAGATAGCGGTGCTTTATCTTTTTCTTCTGATAATTTGTACAGTTTGTTAATATTACCTCCGGTTCCAATACCCGATATTAATTTAAACTGACGGGTGTTTTCGCGGATAAAATCTTTCATCTCGTTCCAGGTTTCTTCAGAGTCCTGGTTATCCAGCATTCGTATGGTGCCGATGTTAAATGATTTTGATGCCCATAATTCACCGGCCGAAAATAAAGATAACTCAGTGCTACCGCCACCTACATCTATATAAAGGTAGTTTTTGCTTTTATCAATATTTTGCTCAATATGGCTGGCATAAATAATTCCGGCCTCTTTTTGACCCTCAATAATTTCAATATCAAGGTTGGTTGAGTCCTTTATCAGTTTTACTACCTCGCTGCCATTTTTTGCTTCGCGCATAGCCGATGTAGCAAAAGCCAGGTAATCTGTAACTTTATAAACATCCATCAGGTTACTGAATGCCTGCATTGTTTTTAAAATCTCAGCTGTTTTTCTTTCAGAAAGGTGATGATCCAAAAATGCATCATCGCCCAGTCTCAATGGTACTCTGATGAGCGTGTTTTTTTTAAACGAAACTGATCCTTTATTTTCAATTATGTCGGCTATAAGTAATCTTACTGCATTTGAACCTATATCAATGGCGGCGTATCTCAATTTATTTTGTTTTTATATTTCAGGTAATTATAAATGTCAACCTGCGCCCTGTGAGGCACCGCTGAATTAGTTTTGTGGTATTTGTTGGTATTGTGACTGTTGATTTCGCGCGATTTGGTGTTATCCTCCAATTGCAGATCAATTATCTCCCTAATTTCTTTTTTTAATTGTTCGTCATAAATTGGAAAACCAACCTCTACCCTGGTATCAATATTGCGGGTCATGAAATCGGCAGAGGTTAAATAAATCAACTCATCGCCCCCATTACAATAAATATGCACGCGCGAATGCTCCAGGTATTTGTCAATAATGCTTAAAACTTCAATATTTTCGCTATAGCCCTTCATGCCGGCTATCAGGCAGCACATTCCTCTTATAATCATTTTAATTTTGACACCTGCATTGCTGGCCTGGTATAGCTTGGCTATCATTTGCTCATCAGCAAGGCTGTTCATTTTTAAAATCATGTAGGCTTTTTTCCCAGCTTTAGCATTTTTGATTTCGTTATCAATCAGCTTATACATCGCCGGACGAGAGTCAATTGGCGATACGATAAGGCTTTTGAGGCCTTTTGGTAATATATTTTTATTTAAAGCCTTGAAAATATTAACCAAATCAGCTGTTATTCTTTTATCGGCGGTAAGCAAGGTGTGATCAGCGTACAGTTGTGCAGTTTTTTCGTTAAAGTTACCAGTTGATAAACAGGCATAATACTCTGTTTTACCTTTATCAAGCCGGGATACCAAACAAATTTTGGAGTGAACTTTATAGTTTTCAATACCATATAAAACGGAAACACCTTCTTCTTCCAGCCTTCTGCTCCACCCTATGTTGTTTTGCTCATCAAACCTGGCTCTTAACTCAACAAGGCAGGTTACGCTTTTACCGTTCTTGGCAGCATTCATTAAAGCATGCATTACCCTTGAGTTTTCGGCCAAACGATAAACCGCAATACTAATTTCTTTTACTTTTGGATCGATAGCAGCTTCACGCAAAAAGTGAATTACATAATCATAAGATTGATATGGCGTGCTGATAAGGTAATCTTTTTTAGCGATCATCCCCATCAAACTTTTTCCAAATGACAAACCCTCTACCGGCAATGGAATATTCTTTTCATATTCCAGTTCATGCCTGCCAACGTTAGGGAAAGCGATGAAGTTTTTGAAATTATGATAGCGGTTACCCGGTATCAGGCTTTCGCCATGTAAACCCATTTTAGTAACCAGGTACTTCAGCATATCCAACGGCATCTCCGAATCATACAGCAGCCGCATGGGTTTACCCTTTTTGCGTTTTTGAAGACTTTTAGATAAAGCATCGATGAATTTTTCACTTACCTCTTTATCCAGATCTAGTTCCGCATCGCGGGTTAGCTGGATAGAGTACGCTTCAACGGTATCATGCTCAAATATGAAAAATATATCTTCCAGACTATAGCGTATAATATCATCCAGCAGGATGATAAATTTAAGGTTATTAGTTTCGGGTAAAACGACAAACCTTGAAAGCGTATCCGGGAATTCGATCAATGCCAGGCGTGATTTTTTGCCTTGGGTAAGCTTTACAAAAAAATATATCGCCCGATCCCGCAGTTCAGGCAGTGGTAAACTTTCGTCGAGCATTATAGGTACCAGCGTTGCGAGTAGTTTTTCTCTGAAATAATGTTTAACAAACTCTCCCCTGCTTACATTTAGCTGCGTGTCATTAAGGATAAAGATCTTTTCTTCGGCCAGTTGTTTTACAATAATGTTTTCGTACAGGTTGTTGAATTTGCGCTCCTGTCTTACAACAATATTTTTAATCTGGTTAAGAATCTTTTTGGGATTATAACCCAGAATCTCTTTTGCCTTTAGATTCAGGTTAGAAAGGCGACTCAGGGTCGCTACTCTCACCCTATAAAACTCATCCAGATTAGATGAAAATATGGCTAAAAATTTAATCCTGTCAATTAATGGTACAGTTGGATCTGCAGCCTCCTGCAAAACCCTGTCATTGAAATACAACCAGCTTATTTCGCGGTTTATGATAGGTATGTGTTTATTCTCCATATAAAGGGCAGGCTTTTCAGCCATGTTTACAAATCTGCTTATTTAATTGTTAATTTAATATTAACTCATTGGTATGTAAATGTGTTTTTATTGTTAGGTTAATGTACCGAGTAGGCGTCACAAATTGCTTCATTAAGTTAATTTTGAGGCGAATAACAAAAGACGACCTGATATAGACCCATCATTTACCTTTTTGCTAATTTATAAATTCCTTAAATTAGGATTACCACAAATACTATCATTAATTTTGTGGCTCTTAAAAATAACATTATGCCAACATTTGATATTGTAAGTAAGATTGACGGCCAGACGCTTGATAATGCTATTAATACAGCAAAAAAAGAAATATTAAACAGGTACGATTTTAATGGTACTAAAGGTACCATAGACCTGGATAAGAAAACCAATACCTTAACCATAGTTATTGAAGATGAAATGCGACTTAAAGCCATTCAGGATGCGATAATTGGCCGGATGGTTAAACAAAGCCTCGATCCTAATGCACTTGACTTTGGAAAGGAAGAATATGCATCAGGCAATATGATCCGCAAGGAGATAAAAATTAAAGAAGGAATAGACAAAGAAGCTGCAAAGAAAATTGTTAAGAAAATTAAAGATAGCGGCCTAAAAGTACAGGCTTCTATTATGGACGATCAGGTGCGTGTTCAAGGTAAAAAGATAGATGACCTACAGGCTGTGATCAGCCTCTGCAGAGCCGATAATTTTGGACAGCCTTTGCAGTATATTAATATGAGAGACTAGACTAAGATTTTCAGGATTGTAGCATAGCTACATAAAATGTCTGAATCATGATTTTTAAGATTTAAATACCATCAGGATTTAACAGACAAAATCTTATAATCCACAAAATCCTAAGAATCTTAGTCCAAAAAAGAAAAGCCGCCTCTCGCGAAGCGGCCTTTCTAAACTAAACCAACTTATTATGAAAACACTCTTCTTTATTATTTCGGATTCGGGTGTGTCCGCAATCAAAAACACCTAATAAACCTCACCTCGCGGACTTTCCGATTTCCCGTATTTTTAATTTAAATTACTTTACAGCAATTTCTCTGGTCTGAATTTTTGCTTCTTCTTTTTTGGCAACATTCAATTTTAAGATACCGTCGGCATATTCTGCTTCAATTTTGGCAGCATCTGCAACTTCCGGTAAAGTGAATGATCTGGTGAATGAATTGTAACTGTATTCGCGTTTGCTGAATTTCTTACCTTCTTCAACGTTTTCAACTTTCTTATCAGCAGATACAGTTAGTATGTTTTTGTCAAGATTGATCTTGAAATCTTCTTTCTTTAAGCCTGGTACAGCTAATTCGATATGGAACTGGTTTTCAGTTTCTGAAATATTAACTGCCGGAACACGGCTTGCTAATTTATCGCCTAAAAACGAGTCGTTTAATATTGAATCAAATACGTCGCTAAAGAAAGGGTTAACAGCGTGATTTTTTTGTCCGTTTGCAAATTTTACTAAAGTCATTTTTATATCCTCCTAAGATTCTTTTATTTATCTTCGCAGAGGATTGATCAACTGTTATACCAACGGTTAAAATTCATATTTTAACAGACATTTTGTCTGTTTGTTTTATTTATTACAGACAAAATGTCTTGATATGGCTGAAAAACTAGCAGAATATAAATACAAAACCCCCATAACCGTCCGCTTTTCAGATATTGATGCCGTTGGACACGTTAACAATGCGGTATATTTAACCTACTTTGAAGAAGCACGTTTAAGTTATTGGCGCGAAATTATTCAATGGAATAGGACAGAAAATGGCGTTATTGTCGGTCGGTCGGAGGTTAATTATTTAAAACCCATAATGCTTCATGATGAAATTGCCTGCTATGTGCGCACTACCCGTATAGGTAACAGCAGTTTTGATATCATGCATGTATTGGTTAAAGTAACCGAACACGGCGAGGAGATTTGCACTACGGGGAAAACCGTGTGCATTAGTTATGATTATAATCAGTGCAAATCAGTCTCCATCCCATCAAAAGAAAGAGGCCGGATGATAGAATATGACGAACCGGGATTAATTTTAAATACTAACTGATCAGTTAGTATTTAAAATATTTTACCCGGATTTAGTATCCCATTTTTATCAAAAGCTTTTTTTATTCCGCGCCAAAGTTCAAAGTGTACTTCTGAATATTTTAGCGGCATAAATTGCTTTTGTACCAGGCCAATGCCATGTTCGCCAGACAAAGTACCGCCCAATGAAACCGTTAATTCGAAAATCTCGCGGATACCATCTTTTAAACGGTTATTCCAGTCATTATCGCTCATTTGGCCTTTTATAATATTTACATGCAGGTTGCCATCGCCGGCGTGGCCATAACATACAGACTCGAAGCCATATTTGCTGCCGGTTTCTTTTATCCCCTTTATTAATTGCGGAAGACTGGCCCGGGGAACTACTGTATCTTCCTCTTTATAAACCGAATTTGATTTTACAGATACCGCCATTGTTCTGCGTAAACGCCACAATTCTTCTTTTTGTGCCGATGTATCTGCAAATAATACTTCCTTACAGTCGAATGCTTCTAAAACACCGTTAATCTTTTCGCAATCATCAAAAATTACATCCTGGTTAATGCCGTCAACCTCAATCAATAGAAACGCTTCTATACCTTCTTTTAGTTCAAAAGCTATTCCGTCGTGCTGAACTACCCATTCCACTCCCCGCCTCTCCATAAACTCTAATGCTGATGGTACAATCCCGGCCCTGAATATAGCCGAAACAGCCTTGCAGGCTGCTTCATTTGTGCCAAAAGATGCAAGTAAAAGAGCATCTAATGTAGGTCGCGGAATAAGTTTTACCACTATTTTAGTAATGATGCCCAAAGTACCTTCGGAACCGATCATTAATTGCGTTAAATTATATCCTGATGCATATTTCAGCGTATTTGCTCCAGTCCATATAACATCACCTGATGGCAATACCACCTCCAGATTAAGAATATATTCCCGAATGGTGCCATATTTAACCACCCTTGGGCCGCCTGAACCGTGAGACACATTTCCGCCTATAAAACAGCTGCCTTTGCTCGCCGGATCAACCGGATATAACAGACCTTTTTCAGCAACAGCATCAATAAATTCTTCAGTAATTACACCCGGCTCAACCGTTGCCTGTAGGTTTTGTTCGTCAATGGCTAGTATCTGGTTAAAGCGCTCCATCGCTATCATTAATCCACCCATAACCGGTAATGAGCCGCCACTTAATCCTGTACCTGCCCCCCTGGGTGTTACCGGTATTAAATTGTCATTGCACAGTTTCATCAGTGCAGCAACTTCCTGTACAGTTTTGGGTTTGGCAACAACTTCCGGGTAATAATGCAGATCCTCGGTTTCATCATGACTATATTTTTCTAAATCATCATGCTGGGTTATAACCGCCTCATGACCAACTATTAATTTTATAGCCTCCAGAATTGGACTGTTTATTTTATTGTAGGACATCATAAATGCTGATTAAACAAAACTATATCGAAATAACAATACTTGAATATTCTACCTTACCATTAAGGGGTGGGTTTAGTTTCTTTATCGAGATAGTCACTTTGCTAACAAAGCTATATTGTTCTTTAATATCATCGGCCATAGACTGGGCTACAGTTTCAATTAACTTCCGCGTATGAGCCATTTGGTTTACAACTATGCCATATACCTTTTCATAATCTACTGTATTTGCAATTTTATCGTCTTTTAAATCGCTTAGTGGTTTAAAACTAACCTCGGCATCAACAATAAATTTGGTTCCCAGCTTTTGTTCTTCAGGGTAAAAACCGTGATAGGCAAAAAACTCGGCCCCATGTATGGAAATAGTAATCATGATTCAAAAGTAGTTTTTTTTGGCATTGCGGAGCAATAGACAATACAATAACATTAACCAAAAACATATTTACAATCCGCAATGAAAACCTAACTAATAAATAATAAATTGCTTTAAAATTAGCTATGAAGTTTATTCATACCTTCTGGACCGGACCGTCACAAACCGATAAGCACGATTTAATGAGCATGAAAGCTGGCTGGTTGTCATGCGAATACCATTGGATGAGCTGGGCCTTAAGCTGTTTGCAAGCGAAAAAAATATTCGGATCAATAACGCTTGTGACCGATTTAAAAGGTAAAGAAATACTAATAGATAAGCTAAAATTGCCCTATGACGAGGTAAGTACAGCGTTAGAATTCAGGTTGGACGATTATCCGCCACAATTATGGGCACTGGCTAAAATTTATACCTACAGCATTCAGAAAGAACCATTTTTGCATTTAGATGGAGACGTGTTTTTCTGGAAAAAGCCCGGCGCCGAATTATTATCATCTCCGCTTATTGCTCAAAATCTGGATGTAAATCTTGAAATTTATCGCGTTGCCCTAAATGAAATAAATGAACAGTTTGCCTGTGTTCCATCATTATTTTTAAAAGATAAATATGAGCACGCCGATTTATATGCCAGTAACGCAGGTCTATTGGGCGGTAATGCACTCAGCTTTTTTAAAGACTATGCTATAGCCGCGTTTGGGTTTATAAATGAGAATAGTAATTGCCTCGGGAGTGTAAATGCAGCCAACTTAAACTTTATTTTTGAGCAGTATTTGTTTTGTGCGCTGGCTGCCCAAAAGACTACTCTTATAGCTTATTATAAAGAACCGGTTAGTAATCCGATTTTTAAGGACTACATTAAATTTGAGGATTTTCCTGAAGTAGGTATGATACACCCCGTTGGCGGATTTAAGAAATATCAGCACGTATGCGAGCATGTGGCCAAAAAACTAAGGAATGATTATCCGGAATATTATTACAGGGTAATTGAAATTGTGCGGAATAGCGGGACAAATATGCGTTCGGACGTTTACACTTCTCCCTTTTTTAAGTTAAAAGAACTGCAGGAATTTAAAACCGAAAAACCGTATTCCAAAAAAAAGAAAGATTTTTTTGAACGAACAAAAGCCGTCAACCAACATATAACCCTAAAAAATAATATGGGTGGAAAAATGAACCCTAATATTGAGTTTTCAAAGGTCGATTTTATGGAACGGGTATCAGCATTTAATGTGGATGACAAAGAACGGTTGCAGGATGTTTATTACCTTGAATTAGAAATTGAGCGTTTTTACAATGTTTTGTATAATAGTCCAGAAAACGTAATAAGACTTTATTCGACTAATAAGGATGCCTACCGCCGCATTCAGGAAGCTTTTTCCTTAACTGAATTGGAGCTAATGCTAATTAAAATAAAGGTACCGGAATGTTTTGTATCGCTTAATCTTTTTTGGGATTGGAAGTGCAATCACAATGACGAAATCTTCTCGGTAATCAACCGGAATTTTAACACCGAAAAGTTAGGCTGCCAGGTGATATTGCTCCCGAATATTTTATCAAAAGATATCACAGTGTATTATCTTGACGAACTAGATCAGCTGATTTTTGATTTGGTAAAGGTACCTGTGAGCATTGAAAATATTTTGGCTGAGATGCAGACTTTTTTTTCTTTTGAAGAAATAGATGACGATTATAATTCGTATAAGAATTTAATAATTAAATCATTAAAATTAATGTTGTATAATGGGGTGATTGATATTATTAAATAATAATTAATTTTTATTTCTGTTTGACGAAACAAATCTCTATTTTTAAACAACCAATTATAACCTAAATTTTAATGAGTTATGAAAAAACAAAATCCAGTTGGCAGATTGAGCCTAAAAAAAGAGTTGTCTAAAAATGAGTTAAAGCAAATTACCGGCGGCTCAACGCAGCAAACTTATTGCAGCGGGCCTGATGCTCAGTATCCTTATGCAACAGCTTTCCCTGTTGGTCAGCAGCCTATTGGTTGTGCACCAGGGTATTGCCTTGGGGCTAATCATGGTAGCTTTCTTTACTGCGCTTAACTGCAGGTTTGACGGAAACAAAAAAGGGCGCATCCTTCCCGGTGCGCCTTTTGTTTATATTATCTTCCTGAAACTTATCCCGATTTTGTCTTTCTTTGCATTTGAAACAACAATGTCCAATCATTTTATATTAAATATTCACAATGGGCATTGAAAACAAATCCATTATCTTTGGCAACCAATTGTACCATTTATGCCCAAAAAAGACCTTTTTGAATCCCCAGACTATTATCTTCTGGATGAGCTACTTACAAGTGAACATAAATTAATACGCTCAACTGTTAGAGATTGGGTGAAAAAGGAAGTAAGCCCTATTATCGAGGATTACGCCCAGCGAGCTGAATTTCCGCGGCATTTAATAAAAGGCTTGGGCGAGATAGGCGCATTTGGCCCTACCATTCCAATAGAATATGGGGGCGCCGGTTTGGATTATATGTCGTACGGCATTATTATGCAGGAGATTGAACGTGGCGATTCCGGAATAAGATCAACCGCTTCTGTACAGGGTTCGCTGGTAATGTATCCGATATATGCCTACGGGTCAGAAGAGCAACGAATGAAATATTTGCCAAAGCTGGCTACAGGCGAATTAATGGGATGTTTTGGCCTTACCGAACCCGACCACGGATCTGACCCCGGTGGCATGATAACCAATTTTAAAGACGCCGGTGATCACTATCTGCTAAATGGCGCTAAAATGTGGATCTCCAATGCTCCATTTGCTGATATTGCAGTTGTTTGGGCTAAAAATGAAAACGGTAAAATACAAGGCTTAATTGTTGAACGGGGTATGCAGGGCTTTACCACTCCCGAAACGCACAACAAGTGGTCATTGAGGGCATCTTCAACCGGCGAATTGGTATTTGATAACGTTAAAGTTCCCAAAGAAAACCTGTTACCCAACGTCTCCGGATTAAAAGGCCCGCTAGGTTGTCTTAATCAGGCCCGCTATGGCATTGCATGGGGTGCTTTGGGTGCTGCTATGGATTGTTATGAAACTGCTTTAAGATACGCTAAAGAACGTAAGCAATTTGGTAAGCCTATTGCAGCATTTCAGTTGCAGCAAAAAAAACTGGCCGAAATGATTACTGAAATTACCAAAGGACAGCTTTTAGTTTGGCGTCTTGGAAATCTTAAAAACGAAAACAGAGCTACTCCTGCCCAGATTTCTATGGGTAAGCGCAATAGCGTCGAAACAGCTATAACTATTGCCAGGGAAGCCCGCCAGATACTTGGAGGTATGGGTATAACAGGTGAATATCCGATTATGAGACACATGATGAACCTTGAATCGGTAATTACCTATGAAGGTACCCATGATATTCATTTACTGATAACAGGGATGGATATTACCGGCGAAGAGGCCTTTAAATAACAAATAATTTTGCTTAAATTAACCACAATAGAAATATTGCTTAGCGTTAAAGCATCGTACATTTCCTATTGAATTAGTTATGGTAAAAACTAATCCACTTCTTTATCACTTCAAAGAAGCCGTCGACGGCTTAATGCGATCTTTTTTTATTGCTTTTTTATTGCTGTTTGTTTCTTGCAGCCGCGAAAAAACAACCAAAGAAGGCTATTCAGAGGCCTTTAAGCCTGTATTTGTTAAGGTAACCATACTTTTTGGAGCCAATAAGGTTGATGAGGGTTTATATTATCTTGACTCTGCGGTAAGTAATATCAATGATCCCAATATTGATGATAAATTCAGAACATATGGATTTCATTATATTTATTGGCATAAATTTAAAGGTGATAATAAAAAGGCACTCCTTTATGCTGATAGCATGTTAATGTTTGCTAATAAAGGCGTCAACCAAAAGAAATATGTTTCAAACTTTGTGGAAGCCAATATGGCCCTTGGCGATGCCTATTTTGATTTGCAGCAATATGATGATGCTTATCAACATTATTTTCAGGGATATCAGTTAGGAAAAAACAATTTAGACAACCGGGCCATTTCTGATTATAATTACCGTATGGGTATGATCTCATACAAAATGGGACATTTTAAACTGGCTGCAAATTATTTTAAGGAAAGTTATCGGCTAAACTCACCTACTGAAAATGCCTTTGCCGATTTTTATCGTCAACAGGAAGTACTCGATGACATTGCGTTAAGCTTTAAACATAATAATGAACCCGATAGCGCAATTACTTACTTTGATAAAGCTATAGCTTTTATAAATCATAAAGCTTCGACTTTTAAAGACCAGTTTAAAATGATTGAAGTTGCCCTGGGAGTGGCCTACGGCAACAAAGCTGAGGTGTTGATTTTGAAAGGTGACGAGCAGCAAGCAATAGTGCTTTTGAAAAAGAGCATAGATATTAACCTGCAAAAAGGGAATGATAATAATGATGCTGAGCTGGCTGAAATAAAGTTGGCGCAGATATATTACAACCATAATCAAAATGATTTATTGATCAATTTGTTGAACGAGGTGCATTTGCAGTTAGATAGCGTTAATAATGAGAACGTGAAAGCTGATTGGAACCGGTTGATGAGTGATTATTGGTTTCGCAAAGGTGATTTTAAAAAATCGACAGATTATCTTGAAACTTATATTGAAATTAAGGACTTCGTGGCTCAAAAGTTAAATCTTTTAAAGGAAAGTAATGTAAATGAGCAACTTGATAATTTTGAAAAGCAATACCAGATAGATGGCCTTAAAAACAACAATAAGATACAGCTGATATACCTTTATGTAGCGGTGGTTTGTGCGATAATGGCCGTGATTATAGTTTTTTTGATTTACCGAAATTGGAAACGGTCAAGAAAGGATATTGAAATGGTAAATGATTTGAATAAGCAAATCAGCCTGCAAAAAATTAATCTTGAAAAAACGCTGGAGAAGCTTGAAAATAATGGCCTGGAAAAAGATCGCATATTGAGAACAGTAACGCATGACCTAAGAAATCCGATTGGCGGTATAGCGGCGCTGACGCGTTCAATGGCAGAAGATGATTACACAGAGGATCAAAAGGAGCTGATAAATTTAATATGCGAAACTTCACAAAACTCGCTTGAGCTTATTAATGAGATATTGGATGTTACTAATGACGAATCGCCGGTATTAACAAAGGAACAGGTTGATATTAATGCGTTACTTGTTCGTAGTATTGAACTATTGAAATTTAAAGCAGCAGAAAAGGGTCAGGAGATCAAATTGAGTCTTTTACCTATGTCTGTCAAGATATTGGTAAATCGGGAAAAAATATGGCGGGTGATTAGTAATTTGATAAGTAACGCTATAAAATTCAGCTCGAATGATTCATTAATATTTGTTGAAGCCGGGGAATTGGATAGTGAAATTGAAATTTCGGTAAAAGATAATGGAATTGGCATTCCGGATAAATTGCGGCATAAAGTCTTCAACATGTTCACCGAGGCCAAGCGCCCCGGAACTGCCGGCGAAAAGTCATTTGGATTGGGGCTCTCTATCAGCAAACAAATTATTGAAAATCATAATGGCAAAATATGGTTTGAAAGTTTTGACGAAAAAGGCACGATATTTTATATCCGGCTTCCAAAGTAGTTATTTTAAAAAATCGCTATACCAGTGCCCCGATGATTTTATAATTCGTTGCTGTGTATTAAAATCAATATAAATTAACCCAAAACGCGGATGATAGCCCTCCGCCCATTCAAAATTGTCTGTTAAGGTCCATATAAAATAGCCATTCACCTTAAGCCCCTCTGTTTTTGCTCTTAATACCTGTTCGAGGTGCATTTTTAGGTATTTAACACGTTCGGGGTCATTTACTTTATTATTGTTTACTACATCTTTAAATGCAGCGCCGTTTTCAGTAATATAAAGGTTTTTGATCTGCTTGTATTGGTTAAACTTCTTTATCATTTGATAAATGGCCGGCGGATAAACCTCCCACTTCATTTCTGTTAGCTGCACAACTCTGTGTTCTGCTTTAATCAGTCTGGCACTTATATAGGGGGTAAAGAACGAATATTTAACAATTTCACGTGTGTAGTTTTGAATGCCGATGAAATCGAAATCAAATTGCATGTTCTCACTATCACCCTCTTTATAATATTTTGAAATGTCTTTTAATACAGGTACTTCGTTTATCGGGTATCCCAAACCCAAAATTGGTTCAATAAACAAACGGTTTATTAATGCATCGGCACGTTTAGCGGCATTAATATCTCTTAATTTATTAGAGTACGGCTCAATATACGAACACGAAAATGTAGTGCCTATTTGAGCATCGGTTACTAATCTGCGTAATGTTCTTGCTCCTGCCGCCATACTTAAAACCGCATGATGTATTGCCGGCAGAAAGTTTTTAATGCCCGTTCTACCCGGTGCGTGGATGCCTAAAAAATAGCCTGCACCGGTAAATACAGCAGGTTCATTCATTACCATCCAATTTTTAACCCTATCACCAAAGTTTTGTGCACATGCAGTTACAAAGGTCGTGAACCATTCTATTATATCGCGGTTTGTCCATCCGCCCTTTAGCTCAAGGGCCTGGGGTAAATCCCAATGATATATGGTTACCCAGGGTTCAATACCATTTTTCAGGCAATAATTAATTACCCGGTTGTAATAATCGATGCCTTGCTGGTTTGTTTCGCCTGTTCCGGTTGGGAAGATCCTTGTCCAGGAAATTGAAAATCTGAAATTTGGTATGTTGAGTTGCTTAATTAAATCAATATCATGCTCGTATCGATTATAAAAATCGCAGGCGATATCGGCATTATCGCCATTCAGGATTTTGCCTTTTTTCTTGGTGAACGCATCCCAAATAGATTCACCTTTACCGTCAACATCACATGATCCCTCTATCTGGAAAGCGGCTACAGAAACGCCCCAGGTAAAGTCGTCTCCAAAAAGTTTTTTATTAAAATTTGTGTCCTGAATGTTAGATTCCATTAAACGAGCTCAAGTAAAAGCCCAAATTTTACAATATAATTCGGTTAAAGGAAAAAAGATTTGATCTTAGTGGATAAATGATGATCTCATACTTCTCAGGATCATCCACTCGCGGAAGTTTTTTAAAATTTTTGCGAAGTTGGCAATGAATTTCATAACAGCTTGTTTTTTAAAGTATTATAAAGATAAGCTACTGTTGTGAGATTATTATATACACTATGTTATTTTATTGTTAACATCTGGCTGTTTATTGACAAAATTCATTTAATTTTTATTTTTGATAGATGAAAAACCATTTTATACGTCTTTTTGATTGCGATAAATATGCTAATGAGGTAATTGCCAAACTCATATTGAATTGCAATAACTCCGAAAAGGCCACTCAACTGATGGCGCATCTTCTTGCTGCCCAGCAAATTTGGTTTAACCGTTGTAATAATTTGCCGGCGAGTACCAGTCCTTTATGGCCTGATTGGCAAGCGGGAACTTTCCCCCAAATTATACAGAATAACTATGACGCCTGGAGTAAATTTATAGCAGGACTTAGCGAAACCGATTTCAATAGTCGAATTAATTACCAAAATTCAAAAGGCGATGAATTTAATGAGGAGTTGGTTGACATATTGACCCATGTTATTAATCATGGAACACATCACCGCGCACAGGCAGGCCAATATTTAAAATTGGCCGGTTTGGAGAACCTACCTTTGATGGATTATATTTTGTATGTCAGAAGTTTACCGAATAGCTGATTCACGAGTATAAGCCACTTTATTTTTTGATATTTACAACCTATTTAAATTTATTTATGAAGAAGATCAGTATTGCATTATTGACCGCTTTTGTTTTAAGCGGATGCGGAGAAAAAAAAGCCGAACAAAAAGCGATTTTGGGCGACGTATTGAAAGTGCACGAAAAGGTGATGAGTGATGATGAGCAATTAACAAAAAATAAAATGCAGTTGGATACCCTTATTAAGGAAAATAAGTTGCCTAAGTTAGATTCAGCAAAGCTGTTGTCATCAAAATTAGCGGCTGCCGATAGTGTAATGGATAAATGGATGCATGATTTTGAGCCTGATCAAACAAAAAAATCAGCCGCAGATGCGATCACCTATATGACTGAGCAAAGAAAACAAATAATGGCCATTGATTCGCAGTTAAGTGCTGCGGTTAAAGAGTCGAACTTATACCTTTTAAAAGTTAAATCTAAATGAAAAAACTAATTGGAGCCATACTAATTATCCTGCTTTGGAATGCCTGCAAATTTAATAGCGGTGATAAAAAGACTTTACCTATTTATGGCGAAAGACGGCCGGTTTCGAAGATAGTTAACGGGCAAACGGTTGTCGATACTGTTTACCAAACTATCCCGCCTTTTAAATACATTAATCAGTATGGTGATAGCATAAGTGAGAAAAACCTTGCGGGAAAAATTTATGTGGCTGATTTCTTTTTTACCAGTTGTCCTTCTATATGTCCTGTAATGCAGCGTAACATGCTTACGGTTTATAATACTTTTAAAGACGCGGGTGATGTTAAGATACTATCATATACGATAGATCCCAAATACGACAGCGTAAAGGTATTAAAGAAATATGCTGATAAACTGGGCATAAACGGCAATATGTGGTGGCTTTTGCAAGGCAAAAAAGACGCAACTTATGAATTGGCCTCAAATAGCTATTTGGTTTCGGTTAGAGCCGATAATACAGTTCCAGGTGGTTATGTACACCAGGGGTATTTTGTTTTGGTTGATAAGCAAAAGCGGGTTCGCGGCGCGTATGACGGCACCAACCCTCAGCAAGTTGCAACGCTGATAGAAGATATAAAGACATTAAAAGCAGACACTGCTGCAAACAATTGATGAAATTAAATTTCATAAGCTTTTGCGCTTTTGCGCTATTATTGGTGGCTGCTGCAACAATAGTTTCTTGCCAGGATGAGCAAAGCGTTGAATTTAACCGTTACTATTCGTTGGGGAATGTGGTTTATCAAACACATTGCCAAAATTGTCATGGTGCTAACGGCGAGGGGTTGCAAGGGCTTATTCCACCACTTACTGATAGTGTCTACCTGAAAAATAATAAAAATCAATTAGCCTGCTCAATAAAATATGGTCTGAAAGGTAAACTCACTATAGCCGGCCGTTCATTTGAAGGCCTTATGCCGCCCAATGACCTTGCTCCTGTTGATTTGGCGCAGGTACTTACCTACGTAAATAATTCTTTCGGAAATAAAGTAGGCATTATTAACATCACCCAAATACAAACCGATCTATCCAATTGTAAATAGTTCGTCATTTGACTTTTACAATGAACTATGAACCATCAGCCATAGGCTACTGCTGATTATTGGCTAAAAAACTTATCTTTGTGCCGCAAAACGTTCTATCGCTTCCGTCCACGTACGGGAGAGGAAAGTCCGGGCAACATAGAGCATCCTGCTTCCTAACAGGAAGGCGCCGGCAGCCGGCGACAGCAAGTGCCACAGAGAATATACCGCCCCGGTTTACCGGGGTAAGGGTGAAAACGTGAGGTAAGAGCTCACGGCTTTTCCGGGCGACTGGGATTGCGGTAAACCTCAGGAGTTGAAAAACCAAATAGGTCCTGGAAGCGGAGCGGCTCGTTCCCGTATACCGATTTTATCGGTGTCGTCAGGATGGGTAGGTTGCTTGAACCCGTTAGCAATGGCGGGGCCAGATTAATGATAGAAGTCAGCGCAATAACATGCGATGAAACAGAACCCGGCTTACAGGTTTGCTGCTGATATACCCCTTCCCGTTAAAAGGAAGGGGTTAATTATTTATATCGAATTATTTTTTAACCGAAAACTTATATATGGTCACCGTTTTATAGGTTTCGCCCGGTTTTAACTCTGTTGAGGGGAAGTTTGGATGATTTGGTGAATCAGGAAAATGTTGAGTTTCCAGGCAGAAACCAGTGCGCTGGTCGTCAGTTTTGCCGTTTAGAAAAGTATTGTTGCTGCTCATAAAGTTACCGCTGTAAAATTGTATTCCTGGTTCATCAGTGAATACTTCCAATACAATTCCGCTTTCATCGCCGGTGGCTGTGGCTATCGGTGTACTTATATCATGTTTATCCAGCACAAAATTATGGTCGTAGCCACTGCCGTTTTTCAATTGGGCATCGGTATTATTTATCCTGCTGCCAATAGTTACGGCTTTGGTGAAATCAAACGGAGTGCCTGCCACGGGTGCAATTTCTCCCGTTGGTATTGATGTCGAATCAATTGGCGTATAGTTGGCTGCTTTTAGCTGGAGCGTATGATCCAGAATAGTGCCGCTACCAACACCATTCAGGTTAAAATAGGAATGATTGGTTAAATTTATGATAGTGTTTTTATCAGTTGTGGCCTCGTAACTGATTCTTATTTCGTTTTCGTCAGTGAGCTGATAAGTTACTTTAACATTCAAATTACCTGGATACCCTTCTTCACCATCTTTAGACAAATAAGTCATCGTGATGGATTGATCATTTGCCTGGCTTACGTCCCATACCACATCATTAAATCCTTTACTGCCACCATGCAATGTATTAGGTTTATTATTGATAAACAGGTCATACCGCCTCCCGTCTAGCACAAAATGGCCCTTTGCTATCCTGTTACCATATCTGCCAATAGTTGCACCGTAGTAGGAAGACAATGCCTTTTTATATCCGTCAATATCACTAAACCCCAAAACAACATCTGTTAGCTTACCATCTTTATCGGGCACTAATAAGGCCAATAAGTGACCGCCATAATTGGTTATGGCTGCCTCTGCCCCATTTTTATTTTTTAATAGGTATAAATTTGTTTTTTTGCCATCAATTGTTTTTTCAAATCCTGTTTTTGATGGTAAGGGTGGTTTGGTGGTATCCGTCATAATTGAATTAGCAACTGTTTTTTTTGCAGAATGATTACAAGCCGCCAAAGATATCATACAAACAGCTAAAATTATTTTTGAAGTGTTTTTTAATGTCGATTTTGTGGGATTCCTCATCGTTAAAAAATTATTTATTATTTAATTGTTTTATTAAATTAGTTTCTTCTTTTCTATAAGGAGTACCGTCCTTACGGAATACATCGTGAAACCAAACTTTTGGTTCGCTTCCGTCTGGTATGGGGGTATCCCATGCATAAATAGTATTGGTTTTTCCGCTTACCAGGCCCCAGTTGATTGCGCCAACATTTTCGCTCTTTAACATCGGCATCGTATTTTCAAAGGTACTATTGTGTAAACGTGCCATATACTCAGTGCAAATAACCGGCCGACCATTAACTTTAAGCAATTGAACTATTCGCTGGTGGGCATCCGGGCTTTCATAGCAATGATAGGTTATTACATCAGAGTTTGCAATTTGTATTTTATTTAAATCTTCAAGACTCCAATTCCACAAGCCCGCGCTAACCGGCTGATCGGGGCCGATAGTATGTGCCCATTTAAAGACATTTGTAAGGAGTTCAGCTGATTTATTGCCGCTGTTTCCGGGCTCATTGTAAAGATCCCAAAGCAAAATGCGATTGTCGTGCTTAAAAGTGGTAATGATATCATCTACATAAGCCTTTAATGCAGAAAAGTCTGTCATTGTAGCTAGCGAGCCGCCTGGGTCCTGCATCCAACCTGAATTATGAATGCCTGGTTTTGGCAACGGCTGTTTGCCGGGTTTAGGTTCCGTATTCCAGCAGGCATCAAAAAAAACAAATATGGTTTGAATGTGATGTTTATCAGCAATTGTAAGGTATTCATTCACCCTCTTTTTGAAACCTTGGGGATCTTCTTTGTAAGCTACGCTATGCAAAAACACTCTCATGGTATTAAAGCCGATACCTTCGGCAAAGCCCAATTCACGGTCAATTGTTGTAGGGTCAAAAGTATCGGCCTGCCACATTTCCAATTGGTTTATGGCGGTGCTGGGTATAAAGTTGGCACCATTTATCCACTTATGTTGCGCATACCAGGCGTTGGCTTTTTCTGCCGACCATTTATCAGGTGATGAAGATTGTGCCTTTAAAAAGCACAACGGGAATAATATCAGAATAAAGAAAAAGATACCTTTCAGTCTCATCGGTTTGTTATGCGTTTTATTGGTTATCTCAAAAATGATAAAAATAATTATAATTGATTAAAAAGCGATGGGTTTTAAACCTTGAGTGTTCGAAACATATAAGGAACACCTTTTTGTCATTCTGAATGTAATGAAGAATCTTCGGTTTCGAACACCTTTAGTTTTAAACCCATCGTTATGAAAAAGCCAGTTAAAAGCCCAGGCCATCCAATTGAACTACAGCATTTTCGCAAATATAGGTAGGCGCAATGCCGGTAGCATTTATTCTTGTATCCGCGTCGCTGGGCAAGGTATTGCCTGATAACACCAATACAGTATCCAAACCAAATTTATTACCGCCCAAAATATCAGTTTGTAAGGTATCGCCTACCATTACAATTTCCTTTTTGCTTACCGGCCGGTACTCCCTTATTAAATCGTAAGCGAACATAAACATTTGCGAATCGGGTTTCCCAAAGCGAATAAATTTCTTGTTAATAATATTTTCGACCATTGAAGCTATGCCGCCAATGGCAATGGCCACGTCGTTAACCGATAAAGGATAAGCATGATCGGTGTTGGCAACAATAACAGGAATAGTTCTTTTACGCAACAGGTTCACCGTTTTATTCAAATCATTGCACCAGTCGAATCCCTCATCATCTAAAAAGATCATGGCGCTTACTTTATCAATATTGGTGCTGTCGATATCGCTTACAGGCAACGTTTTTAATCCGGATGATTCAATATAGTGAGACGATTCAGGTGTGCCCAAATAAGCTACTATCCCATCATTAACCTTTAGATCAAGGTATTCTTTGGTAAGCATGCCCGATGAAATAATTCTGTCAGCTGTAATAGCATTTAGCCCTTTGCGATGATAGCTCTCTGCCAGCTGGGCCGGGCTCCGTGATGCATCATTGGTAACAATATAATATTCTTTATTTTGCTCTTCCAGGTAAGCGAAGGTTCTTTCTATACCGGGCACCAATCCCTGGTAAGTTTTGATTACCCCAAATGCATCGAAAAATATTATTTCGTATTTATCAATTACAGATTTAAAATTATCAATACGTTTCATGGGTGTTAGAGATTAGTTAATCAGCGATTGGAGATTAGTGTTTTTATTTTAAAACAAAGTTGTTTAATGCAAATTCTACTATGAACTATGAACTATGAACTATGAACCAGTCCCTAATTCAGCCCCAATGCGTCGATGATTTTTTCTGCATCAAAATCTCGATCGACGGAAGGCAAGTAAATCTCAAAGGCCTCTGACTGCAGCTTTTGAGCATATTGTTCGTTAAAAAAGAACTTGCCATCTTTTATTACATAGTTCAATATAAAAAAGCGATATGATTCTTTCAGGAAACGGATTTCATCGGCGGTAATTGGATTTACCTTGTGATATTCTTTTAGAAACAGGATAAATCTGTCTTCCATCATCGTGCTGATTACATAGCTGAATACAGTGCGATCTCCCCTGTCGCTAACCACCCGGCTAAAAAAATAGAAATCTAAAATCCTGTAACTCATTCTAAACCAGTCATAATCCCAGCGGGAATACAACTCCAGATTTGGAGTTACAGAAAAATTACCAATATTCCAGTCAATAAAAACCGGGATAATTTCAAACGAGCTCATGTTGTATTTGGAGCGGTTTTTCAGAAATAAATCGCAATGATATTTCAAAAAATCGGCCTGCATGGCCGAGCCAAATTGTTTTTCATTAATCTCCAGCTGATATTGCAGTGCGGCAATATCGGTACGCAAGGTTTTTGAGGATTTGGGCAGCACATTCTTAGTACGGGAACATGCCTTATGAAATTTCCCAACCTGTTCGCCCAATTTAATAATATGATGTTCATCCAATCGTCTTGGTAAACGGTCAAGTATACGTGTTGGGTTATAAAAAACCACCCAGGCGTCGGTTTTGCCATGTTTATACCGGTAAATATAAACGCGGTTGTTTTTTAATAACGATTTTGCCAACAGGTTTTCAAACGGGTAAAGCAAATTATTTGAAAGACTGTGGATAATGCGGTGATCTTCCTTAAAATGCTCATATTTTCCGAAATAGGAAAGTTTGGCAATGATGAAATCGTCATCATTAAAACTTATACGGAATACATGATTGGTAGACACCATAGCGCTGATGTCTTCAATTTTTTTTATCGTTTTGGAAGCATCATACTCTTCCCATGCCTTTTTTATAATAGACTCATAATCAACCTTTGTATGTACCTTCGATGCCCTGACAGGAAACAGCGGGTTAATAGGATTTACAGGCAGGTTTTCAATTTCTTTATTCACGGTGTTATATTATATAATCTCAAAATACCTTTTCAACTCCCAATCAGTTACACTTTTTGCAAACTGGCGGTATTCCCAAAAACGGGTTTGAGTAAAATGGTCAACAAAAGCTTCTCCAAACAATTCCTTTGCTATAGGTGAACTTTTCATCATAGTTGCCGCGTCAAAAAGGTTAGAAGCAAGACTGCCGTTGCTTTTATTGTTGTAGCCGTTACCTACCGTTGCAGGAATATTTAAAGGTAACTTGTGCTTTATGCCATATAAGCCCGAAGCCAAAGCTGCCGCCATAGCCAGGTAAGGGTTTGTATCTGAGCCTGGTATGCGTGTTTCCAGCCGGGTGTAGTTTTCTGAGGTGTGTATTACTCTTAAGGCGGTGGTGCGGTTATCAATACCCCAGGTAACCGTTGTGGGGGCCCAGGCACCTTCTACCAAACGTTTGTAGCTATTTATAGTAGGCGCATACATGGGCAAAATATAAGGCAGGCAATGCAGCTGGCCAGCCAGATAATGCTTGTGCAGATCACTCATGTTAAACTCATCATCGGCGCTGTAGAACAGGTTTTTTGTATTTTCCTTATTCCATAAACTTTGGTGGATATGTCCGCTGCAGCCCGGTAGGTTTTCGTTCCATTTGGCCATAAAAGAAGCCATTATACCATGTTTATAAGCAATTTCTTTTACTGCGGTTTTAAAAATAACAGCTTTATCTGCAGCGGCCAAAACGTCATCATGCAAAATGGCCGCTTCGTAAACACCGGGACCTGTTTCTGTATGTAAGCCTTCTAATGGGACATCGAATTTTAATAAAAGGTCATAAAGATCATTATAAAAATCACTCTGTTGCGAAGTACGTAATATAGAATAACCAAACATGCCCGGAGTAAAGCTCTGCAAGTTGGTAAAGCTTTTATCTTTTAAAGTTTCAGGGTTTTCCCTGAAATTGAACCACTCAAACTCTTGTGCAAATTCTGCATGATAACCCATATCATCGCATTGTCTGGCAATACGTTTTAGCAGGCTTCTTCCGCATGCCGGAAGATCATTGCCATCGGCTTTACTGAAATCGCCCAAAAAGAAAGGAATATTTTCATCCCACGGAATGGTGCGAAAGGTTGACAAATCGATGCGGCAAAGCTGATCGGGATAACCGGTATGCCAACCGGTCAACTTTACATTATCATAACAGGCATCGCTGCTGTCCCAGCCAAAAACTACATCACAAAAGCCAAAACCTTTGTCAAGGCCATCGGTGAATTTTTTAGGGTGGATAACCTTTCCGCGCAAAACGCCATCAATATCGGCAAACGCGAATTTTATTTTCTGAATATTATTTTGTTTAATATAGGCTATAATTTGATCTTCATTCATAAGGCATAGAATAATTTTCGGCGGCAAGTTAAGCAACATAAATGTAATGCATAAAAGAATAATTGTTAACACTTTTACCGGCGACTTAATCTATACGCATAACACCTGTCTTAGTTTTTAATATTTTTGATTTGATGGACGAGAGCAAGAGCTATTTATTTATTTACGGATCATTATTAAATGATGATAATGAGTTTGCCGTTTACCTAAAACAGAACTGTACATTTTATAGCAAAGGAAAGTTTGAAGGAAAGCTATATGATGTAGGATTGTACCCGGGTGCAATTTTGTCTGCAGGATGCGGCCAATATGTTTACGGCAGCATTTTCATTGTTAACGATCCTGTGGTCGCCTTTAAGGTTTTGGATGATTACGAAGGTTTTGGCGCTGATCAACCTTACCCCAATGAGTTTACAAGGGATTTTGTTGAAATTGAGGTTAACGCAGTAAAATTAAACTGCTGGGTTTATTTATACAAATTGCCGGTTGACAAATTGCCGCAAATTATTTCGGGGGACTATTTGGATTATAAAAAGTGAAAACTTACCAAACTTATTGGTTGTATATCTTCCTGTTAGTCATTATATCATATGATATGATGACTAGTGATTCTTGACCGATTGAATGGGAAATACTTTATAATTTTTTTTGATCTCAACAAAAAATCCCCTGGCCTTTTACAACCAGGGGAGTAATCATATTTAGTTTAGTTAGGAATTTAAACTTTAGCAGATTTAACTGTTTTAATAATAACAGCAGCCACTTTATATGGATCTGCAGCTGAGTTTGGACGACGATCTTCCAGGTAACCTTTCCAACCTTTTTGAACAGTGTATAAAGGAATACGGATAGAAGCACCACGGTCAGAAACACCATAGCTATAATCGTGGATAGAAGCTGTTTCGTGTTTACCGGTTAAGCGTAATTCATTGTATGCACCATATACTGCAATACACTCAGCAACAGCCGGACGGAATGCTTCGCAAATTTTGTCGTAAATATCTTTGCTGCCGCAAGTTCTTAAAGTTGTATTTGAGAAGTTAGCATGCATGCCTGAACCGTTCCAATCTAAAGCACCTAACGGTTTGCAATGCCAGTTGATAGAAACGCCATGAGCTTCACCAACTCTTTCTAATAAATAACGAGCAACCCAGATTTGGTCACCGGCTTCTTTAGCGCCTTTTGCAAAAATCTGGAATTCCCACTGACCGGCCGCAACTTCAGCATTGATACCTTCAACGTTTAAACCTGCTTCAAGGCAAAGGTCTAAGTGTTCTTCAACAATTTCTCTTCCGAAAGCGTTTTTAGCGCCTACCGAGCAATAGTATGGACCTTGCGGGCCTGGGTAACCGCCAGCCGGGAAACCAAGAGGTTTATCAGTTTCTGGATCCCATAAGAAATATTCTTGTTCAAAACCAAACCAAAAATCGTTATCATCATCCTGAATAGTAGCACGGCCATTTGATTCGTGTGGTTTGCCTGTCGAATCAAGTACTTCGCACATTACCAGGTAAGCATCTAATCTTCCGGGATCTGAGCAGATAAATACTGGTTTCAAAACGCAATCAGACGAACCGCCCGGTGCTTGCTCAGTTGATGAACCGTCAAAACTCCAATCCGGGCATTCTGATAGTTTACCGGTGAAGTCACTTACAATTTTTGTTTTGCTACGCAGGCTTTGTGTTGGTTTATAACCATCAAGCCAGATGTACTCGAGTTTAGTTGCCATTTTTTAAGGATTTTATAATATTGGGTTTAAATCGTATTTTTTATAACGTTATATACAAATATCGAGGCGAATTTAATTTTTTTTTATAAAATTCATCATAAAATGTTGAAAAAATTAGAATTTTTTTTAAAAACGCTACTTTGTGGTATTAATTTCAATAAAAATATGACAAATGGCACCGGTGGGAATAACTAAAGCTTAAAAATTACTCTGAAAGAACAACAGTCATTTTAGTAAAAATCATTGAACGCGGCCTTTTGACGTCAAAATATTGCATTTTAAATAAGTTTATTTATAAAATTACCCGCTATAATTTTTACTGATTTTAAATTAGCCAATTATTAACATTTTGCCTGATTTTCATCTATAGAAAAAATATAAATATCTATCTTCGCCCAATTTAATTTCTATCTGCAAATCAAATAAATTATGAAACTATTATTTGCGGCATAATAAATTCTAACCTGCTACATAATAGCTTCAATTAAAAACAAATTACTAAACATGAAAATAACTGTTGTTGGCGCCGGAGCTGTTGGCGCTACCTGTGCGGATAATATCGCAAGGAAAGAATTGGCTGAAGAATTGATTTTATTAGACATCAGAGAAGGTTTTGCCGAAGGTAAGGCGATTGATATGATGCAAACATCAGCCTTATTAGGTTTTGATACCAAAATAAAAGGTGTTACTAACGATTACGCAGCTACGGCTGGTTCTGAAGTAGTGGTAATTACTTCAGGATTACCACGTAAACCGGGAATGACCCGCGAAGAACTGATCGGCACAAATGCAGGTATTGTAAAAAGCGTAACTGAAAATATTTTAAAATATTCTCCCAATACCATCATCATTGTGGTTTCAAACCCGATGGATACCATGAACTACCTTACTTTAAAAACTTCAGGTTTACCAAAGAACAGAATTTTAGGTATGGGCGGCGCTTTGGACTCAGCAAGATTTAAATATTACCTGAGCCAGGAATTAGGCTGCTCACCTGCAGATTTAAATGCTGTAGTAATCGGCGGTCACGGTGACACCACCATGATCCCATTGATCAACCATGCCACCTGGAACAGTATCCCGGTAACTCAGTTATTGAGCAAAGAACAACAGGATAAAGTAGTTGCAGCAACCATGGTTGGCGGGGCTACCTTAACCAAATTAATCGGCACCTCAGCATGGTATGCACCAGGTGCAGGTACTGCTGCAATGGTTGAAAGCATTATTCGCGATGAGAAAAAACTGATCAGCTGCGGTGTTGCTTTAGACGGCGAGTACGGCCAGAAAGATATTTCATTGGTTGTACCGGTTATATTGGGCAAAAATGGTTTCGAAAAAATCCTTGATTTTAAATTGAGCGATGCCGAACAAGCTGAATTTAACAAGAGCGCTGATGCTGTAAGAAACATGAACCAGGTTTTGGTTGATTCGAACTTGCTGTAGTAATAAATCTTTTAAGGGAAAAGGGCTTTTATCAGTTGGTAAAAGCCCTTTTTTTATTTATTTAGGAATGGTAAATATCACAGGAACAGTAACTCGTGTTTGTATGGCTTTACTATCTTTTATCCCGGGCGTCCAGCGAGGCGATAATTTAATGATGCGAATTGCTTCTTCGTTGCAGCCGTCTCCAATTCCATTTTCAATTGTGACGTTGCTTAGCGAGCCGTCTGTTTCAACAATAAATGATACAGTAACTTTGCCTTGAGTTCCATTTTTTTTTGCAATTTCAGGATATTTAATATTATGCTCTATGAATTTTAGAAAAGCAACGTTTCCACCAGGAAACGATGCATCTTGTTGAACTCTTACCATTTGTGAGTATAGTTCCTGATTCAAAATCTTTTCTGACAAAAATTTACCGTCCTTGTATTCATTGATAAAAGCATCAACATTATTTCGCCTTGCTATCCATTTACCATCCTGATGCCCATTAACAACGTTTCCCTCTTCATAAGAAGAATGGAAATCTCTTCCGAAATAAAATATCCAATGACCATTTCCGTTCAGCGTCATTGCAGCTCCGGTAGAATCTCTACATTCACTGTAAAAGGTTGGTTTTCCTGGTGTGAAAGTCCTTATACTTAATAATTTGCCATTGGGGTAGTATTCAATCATATCTCCTATTGGTCGTCCATTTTCAAAAGTAGATACCTCTGATTTATGTCCATTTTCAAAAAAAATAATTCTTGAGCTTTCGAATTTAAAGTCTAAATCGTTGTTAAAAGATTTCCCTATTAACAATGTTTTTCCACTTTTATAAAATTCGTTTACTATAAATAAATTCTTATCGATGGTGGTATCTGGCGGAAGAATTACAACAAAATAATCTGCACTATCCCTTGTTGAAACCATTTTTCCTGATTTTGCAATATAAAAGACGGATGTATCTTTTTTTTGCGCAATGGCCAAAAAGAAAGACATACTCAAAACCAACGTAAACTGGGATTTAATCATTATTTGTTTTTTTGACCCAAAGTTATTAATTGTTTTTCTTACCCAAAGAGAAGGTAATAGGTAATGTCAACAATACAGGCACAGCTTCCACATTGTGTATGCCTGGCTCCCATTTTGGAGATAATTTCATCACCCTTATGGCTTCTTCGTCGCAACCGCTGCCAATACCCTTTACTACTTTTATTTCGCTCAGGCTACCGTCCCTTTCTACAATAAAAGATACTGTAACTTTCCCCTGAACGTTATTCTTTTTAGCTTCAGCAGGATATTTAATATTGCTGCCAATAAATTTACCGAAACCATCTGCACCGCCGGGAAACGCAGGAGCTTTTTCGAGGTAGGAATAAACTTTTTTACCTGATTTATAAACATCTGCAACGCTTATAATCTTGCCATTTTTATATTCGGTAACCGTTTCTACAGAATCAGATTTTCGCGAATGCCAATCCCCTTCTTCTACTCCGTTTACTATAGGGCCTTCTTCTGTGACTTTGGTGAGTTCGCCATTGAGCTTTAACCAGGTGCCCTTTCCGCTTTTTGCCAATACTTTCCCATTGCTGTCGCTGCAATCCATTAATAGCGTCTTATCTTCACCTTTCGGAGATGGAACGATGGTTTCCCGGTTATAGAACATCCCGTTGGGATAAAATTCGGTGATATCACCAACCATTTCGCCATTTTCATAATTCATGATCCGCATTTTATGGCCGCTTGGGAAAAACACAGTTACTGTACCCTGGAATTTTAAATTGAGGTTATTGGTTTTTGAATACCCAACCAACTTAAGCGCACCATTTTTATAATATCCTTTTATAATATAAAGCGTTTTATCAACGGCTGAGTCTGGCTGCAGAAAAACCATTGTATAGTCAGCATCATTTTTTGAGGCAACAACAGCTCCTTTTTTATTTAGATAGTAAACTGAACTATCTTTTTTTTGAGCATAAGAAATATTGACCAATAAAACGCTGACAAGAGCGATAAGAATAGGCTTTAGCATCTTTTTAATATGTGTTCAAAGATAATCAGATTATAAAAATATCATTTAATATTAAATGATAACAATGTTTTATGTGGATTGATATTTTAATAAAAACAATTTCTCCCGAATTTTATTAACTAAATGATTATTAATATATTTAGCTTATCAGCCTGAACAAACGTTAAACTATGCCATTGAATCGCAAACAAATTATCCTCTTCTTTTTACTTCTTGTTAGCTTTTCCCGTTTACATGCTCAGGACAGTACTTTGGTTGGTAAATCAATCAGTTGGGATCTGGTAAAATGTATTGATTATGCTAAAAAAAATAATATACAAATTAACAGCCTCCGTCTTTCGGCACAAACCAGTCAGCAGCAATATTTATTGGCAAAAGCTGCCCGGCTACCTAATTTATCAGGATCGGCAAGTCAGAATTTTGAACATGCTAAAACTAATGGCGGCAATAGCAATAATAACAGTTTTACCACCGGTGGCACCGGCTCGGGGTTAACTGCTTCCGGCGCGTACAGTTTAAACTCAAACATTACGCTTTACAATGGCGGCACCATCACTAATACTATACAACAAACTAATTTACAGGTACAGTCAGCCAATTTAACGGTGCTGCAGCAGGAAAATGATATAACACTACAAATTACGCAGGCCTATCTTACCATTTTGCTGGATAAAGAAAATATTGTTTATGATACAGACCTTGTCAATACTTCGCAAGCCCAGGTAAAGTTGGAGCAGCAACGTTATGATGTGGGCAGCGTAGCGCGTTATGCACTTATTCAGTTGCAGGCGCAACATGCTACAGATCAATATACTTTAACTCATGCCCAAAACACCGAGCGGGGTGATCTGCTTACGTTGAAACAATTGTTGCTTTTGCCCAGCGACGTTAATTTTGATGTTATAAAACCGGATACAATCGTTCCGATTGATAGCGTAGCCGAATTTGGTACCGTTGAACAATTAGCGCTCAATAATTTCCCCGATGTTAAAATTGGCCAGTTGGGCGTAAAAGCTGCGCAATACGGGGTAGATATAGCAAGAGCTGGTTACAAGCCAACTTTAACTGCGGGTGCTTCGCTTAATTCGGGTTATTTGAGTACACAGGGTAATTATTTCGACCAGCTAGGTAATAATTTTAATCAGCAGCTTGGCTTTACTTTGAGTGTACCCATTTTTACTAAGCGAATTGTTAAAACGCAGGTAGAGGAAGCCAAAATACAGGTTGACCAGGCTCAGCTTAACCTTAAAAATGAATCAATAACACTCTCTGAAACAGTTGAACGCGCTTATATTAACGTACAGAATGCCCAAAGCCAATACAAGGCGGCGCTGGAACAATATAATTACAATAAAGAAGGCTATCGTATAGCAAGCGAGCAACTAAAAGTAGGCGTTGCCAATACTGTCGATTTTTTATTGCAGAAGAACTTATTCATTCAGGCACAGCAGGCTTTTATACAAGCCAAATACAACGAACTGCTAACCTTAAAAATATATGATTTTTACAGAGGCGTACCCATTAAACTATAATTGCAGGTTATCATGAAAGCTACCACAAAAAGAATAATAATCATTGGCGCAATATTGATAGCCCTATTGCTCATCTGGTTTTTCTTTATTCATAAAAAAGAAGTGCCGGTAACTGTTGTTGCTGAAAAACCCACCACTGGCTACATTGCCCAAAGCGTAACCGCTACCGGAAAAATAGAACCAGTTGATACCGTTACAGTAGGTACCCAAATATCCGGCATCTTACAATATCTTTATGTCGATTTTAATTCGAAGGTAAAAAAGGGCGAACTACTAGCATCGCTTGATAAATCATTACTCCAGGCCGCGCTTGATCAAAATAAAGGTCAGCTACAAAATGCACAAAGTCAGTTGGTATTTGCCAAGAACAACTTTAACCGCCAGGATCTACTTTTTAAAACGGATGCCATCAGTAAAGCCGATTACGACAGCGCCTTAAATACCCTTGATGAAGCAAAAGCCAATGTGGCAAGCGCGCAGGCACAGGTACGTTCGGCGCAGAAGAATCTGTCTTATGCTGATATTTACTCACCAATTGACGGTGTTGTTTTAAACAGAAGTGTAAGCATAGGCCAAACCGTTGCGGCAAGTTTCAGTACGCCTACCCTATTCATTATAGCGAAAGACATTACTAAAATGGAAGTAGAAGCAAATGTTGATGAAGCGGATATTGGTGATGTAATACCCGGTAACCGCGCCTCTTTTACGGTCGACGCTTTTATAAATGATCAGTTTGGCGGCAAGGTTACGGAGATTCGTCTCCATCCTACCGTATCGGCAAATGTGGTTACCTATACCACCATTATCAATGCGCCAAATGATGATATGAAATTAAAACCTGGGATGACGGCTAATATTGTTATTTACACCAAGGAGGTAAATAATGCGATGTTGATTCCTGCAAAAGCACTATCCTTTACCCCTGATTCATCTCTGTTAAGTAAATATCAAATAGAGGGCCATGTCAGTCATAAAAGTATGCATAAAGGTGCTGGGGGTACAGGTAATCCGACGGTTAACCAGGTATCGCATACGGCCAAGAGCCGTACTGACACTGGCGTAACCAAACAGAAAGCAATGGTTTGGATATTGCAGGGAACCAAGCTTATTCAAAAAAGAATTGAGATTGGATTGAATGATAATACCCAAGTGGAAGTACTTTCCGGGCTAACAGCTGATGATCTGATTGCTACCGGAATTAGTGGTGGAGCCAGCGGAGCTGTGGCTGCCACACCGGGAAGTAGTCCTTTTTTACCAAAACGAACAGGAGGCGGGAGTAAGTCCAAATGAGCAAAAAAATATTAGAAATAAAAGAACTTAAGCGCGAATTCCTGGTTGGAAGTGAAACAGTGCGGGCCTTGAAAGGAATAAGTTTTGAAGTAGATGCCGGCGAATTTGTAACTATAATGGGCAGCAGCGGTTCGGGTAAAACTACCCTACTAAATATTTTAGGCTGCCTGGATAAACCCACTATCGGCGATTATTTTTTGGATGGTGTAGATGTAAAGAAACTATCCAGAGATGAACTGGCGCAATTGCGGAACCATAAGATCGGTTTTGTTTTTCAAGCTTATAATTTATTGCCGCGAACCACCGCTCTTGAAAATGTGGAGTTGCCCCTGCTTTATAATAAAGAAATAAGTGCCGCTGAACGCCGGGAAAGAGCCATACATGCGCTGGAGTCGGTTAAGTTGGCAGAACGGCTGGATCATACGCCCAGTCAACTGTCCGGGGGGCAGCAGCAAAGAGTTGCAATTGCAAGAGCCTTGGTTAACCAGCCGGTGATGATTCTGGCTGACGAAGCCACCGGTAACCTTGACAGCCGCACATCATACGAAATTATGGCTTTGATGCAAGAATTGAATGAGGTACAAGGGAAAACCATTGTATTTGTTACGCATGAGCCTGATATAGCATCCTTCAGCAGTCGTACCATCCAGCTACGCGACGGCAGGGTACAAAAGGACACCAGGAACGAAAATAAAAAAAACGCCAAAGAGGTTTTGGAGAATTTACCCGTAACAGATGATTACTAAATAATTTAAATGAGTTTTATCAACCTTATACGGATAGCATTAAAAGCACTGCAGCGCAATAAGCTCCGGGCATTTTTAACCATGCTTGGAATTATTATTGGTGTAGGCTCAGTAATTGCCATGGTAGCTATTGGCCAGGGCTCCAAGCAAAGTATCCATGACCAGCTCTCTAACATGGGTACTAATATGATTACTGTGCAACCGGCCAGTAATTTAAATGGCGGTGTCAAAATTGCCGGATCGAGCTTTCAAACGCTCACCGCTAAAGATATAACCGCTTTGAAAGCCACTGCGCAATATATCACAGAAATCTCGCCGGCAGTAAGTTCAAAAGGACAAGCCATCAACGGCGCACTGAACTGGCCCACCACGATGTCAGGTGTTAGCCCAGAATATCTGGATATCCGCAAACTTACGCTGAAGGATGGCATTGCTTTTACCAATGATGACGTTTTAACGTCAGCCAAAGTATGTTTGATCGGGCAAACGGTTATCGACAATCTTTTTCCAAACGGTGAAAATCCTATCGGAAAGGTGATCCGATTTGGCAATATTCCGTTTCAAGTCATTGGTATATTAAACCCTAAAGGTTTTAATGCCTTTGGACAGGATCAGGATGATATTTTGATTGCGCCTTATACTACCGTTCAAAACCGGATACTGGCTACCATTTATTATTCAAATATTTATGCTTCTGCTGCAAACGAACAGGTTACAGATAATGCTGTTACCGAGATGACCAATATTTTAAGGCAATCGCACCGTTTAACAGCCAGCGAGGATAATGATTTTACCGTACGTACCCAACAGGAACTAATAGCAACGTTAAGTTCAACCAGCGGACTCCTTACCGTTTTGCTTACAGTAGTAGCCGGTATTTCACTGGTAATAGGTGGTATAGGCATTATGAACATTATGTATGTTTCTGTAACGGAACGTACCAAAGAGATTGGCCTCCGCATGTCTATTGGCGCCCGCGGAAGGGATATTTTGATGCAGTTTTTAATGGAAGCTGTGTTGATTAGTATTACCGGCGGAGTTATCGGGGTTGTGCTGGGTTTTATATCTACACAAATAGTGACGTTAACGCTCGGTTGGCCCACCATTATATCAGAATCATCCGTAGTGCTATCTTTTGTGGTTTGTGCCGTCACCGGGATATTCTTCGGCTATTACCCAGCCCAAAAAGCGTCAAGGCTTGACCCTATTGAGGCATTGAGGTATGAATAGATTGGATTTATCATGTGTTCAAAATGAACACCGGAGATATTTATAAGAAAAGCCTGATATGCTACGCACATCAGGCTTTTCATTAATTTGCAATTAAGGTATTTATTTTAAAAATTAGCTTTGTTTACATCCCACCATACCCTGGTGCCGCCGTTATCAGGGCCACCTAAAGTTGAAACAGCTTGTTGTACAGCCGGTCCATTGGTGCTATATTCATTTGCTGGATAAGCTAACCTGCGAATCTGTATCTGGCTATCGATAGTTCCGTTGCTGTTGTTATTTACAACAGGGAACAATTTAGGATAACCGGTACGACGGAATTCGGTCCAAGCTTCCTGACCTTCAGGATACATAGCAATCCATTTTTGAGTGATAATGCGCTCTAAATTTTGCTCATTAGTAGCAGTTGGGTTCCATGCAATTGTTGCAGTTTCAAGTGCCGGTGAATTATTAGCAGCATTTGAAGGATCAACGTAAGCAATTGGAACGCTGGTATTATCAGTAAGATAACTACCGGCTGATACGCCCCACTGGGACATAGAAGTTTGAATACCGGTGTTGTAATCTGTTGCAGCATCGCCAGCACCAGCCCAGCCACGTAAAGCAGCTTCCGATTTCAGGAACCAAACTTCAGCGGCAGTCATAAACATCATTGGTGATGATGCCTGGAATGCAGTAGTGGTATTTAATATTGAATAACCGCTGTAACCTGGTTTTGCAGTAATTAAAGAACCAATGCGGATACCTTTGAATGAACCCGCAAAACGTGAATCCGTAGCAGGTAAAACATATTGTGGTAAACGCGGATCATTATAACCAACCATAATTGATTCAAGGTCAGAACCCATGCTGATATCACTCCAACTGGTGGTAATTACGTTTAACGGGTTATGGTAACCTCCGCCAGAAATACCTGCATTATCAGTATTAGCAGCAAGTAAACCTCCCGGATCAGCCATTGCTTTTTCAGCTTGTGTTTGAGCCGTAGTAGGATCAACTTTAACAATGTGCATCGCTAAACGTAAACGTAAAGAGTTAGCCAGTTTAATCCATTTGGTGTAATCACCACCGTATACTAAATCATAATTTGCGAATGGTGCTTTGCCTGGATTTGCTTTTATAAACGTATTTAAATTGCTAATAGCAGTATCCAATTGAAGGAAGAACTGGTTGTATACACTTTGTTGGCTATCATAAGGGGTTGATGACAACGATGAGCCCGCTTTACTGTAGGCAATTGGACCGTATTTATCAGTAATCCTGTCAAAAGTTTCAACTTTAAGAATCAAAGCTATTCCCCAAAAATCAGGCTGGAGAGTTGGTACGCCAAGTTTTTGTATCTGGTTTATTGAAAATAACGAATTGGTGTAGCCGTCAATAAATATCTGTTGGTTCCAACCATCAACCAAACTGTATGTCAAGTTATTGATATTACCTCTGAACGGATCGGGCGACATCATGTAACCTGAGTAACAATCGGCATTTAAGTTTTGATCAAGCTGATAGTTACCCTCTTCGCCAAACAAAGCAGTTTGAATGCCCGGGTAAACTAATCCAACTCTAATTTGTTCAGCCGTTAAGCCGGTATTATCAGTGTTGTATTTTTCGAAATTTTTTGTACAACTGGTAAACTCTAAAAGTCCCAGTGAAAGCAGTGCTGCCATGCAGAACTTACTTCCTTTATTTATGATGGATTTATAATGTGTTTTCATCGTTTCTTTTTTTAAAAGTGAATATTTTAGAAGGTAGCATTCAAGCTTAAGCCATAATTACGTGTAGCCGGCTGGTTGAATACATCCACACCTGATAGTCCATTACCTGTTGACATGCTAAGCTCTGGATCAAATGGTGCTTTCTTATAGAAATATATCAAATTATGTCCAATCAATGAGAATTTTAAGCTTTTGATAGCCCCGGTTAATGGAAGCGTATAGCCTAAAGATGCTTCACGTAGACGAACTACAGTAGCGCTGTACATATAATTCTCTGAAATACCAGCGCGGCCTCCTACAGTGCTATACCATATTTGCGGATTAACCGAAGTGATAGGTGCACCTGTTACCGAGCTAACGCCATTGATGGCTACACCACCTGCATTTCTTGCATCACCCGACACTTTTGAAACACCATACTGATCCATTTCTGCCTGAGTTAATGACAGCACATCGCCACCGAATTTTCCGTCAACAAGGAAACCTAAGCTAAATTTCTGGTAAGTAAAGCTGTTGTTCCATCCCAATTGGAATTTAGGATTCGGATTGCCCAAATAATTAAATCCGTTGTTGGTTTCAGGAGTACTGCCATCAGCACCAATTAAAATACGGCCCTGTGCATCACGTTTGAAGGTAACGCCATAAATATCACCATATGAACCACCTTTAGCCAGGATAGACTCATAGGAGTTGTTTAAATTGGGAGTTATAATAACTTGGTTGATGCCATCTTTAGAATCAAGATCTAATATTTTATTTTGATTAGCAGATGCGTTAATTGAGGTGTTCCAGCTAAAGTCTTTGCCTTTAAATACGTCGTAACCTAAATTGAATTCAACACCCTTGTTTTGGATATTACCCGCGTTAACATATCCTGTAGCGTAAGTCGTAGTATATGCAGGGGTTAGTTGAATGGTCTGGTTTACGGTGTTGGTTTTGTAATAGGTGAAACCAAAACTTAATCTGTCATTAAAGAAACGCAGATCGGTACCTAATTCGATATTATTTGTTTTTTCTGGTTTTAGGGTAGGGAATGGCGCTGTAGAATTCAAAACTATACTGCCACCAGTACTAAAATGCGTAAGCGGATCGGTTACATAAGCAGGGGCAGTATTGCCTACCTGGGCATAACTACCTCTGATTTTAGCATATGATATTACTTCAGGTAATTTAACCATCTGGTTTAAGATAAGTGATAAACCGGCAGATGGATAAAAGAAGCTATATGTTGGTGTATAGGCCAAATTTGAAGACCAGTCATTTCTGCCTGTTAAGGTTAAGTAAGCCCAGTTTTTATATGATAAGTTAACATTCGCAAACAAGGATTGTATCTGGCTGTGATTTGCCAGGACAGTGCTCACCGGTGGACTACCGGCACTAGTTACTATGTTTTGCGGAAGAAAAACGTTTGGAATGAGTAAACCTGTACCTGTGTAACCATTACTTGCATCAGGGCCAATAAGAGTACCGTTGGTATTGATGTCTTTAATGCTTGCGCCTAATATACCATCAAATTTGATATCCGATTTTCCCGGAGCTGTAAATGTAGCAAGGAAGTCGGCATATTTTTGTTCATTTACCTGGTTGCCTAATATAAACTGACCGTTTGATTTAGCATAAACCGGATTTGTTCCTGCATAAAGATTTTGTTGATATTCATCATTAGTATAGTCAATGTTTCCACGTGCCTGCAAGCTTAACCATTTGTTTACATCATATTTAACATTTGCATTAAACAAAAAGCGGTTACGGGTTGATTGATTGGGGTCATTGTTAGTTGTCCACCATGGGTTTTGCTGCACATCTTCGTTAAAGGGCCAGTTTTGGGTTGGAGCACCATTACCACCAATAGTGGCAGGTAATTCATAATTGGTTTTATACGGAGTGATGTCCAAACCACGTGGAAATAAATATAAACCGGTTAAAGGGTTTAAATAGAAACCCATGCCTGGTGTATTGTTGATAGTTTGGCTGATATAGTTCGCGCCTCCGTCAACAGTTAATTTATTATTTAAAAAATGTCCTGTTTCGCGGAAGTTAACATTGTTTCTTTCCAATTTATTGCCAGGTTCAACGCCATCGGCGGTTGTATTGGCATAAGAGAAAAATGATTGAGCAACTTCGCTACCACCCGACAGGTTTATTGAGTTGGTGAAATTTGAACCTGTTTGATAAAATTGTGACAGGTTATCACTGGCTCCATCAATTTTTGATCCCCAGCTTGTAGTTGCACCTGCAGCAGTTTGGCCATAGCTGTCCTGAAACTGCGGTTGGTAAGCAATCTTGTCAGCAGTGTACGATGATGAGAAGTTGATAACAGTTTTACCTGCTTTTCCTTTTTTAGTGGTGATCAAAATAACGCCGTTTTGTGCCTCACTTCCATAAAGTGCAGCAGCAGTAGCGCCTTTCAATACTGAAATGCTTTCGATATCATCAGGGTTAAGGTTAGAGATACCGTCGCCACCATCCTGGTTTGAACTGATACCCATTGCACCACCACCCTGACCAACGTTTGTACCATAAGTACTGTTGGGTTGTCCGTTTGAGTTTGATCCGTTTGTAACAGGTATACCATCAATTACATATAAAGGTTGGTTATTGCCATTGGCTGATTTGTTACCACGTAGAATTACTTTTACCGAACCGCCAACACCTGATGAACTTGGATTAATAGTAAGGCCAGAAACTTTACCATTAAGTGAATTCATTAAGTTGTCGTTTTTTACAGTGCTCAACTGGTCGCCACCAACTTGCTGAGTAGCATAGGCAAGTGATTTTTCAGATTTTTTAATACCAAAAGCTGTTACCACAACTTCGGTAAGTTCTTTGGAATCAGAAGTTAATACAACATTTACTGTTGGGCCGCTAACAGTAACTTCTGTTTTGTTGAAACCGATGTAGGTAAAAACCAGCACATCGCCGGCATTAGCCTCTATAGTAAAATTACCGTTTACATCAGATTGGGTTCCTTTGTTGGTTCCTTTTAATTGGATATTTACACCAATTAAAGGCTGACCGCTGGCATCTTTTACCGTTCCTTTAACGGTTGCAATAGCCTTTGTAATTTGCCCTGCACTTTTTTTAAAGGCGGGCGTATTGTTACCTGTATAACCATAGGAGTTTGTTCCCACCGCTATACAGGGTATTAATAACGTGAATAGTAATGATTTTTTCATTTTTGGGTTGTTTAGTTTTTTAATAATTTGAGTAATGTTTAGTTTTTTAGTTTGATCTCTCCATTCTAAATTGTTTGTTGTTTTGATATTCTGTTTATTTAAAGTAAGTATTGTTTCGATCTTGAAATTTCTCTTATTAAGCTTAATGCACCTTTTTTAAATGCTTTGCAAAAGGCACAAAACTTCCCCACCACATATTTTATGCAATTAAAATTTGTGTAGTTAACACCAATAAGTTCAATGTAAATCCTGCCCGTAATACCAAATGCGAGTCATCTATAGTGACCAGCAATTAGCATTTTATCTCTTCGATATTCTGCACAACAAGCCAACGCTTGTTTGCCTTATTTATAATTGTATTGATATATCAACTATATCAATTTGGCGCAAGGACTATTTGGCTGCAAAATAATTTCATATGCAAACCGTCTGATATTAAATAGCCCTCAGTAAATTATTTGTGTTTGATGATTTCCTCATTACATACAAATGAGTAGATGGACAAATAGTGCTGATATGCCATATAATATTGCAAAATTTGGTACCAGCTGCAATTTTTATTTGTGTTTTCGCATCAAACCATCCGTTTTATTTTATAATCTTCAATAAAACGAAAAACGAACATAAACAATTTTACTTATAAAAAGCAAATTCTTTTTAAAATATTTTAAAAAGAATTTGATACTAATTTAATTTTATAGATAAGTTGCTTCAAAATCAATACTTTACATTTTAACGAGTGGAGCGGTGTGTTAGGAAATAATCTATTTATTAACATAGAAATTACGCTGTATTAAAGAAAAATACTAGCAAAAAAAAGCCTGACCCAATTAATTGGGTCAGGCTTTGCAACCAACTGCGAAATTTTATTTTACCGTTTGGCTATTAAAACGAAGTAATGAGTTGGAAAATAATTTATTTAAAAATATCATTTGATAAACCTGTGTTTACTGTAGTGCTCTTCACTTTAAACTCAATTCCTTGCCCAACTACAGTAGTTTTTTCAGAAAACGGTATTTTAATGCCAGTTTGGATATCACGATAATCGCTCCACTCCATTTGTGTACTTCCGGTAACATCGGTAAACTGTTTTAATTTAAAGCCGGTTTTCTGGTCGTAAAAGTAATTTACTTTCGTACCGTCAGGACTGGTTACTTTAACAAGATAAGCCAGGTTTCCGTTAATTACTTTAAGTGAAGGATCTAATTGCATGGTATACCCGGCCTTATTGAAATCAAGTTCAGGGAAAAGCTTGTAACGGGCTTTAACTGCACCTTTTTCTTTAGTAATATCAACCTGTTTTCTCATCTGTACAACCTTTAAGCTATCGCCATTAATGATAATATGGGTGACATTTAAATTATTATAAGAAGGAACGGTTATATCCTGGAAAAATTCGTCAGGTGTTTTGTATTTGTTTTCTCTTATTACGGTTAAGCCTTGCACTGTACCTTCTGCAGTCACTGTTAAGTCTTTTACATCCTTTAGTCTTTCCTCTCCGCCAACGGCATCAAGATATTTTTTTATGATATCGGCCGCTGTAATATCCTTAGGTACACTTATTCCGCTAAATGAATTATTTTCAGGATTAATATCAGGCAAAACATGATCTGGGTCAATTGTAGCATATTCAATTTTTGAGGTTGATTTATAGGCAAATGTCCAGGTATCGCCGCGTTGCCAAATTTCCGCAGGCAGGTTAACCACTCCCACTTTACCATTTTCTTCTTTAACCGCAATGGTAACCGGCATAGCCATTTCTTCCAGATTCTGAATAGTTATCAATGCTCCCTTTGAAGGATCATTATCCTGGTAATCTATTGCTTTAACAGACTGGTCAAGTTTCCAGGTATTAAAAAACCACTCGTTCCAAAACCAACTCAAGTCCTCGCCGGCGGCATTGTCAATAGTATGGAAAAAGTCCCACGGCGTTGGGTGTTTAAATGCCCAGCGTTTTATATAAGTTTGAAAAGCATAATCAAATCGCTTTTCGCCCAATATTTGCTCGCGCAATATGGTCAGGCCCAAAGCCGGTTTTTCATAAGCGGCATATCCAAGGTAGTCGGGCTGAATAACATCTGGTGTGTTCATAATTGCATCAGCATCCGCCGAAAACATATTAGATGCCGCCATGTGCTGATCCTGCGGCTCAAAGTACTCTCCTTTATTAAAAACCTTGGTATCAACCTTATTAATAAAAGTATTAAAGCCCTCATCCATCCATGCATATTTGCGCTCATTTGAGCCAACAACCATAGGGAACCAGTTGTGACCAAACTCATGGTTGGTAACTTCCCACAAAGCACCTGCCTGATTATCCGATCCGCAAAATACGATACCCGGATACTCCATGCCACCCACTATACCAGACACGTTTGTTGCAACCGGGTAAGTATATTCAAACCATTCGTTCGAGTAAAGCTCAATACAAGCTTTTACATATTCTGTTGAGCGGCTCCAGGCATTCATCCCTTTGCTTTCAACAGGGTAAACTGACTGAGCAAGTGCTTTTTTTCCACTTGGCAGGTTTATTCTGGCAGCATCCCACATAAATGCTCTTGAGGCCGCCCACGAAACGTCGCGTGAGTTTTTGCAAAAGAAATGCCAGGTAAGCGTTGGTTTTTGCGGATGCAAATCGCTGTTATTTAATTCGGCCGAGTCTTTAATCATCACCGTTTTGTCACTGCTTTTGGCAACCGCGAGACGGCTTATAACTTTTGGTGTTAAAACCTCAGTTGGGTTAAGCAATTCGCCCGAGCCTACAACAACCAAATTGGAAGGTGCGGTAACGGTATAATCAAAATTGCCATATTCCAGGTAAAACTCCGATGCTCCCATATATGGTATTACGTTCCATCCTGTTACATCATCATATACCTCCATGCGTGGGTACCATTGCGCAATTTCATAAATCCATCCGTCTTTGAAAAGTTTACGGCCCATTCTGTCGGTACCATATTCTGGAACGTCAAAAGCATAATCAATTTTTATCAATAATTTACTGCCGCCTGATCTTAATGTATCATTCAGTTTTATTTGCATGCGGGTGTCTGTAATCAGGTAATCGACTTTTTCTTCTTTTCCGTTTTTAATTACATAAACACCTTTAATTTCATCGCCATTGGTGAAGGTTTTGTTAGTGAAACGGCCGCCGGTTACCGGGCTGGTTGCTTCACCTCTTGAATCTTCCTTGTAAATATTCTGATCGACCTGCAGCCATAAAAATGCAAGCGGATCTGGGCTGTTATTGGTATAGGTAATTTGAGTAGTGCCGCTAACACGATGTTTAGCTGTATCCAGCGTTACATTGAGTTTATAGTCGGCACGGTTTTGCCAGTATTTTACTCCTGGCGCGCCCGAAGCTGCGCGGTATTCGTTACCCTTGGCAGGATAAAACAGTGGCGTAAATACCTTATGCTGGTCATATTTCGCCGGGGCCTGGTCTGTATTTTGTGCATTTACACTGTGCACAGCAATACATAATAATAAAGCCAGTAGACTTCTGTAGAATTTCATTTTTTTGATGATTTTGATTTTAAAAGGCAAGTTATATAAAATATTCAGGTGTATTAATATTAAAATAATATTGGTTAATTACTTTCGTCACGTTGTATGACGAATCGTGCAACATTAATGTTACACCTGTTTTTATAAACAAATTCTGTTGAGATTTGTATAACAGTAACTAATACGAATTAGATATAAACATGCAATCGTATAAAACAGCTAAAATATATTTCTGCTTTGCTGTATTGTTATTGGTAGCAAAACCTTTTCTTGGTTTTGGCATGTTTAGTCGTGTGCACCCCCCTGCTGAAGAAAATATATTTGTTAAGGCTTTCAATAAACGTAAACAGGAATATTCAGAAGACAGTAATTTTAATTTAGATACTATTTTTAAGAAATTAGCCGAACCGGCTAAGCAATTGTTTCTTCGTTTTTCATTTTTCTTAAATATTCTTTTTCCTGCTATATTCAGTGCCGGGTTTGATATATCTTTTCGTTTTTTAAATGAAATGCAATTAGGTTTATCGCCACGCAGGCACTCTTTCCTGCTAAATAATAGCTTCCTTATTTGATCTAATGTGCTAATCGTTATATCCGATTGATTTACAAACAGTTCCTGCTGTTTCTTGTTATTATTTCATACATTAATTTCTTAAATCCAATGTTAATTTTAAAAAGATGCTCTTGCATTTTGTTACTGCTTTTTATGGCGATAACCACAAATGCGCAGCAATCAACAACTGTAACTTTAAAAGAGTTACTAAATAAGGTAGATCAAAAAGCGCCAACGCTTATTACTGATTCTGCTGTTATCCTGATCCGGCAGGCACAGGCCGCCGAAACGCGCAGCAATTGGCTGCCTAATCTAAGGCTTAACTACCAGGCCGATATTGGCACCAGTAATAATACTACAGGCCCGTATTTTGGCTTTGGTATTATTCCTTCAAGCTCAGGCGGGATCCATAATACTAATGTAACTATCGCTATTTCAGATAATCTGGGCATAGCGGCGCTTGACTGGGAGGTTTACAACTTTGGTAAATACGGAGCCGAAAACAAAGTTGCTAACTCTGATATAAAAGTTGAACAAAACCAGTTTGCCCAATCAAAATATGAATTAGAGGCTTATACTATCAGCAATTATTTACAACTGCTGCGCCTGCAGGATTTCCTTGGTATCCAATACCGAAACATTCAGCGAACCCAGGAGATCAGGCGATCTATAGAATCCCTTGCCAAAAGTGGTGTACGTGCCGGTGTTGATACCAGCATTGCCGAAGCCGAGCTTTCAAAAGCAAGGCTAAACTATATTGAACTGAATAACCAACTGAAACAAATGCAATTACAGCTTTCGGAGGTTAGCGGAATCCCCTATCAGTCAATTGTTCCGGATACCACTGTAGAAATGAGCCTGATCAACCAACCTGCGGCCTATTTATTTAAGCCGGATACTGCTAATCATCCGCTCATAAATTTTTACAGGGCCGAATATCAGAACAGCCTGCAACGGGAAGACCTGGTTAAAAAACTATATAACCCCAAAATATCCCTCGAAGCTGCTGCCTGGGGCCGCGGATCGAGCGTTGATGCAAGCGGACAATATAATCCACTTTCTACAGGTTATGATTTTCAACGGGCAAACTACCTGGTAGGTGTTGGGATCTCCTATAACCTGTTCGACCTGCGCAGGCGGCAACTAAAACTCCGCACGCAAAAGGCCAGTACCGATTATGCGTATAAAAAACTACAGGAGCAACAACAAGCACTATCAATAAGTTCCAGTCAGGCAGATGTGGAAATGCAAACAGCACTCGATCGCTTAAAAGAGATCCCCAACCAGCTTAAAGCCGCTAATGATGGTTACAGGCAAAAATTATCCTTATATAAAAACGGGTTAACTGATATAATAGAGCTTGATGCCGCCCTAAATATTCTTTACCGTGCCGAAACCGATTTTATGCAGGCCAAATATGATTACGCTAATGCGCTGTTCCAAAAGGCCATTACCGAGAACCAGGTTAATTCAGTTTTAAACTTTTTAAAATAATTAAATTATGTCAATGGTCACATCCGCACTGAAAAGGCCTATCACCGTAATAGTGATAACCATGAGCCTTTTAATATTTGCAGTGCTAAGTGCAATAAATATACCGATAGATATTTTTCCGAAGCTAAATCTTCCTACAATTTATGTTATCGAATCATATGGGGGGATGTCTCCGCAGCAAATGGAAGGCTTTTTTGCCACAGGTTTGCAGAACCAGTTTTTATATGTTGACGGGATAAAAAATATCAGCAGTAAAAGCATACAAGGCTTAACCATAATCAAGATCTCCTTTTACGAATCAACCAATATGGCCGAAGCTTCGGCGCAGGTGGCGTTGCAGGTAAACAGGGCGCAAAGTTTTTTCCCTCCCGGCGCTTTGCCACCGCAGGTAATCAGGTATGATGCCTCATCATTACCGGTTGGTGAGTTGGTATTTGATAGTAAAAACGAAAGTTTGAAAGATATTTATGATTTAGCGGCTACCCGCATCCGTCCGATGTTCTCAACCATACCTGGGCTTTCGGCGCCGCCGCCATTTGGATCAAACGCCAGAACAATTGTTTTCAGCATTGATCCAGACAAATTACGGAGCTATGATCTTACCCCGGATGAGGTTGTTGATGCCCTGGCAAAATTTAATGTGATGGCACCATCAGGTAACCTCAGAATTGGCGATATGATGTATTTAACAACCATGAATTCGCTGATTAAAAACTCGGAAAGTTTTGGGAACATCCCGGTGATCACCAAAAACGGCGTACCTATTTATGTAAAAGACATTGCACGTGTTACGGATGCCGCTGATATTACGGTTGATTTTGCCCTTGTAAATGGCAAACGCTCTGTTTATATCCCGGTAGTTAAAACAGCTTCTGCATCTACCTGGACAGTAGTACAAGACTTAAAAAGTAAACTACCGGAAATGCAAAACCTGCTTCCAAATGATGTAAAGATCTCTTATCAGTTTGACCAATCAATCTTTGTAGTAAACGCGGTAAAAAGCTTAATGACGGAGGGCGGCCTTGGCGCTTTATTAACCGGGCTAATGGTTTTACTATTTTTACGGGATTGGCGAAGCAGCCTCATAGTGGTGATAACTATACCTGTATCTATCCTCATCGGAGTTTTATTATTAAGCCTTTTCGGGCAAACTATCAACATCATGACTTTGAGCGGATTGGCGCTGGCTATTGGTATCCTCGTCGACCAGGCCACGGTAACCATTGAAAATATACACCAGCACCTTGAGATGGGTAAATCAAAGCGGCTCGCTATTTATGATGCCTGCGAGGAAATCTCTTTCCCACTATTGCTCATCTTACTTTGCATTTTGGCCGTATTTGCCCCGTCATTCCTGATGAACGGTGTACCTAAAGCGATGTTTTTACCATTATCAATGGCCATTGGGTTAACAATGATCGTGTCTTATGTAATGGCGCAAACGTTGGTGCCTATATTAAGTAACTGGATGATAAAAGCCGAACGCTATCAATATCATCACAACACAACACACGCACATGCCGGTGAGGACATGGATAGTGATGAAGAGGCTCAAATTAATATGCACAGACAGCAGGAAGTGGATCATCCTGAAGAAAATGATCTTTTTGAAAGGGTAAAATCCCGGTTTATAGGAATAATAACCCGCTTAATGCCCCGTAAAAAATTATTGGTTCCCATTTACCTTGCGGTGGTTATCCTGCTTGCAGGAATAGGTTTTGTTGTTATAGGCAAGGATATGATGCCAAAACTGAATAACGGCCAGTTCCAGATCAGGATGAAGGAACCAGAAGGTACAAGACTTGAACGTACAGAGGATAAATTTAAACAGGTACTACAAATTATAAACGAAACGGTTAATAACCATGTAAAAATAACCTCGGGTTATATTGGCCTGGTACCAAGTAGTTTTGGGAGTAGTAACCTGTATGTTTTTAATACCGGTACACAGGAGGCTGTGTTACAGGTAAACCTTGATGAAGATTACCATATCAATATGGATGAGCTGAAAGACGCGCTGCGTAAAAACATTGCTAAAGAGCTTCCTGAAATGAAAATCACCTTTGAACCTATTGACATGACCGAAAAGATCATGAGTCAGGGGGCTAATGCTCCTATTGAGGTACAAGTTGCCGGAAAAGATCTTCAACAGATAGAAACCTACGCGAATAAGGTATTAGCCAAACTGAAGCAAATACCATACCTGCGCGATGTGCAGATCAACCAGCCTTTAGATTATCCTGTAATAGCCATCACACTCGATCGTTTAAAAGTTTCGCAGTTAGGATTAAATGTAAGTGATATTGCCCGATCAGTAACGGCAAGTACATCCTCAAGCCGTTATACATTGAAGAATTTATGGCTCGATGAAAAAAACTCTTATACCTACCAGGTACAGGCACAGATACCTGAATATGTAATGAACTCGATGGATGAGCTAAAAGAGATCCCTTTGGTAAAAGGTCAGAGCAGCCCTACCCTTGCTGATGTTGCAACTTTTAAACAAACTACCGCTCCCGGCGAATTTGATCGTACGGGCCCGAGACGTTATATTACAGTAAGTGCAAATATTTATAAAAAAGATTTGGGTACGGCCACCTCTGCAGTACAAAAAGCGGTAAAATCTGTTGGGGAACCCCCTAAAGGTTTAATTGCAACGATTGAAGGTATGTCGAGTCTTTTAACGGAAACTTTAAATAGTTTGCAAAGCGGATTAGGATTCGCCATATTGGTTATCTTCTTGTTATTAGCTGCAAACTATCAGTCATTTAAAGTTTCACTTACTGTTTTATCAACCATTCCTGCAGTAATACTGGGATCAATTACAGCCCTGTTAATTACAGGATCGACTCTTAACCTGCAATCTTATATGGGCATGATCATGTCTGTAGGTGTATCGGTAGCAAACGCCATCCTGATTGTAACGAATGCCGAAAATTTACGGTTAGAATTCAGGGATTCAACAAAAGCTGCAATAACCAGTGCATCCATCCGTTTAAGGCCAATTTTGATGACCAGTATGGCCATGATTGCCGGGATGATCCCAATGGCGTCGGGTATGGGCGAAGCCGGCGAACAATCTGCCCCGCTTGGCAGGGCGGTTATCGGTGGCCTGTTTGCCTCAACACTTGCCGCTTTATTTATTTTACCAATGGTATTTGCATGGGTTCAAAATAAAACCACTTATGATGAACCATCATTAATGCCGGAAGAATTAACCCAAACCACTAATTTAAATATTCAACAACATGAAATATAGCTCTTATTTGTTAATAGCGGCAATTGGCCTATTTGCCGCATGCTCCGGAAATAATAAACCGGTTGATTTAACTGTACAAAAAAAACAGGCTAATAAATACCAGATTGGAAATGTAGCCGAAGAAGCATTGTCTACTTCGGCTACCCTGCCAGGACAACTAATACCTTTTAATGAAGTTAACCTGTTCCCGAAAGTGAATGGATTTGTAAAGGAGTTATTAGTTGACCGTGGCTCCATTGTAAAAAAAGGGCAATTGCTAATGATACTTGAAGCGCCCGAAATGGAATCGGAACTACAGGCTGCTAATTCCCGCTATTTACAGGCCCAGGAAAATGCTATGGAAAGCAAGGAAAAATACGAACGCCTAAAAGAAGCTGCCAAAGAACCCGGCTCAGTTTCACCTTTGGATCTGGACGACGCCAATTCAAAAATGAAAGCCGATATGAACATGGCACAATCCGAACATTCAAACGTTGATGCAGTTAGAACAATGCAGGGTTATTTGCGCATCTACGCTCCTTTTGATGGAATGATCGTCCAGCGAAATGTTTCTCCCGGTGCTTTGGTAGCCCCCGGTAAAGCTACAGACCAACCTATGCTTGTACTGCAGGATATTCATAAAATGCGTCTTACCGTTGATATTCCGGAAGACTATGTAGACAAGGTTGACCTTACTCAACCTGTATCTTTTATCTTTAATGCCATGCCCGGACAGGCACAAACTGCAAAGATCAGCCGCTCGGCAAATGCTTTGGGTAGTATGCGCCAGGAAGCCATTGAAATAGATGTACTGAATAAAAATGGCCAGTTAAAACCGGGCATGTATGCCGAAGTAAAGATCCCGATGCTATCAGGCGCAAAATCCTTACTGGTGCCCAACAATTCAATTATCCGGTCGACTGAGCGGGAATATGTTATTAAAGATAGCAGCGGCAAAGCCAGCCTTGTAAATATAAAGGAAGGGTTGGTTGGTAAAGACTCAACCGAAGTATTCGGGAATTTGAAAGCTAACGATAAAGTGCTGGTTCATGCCTCAGATGAGATCAAGCAGGGAGATGATATTCAGTAAAACTTAAGGTGTTTTATTGTTTTATGGCCGGCAGCGTTTTAACGCTGCCGGCTTTTTTGTTTGAAAGGTATTTATTTCTTATAAATAGATTTTAAAGCATTCGGACAATCCTCATGTCCGTCTCAATTAAGATATTTTTCTTAAAAGGAACACTGATGCCGTAATTATGCCGCTATATCGTTTCACATTAAAAAATGCACCGCGTATTGGTGGCTATTATCGAAGAAATAAAAGCCGACGTATCTAAATTTGATGTAGAAAAAACGTCGGGAAAACACAGGCTGCACAAAATAATATTAAAATATTAAAATATACCAGCATTGGCCCAATTAAAACACCGCTACAATAGTAGCCATACAGCAAAAGCTTAATTAAATTAAAAACCAGGTATTTATGCATAAGATGATGAAACAAATACTTTTATTAATGCTTATCACGCTGTCGACAAGGTTTGTCAGTTTAGGCCAGGATACCACTTTAATGGTGACAAAGAACGTGGGTAGCGCTCCGAAATTTAATGAATTGAATAACAATGAAACTGATGTTCAGCCATATTTTCAGGTGGGAAATAATGAACCAGGCTACTCCCTGCTATATCCTGCAGCCGGCAAGGCTTCAAAGAACCGGAAAGTTCCGTGGTTTGTTGAGCGGTTTAAGATTTCAGGGGGCTTTTTTGAATCTGTAAACAATACGAATATTAAAGTAAGCAATACCTCCGGCAGTATTGGCACTAATATAAATTTTGAAAATGACCTTGGTTTTAAAAAGGATGCAGGAACCGTTTTGGCCGACTTTCAATGGCGTTCGTCAAGCCGATCCAGATTTGATCTGAGTTATGTCAATATATCCAGAAACGCCAATTACAGCTTACAACAGGATATCGTCTTTGGAGATAACGATTATCCTGTTAATGCACAGATTAACGCATTTTTCAATACTAAGATCTATCGGTTCTCTTACGGATATGCTATACTTTCGAAACCAACCTATGAGGCCGGGCTATTGATAGGTGCTCATATAGTTGGCGCAAACGTGGGCCTGTCTGCTGTTGGTAATTCAGCTCACCTGGATTTAAACAACGATTTTGGTTTTACGGCCCCGCTTCCTGATTTTGGCATATGGGGTGGCGTAACTTTCAGTAACCGTTTAGCGCTGACCGGCGAATTTGACTATTTATCTTTAACGATTAGCGACGTTAATGGCCAGATCATAGCATTTAACGGTTTGTTAACCTATAAAATAGTTAAAGGTCTGGATGTATCTGCAGGCTATACCGGGTTTAATTTTGAGATAGGAGTAACAAAACCGAAATGGTACGGCCAATTTAACTGGGGCTACAATGGCCCTACCGTAGCCGTAAGCTTTGCATTTGGTCGGAGACCATGGACACATGAGGATTAAAGGTGAGTGAGGAACTTATCCCTCGATTGTATGAGTTAATAAACCCTATACCACATTTACAAATACTTTTAATAAATTTATTGGTAGTAAATAGTGGAAATGAAGAAATATATAGTGATTATTTTAATTGTACTGTTTATATGTTGCAAGAAAGATAGCAACTATGCCGGAAAACCCTCGCCATTTTATGTGGGCGAATTAGTAAAACTTAACGGTTTTAATCCGCGAACATCATTTGTGCCATACAATTGCTGTAACTGCCCATGTAAAATAGATTCTGCATATACCGAAGGCACCGCAAGGGAATGGTACTATAATATAGTTGATTTAAACGATAGCACACTTACTAATGTGGCAGGTTACTTTTTAAAAAAATATTAAAATATATATCAACCTAAACCCTACTTATAGCAAGTGATAAACTATTGATTTTTATTATAAATTATTGATAATAAATAATTTAATAAAATGAAAATAACTATCGTAGCAATTTTATTAGTTGCATTATTTGCGAGCTGTCAGAAAGACTATGCCGCAAAGCCATCACCCTTTTATATAGGAGAAATGACAAAACTCAATGGTTTTGATCCCCGCAAATCATTTGTACCCTACAATTGTTGCAGCTGCCCTTGTAAAGTGGTAGCGGAATATACAGAAGCCGATATGAAGGATTGGTATTATGATATAGTTGATCAAAATGACAGTACGCTAATGCATGTGACTAATACCCAATTGGTAAAGTATTGATAATTATAAACACATTTTAAATTCTCACATAATATTCTACCACAGAAATTAAGAATCTATAAATCTCATTAATTATGAAAAATCAAAAATTCAATTTTGCTGCCTTCCTAGCCGCAGTTTTAATTTCAATTACCCTCTTGCCGGCCCAACGGGTTTGGGCGCAGGGTGTAACAGACAAAATTGCCCAGAAAATGACCGATAGCCTGGCTTATTTAAATTTAACAGATCAGCAAAAAACGCAGGCAACAGGTTTTAATAAAACAGCTGCCACCTCGTTTGTGCAGTTGAAGCAAAAAATGAAACAGGATACCACATTAAAAGGCAAAGCGGCGGCACAGCAGGTAATGGGTATTATGAAAACAAGAAACACCGCTTTGAAAGGAATATTAACGCCTGATCAACAAAAACTTTATCAGCAACACCAACTACAGCAAATGGCCGAACTGGAAACTAAAATGATGAGCGCGCAACTTGATCTTACAGATCAGCAAGAACCGCAGGTTTATGCTGTAAACTTAAAATCTACACAGGCATTAATGGGCGATGCTGCCAAAGCGAAATCAAGCACCCGTAAATTACAGAAATTGAAAGCCGCTAAAGCATTGAAATCAGACTCTGGCGAAAAAGACAAGGAGCTGAAGAAAATATTAACCAGTGACCAGTACAGTAAATATGAAAAAAACAAAGAGCAAATGCAGGCCGCAATGAAAGAAAAAATGAAAGAGAAAAAGGGATAAAGTATAAAAATTTGATCTTTTTTAGTCAATACAAAACATGCAGGCGCTAAAATGCCTGCATGTTTTGCGTTTTTATGCTCCTGTCCTATTTCTGATATAATTAAATAATAGATTGTAAATTATTGTATGTCAGTAGTTTGTATTTAGTAATTGTTAAAATTTAACATTTTGATAATAATTATTTGTGAATTGAATTATTCATTATATCTTTACACTACTAAATTGATAGATTTAATAGGACATTAAAAAAAGAAATGAAAGCCTTCAAACAAAATTTACACTTCAATTCTGCATCAAACTGCTACCCCATAAGCATGTATTGTTGTATGCGCTGCTGTTGAGCAATTAGTATTTAAGACAAAAAATATATCATCCAAACTTTTCACGATTAATAATAACACATGAAATTACCTTATGTAATTAGAACGGTACTCCTATTGAGTATACTTTTCACCGCTTTAATAACCAAAGCACAACAAAATGACGACCTTTTAAATGTATTAATAAAAAAAGGCATAGTAACCCAACAGGAAGCTGATTCTATTCGTGCAGATCAGGCCTTTAAGGAACAAAAGAAAAAAGATCAGGACAAAGAAAACCAACATGGTATAACCATTGGTAGCCGTGCCTTACAAATCAGCGGTTTAATACAAACCGAATATGAAGGATTCCAGCAAACTGGCGTTAATAATACGTTTTTATTGCACCGTGCACGTTTGGATGTTAAAGGCGATATTAACGACAATTGGAATTATGAAGTGTACACCGAATTTGCCGGAACCACCAAATTACTTGACGCATATACCACTTATAAAATTGCCGATTTTTTAAAGTTCACTGCTGGGCAGTTTAAAGTGCCTTTTTCTTTAGAGAGTCTTATTGCTGATAGTCAGTTGGATTTTATTGATCGCTCTCAGGTTGTTAATGCGCTTGCTGGTCGGTCAACCGATGTAATCGGCAATCAGAACGGTCGCGATATCGGTATTCAGATAAACGGAAGTTTTGTGAAAGTAGATGGTCGCTATTTATTTGACTACACCTTAGGCGTTTTTAACGGTGCAGGTTATGACGTAACAACCGATAATAACGGACACAAAGATATTGCCGGCAGGTTTAGTGTGCATCCAATTAATAACTTAACTGTATCTGGAGATTTTTACGACGGACAGGGCAATTATGGCACCCCTGCGAAAAACTACTTGCGTAACCGCGGCGGTTTTGATGCCCGTTATGTTATAGGCGGCTTAGCATTACAGGCTGAATATGACAAAGGAACTGATGGTACTATTAAAAGAGACGGCTGGTACGGTCAGGCCACTTATTTTGTGCTTCCTAACAAATTGCAGTTAGCTGCAAAGTATGATACTTATGACCCTAATGAGATAACAAAAAATGTTAGAACAAATTATTACACCGGTGGCGTTAACTACTTCTTTAATAACTGGGCTAAGTTGACCGTTGATTACATCGATCGCCGTGAAGAAGTTACCCAAATTAAAAACAACATTTTTGAAGCACAATTGCAACTAACTTTTTAATAACGCTACCTATGAAAAACTTAATTAAAAACAAAACACTTATAGCCGCTATTGTTGCTGTAAGTGTTTTGATAACAGCTTCGTCTTTTATAAAGAGAAGTCCCATTAAACCTCCGGTTGATGATTTGCAGGGTACCATCAATATTTCGGGAGCATTTGCCTTATACCCTATTACCGTAAAATGGGCAAGCGAGTTTAAAAAGCTACATCCTAAAGTTGTTTTTAACATCTCGGCCGGTGGTGCAGGTAAAGGTATTACCGACGCTCTATCAGGTTTGGTTGATATTGGCCTGGCTTCGCGGGATATTGATCCGGCTGAAATAAAAAAAGGCGCCTATACCGTTTATGTAACGAAAGATGCGGTGGTGCCAACCTTTAATACAGAAAACCCTGATGCAGCCCAATTGCTTGCAAAAGGCGTTAAAAGAGGTCAATTTCTGGACATATTTGTTAACGGAACCATTAAAAGCTGGAATCAGCTTGGCGGAAAAGTTGCAGCTCCTCTTCACATTTATACCCGTTCGGATGCCGCGGGTGCTGGTGAAACCTGGGCCAAATATTTGGGTAAAAAACAGGAAGATCTGCTGGGTGTTGGCGTTTACGGTGATCCCGGCCTTGCTCAGGCGGTAAAAAAAGATCCGGTTGGTATAGGTTATAATAACCTGGCCTATTTATATGATCTTAAAACCCGCAAACAAGTTGCAGGTGTACATGCTTTACCGATTGATGTAAACGGCAATGGTAAAATAGATGCCAACGAAAATTTTTATACTACCATTGATGATTTAACGGCCGCCATTGCAGATGGAAGATACCCTTCGCCCCCAGCGCGCAATCTTGGGTTTTTATTTAAAGGCAAGCCAAAGAAAAAGGAGCTGGTTGAATTTGTGAAATATGTACTGTCTGACGGGCAAAAATTTGTTGAGGAAAACGGCTACATCGCCCTGTCAAAATCAAGAATTCAGGAGGAATTGAAGAAAGTAGATTAGGTTTTTAGTTCATGGTTGATAGTTCATGGTTGCTGCTAAATAGTTTCCTGATACTATGTCTATGAACTATCAACCATGAACTAAAAGAAATGCAACTACGAATATTAAAAGATAAAATACTATCCAAACTGATGCTGGTGCTTACACTGGCATCAGTTTCTTTGTTACTGGTTATAGGAATAGGGTTATACCTGCATTCTGCGCCGATAATTGAAAAATTATCGTGGGGCACTTTAATAACTTCCAGTGCCTGGAAGCCCCTCAAAGGGTTGTTTGGTTTCTATCCGTTTATAATGGGTACGTTATGGGTAACAGGAATCGCAATTATTATTGCACTGCCGCTTTGTCTCCTCACCGCTTTGTTTATTACAGAATATGCTCAAACCGGAATAAGAAGGATACTGGTGCCCTTTGTTAACCTGCTCTCGGGCATTCCGCCCGTAATATTTGGTGTATGGGGCGTACTCTTTATTATCCCGTTAATACAAAATCATATTGCTCCTCACTTTGTTGAATTTTCGACGGGCTATAGCGTATTGGCCGGCGGAATTGTACTCGCTGTGATGATTTTTCCACTTATAGTAAGCATTATCGGTGAAGTATTAAACACCATTCCGCAGGAATTAAAAGACGCTTCGTTATCATTAGGAGCTACCAAATGGGAAACCATTAAAAAAGTAATACTACGAAAAGCCTTGCCCGGAATAGTTGCCGCGGTCGTGCTGGCTGTTTCCCGTGCTTTTGGCGAAACAATTGCGGTTTTAATGGTTTGCGGCAACAATGCCGTTGTGCCTCATTCGGTTTTTGATGCTGGTTATCCATTGCCTGCTCTTATTGCCAATAACTATGGCGAAATGTTGTCAATTCCCCTTTATGACTCCGCCCTAATGTTTGCGGCCTTGTTGCTATTTATCATTATTCTGTTGTTTAACATTATTTCGAGGGTGATTTTGTCCCGGCTGGAAAGGAAACTGGCATCATGATACGAAGAAAAGCAGAAGAATGGTTTTTTAAAATATTGATGATCTTAGCGGCTATAATAGTATGCGGTAGCTTTTTCCTGATTGTTGGGACAATTTTTGCAAAAGGCATACCCTATATGAACCTGGATATGTTAACTAAAACTCCCGGAGGTGGTTTCTATATAGGCAAAGAAGGCGGCATATTAAATGCGATAATCGGGTCGCTGTATGTGGCAGGCGGCGCTACTGTTTTGGGCCTTTTTATCAGCGTGCCGGTTGCAATATTTATCAATATGTACATGAATGGCAAAAAGTTTTTATCCGATTCGCTACGGGTGGCTTTTGACGTTTTATTTGGTATTCCATCAATTGTTTATGGAGCATTTGGATTCCTTATAATGGTTTATTTTGGCTTCCGTGCATCCTTGCTTGGGGGGATTATAGCCGTTACCCTATTAGTAATACCTATTTTGGTGCGCACACTGGATGAGGTAATAGGAACGGTACCCCAGGAATTGAGCGATGCAGCGCTGTCTTTAGGTGCTACCCGCTGGGAAATGGCAAAAGTAGTCCTAAGGCAAATAAAACCCGGGATATTTACAGCTGTGCTACTATCATTTGGCCGCGCTATTGGCGATGTAGCATCTGTGCTTTTCACCGCAGGTTTTAGTGATAACATTCCAACATCATTACATGAACCTGCCGCCACGCTTCCATTAGCCATATTTTTTCAATTAAGCAGTCCTGTTGAGGAAGTACAAGGGCGTGGCTATGCTTCGGCACTTATTTTAACCATTATCGTATTAATTATCACCGTATTATCTGAAATACTGATAAAGAAATTCTCAAAACACAAAAGTTAATGACCCCAACTCCGCATATCAGTGTCCAGCATTTAAATGTACACATCGGCAATCAGCATATTTTAAACGATATCAATATTAATATTCCTGATAAGAAGGTGACTTCTATCATTGGCCCTTCTGGCTGCGGAAAAACCACCCTGCTCAAGTCATTTAACCGTTTGTTGGACAATACAGCCGGAGTGAAAATTACCGGTAAAGTACTGGTTGATGGCGAAGATATTTATGATCCAAAAGCCGAAATAACACATATACGTAAGAAAATGGGCTTATTATCGCAACGCCCATATCCTTTACCCATGTCTATTTATGATAACGTGGCTTACGGTCCGCGAATACATGGAATTAAGAAAAAACAAATACTTGATCAATTAGTAGAAGAACAACTAAAGGCTACAGGACTATGGAACGAAGTAAAAGATCGTTTAAATGCCTCTGCCAACCGTTTGTCTATTGGTCAGCAGCAACGTTTATGCCTGGCACGTGGTTTAGCGGTGAATCCGGAGATTATTTTGGGTGACGAGTCAACATCAGCACTTGATCCGGTTTCGACTTCAATTATTGAGGATTTGTTTATTAATCTAAAAGAAAAGTATTCTATCGTATTGGTGACGCACATTCTGAGGCAGGCGCGCAGGGTATCAGATTACATTATTTTTGTGTACGGCGGCAAAGTCATTGAATTTGGCCCAACTGAAGAAGTTTTGCTTAACCCCCAGGCAGAATTAACCAAAGAATATGTTAAAGGATTTATAAGTTAATTTGTTTGTTTTTATGAGATAAAACAATAAAAAACGATACATTTTTTATTGTTTTGTTTGATATTTGATATTCTATTGCTACTTATTGGATATTAATCTTGTTTTTTTTGTTTAAAATATCTAAAAGTGTATTAAAAATTACAATAATGATATGATTTTGCTTTATATTGCCACTTTATTTATTAAATGGCATATAATTATCATCGTATTATAATAAAAATCGGCTCGAACGTTTTTACAAAAAAAGACGGTTTGCCCGATTTGGCCCGCATTGGTAATTTGGTTGAGCAGATTGCCATTATCAAAAAACAAGGTATCGAAGTTATTTTGGTATCGTCAGGTGCTGTGGCTTCGGGCCGCAGTTTAATCACCGTTTCAGAAAAGTTTGATCCTATAGCAGCAAGACAATTATTGGCTTCGATAGGCCAGGTAAAGCTTATCAACACCTATGCGCAATTGTTTGAGCGTTTTGATATACTTTGTTCACAGGTTTTAGTAACCAAAGAAGATTTCAGAGACAGGCTTCATTACCTGAATATGAAAAACTGCCTCGAAATATTGCTGCAGCACCAGGTAATTCCGGTTGTAAACGAAAATGACGTGGTGTCGGTGACTGAATTAATGTTCACTGATAACGACGAACTAGCCGGTCTTATCGCCTCTATGTTAAACGCGCAGGCCCTGATTGTACTAACCAATGTTGATGGGATTTACAATGGTAATCCTAGCTCATCAGAAGCAACTATAATTGAGGAAGTTTCCGGCGCTACAATTGATTTTTCTGCTTTTGTAAGCACGGGCAAATCGCAATTTGGCCGCGGCGGTATGATCACCAAATCAACTATGGCGCAAAAAGTGGCTCAATTAGGTATAGCAGTTCACATCGCCAATGGAACCAAAGACAATATTTTAATTGATGTGCTGGAAAACAAAGTGGCTCATACCCATTTCAGCCCAACCAAAACAGCATCGGGCAAAAAGAAATGGATAGCCCACTCGGGTAACTTTGCTACCGGAGTAGTACAAATAAATGAAGGCGCAAAGCTGGCGCTTATATCCAATAAAGCATCCAGCCTGCTTCCAGTTGGTGTGGTTACTATTCTATCAGAATTTAAGAAAGGCGATATCATCAAATTGGTTGATGAAAAAGACAAGCAAATTGGTTTGGGTATTGCCGAATACGGTTCAGACAAAGCAAGCGAGATGATCGGGCGCAAAAATCAAAAACCATTAGTGCATTATGATTATCTTTATCTGGAATGTTAAGTAGCTATAATAAATATTTTGAAGACGCCATATTAGCTGGCAGAAAGAGCCTAACTCCTGTGGTAATTAACCAGGTACTTAAAGAACTGGCTTATTCGGCTATCGTTTTAACTGATTATTTGCTACAGGAAAATAAAAAAGATCTGGATCGCATGGATCCGGCTGATCCTAAATATGATCGCCTTAAACTTACACCTGCCCGAATTGAGGAAATTGCCAGGGACATAAACAATATTGCCAAATTAGCTAGTCCTTTGGGTAAAGTGTTGTCGAAAAAAACAATGCCCAACGGCTTGCAGATTTCTAAAATTAGAGTTCCTTTAGGCGTTGTTGGCGTTATTTACGAGGCCCGGCCAAACGTAACGTTCGATGTTTTTTCCTTATGCTTCAAAACCGGCAATGTTTGTATTTTAAAGGGAGGAAGTGATGCTGAATTTTCGAACAAAGCCATTATTTCTATTATACATGAATCTTTGGCAAAATATGATATTGATTTAAGCTTTGCTACTTTGCTGCCTCCGGAACGTGAGGCTACTGATGCTTTGTTGGGCGCAATAGGCTATGTGGATGTACTGATTCCGCGCGGCAGCCAGGGTTTGATCAATCACGTGCGTTTAAATAGCAAAATACCGGTAATTGAAACCGGCGCAGGAATTGTACACACTTATTTTGATGAATTTGCCAATTTAGAAAAAGGCCGAGATATTGTTTTTAACTCTAAAACACGTCGCGTAAGTGTCTGCAATGCGCTGGATTGTTTAATTGTTAACCGCAAAAGGTTAGCTGATTTAGCCGAATTGGTTAAACCACTGGCCAACAAAGAAACAGAACTTTATGCCGACAATGAGGCCTTTGACGTGCTAATTGGCCATTACCCCTCTAAATGGTTGAACAAGGCAACACCGGAACATTTTGGAACGGAATTTCTGGCTATGAAACTGGCCGTTAAGGTAGTGGATAATCTTGACGAGGCATTAAATCATATTGCAAATTATAGTTCAAAACACAGTGAAGCCATTATATCTGAAAATGCTGCGGCTATTGAAGTCTTTTTAAACAGGGTTGATGCCGCTGCGGTGTATGTTAATGCTTCTACTGCTTTTACTGATGGCGCTCAATTTGGCCTTGGAGCCGAGATTGGCATTAGTACCCAAAAACTACACGCCCGTGGGCCAATGGGACTGGACGAGTTAACCAGCTACAAATGGCTCATAAAAGGAAACGGACAAACACGGGACTAAAACTTATTCCAGACTATTTTAAAATAATAAAGGTGCCCGCTTATAAGCGGGCACCTTTATTTCCTAATTAAATGTTTAATTACTTTATAAAATAGTTCATAACAGCAACAAAACAGATAATAACTAAAATTACACCTTGTAATTTTTGCTCTAAAGTTAATTGGGTCTGCATCTATTATATCAATTAAGGTTCTCCAAATTTAAATTGTAAAATGAATGTTACGTAATTTATTTTTATTTTTATGAAAATTTTAATAAAAGGATTTGATTGTTTTATAAATGTCAGAACAGCATTTATAATATAAAAAAATCGCAATAAAAGAACTTTAAATTTGAGTTTTTATTATTCGGGAAATCAACAAAAATGTACTTCAATATAACTTAAATGTGCTTTTTCTTCTTATTTTGTGCCGTTTCTACACATTATTAAAAAATGAAACGACTACTGAAAAGCAGTGCCTTTACAAATGCTTTCAATAGGTTGTTTAAAAACCCTACCCTTTATCAAATTCGGCCAGCAATAAGTTAAATTATCAATAATTTAACTTACGATTTAAATTGGCTATCGGTTTGTATTTTTATATTTTAGTTAATTTATTGATTACTAAACTGTTATTGGATAATTGTATACATTTTACCCTGTTCTGACTTGCAAATAATTAACATGAAAATCAAAAAAGGTATCTTTGCAAAATTATGAGTAAGCACGGCAGGATATTAGTGGCAATGAGTGGTGGGGTTGATAGTTCGGTAGCAGCAGTGATGTTGCATGAGCAAGGCTATGAAGTTATTGGGCTTACCATGAAAACCTGGGACTACGCCTCTTCGGGCGGAAGTTCAAAAGAAACAGGCTGCTGTAGCCTGGATAGCATAAATGATGCCCGGGCATTGGCCGTAGGCTATGGATTTCCACATTACATTTTGGACATACGAAGTGAGTTTGGTGACTTTGTGATTGATAATTTTGTCGATGAGTACCTGGCGGGCCGTACCCCTAACCCATGTGTGTTATGTAATACCCACATTAAATGGGAAGCCTTGTTAAAAAGAGCCGACAAACTGGATTGTGAATTTATTGCTACCGGACATTACGCCAATATACGTTTGCAGGATAACGGCAGATATGTAATTTCAAAGGGGAAAGACGAAAATAAAGATCAATCCTATGTGCTTTGGGGAGTGTCCCAAAAAAATCTGGCGCGAACCAGGTTTCCTTTGGGTAGTTTCTCAAAACCCGAAATAAGGCAAATGGCGTTGGATATGGGACAGGTAGAGCTTGCGGCAAAAAGCGAAAGCTATGAAATATGCTTTGTGCCTGATAACGACTATAGAGCCTTTTTAAGGCATAAGGTTGGTGATCTGGAGCAACGTGTCGCCGGTGGTGATTTTGTGCTGGCAGACGGTACGATAGTGGGTAAACATCAGGGATATCCGTTTTATACCATCGGACAACGCAAGGGATTAGGTATTGCGCTCGGTCATCCCATGTTTGTCACCAATATTCAACCGGATACCAATACCGTAGTATTGGGAACGGCGGACGAACTGGAACGCAAGCAGGCCTGGGTTAAAAACCTTAACCTGGTAAAATACGAATCTATTACCGAACCCATTGAAGCGGTTACCAAAATACGTTACAAAGATGCTGGTACCCAAAGCAGCATAGTTCAAATGGGGCAACATATGAAAGTTGATTTCCATCATAATGTATCCGGCATAGCGCCCGGACAATCGGCTGTGTTTTATGAAGGAAACGATTTGCTTGGCGGTGGCTTTTTAATGTAACAGTAGCTGTAACGCTTAATGGTAAAATGTTCCTTATAAATGGCAAATCTCCAAACGCCGCGACGTTCAAACATTGAAACCATTCAGTTGTAAAGTTCCAACATTTCGGCTTGCAAGCCGTATAACATTACACCTTTTCCCAAAAACAAATTGGCGTTTCGCTTTCTTTATGTTTTATTTGCAAAATAATAATCGCTTAAATGGCTAAAAATTTACTAATTGTTGAATCTCCGGCGAAAGCCAAAACCATTGAAGGATATCTCGGCAAAGACTTTATTGTAAAGTCGAGCTATGGGCATATCCGTGATTTGGTAAAGTCTGACGATGCTATTGACGTTGCTCATGATTTTAAACAGAAATATGAGGTACCCGCCGATAAAAAACAGATAGTTAGTGAGTTAAAGAAATTAGCTAAAGAAGCCGAGATGGTTTGGCTGGCATCGGATGAGGACCGCGAAGGGGAAGCCATATCCTGGCATTTATATGATACTCTTGATTTGAAAGATGCTACAACAAAGCGTATTGTTTTTCATGAAATTACCAAACCGGCTATTTTGCGCGCTATTGAAACACCACGCAAAATTGACTATAATTTGGTGAACGCCCAGCAGGCACGCCGGGTTTTAGACAGATTAGTGGGTTTCGAATTGTCACCGGTGCTATGGAAAAAAGTGAAACCTTCACTTTCAGCTGGTCGCGTACAATCGGTTGCGGTTAGATTGATAGTTGACCGGGAGCGTGAGGTAAATAAATTCAAGTCAGAAGCTGCATTTAAAATAGTAGCCATATTTGGTAAAGGCAGAGATGCCTTTAAAGCCGAATTGGCTGAACGCTATAGCAAACAGGAAGACGCTGAAAAGTTTTTACAGGATTGTATTGGAGCTGATTTCGAAGTAAAGTCGTTAGATACACGTCCTGCAAAACGTTCGCCCGCAGCGCCGTTTACCACATCAACCCTGCAACAGGAGGCAAGCAGGAAATTGGGATATTCGGTGTCCCGTACCATGCAAGTTGCTCAGAAGCTGTACGAATCGGGGCATATCACTTATATGCGTACCGACTCGGTTAACCTTTCTGATCATGCTTTAAATGCAGCGCAGCAGGAAATAGTATCTGCTTATGGCGATAAATATCATCAACACAGAACATACAAAACAAAAAACGCCAGTGCACAGGAAGCGCACGAGGCAATACGCCCAACCTATTTCGACAAACATAGTATTCAGGGCGATTCAAGTGAAGCGCGCTTGTATGAACTGATTTGGAAGCGGGCAATTGCATCACAAATGAGTGAAGCGCAGTTTGAGAAAACCACAGCAAAGATCAGTATATCAACCCGCAAAGAAGATTTAACTGCAAATGGCGAGGTGATGAAATTTGATGGTTTTCTAAAAGTTTACCTCGAATCGAGCGATGAAGAGGATGATAACCTGCAGGAAGGCGAAAATGCAATGCTTCCACCATTAACCAGGGGACAACGTCTGGCATTGCAGGAAATGTCTGCAACAGAACGTTTCTCGCGTCCACCGGCAAGATATACGGAGGCAAGTTTGGTTAAGAAACTGGAAGAATTAGGAATAGGCCGACCATCTACCTATGCTCCTACTATATCAACCATTCAAAACCGTGGTTATGTGGTTAAGGAAGAGCGCGAAGGCAAAGTCAGAGCTTTTCGTGTTTTAACGCTTAAGGCCGAAAACATAACCAAAGAAGAAAAAACGGAAAATACAGGTGCCGAAAAAGGAAAACTATTCCCTACAGACATTGGTGCGGTAGTAAACGACTTCCTGGTGCAATACTTTAATGATATTGTAGATTTTAATTTTACGGCAAGCGTTGAAAAACAGTTTGACGAGATAGCACAGGGATTAAAAGAATGGACAGACATGATCAGGAGCTTTTACACTCCTTTTCATAAGGAAGTTGAAAGCACTATTCAAACCGCAGATAAAGCCACCGGTGAGCGTGAATTAGGCGTGCACCCGGAAAACGGTAAAAAAGTATCCGTTAGAATTGGTCGTTATGGCCCATTCGTTCAGGTAGGTGAAAGCGCAACAGACGAAAACAAGGAAGAAAAACCGCTGTATGCCAGTTTAAGAGCAGGGCAAAGCATTGAAACCATCAGTTTAGAGGATGCATTAGAGCTGTTTAAGCTGCCAAAAGTTGTTGGAGAATACGAAGATAAGGTAATGAAAGTGGCCATTGGCCGTTTCGGCCCTTATATCAGTCATAATGGAGCTTTTGTTTCGTTACCAAAAGAAATTGATCCGCATGACGTGACTGAGGAAAAAGCAATTGAGCTGATTACCGAAAAACGTAAAAAAGATGCAGAGAAACTAATCAAAGCCTTTGCGGAGGATCCTGATGTAAAAGTATTGAATGGTCGTTGGGGAGCCTATATTGAATTTGGCAAGCTAAATGTTAAAATACCAAAGGATAAGGACCCTTTAAGCTTAACTTATGAGGAATGTAAGGCATTAGCAGATGCAGCACCTAAAGACGCTAAAAAGGGCCGATTTGGGAAAGCAGCAGCTGCGGCCAAACCGGCGGCTAAGAAAGCACCTGCCAAGAAAAAGGCTCCTGCTAAGAAAAAATAATTTTAATGCCGGGTATTGATTAAAATATTGATCAATACCCGGCACATAATGCTCTTATTGATATGATAAAGGATTTGCCAGAAAATAAGGTAAAAGATATAGCTATAGCGGTAGCGCTGGAGAGGGAAAGTGCTGAGAGCAAAATGTGGTACGTTTATTTGATTAATCTTAAAAACGAACCTATTGAAAATGTATTGATTACTTCAAAGGGCTATGGTGAAAAAAACGGCGAACAGGTAAAAACATCAACCCTACGACATATGTTTCCCGTGGTTGAGAAAGGATCATTTAAGCTGATTGAGCCTATCGACGAGCAAACTTTTGGCCTTAATAACGAATATTGGTTGAGCTATTATATCGGTAAAGATATCTACGATAAAAAGTTCATCTTTTTGCCGGAAAGTATTGTGGAACTTAATTTTATCAAGCTTCCAGTAATAAATAAGGTTGGGGTGATGATACTTTAGTGCATTGCTTTTTTTAACTCTTTAACGCTCCGGTGCCACAGGTTTCACTAATACCCGCTTACATCCTAAACAACCCGTATTTTAAAATGCAGTAAATGGCACGAACACCGTCCTTCCACCCTATTTTTTTACCGTCGTCATAAGTACGTCCATAATAGGATATGCCGACTTCATAGATACGGATTTTAGGCACGCGGGCAATTTTTTGAGTTACTTCGGGTTCAAATCCGAAACGTTGCTCGCTTAATTTGATAGATTGAATTAATTGGGTGTTGAAAAGCTTATAACATGTTTCCATATCCGTAAGATTAAGGTTACTGAACATGTTTGATGCAAAAGTTAACCAGCGGTTACCAATTGTATGCCAGAAAAAAAGAATACGATGTGGATTATTACCCATAAACCTGGAGCCATATACTACATCAGCAAATCCATTAACTACCGGTTTTAGCAGGTCATTGTATTCTTCCGGGTCATATTCCAAATCGGCATCCTGAATAATTAAATATTCGCCTGTAGCCTTTGAAATGCCGGTATGCAGTGCAGCACCCTTACCTTTATTAACCTCGTGCTTAAAATAGTTGATATTTAAATCCGGGTTATTTTGTTTGTAAGCAGCAATTGCCTCTTCGGTGTGGTCGTTTGAGTAATCGTTTACAATAATGATTTCCTTTTGAATGTTATCAACCAGATTAACCGATTTAATTTTGTTTAATATCAGGTGAATGGTATTGCCCTCGTTATAGGCGGGAATAATAATTGATAATTTCTTTATTTTCATTATTGTTGGTACAATCGACTTTTAAAAATGGCAGCTTTTTATAAAAAGCCAAAAGTAACAATATTACTGACTTTTTTCATCGGCTTTTGCATATTGCCGATTTACTTAATCATGACAACGCATGGGAAACGGAAGCTAAAAAATGGTTATATTGCCTCATCAAATAACAGGAAATTAATGCTTGAACAATATGACCTTCATAACCTGTTGGTTATTGATATTGAAACCGTTCCGCAATATGCCAGCTTTAGCGAAGTGCCAGATCATTTCAAAAAGCTATGGGATCTGAAAACACAATATCAGCGTAAAGAAGAAACTGCCGAAGAGTTTTACGAGCGTGCAGGTATCTGGGCCGAATTTGGAAAGATCATCTGCATATCTGCAGGTATATTTATAAACGGGAAGGAAACCGGATTGAGGGTGAAATCTTTTGCTTCACATAATGAAAAAGAAGTACTTGAAAAATTCTCGATGTTATTAAATAGTCAGCCACCCAGTTTAATTTTATGCGCCCATAATGGCAAGGAGTTTGATTTTCCTTACGTCTGTCGCCGGATGCTGGTAAATGGTATAAAAATACCAACCCAGCTGGAGCTTTCAGGCAAAAAGCCATGGGAAATAAATCACCTGGATACCATGGAGCTTTGGAAATTCGGCGACTATAAAAACTATACTTCGCTCAATTTGCTAACAGCCATATTTAACATTCCAACGCCTAAAGATGATATCGACGGCAGTATGGTTGGACATGTTTATTGGGTTGAAAACCAACTGGACAGGATTAGTACTTATTGCCAGAAAGACGTAATTGCTACCGCTCAACTGTTGCGGCGCTATCGTGGTGAGGAATTGATTGCTGATCATTGCATAACCATAGTTGAGTAATGCTTGAAGTAAGAGACCTAAATATCAGATTTAAAACGCAAAACGGTTTTTTTGAAGCAGTAAAAAACACTTCATTTACCCTAAATAAAGGTGAAACAATCGGTATTGTAGGCGAATCTGGATCCGGAAAGTCGGTTACTTCATTAGGTTTAATGCGCTTGCTGGATGATAATCAAACCACTATAAGCGGCACCGTTTTATTGAACGGAACATGTTTGTGTAAGCTATCTGAGCCCGAAATGCAGAAAATCAGGGGAAATCAAATGGCGATGATATTTCAGGAGCCTATGACTTCGCTTAACCCGGTATTAACTTGTGGGTTTCAGATTACCGAAGCTATCCAATTGCACTTAGGTGGCAGTAAAGCGGAAGCAAGACAAAAAACCATTGAATTGTTCAAGGAGGTTCAATTACCCCGCCCGGAGGAAATTTTCGATAGTTATCCCCATCAGTTATCAGGCGGACAAAAACAAAGGGTGATGATTGCCATGGCACTATGTTGCAATCCGGAGATATTAATTGCCGATGAACCGACTACGGCGCTTGATGTAACCGTTCAAAAAACAATAATAGAGTTATTATTGAAGTTGAAAGCCGAACGCAATATGAGCCTGATATTTATCTCCCATGATCTGGGCGTGATAAGTGAAATTGCAGACCGGGTATTGGTAATGTATAAGGGCGAGGTTGTAGAGGAAGCTTCGGTTGAAATTTTATTTAAAAGTCCGAGACATCCGTATACAAAGGGTTTGCTTGCTTGTCGCCCGTCTCCGGCCTATCATCTAAAGAAACTACCCGTTATTGCCGACTTCCTGAGTTCAAAGACAAAACCGGCAGAAAATATTGAAACGATAAGAGAACGGTTTACCTATCAGCCAGCAGAAATAAGTGAACGTAAAGCCGCTTTATATTCCAAAGAACCGATACTTAAAATAAGCAACTTAAATACTTGGTTTAAAGGCAATAAAAGCTTTTTTAAAATTAGAAACGAAACGGTTAAAGCTGTTAGCGATGTCAGTTTTGATGTTTACCCGGGTGAAACTCTTGGCTTGGTTGGCGAATCGGGCTGTGGAAAAACGACATTAGGGCGAAGCATATTGCGGTTAATTGAACCCAATTCGGGCAGCATCAATTTTGAAAACACCGATTTGCGATCATTAAAAAAGAACGACCTACGCGCCATCAGGCGGGACATTCAAATAATCTTCCAGGATCCCTACTCTTCCTTAAACCCACGTTTAACAGTTGGAGAATCATTAATGGAGCCTTTACGGGTACATCAATTTTATGAAAACGATAGCAAAAGGAAAAGGCGCGTAATTGAATTGTTGGAGCGGGTAAGCCTATCGGCAGAACACTTTAACCGTTACCCGCACGAATTTTCGGGTGGCCAGCGGCAGCGTATTGTTATAGCTCGGGCATTGGCGTTACAACCTAAATTTATTATCTGCGATGAGTCCGTCTCAGCTTTGGATGTATCCGTACAGGCACAGGTGCTTAACCTGATCAGGGAGCTGCAACAGGAGTTCAATTTAACCTATATTTTCATCTCGCACGATCTGGCTGTTATTAAACATATATCAGACAGGATGATGGTGATGAATAAAGGAAAAATAGTGGAAATGGGAGACCCGGATGAGATCTATTATCACCCAAAAGAAGAATATACCAGGAAACTGATTGCGTCAATACCGGGAGTGTAAATGCGGATGCCTGCATTTAAAAACATTGTATCTTTGCACAAATAATTCACATGTCTAAAAAGAAGAACAGTTCATCTATAAATCAGGTCCTAACACAAATGGTGCTTGATATATTTGAACAGAACGGTAATACGCCGTTAAATTATAAACAAGTATCTGCCAAACTCAATATTCGCGACCCGGAAGCAAGGGAAGTAATATTCGATATATTAAAAGACGAAGCCAAAAAGGATACCCTGAAGGAATTATCACCTGGAAAATTCCAATTACTTGAACTAAAAACCTTTATTGAAGGCCGTGTTGACCTCACTAACGACGGTTCCGCATTTATAGTTACCGATGACGAGTTTGAAAGCGATATTTTCATAGCCCCTCGTAAATTGCGTAATGCACTAAACGGCGACCGGGTTAAGGTTTATGTTTATGCTAAAAGCAAAGGCAAAAATAAAGAAGGCGAAGTAATAGAGATATTGCAGCGCGCCAAAATGGAGTTCACCGGTATAGTAAAACTTTCGGAACGTTTTGCCTTCTTTATACCGGATGACCGTAAAATGATGCATGATATTTTTATCCCAATCAGCGAGCTAAATGGCGCTAAAAATGGAATAAAAGCAGTAGCCGAAATAACCGACTGGCCCGTTGACGCGAAGAACCCTATTGGCCGTATTAAGCACATTTTAGGTAAGCAGGGCGAGAACGACACCGAGATGAACGCTATTTTGGCTGAGTTCGGTTTTCCTCTCTCCTTTCCGGCAGAAGTTGAACACGAGGCCGAAACAATACCAGATGTAATTACCAAAGAAGAGATAGCCCGCAGGCGCGATTTCAGGGACGTTATTACCTTTACTATTGATCCGTTTGATGCGAAGGACTTTGACGATGCTTTATCGTTTAAACAGCTTGAAAATGGCAATTACGAAGTTGGTGTACATATTGCCGATGTATCGCACTATATTCAGCCCGAATCTGCACTGGATAAAGAGGCAGAAGACCGAGGTACTTCAGTTTATTTGGTTGATAGGGTGATTCCGATGCTACCTGAGCGATTATCAAATGGCCTGTGTTCGCTAAGACCCAAAGAAGATAAACTGTGCTTTGCCGCCGTATTTGAATTGGACGAAGATGCCAATGTAATTAATGAATGGTTTGGTAAAACCGTTATCCATTCAGACAGGCGCTTTACCTACGAAGAGGTACAGGAAGTAATTGAAAGTAAGGCGGGCGATTTTCAACAAGAAATTGAAAAATTGAATGCTTTGGCCTATAAACTGCGTGAACGTAAATTTAAAAATGGTGCCATTAGTTTTGAGACCACCGAAGTTAAGTTTAAGTTGGATGAAACCGGTAAACCCATTGGCGTTTATGTTAAGGAACGTAAGGATGCCCATAAACTGATTGAAGATTTTATGTTGTTGGCAAACCGCAAAGTAGCTGAGTATGTGAGCCGGATGGGCAAAGGCAAACACAAATATACATTTGTTTACCGGGTGCACGATTCGCCTAAGCCTGAGTCTTTAGCCAATTTTGCACAGTTCGCAGCGCGCTTTGGGTACAAAATTAACACAAAATCTGATAAGGAAACCGCCAAATCTCTTAATTACCTGATGGAAGATGTGGAAGGCAAAAAAGAGCAAAATGTTTTGACACAGCTGGCCATTCGTTCAATGGCTAAGGCCATTTATACCACCAAGGGCACAAGCCACTATGGTTTGGCTTTTGATCATTATACACACTTTACCTCGCCTATTCGCCGTTATCCCGATGTGATGGTTCACCGCCTGTTATTTCATTATTTAAACGGGGGGCAGTCTGCCAATGCCGAGCATTATGAAAAGCTGTGTCAGCATAGCTCGCAAATGGAAAAAAAGGCTGCAGATGCAGAACGTGCTTCGGTAAAATACAAACAGGCTGAGTATTTGAAAGACCAGGTTGGTAGCATTTATAGCGGAGTAATATCCGGTGTTACGGAATGGGGTATGTATGTGGAAATTATCGAGAACAAATGTGAGGGCATGATCCGCCTTCGCGATATATCGGACGACTTTTATACTTTAGACGAAAAAAATTATGCCATTATTGGCCAGCGTAAAAAGAAGGTCTATCAATTGGGCGATGAAGTTAAAATAAAAGTAAAAAACGTTGATCTGACTAAAAAACAGATCGATTTTTCATTAGTTCAGGATTAGTTAAGCAAATTAGTTAAGTAGTTGATTAGGTTGATTGTGTGAATGGTTATCATTCAGAACTTCCCTAAATAACGCAATCAACCAATAAATGAAGAAACTTGAAGATTTACAAGCAATAATAAGTAATGCCGTTAATACCTTGGCATTTCCTGAATATCCAGCTGAGCTTTACGAACCTATAAATTATATTCTTTCTTTGGGCGGCAAAAGAATGCGTCCGGCCCTGCTGCTAATGGCTTGTGATCTTTTTGGTGGCGATATCGAAGCTGCGCTGCCTCCTGCGCTTGCTATTGAGGTTTTCCATAATTTTACTTTGATGCATGATGATATTATGGATAATGCGCCACTACGTCGCGGACAGGTAACAGTGCATGAGCGCTGGAATAACAATGTTGGCATCCTCTCAGGCGATGTTATGCTGGTACAGGGTTACAAGTTGATGATGCAGGTAGAAGATCGCTTACTGCGCCCCATTTTGGATATTTTTAATACTACTGCGGTGGGCGTGTGCGAAGGGCAGCAACTGGACATGGATTTTGAACAGCGTGATAATGTTGGTATTGATGAATATCTGGAGATGATTCGTCTTAAAACTGCTGTGGTATTAGGCGGGGCGTTAAAAATCGGCGCTTTAATTGGCGGAGCCGATACCAAAGATGCTGATTTGCTGAGCAGCTTTGGCGAACACCTGGGTATCGCTTTCCAGTTGCAGGACGATATATTGGATGTATACGGCGATCCTGAAAAGTTTGGTAAACAGGTTGGCGGGGATATCATATCTAACAAAAAAACTTATCTGCTCATAAAAGCGCTGGAACTTGCCAATGGTCAGCATAAAACAGCATTAGATAATTGGATTGGTCTGAAACAGTTTGATAATACGGAGAAAGTTGCCGCTGTAACCGCTATTTATAATTTATTAAACATCCGTCAAAGCGCAGAAGAGGCCATGCAATTGCATACAGAAAAGGCTTTTGAAGCCTTGGATGCCATTAATTTGCCGACCGCCCAAAAACAATACCTGCACGACTTTGCGGATGGTTTATTGGTTAGAGAGAATTAATAAAACCCATTTATGAGAAAACTATTACTTGTGTTTTTTGCTTTATTTCTTTTGTTTGCTCATTCAAACATCTTCTCTTTAAATTATCTTCCTCATTCTATTGATAATCAATTATTAGTAGCTCCCCATTTTCCAGGAGGCGAAGATGCCTTTCGTCGTTATTTAGGTGAAAATTTGATATGGCCTAAAAATAATGGCGAGGATTCCGAAGGTACAGAGATAATAAGTTTTTTTGTAGAGAAGGATGGCCAATTAACCAATTTTAAAGTTGAAAAGAGTCTTGGATCCGGTTTTGACAAAGAGGCTTTAAGAGTAATGGCTAAATCGCCTAAATGGATACCGGCAAAAAGAGATGGAAAGCCTATCAGGTCAAAATATTCGGTACCTTTTCAATATTCAATTACTCAGTAACAATCTTATTGCCATTGTATTTACTTATCCATTTTATTTAAATTACCCTACTCAAATAATTAAGTATCAGTGAAAAAATATTTACTACTGCTTTCGATATTCATCGCCGGCAAACTTCACGCTCAACAAACCTATACATCCGGGGGCAAACTAAAGCCCGAACAGGCCATAATGGACATCAGGCATTATACCATTGCCCTTAATGTCGATTTTGCACAAAGGTCGATTGATGGATTTACAACGATTGATGTGATTATGTCGCAGCCCACACATGTTTTGCTATTTGATTTGCTGGATTCTTTAAACGTAAAACAGGTTTTGGTTAACAATAAAAAACAAGCTTTTGAGTATAAGAACAACCTGATCAGGATTAATCTTAATGATGAATTGCCGATAGGAAAAGCAAGTATAAAGGTTATTTATGGCGGCAGACCCCACGTGGCTATCCACCCACCCTGGGACGACGGTTTTATATGGACAAGGGACTCAACAGGTCATCAATGGATGGCTATTACGGCCGAGGGCACAGGTGGAAAGCTTTATTTCCCCTGCAAGGATCACCCTTCCGACGAGCCAAATGAGGGAGTAGATATGTTAATAACCGTTCCTAAGGACTTGGTTGTTGCAGGACCCGGTTTATTGCAGAAAGTCACCAAGCACGGCGATAAAGCCACTTTTCATTGGAAAACCAATTACACCATTAATAACTACAGCATTTTATTTAATGTAGGTGATTATGCTATTATAACACGTCAATATACCACTGTTGACGGGCACGTTGTTCCACTGCAATTTTATGTGTTGAAGGAGCATGAAAGCAAAGCAGCTCATCACCTGGATATTTTTGAAAAAACTATTCACGAACAGGAAAAATATTTTGGCGAGTATCCCTGGGCAAAAGAAAAAATAGCCATTTGCGAAACACCGCATTTAGGCATGGAACACCAAACCATGAACGCCTATGGTAACAAGTTTCGTTATACCAAAGTAGGGGGCGAAGATTATGATGGTTTAATGCACCATGAATTTGGCCATGAATGGTGGGGAAACAAAGTAACCGCTAAAGATTGGGCCGATTATTGGGTTCATGAAGGGATCTGTACCTACGGTGATGCCTTATACATCAGGGAGTTTGAAGGTGAAGCAGCTTACAATAAGTTCTTTCAGGACGCAGCTTATCACTTCGGTAATAAGATACCTATTGTGGTAGGAAAAGATATTGACGAAGAAGCAGCCTATAACGGCGATATTTATGGGAAAGGCGCATTTTTTATGCATACCATCCGCTACATAATGGGCGATAGTCTGTTTTTCCCTGCCTTAAAGAAGTTTGTTACCTCGTCGAAATACACCTATGATAATTTGGTAAATACCGATGATGTACAACAGTTTTTCAGCGAGGAATCAGGCAGGGATTTAAAGCCGTTGTTTGACCTGTATCTCCGCAGTATAGATAAGCTTGATGTCCATATTAAACAGCTATCAGGCAATCATTACCTGATACAGTTGCAGAACATCAGTATGGCGCTGCCAATGGAAGTTACTACCAATGAAGGCACTAAACGGATGATTATTGACCAAAAGGGATTGTTGGTAAGCAGCACTACTATACCAGAAATCGACGAGGATACTTTTTATATTAAGAAAATTACAATAGAATAAATTTTCAAACTAAACCTTTATGAAAAAAATCCTTTTGACAGCGCTTGCTGTTGCATTTTTATTAACTGCAAAAGCTCAATCGGTTGATACAACAAAAAAGGATACTGACAAAGTTTTTCTTTCCCCTGAAAAAGCACCTCAATTTCCTGATGGCATTGAGCAATTTTATGACTATTTGGAACGCAATATCCATTATCCTTCTGAGGCCCGCGCCAAACAGGAACAAGGAAGTGTTGTTGTAATAATGATAGTCGAAAAAGACGGAAGTCTTTCAAATGTAAAAGTGGCTAGACATGTGTCCCCTTCATTAGATCAGGAAGCTGTTAGGGTGATAAGTGCATCGCCTAAATGGATTCCCGGAACACAAAATGGGCGTCCGGTTAGGTCAATGCATACTATACCTATTGCCTTCAGCTTGGGTAAATAATGTTTTGATTGAGACTACCGTATTTAAGCAACAAAAAAAAGCCCGGTTCTATTACAGAACCGGGCTTTTTAATATGATAAAAGGCTGATTACTCAGCTGCTTTTTCTTCTTCTGCGTCAGCAGCTTTCTTTTTAGGAGCTGCTGCTTTTTTTGCTTTTGGAGCTTCTTCAACTGCAGTTTCAGTTTCTGCTGCAGCTTCAGCAACTGGTGCTTTTGCCGCTACTGCTTTTTTTTCAGCTTTTACAGCTGGTGCAGGTGCTGCTACTTCAACAACAGTTTCAACTTCAAAAGGAAGTACTGAAACGTATGAACGGTTATCGGCTTTCTTTTTGAAAGTTACAATACCTTCAGCTAAAGCAAATAAGGTATGATCTTTACCGATACCTACATTAAGGCCCGGATTGTGTTTGGTACCACGCTGACGAACGATGATGTTACCTGCAATAGCTGGCTGACCACCGAAAATTTTGATACCTAAACGTTTGCTATGTGACTCGCGGCCGTTTCTGGAACTACCGGCCCCTTTTTTGTGTGCCATTTCTTAATATCTTTTATGTGATGATAAACATCACCGATTAAACTTTAATTATAATGTGATACCAGTGATCTCTATCTTGGTAAATTGCTGACGGTGACCGTTTTTCTTTTTGTAACCTTTTCTTCTTTTCTTTTTGAAGATAATTACTTTATCACCTTTTAAATGAGACACTATCTTAGCAGATACTTTAGCACTTTTTAAATCAGAACCTAATTTAAATTTACCTTCGTTTTCTGCCAATAATACGTTGTCAAATTCAATACTAGCGCCCTCATCGCCTTGTAATCTGTGTACAAAGATCTGCTGGTCTTTTGCAACTTTGAATTGCTGTCCGGCTATACTTACTATTGCGTACATTGTTTATAAATTATTGTTTTAAAATTCGAGGTGCAAATATAGGGAATTATATTTCAATAAACAATACCTCTTTTACTTTTTCTCTCTATCCTCCGCATCGGCCAAAACGCGCATAATTTCCTTTACCAGGTTAACATTGGCATCTTTTAAACGGTCATCGCCATTAAAAGATGCGTCAAACAATACCTTTTTACTTTTACGCTCGTAATTAAATTCTATATAGTAATGAGGCGCTTTGCGTCCGCGAAACCCAGTAGTGTCGTTATTCAGTTCTTTTGACGGGAAATCCCAGAAACCAAGGTCAGCAGCTTTGCGGTGCAGATATAGCAGGTCATCTTTCGTGAGCAATAAAGTGATTTTTACCAGGGAATCCTTTTTATTCAGGTATTGATATTCGCCCGTTGCTGAATTATAGGTATTAACCAAACTGTCGCCATCGCCATATTTAAACACAAATGATTTAAATTCGGTGAACTTATAAGGTGCGTTTTTTAGCATCCGCCCATAATAATACACGCAATACAACAGGAACGGAACGATTATGGTTAAGAGTAGAAATACTTTTTTAGCTTTATCAGACATGTGTGTCAGTTAATTAGAGATTAGTTAATTAGTGGTTGGTTTATCCATTTGGGGCAAAAGTCGGATTAAAATTCAATAATTGCCTAATTAAGTTCTTTTTCCCATTTACTTACCACTGCTGTTGCCATGGCATTACCTAAAACATTGGTTGCAGAGCGTCCCATATCCAATATAGGGTCAATGCCGATAATGAGCGCGAAGCCCGCTTCGGGAATATTAAATTGGGGCAATATACCGGCTACAATTACCAATGCAGCCCGGGGAACTCCGGCTACGCCTTTGCTGGTGAGCATCAATATAAGCAGCATGGTTAACTGTTGGCCCAATGCAAGGTGAACATTATAAGCCTGCGCTAGAAATAAGGATGCAAAGGTCATATACATCATGGCACCATCCAGGTTAAATGAATAACCTAAAGGCAACACAAAGCTTACAATTTTATTGCTACAGCCAAATTGTTCCAGCTCCATCAGTACTTTTGGGTAAGCAGCCTCGCTGGTTGATGTACTAAAAGCAACCAGCATGGAATCTTTTATCTGGTTTACCAGCGCAAAAGCCTTTTTGTTCAATACAAAATATCCTGCCAGAACGATAATCAGCCACAAAACAATAAGCGATAAATAAAACTCGCCAATAAAAATGACATAGGTTGATATAATACTCAGCCCCTGTTTTGCTACGATGGCTGTAATTGCGCCAAAAACAGCCAGTGGGGCCATTTTCATTACATAACCGGTTATTTTTAATATGATGTGCGATAAGGCATCCATCATTTTAATTACTATTTGTCCTTTTTCGCCAATAGCCGCAGTGGCAATACCAAAAAACAGGGCAAATACTACGATTTGCAATATTTGATTATCGGCAAGGGCCTCAAAAATGCTTTTCGGGAAAATGTGTTCAACAAAATCTTTTAATGAAAAACTGACTTTTTTTATGTCGATATCAGAAGCATAGGATAAATTGAGGTGAATAGCTTTACCTGGCTGAAAAAGGTTTACCATCAGCATGCCCAATAATAAGGAAACCAGGGTGGCACACATAAACCAGAGCAGGGTTTTACCCCCTATCCGGCCCACAGCTTTGATATCTCCTACCTTAGCCACACCTACTACTAGTGTGGTAAACACCAACGGAGCAATGATCATTTTTATAAGCCGTAAGAAAATATCACTGAGGATGGTAAAACCCTGGAGCTTGCTTTCCCGCTGTTCGTCGTTCTGTTTGATAATTGCTGATTGTGCTGCTTTTTGGGTATCCAGCTGAGCAATTGTGGCGACCGTATTGCCTTTAAAAGCCAAACGAGTGTCAATTTTGCCAACTGCTGTTTTGGCTGTAGCTATTGCTGTATTATTGGAGTTAATGACAAAAGTATTGTACAAATAGCCCGCAATTACGCCTAAAATAAGTGCAATAAAAATAAATAAGGTGAGTTTGCTTTTTTGCATAGATCCCTGGGTAAGGGTGCAAAAGTACAATTTTAGATTTATAGAGATCGAAGGTTGGAGATTAGAGATTAGTTGAAATAGATGTAGTTGAACTATCTAATTAACCTTTAATCTCCAGCCTCTAATCACTTAAATTATTTCAGGTGCGAACGCAGCATCCATGCCATCTTTTCGTGAGTTTCCATTAAGCCGGTAACAAAATCACTGGTACCAAGGTCACGATATTTATTGGCGAAAGGATCGATATTGCCTCTTATAAATTCAATAATACTTTCGTGATCTTCAACCAATTCTTTGATATACGCGAGGCTGTTATTTTTATCGCCGATTTTTTCGGTCAAATGAGTAAGCTCCAAAAAGCTTTTTAACGTTGCTGGAGCATAATGACCTAAGCTGCGAACCCTTTCGGCTACGCTATCCATTATTTCGTCAAGGTCATTGTACTGGCTTTCAAAAAAAACGTGCATTGAATGAAAATCAGCACCCTCAACATTCCAATGCGCGTTGCGGGTTTTAGTGTATAACACGTATTCGTCGGCTAGTAATTTGGATAGTTCAACAGATACTGCTTTTCTGTTTTCGTCGGTAATTCCAATAATGTTTCCCATAGTAGTTTTTTTATACAAATTTGTAAAATAATATTAACTAAAGGATATTAAATTGGTTTTATTACTTTCAGTTTATAGAGCATCATACAACAGATTTCCTTGCTGATCCTTTCTTCCGGTCTTTGTGATTTTTCGGACTTAAATGCTCAGAAACTACACTTTCTCAACCACCACAGCGGTTCCATAAGCCAATACTTCGGTTACGCCCTGCATTACTTCATTGGCATCATAACGCATATTTATTACGGCATTGGCGCCATGCTCCTGTGCATGCTGCATCATTAGCTCGTAAGCCTCTTCGCGCGCTGTTTCACAAAGCTCGGTATAAATAGAATTGCGACCACCGAATACGGTTTGCAGACCACCCATAACATTGCCGCCGATACCTCTTGATCTAACGGTAATTCCTCTGATAATGCCCAAATGCTGGGTGATCTTGTATCCTTCTAAATGTGTGCTTGTTGTTACTAACATAATGGTTTTGTTTTATGTATTGATATACTTTAATTAAGATACAGATTTGTCGAAATTGTTACGGAACAATCAACGTTAGGCGTTTAATGATGAGGTAATAGGAAAACGGAATAAATTATAGCAAAAGGGAATATTTTATACTATAATTATTATAGTAAATGGTTTGAAATAAGTTATTTATTAGTTAACTTAGTGTAACCAATTGATGAATTTGAAAAGCATGTAAAGGAGAGGAAATTATGAAAAAAGTTACTAAAAGTATTCAGCCCGATAAAGCTGAACTTAATGCAGAACCGCAGATGCATCACTCAAAAAAACCTTATCAAAATTACAAGCATTATGATGTTACGCATGGAAGAGTTAACAAAAACCATTTCGGCATCAATCACGAGCCCGGCACTTTTAACTGGTGCTAGTGTTAAGTCAGCAGTCTTTAGTCGAAAGCCTTAAGTCTGTTTTTCGATATTCTGACTTAAGACTCAAGACTTACGGCTCAAGACTAAGCGTCAATTCATGTCTTGACAAGACATGAGTTATTTGAGTGAGATAGTTGATTAAGCTGAAATTAGGTTTAACCTATCCAGCTTAATCAAAAAAACGGTTTTTAATTAACTCCAATCATCTACGTTGAGCACTTCAGCCTGACGAATAAAGACTTTTGTTGTAAGTACCCGATGGGTTTCTTCATCCGGATCGCCGCAGCAATCGGCTAAAACGGTAAGGCGGTAATCCTTATCCGCAGCTTCACGTACGGTGGATAGTACTACGCCGCCGGTAGCAATGCCTGTTAATACCAGGTGCTGAATGCCAAGTCCTCTCAAAACCACTTCCAGATCGCTGCCTGTAAAGGCACTTACACGGCGTTTAACAACTAAAATGTCGTCGTCCTGTTTAGCTACCGAAGCATCAACTACCATAAATTCGTCCATATTGATATTGGCAAAACTGTCTTTACGTGCCGAAAAGCTCTTGTTGTTCACGCTAACTTCCGGTGCCCCTTTTCTGAAGCCTACTACTATAAAAATTACAGGTATGTTTTTTTGACGGGCAACGGTTATTGCCTGGTTAACCTTATCCGTTAACGGTGCAAATTGCGGATAGCTGCCCAATATTCCCGTTTGCATATCCATAACCAAAAGGGCGGCGTTTTGAATGTTTTGTTCCATTGTGTATTATTTATAACTGATTTTTTAATTGCTTAATATTTCTTCCTCTAGCTGTACTTCCTGTTTGCTTTTTCTTGCATCTCCATTTAAAAACTTAAAAAATACGGCGGCAATAATGAGGGAAGTTATTCCCTGCCAAAACATAGTATTGGGTGCGCCAATTTGCTGCGAAATAGCTCCTATAAGCAGGCTCCCTAAAGGCAGCATGCCGAAATAGGCCATCGCAACAAAGCTCATTACCCGGCCCCTCATATTTTTATCGGAGTTTACTTGTATTAAAGTTATGCAAATGGTGGTTTGGGCCATCATAGCAAAACCACCTATAGTAGTAAAGAGCATTGCGACCGGAAAAAAGCTGATATGTGAAAATAATATCAGGCAAAAACCGAAAATGAAGGTGTTGATTAGCAGTACACGTTTTAGGGATATTGATGGCTTAACGGATGCCAGGAACATTGCCCCCGCAACCGCACCCAGGCCAATAAAACTGTTGATATAACCGAAAGTAGCTGCGTTGCCTTTGAATATAACCTTTGCAAACACAGGCAACAAAGTGTTATACGGTAGTACCAATAGGCTTAATATGGAAAGCATTAATATGACCATACCAATAGCACGGGTATTTTTAAGATAAGCGAAACCTTCTTTTAGGTCCGAATTGATTTTCTTTTTGACTGGTGATGGCACATATGGCTTCAGTTTCATTAATAGTAAAGAAACCAATACGGCAACAAAACTCAATGCATTTAAAAGAAAGCAGATGCCCGCTCCAAATTTCAGCAGCACTATACCTGATAATGCCGGCCCAACGAGGCGGGCTATATTATTCATTGATGAATTGAAAGCCAGCGCATTCGGCAGGTCTGCCGGATCATTTACTAGTTCGTGCACCAGGGGTTGTCTAACGGGTACGTCAAAAGCATTAATAATTCCTAATACTACGCTTAACGAAAGAATCTCCCATATGGCAAAATGATGCGAAAGTACTAATATAGCCAGTAAAACCGCCTGTATAAGCGATGCTATTTGTGTAATGAGTAATACTTTGTAGCGGTTACATCTATCGGAAACAATGCCCCCCAGCAGCGAGAAAAGAAACGAAGGAAATTGGGGGGCAAACACAGTAACGCCCAGCATTAACGACGAATGGGTTATCGTATAAACCATCCAGCTTACCCCGGTGCGCTGCATCCACGTGCCAATTAAAGATACCCCCTGGCCACTAAAATACAACGCATAATTGCGGTTACGGAATGCCCTGAAAGTACTTGTTTTGTCTTTTGCCATTTTAGAATCCGGTACTATTCTTTATGTTTTTCCTGGAAACGGATGCTAAGCATAATGCCACAGGCAGCAACACCAACAAAAAATACAATTAACGTCGAAAGATTACCTGTACCGATCTGACCTGATTTGAATAGTAAATATCCAATTACGATGTTGAATAACGACCAAACCATATTTACCAATGGCGACGAAAGGCCTTTACCCGGTGGTTTGGCAAAAGGGGTTGGAAACTTATCACCACAGATACCTTTTACAAAATGAGGGACTACGTTAGCGAGAAAAAAGCCGGCAAAAAAAGCGGCCAGATATTGATACCATTCCATATTTTATTGTTTTAATAATTTAATGGCTCAAAGATGAGGCAAAGACGTGAAAATCACCTGTGACCAAAATCACAATCGTATGGAGGTTTAGTTGTTTTTTGCGCGGACGCGGCTCAAAGTCTCACGTGTTACACCGAGGTACGATGCTAATTGTGATAATGACACGCGCTGAAGTAGTTGAGGACTGTTTTTTTCGATATGCCGGTAACGTTCTGCAGGTGTGTTGAGTTTAATCAGGTCGCTATGCTCCTGTGCGGTTAATAATTGAGTGATAGCCAGGCGGCGGATAAAACGGGTAACCTGAGGATAAGTGTCATATTGTTCAGAAATCTGGCGAATGTTAAATATCCAGATTACGCTGTCCTCCCCTGCCTCAATAATCATTTCGGAAGGCTGTCTGCTTCTGTAGCTTCTTAAATTTGCAGTGAAATCACCCTCAAACGTAAAGTTCATATTGATGCCAACACCAACCTTGTCGTAATAGGTTCTTAAATATCCGCTTTCAACCAGGTAAAATGCGTTGCACACTTCCCCTTGTTTTAGTAGTTGTTCACTTTTTTTTAATTGGAGTTTTGTGGCACAGGTCATCAGCAAAGCCAGTTCGTCTTCAGATAAAACAATAATAGGTGCAATGTAAGACTGTAGCGTTTTATAATCCATTAGCTTAAATAGAGCTTTGGCAAATATCTTTATTTTGATGGAATTTTTGGAGCTTTTTATAAGTAACTGACTATTAGCACAAGTGTTGATAGTCTTGCCAAAAGCGGCATTGAAATTACTTGATTTTAAAAATGCAGATAAATATTAAACAACAGAAATTTAGTTAATCCAACTGCTCACCTCCTATTCTTCAGCGTAGTCTATCGTATCTTAATTTTCTATTAGTTTAACATAATAAAGTTTATTTAGACAAAAACATCATTGCAAAGCTTATTACTTCCTGGCGTAACGCTTCCCCATGGTATCATCTACTGACAAAACACTGTCACCACTTTATTGAAGCAGGTACCTTATCTTTGTAATAAGCATCAACCTATTGGTGTTATCAAACTAAAGCAAAGCGTCCGGCTGGCCGCAGGTGTAACGCTCCCCTGGCTGGCCGGACAGACCAACAACAGCTAACATATTCTACAGGTCCGTGCCGCAAAGCAAAGGCAAAAGTGTATTTACTTATAAATATGCTAAAGGAGGGGTATTTTCTAAAATCTCATTTTTCTTCTCAGATTGATGCTGTATCAAATAATCCATACTATCAAACAAACCAAATACCCTTTACTGCCACAAATAAATATTATGCAGCAAGTTTTGACATAAATATGAGCTGTGGCTTTTTACTTATAAACAAATTAATCGTAGCAGTGCAAATGGCTGATGGCATTAGTTGGGTGTAGCAGGTTAATCTGTTTGACCTTACTGTTGATAAATCTGCTTATCGATACCGGGCAGAGCAGATGTTTTAGAGTTGATCAAGTATCTGTATGAAGTGTCCGGCCGGCCGCAGGAGCGTTACACTTCCGGCCGGCCGGACACTTAATTGAATCTTTTGTATATTTTTGTTTTATGGCGAATGTGTTACCGATACTGAAAATAAGCGAATTGTTCATCTACCCTATTAAATCGTTACCTGGTATATCATTGCAACAAGCCAGAATTACGCCTAAAGGCTTTGAGCACGACCGGCGTTGGATGTTGGTAGATGAAAATAATATGTTTATGTCGCAGCGGGAAATTCCGCAGATGACACAGCTAATTGTTGCTGTTGAAGACAATGGCCTGCGGATAACACACCGGGTTACGGGAGAATGGACGCTTATTCCATTCAATTACCCAAAATCCAATCCAACGGCGCAGGTGACTATCTGGGACGACGTGTGTACCGCGCAATTTGTAAGCGACGAAGTGGATGAATGGTTCAGTAAAATGATCGGTATTAAATGCCGACTGGTTTATATGCCTGACGACAGCATGCGGATAGTCGATCAGCGTTACGCCATTGAAGAGTCCGTAACCTCCTTTTCTGATGCTTATCCCTTTCTGATTATCGGGCAGGCCTCGCTGGATGAGCTGAATAGTCGCCTGACCGAGCCATTACCGATGGACAGGTTTAGACCAAATATCGTTTTTACAGGCGGAGAACCATTTGAAGAGGACCTGATAGGCCATTTTACCATTGGCAATATCGATTTTTACGGCGTAAAACTATGCGCCAGATGCATCATGACTACTATTGATCAGGAAAAAGGCAGTAAAGGAAAAGAACCGTTAAAAACGCTGGCTTCCTATCGATTTAAAAACAATAAAATACTTTTTGGTCAGAATCTGGTTCATAAGGGGGATGGTGTTGTTGCGGTGGGCGATCAATTGATAGTTAAGAGTAGAAATGCGGACGAACGGTTTATAGTAGCGCCTGTAACAAAGAAAGTACCCGTTGATATTGATAAAAAATTGGTATAATTGTTCAACAAATCAAATACACTAAGCTCCCAAATTAATTGATATAATTTTACAGATTTCTTTATGTAATTTTGTAATTGTATTTTTAAACAATGCTATCAAAAAAAACCAAGTACGCTATTAAGGCTCTTGTAGTCCTGGGCAAAAATGCGGATCAGCCGCCAATGCAAATTTCCAAGATCGCAGAAGAAGAGCGGATTCCCAAAAAGTTTCTTGAACAGATATTGTTAGACTTGCGTAACGCGGGCTTTCTATATAGTAAAAAAGGAGCCGGTGGTGGTTATAGTCTTAATAAAGACCCTAAAGAGATATTTTTAGTAAGTATTATGCGCATTACTGATGGCCCTATAGCCATGGTACCCTGCGCCAGCCTTAACTTTTACCATAAATGTGACGAGTGCAAGCAGGAAACTACCTGTGGCATTCGCGATGTATTTGTTGAAGTGCGGGATGCTACCCTTAAAATCCTTTCAGAAACAAGCATAGCCGATATTATCGCCAGAGAAAATACGCTGATCAACGTTTAAGCATTGATCAGCATATTACTATTATTTAAGTGTCTCTGATGCCAGTTTGATTGTGCCGTCAATCTTTTCGGTATAAGGCAACCCTAGAATAGTGGTTACCAACGGATAGATATCAACGTTTTTAAACGGACTAACTTGTTTGTGCTGCTTAAATGCAGGGCCCCAGGCGTAGAATGTAGCCATCATCTCTTTTACTACGGTTGGATCAAAACCATGTGTACCTATATTTAGCCTGCGATTATTTAAATTGAATACCTTGGGCCAGTTGGGTATCAATATAATATCGCCAATGCGGTTATGCCAGTCATCAGTTTTATTATAATTATACCTTTCAGGCATTTCGGTACTTAGGAAAACCTGGTAATCCTTCGCTTCTTTTTTAAGCTGATCATAGGTGCCTTTTATATATTGCGGATCTTTTGCAAAAAGCTGAACCATTACCCCATCGCCCGACACGATAAATTTCGAAGTGTCAACAGCGTCAGGTCTACCTATAGGGTGTTCCCTGTCAATTTTTGTCATGCCGTGGTCTGATACGAAAACGTAGTTCACATCAAGCCCTGTACCCTTTACCGCTTTTGTAAGCTCATAAACAGCCGAATCAACAAAATGTACTTCTTTCTCTGTTTCAGGTGCCTCCGGGCCATATTGATGGCCGGCATGATCTACCTGTGGTAAATAAAATGTAATCAAATGCGGGCGGCTTTCTTCAGGAAGTTTCAGCCAGTCGACTACCGTTTGTATACGATTGTGAATGTTGATTTTTTCGTTATAAACATAGTAATAAGTGGGCCTGGTATCTTTTATAGGCGCCTCAGATGCTACCCAGTAAAAACTTGCAGTAAGCATATGTTGCTGCTCTGCCAATACCCATAGTGGTGTACCGCCATACCACGTAGCATCAGCCACTTTGGCTTTATTGCCCGATGAATAAAATTCCTTGCGGTTACGGTCGTAAAAGTAATTATCAACCAAACCATGGTGCGATGGATATAAGCCCGTAACCAAAGTGTAATGATTTGGGAAAGTGACCGATGGGAACGACGGAATCATATACGGAGCCTGTACGCCTTCATTTGCTAATTCCTGCAGATGCGATGCATTATATTTTTCGGCATAATCGTAGCGGAAACCGTCTGCAGAGATAAGGATCACATATGGTTTCTTTTGCTGTTCGGGGCTGTTTTTTCTTCCTTCAACTATTTTTTGTGTAGTGTCATTTTGAGCAAAGGCACTCAGTGTAATAAAAAAGGAAATTAAGAATACGGCGTATTTTTTCATATTCGTCAAAAATAGCTTATTTAAGATTATTTAAAAGTTAGCAGAAGTTAAATTTATTATTTCTCCATTACTTTCAAACAAATCAGTATAACGCCATTATAAATGTAATGAAAGCGTAAAAAGTTGTTTATTTTAAATAATTACTACTACTTCCGTATAGTATGTATATATTTGTGATATAATATGAGAGTTACCTATTTCGAAAGTAATAAAGCGACGATGTATTGCTGTATACATTTGATGTATAAGAGGCTTTAGAACGTTTAAAACAACAGGCCTCTTTAGCTTAAACAAGGGGGCTTTTTTTATATCATAAAATTAAATTGACATTATGCAGAGCTTCAGAACAGAACTGGAGAATCCAATAGTAGAAAAAGACATCATCGACCTTGAAAAAAAAATCAGGGCTTTTCGCGAAGGAAAGATCCATGATGAAAAATTCAGGAGTCTTCGACTTGCCCGGGGAGTTTATGGCCAGCGCCAGCCGGGTGTGCAGATGGTGCGCATAAAATTACCATTTGGCAAAGTAACATTTAAGCAACTGCTAAGGATTGCTGATATTTCTGACAAGTACGGAAGCAGTAATCTGCATTTAACCACCCGTCAGGATATTCAGATTCATTACGTAAGTCTTGATCGCACGCCGCAACTTTGGGCAGAGCTGGAGCAGGATGATATCACGCTGCGTGAAGCATGCGGCAATACTGTAAGAAATGTTACCTCCTCTCCTACGTCAGGAATTGACGTAGCGGAACCATTTGATGTTTCGCCTTATGCACAAGCAGTTTTTGAATACTTTTTGCGTAATCCTATTTGCCAGGAGATGGGACGTAAATTCAAGATTTCTTTTTCATCAAGCGATGCAGATACTGCTTTTTCTTATATACATGATATTGGCGCTATTCCTAAAATAAATAGCGATGGTGAGCGTGGCTTTAAAATAATGCTGGGTGGTGGTTTAGGCGCACAGCCTCTATTAGCCAGTATTGTAGAAGATTTTTTGCCCGAAGATCAGCTTATCCCTTACATTGAAGCTATTATCCGTGTGTTTGACCGTCATGGTGAACGTAATAATCGCAACAAAGCCCGGTTAAAATATCTTATCCAAAAAATAGGCCTTGAAGAAGTGCTTTCACTTGCCAAGGCTGAAAGACTGGCGCTTAAAGTAAAGACTTTCAAAATAAACAGAGATACGGTTCCGGCACCTGCTATTCCGGAGCTAACGGCCAATTTGGATGTTGAAATAAACAACCCTTTTCGCTACGAGCAATGGCTGGCAACTAACGTATTTGAACAAAAGCAACAAGGCTTTTATGGCGTGCTTGTTAAGGTTCCGGTTGGGGATATTCATTCTGACATTGCGCGTAAGTTGGTTGATGCAATAAGACCTTATGTTGCCGATGAGATCAGAATTACTCAAAATCAGGGATTGCTATTAAAATATGTTCGTAAAGAAGCATTGCCGGCTTTATACGCTGGCTTAACAGCACTGGACCTATCTGCTCCTGGCTTTGATAGCATGGCTGATGTAACTACTTGCCCTGGTACCGATACCTGTAATTTGGGTATTTCGAACAGCATGACGTTGTCACGGGTGTTAGAAGATTTGATCTATAATGAATATGAAGATTTAATTTACAATCGTGAAATAAAGATAAAAATCAGCGGATGTATGAATTCATGCGGTCAGCATGGCTTAGCGCACATTGGTTTTCATGGAAGTTCTTTAAAGGCCGGAACAAAAGTATTACCCTCTGTTCAGGTTCTTTTAGGAGGAGGTACTGTTGGCGATGGTGTTGGTCGTGCAGCTGAAAAGGTAATAAAAGTACCAGCAAAACGCGCCACCCATGTATTAAGAGCAGTATTGGATGACTACAAAACCAATGCTTTACAGGAAGAAACTTTTCATGCTTATTACGACAGGCAGGGTAAAGACTATTTTTATCAGTTATTAAAACCGCTGGCCGATTTAACAACCCTTACTGAAGATGAATTTGTTGATTGGGGGCACCAGGAAACTTTTGCCACCGCAATAGGTGTTGGCGAGTGTGCCGGAGTAGTTATTGATCTGGTAGCAACGTTATTATTTGAAGCTGATGAGAAATTTGGCTGGGCAAATGAAGCGTTTACCGATGGTCGTTGGGCCGATGCTATCTACCATGCTTATAATACCTTTATAAGTTCAGCCAAAGCATTGCTACTGGACAAAAATGTAAACAGCAGCACGCAAACAGGCATTATTCGCGAATTTGACGCTCAATATGTAAGTATAGGCGAAATAATACTGGACGGTAGCTTTAATGACCTGGTATTACAAATCAACAAAAATGAACCATCAGAAAGCTTCGCAATAACTTATATTAAAGAAGCCAATGACTTTTTAACAAAAGTAAAGACCAAAAGAGAGGAATTGGTACAATCATGATAATTACTTCAACTGAAAAAACGATAAAAGAACCCCGCATTACGTTGGTTGGTGCCGGCCCTGGTGATCCTGATCTGATTACTTTAAAAGCGGTTAAAGCTTTAAAAACGGCTGATGTGGTATTGTATGATGCCTTGGTGAACGAAGAGCTATTACAATATGCTCCCGAAAGTGCAACCAAAGTTTATGTCGGAAAACGCTCTGGTGATCATTCTTACTCACAAGATGCAGTCAATAAACTGATGATTGACTATGCAGTTAACTATGGGCATGTAGTACGCCTTAAAGGTGGTGACCCTTTTGTATTCGGTCGTGGTTTTGAAGAGCTTGATTATGCAGCTTCCTATAGCATTCCAGCCCAAATAATTCCTGGCATTTCAAGTTCAATAGGTGTACCGGGTCTACAACATATTCCTGTAACTCACCGCGGATTAAGCGAAAGCTTTTGGGTGGTAACAGGCACAACTGCTAACGGAAAAGTATCAAATGATGTGTATGAAGCAGCCCGGACAAAAGCCACCATTGTGGTGCTGATGGGTATCCATAAACTGGCGGAAATTACAGAGATATTTAAAAAAGAAGGCAAAAATAAATTGCCTGTTGCTGTAATTCAAAGCGGAACTACCAAAAATGAAAAAGTTGCTGTTGGTATTGTAGATACAATTGTTGAGCTAGTTGAAGAAAAGGCGATCACCTCTCCTGCTCTGATTATTTTTGGTGAAGTTGTATCTTTACATCCCCAGTTTCAACCTATTAAAGAATTTTATGACATTGTTGCCGAAGGATAACGGAATAAAGATCATTCAAAACGAAAAATCACAAGGTAATCCTTTGTTTCCGGTTTTTTTGAAGCTGAATGAATTGCATACAGTACTCGTTGGTGCGGGTAACGTTGGTTTGGAAAAACTGACGGCTATTTTGCACAATAGTCCCGATGCACGCGTAACCGTTATTGCATTAGCTATTTTGCCCGAAATTCACCTATTAGCTGCAGAATATAAGGGAGTTAAAATAGTGCAAAAAAGCTTTGAAGACACAGATCTGGATAAGGCCGATGTGGTAATTGCCGCAACCAATGATAGTGAGCTGAACAATTTTATCCGCCAATCGGCACATGATCGCAAATTGCTGATTAATGTAGCCGATAAGCCGGAGCTTTGTGATTTCTACCTGGGCTCTATAGTTCAAAAAGGTGATCTGAAGATAGCCATTTCAACCAATGGTAAATCCCCCACAATAGCCAAACGTTTAAAAGAGGTGTTGAACGAGAGCTTGCCAAATGAACTAGATATAACGTTACAGCAGATGAATGCTTTGCGTAATTCTTTAAATGGCGATTTTACTTATAAAGTTAAAAAATTGAATGAAGTAACTTCAGTGCTGGTTGAACCCAAACAACCCGTTAAAAAGAATTTTATATGGCTCATATGGAGTGCTATTATATTATCAATAGCTATTGCAATAGCAGCATTATGGCTCAAACAGCCTAACTTTAAGGTTTATGTTGAGTCCATTAATCCAATATTTTAATACTTTTTAGGCGCTGGTTTTGTATTTGCCTTAATTGATGGTGCTATTGGCATGTCGTATGGGGTTACGTCAACCACCTTTTCTTTGTCAATGGGCATTCCTCCTGCATCGGCTAGTATGGGGGTGCATTTGTCGGAAATTATGAGCAATGGTATAGCCGGCTGGATGCATTACCGCATGGGCAATATCAATTGGAAGCTGTTTAAACTTTTGCTGATACCGGGAATCATCGGTGCAGTAACCGGCGCTTATTTGCTTTCGTCGCTTGAACATTATAGTCAATATACCAAGCCCTTTGTGTCGCTTTATACTTTAATATTAGGTTTGGTTATATTATCAAAGGCATTTAAAACAGGGGTATTAAAATCATCCCAAAAAATAAAAAGAATCTCCTTATTAGGCTTGGGCGGTGGTTTTATTGATGCTGTTGGCGGAGGTGGCTGGGGTTCTATCGTATTATCAACATTGATTGCCGGTGGCAGGCATCCGCGCTTCTCATTGGGTACAGTAAAACTGTCGCGCTTCTTTATAGCGTTAATGAGCAGTATTACTTTTTTTACTATGCTTAATTCCCATCATTGGGAAGCGGTTGCAGGTCTGGTTATAGGCAGTGCCATCGCATCCCCAATAGCTGCAAAAATTTCAAATAAGATATCGGCCAAGGCTATCATGATAGCGGTTGCGGTAATTGTAATACTGATCAGCATAAAGAGCATTGTTGCATTTTTAATGAAGGTTATTTAAGATGAGCGAATTAGCAGAACATATAAAAAAGGAAACATCCGGTCTTAATCCTGTGGAAGCTTTAACCCTTTTGGCTGATATTTTTCCGGGAGAGATTGTTTTTTCAACCAGTTTTGGTTGGGAAGATCAGGTGATTACTCATATGATATTCACCAATAATCTGCCGATAAAAATTTTCACTTTAGAAACAGGCAGATTATTTCCTGAAACCTATTATGTTTGGAACCGTACCATGGAAATATACGGTAAACCAATTCATGCTTATTATCCGCAGCATGAACCTTTGGAGCAAATGGTAAATGCAAAAGGCCCAAGTAGTTTTTATGAATCTGTTGAAAATAGAAAAGAATGCTGCGGAATTCGTAAAATTGAACCGTTGAATCGCGCATTGGCCGGCAATAAATGCTGGATAACCGGTATCCGTTCTGAGCAATCAGCAAATAGGCAGCATATGGAAAATGTAGAATGGGATGAACAGCACCAATTGGTAAAATTTCACCCTATTTACAACTGGACTTTAGACGACGTAAAAGAATACATCAAAAAATATAACATACCTTACAATACACTACACGACAAAGGTTTTCCGAGCATTGGTTGTGCACCTTGCACCAGAGCCGTACAACCCGGTGAGGATTTCAGGGCCGGCAGATGGTGGTGGGAAGATCAGTTAAAAAAAGAGTGTGGATTGCATGAGGTAAAAGCAAGTTAATACTATAATTATAACAAATGAGTAAGCATCAGCTGGATTATTTAGATGAGTTGGAGGCGGAAGCCATTTATATCCTGCGCGAAGTAGCCGGTCAGTTTGAAAAACCTGCCCTGCTGTTTTCGGGTGGAAAAGATTCTATCACTTTAGTACGCCTGGCCGAAAAGGCCTTCAGACCTGGAAAATTTCCTTTTCCGCTGGTACATATCGATACCGGGCACAATTTTATCGAAACAATCGAATATCGCGATAATATGATTAAACGCATCGGCGAAAAGCTGATTGTTGGCCATGTGCAGGATTCAATTGACGAGGGTAAAGTAGTAGAGCAAAAAGGCAAAAATGCCAGCCGTAATGCTTTACAAACGGTGACCTTATTAGATACCATTGCCAAACATCAGTTTGATGCTTGTATTGGTGGTGCCCGAAGGGATGAAGAAAAAGCCAGAGCCAAAGAAAGGATATTTTCTGTACGTGATGAGTTTGGACAATGGGATCCAAAACGTCAGCGCCCCGAACTCTGGAATATTTTTAACGGTAAAATACATAAGGGCGAAAATGTAAGGGTATTTCCTATCAGTAACTGGACAGAGCTGGACGTTTGGAACTATATCCGCAGAGAAAAAATTGAATTGCCTTCTATTTACTTCGCTCACGAAAGGGATTGTATCACCCGTAACGGCCAATTAATGGCGGCATCGCCGTTTTTAAATATGGATGAGGATGATGTCGTTACTAAACAAAATGTACGTTTCCGTACTGTTGGAGATATGACCTGTACAGCCGCTGTAGAATCATACGCTTACCATATTGATGACATTATTGATGAAATAAGCGCTTCAAAAATAAGCGAACGTGGCGCCCGTATGGACGATAAAGTATCAGAAGCAGCTATGGAAGACCGTAAAAAAGGCGGATACTTTTAATTAACAAACGTTTTGTTGGTGTTGTCACCAACAATCAGACGTAAATCCGAAATCGAAAATCCGAATTCCGAAATAACAAAATGGATATATTAAAATTTATTACTGCAGGTAGTGTTGATGATGGCAAGAGTACGCTAATTGGAAGGTTGTTGTATGACAGCGAGTCTATATTGGCCGATCAGTTGGAAGCTCTGCACCGTTCAAACCGTAAAAATGATGATGGCAGTATTGACCTTGCTATTTTAACCGACGGATTGAAAGCAGAACGTGAACAGGGCATCACCATTGATGTAGCTTATAAGTATTTTCAAACTGAGAAACGCAAATTTATAATTGCAGATACACCCGGGCACATCCAGTATACCCGTAACATGGTAACCGGCGCATCAAATGCTAATTTGGCTATTATCCTTATTGATTCCCGCAAAGGGGTTATTGAGCAAACTATTCGCCACTCTTTCCTGGTAGCGCTGTTGGGTCTGTCTCAGGTGGTGGTTTGTATCAATAAAATGGATATGGTTGATTACAGCGAGGAAGTTTACAACAAAATTGTAGCCGACTACAAAGTACTTGCCGAAAAGGTTGGCCTGAAAAATGTTACTTATATCCCTGTAAGCGCTTTAAAGGGCGATAATATTGTTTATCCATCGGTAAACATTGGCTGGTATAAAGGTGAAAGCTTATTACATCTATTAGAAACTATTGAGATTGATATTGATGATAGTAAAGCACATGCACGCTTCCCGGTGCAATGGGTAGTACGCCCGCAAACAGAAGAGCTGCACGATTATCGTGGCTATGCCGGCCGGGTTTCGAGTGGATCATTTAAGGTTAATGATAAAGTAACCGTGCTCCCGTCGGGTTTTAATTCAACTATCGAGAAAATTGAATTGCTTGATGAAGAACCTGAAGAGGCATTTGCAGGCATGTCAGTAACCATCCATTTAAAGGATGAGATTGATATTAGTCGCGGCGATGTGCTGGTTAATACGCAATATCAACCGGAAGTGTCGCAACAAATAGAAGCTGATCTTTGCTGGATGGATACCAGGGCACTAGATACTGCGCACACCTATTTTATACAACATAATAGTAAGATAACCCGCTGCCGTATACAGGAAGTGCTGTATAAAGTTAATATCAATACGTTAGAAAAAGAATACAACGAAGACTTTAAACTAAACGACATTGGCCGTATCGTAATTAAAACCGCAGAGCCTTTGGCATTTGATTTATATCAAAATAATAAGGCTAATGGCGGCGCAATAATTATTGATAGCCGTACTAATGTTACTGTAGGCGCGTTAATGCTTAGAGCAACGGTTGAATAAAACGTTGTTCTGTTTCACGTTTTATAGTGTTTTAATTTTTTTAAAAAGCGGGTAAGAGTTTCTTCCCGCTTTTTAATTGGAAACCAGTCTTTATTTCTGAAACTCCGGTTTTAATTCAGCTTTTTCGACCTTTCTGAACTTCATAACCTTGGGCATCGATACACTTTCGATGTATGGATTATCGCCATTTAACCGGTAATAACCCTGATGATATTTCTCTGCCGGATAAAATGCTTTAAACGGAACTACCTGGGTAACTATTGGCTCAGGGTAATGCTTTTCGGTATTGACCTTTTTAATTACATCTAATAAAATGTTTTTTTCCTCAGGTGTACGATAAAAGGCGATAGAACGGTAATCTGTTCCTTCGTCGGGTCCCTGGCGATTAAGTTCAGTAGGGTCATGCGCAAAAAAGAAAGCGTTGACCAATGTGGCGTAACTGATCACTTCGGGATTGTAATAAATTTGCACGCACTCCGCATGGCCGGTGTTGCGTGAGCTAACCTCATCATACGTTGGGTTTTTGGTGGAGCCTCCAGCATAGCCGGATATTACTTTATTAACGCCTTTCAATTCAGACATGGCCTCGCTCATGCTCCAAAAACAGCCGCCGCCAAATGTAGCTATGGCCTCTCCTGCTGCAGGCTTTGGTAATACAGCAAAATCATTACCTGATTGCGCCATTGCGCACCCTGCAAGTAAAAAAAAGCAGGCTATGTATAAAATGGATTTTTTCATGGTTTCTTATAATTGAATTTTATACCAAATATACGTGCCTTAAGGCTTGCCAGATGGTCATCAATAAGTAATATGTATATGAATCATATGATCTGATGTCAATACAATCGTGAACAAAACCAATGATTTACAATGGTCTTTTTACCCTAATGATTGTTTTAATTTGAACAGGATTTCGGTGAGTCCGTTGGTCTTTATTTCAAACGCGGTGCCAAGCAGCATACCTAATTTACCGGGAGGTAAACCTTTGCTATGCAGCCATTCCAGGTAATAAACAGGCAGATCGCTTATTAAAGTGCCTTTGTATTTTCCATAAGGCATTTTTGTTTGTACCAGTTCAATTAAGATGTTGGCGTCGGGTTTAATATTATCCACAAGGTAAAGGTAGCTGTAATTTACCCCGTTTTAATTTAAATTGTTGTTAAAACTTTACGAACCTGCTACAATTCTGAGTCAAACACAAAGCGGTAAATGACGTTATATTCTTACTTTTATAAACCCGATATGAAACAACAATTTGAAGCAATATTAACCGGTTCCGACACATCTATTTACGGAATTGCAAGCAGAATAAGTTTTGATGGTTACGATAATGCCTATGAATTTAAATCAATAGACAACAGCCTGCACCTGATTATTGCGCAGGATGATGATAACCAATGGCAGCGTATAGCAGGAACAGAACCATTTTTACAAGTGTGGATTGACGAACTGGTTAAGCAAATAGTTTAATTAATTTTAATATTTATGAATAAACGCGAAATAGGAACTTCTGGAATAAAAGTTAAACCCCTATCATTCGGGGGTAACGTTTTTGGATGGACAATTAACGAAAAAGAATCTTTTACTATACTGGATGCATTTGTAGATGCCGGTTTTGATTTTATTGATACCGCCGATGTGTACTCTTATTGGGTGCCTGGAAATAAAGGCGGCGAATCTGAAATTATTATTGGCAACTGGTTAAAAAAATCAGGCAAACGGGATAAAGTTATTATCGGAACCAAAGTAGGCAAGCCTATGGGCGAAGGGAAAAAAGGCTTATCCCGGAAATATATTACCGAAGCCGTTGAAGCCTCGCTAAAGCGATTGCAAACAGATTATATTGATTTATATCAATCGCATGATGATGATAAAGATACTCCCCTGCTGGAAACTTTAGAAACTTATACCGATTTGATTAAACAAGGCAAAGTTAGAGTAATCGGCGCTTCTAATTATGACGGTATCCGTTTGAAAGAGGCTTTACAGGTAAGCAAGGATAATAATCTGGCTGCTTACCAATGTTTGCAGCCGGAATACAATTTATACGAACGGGCGTATTATGAAAAAGAATTGGAACCCGTATGCCGCGAAAGAAATATTGGTGTGATTACTTATTTTTCGTTGGCGAGTGGATTTTTAACAGGTAAATATCGTTCTGAGAATGACCTTTCACAAAGTAACCGCGGACAAGGGATAAAAAAGTACCTCAACCCGCGTGGCTATAAAATTTTAGCTGCGCTGGATAAAGTGTCTGCCGAATATAACACTACACAAGCCAGTGTTGCTATTGCCTGGGTTATGGCGCGTCCCGGTATTACTGCTCCAATTGCGAGTGCCACTAGTATTAAACAACTGGAATCACTGGTTAAGGCTACTGAGCTGGTACTAAATAGTGATGCTATTGATTTATTGAACAGTGCAAGTAGTTACTGACACGATTTAGAGATTTGAGGATTGATACGATTTAAGAGGGATTTAAAACCTGTTGATTAATCTGCTTAAACGCGCCAAAATTAAAACAAGTCCTGTTAATCCTTTTAATTCCAAAATCGTGTTATAGAAAAGGGCCACCCTTGCGGTGGCCCATCCATTTATATACTTAATTGACAATCCTAATTTAAAATCTGAACGCTCTGCGGTTTTCGTTGCCACCTCTCTGGCCGGCTTGCACAAAATGTTCGTTACCTCCCTTGTTTCCCCATTCATGTGCGTTGTTTTGATATACCGGACGGTTAAAAGCTTCTTGTCTGTGGTTATCAAAGTGTTCATTATAACCCTGGTTCCTGTTATCAAAATGCTCGTAACTGTTGTGATTATAATTGTTGTTTACAAATGCACTGGTTTCACGTCCGTTAAATCTTGATCTGTAAAAATCATCGTGTAAATATGGACGTGGTGCTTTTACCTCAAACCGGCGGGCATTTCTCCAGTCGTAACCGCGGTATTCGCCGGGTAAATAAGCGGCTGATACCCAGTTAGCACCATCGTTGTAATAATAACACTGTGCGTTAACATCGTAATATGCACCAACATCGGGCAGGTAATAATAGTCATCGTTATTGTTATAAACCTGTGCAGGTTCATTGTATACAGGAGCCGCTTGTTCATATAAAGGAGCTTGTTCAACTACAACCGGAGTAGCAGCGTAAACTACTCTATGAGGGCCAAAACCGAAACCTAAGTGTACCCTTATCTGTGCGTCTGCAGTATTATAAAATAAACCGCTCATTGCTATTGCTGATAATATGATTAGCTTTTTCATGATCTTTTTTGTTTTAGTGCGGATGAGGCTTATTTTTAATAATTACCTCATCATATTAATTTTTATACATCTATGACGATAAAATATACTCGTGGTTTAACACGAGCCTATCCATTATTTTATGATAATAATAATATGACATATTTAATTCTGTTTTTTAATGAAAAATCAGAACTAAATTCCAATTTCTTATCGAATTAGAAGGATGGCATTTACATAATAAGCTTATTACTAAATATTTATTATGTCTTAGCCTGAAGAATACTCACTGATTAATTAATTAGCGAGATATTCAGGTCTTGTAACTATTTTACTACAAAACTTACTGACTTATTTGTAGACGATCTGTTAACTTTGAATGTCAAATACAATAAACTATGAAAATGAAGAAATTATTCCTCCTGTTGCTGCCTGTATTTGCAGTGGTAGGACTAATAGTATTTAATGCCTGTAAAAGTGCCGATAAAAGTACAGAAGGTGCGGCCAATGCGGGATTAACCCTTCCGGATGGCTTTACAGCTATTGCCATTGCTGATAATTTAGGCAGCGCAAGACATCTGGTGGTAACTCCAGAGCATGATATTTACGTGCACCTGGCTGGGGCCAAAAACGGTAAAGGCATATTGGTACTGCACGAAGACGGCGATAAAACCACTTTAAAAACAAGCTTTGCCAGTTATGGTGGTACTGGTATAGCTATTAAAAACGGTTATTTATATGCATCAAATAATACCGAAGTATTCAGGTATAAACTCAATGATAAAAACGATGTAATTAATCCGGATCAACCTGAAAAAATTGTTACAGGTTTAATAAGCCGAAGAATGCATGAGCCTAAAGCTATTGCGTTGGATAACGATGGAAACATTTATGTAAACATTGGCGCATACTCCAACGTGTGTAGTGATTTTGACCCCAAACATCAGGGATGCCCTATTTTGGACTCAGCTGCCGGTATCTGGCAGTTTAAGGCCGATAAGCTTAATCAGCATTATGGCGATGGCATCAGATATGCCGGTGGCTTAAGAAATGTTGTTGGTCTTGATTGGAACCAGCAAGATAATCAGCTTTTTGTTATGCAGCATGGCCGTGATGCATTGCATGATCTTTATCCAAACTTGTATACCGTTCATCAATCAGCCGAATTACCGGCAGAATGTATGTTCGCCCTAAAAAAAGGTGATAATGCGGGCTGGCCATATGTTTATTATGATTGGATGCAAAATAAAAACCTGCTCGGCCCGGAGTATGGTGGCGATGGACAGAAACCTGCCGATCCTAAATTTATTGAACCTGTAGCTGCTTATCCTGGTCACTATGCACCCGATGGACTGCTTTTTTATACCGGCAACCAGTTTCCTGAAAAATATAAAAATGGTGCATTTATAGCTTTCCATGGTTCATGGAACAGGGCACCCGAACCACAAGCAGGTTATTGCGTGGTTTTTCAACCATTTAAAGATGGTAAACCTAGCGGCAAATGGGAAGTTTTTGCCGATGGCTTTGCCGGAACTGCTGAGCAAAAAGCTTCCGGTCGCGCAGTGCACCGTCCTTGTGGATTGGCTCTGGGGCCCGACGGATCACTTTACGTGACCGACGATGTTAAAGGAACTATTTATAAAATCACCTACAAAAAATAATAATGAATATTAAGAAATCCGGTTTAATACTATTGTTGTTTTCGATCTGTTTTAGTGAATTATATGCTCAAACAAAAAAAGCGCCTATCCACACTGGTACAGCAAACTCAGTTGCACGTGGAAAAATTGTTTATGCAAACGTTTGTTTAGCCTGCCATATGGCTGATGGGGGCGGTGTACAAAACATGAATCCTCCGCTTATTCAAACAACCTATGTTTTGGGTGATAAAACTACCCTGATAAAAATTGTACTGAACGGTTTTAAGGAGGATGTAGAAATCAATGGACAAACGTACTCCAACAATATGACCCCGCATAGTGACCTTAAAGATCAGCAAATTGCCGATGTATTGACCTATGTGCGTAAAAGTTTTGGAAACAAAGCAAGTAGCGTAACCGTGGCAGAAGTGAAGAAAGTTCGCGCCGCCAATGTAACTAAATAAATTACGCCGACTGGCTAAGAGATTACACTGATTTTTTAAAAGATCGGTGTAATCATTATATTACTATCCAAACCAGTCGTATAAGTCCGTTTGTTTTAAAGCTGATTTCTGATCTTTTTCTAAATCTTTTACAATTTTGCCCTCTCCCATCAAAATAATACGATTACCGTAATTAAAGGCGTCTTTCAGGTTATGCGTAATTAAAATTGAGGTAAGGCGGTAATCTCTTATCAGTTCTTCAGCAGTGCGCATTACAATATCGGCCGAACGCGGGTCAAGTGCGGCTGTAGGTTCATCGAGCAATAAAACCTTGCAGCTATCCATCACGCTCATTAACAAAGTAAGCGCCTGCCTTTGCCCCCCGGATAAGGTGCCCATAGGCTGTTCAATCTTATTTTCGAGCCCCAGGCCGAGTGTTGATATTTTTTCTTTTACCTGGTTTTTAAAAGTATCATTAACACCGATGGACAGACCTTTTCTTTTGGTTCGGATAGAAGCCAGCCGGAAATTATCCAGAATACTTAAATCAGAAGCCGTACCGCTCATCGGGTTTTGAAAAACACGGGCTATAGAACGGCTGCGTCGGTAATCAGGCTGTTTGGTCACATTTTCACCGTCAACATAGATCGTTCCAGAACTTGGAAAAACACTCCCCGCAACCATATTGAGTAATGTTGTTTTGCCCGAGCCATTGGCACCGACTATTACTAAAAAATCTTCATTTTTAATATGTAAATCAACGCCGTTAACCGCATTCACCTGATTAGGCTGCCCGGCATTAAAGATCTTATTTACGTTATTGATATCAATCATTTTGATTTCCTTTGAATGATATTCGTGGTAAACTTACTATCAGTAATACAAATACAGCAGTTACTATTTTCAGCAGATTGGGATTAACACCGATATCAAGGGTTATCGCCAAAACAAATTGAAATATGATGGCTCCGCCCAATACAAGCACCAGACTTAACCAAATAGAAGTAATTTTGAGCCACTTGATTAAGGTTTCGGCTATAATTACCGAGCCCAGCCCAATAATAACAATCCCGATACCCATACTGATATCCGTAAAGCCCTGTTGCTGACTAACCAAATAGCCACTAACTGCAGTCAAAGCATTTGCCAGGGCAAGGCCGGTAATTTTCATCCGGTCGGTATTTACACCAAGCGACCTGATCATTGATTCGCTATTACCGGTTGCGCGCATTGAAATTCCAAAATCAGTTTTTAACAGGTAACCGATGATGAGTGTTATTACAATTACGAAGACGGACAGTATCCAAAAAGTATTATAGTTAAGATTGGCCGATATATTTATTAAAGTAAATAATGATGGCACGTTAATTAGCGGGAGGTTGGACGTACCCATTAACGATATATTTACCGAATAAAGCGCCGTCATAACCAGTATACCTGCCAGCAAAGCATTGATCTTTAATTTTGTGTGGATAATACCCGTTAACGCTCCGGCCAGGCCGCCGGCTAACACGACCGAAATTAAAATGACATAGGTAGGCTGGCTATGCTTAATTAGTATTGCGGTAATAACAGCTCCCAGGGTATAACTGCCATCGGTGGTAATATCGGGGATATTAAAAATCTTCATGGAAATATAGATACCCAACGCAAGTGCCGAAAAGCACAGCCCCTGTAACAATGCAGTGAGGTAAAAATCCATTTATTTTACAGGTTCAAAGTTTGATGGTACAGTAATATTGTATTTTTTAGCAGTGGCCTGATTATATACCCGTTTTCTTATTTTAACCATTTCGGGCTGTAGACCTTGTGTACTATGGGTTTTTAGAAACTGTGCGGCTTGTTCGCCAGCCTGGTATCCCCATTGATAAATATCTGCCCCGAAAGCAGCAACAGCACCCCGTTGCACCAAACCGGCCTCACTGGTAAAAATCGGCACATTTTTTTGATCGCAACTCTTTAAAATAGTTTCAAATGAGGAAAAAACGGTATTGTCAGGATTAGCAAAAAAAGCGTCAATGTGTTTTCCCAATAACGATTGCGTTACCAATTGTGCGTCTGCCGAAGAATTAAGCGGCAGCGCCACAAGAGTAATATTTAATTTATTTGCCAATGATTCTATGCGTTCTTTAGCATCTACTGATTGTGGTTCTGACTGATTATAGATCATACCGACAACCAGCTTCCCTGATTTTGGCTTTAAAAATTTAGGGATATTTGAAAATGAAGTATCAATATAATTCAGGTCTTCAACTGCGCCAAACAAATTGTCCTGGGCCTTACCCCCATTGTCCTGTAGTTTCATCAGCTTAACGGTTGGCGAAACCATCATAAAAATAGGAATGGTTTTAGTCTTTTGTGCCGCTGTAATAGATGAGAGCGTTGTACAGGTTGCCAGTAGGTCTACTTTTTCTGATACAAAATAGTTTACTATCTGCGTTAAAGTTGGGATACTTCCTTCGGCGTTTCTATATTCTATTTTTACATTTTTTTGACGTTCGCTGAATCCATTTTTTGCCAGCGCATCTGTAAAACCAGCTCTGGCGGGTGCAATACTGGCATCTTCAAAGGCATCAACAAAACCAATTACCGGAACTGCTTTTTCTTTGTTTGAATTGCATGAGCATATTATCACAGCTAACACGCAAAATAAGGGAAGGTATTTTAGCATCTTCATGCCACTAAGTTATATAATTGACCCGAAAGGAAAAACTCCTTTTGGCCGAAGCTTAAAGTACGAAATTTACGGTTAAGCATAAAATTTTAATATATTTAAAAAAAGCCCCCTAAAATTTAAAAATAATCCTGAAAACCCCTAGTCTTTTTGCCTATAATTTTGATAGGCTTTTATGGTTTTTACTTAATTTAGCGCTTACATGACACCTGTTATATCCAAACTACCTCAAACCGGTACTACTATTTTCACAACCATGTCGGCTTTGGCAAATGAAGTTGGTGCTATCAATCTCTCACAAGGTTTTCCTGATTTCGATACGGCACCAGAATTAATTAAGCTGGTAAATACGGCCATGAAAAAAGGTCACAACCAGTATGCGCCTATGGCCGGAGTAGTGGCATTAAGGGAACAGATTGCTAAAAAAACAGAAAAGCTTTACGGAGCGGTTTATAATCCGGACACCGAGATAACTATTACAGCTGGCGGCACGCAAGCCATATTTACGGCCATTACGGCAATGATTCATCCTAATGATGAGGTGATAATTTTTGAACCCGCATTTGATTGTTACGGACCGGCTATTAAGTTAATGGGAGGAATTGTAAAATCATTAGAGCTTGAACCTCCTGATTACCGCATTTCATGGAATATGGTGAAAAGACTAATCAATCATAAAACTAAGATGATCATTCTTAATTCGCCCCATAATCCTACCGCAACTATTCTGCATAAGGAAGATATCGACGAGCTAAGTGCTCTGGTAAAAACACAGGATATTTGGATATTAAGCGATGAAGTTTATGAACATCTTATTTATGATGGCGAAACTCATCATAGTATGGCTCGTTATCCTGAATTACAGCAACGTAGTTTTATAGTTGCATCATTTGGTAAACCGTTTCATGCAACCGGTTGGAAAGTGGGTTACTGTATGGCACCTGCTTTTTTAATGAGTGAATTCAGAAAGGTCCATCAGTTTTTGGTATTCAGTGTTAACACCCCCATCCAGTACGCAATTGCTGAATATTTAAAGAATGAAAATAGTTATCTGGCTCTTCCCGAATTTTTCCAGCAAAAGCGCGATCATTTCAGAAAAGGGCTTGAGCAAAGTAAATTTAAATTATTGCCTTGTTATGGATCCTATTTTCAATCAGTTACGTATAAAAATATAACTGATGAAAAAGACAGCGATTTTGCATTACGTTTAACAAGGGAATTCGGGGTGGCTTCAATACCCGTTTCGGGGTTCTACAGCAAGGGTACAGACCACCATGTCTTGAGGTTTTGTTTTGCCAAAAGGCAAGAAACTCTGGATAAAGCCGTTGATAGATTATTGAAAATTTAGTTAATGGTTAATTTAACATGATTCCTGTTGCAAATATTACAGCAATAGTTAATGGAGCCATTTAAATAACCAAAGGGCGTTTTTTCAAATAACAAACATTAATTGAGGTTTAGGCCTTGAAGTATGCATCTATTAAACAGGAACTAAAGCAAGTATGGATAATCTTAAAATTACTCTTTTTCAGGGATATCTTTTTTGGGAGAATATCGACAAAAATTTACAGAATATCACCTTACGTTTATCAAACATTCGCGAAAAAACTAACCTGATTGTCCTGCCCGAAATGTTTAATACCGGGTTTACCATGAATGCTGCTGATCTGGCAGAATCAATGAATGGAAAAACAATGCATTGGATGCATCAAATAGCCCAGGATTATAATTGCGTTGTAACAGGTAGCATCATTATAAAAGAAAATGACAATTTCTATAATCGCCTGATTTGGATGCGCCCCGACGGTACTTATGAATGCTATGATAAGCGTCACCTTTTTGCTCTCGGAAAAGAACATGAAACTTATACCGCTGGAACGCAAAAATTAATAGTGGAACTAAATGGCTGGAAAATATGCCCCATGATTTGTTATGATCTACGTTTCCCTGTATGGTCGCGTAATGTTAATGCCGAGTATGATTTATTACTGATTGTAGCCAACTGGCCTGAACGCCGCGCACTTCATTGGCGGTCACTTATTCCGGCACGGGCTATTGAAAATCAGGCCTATGTAATAGGGCTAAATCGTATCGGTCATGACGGAAATGAAGTGTACCACTCCGGCGATTCTACCTGTATTGATCCTAATGGTAACGTGGTATATTATAAGCGCGATGAAGAAGACGTATACACTTTTTCAATAATAGCCGACGAGGTTAAGAAAACACGACGTGCTTTGCCCTTTTTGAAGGATGCAGATAAGTTTAATATTATCTGATTTTGTATGAGGCGAGTTTTATCGTGTTTTATTTGTTGTCAGTAACTTCATTAATCTGTTTAATACTGGTTCATACAAATAAGTTATTTTCGCATTTTAAACATCTTATATCTAAATGAAATATCTACCACACAGCATATTGCCATTTGGTTTTATGCTGACTTTTGTTTTGACATCATTTGCTCAAAAGAAAAAAGACTATACAGCTTTTGTTGATCCATTTATAGGTACTGCAGGCCACGGGCATACTTATCCGGGAGCGGTAGTGCCTTTTGGTATGGTTCAGTTAAGCCCGGATACACGTTTAACCGGTTGGGATGGATGCTCGGGTTATTATTATACAGATACAGTTGTCTACGGCTTTTCCCATACCCACTTAAGCGGAACCGGCATTGCTGATTATTGCGATGTACTTTTTATGCCAACAACCGGAAAACCTCAATTTAAAAACACTGATTATCAATCTGGCTTTAAAAAGAAAAATGAAATTGCAACTCCCGGTTATTATAAAACGCATCTGGATAAATATAATATCGATGTTGAACTCACTGCCAGTACCCGTGCTGGTATGCATCGTTATAATTTCCCAAATATCAGCGAAGCGAATATTATAATTGATTTACAGCACAGGGATGAGGTTTTGGACTCGTGGATTGAAGTAATAAACGATCACGAAATTCGTGGCTTCAGACGTTCCAGTTCATGGGCCACTGATCAGTCGGTTTACTTTTATGCTAAATTCTCAAAGCCTTTTAAAACGTATGGTTTGGCAAGTAATGATGAATTGCAGACCGGTCAAACTAAAATACAGGGAAAGAACATAAAAATGTATATCCAATTCAGTAATCCCGGCGAAGTAATTGCTAAGGTGGGTATCTCATCCGTAAGTACTGAGGGGGCCTTAAAGAACCTTGATGCCGAAATGCCTGATTTCGACTTTAAAAAAGTTCAAAAAGCAGCAAAGGACCTGTGGATAGATCAGCTGTCGAAAATAGAACTGGAAGGTGGCGGCCCTAACGCTACAACCCAACAGGCAATGCAGAATACCAATGCTTACCCAAGCACGGGCTTCGGTTCGCAAAAAAGAGAAAAGAAGGTGGCTTTTGTAGACTACGCAAAAACAAAAAAGACAATTTTCTATACTGCCTTATACCATGCCATGCTAGCTCCTAATGTTTATAACGACGTTGACGGGCAATACCGGGGAATGGATCAGAAAGTACACACCGCCAAGGGCTTTAATTATTACACTGTTTTTTCATTGTGGGATACTTATCGTGCAGAAGATCCCCTGTTAAACCTGATTGATCGTAAACGTACTTCCGATTTTGTAAAATCATTCCTGGCCATGTATGAACAGGGTGGCCTGTTGCCAATTTGGCCGCTGGCTTCAAATGAAACCTATTGCATGGTTGGCAATCATTCTATACCTGTAATAGTTGATGCTTATGCAAAGGGTATACGCGATTTTGATGCTCAGGAAGCATTTACCGCTATGAAGGCTGCTGTTAACCGCAACCAGTTTGGTTTGGATTCGTATCGCAAAAACGGAGTGGTATTGTCTGATGATGAGCCGGAATCGGTATCAAAAACGCTAGAATACGCTTTTGATGATTGGTGTATTGCCCAAATGGCAAAAATGCTCAATAAGCCCGATGATTATAAGGAGTTTATACAGCGCGCACAATATTGGAAAAACAACTTCAATAATCAAAATGGCTTTATGCAGGCCAGGGCCAATGGCGGTTGGTATACCCCTTTTGAACCTACCGAAATCAATAATAATTATACCGAAGGCAATTCATGGCAATATTCGTTTCTGGCGCCGCATGATATTGAGGGCTTAATTCAAAGTATGGGTGGTAAAGATGCCTTTGAAGCCAAACTTGATGAATTGTTCACTACTGATGCAAAATTAACCGGCAAGCAGGTGGATGATGTTACCGGTTTGATTGGTCAATATGCACACGGTAATAAGCCAAGTCATCATATGGCATATCTTTATAATTTTACCGACTCTCCTGATAAAACACAGTTTTATATAAATAAAATTTTAAATGAAGAATACCGGGACAACCCAGATGGTTTATCGGGCAACGAAGATTGCGGGCAAATGTCTGCCTGGTATCTAATAAGCTCATTGGGAATTTATAATATAGCGCCTGGTCAGCAGCAATTTCAGGTTGGCGTACCCCAATTTGATAAAATAGTTATCAACCTTGAAAATGGAAAGAAGTTTACTATTCTGAGCCCCGGAGAAAGTGTTAGCCGCAACGATATTTATTTACAGGGAATGAACTTAAATAAAAAGACCTACAATAAACTCTATTTAAATTACGACGACATTATCAATGGCGGTGAATTTGAAGTATTAACAGGCAGGTTGCCCAATAAACTATTTGTACAGGAATTAGAAAAGCCAACCTCAAAAATAACAGACAACTTTATTGTACCTAATCCTTACATTCTTGCTCCATCAAAAACATTTAAACAACCCATCAATATTGAAATAAAGGATGCCGATGCTTCGGTCAAAATTTATTATACCCTTGATGGCTCCACTCCTACGGCTAATTCAACTTTGTATACCCAGCCTATAACAATATCAACAAACATAACTGTAAAAACCATTGCTATTAAAGATGATAAAGCCAGCTTTGTTGATGAGGGTGTTTTTAATAAAATAAGGGACGATATTAAGTTAACGCTTATAAATAAATACCTGTCGAATTACGCCGATCAGGGCGATAATACCTTGATAAACGGTATCCGGGGCAAGGCCAATTGGCGTTTAGGCAATTGGCAGGGATACCAGGGAAATGATTTAATTGCCATAATTGATATGGGAGCCGTTAAGCCGATAAAATGGGTTAGCTTGGGTGCCTTGCAGGATACCCGCTCATGGATAGTGTTTCCGCAGTATGTGCAGTATTGGGTTTCTGACGATGGAGTTAACTATAAACTGGTCGCCACGGTAAATACCAAAGTTGACATAAAAGACCTGAACGCGCAGGTACAGGATTTTGCAGCATCTTTAAATACCAGCACCCGTTATATTAAACTAATAGCAAAACAGTATGGCCCTTTGCCCGAATGGCACGAGAGTAAAGGAAGTCCATCCTATATTTTTGCCGATGAGATTGTGATTGAGTAAATTTTAACATACTCAGTGTTGTTTAGTTCATCGCTTTAAATGCATGGTTGACAGATATAAAACGTTGTTCAAATAGTTAAATCCCCTAAATAAATTTTAATTAAATATGCGTCGCAATTTTATTTTTTTTGCAATAACTAATATAATACTATTATCAAGCGCTGCTTTTTCCCAGAGTTTTCGCATCGTTCCGCTGGGTGTTAAAGGCGGTATTGATGAAAGCAACTTATCAGCTTACATGGTTGCAGCCAGCGGAACCAATAATTATATCTGTTTGGATGCTGGTACGCTTTATTATGGCATTGAAAAGGCAGTTAACAATAAAGTATTTTCAATTCCGGCCGAGCAGGTACTCAGGCAGTATATCAAAGGGTATTTTATTTCTCATGCCCATCTGGATCACGTATCTGGACTAATCATCTGCTCACCTGCTGACACTTCAAAAACGATCTATGGATTAAAAAGTTGCCTGGAAACTATTAAGACGCATTACTTCACCTGGGACAGTTGGGCCAACTTCGCTGATGAGGGCGAACGGCCAACGTTAAAAAAATACAGCTATCAGATTTTAACGCCCAATATACCTTTTAATGTGAAAAACACATGGATGCAGGTTACTGCTTTTCCGTTGAGCCATTTTAATTTAACCAGTACGGCTTTTCTTGTTAAAAGCAATGACTCCTATATTTTATATTTAGGCGATACCGGACCCGATGAAATAGAACGGAGCCATTCGTTGCATGAGCTTTGGCAAGCAGTTGCGCCATTGATAAAAAGCGAAAAGCTCAAAGCAATAATGATTGAAACATCGTTCCCCAATGAGCAGCCGGATAAAAGCCTGTTCGGGCACCTTACCCCACATTGGTTAATGGTAGAAATGAACGACCTGGCAAGCCTGACTGGCCATAGTGAGTTAAAAGGATTTAATATTGTTATTACTCACGTTAAACCACCACAGGCAGATATCGAAAAAATAAAAATGCAATTAAAGACCGAAAACTCCCTGCATTTAAACCTTATATTTCCTGAACAGGGAAAAGCGATTGATCTATAAGTTAAGTAAGCGCTTGAAGTTTTATCAGTGTTTTAATAACAGCTTTTTAGCATCTTCAAGCTTTTCCTTTTCTTCTTTTGGCAAAACAGGATAGGCTAAATTCAACCCTTTTAAGGTTTCCAAGATAATATTGGAGATAGCAATCCGCGTAAACCATTTCTTGTCCGCTGGAAGAACATACCACGGGCATTTTTCAGTTGATGTTTCCTGGATGGCTTCCTGGTAAACATCCATATAATCGTCCCAAAATTCCCGCTCATAAATATCCGCTGCCGAGAATTTCCAGTTTTTTTCTGGATCATCTATTCGTTCCAGAAAGCGCTCTTTTTGCTCATCTTTTGATAAATGAAGAAAGAATTTTATAATCAGAGTCCCGTTTTCGGTAAGGTGCTTTTCAAAGTTTCTTATACTTTCATAACGATGTTCCCAAAACTTCTTTTTTACATCTTTGACCGAATTAATACCCGGAAGCTTCTCTTTTAGTAATAATTCCGGATGTACTTTTGTTATCAGTACATTTTCATAATGGGAACGGTTGTGTACCCCTATTCTGCCGAATTCGGGCAAGGCTTTATAATGTCTCCATAAAAAATCATGATCAAGTTCTTCCGCGCTGGGTTGTTTAAAGCTGTACACTTCACATCCCTGCGGATTTAAACCCGACAAGGTATGTGCAATTGCACCGTCTTTTCCGGCAGCGTCCATCGCCTGAAAAAGAATCAGCAAGGCATACCGGTCATCGGCATACAAAGCTGATTGAAGTTCCGCGGTTTGCTTTATCAGGTCTTTCAATTCACCTTCCGTATCTTCTTTTTTTAAATCGGCAGTGTAGGCCGTATCAAAATCTTTAAGTGAAAAATTTTTGCCGTTTGTTATTTTAAATTCATTAATTATGTTTTTCATAGAACAAAAATGATTTATACTAAGTTAACTTAAAATTTACCCATTAAAATTACGTTGTTAATTTTTGTTAATCCGGCTATGATTTAGAGCCATAATTTTACATCTTTACCCCATGTTCAGACGTATAAAAAACCGATTTCTAAGATATTTCGTCATCTTTATTTACTTTGTTATCATTTTTTTCTGCTCAATTGAATTAAATTTCCTTTGGCTTTTTGGCTATTCACCTGATATGCAGGATATTAAGACTCCAACATTATCGCTGGCCTCAGAAGTTTATTATGCCGATGGTACCCTCATCGGCCGGTATTACAGAGAAAACCGCTCCCCTGTTGAATTTAAAAATATATCGCCCAATATCATCAACGCCCTGGTGGCTACTGAAGACGTACGGTTCTACAAACACCATGGTGTCGATTTTTATTCATTTTTTACCAGTATTTTATCCACCGCCAAAGGCGATAAACGTGGTGGCAGCACCATTACCCAGCAATTAGCTAAAAACCTGTTCGAAACGCGTAAAAAGAAATCGCAGGGTATATTAAAACATGTGCCGGTAATAAAAACTATTGTTTATAAATGCAAAGAATGGCTTACGGCTTTTAAAATTGAACATGTTTATAACAAGCAGCAGATACTTACGCTGTATTTAAACACAGTGCCATTTGGCAACAATACCTTTGGCATTAAAACGGCCTCATTGAAAATTTTTAATAAAGCACCAGATGCTGTTGACCCGGCACAGGCCGCAACTTTGGTGGGCATGTTAAAAGCTACATCAACCTACAACCCTATAAACAATCCCGAACGTTCTTTAGAACGGCGAAATACTGTTTTGGGGCAAATGTTGAAGTATAATTTCTTAAAAAAAGATGATTACGACGTCAACATCAAAAAGCCGATGACGCTTGATTTGAGTTATGTTGATAACGAAGGTCAGGGCGATTCTTACTTGCGGCAGGCTGTTGAAAGGTGGCTGAAAAAATGGTGTCATGATAATGATTATGACCTTTATCAGGATGGACTAAAGATTTATACTACCATTGACCCACGTTTACAGCGCTATGCTGAGGAAGCAGTAGCCGAAAAGATGAAGATGCTTCAAAAACGTTTTGATAACCTGTGGGGCAATAAAAATCCATGGAGGGATTTGAACGGCAATGAAATAACAGACTTTGTATTAAAAGCCGAAGAACATTTGCCTATTTATCAGCTGCTTCAAAAAAAATACAACAATAATACCACCCTCATCAATCAATATTTTGAGAAGCCAAAACGGATGACCGTATTTACCTGGAACGGCGAAAAAGACACTACTTTCTCAAGCGTTGACTCGATAAAATACTATACCCGGATTTTAAATACCGGTATGATGACCATTGAACCAACCACCGGAAAGATAAAAGTTTGGGTTGGCGGTATTGACCATAAATATTTTAATTACGATCACGTAAATCAGTCCAGAAGACAAGCCGGTTCTACATTTAAGCCCTTTGCTTATTTAACAGCTATTGATAATGGTTATAGCCCATGCGATGTGTTTACCGATCAACCGGTATCTATTAAATATACTGATGAGGGTAAGCAACAGGTTTGGGAACCTAAAAATGCCGATTTCAAATTTTCCTATCTGCAAATGTCGTTACGTTGGGCAATGGGTAAATCTATTAACTCTATTACGGCACAGGTAACGGAAAAAGTTGGCTGGGATAAAGTAGTTGAATATGCTCATAAATGTGGTATTGAAAGTCCGCTGAAATCCGTTCCTTCCGTTTCTTTGGGCTCTAACGACGTTTCCGTTTATGAAATGGTTCGTGCTTACAGCACTTTCTTGAATAAAGGGGTAAAAATTGACCCCTTACTGGTTACAAAAATCGCCGACCAGCAAGGTAATGTACTGGATGAGTTTGCGCTGAAATCCGAAAAGGTATTAAGCGAAGAAACCGCCTGGTTGATGCTGTATATGTTCCGCGGTGGTATGGAAGAACCGGGTGGAACCTCACAAGCTTTATGGGAATACCCGGGCTTATGGAAAAAAGACAACCAGATAGGTGGTAAAACAGGTACATCAACAGGATATGTTGACGGCTGGTATATGGGTATTACAAAAGATTTGGTGACTGGTGTATGGGTTGGTGCCGATGACAGGAGTGTACATTTTACCACATCAGAAACCGGTGAGGGCTCACATACCGCGCTTCCTATTTTCGGCGCATTTATGCAAAAGGTTTACGCTGATCCAAAATCGGGTTATACCTACGGTTTGTTCCCAAAACCGTGGACTAAAATCACCAAAAAATACGATTGCCCTTCGCCGCATTTAGCGGTTGATTCTGCAGATACTGATAGTTTGTTCAGGCCAATTGATACTACTAAAACTGAACAAAATAAGCCCGATCAGGAACCGGTACCAGATAATAACCAGCAAAACCGTTAATGGGTTAAGGGTTGATTAAGTAAATGCGTCATTATTGTTAATTTTTAATAAATGAATGATTTACTTAATCTACCCGATTTAATCTTACTAACTTTTGTTTAAATTTACCCTTATCTATTTATCACTGTATGAAGAAACACAACCCTGATTTGATTATTAAGGCTAAAAAATATTTCTATATCTTAATTTGTGTTCTGAGTACAGTGCTGGTAAATACGCAGGCTAAAGCTCAATATTTTGGTCAAAATAAGGTCCGCTATAAAAAATTGAAGTTTAAGGTTTATAGAACACCGCACTTTCAGATCTATTATTATCTGAAAAACGATAGCATGATTAAGCGCTTTGCACAGGAAAGCGAGGTTTGGTACACTCTTCACCAGCAGATTTTCAGAGATACTTTCAAAAAGCCTAATCCAATTATTTTATATGCCAATCATCCCGATTTTCAACAGACAACTGCAATTGATGGCGATATTGACGTTGGTACAGGAGGTATAACTGAAGGCTTAAAGAACCGGGTGGTTATGCCTGTAATGGAAACAAACCAAATGACAAGGCATGTTATAGGGCACGAATTAGTGCATGCTTTTCAATACCATCTGCTGTTGGGGAAAGATTCGTCGAACTTTGAAAATATTAACAATTTGCCTTTATGGATGATTGAAGGTATGGCCGAATACCTTTCATTAGGGAAAAACGATTCTTATACCGCTATGTGGATGCGGGATGCTTATCTTAATCACGATATACCAACAGTAAAAGATCTTACCGAGACGAATAAATATTTCCCGTATCGTTATGGCGAAGCCTTTTGGTCGTTTATCGGATCAACATATGGTGATACAGTCATTGTGCCTTTCTTTAAAAATGTAGCCCATTTTGGATTAGGGAATGGTATAAAGCGTACTTTTGGATACGACGACAAAACCTTGTCGGACTTATGGAAAAGTGCAATTGAAGCTACTTATAAACCTTATTTGAAAGACACGTTACAAATTCCCGTTGGTCACAGAATAATAGACGAGCATAATTCAGGTAAAATGAATGTTGCCCCCGCTATCAGCCCAGATGGAACATACCTGGCATTTTTATCTGAAAAAAAGTTGTTTACTATTGACCTTTTTTTAGCAAATGCCCAAACGGGAAGAATCATCCGAAAGCTTACCAGCAAAATATCCAATACCCACATTGATGAGTTTAACTTTATAGAATCGGCGGGCGCCTGGTCGCCGGATAGCAAGCGTTTTGCATTCAGCGTTTTTAATAAAGGGCGAAACAGGATGCTCGTAGTTGATGTTGCCTCCGGGACGATTGTTGACGATGTTTCGATGGGTAAAGCAGAGCAATTCAGCAATCTGTCGTGGTCGCCCGATGGAAAAAGCATCGTTTTTCAGGGTTTGGCAGAAGGTCAGGGTGATTTGTATTTATATCGTTTTGATACGAAGGAGGTCAAGCAGCTTACCAACGATAAATATTCTGATTATCAACCGAGTTTTTCGAGAGATGGAAAAAAGATTGTTTTCTCAAGTGACAGAACCACCTATGATCAATCAGCATCACAAGACATTACCTTTAACTTAGAAGAGCTTGATATTGCCACCGGTAAAATAACAGATATTAAATTGTTTAACGGAGCAAATAATTTGAATCCCCAATACTCGTCCGATGGTTCACAAATCTACTTCCTATCAAATAAGGATGGGTTCAGAAACATGTATCGCTACACGCCCGCAACAGGAAAAGTTGAACAAATGACTAATTTGTTTACAGGTATTTGCGGCATTACGGAGTACTCCCCTGCTTTAAGCATTTCAAATTATAACGATATTGTGTATTCTTATTACCGTGCTCAAAAATATGCGCTCTATAATGCAAAAGCATCTGATTTTAAGCCGACCATTATAAACGGACAAGAAACAAATTTCAGTGCAGGTATATTACCGCCAGCACGCTCAGTGGGCGTTGATTTGATAAATTCTAACTTAAATAATTACCTCGCCTATCCAAAAATAGCTACCGACTCAATAAAAAACGTTCCCTATAAGCCATTATTTAAAATGGATTACCTGGCGAGTAGCGGGGTTGGCGCAACAGTAAGTCAGTTTGGTACCGGTTTATCGAGCGGCGTACAGGGCGTTTTTAGCGATATTTTAGGTAGAAATCAGATTTATGCCGGTTTAGCGGTAAATGGAGAAGTTTATGATTTTGGCGGGCAGTTTACTTATATTAATCAACAAGGGCGGTGGAATTTTGGAGTAAGCATATCGCACATTCCGTTTCAAACGGCAAATTATAGTACGGTATCAACAACTTATCAAAATGCTCCGGCGATAAATGAAAATTTTGATTTGATTCGTATTTTCCAGGATCAGCTTTCTTTATTTACTTCTTACCCCATTACAAAAAAGACCCGGGTGGAGTTTGGTACAGGTGCTGCACATTATTATTATAGAGTTGATAGGTATACAACCACTTATGATACACTTGGGAATGAGTTGAATTATACGCATACCCATATTCCGAATTCAACATATAATGCTGAAACCACAAATAATGGTGTCATCTTATCGCCGTTTACGCTTTATAATGTAAACACAGCGTTGGTTGGCGATAATTCCTTCTTCGGCGTAACGGCACCTTTAAGTGGTTATCGTTATCGTTTGCAGGCTGAGTATGATTTTGGGACTTATCAGTTTTTTGCACCCACTATTGATTTGCGCGAATATGTGCGTGTTGAGCCATTTACCCTGGCTTTCCGCTTATATGGTTATGGCCGCTTTGGCAATACAGGTAATCTGTATCAGGAATATGTGGGATATCCTTTTTTAATAAGAGGGTATGAGGCACAGACATTTTATAGCAGTACAGGAAAAATCCCTACCAACGGGTTCACTATTGATCAGCTATCAGGCAATCGTATTGCTGTAGCTAATGTTGAAATACGCTTTCCACTCACAGGCCCGGAGCGCCTATCGCAATTTAAATCCAGGTTTCTATTTACTGATTTGAACCTGTTTTTTGATGCAGGTTTGGCCTGGAATGCCGGCGATCAAATTAAATTTCAATCAGGCCCTGACGTAATTGGTACGGCACCTGAAGTTGACTCGAATGGTAACCCGGTAATAGGCCCTAATGGTAAGCAAGTGGTAGGGCCTGTTTACAATCCTAACCAACGTGTGCCGGCAACCAGTGCAGGCGTATCAATCAGAGTGAACTTTTTTGGAGCTTTTGTGTTGGAGCCTTACCTGGCTTTTCCATTTAACCGTACAGATATTACCAAGCCGGTGTTTGGTTTAGGGTTTACCCCAGGTTGGTAATTGCCTTAAAACTAAGAATATAGTGCTTGTAAATGGGCTTTTTTGTTACAGGTTTGTGACTAAATATTTACTTTATTGATACGATAAGGTGTAACTAAAAATTAATTTTTGTTTGTTTTTATATTAGTTTTGCGGCATGAAAAAATGGCTTGTTATTTTTTACCTTGTTTTAAACGGTTCTGCCCTGTTTGCTCAGCAAACAGCTATTACGGCTCCTGTTATTGACACAGTAAAAGCGAAGTGGGGAAAGGTGAAAATTGTGGATGGAGCAGCCATGATATCATCAAATGATGTAATAGAAAATATTGCCCAATCAAAAGAATACACGGTGTTAACCAATGCAATAGAAAGTGCCGGTTTAACGGAAACCTTTAAAAGTAAAGGGCCGATAACGGTGTTTGCACCCACTAATCAGGCATTTGAGAAACTTCCCAATGGGCAATTAGACACGCTATTAAAACCGGCACATAAATTAGATTTAAGTTACTTACTCACTTATCATGCGGTTGTTGGCAGGTTAAGTGTCCGCGATATTCAACGGAAAATTAACTCAAATAACGGGCAGGCAATTTTTACCACTATTGCCGGTAGCAAACTCATTGCTAAAATTGATAGTAACCGGAATATCGTTTTAATTGACGAAAATGGAGGTGAAAGCATTGTTAGTAAATTTGATATTCAACAAAGTAACGGATTACTACATGTAGTAAATGCAGTTTTAATACCTAAAATTAAGCCGATATAAAAATCAGTTAAAACAACTGTTTCAATAATTTTTACGTAATTGATATTATACAGCAATACGGTTGTTGCATAAAGTACTTAAAAAGTTATATTATGAAGAAATCAGTTTTAACAATACTGCTGCTAAGTGTTATTATGATATTTGGCTGTCAGCAGAGTAAAAGTCAGCAGATTAAACAATACGATCCAAAGCGTAAAATGAGTAAAACGCCTGCTGAATGGAAAAAAATCCTTACTGCCAATCAGTATTATATTATGGTTGAGAGTGGAACGGAGCCACCTTTTCATAATGCTTATGACGAAAATCATGAAAAAGGTGTTTATGTGAGTGCGGCCACAGGTGAGGTCTTATTTAGCTCTGACGATAAATTTGACAGCGGCACAGGATGGCCAAGTTTTGTAAAACCGGTAGACTCCAAAAAAATACAAATAGTAAGCGACAATAGCTTCGGTATGGATCGTGATGAAGTTATAGAACGCAGTACAGGCCTACACCTGGGCCACGTATTTGACGACGGACCTGCCGATCGTGGCGGAAAAAGGTATTGCATGAATTCCGGTGCTTTAATATTTATCAAAAAGTAACCGCTTTTCTTTGTGAATTAATTGAAGGACGGAGGTGAGGCCTAACCCTTAACCCGTTTTCAAAATTTAATCCAATGGTCAGATCCACCCAATCAGGGTTTACGGGTCTGATCATTTTTTCTTTCTGGGGCCTGGTATAAGTGCTCACCATCTTGAATCTTTCCATTGCTTGCTCTTCCGTATTTATCTCTTCAAAATAAACCAGGCGATTAAGCTGTTTTGAGTTATCAAAAAATAATGTAGGCATTTGGCGGTAAAACTCAAGCGTTTTTAATAGGTCTGAACATAGGCCCACATGCAAGTTATTACGGTTTCTGTCTGTGATGATATAGATAAAGCGTTTCATTTAATAATAAAATTTGCTGGTTAAAAAAAAATTACTAATTTTATGAGCATAAAAATACTAATAATTTTAGCAATTCCAAATTTTATGTCAAATATTCCTTCAAATATTAAATTCCTCCGTAAAAAGAAAGGCCTTACACAACAGCAATTTGCAGATGAAATAGGCGTAAAAAGGTCACTTGTAGGGGCTTATGAGGAAGAAAGGGCTGATCCTAAATATGATCTGCTAAAAAAAATAGCATTGTTTTTTGATATATCTATTGATGACTTTATTAACGAAAATATAGATGAAAAGTGGGCGCCCAAACCAAAAGGTAACCCGGCCAACCTTCGTGTTTTAAGTATTTCTGTTGATAAAGACGAAAATGAGAATATAGAATTGGTGCCCATGAAAGCGAGCGCAGGCTACTTGAATGGCTATGCTGATCCTGAATTTGTAGCACAATTACCTAAATTTTATTTACCCATGTTTAAGCAGGGTACCTACCGGGCGTTTGAAATAAAAGGCGATTCGATGCTTCCGCTAATATCCGGTACTATTATTATAGGTGAGTATGTGGAAAATTGGGCCGATGTGAAAACAGCCGAAACTTACGTGGTGATATCGAAAAGTGATGGTGTAGTTTACAAACGTATTGGCAACAAATTTAAAGATAACAAGAAATTGAAATTGGTTTCTGATAATCCGGTTTATGAACCCTACGAAATAAGCGGCGAAGATATTTTGGAAATATGGAAAGCAAAAGCATATATCTCTACCCATTTACCTATGCCAACTCCAGAGCCCACGCTGGAAAGCTTAACCGCTATGATGGCACAAATGCAGCGCTCAATTTCTAACCTGCAAAGCAATTAGTGAGTGGTTGATTTAGTTCATTGGTAGATTAAGTTGTGAGTTAGTGCACTTTATTAGTTAATAGCTAATAAGGTAATGTGTGAATAATTAACGATTTAACGCACGTCCATTTACATTTATAAACCCAACCACTCACCTAATCAACTCAGTCAACCCAGTCAACTAAATCTAACCAATTTAATACAAGCAACAATTAAGTTACATGTCCGTTATTAAACCGTAAGGGTCTATCTTTATCTAACAATAAAAACTGAAAAACAATGAGAAAAATTTTGTTGATGTGCTGTTTCCTTTTGGGAGTTACAGCTTTTTGCCGCGCACAAGGTGGCGGTATGAGAAGAAGTCCTGCAGATCAGGCAAAGGCATTACAAACGCAGCTAAGTTTAAATGATGATCAAACAGCAAAGATTACTGCTATTTTGACAACTCAGGCCACTAAAAGAGATAGCATCAGAACTGCTGCAAATGGCGATAGAGATGCAATGATGCAGGGTATGATGCCATTAATGAAAGATACCAACACAAAAATTAAAGCCATTTTAACTCCAGATCAGGCTACTGCTTACGATAAGTTAATGCAGGAAAGAATGGACAGGATGAAACAAGGTGGCGGCGGTGGAGGCAATTAATCCTTCTTGCTAAAACAAAAATAAAAAAGCGCCCTTTAAACCGGGCGCTTTTTTATTTTTGTACAAATCATTGCCGTGGGAGTTATAGAAAAATCTATCGAAAGAAAATTAGAAGAACGTAAAAGCGCGGGTAATTACAGAACGCTGAAACCCGAATCCATGTTAATTGATTTTTGCTCCAATGATTATTTAGGATTTTCAAGATCACCTTTATTAAAAACGATGATTGATGAGGAGATAAATCTTCATCAAACGATATCAAACGGCTCAACCGGATCAAGGCTGTTGACCGGAAATTCAGCCTATATAGAAGAACTGGAAAAACAAATTGCCGTCATTCACAATAGCGAAGCTTGTTTAATATTTAATTCGGGCTATGATGCTAACCTGGGTTTATTTTCGTCTCTCCCACAGCGTGGCGACACCATTATAACAGATGAACTGATACATGCTTCTATCATTGATGGGGCGAGGTTGAGTTATGCAAACCGTTATACTTTTAAACATAATGATTTGCTCAGTTTGGAAGATAAATTAAAACAAGCCAGGGGGAATTGTTACGTTGTTATTGAAAGTGTTTACTCCATGGATGGTGATACCCCTCCCATTGATGATATACTGCGTTTAACTGAAAAGTATAATGCAGCATTAATTGTGGATGAAGCCCATGCGCTGGGCTTGCACCAATATGGACTAATAGACGAAACGACCAATAACCGGATATATGCCCGGATTGTTACCTTTGGTAAGGCGCTGGGTTGCCATGGTGCCGCGGTTATTGGTAGCAATTTACTGAGAAATTACTTAATAAATTTTGCGCGATCTTTTATTTACACAACTGCGCCCACTCAGCATCATTTTGCATCCATAAAAATGGCCTATAAACTTTTGTCTGTTGCCAATAAAGAAATAGCTATGCTTAAAAACAATATTGCCTTTTTTAAACAGCAGATTGACCAGAGAACGCGGAGTTTATTGATAGGTAGCGACAGTGCTATTCAGTGCCTTATATTGAAAAATAATGATAAAGCCAGGGAACTTGCTGCTGTATTACAAAATTGCGGTTTTGACGTAAGGGCAATACTAAGTCCGACAGTTCCTGCAGGCGGCGAAAGAGTTAGAATATGCCTGCACTCTTTTAATACAGAAAGTGAGATAATTTCATTAACAGAAAGTATAAACAAATTTATAAATGACTAACAAGCCTATATTTATTACAGGAATTGGAACGGGAATAGGCAAAACAATAATATCAGCCATAATTGTTGAAAAATTGAAAGCCGACTATTGGAAACCTATTCAATCTGGCGATTTGGAAACAAGTGATACTTTAACAGTGGCAGGCCTGATAAGTAATAAGGTCTCCATTTTTCATCCGGAGACATACCGGCTGTCACAACCTTTTTCGCCGCATAAATCGGCAGCAATTGATGGGGTTTTGATTGATGCAGATAAATTTATAATTCCTGAAACCGCTAATGCTTTAGTAATAGAGGGCGCGGGTGGACTGATGGTGCCTTTGAATAATCAGTTTTTGATAATTGACCTCATAAAGCAATTAAACGTCGAGGTAGTCCTTGTCTCAAAAAACTATCTGGGGAGTATAAATCATACTTTGCTCTCAATTTCTGCATTAAAACAATGGGAAATACCTATAAAAGGCATTATTTTTAATGGCTCGGAGGACAACTACTCAGAAGAATATATTGTAAATTATACCGGTATCGAAGTCTTAGGTCATGTTCCGGATTATAATATCATCAACAAGCAAACTATAATTGCCGCGGGAAATTATATCAAACTTTAACTGTCAAACCAAATATAAACTACAGGATGAAAAATATTACCGTTATCGGATCAGGTACTATGGGCAATGGGATAGCGCATACTTTTGCGCAGCATGGTTTCAAAGTTGCCCTGGTTGACATTAATCAGGATGCTTTAAACCGGGCAATACAAACCATTACCGGCAATCTGGACAGACAAGTAAAAAAAGAGGTTATCAGCGAGCAGCAGAAAATAGAGACGTTAAACAATATAACCGTATTTACTGATCTAAAAGCCGCAACAATTGACGTTGATTTAGTGATAGAAGCTGCAACAGAAAACCGGGAAATAAAACTCAACTTGTTTAAACAGTTAAGTGAATTTTGTAAAGAAGGTGCAATACTGGCTTCCAATACATCATCAATATCAATTACACAGATAGCGTCGGTTACAAAAAAGCCTGAGAATGTTATTGGTATGCATTTTATGAACCCTGTACCGGTTATGAAATTGGTTGAGGTAATACGTGGCTATGCTACAACCGATGCTGTTACCCATACTATTATGGAACTTTCCAAAAAGTTAAACAAAGTTCCTGTCGAGGTGAATGATTATCCGGGTTTTGTAGCCAACCGTATTTTAATGCCCATGATAAATGAAGCCATCTATACCTTATATGAAGGTGTTGCCGGAGTTGAGGAAATAGATAACGTAATGAAATTGGGAATGGCCCATCCTATGGGGCCATTACAATTAGCTGATTTTATTGGACTTGACGTTTGCCTGGCCATTTTAAACGTGTTGTATAATGGTTTTGGCAATCAAAAATATGCGCCATGCCCGTTATTGGTTAATATGGTTACTGCTGGCCATACCGGGGTAAAATCAGGAAACGGGTTTTATAAATATACAGGAGGAAGCAAAGATTTGGTTGTTGCCGAAAAGTTTACAAAAAACAGCTAACTCGGTAATAATCAGGATAAAAATCTAAACTTTTTTTGATGTTGTTTGTCATTATACCTAACAAATACATTCACAAATGAAAACAATATTAAAATTAGGATTAATGCTTACCCTGGCAATATCCTTGTTTCTGGCATCATGTGCCGGAAGTTATTATGTTGCAGAACAACCTGTAGAACCCGTGTACGAACGACCTGCGCCACCTTATAACGGCGCAATTTGGATTGATGGAGAATGGGCCTGGAACGGAGGCCATTATGAATACTCTCGTGGGCATTGGGATAAACCAAGGCAAGGACATAATTACGTAAGAGGCTCATGGGAACATACCAACCATGGCTACAGATGGCACCAGGGCCGCTGGAATTAAAACTCAGTTAAAATAGCAGTTTTAGTTGTGTACAACGCAACTAAAACCGCTATTTATAAGTTTAATTACATTCTTTCCGGCACTTCAATGCCCAATAATTTCATTCCTTTATTAATTACTTTTCCTGAAGCGGCAGATAAACGTAGTCTGAATTGTTTAGATGACTCATCCTCAGCCTGCAAAATGGATTTTTCGTGGTAGAACTTATTATAGGTTTTGGCAAGCTCGTAAACATAATTAGCTATAACAGCTGGACTATAGGCTTCGGCAGCATTTTTAATAATATCCGGGAATTGAGTTAAAGAAACAATAAGATCACGTTCCTCGGTTGCTAAATTTGAATAGGTATTTTGCCCTGCTACTATAGCTGCCCTGTTTAAAACAGACCGGATACGTGCGTGGGTATATTGTATAAAAGGTCCGGTATGTCCTTGAAAATCCACTGACTCATTTGGATCAAACAATAGCCGTTTTTTAGGATCAACCTTAAGCAAAAAGTATTTTAAAGCGCCCATACCAATGGTGTGATATAATGCCTGCTTCTCTTCTTCGGTAAAGCTATCAACCTTTCCCATTGCTTCAGTTTGCTCTTTGGCAGTTTGCTCCATCTCATTCATTAAATCATCTGCGTCAACCACCGTTCCCTCGCGCGATTTCATTTTGCCCGATGGCAAATCAACCATACCATACGACAAATGGAATAAGCCATCTGCACCCTCTTTCCCTAATTTCTTCAGAATGGTAAACAATACCTTAAAATGATAATCCTGCTCGTTGCCCACCACGTAAATGGATTTATCCATGTGATAGTCGTTATATTTCAATTGGGCGGTACCCATGTCCTGTGTCATGTAAACAGACGTACCGTCTGAGCGAAGTACTAATTTCTCATCCAGTCCATCGGAAGTAAGATCAATCCAAACGGAGTTATCATCTTTTCTATAAAATACACCCTTTTCAAGGCCTTCTTCAATAATATCCTTGCCTAACAGGTATGTTTCAGATTCGTAATAGAATTTATCGAAACTAACCCCCAGTTTTTTATAGGTTTCGGCAAAACCGCTATAAACCCAGCCGTTCATGGTTTTCCAAAGTGAAATTACTGTTTCATCCCCTGCCTCCCATTTTTGAAGCATTTCCTGGGCTTCTCTAATTAGTGGCGCATTTTTCTTGGCTTCTTCTTCTGATTGCCCTGTAGATTTTAATTCCTCCTGTTGTTTTTTGTATTCCCTGTCAAATATCACATAATACTTCCCCACCAAATGGTCGCCTTTTAAGCCGGACGAAGCGGGTGTTTCACCATCACCAAACTTTTGCCAGGCCAGCATCGATTTACAGATATGGATACCCCGGTCATTAACCAGGTTGGTTTTTATCACTTCATACCCCGCCGCTGCTAAAATTTCTGATACCGAAAATCCTAATAAATTATTACGCACATGCCCAAGGTGTAGTGGTTTGTTGGTGTTCGGTGAAGAGTATTCAACCATTACCTTTTTGCCATTGGGCTCAATAACAGCAAAATCATCCGGCAAAATTTCATTATATAATTGAGTGATCCAATATTCGTTGGATAAAGAAATATTCAAAAAACCTTTGATTACGTTAAACCCGGATACCTCTTCTAATTCATTTCGTAAAAAAGCTCCGATTTCAGTCCCGGTTTGCTCCGGTGATTTTTTTGAAAACCGGGTAAACGGAAAAGTAACTATAGTGACCTGCCCTTCAAATTCTTTACGGGTTTCCTGCAGGTTTACATCTGCTGAAGAAATATCCGTATGGTATAAATGTTTAACTGCTTTAAGGGTGGCTTCAATAATAAAATTCATCCTGCAAAAATAATCATTTATGTCCGAATTGGGGAATTCGCCAGGATTATGCCACGTGAAATTTAACAAAAGTGTGTTTAAAAGATTTAAAAGCGGTTTCGGTTTTCTGGCTACTGGCACCTGCCCCATTTTCAAACTAACATCAATAATTCACTATCTTTGCCTCATCTACAAACCATTTATGATACTTAGCAATAGCGATTTTAAATTAGATGTAACTTCCGAAATTGGTAACCTTCGTGCTTTATTAATCCACAGTCCTGACAATGGTCTTGGTAAAGTAGTGCCTTCAAAAGCCCAGGATTGGCTTTTTGAAGATATTGTGCACCTGGATACTATGCGTAAAAATGAATACGATTACTACGTTAAACTGTTAATGTATTTTCTTGACCCCGATAAAATAAAAGGTAAACTAAAAAAAATTGATTCAAAAGAAGACAGACGCTCATTTTTTAAGCCCGATAATAAAAACTTTCATGCATCAGATAAGGTGATTGAAATACAAACCCTGCTGGAAGATATTTTGCAGGAGGCCGACATCCGTAAAAAACTGGTAGCATCAGTTTGCGCTATCGAAAGCTGTAATTACAGGCTGCAATTAAAATTGATTGATACGCCGCCGGTTGAGTTAGCCAAAATCATTATTTCCGGCTCGCTGAATGAAAATGAAATGATTTTTGCACCTATCCCTAACCTGATTTTTTCGAGAGATATTGGAATAGCCATTAATAATTTTATGCTGCTGAATAAGCCGGCAAAAAAAGCAAGGTCAAGGGAGACTTTATTGGTTAGATATATCTTTTTTAACCATCCATTATTTGCCGCTTATCGCAATAACATATTAGAGATACCTGAAACTGTTCAGCACTTTTTACGGCCGGGCGAAGATAACGAGGAGAAAACTACGTTAGAGGGTGGCGATGTGATGATGGTAAGTCCGCAGCATTTAATAATAGGCAGCAGTGAACGTACCTCTGTAAGTGGTGCTAACGAGGCTATAAAACTTTTATTTGCCAATAATGTGGTAGAAAAAGTAACAATAGTAAAAATACCGCACAAGCGCGATTATATGCACATCGATACCGTTTTTACGCAGGTTAAACGAAATATGTGGGTTTTGCTGCGATCGTTAGCCATTACCGAAGAGCATATTGAAAATGAAGAGCCTGCCGCCTGGTTTGCCGAAAAGAAAAACAAAGACCGGCCTGAAATAGTGCAGTTTACCAAAGATAAAAAGCCAAAGACGTTTGATTGCATTGAAGACTTGCTAAAAGATGTGAGCGAAAAAGATTTAAAAAGCAATGTTGACACTGAATTTATTTACTCAGGAAATAATACCTTCCCTTTTGATGCGCGCGAACAGTGGACCGACTCCTGCAACTTGCTTGCGGTTAAGGAAGGAGTTGTTTTAGGATACGACCGTAATGACAAAACAGTTGAAGCTTTTAAACAAAAAGGGTTTAAAGTGATAAAAGTTAGTGACTTGCTGCAGAAAATTGAAAACGATGAGATCGATCCGCAAGCGATGACAGATACTTTGATTTTGATGCCATCTTCCGAGTTATCGAGGGCTCGCGGAGGTTTCCATTGCATGAGTATGCCGCTTTTGAGAGACAAAGTTCTATAATTGTTGTCTGAATCAGAATTTACAAGATTTTAGAATTTTCAGAATTTCAAATCCGCTATTAATTCTGTTCATTTAAAAATTCTGTAAATTCTGATTCAGACCAATGAATAATAACCAAATGAACAACCAATCCACCTCCCACATATTAATGATACGCCCGGTTAGTTTCGGGTTTAATGAAGAAACCGCGGGTAGTAATACCTTTCAAAATCGTGATGCCGTTAAAAATGATGCTAACGAGCGCGCTCAATTAGAGTTTGACGGCATGGTAAATATACTCCGTGAAAATGGTGTTGAAGTAACCGTGATTGACGACACCCCCGAGCCACATACGCCTGATTCAATCTTCCCCAACAATTGGGTTTCTTTTCATGATGACGGCCATATTTTTTTATACCCTATGCAAGCGGAAAATCGCCGGTTGGAAAGACGTGAGGATATTATCAACCAATTAGAAGATGAATTTGCAGCTAAGCAAATCATCGACCTGAGTCGTTTTGAAAATGAAGGCAAGTTTTTGGAGGGCACCGGCAGTATGGTGCTGGACCGCGAAAATAAAATAGCATACGCCTGTATTTCGCCAAGAACGGACAAGGACGTTTTAAACCTGTTTTGTGAGCAGGCCGGCTACAAAGCTGTTAGTTTTGATGCTGTTGATGAGCACGGTCAGGCTATCTACCACACCAATGTACTGATGTGCCTGGGCAGTAAGTTTGCGGTAATCTGCATGGATAGTATTCCTAATCCGCACGAAAAATTAACGGTAAAGGATTCATTACTTTCAACCCATAAAGAAATTATTGAAATTTCTTTTGAGCAAATGAACCACTTTGCCGGAAATATGCTGGAAGTTAAAAACAAAGCAGGTCAGAGTTTAGTTGTTATGTCGCAGAATGCTTATCAGGCTCTAACTGATCCTCAAAAAGCAGTATTGGGAGGGTTTGGGAAGCTGATTTATGCGGACATTAATACTATTGAAAGTATTGGCGGAGGCAGTGCACGTTGTATGATGGCTGAAGTACATTTACCCGATGGTTTATAGCTGATAAATTGTACTTTATAGTTGTAAAATAAGCTATTGATAGACAGTTGATTATGGCTTATTGACTGCCAATAATAAATTGACATAAATAAATTACTTTTCAACTATAAAAATTGTATCATATTAGCATATTATTTGATTTAAAAATTACATTTTTGCCAAAATTTTAAAGGATGCAGAGCTACGAAGAATTTCTTGACCTGAGTGTAGGTTTCCCACAAGAAGGTTTTGAGATCATTGAGGATGAATTATACTTTCATGACCTCAATTTAATGGAGATGATAGAAACGTACGGAACTCCCCTGCGCTTTACTTATCTGCCAATTATTTCAAAAAAAATACAGCAGGCCAAACTGTTGTTTCAACAGGCGATTATAAAAAATAACTATCGCGGAAGCTACAAATATTGTTATTGTACTAAAAGCTCGCACTTTAAGCACATTGTTGAAGAAGCGCTTAAAAATGAGATCCACCTGGAAACTTCATCGGCATTTGATATGCCTATGATTGATGCACTGGAAAAAAAAGGCGCCTTAACCAAAGATGTAACCGTAATCTGCAACGGTTTTAAAACTTTTCAGTACAAACAGTATATCATCGATATGCTGCATGATGGTTTTAAAAATATTATCCCGGTATTAGATAACAAGGAAGAGTTTAACCTTTACGATGATGAGATCGAAATGGATACCCCATGCAATCTGGGCATCCGTATAGCGGCGGAAGAGCAGCCTGATTCGCAGTTCTATACCTCGCGTTTGGGTGTACGATTAGAGGATATTATAGATTTTTATTATAACAAGATCGAAACCAACCCTAATTTCAGGGTGAAGCTATTACATTTCTTTATCAATTCTGGCATTTCGGATACGCCGTATTACTGGAATGAGTTGGAGAAATACGTTACCCTTTATTGTAAATTCAAAAAGATCAACCCGCATCTGGATACGCTGGATATTGGCGGTGGTATGCCTTTTAAAGACTCATTGGTTTTTGATTTTGATTATGAATACATGATCAATGAGATTGTGAGTCGCATAAAGGAGATCTGCGCTGACAATGACACCGAAGAACCGGATATCATTACCGAATTTGGTAAATATACGGTTGCCGAAGCGTCAGGCATTTTATACAAAGTATTGGGCCGTAAACAACAGAATGACCGCGAAAGATGGCTGATGCTGGATGGTTCTTTTATCACCAACCTGCCTGATGTTTGGGCGCTGAACCAAAAATACATTTTGTTGCCAATAAACAACTGGGACTCTGAATATGAGCGTGTCAATTTAGGTGGTATTACTTGCGATGGTCAGGATTATTATAACCAGGAAGCGCATATGAACAGTGTGTTTATGCCAAAAACCCGTAAGGTGCAATACCTGGGTTTTTTTAATACCGGTGCTTATCAGGAAGTATTGAGCGGTTACGGTGGTATTCACCATTGCTTGTTGCCTTCTCCAAAGCATGTTATTATCCGCAGAAACAGGGATGAGACATTTAACTTTGAGGTATTTGGCGAAGAGCAAAACAGTAAACAGGTGTTAAAGATTCTGGGTTATACTACCTAACGATCATGGTGTTCATTTTGGAACGTGTGAACAGTATGAACACCGTGAACACTTGAAGTAATCTATGTTATATATTGAAAATGACCAAATTATATATTTGGTCATTTTTTGTTTTAAAGCTATTGACGGTAAAAATGATGAGTTATAGAGACGTATAAAAATATAACGTTATTATTTAATAATACTTTTATTTAAAAGGTGTACCGCTAACATGAATATCGAACGACAGCTCCAGTTCCAGGTCTTTTAATTTTTCAATGATTGTTTTATCCAAAAAAAATCCACCAACAATTGTATTATTAACATAGGCATCCATGAACGTTGAAACAAACATTTCGCAACCCAAACTTCTTAGTTTATCAAGTTCATGTTTATAAGCTTCCAACTTGTGAAGAAGTACCTTTAATTTATTTTCAAAATCACCTGCTTTGTTTAAATCGGGTTGAAAATCAAACCGGCTGTCTTTCCAAATAGTTTCTTTGTTTTTTCCCGAGCCTCTCAGGTCACCCTTGTTATGCCTTTTGCGGATAGGTAATGTAGTGAAGGTTATCATCTCATCTACATCCATCTTATCTGAGTATACACTTAAATAAGCCTCGGTACAGGGAGTTATGTCGATTGCAATTAATTGAAATGAATTACTTCCTTCAAAATAGTGTGTGTAGTAAAATTTTTCTGCTCTCACAGCAAAATATACCGCATATCCATCTTCTGTCTCTTCAACTTTTGCAATTACGGGTAAGTCGTCTTCGGTAAGGATTTCCATAACCCCAAGATACTGCTCAGTTACGCCCCAATTCCTTTCTTTGAATTCTTTAAGGGAGATTTCGAGGAATTGCTGAACTAATTCAGGTTTAATTCCGGTTTCGCTACGCATCAAACTTCTCCAGCAATTTCAATAACGTTTCAAAATCCTTTGGATAAGGCGCATGAATAGTAACAGACTCGCCATTTATCAATTTAAAGCTTACTTCATAAGCATGCAGGGCAAAGCGTTTCATAATGGGTTGCTCTTCCTGGTCTTTACCCAAAACGTATTTTCGTTTTAGTTTGGATAGAAATACAGGCAGACCTTTATACATTTCGTCCCCGGCTATAGAGGCGCGTTGGGTTGCCAGGTGAATACGGATCTGGTGCATGCGGCCCGTTACCGGACGGCATTCAACTAAAGTATAGTGTTTAAAGTATTTTAACGACCGGAACCAGGTTTCCGCCCTTTTACCCTCCTGCCGGCTGATGGTTACATTGCCTTTGCCTACGTTTAATATCGGCAGGTCGATTAATAAATTATCAAAAACATGTGTACCGTCAATAATGGCATGATAAACCTTTTTTACCTGCCGTTTCTCAAACTGCATCGACACAGTACGGTAAGCTTCCGGATTTTTGGCTACAATTAAGGCTCCTGACGTCTCTTTATCCAGCCGGTGGCATATCTGCGCGTCTTCCGAATACCCTTTCGCTAAACGCAGCATATTGATCTCACCGCCCTCGCGTTCATCCAGCGAACTGATAAATGGCGGCTTGTTAACCACTATGATATCATCATCTTCAAATAAAATCAGGTCGGCAAATTTTGGAAATTTCATAAAATAACAATAGCCGGCAAAAATACGGTTATTAATACAGATAAAAGATACCGCTTTAGTAAAAGCTTAAAATTAGCACAGTTGCTGTATTTGCCTGTTTTAATATACATGCCTATTGGTATTCTTACGTCGATTTATAGTGCAATTTACAATGGAACGCTATTTGTAAACATCATCAGATAAAACATTTAACTATCAAAAACATCATGAGTACAAAATCAACCAAGCCTGAAGAAAAGGGATTTTTCGAAAAGGTTAAAGAAACGATTGAAGAATTTTGGGACGGAACCAAAGATAAAGCCGAAGACCTTAAAGAAGCTGCCGAAAATAAATATGACGATTTAAAAGAGAAGGTAACATCCAAAAAGCCAGTTGCCAATAAAACGCATACTGCGGCTACCAAAACAAAAACTGCTGCGGAAAATGTAAAAACTAAAACCGAAACAAAAGCAAAAGCAGTTACTGCGAAAGCGAAAGAAGAAGTTAAGACGGTGAAAGCTAAAGCAAAGTCGGCAGCGACTAAGTAATAAACCCGTCATGGCGAGGAACGAAGCCATCTCTACATAGGATAATCAACAGCGCGGGATTATCTTTTAATGAATCATCTGATAAAATTCGTCTTCATTGATTTGCATCAATTATAGATTGCTTCATTCTTCGCAATGACGATCTTAAAAAGACACATTAAACCATAAAAAAAGCGCCGTGAGTAAACTCCGGCGCTTTTAATTTATATCACAATTAGCTTACGCTTCAAATTTATAGCCAACTCCTTTTACGGTTGCTACACAATCATCACCCAGTTTCTCGCGCAATTTGCGGATATGTACATCAATAGTACGGTTAGTAACCACCACAGAGTCTTCCCAAATGTTTTTCAGGATCACTTCGCGGGTATAAACTTTACCCGGTTTTGATGCCAGCAAATAAAGCAATTCAAATTCTTTCTTTGCCAAAACTACTTTTACACCGCGTTGGTAAACCAGGTAAGCTTCGCGGTCAATAATCAGGTCGCCAATTTCCAATTTGTTATCAACTACGTCTTCGGCAGGGGCATTACGTCTTAAAATGGCGTTTATGCGGCTAACGAGTGCACGAGGCTTAATAGGCTTGGCAATGTAATCATCGGCACCCACATTAAAACCCGCAATTTCGGAGTACTCCTCGCTCCGGGCAGTTAAAAATACCATAAAGGTATTCTTAAACTCGGGCATGGTGCGCATTATACGGCAGGCCTCAATGCCATCCATTTTAGGCATCATAATGTCGAGCACAATTAAATCAGGTAATGATCTTTTTGCTTCAGCAACGGCTTCTTGACCATTTCTTGCTAAAAACACCTGGTAGCCTTCTTTTTTCAGATTATATTCAATCAGCTCTAAAATATCCGGCTCATCATCAACAATAAGAATTTTCTGTTTGTTAGAGTTACTCATCAAGGTTGAATTTTTGCGTAAAAGTATGCGCAAAATTGAACAAAATGATTAACTATATATTAACAAATTGTTAAATGTTACTTTATTTTAACGATTTGTTGAGACTTATTAAATGTTTTGTTTAAAAAATCTTCAAGATCAGCCCCTCTTAAGTTTTTGGCAACAATAACACCCTGCGGGTCAATAATAAAGTTTGAAGGGATACCTTCTACATGGTACAGTCTTTCGGTAGGTCCTTCAAAACTCTTTAAATCTGAACCATGTTTCCAGATCAGTTTATCTGCATTTACAGCTTCATGCCATTTAGCTTTGTCCTGATCAAGTGAAATACCCAGAATATTAAGCCCTAATTTGTTGTAAATGGCATACTGTTTTACCACATTAGGGTTTTCATTGCGACATGGTACACACCACGATGCCCAAAAATCGAGCATAACGTATTTGCCTTTATAGTCTGATAGTTTAATGGTGCTGCCATCGATACCAGTAATACTAAAATCAGGTGCCTGATGACCGATAGAAATCGGTTTGATCACATCCATTTGTTTAATAAAACGTTGTGCGGCAGGGTTATCTTTAAAATCGCCCTTTATCGCATCCGCATAAGCAATCATTTGTTGTTCGTAATTGGTGGGATCTAATGATGACATCGCATAAAAACCGGCCAGTGAATGTTTATTTTTGTCAACAAATTTTAACACATCACCACTGTAATTATCCATTATCTTCATAAATATTGGTTTATAAATACTAATTAATGAATCAGATTCCTTTCCAATAGCCTGTGCTTTTTCCTGGTACTCTTCGCTTATTTTACCACTTTTTTCGGCATAAAAATTATTGATTTTGTTAAACTCTTTAATTTTTTCCGATTCATCGGAACCTGAGATCTGGTAAGCGTTTGTTTTATCTGTTAAACTGGTCGAAAATTCTATAGCATCACCATTTTTAGCAATAAGATCAAAAATAGTTCCGCCCAGGCGAAGCTTAAATAAATTGGCATAAGGCGCTGCATGTTTAAATTGAAATTTCCCCTCTTCGCTTAAATTAGTGGAGTCGATTACCGAAATCTGGGTGCTGTCGGCCTCCAACAGGTAAATTTTCTTGAGGCTGCCCGGATTGGTTATCGTTCCCGAAATAGTAAACGCACTATTGTCTTTGCACGAAAAAATGAATAACGACAGTAAGATAACGCTGTATGAAATTAAATTCCTTTTCATTTTAGATTTATAATTTTTTGATAATAATATTTAGATTAGATTTTGAGACGATAAAAGTGAGTAATATAAATTTATCGATTATCACATAATTCTCATATCTCACACTGAAAATGTTGGCTGACCTATTTTGCTTCTAATTCCTTAATTAATAGCTGGTTAGTTTTTTTCGGGTCGATTTTCCCTTTCGAGCTTTTCATTATTTCGCCCATAAATAATCCTAAAACGCCTTTTTTTCCTTTTTGATATTCAATTACCTTATCCGGGAATTTAGCCAAAGCCGCCTGAATATAAATGTCAACATCATTTTTGTCGGTGCTGATAAACAGATTCAGTTCATTGGCCAGTTCTTCAGCTGTTTTATGGCTGTTTTTTACCATGGCCGGGAATAGTTTTTGGGTGGCAGATGAATTATTTATTTTTCCACTATCAATAAGCGCGATAAGCGAAGCCAAACCACTTGGTTTTAACGGGAGTTTGCTAATGCTTATTCCCGATTCATTCAAATAAGATTTAACCGGACCCATTAACAGGTTAGCAGCCGATTTGTAATTGCCGGTATGCTTAATCAGTTCTTCAAAATACAGTGCCAAATCCCTGTCTGATGTAATTACAGTAGCATCATAATCTGATAGCTCCAATTGGGTTGTGTACCTGTTATACAACTCATTTGGTAATGCCGGCAGACTACTACGCAGTTGATTTACATACTCCTCACTTAATACAAGTGGTGTAAGATCCGGCTCAGGGAAGTACCGGTAATCATTGGCCATTTCTTTGGAGCGCAGTACAGAAGTTTCGCCTGTATCAGCATTAAAATTTAAGGTATTTTGGTCGATATGGCCACCCGCTTCAATAACGCTGATCTGCCTTAAAAATTCATGTTCAATAGCACGCTGTACATTGCGGATGGAATTTAAATTTTTTACCTCGCAGCGATTCCCGTATTTTGATGCGCCTTTTAGCCTTACCGATATATTGGCATCACAGCGCAGGCTGCCTTCTTCCATATTACCGTCGCAAATATCAAGATAACGCACCAGCTTGCGGATTTCGGTTAAAAACTGACCGGCTTCTTCGCTGCTTCTTAAATCAGGCTGCGTAACAATTTCAATTAGCGGCACTCCTGCCCTGTTCAAATCAATTAATGAATCGGCATGATGCTGATCGTGCATACTTTTCCCTGCGTCATCTTCCATATGGATGTGATGAATAGCAATAGTTTTGGATGATCCGTCAGCCAGCCTGATCAATACCCCACCACCTATGCAAATGGGCTGATGATCTTGGGTTATCTGGTAGCCTTTAGGCAAATCAGCATAAAAATAGTTTTTGCGGGCAAAATGGTTATGCAAATTGATAGCGCAATTGCAGGCTATACCCATTTTTACCGCATACTCCACCATTTTTTTATTGATACGCGGTAAAGTACCCGGATGCGCTAAAGAAATGGGACTTACATGCTGATTAGGACCTGCCCCAAATGCCGCCGAGTCCGACGAAAAAGATTTACTTAAGGTGGATAATTGAGCATGTACCTCTAACCCTACAACTAGCTCATATTGGTCACTTATCCCTGGTGTAACACTTGTCATAAAATAAATTTAGGCCATGGTTTATAGCCTTTAATGCAAGCCAAATATAAAGTTATTGTTTATTAATGATAATATAATTTTATTCATTAATCTATTTTATTGGTAGAGATACATGGGGATGAAACGCTAAAGCTTAGTTTTCAAAACTTCGTAAGCTTTTTTTGAAGTGGACGTGAAATAACAAAAATAGAGGTCATGCTGAACTTGTTTCAGCACCCCACATGCAATGTGTACGCTAATCAAGCCGCTTGTCCTGTGGGGGGCCGAAATGAATTCGGCATGACGGAGGGTAAATAGAGAAAAATCTTATACAACAAACGTTTTCGCTTTTTCCAATGCTTTCTCCAACCCGCTCACATCACTCCCACCTGCAGTAGCAAAAAACGGCTGACCGCCTCCACCACCTTTAATCTCTTTAGCCAACTCACGTACAATGGTTCCGGCATTGAGATTTTTATCTTTTACAATGTTTTCAGCAATCATTACGGTTAATGATGGTTTGCCGTCAATATCGGCGGCCAACACCAGGAATAAGTCTGAAACGATATCTTTTACCTGGTAAGCCAGGTTTTTAATAACATCGGCATTCGGCAATTGCACTTTTTGGGCAATAAAGTTAATACCGTTGATCAATTCAGCCTGTTCAGCCAGTTCATTTTTTAAGCCGGATGATTTTTCAAGAATCGACTTTTCGATCTCTTTTTTCAAACGGTTATTTTCGTCCAGTAGGCTCTCCACACTTTTTGAAAGATCCTTCGGGTTTTTTAATAGTTCCTTGAGTTGCTGTACCAGCTTACTTTGCTCATTAATATAGTTTTCAGCAGCAATACCAGTAATAGCCTCAATACGACGTACGCCGGCAGCAACAGCACTCTCAGCTACAATTTTGAAGAAACCAATTTGCCCGGTAGCTTTTACGTGTGTCCCGCCGCAAAGCTCTTTGGAAAATTGATCGTCAAAAGTAATTACGCGTACATAGTCGCCATATTTTTCGCCAAACAGTGCGGTTACACCGCTGGTAATAGCTGTTTGATAAGCTACGCCACGCTCCTCTTTAAGCGGAATGTTTTCGCGTACTTTTTCGTTAACAATAGCTTCTATCTGGGCAATTTCCTCGTCTGTAACCTTGGCAAAATGCGAAAAATCGAACCTTAAATAATCAGCATTAACTAACGACCCTTTTTGGTTTACGTGTGTACCTAAAACCTGTTTCATAGCTGCATGCAGCAAGTGTGTAGCACTGTGATTACTTTCGGTACTATGACGCTGAACAGGCTCAACAATAGCTGTTAAAGCATCTTCTACATCCTCTGGGATTTTATCTACATAATGAATAATCAGCCCGTTTTCCTTTTTTGTATCCGTAACTTCAATTACTTCGCCACTTGGGAAAACCAGTTCGCCTTTATCACCTACCTGGCCACCACTTTCGGCATAAAAAGGCGTTTTATCCAATACAATCTGGTATTGCTCTTTGCCTTTTGCAGTAACCTTACGGTATTTTATCACATGCGCAATGCTTTCGGTTTCGTCATAACCGGTAAACTCAACTGTATCATCCTCTTTTACAATAACCCAATCGCCTGTATCAATAGCGGTAGCAGCGCGGGAGCGGGATTTTTGAGCTTGGAGAGCTTTATTGAAGCCTCGCATATCAATAGTGAATCCATTTTCTCGAGCAATCAATTCGGTTAAATCAATCGGAAATCCAGATGTATCAAATAACTCAAATGCCACCTCTCCAGGAATAGTTTTAAAAAATTTGAACAACAATGGAAAGGCTTCGTCGCCATTGGTTTTCCCATCTAATAGTTCAACAATATCATTGCGATTAAAATTTAAAAGCCTTTTCTCGTCCTGATCCAAGGCGTTAATAGCTGCTGGGAAAGCAATTCCATTTATTTTAAATCCTTCATTATTCGGGTGATCCCTGTTTTCGCTAAAAGATCCGTCGCTTTTTTTATAAACATCCAAACTATAAACACCGAATACGTAATCATGCAGTTTATTTAAACTAATAATGATATCGTTTAATGTAATCAAACCTCTATCAAGTGTCCGCAAAAACGATATTTCTTCTTCTAATACAACCCTCTTCACAAAATCTTTCTGCGTATACAACTCATCAAATACACCCTTAAACTGATCTGCCAGCAAAGGCACCAACTGATTTAAGAAAGGTTCTTTAAAACCCAGATACTGATAGCTATAACGTACCGCCCTACGTAAAATACGGCGGATCACATAGCCTGCTTTATTATTTGATGGCAATTGCCCGTCAGCAATAGCAAAGCTGATGGCGCGGATATGGTCGGCCATAACGCGCATGGCTACAGCATCGTTCCAGCCTTCTTCGCCAGGTTTTGCCGAGCTTTTATAGGTCTTACCGCTCTTGTCCGCAATGAACTGAATCAAGGGCTGAAAAACGTCGGTATCGTAATTGGATGTCTTGCCTTGCAATACCCTAACCAAACGCTCAAAGCCCATGCCGGTATCAACATGTTTTGCAGGTAAAGGCTGTAAGCTTGTGTCTTTCAATCGGTTAAACTGCATAAACACAAGGTTCCAGATTTCAATTACCTGGTCATGATCGGCATTAACCAAAGTGGCGCCGTTCACTAAAGCCCGCTCGCTATCCGGCCGGCTATCATAATGAATTTCGGAACATGGGCCGCATGGACCTGTTTCGCCCATCTCCCAAAAGTTATCTTTTTTATTGCCGGGTAAAATGTTTGCCTCATCAACAAAAGCCTTCCAAAAATTTAAAGCTTCCGTATCTTTTTCAAGCTTTTCCTTGCTGTCACCTTCAAAATAGGTAACGTAAAGCCTGTCTTTAGGCAGTTTATAAACTTCGGTAAGCAATTCCCAGCTCCAGGCAATGGCGTCCTTTTTAAAGTAATCGCCAAAACTCCAGTTACCCAACATCTCAAACATGGTATGGTGATAGGTATCAATACCTACTTCTTCCAAATCGTTATGCTTACCCGATACCCTTAAACAACGTTGAGTATCCACCGCACGTGGAAATTTCGCCGCCTCTTCACCTAAAAATATCGACTTAAACTGATTCATTCCCGCGTTGGTAAACATCAGTGTAGGGTCGTTTTTAATTACGATAGGTGCCGATGGAACAATCACATGTCCCTTAGAAGCAAAAAAATCCAAAAAAGCCTGGCGTATCTGTGTAGCTGTCATAGTTTGCAAAGGTAATTATTTGTCTGAACCTTGATTTATAGGATTTGAGGATTTTCCAGATTATTAAAAATTTTCAATAAAATCCGAAATCGAAATTCCGAACTCCGAATTCGGAAATAAAGTATAACTTTGTATATGCCTTATAAAGAACGAGAAATCAGCAAGATGTATTACACCATGGGTGAAGTTGCCATCCTGTTTGATGTAAATCAATCTTTAATAAGGTTTTACGAAAAGGAGTTTGACGTACTGCAGCCTAAGAAAAATAAAAAGGGCAATCGATACTTCACGCCCGAAGATATCGACAACCTGAAGATCATCTTCCATCTCATCCGCGACAAAGGCTATACCCTTAATGGTGCCAAAGAATACCTTAAAAATAACATGTCCGAAAGTATGGACAACTACAAGGTGATCAGCTCGCTCGAAAATCTTAAAAAATTCCTGATAGAAGTACGCGATCAGTTGTAATTATTGATCTAAAGACTATCTTTATTTTCTGAATAAGATACCTTCACCCTATCTATGATCGCAAATCACAAAGGCGAAATTCCCGTTGTTGTATTACTGCTTCCTTTTTTATTGGGGATAATTGCCGGCCTTAATTGGTTTGCCAGGGCTGATATTGTTTGGTTAATTTTTGTTTTTACATTGCTGAGTGCAGTCTTTCTCCTGCTCAATTTCAATTACAGTCGTTTTAAACTTTATAAAAACAGATGGTTGGGTGGAGTATTGATAACAATCATTTTATTTGTCTTTGGCTGGTTATTGGTCATTAATAACAACGAATTAAATAGAAAAGATCATTTTAGTAAGATAAGCTCCCAATATCTGCTAATAAAAATTAACAAGGAACCTGTTTTAAAAAATGGATTACTTCGTTTTACTGCTGATGTTAAAGATGGCATTGATGGGACTAATAAAACACCCACAAGCGGTACCTTATTAATTGCCATAAAAGATACCGCCGCCAGGAAATTGTATTATGGCGATGAGTTGATTATCCCGGCAAAATATAACGCAATAGAACCTCCTTTTATACCAGCTGAATTCAACTATAAAAAGTATCTCGCTAATCAAAACGTCTTTTACGAGGCTTATTTGTACCCCAAACAATTTGTACTTGTTAATTCAAATGTGGGCAGCCCCTTGATAGCTTATTCGTTACATTTACGGCAGCGTCTGATTGAAAAGTTGAAGCAAAATATGCGTGATACCGATGCTATTGCGGTGGCGTCAGCCTTAATATTAGGTTATAAAGCTGATTTAAGTAACGATGTTTTACAAGCCTATTCAAAAACGGGCACCGTTCATGTGCTCTCAGTATCAGGTGCCAATGTGGCTATTGTTTACGCTTTACTTGCCTTTATATTCAGTTTTTTAAACAGGTACAAACGTGGTAAAGTGATAAAAGCTTTTGTAATTGTTTTACTGATATGGTATTATGCCATGCTTACCGGTTTTTCTCCCGCGGTTTGCCGTGCGGCTGTGATGGTTAGCATGGTTATTACAGGTAAAACTTTTAGCAGGTATATTAACACTTTAAATATATTGGCCATCTCGGCCTTTGTTTTATTGATTTACGATCCATTTTTCGTTAATGATGTCGGTTTTCAATTATCTTACATTGCGGTATCCGGCCTTATCATTTTTCAACCAATCGTTTATAAGTTATTTAAGTTTAAAAATAAATGGGCCGATAAATTGTGGGCCTTATGTTCTGTTTCCATTGCGGCACAAGTAATAACTTTTCCATTAAGCGCCTTTTATTTCCATCAGTTCCCTGTTTATTTTTTGGTGAGTAATTTGTTTATCATTATACCATCGGCCGTAATTATGTACTCGGGCGTTATTTATTTGCTGCTTCCGCAAATTCCTTTCTTATCTAAAACTCTTGCTTTCATTCTGGAAAAAACAATTATTTTGATGAACAAAAGCTTAGCCATTGTTGAACATACCCCCTACGCAAGTATTAATAAAATATGGATTACCACACCGGAGTATTTGTTATTATATGTTATCATTATCACGCTGTTTTGCTTTTTGTATTATAAAAAAAGCTGGCTGCTCCAATTCTCTTTAATGGCCACTGTGCTCTTTTTTCTCATTTTTAGCATAAATTATATTATGTTAATCAGAAAAGAAAATATAACCTGGCTAAACCTCAAAAAGCATAAGGGGATTATCTTTAAACAGGGTAATGCCGCAGTTGTATTATCAGATCTTAAAGCAACTGATAAAATATATCAATATGCTATTCAACCCTATCTGGATAGTTGCCAGATCAATAACACCAGGGTAATTGAAATGAATGAGGATATACATATCGCCTGGTTTATAAAAAAGTATAACTATATCCAGTTTTTAAATAAAAAGATCTTCATTGCAGACAGGCCACTCCTCAACCAAAAACAAACAAATAAATTATTGGTTGACTATGTTTACCTTTCAGAAGATCAGAAAAACACACTGGAAGAATTGAATAGTAATTTTAAATATAATTTGCTTTTGGTTGATGCCGGTTTTACAGATCGAAAGTTGAATGCAATTAAACATCAGGCTGATAGTATAAATATTGATTATAAAATATTAAAACGTAACAATTCAATTATTTCAGTATCTAAATAGCGGTAATAAAATTTTGTATCTTTAATAAAGAAAAACTAAATTGTACTTAACAAATATAAATTTATGAATATCAAATTTTTTAATGTTGCCCTTGGCATAGCGCTCGCAGCAACTACTCTAAGTGCCACTGCACAAAAAACCTATACACACGGAATTATTTCTTATAGTACCGAAATGCGCGGTCAGCCTGCAGACGTTAAGCAATACTTCGACGCAGACTCATCAGCTACAGTTATTACCGTTGGGCCGGCCAATGTTAAAATTTTAACAACTGCCAAGCACGATTATTTTGCCGTTTTGTTGGATGTTCCGGTAGCATCAATAAAAAAAGCCGGTATAGCCACACCTGCTGAAATTGAAGAAGGAATGGCAAATATTCCTACATTCACTTTCACCCCGGGTACTGAAACAAAACAGATTGCAGGGTTTAATTGCAAAAAAGTAGTTGCTAAAGACAACAAGAGCGGTAAAACTTACGACATTTGGATTACCAATGATATTTCTGTTCCGTCAACAGCAATACCATACTATTACAGCACAATAGGTGGTTTCCCTGTTCAATATACAGCTTTTCAACAAGGACAAGAAGCAAGTATCACTATATCAGGTGTTACTGATGGCCCTGCACCTGCCGGCACTTACGGTATAGCCAAAGACTATGAAAAAGGTACTATGGCTGATCTTAATCCAGGTGGATAATTAATAAAAAGATTTAAGTCAATAACAAAAACCACTTAAAGAAATTTTAAGTGGGTTTTGTTTTATTGCAATTATTGGGTTTAAACGCTAACTTCTTTATCTAAAGCCTCCACCCATTTATCAAACAGATGGCTTTCAAATTCAACTGCTTTTTTTGCGTGCAGTTCCCAATCCGGCGAAAAATGTTTCAATTGGTTAATCATCTCCTCCAAGTGCCCCTCCTCTTCCAGAATAATTGACTTTACATTTACTTTGCTACCAGCATCATCCAATGCATCCTGATAAACCGGATAAAGTTCATCTGCACGCACCTCAATGGCATAAGTTACCAGCAGGTATGCCGCAAAGCGCAATTCTTTACCGTTAAGATTTAGTTCAGCTTTCAGATAACGGCAAACATCAATATCCAACTGGTTTAAATAGTATTTGCTATATCCCGGAGCTAACAGGTATTCTGTGGCATAAGTAGGACAAAGTCCGATACCGGTTTTTTCCAGCTGTTTTTTTAGATAGAAGGCATGCCGATGCTCTTCGGCAGCATGTTTCAGTATAATATAGGTAACCGTGGTTGGGTCCTCGCTAGCAGATATTTTTCTTGCACCGGTGTTTTCCATCAGCGAAAGTGTATTCAACCAGCGGGAGTGCAATTCATTATCGGCTATAATTGTTGAAAGTATTTTGTTCAGTTCCATAGTATTATTTCTATTGATTTCACCGATTTTGGAGGATGATTACACCGATTTATCATCAAATTAATCAGTATAATCATTCTATCATCGGTGAAATCATATTTAAATCTCGTCCAGAGCTTGCTCAATTTTGCTGTAAATGTAAGTGAGTTCGACATCTGTAATGCAATATGGCGGTAAAATGTAAATAATGTTTCCCAAGGGCCGTAATATAATGCCCGCGTCAATAAAGTAATTGTACAAGGTATCGCGCAGTGAACTAAAGTACGAAGTGTTATTACCTGTCTCCCATTCCATAGCCACAATGGTTCCCGTTTGTCTTATCGTTTTTATTTTAGGGTGATTTTTAATCTTTGCTGCAAACTCCTTATGCGCATTTTCTATTCTTTTTATGCTGATGGCCGTCCGAGCCTCCAAAAAAAGATCCATACTAGCCAAAGCCGAAGAACAAGCAACAGGATTGGCCGTGAATGAGTGCCCGTGAAAAAGCGTTTTTAGCTTATCTGTACTTAAAAAGGCTTCATAAATGGCCAATGTACAGGTAGTAAGTCCCAAAGCCATGGTACCTCCTGTTAAACCCTTTGAAAAGCACATGATATCTGGCAATTCAGTTACATGATTACAGGCAAAAGGCTTCCCTGTACGGCCAAAGCCGGTAAATACTTCGTCTGCTATCATCAAAACATTTTCCTTGCGGCAATGCTTCATTAGCTGATTAAGATAAGCGGCTTCATACATCACCATGCCAGCCGTACCCTGTACCAGTGGTTCAAAAATAAAGCAGGCAGCCTCGTTTTTAAGGCTGGAGATTTGTGATTTAAGTGCTTCTATATTCGATTCATCGGGCAGATCAATAAATTCAACAGCGAACAAAAGTGAGTCAAATGGTGCGGTAAAGGCACTGCGGCCACTTACCGCCATCGCTCCAAATGTATCGCCATGATACGCATTTTTAAAAGCGATTATCTTATTACGACCTTCACCTTTATTGTGCCAGTATTGAAGACACATTTTTATAGCAACTTCAATAGCGGTTGAACCATTATCAGAATAAAAAGCTTTTTTCTGATTGACAGGCAGTATGTTAAGTAATCTTTCCGCAAGCTCAACTGCACCATTATGGGTAAAGCCTGCAAAAATAACATGCTCCAGCTTATTCAATTGTTCTGCTACTTTTTGGGCGATATAGGGGTGCGCATGCCCATGAATATTCACCCACCAGGATGATATAGCATCGATATATTTTTTACCATTTTCATCAAACAGGCAGGTCCCCTCACCTCTCACAATAGGTATTGGCGGCTGTGCCGTTTGCATTTGGGTATAAGGATGCCATATAACTTGTAAATCTCTGTCAGTTAAATTCATATGCTATTCAATAAAAGCCTTACTACGTGCTGATCTGTAGGGAAAGGAAATTCGCTCACTTCAAGTTCACTTAACTTAACCCATCTAAAGGCCTGTAAAACATCGCCCTCTCCGTCAAAATCAAAAACCGTAGTTTTAATATTCAAATTAACAGGTTCCTGATTTATAACCTTATAATATATGCTGATGACCTGCGAATCATTAAATGCTGATTTTACGAAAAAATCAGTTGTATAAAAGTGCTCTGTTACCTCAATCTTTAAATTGCATTCTTCTATAAACTCGCGCTTTAATCCATCTATCAGCCCCTCACCTGCTTCCAGACCACCGCCGGGGAATTTAGTAAATTGCATACCATATTCCTGTTCATCACTAATCAACACTTCGTTTTTATCATTGATTAGCAATCCGTAAACACGCACATTAAATGGATATTTATTCAAAGTGTTTTTTATTGCGGATGATCTTATCCATCGTCCAGGTTATATCTTCTGTTTTAGCCTCTGATCTGATAGGGCAATTGGGCATGCTGCAATAATAACAGCACTCGGGTAAGCACGGATCTGTGTGTATAAACAATTCAGTTTTAGTTACTTCCTTATTTATCAGTTTATCAACTAATTTCACTTCGTTATGTACCTGTATAAGGTTGAAATAATTGGGAAGCGTTAAATGGCAATCAATATGTAATTCATGCCCGTATTTCTGAGCCCTGAAATTATGAATATCAATCCACTCGTCTCGTCGTTTGTCATTTAACACCTTTACAATTTCTGTTATTACAGCGAAATCAGTCTCATCCATTAAACCGGAAACAGACCGGCGGATAAGTTTGTATCCGCTGAATAAAATATATGCAGCTACAAGTATGGATAAGGCACTATCCAGCCACATAATTTTTGTAAAGCTGATTAACAACAAGCCTACAACCAAACCGGCACTGGTAACCATATCAGTTAACAGGTGTCTTCCGTCGGCCTCAATGGTAATGGATTGTAGCAATTTACCTTTATTAATCATGTAATAACCCAATGCGCCGTTGATTACCCCGGTAATTCCGATGATGACAGCACCGGTCAACAAATCGTGTATAATAGTTGGATAAAATATGCTGTAAACCGATTTGATAATAATAATTACCCCGGCAATGCCAATTAATGAACCCTCAATAAAAACTGAAAAGTATTCTACTTTGCCATGTCCATAAGGATGGTTTTCGTCGCGCGGTTGTGAAGCAAGGTAGATGCTGAAAAATGCAAAAGCACTGGCTAATACATTTACAATGCTTTCGGCAGCATCGGTAAGTATAAAATTAGATGCAGTTAAAAGATAGGCTCCAAATTTGGCCAGCATCAGGACTATACCGGTTATTAACGAAATGAGTATGATCCTTTTTTGCTCTTTCAAAATGATAATGTTTTGTGGTGCAAATTTAGGAATAACGGGGGCATTTTAAGGCTTAAATAGTAACCCAATGGCCAATAATTAAAAAAATGTAAATAAATGATTAATAACTAAGGACTAAGACTTTTGACTTTTCTATATTTGCCGCAATAACAAAAAATATATGACTGCATTAAGTAACAGGATCAATAACCTGTCAGAATCCGCAACAATCAAGATGGCCAAATTGGGCCGCGAACTTGCCGCCAAAGGCGTTGATGTGATCAGCCTTAGTTTTGGCGAACCTGATTTTCATACACCTGAGCATATAAAGGAAGCTGCCAAGCAGGCGATGGATAAGAATTTTACTTATTATACTCCTGTATCAGGTTATCCTGACCTGAGAAAAGCAGTTGCCGTAAAGTTGAAGACAGAAAATGGCCTTGACTATGATTTTAGTCAAATTGTAGTTTCAACCGGTGCTAAACAAGCAATAGCTAATGCTGTATTATGTTTGGTTAACCCAGGCGAAGAAGTAATTATTCCTACTCCTTACTGGGTTTCTTACTCTGAGGTAGTAAAACTAGCCGAAGGTGTTAGCGTATTTATCGAAGCGCCTGTTGAGCAGGATTTTAAAATTACCCCCGCACAATTAGAGGCAGCTATTACGCCTAAAACAAAGCTATTTATGTTTTCATCTCCTTGTAATCCAACAGGAAGTGTATACAGCAAAAGCGAGTTAGAAGGCCTTGCTAAAGTATTTGAAAAACATCCACATATTTATATTTTGTCTGATGAGATTTATGAGCACATCAACTTTGTTGATAAACATGAATCAATCGCTCAATTTGATGCTATAAAAGATCGTGTGATCATTATCAACGGTTTTTCTAAAGCATTTGCTATGACCGGCTGGAGAATTGGCTATACAGCATCAAACAAAGACATTGCTGCTGCTTGCGATAAAATGCAGGGTCAAATTACATCGGGCACTTGCTCCATCACCCAAAAAGCTGGTGTTGCTGCTTTAGAAGGCGGTTTAGAGAGTGTTTTACAAATGCGCGGAGAATTTAAAAAACGCCGTGACATTGTTTATAAATTATTAAAGGAAATTGATGGTGTAAAAGTGAACCTTCCAGAAGGTGCATTTTATTTCTTCCCGGATGTTACTTCTTTCTTTGGCAAAAGCTTTAATGGAAAGGTAATTAATGATGCTGATGAATTGAGTATCTATTTATTGGAAGAAGCGCATGTTGCAACTGTGGGTGGCGACTCTTTTGGCGATAAAAAATCAATCCGTATCTCTTACGCTGCTGCCGAGGATACATTGATAGAAGCTGTTAGACGTATTAAAGAAGCTTTAGGGAAATTAGTTTAAGAGATTGGAGGTTAGTGATTAGAGGTTAGTTGAAATATTAAGATAGTAATCTAAATTCAACTAATCTCTAATCACTTTATTGTTAACTAATCACTAGCCTCTAATCACTATATCCCGAAACCATAAGCCAGACGCAGCGCAACTAACCCATAGTTATTGCTTTGGCCCGAATAGTTTTCATAGCGTACCCCCACATCCCAATGTTTGGTAGCGTAACCCAAAGCCGGCGATAAAATTAGCTTGGTATCTTTATTAGCAAAGTTCTCGTCTATTCCTTGCGGCAAAAAGGTTTTAGTTTCGATACCCGCACCCACTTCCGCACCCAAATATAAATTTGAAGTATAGAAATATTTAATACCAACCTTAATTGGAACCATACCCAATGATTGGTATTTAACATTGGTTCCGGGCTCATCCTTTCCAAAGAAATTATAATAGCCCGATGTCAATGTAATTGCAAAATTGTTCGATAAGCCATATTGTAACCTGGCGGTACCACCTAATTCAGCATTTGAATAATCGTGCGCACTTCCCGTCGCTAAACCGCCTTCGACGCCTATACCGAATCTTAATTTATCAGGTGTTATTGTTTGGGCCTTTACAGTAGTAGTGGAAAAGAATATAGCCGTAGCAGTTGCTGCCGTAGCTAAAAATTTAAGAGTGTTTTTCATCGTCGTATTTTTTATTAAGTGAATAATAGTATTGTATTAAACACAGTCCATTTTGCAAATACTTTGCCATTGATGGCTTTGCAGGGCGGGGAAAAGCGATTGGAGACGTTGAAATGAGGAAATAGTAAACTTTTATTAATATTTATCAGATACTTTAATTGCTGAGTATCAGGTGATTTTTGCATTCTTTAAAAAATATTGCAGGATATTTGTCTGAATATAATAAGAAGAGAAAAAAATTATTCAATTGATTAATTTTTATAATCTTAACAATAATTTTATGCCTACAAAAAAGGGCAAACACGATTTTTTCAAACAATAAACCAACGTAAAAATGCCGGAGAAAAGGAATTTAAACAAAAAAGCTCCCATTACAGGAGCTTTAGTATCTATTCAACGGGATCGCCATGTTCAGGATCTGGTTTATAGTTTTTATTCAACTCTGCCAGCTTTTCTTTACCGTATGCAAACCGTGTTATCATATAAAATAACACTGGTACAATAAATATAGCCAGTGATGTTGCAGCAAGCATACCACCAAATACCGTCCAACCAATAGTTTGCCTTGCCTGTGCGCCTGCGCCGGAGGCAAATACCAGCGGCAATACACCAAATATAAATGCCAGCGAAGTCATCAAAATTGGTCGTAAACGTAGTCGTACCGCTTCCAGTACCGAGGTTTCCAGAGGCATACCCCTATCAACGCGTTCTTTTGCAAATTCAACTATCAGGATAGCGTTTTTGGCAGCCAAACCTATAAGTGTTATCAAACCTATCTGTGCATAAATATTATCGGCTATGCCTTTTTGAAAGGTCAGGAATAAAATTGCGCCAAATGCTCCCAATGGAACAGCCAGGAGAACTGAAAACGGAACCGACCAGCTTTCATACAGTGCTGCCAGGAATAAAAACACAAACCCGATAGACAACATAAATATATACACGGTGCTTGACCCCGATAATAACTCTTCACGGCTTAAGCCCGAGAATTCATAGCCAAAACCTTGGGGAAGCGTTTTGTCGGCTACATCTTTTAAAGCTGTTAAAGCATCACCGCTGCTATAGCCGGGTGCTGCGCCACCGTCAATTTCGGCTGAGCGGAATAAATTGTAATGAGATATCAGCGGTGCATTTTCAATTACCTTATATGATGTTAAAGTACTCAATGGCACCATTACACCCGATTGATTACGAACGAAATACTGCCCTATATTTTGAATATTAGTACGATAGTTGGTATCGGCCTGGGCCAAAACGTGGAACGTTCGCCCATACAAGGTAAGGTCATTTACATAAGTACTACCCATATAGGTTTGCAGGGCAGCATTGATATCAGCAACAGAAACGCCTAATTTTTTTGCTTTTTCTCTGTCTATTGTTAATTGATATGCAGGTGTACTCGCGGTGAAGAAAGTAAAAGCTCTCGATATTTCGGGCCTCTTGTTAATTTCGCCTACAAAGTTTCTTAATGTTTTTTCAAACGTTTTGATATCTCCTCCGGCTTCCTTTTCTTCCAGAATGAACGAGAAACCGCCTGTACTACCTAAACCAGGTATAGCCGGTGGTTGAATAACCACCACACTTGCTTCCTTATAGCGGGCCAGTTTTTTTTGAAGATTAGCAATTATAGCGGTTATCTGATCTTTTTTATCTTCCCGCTGATCCCATGGTTTTAACTGCACAAATATGGTGGCACTATTTGATTTACTTGCAAAACTTACCGCATTTAACCCACCAAGTGCCGCATAATGCAGTATCTGTGGTACACTGTCAAGCGTATGCATCATTTGATGCAAAACGGCTACAGTTCTTTGGGTTGATGAGGCTTCGGGCAAATCGAAAGTGATATAAATACGTCCGTCGTCTTCCAGCGGAATAAACCCGGTAGGCTTATTTTTAAAGAGCATAACGGTGGCGGCAATAATGCAAACCAATATAATTACAATAAATTTTGAATGCTTGATACTCTTATCAACGCCGTTGCGGTACCTATTAGTTACACGGCCAAACCATTCGTTAAATTTAAAAAACAGCTTGTCCAGCCCTTTTGATTTTTCGTCCAGCTTATGTGGCTTCAAAATAAGCGTACAAAGTGCCGGTGTCAATGAAAGTGCAACAAAAGCAGATATTAATACAGAAATAGCAATGGTTATAGCAAATTGCTGATAAAGCCGTCCCACAATGCCAGGAATAAAACCAACCGGCACAAATACGGCAGCAAGAATTAGCGCAATCGCAATTACCGGTGCCGATATATCAGCCATGGCATGCGAAGTAGCTTCTTTGGGCGACATACCTTCCTCATCCATATAATGCTGAACCGACTCAACCACAACAATGGCATCATCCACCACTATACCTATTGCCAGCACAAATCCAAATAAGGTAAGGGTATTAATGGTAAAATGCAGCGGTATAAAAAATATGAATGTACCGATGATCGAAACCGGTATAGCCAATACCGGAATTAAAGTGGTACGCCAGCTTTGAAGAAACAAAAACACCACCACAATAACCAATACCAGGGCAATAACTAATGTTTCAATTACTTCGGCTACAGAAACTTTAACCACTGTTATTGATTCAAATGGAACGACATAATCAACATCTGTTGGAAACGACTTTTTAAGCTGCTCCATCGTAGCATAAACATTATCAGCAGTTTCAAGCGCATTACTATTAGGTGCCTGGTAAACTAATAGATAAGAAGCGCGGCGACCATCAACAAACGAATTACCTGAATAATTGAACTTACCCAATTCAACGCGGGCAACATCTTTTAAATGAACGACAGCGCCATTGCCGGGTGTTGTTTTAACAATAATATCCGCAAATTCCTCAGGTTTGGAAAGCCTGCCCTGTACCAAAACGGTATATTCAAAAGGTTGCGCTTTTTCTTGTGGCGGTACGCCAACTACGCCCGCAGCAACTTGTGCATTTTGCTCAGTTAATGCTGCAAGTACATCAGCAGCCGTCATACCTAAAGCGGCAAGCTTATCGGGCTTAAGCCAAATACGCATACTAAAATCATCGGCACGTGTAAAAACATCGCCCACTCCCTTAGTACGGGTAAGCGCATCCTTTACAAAAATATTGGTGTAATTATCCATAAAGGTAACGTCGTGCGTCCCTTTTGGTGCAAACATGGCCACCAACATCAATATACTTGGGTTGCGTTTCCTGGTTATCAATCCTAAACGTTGTACATCCTGTGGTAACGATGGAGTTGCTATACCCACCCTGTTCTGAACATCCAATGCAGCTATGTTAATATCAGTACCCACCTCAAAATTGGCAGTCATGGTCATTTGACCATTGCTGGTGCTGTTACTTTGCAGATAGGTCATACCTGGGGTGCCGTTAACCTGCACTTCAATAGGCGTGGCCACCGTTTGCTCAACAGTTACCGCATCCGCACCGCTATAGGTACCGGTAATTTGCACGGTTGGCGGCGTAATTTCAGGATATTGGCCAATTGGCAGGCTTAATATGGATAAAATACCAACAACCACAATCACTATGGATATAACAATTGCTGTAACCGGTCTTCGTATAAAAGTATCTGCGATCATCTTTTTGTTTTTAGAAGAAAAATTGTGTCGTTACGATTGTTCCGTTTATTATTTGGCAGTTTTGCCTGCTGGCTGTCCCGGAGTTTGTTGTGCCGGAATACCAAGCGTTATTTTGCCACCATCTTTTAGCCGCTGAAAACCTTCAGTAACAACCTTATCACCCGCTTCAATACCCGATAGTATTACCACATCACTACCTATGCGTGGCCCTATTTTTACTTTATGTTGCTTTGCAATGGTATCCTGCGATACAAAAACAAAAAACTCGCCCATTTGCTCGGTAATAGCTTTGTATGGAATCTGCACCCTATTGCCCGATGCACTGTTCAACACGTTTAAAACACAGCTCATACCATCTTTTAGCACATCATCTTCATTGGGGAATTGTATTCTTACTTTAATAGTACCCGTGCCACTTGCTACTCCCCTGTCAATAGCCAAAACCTGCCCCGGTCTATTGTATGTGGTTCCGTCTGACAGGGTAAGTTTAAAGGTTGAATCGCTGCTTGATTTTTTCAAAGCATAAAAACGACTGATATCCTGTTCGTTTATTACCACATCAGCACCAATAGGGTGTTCGCTTGATAGTGTATTTAATAAAGTTGTCCCCGGCGAAATCTGTGCACCAAGTTTAACCTGCGATATCCCAATTCTGCCAGTAAAGGGTGCAGTAATAATTGAATAAGATAAATCTGTTTTGGCAGACAGTACCCCTGCTTTGGCAACAGCTACATCTGCCTTACTTGTCTCGTAGGCAGCTTGCGCCTGATCAACGGTTTGGCGGGCAACCGCATCATTTTTAAGTAGCATGGTATAACGGTCAATATCCTTCTGTGCTTTCACCAAATTGGCATTGGCGCTTTGCAAATTAGCTTCGGCTTGCTGGTAAGCAGCCTCATATTTGCGGCGGTCTATTTCGTATAGCTCTTTTCCTTTTTGAACAACATCACCCTCCTTGAAAAATATACCGGTAATAAAACCCGAAACTTCACTTCGCAATTCAACATAGTTTAAAGCAACAACGGTGCCCTGATATTGATCATAATATACTGCTTCGGCTGTTTTTGCTGTTGCAACATTTACCGGAGTTGGCGGCAAAGCTGCATTTTGTTTCGTTTTGTTATGGCACGAGGTCCATACTAACATGGCGAATGATCCTGATAAAAGTATATTTTTTGTTTTCATATGCAACATTATTGAACATTAAGAGTGCCGAGTGATTTTTCGAGGTCTATTTTGCTGGATAATAACTGGAACAGCGCGTTGTAATAATTTAGTTCTGCAGTTTGCAGGTCTGATTGCGCAACAATAACATCCAAATAGGTTTTAATACCCTCCCGGTATTGCAGGCTAACTACTTTGTAAACATCCCTGGCCAGATCAACGTTTTGCTTAATCAGTATCCAGTTGGTATAATTGCTTTTATAACCCGCCAGCGCCTGCACATATTCTGTATTAATAGTGTTTTTCGTATTTTCAATATCCAGATCGGTACGTTCTACTTCTAAATGAGCCTTACTTAAGTTTTGAAGGCGCTTTGTTCCCGTAAAAATGGGTAAGTTTAAAGTGAGACCAGCAAATAAACTGGGAATTGAATTATTATATAAGGTCGAAAATCTGTTACTCAAATAATAAAGGTCATATTCACCATTTGCCGATAGTGAGGGTAAAAATTCCCATTTGTAATAATTAACATTTACATTTTCAAGATTTCTTTGTGTTTGCAGCAAACGGTATTCTATGCGGTTATTAACGTCGAGTGTTTGATTGGTATCAATACTGGCCTCTTGCACATAATGGTTGGAATCATAAGAGAGTTTTAAATTATGGTCTGGTGATAAACCCATAATTTGTTTAAGGTAAGCTATTTTGCTATTTATCGCCTCGGCTGTCTGTTTACGTATTGCAAGCGAGTTATTAAGTGCTATGGTAGCTTGTTTGTAGTCTGTTTTATCAACCAAGCCAGCCTGATACCTGTTATATGCATCTTTTAAGCTCCGTTGCAATCTTACAATATCTTCATTTAAAATATCCAGATCTTTTTGTGAAAGCAATACGTCAAAAAAGGCCTTGCTAACATCAGAAACTACATTTATACGGCTGCTTAAGGTGTTTTGCTGATAATATAACCGGGAGTATTTTGCAGCTTTTGCAGCTTGCAAAACATCATTATTGTAAATAACCTGACTGGCTTGTAAACTCAATGCAGAATATTCGTTTATATTTACACCCGATGCGGCAAGCGCAGGGTCGGAAGCTACGGCAGCTGGATTTCCTTTGAAATAATGTTGATAAACGCCATTTGTGTTAACCTGAGGCAACCAGGCAGAAAGCCCTATGCGAATATCTTTTTCGTTAATTTCCTGATCAATTGATGCTTGTCTTACGGCAGGCTGATTTTTTAGAGCGAAATCAACACATTGTTTTAAGGTAACAACAGAATCTGCTTTTTCTTGCGCAAAAAGAACACCAGGTAAAGCTAATGTTAAAATAAAAAAAAGCGAGCGGTAAGGTTTTTTCATATATTGTAGAGATGATAATCTAAATAAGCATAGTTGACAATTAAATGTTTTATCAAATTTTCATAAATTTATATAGATAAACGAATATGTAAATTTTAAAGCAGTAATATTTATCAACAATTAAATTTTTACTGTTCAATGTCAAAAAAAACATCAATCAGCCTGTTTTTCAGGCGTTTTATAAAAAAATGAAAAATTGTGTCATTAAATAAATAAAAAATTTAATTAATTTGCCGGATGGGAACACAATTGCAATTGAGGTTGTTCAAAAAAAATTACTTACTAAATAATAAGTTATAACCTAATTCATGGTATTTTTACAAAAAATTTAAGCTGGGTTAATACATGGTTAAAAAGTTACATGAGAAAATTGCGCAATTCCAGGATGCGAATATCATCCGGGAAGCTGGGCTATATCCTTATTTCAGACCAATAGAGTCTGGGCAGGATACAGAAGTTATTATCGATCACAAGCGTGTATTAATGTTTGGTTCTAATTCGTATTTAGGGTTAACAAACCATCCTAAAATAAAAGAAGCGTCTAAAAAAGCAATAGATAAATACGGGACAGGTTGTGCTGGATCAAGATTTCTGAACGGAACGCTTGATATTCATATTGAATTAGAAAACAGGCTAGCAAAATACGTTGGAAAAGAAGCTGCCGTACTATTTAGTACAGGCTTTCAGGTTAACCTTGGTGTTTTATCAAGCATAACAGGCCGTAATGACTATTTAATATTAGATGAATATGATCATGCTTCATTAATTGATGGCAGTCGTCTTTCATTTTCAAAGGTTATTAAATATGCCCACAATGATATGGAAGATCTTCAGCGTAAGCTGAGCATCCTGCCAGAAGAAGCAGTTAAATTAATTGCTGTTGATGGTATATTCAGTATGGAGGGTGATATTGTTAAATTACCTGAAATTGTAAAGATAGCTGATCAGTTTGGTGCCAATATCATGGTTGATGACGCCCACAGTTTGGGTGTAATTGGTCATAAGGGTGCAGGAACGGCGTCGCACTTTAACTTAACTGATGATGTTGACCTGATAATGGGAACTTTCAGTAAATCGTTGGCTTCGTTAGGTGGTTTTATTGCCTCCGATGCAGAGACCATTGATTATTTAAAACACCGTGCACGTGCATTGATGTTTAGCGCCAGTATGACGCCGGGTTCAGTTGCGAGTGTTATTGCAGCATTAGACATTATTGAATCAGAGCCGGAACGCATTGCAAAACTTTGGGACAATACCAACTACGCAATGAAACTGCTTTTGGATGAAGGATTCGATCTTGGCCCCACAGAAAGCCCTATTCTGCCAATTTACGTTCGCGATAATCATAAAACGTTCCTGGTTACCAAACACCTTCAAAATGAGGGGATATTTGTGAACCCGGTAGTATCTCCGGCTGTTCCTTCTGATTCTTCATTATTACGTTTTTCATTAATGGCCACTCACACGTTCGATCAGATTGATGAGGCTATTGAGAAAATTGCAAAAGCGTTTAAAGAAGTTGGCGTAACGTCAATCAAAGAAAAAGAAAAAATATAAACCAATTTTTTGCCATAAACCGGCTAAAATTTAGTAAACGATAAAAAAACAATGACAGGCATTTAGACTGTCATTGTTTTTTATGTTATAACAGATCATCATATATTCTAATCATTTAAATGAAAAAAATAGTACCGGTTAATTCAAAAAGGGAACTTACTGCATTTATTGATTTTCCGCACGAACTTTACAAAAACGACCCCTACTACGTACCAGAGTTGTTTATTGCTCAACGAGACTTATTAACCACACATCCATTTCACAAACATTCATCGCTACAGTGCTTTTTGGCTTATGATGGCGATAAAATTGTGGGTCGGATAGCTGGTATATTAAATAATAATCACAACGCTTATAATCATCGTAATGATGGTTTCTGGGGTTTTTTTGATTGTATAGATGATCAGGAAACAGCCGATCTGCTTTTTGCTGCAGCTGCCAAATGGGTGAAAGATAAAGGTGTTGATCAAAAATTTATTGGCCCGGTTAATTTTTCAACCAATGAAGCTTGCGGTTTATTAATTGAAGGGTTTGATAGCTCGCCATTTTTATTGCAAACCTATAATTATCCATATTATGCCGGTTTAATTGAAAAGGCCGGCTTTGGAAAACAAGTAGATTTAATTGCCTGGCACTGGGTAGGCAGTGGCTATGATGACAAATCTGTAAGACTATTAAACGCTTTGCAAGAACGTTTAAAACGTAATAATATCATTATTCGAAAAGTTAATCTGAAAAACTTTAAAGAAGAAACAGCCAAGTTAAGAGAGGTTTATAATTCTGCATGGGATCAAAATACTGGTTTTGTGCCGTTAACCGATGAAGAATTTGATTATCTGGCCAAGGACCTTAAATTGATACTTGATCCGGATTTTGCACTGGTTGCTGAGCAGAATGGTAAAATAGTAGCATTTGGGCTGGCATTGCCGAACTTTAACGAAGTTTTACAAAAAGTAAAAAAAGGACGTTTATTGCCCACCGGTATCTTTAAAATTCTGATAAACAAAAGCAAAGTAAAAAGCTTGCGTATTTATGCGCTGGGTGTTGTTGATGGCTACCGTAAAATGGGCATAGAGGCCTGTTTATATGGCACTATTATCAAGGAATATCAAAAAAAAGGGTATAAACATGCAGAAGCAGGCTGGACCCTGGAGAATAACACCCTTATAAATGAAGCTATCATAGCTATAAAAGGAGATCCTTATAAAAAATACAGGATTTACGAAAAGGCAATATGAAAGAACGGGTTTTAATAACCGGTGCCAGCGGGTTTGTAGGATACCATTTAATACAGGAAGCGCTCAAAAATGATCTGGAAGTTTACGCAGCGGTTAGGAAAAGTAGTAAAATTGACCATTTAAAGCATCTGGATATTAAATATACATATCCTGATTTTAATAATGTTGCTTTACTGGCGGCGGACTTTGAACAAAATCAATATGACTATATTATTCATGCGGCCGGCGTTACGAGGGCAAAATCAACAGAAGAATATAATCAAATAAATGCCGGTTATACCAATAATATTGCAGCAGCTGCGCTTAAAAACAACTATCCCTTAAAAAGAATAGTACTTATCAGCAGCTTGGCGGCTATCGGCCCGCTTCATACATTGGACGGAACGATAACAGAACATACCGCCCCCGCACCTGTAACAGCATACGGAAAAAGTAAGTTATTAGCCGAAGAAAATTTAAAAGCTTATTCATCGTTAAATTACAGCATTCTGCGGCCTACCGGAGTATATGGGCCGAGGGATAAGGATATCTTTATTTTTTTTAAACAGGTGGCAAAAGGTATAGAGCCGTATATTGGCAACATGCAGCAAAAATTTAGCTTTATTTATGTCACCGATGTTGCCCAGGCTGCTGTTTTAGCGCTATACGCAAAAGGTCATCAAAAAACTTATAACCTCTCTGACGGACGGTATTATGATCGTTACGAATTAGGAAAACTGATAAAAGAAACATTAAATTTGAAAACTGTAAAGTTTCATTTACCTGTAAACTTTGTAAAATTTATAGCCATAATATCAGAAAAATACAGTTCTTTGAAAAAAGAAGCCGCTGTATTGAATACTGAAAAATTAGATGAGCTGATGGCAGTAAACTGGTATTGCGATATTAGCGAAGCCAGAACCGGTTTAAATTTCGCCCCTGAATATGACCTGAAAGCCGGAGTTTCCGAAACACTTAAATGGTATAAAGCAAATAAATGGCTGTAAGCCATACTAATAATTATATAACGTTATAATAACAAAACAATGAAAACTAATATCAAACCTGCCGATGGCAAACTCGGTATTTTAATTCCGGGATTAGGTGCTGTAGCAACAACGCTTATTGCCGGTGTTGAAGCTGTGAAAAAGGGTATATCACAACCTATTGGTTCACTTACACAAATGGGAAATATCCGTTTAGGTAAAAGAACTGAGAACCGTAACCCAAAAGTTAAGGATTTTGTTCCGCTGGCTAATTTGAACGATATAGTTTTTGGTGGATGGGATGTATACTCAGACAACGTTTATGAAGCAGCAATGAAAGCAAAAGTGCTTGAGCCTGGTTTATTAAACGCTGTTAAAGCTGAGCTGGAAGTAATTGTACCTATGAAAGCTGCTTTTGATAGTAATTACGCTAAAAACCTTACTGCCACCCACGTTAAAACCGGTACAAGACACGAGCTCGCACAGGAAGTAATGAATGACATTAAAAACTTCAAAGAGAAAAATGGTTGCAGCCGTATAGTTTTAATCTGGTGCGGATCAACTGAAATTTACTACGAAGCAACTGAAATTCATAATAGTCTTGCTAAGTTTGAACAGGCTTTGCTTGATGATGATAAACGCATCTCACCAAGTATGATATATGCTTATGCAGCATTAAAAATGGGTATTCCGTTTTCAAATGGTGCGCCAAACTTAACCGTTGATATCCCGGCTATGATTGAGTTGGCTAAATTAACAGAAACTCCCATTGCCGGAAAAGACTTCAAAACAGGTCAAACTTTAATGAAAACTATTTTGGCACCGGGCCTTGCCGCACGTTCATTAGGCGTAAGCGGATGGTTCTCGACCAACATATTAGGTAACCGTGATGGTTTGGTATTGGATGATCCTGATAACTTTAAAACCAAGGAAGTATCTAAACTTGGCGTGCTGGAAGATATTTTGAAACCAGAAGCCAACCCTGAATTATACGGAAATCTGTATCACAAAATCCGTATAGACTACTACCCTCCACATGGTGATAATAAAGAAAGCTGGGATAATATTGATATTTTTGGCTGGTTAGGCTATAAAATGCAGATTAAGATCAATTTCCTTTGCCGTGACTCAATCTTGGCGGCGCCAATAGCTTTGGATTTGGCTTTATTTAGCGATTTGGCAAAAAGAGCTAACTTAAGTGGCATACAAGAATGGTTGTCATTCTACCTTAAATCGCCACAAACGGCAGAAGGGTTGCCACCAGAAAATGACATCTTTAAACAGTTAATAAAATTACAAAACACACTACGTCATTTAATGGGCGAAGATTTGATCACTCACCTGGGCTTAGATTACTACCAGGAATTGGTTGATTCTTTATAATGAGTTTTCACAAGCTCTTTTCCACCAGCCTGGGTATAGGCTATATTAAAGGCGGCGGCACTATTGCAGCAATATTTTGCTGCATTTGCTGGTATGTTGCCTGGGCTGGTGGTTATCCTCCCTTATTACTTTCACTTCTAATTACTCTTGTAATAACTTTAGCGGGTGTATGGTCATCGTCCGTTGTTGAAAAAATATGGGGTAAAGATCCATCGCGGGTAGTTGTGGATGAAGTGGCTGGTATGTGTATCGGCTTGCTCTTTATTCCTGTCAATGTAAAATATTTGTTATGTTCCTTGGTACTATTTCGTTTTTTTGATATTGCGAAGCCTTTATTCATCAAAAAAATGGAACATTTACCGTCAGGTTGGGGTATAATGATGGATGATGTATTAGCAGGCATTTATACTAATGTTATTGTTAGTACCGTTGTATGGTTTAAATTATTTTAATGCGGATTTGATTAAAAATTACAAGAATCATAATTATTTACTTTTGACTTTTTGACCACAAAAGTCCGAAGTTGTTTTCTCTACCTTTGCGGCTTATCCGGCATTGCGCCCCCAATGCCCTTGGCTTTGCTCAGTTTTGGAAATAGCCCGTGTTAATCACGCAGATAAAAAAACAATGCTCAATCATTAACTAATTAGATTTCGTACATCAATAAAAATCGGGTTGTATTTGCACAAATTACATGGACTTTAAATATTTTCACAAGAAGTTATATAATATAATACTTTTTTTATTCTGTACCACTCCCCTTTTTGCTCAAACTACTATCGTTTCGGGTACTGTAGTAGATGGGACAAATAAAAAACCGTTGCCCTTTGTGGCAGTTTCGTTTCCCGGGACAACGATTGGCGTTAATACAGACAATCAGGGCAAATACAGTATTCAGTCGGATAAACCTGTTACAAAAATCAAAGCCTCATTTTTGGGTTACAAAAACGCTATTTTTACCGTTGTAACAGGTAAAGAGCAGGAGATAAACATACGCATGGTGCCGTCTGCATCACAATTGCAGGAGGTTGTAGTAAAATCGGGTAAAAAGCCTAAATATCGTAATAAGGATAACCCTGCTGTTGAATTGATCAGAAAGGTTATTGAAAACAAGGAGAAAAACAGGCCAACCAGCTATGATTATGTTGAATATAAGGAATATGATAAAATGCAGTTTTCTTTGGCCAACGTTAAAAAAGATGCTGCTTCAAAACCCGGCTTAAAAAAATATGCCTTTGTTTTAGATAATCGCGATAGCACAACCATTCCGGGTAAATCATTATTGCCAATATTTTTGGATGAAAAGTTATCACAGTATTACTATCGAAAAAATCCCGAAAAGGAAAAAACGACCACGCTGGGACAAAAGACCGTAAATTTTGGTGGGGCAATTGATAATGAAGGCTTAACGGTTTACTTTAAACATATGTATTATAAGGTGGACATTTATTCGAACGTTGTATTCCTTATGACCACTAATTTTTTAAGTCCGATAGCTAACTCTGCTCCTACTTTTTATAAATTTTTTATAACCGATACCGTTGTTGTAAACAACCAAAAGCTGGTTGAATTAAGCTTCACACCGCGTAATACTACCGATGTTTTGTTTGTGGGCAAGATATATATAACGCTGGATGGCAACTATGCCGTTCAAAAAGCAGAACTGACGATCAACAAAAATATCAACCTCAACTTTGTAAACACTATGAGTGTTAACCTGGAGTTTGAGCAAAACCCCGATGGTCGTTATCATTTGAGTAAAAGTACAACTATTGCCGATTTCGGTATAAGCCGGAATAAGCCAGGTGGCCTTTTCGGGATAAGGGAAATAGTTTATAAAAATTATATAGTAAACCAGCCCCATCCCGATTCAACTTATAAAAATCAGGAAGATGCAGTGCCAGAAGCAGTAAAGAATAGAAGTGACCAGTTTTGGACACAAAACCGCCTGGATACGTTAACTACCGCCGAATCAAAAGTTTATAAAAATACAGATAGCTTAAGGAATATGCCATCCTTTAGGCGGACCCTTGATATAGCTACACTATTATTAGCTGGGTATAAAGATGAGAGATGGTGGGAAATTGGCCCTGCAAATACCTTTTATAGCTTTAACCCTATTGAAGGTTTAAAATTGCGATTTGGTGGCCGTACCACTCCCGAATTAAGTAAACGCTATTATTTTGAAACCTATGCTGCTTATGGCTTTAAGGATGAGAAATGGAAGGGCTTTTTAAGTGCCACTTACTCCCTCAACGATAAATCTATTTACAAGTTTCCGCAAAACTACATAAGGGTAAGTGCGCAATATGATACGCATATCCCAGGTGAGAACCTGCAGTTTGTACAGGAAGACAACTTTTTGCTATCATTTAAACGGGGAAATAATGATAAATACCTATATGATCTCGCTTATAGATTAGATTATGTTCACGAGTTTGAGAATCATTTTTCGTATAGTTTGGGATTAAGCCGTTTGAATCAGTCGCCTACAGGGTCATTATATTTTATTAATGACGATAATAATGGGTTACAACAAGACATCCATAATTTAATTACCACTGATTTCACGGTTGGATTGCGCTATGCGCCAAACGAACAGTTTTATCAGGGTAAAATTTACAGAATTCCGGTACCTAGCAAGAATCCAGTGTTTTCGGTGGATTATGACGCCGGTATAAAAGACGTATTTGATGGTCAGTACAGCTATCAAAAAATTCATGGTCGTATCGATAAGCGTTTTTATTTGTCACAATTGGGCTGGTCGGACGTAACGGTTGAGGGCGGAAAAATATTCGGACAGGTACCTTATCCCCTGCTTAATATATTCCGCGCAAATCAAACCTATGCCTATGATATCTATTCGTACAACTTAATGAACTTTTTAGAGTTTGTGGGCGATCATTACGAAAGCATAGATATCGATCAGCACTTTAATGGCTTCTTTTTTAATAAAATACCGTTATTGAAAAAATTAAAGTGGCGGGAAACGGCCTCATTTAAGGCTATTTATGGCGGCGTGAGTAGTACCAATGATCCATCATTGCATCCTTCGTTATATCAATACCCGGTAACTTCAACCGGGCAGCCTATTACTTATGCTTTAGGAAAAACACCTTATGTAGAGGGTAGTGTTGGTATTGAAAACATTTTTAAATTTGTACGTATTGATTTGGTTAAAAGGTTTACCTATCTGGATCACCCGGATATTGCCAAATGGGGCATACGCACATTAGTCCAGTTCAATTTCTAAAATTGTAAACAATTATGGAACAACAAACATCCCTTCGTACAAACCTGCAGCTGGGCATTTACAAAGTAATTGATCCTGTGGTAAAGGTTTTCATAAAATTGGGATTAACACCAAATGCGGTTACTTCCATCGGTTTCGCTCTAAACGTTGGCGTTGCTGTAATATTTATCTTTGGAGCTGAAGAGGGAAATCGCGGTGATTTAAGTTATGTTGGCTGGGCCGGCGGGTTAATTCTTTTTGCCGGTTTGTTTGATATGCTCGATGGCCAGGTTGCGCGGCTTGGTAACATGAAATCAACATTTGGAGCACTTTATGATTCTGTTCTTGATCGATACAGCGAGTTAATTATGTTTTTAGGGATTTGCTATTACCTTGTCGGTCATCATTACTTTTTGAGCTCGCTATTCGCTTTTGTTGCGTTGATAGGGTCAATGATGGTTAGTTACGTGCGGGCACGTGCAGAGGGGCTCGGAATAGAATGTAAAGGCGGTTTAATGCAACGTCCTGAGCGGGTAGTTACCATAGGTCTGTGTGCCGTTTTATGCGGAATTACCTCATTGTATATTGGTGGCGATTATAAGATTTATTTGCCCGGAACGAAGTTCCAGATTTTCGAGACCATGTCAATATTTACTATTCCTATAGCCTTATTAGCTATCCTTACAAATATTACAGCATTTAACCGCTTAATGGATGCCAAGAAGAGCTTAATTTTAATGGAGCGTGAATAGGTAACGGAATTGCTCTATTCGTGGTAAATATCATATATTCGCAACAATTTAGTAATATCTGTTTTATTAAATAATTCTTTATTATAATTGGGTGATGTTTTTGAATAGTTATATTTAAAAGACCATAAAAATCATTTACAGGCAGAGAAATTATAATATTTTAACACCTGAATAGTTATGAAAAAAAAATACGTTTCAAATTCGCAGGAATCGGCAAGGATGTTCAAAAGTGATTTTCTTGAAAGCTTATCAAAAGTTCATTTTACTGTGCCCCTGTTTATATTTATACCGGTTATTGCATTTTGCATTTATCAGGACTTTCAACTTTCCATTGGAGTATTAAAGTTTTTTGAACTGTTTGCTCTGGGACTTTTTGTATGGACATTTGTTGAATATATTATGCACCGGTTTGTATTTCATTATGTACCCGAAGGTAAAGAATGGGCAATGAGGCTTCATTTTATTTTCCACGGCGTTCATCATGATTATCCAAGCGATGCCAAGCGCCTGGTTTTGCCTCCTTCTGTAAGCATACCTTTGGCAACTGGTTTCTTCTTTTTGTTTAAAGCAATTTTGCCTGTAAATAATATATGGGGCTTTTTCCCGGGTTTTATATTGGGGTATCTTTTTTATGATATATCGCACTATGCCATACATCATTTCAATTTCAAAGGCAACATCTGGAAAAAAATAAAGCAGCACCATATGTTACATCACTACCAGGATCCCGAAAAAGGATATGGTGTGAGCTCTCCTCTTTGGGATAAAATTTTCCGTTCAGACTTTTTAAAGAAATAGCATGACGAATGCTGCGGGTGATGATGCAAAGGTGACTTTGCGGTCGGTGTTTATTGTTTTTGCAATATCATTAGCTTATTTACTGCTTTCGTGGAAGCTGGTTGGTTATAAATCAGATCAACTGGTATTAATTGGGATATTCAGCACCATGTATTTCTTGTCTGCCATTACCCGTAAGTTTATTACCGGTTTTGCCATATTTATAGTTTACTGGATCATATTTGATTATATGAAAGCCTTCCCAAACTATAATTACAACACCGTTCATATTGCCGATTTATATAATCTGGAAAAAAGGTTTTTCGGAATAAACTTCAATGGTAAGCTATTAACGCCCAATGAATATTGGAGGTTAAACGGCAATACATTTTTAGATGTAACTGCGGGTATTTTTTACCTCTGCTGGATTCCCGTCCCTTTGGCATTTGCTGCTTTCCTTTTTTTTAAAAACAGGCGCCAGTTCCTTTATTTTTCATTGACCTTTGTTTTAATAAATATTATAGGTTTTGTTATTTATTACCTGTATCCGGCAGCACCACCCTGGTATGTTGAATATCATGGGTTTACGTTTTATGCCAATACTCCGGGTAATACGGCTGGGCTTGCGAAATTTGATCAGTATTTCCATGCCGGTATTTTTAAATCTATCTATGCTAAAGGATCTAATGTTTTTGCGGCTATGCCTTCGTTGCATTCATCATACCCGGTTGTTGTTTTGTATTATGGCATTAAAAACCGTTTGGGTGTCATAAATATTTTTTTTGCAACGGTTATGCTGGGCATATGGTTTACCGCCGTTTACGCGAGCCATCATTACATTATGGATGTAATAGCCGGCATTACATGTGCCGTTATAGGCATTAGTCTTTTTAACCTGATTTTGAAAAAAAACAAATCATTCAATGCCTTCCTGAACCGGTACGAAAAGGCGATCCGCTAATACCCCGCTATCTTAATTAGTGGAATTTACTGTACTAATTACAGGTATATTCAGCCATTTTCGCATCTATACTAACACTCGTTAATAAATTTCCCTTCGTTTTTCCTGTTGAAAACCTATTAGTCAAAGCTAAAAACAGCAATTTCTGTTCTAAATATTGTCATATTGCCCCTCTCTCGCATAAAAAGGCACATTATTTGAATATTGTTACTTAAATTTAATGCTCCTTTCTGCTGATAAATTATGAAGTTTGCTTATACTCTTTTTGTAATTCTGTTTGCTGTTTTAAAGTTATCAGCCAATACTCTAATTCCTGATACCATAAAAGCTGCGGCATATGCTCACCAGGCAGACAGCTTAAAGGTTTGGCAGGCAGAAAAATACAATGAGAGTTATAAATTATCTTCGTCAGCGAATCATTCGTATAGCATAAGACTCCTCGCATTTAATAACTTACCCGACAGTTTAAGATATACCGATAATAAAAAGCTATTTGTGATGGCCGATAACAAACTGCCTGATAGTCTGGGCGCAATATTGATATTAAGCCACGCCGATAGCCTTAAAATGAAACAGGCAGACAGCTTAAGACTGGTAGAAGCAGCTCATATTGACAGCGTTAAACGGGAGCTCAAAGGCTTGGGCGTCGATAAGTTGATGCAACAGCTAAAAACAAACAAATACGAATTATTAAAAGGGCCTATTTATTCTGCCATTGCTTCGAGATATTTAAATTATGATACTTTGAGTAATAAAAAACAGATAGCCTCTTACCAATCCGAAGCTATTAATTATACCATGCTGGCATTGCATCAATATTCTATGTATGATGACACCGTTGGATTGCGTAGCTGTTTTGATAACTTAACAAAAGCATATTTCGCTCAAAAAAAATATACACAGGCTAAATGGTTTGTGTTACAATCCAATAACTTGTCACGTTTAAAAAATGATGTGCCGAACATTATTACCTCCCTCCTCACATTATCGGCTATAAAGAGCGCAATTGAAGATTATACATTGGCTATGACCGATTTAAATGAGGCATTGAAGCTTTCTGTTACACATCATTACCCAAAAATGCAATCCGAAGTATTAAGAAATTATGCGTTACTATATAACCGGCTTAAGGACTATACAAAAGAAGCTGCTGTATTAAAAAAGCGGGATGTTTTAAATGATAGCATCCGCAGAGACGAACGTGCAAAGTATTTGGCTGCATTAAATGCCCAGGCGCTGATTCAAAAGAAGAAGCTTGATTCACTTCAGAAAAAAAAAGTTTATACCTACAATATTCGGAAGCCTTACAAAAACAACTCCTCCAAAAAAATGGCCTCATTATAATTCTCTTAACGATTATAATTCTTATGACTGCGGCCGTTTTTATTAAAAGCAGGCGCAATAGAAAAAGAAGATTATAATTGTTTGAGGTTGCCACATTAAACTTCGCGACTTTTGCGTTGTCTTACTGATATGAAAATATTACTAAAGATTTTGTTTACAGTTATAATATTGACAAATTGTTTAGGTGCGTATAGCCAACGCTATATCAGTAAACAGGATTTTAAACGTGAATTTTTAGAAGATATTAATCATATGCGCCAAAAAGGATGCAACTGTGGCGTAAACTACATGCCCCCCGCCCCACCCATAGTTTGGAATGATAACCTGGAAATTGCTGCCAAAGAACATGCGGGCGATATGGCCGAAAAAAACTATTTTAGCCATACCAGCAAAGACGGGCGAAACCTGGAAGACCGGGTAGTACAGGCCGGTTATTATTTTAAAGGGTATCGGAGTTTTGCCGTTGGTGAAAATATTGCCATGGGGCAGCAAAGTATTGCCGAGGTGATGCAAGGTTGGTTTAAAAGTGAAGGACACTGCAAAAACTTAATGAACCCGGCTTTTAAGGAAGTGGGAATTGCGTTATATAATGACTACTGGGTGCAGGACTTTGGTGGCAGGCAGCCATTTACCGCCGAACAACAAAGGCTGATAAAAAGCGGACAATATCGTGTTATTGAGAATAATTAAATAATAGGCTGTCAATTTTTTGCACCAGATGGAAAAAGTTGTCGCTATCGTTTTGGCAGTTTCATGAAGAAACTATGAAGTTAAAATCACCAGACGTAGCCAAAAGCAACAAAAACGACTAAAGACAGTTTTTTATAAAAACAAGTACTATAAAGGCCTGATTTTTGTCAGGTTATTGCCAAACGGTCCAATTTTATATGGCCGCTATAAACAAATAAACACCTATGTTAACCCAGTTTAATTTATCAACCTCGCAACAATCGAAGCTAACTCTGTCCAAAAGCCCCAATATTTTTACTGTAATGTTGCTATCGCTGTTTATAACCTTGGCAGCCTTTAATGTAAACGCCGAAAGCTTTAAGTTTAAAATAAAGAACACCACCAAAAATGTGGTAACTGTGTTTTATAAAATCAATAAGAAATCGGGTGATTTTAAAGTTAAATCATTGGTAAAACTGGCTCCCGGGGAGGAAAAAGAGAAGGAAGTTTCGGTAAGTAAAAATGATACTGTTTCATTTTACGGCCAAAATGGAGAAGACGAAACATCGGCCATTGTAAGAAAGGATTTTGTTACCCTCAGTAAGCAAAAGAACGAAGTCTTCTATATTCCCATCGTAATTCCCGAAAAAGAGAATACCAGTTTTGAATCGCTGGAAAATTTAAGCTTACAGCTGGAGCATAATAAAGTGCTTAACTTTTTGCTGAAGATGGATTCATCATCGATGACCAGTATGTCTATGCTGGAAAACAACTTTCAGAATGTTTATCCTTTGGGCACATTTATTTTTGTAGATACCAAGACGAACCGACTGCTGGTTCCTCCGTTAGAACCATCATATTGGAATAATAGCGAAAACTATTTTACTATACAGGATAGCTTATATGCATTGGTAAACAATAATCATGCTTTACAGGCCGGCATTCAGGTTTCTTTCATCGCCAAATTGTTCGATTCGTTAAGGGTTAACAATGCCGAGGAGCTTGAATTTAAAGGTAAGCTCTCATTACTGAGATGGAAGCCAAGTGCTAATGCCAATATTTACCAGATATTGAATGATAAAGCTATTCAAGATTTCCTGCAAACTTGTTACGATCAAATAAACGACCCTGATTCTGAGTATCAACATTACCGCCTTTACTTTCTTTCGTCATATGAGCGTATAGACGATCTGGAAATTTTCGGTAAGCAATTTTATACATTCGGAAATGAAGCCGATATTTCGATAATGAGTAGCAATAATCCAAACTTTCAATTGTTGAGTACCAATTTAGGGATGCTTTACACTAAAAGTAAGACGCTTAGCAATTATTATTCTGTTCAGAATGCAGTTTTACGGACAAGGGCCTATGATTTTACATCTTTATTATTTAACGGCTTTAAGAATAATATCAAAACCAAGCTAATTGAAGATGCCTATCATACCCAGCATCAACTAGTGGCGGCTATCCTTAGCGAATATTCGGGACTGGTTGATTATAATCCGGATGCTACTAAATTAACTTTGGTAAAATTGAACGAAAAGGATACCACTGCATCGTTGACGCCGGTATTAACCACTGTAAGTAATTTACAGCCCTATAGTATTGAGTTGCCCGATACATCGAAACAAGCAAGTGCTGTTGCCAAAAACAGCCAATTGGATGGCTATAACAACCGGGTGAAGCTATTTAATTCGCACCTGAACAAAATCAATAGTTTGATAAAGCAGTTGAATCAAACCAATTCTGACATCGTAAAAATGTCAGCATCTGATGATAAACAGTATAAAATGTACTCAAAAAGTTCAGCTGGCTTGCTTCAAGAGATTGAGGTTAATAACAATATAGTACGAAAGGAATAAAGCAGCCGGTAATGAAGATTATTCCTCTTGTTTTTTCGGTCCGCGTTTGTAAATAATCAGGCCGTTTAAAAAATTGCGCAATATCTGGTCGCCGCAAGGTTTAAAATTAGGGTGATCTTCTTTACGGAAGATTGCCCCCAATTCAGTTTTGGTTATGCGGAAGTCGGCCAGTTTTAAAACCTCTATAATATCGTCATCCGTAAACTGCATCGCTACACGGAGCTTCTTCATTATATCGTTGTTACTCATATTAGTTTTTTCTGCTCATAAGGTTATACAGAAATTTCTATTTTAACCTTTTTGTTTTTGATTTTTTCGTTTTTAATCAGTTTTAAGACATGCTCTGCCTTGTTGCGTTTTATTGCAGCGTAAGAGGTATGATCCAATACCTCAATTAAACCCAGATCGTCCTTAGATAGTTCTCCTTTTTGCAGCAGCAAACCTACAATATCCACTTTGTTTATTTTATCTTTTTTGCCTGCGGCGATGTATAAAGTTATCCATTGTGATGGTTTAGGAACAACAACCTTTTCGGGTAATATTTCAATTTCGGGATTTTGCTTAACATAAGCTAGTTTTTCATCCTCCGTCAATATTAAATACGATGTCCCTTTAGCATGCATACGTGCGGTGCGGCCATTACGGTGTAAAAAAGCTTCTTCGGTATGCGGTAACTGGTAATGTATCACATTTTCAATTTCAGGAATATCCAATCCTCTTGAAGCCAAATCGGTAGTAATGAGTAAGCGGTGGCTTCCGTTCCTGAATTTCAATAGTGCCCGCTCCCTGTCTTCCTGCTCCATTCCGCCATGAAAAATATCATGTGCCAGCCCCATATTCCACAATAAATCACTTATCCGGTCAACCGCTTCGCGGTGATTGCAGAAAACCAATGAGGCCTTATCTCCTATTTTACAAATCAACGCAAACAGCGTATCCAGCTTATCGGCAGCCGGTGATATCACAGCTTTCAGCTTAAGATCAGGTGTATTTATTTCACTTTTCAGAAAGTCGACCCCAATAGGATTACGAGTACCCGTAAACGCTGGTATTTCCTGCATTTGAGTAGCTGATGTTAAAATCCGCTTTTTAAGATTGGGTAATTGCTTAATGATAAAAGACATATCCTCCTGAAAACCAAATTCAAGCGATTTATCAAATTCGTCCAGTATCAAAGTCTGGACAGCAGTAGTGCTAAAACTTTCGCGTCGTAAATGGTGGGCTATACGGCCAGGTGTTCCTATCAATAAAGCTGGTGGCTGTGAAAGGTTATTTCGTTCAATTTTTACGGGATGGCCACCATAACAGCAATTTACCTTAAAGCCACTCTTCATATCTTTAAATACCTGCTCAATTTGTAAAGCCAACTCACGCGATGGTACTAGTATTAACGCCTGTACGCGAGTTTCGTCCGTATTTAACAAATTTAAAAGCGGCAGTAAAAAAGCAAGTGTTTTACCAGAGCCTGTTGGTGATAGTAATACCGTATCTCCTTTTGCGGCGGCAGCGAGTGCGGCCTGTTGCATATCATTTAAGGCTGCAATATTCAGGTTCGCCAGTGCTTTTTTTATCGTCATTTGGCCAAAGATACGGCAAAAGCACGAGGAGGAGTGCTTTTAATTATAAGGATGGCATATCGATGGATTTTAAAGCCCATCGATATAAATAACTATATGCTAAAAAAGTGTGCCCTGTAGAAGAAAGAAAATACCTACAATAGCAAAGCCGACACTTACCAGCCATAAATTGCGTCGTTTGGTAATAATAGAAATTGCGCCAATAGCTATGGCAATCTGGAAAAGCGTTACCGAACGGGCTAGTGTTTTGTGCAAGGCAACATGCCCGTCCGATTCTTTTTGGGCATCTTTTGCTTCCTGCATAATTTTCGCCTGCTCTTTTTTGTTCTCTTTAATTTTTAGCGTATCTGCCGCAGCCGGAGTTTTACCTAAAGCCAGCAGTACCTTATTATTGGATGCAAGTACGTCATTCTTAATGCCTTTTGCCTGGTAAAAAGCCCATTGGTCAGATGATCGCATCTGCGCCAGCATAGCCTCATCTGCATGGTCGCCGGCCAGTAATCCGGCTATGGCAGCTAATACGGCGATGACTGCAGTAGTCAATGCCACATATAACACCCATTTCTCCTTACCCTCTTTAAGCATGTGATGCGCGTGTTCATTACTTTGCTCGTGTATTTTTTCTGAAAAATCTTCTATTTCTTCCATTGGTGCAATCGTTGTTTAAATATGTATTGTTAAGGCTGATTAAAATAACTCGAATTAAATTACTTACAATTATAACATAGCTTAATCAAAATCTGCAAAAAAATGTACTGTCAAAAATAGACTTATTTTGATGTCCACAATAGTTTGATCTACTAATGTTCAAAAAAATGCTCCTACTTGCGTCAAATCTTCAAAACAATAGTAATATGTTTGCGGGCGATTTAAACGTTGGTTTTTGTTATTTTTTTTTATAATTTAAAGCACCGCCGGCAAACAGATAACGCCAATGAATTGCAAACGAAAAAGATGAAATTAACCATACACGGGGCAGCCCGGCAGGTAACCGGAAGCATGCATTTGCTGGAAGTTGGCCAATATAAAATTTTAATTGATTGCGGACTGGATTATGAAAAAGACCGCAATATCCAAACAAACGAGGACTTTGCATTTAATCCCGCTGAAATTGACGTAGTTGTACTAACCCACGCCCATATTGATCACTCGGGTAATTTACCTACACTTATACGCTTAGGTTTTGATGGACAAATTCTTTGCACGAGCCCAACGGCTGACCTTACCGAACTCTTACTACTTGATTCGGTGAGCATATTTATGCGGAAGGCGCACAAAGGAAACAAACACAATAGAAAAGGTAAATTTAATACCGGTGCACAACCATTATATCTGCAAAAACATGTAATGGACACCGTAGAGCGGTTTGTGACGATAGGTTATAACAGGCCATTCAGGGTAAATGGGAATATCGAATTAACTTTTATACCCATTGGCCATTTATTAGGGGCCGCAGCGGCTATTTTTAAAGTGGCTGAAGATGGCATAGAAAAAACAATAGCTTTTACCGGCGACATTGGCCGTAAAAACTACCCGGTTTTGGATGACCCGCAAGCCTTGCCCGATGTAGATTATATAGTTACCGAATCGACATATGGTGGCAGGTACCATACTACCGGCAAAACTGTTGAAGAAACACTTGTTGAAATTATTGATAAAGCTTGCATAAAAGAACAGGGTCGCTTAATCATCCCGGCATTTAGTATTGGCCGTACACAATCATTAGTATACTCGCTAAATAAAATATTCAGCAGCGGGTTATTGCCTGCGGTGAAGGTGTTTGTTGATAGCCCACTGGCCGTTCGCTCCACCGAAGTTTTTCGTAAGTATCATTCATTGGTAAATGAAGAAGCGCAGGAGTTTTACAAAAAACAGGGTGATGAATTTGAATTTGACAATCTTACTTACGTTGAGAATTTGAAAGATAGTCGCCAGGTGTCTAACTATTTTGAACCCTGCGTAATTATATCATCCGCCGGGATGCTTGATGGCGGACGTATACAAGATCATTTATATCACAACATCCAAAATTACTATTGTACTATTCTGTTTATAGGCTATTGTGCAAAAGGCACATTAGGCTTTAGGCTATTAAGAGGCGATCCTATCGTCCACATAAAAGACCGTGAATTGTCTGTTTATGCTACCATCAAACAAACAGATGTATTAAGTGCTCATGGCGATCATGCTGATTTAATGAATACGATAAAACAAGTGGACAAAGAGCAGTTAAAAAAGGTTTTTCTTGTGCATGGAGAAACAACAAGTATGCAGGCTTTGGCAGATGCCCTTACCGAAGAAGGTTATAATGCGGTAATACCGGAAAAAGGAGTGGCGTACGATCTGAATTAGACACGAATTGAAATATATACGAATTGCGCTAATTTTTTCGAATTGTGCGAATTGATATTGGCTAATTTTACTGCGGCCTTTAAACTAATTACACGAACCGTATTCATCATACAATTCGTGTAATTCGATATAATTAGAAAAATTAGTGTCTATTTATTTTTTAAAGTGGTCGATAATTAAATTAGCCAGCTCCAACCCTATTCTTTCCTGGGCTTCGTTTGTTGAAGCACCGATATGTGGGGTTAAAGAAATTTTTGAATGAGTTAATATATCAACGCGTGGTGTTGGCTCGTTATCAAAAACGTCAAGTGCGGCAAAGGCTATTTTTCCACTATCTAAAGCAGTTATTAGAGCATCTTCATCAATCAAACCTCCGCGTGAACAATTTACTACACCAGCACCTTTTTTCATTTGCTCAAATTCGGTTGAACCAATGATAGGTTTGTCAACAAACGGTGTATGGATGGTTATAAAATCAGCTTGCTTAATAATTTCTTCCTGAGTAGCTGTTTTTACGATTACCTTAACAACTGTGCCTCCGCCCAAAACTATTTCCAATTCAGGGTTAAAAGGAAAAAGATCATAAGCTAATACGTCCATACCTACACCTATCGCAATTTTAGCAACCTCACGACCAATACGGCCAAATCCTAAAATACCAATGGTTTTCCCGCGAAGCTCAATACCTTTGGCATAAGCTTTCTTCAAATCATTGAATTTAGTGCTACCCTCAACAGGCATTTTACGGTTACTATCCTGTAAAAAGCGTACACCGGTAAATAAGTGTGCAAATACCAGTTCGGCTACTGAAAGAGATGATGAGGCCGGTGTATTATAAACGCCTATACCTTTTTCCTTAGCATATTCAACATCAATATTGTCAACACCAACTCCACCCCTGCCAATTAACTTAAGATTTGGACAAACGTCAATAAGCGCCTTGCGAACTTTGGTAGCACTACGCACCGTAATGCCATCGTAATTTTGCAATTTAACAGGCAATTCCTCTTGTGGTATGTTATTGGTATCAATTATAAAACCGGCTTCCTCTAAAAGTTGTTTGCCGGCCGGGTCAATCCCGTCATTAGCTAATATTTTGATCATTTTTTTAAATTGATTTAGTTGGATTGGGTTGATTAGGTTGATTAAGTTAAACTATTCACTAAATCAACCTAATCAACTATTCACACTATTGTTTATTTTTTTCTGCGAATTCCTGCATAGCATCAATTAACACATAAACGCTGGTGATAGGCAATGCATTATAAATAGAAGCTCTGAAACCGCCTACACTTCTGTGGCCCTTAATACCAATAATGTCCTTATCATCACAAAGTTTCAGAAACGCTTTTTCAAGAGCAGGATCTTCCATCACAAAACAAACATTCATGTGTGATCGATCTTCAACAGCGCAAACTCCTTTAAAGAATGAGTTGCGGTCTATTTCTTCATACAATACCCTAGCTTTCGCTATGTTTTCCTTTTCAATTGCAGCAACGCCGCCTTTTGATTTTAACCAGTTTAAGGTAAGCATTGATACATAGATTGCAAAAACCGGGGGCGTATTATACATTGAACCACCTTCAATTTGAGTTTGATAGTTAAACATTGCAGGTATTTTGCGTCCTGCTTTGCCCAATATTTCGTCTTTAACAATAACCAGGGTTGTGCCGGCAGGTCCCATATTTTTCTGGGCGCCAGCGTAAATCAAACCAAAATCAGCAACATTAATTTTGCGGCTGAAAATATCAGAAGACATATCGCAAACAACTGGTATTGGCGATTTTGGAAAGCTCTGTGATTGTGTACCGTAAATAGTATTGTTTGAGGTAATATGAAAATACGCCGCATCAGCAGGTATAGTATAATCTTTAGGTATGTAAGTAAAATTACTTTCTTTTGAAGTAGCTACAATTTGTACATCGCCAAAGAATTTTGCTTCTTTAATAGCTTTATTTGCCCAAACTCCTGTTTCCAGGTATGCAGCTTTACCACCATCCGGCAACAAATTATAAGGTGCAAGAGCAAACTGAGTACTTGCGCCGCCTTGTAAAAACAATACAGAATAGCCTTCCGGAACCTCAAGCAATTCTTTTACCAGTTTTACCGCTTCATCCAACACAGCTTCAAACTCCGGCGAACGGTGCGAAATTTCAAGAATTGAAAGTCCGATTCCATTCATATCAACTACTGATGCAGCTGCCTGTTTTAAAACTTCGTGTGGTAAAATGCCGGGTCCGGCGCCAAAATTATGTTTCATTTTATTTAATTGTTTTTAATTCAATGAACCCATTATCCTTAATGGTTATTATCCGTTTATCATCGGATTAAATGGCTTCGTTTTTGATTTATTAATTGGTTTCACATACATAAGTCATTAACAACTTCGTATTTAGATGGGCCGAAGTTAGTTAATCTGACAATGTTTATAGACATTATTTGCATTTTTTTTAAAATTATACAAATAACAGACAAACTAACCCTATAATTAAAAATATCAAAAAAAATAGGGGCTTTTATTATCAGGCTTTCATCACGATCGGGAAGTGATGCCGGCGTGTTTTAATTCAGAAATAGCGAGGGATGGATCTGCCGCCGAAAAAACTGAGCTGCCTGCTACAAATACATTAGCACCTTCAATAACCAGTTTAGCTGCGTTCTCGGGATCAATGCCGCCATCAACTTCTATATGCAGATCGGTATTATGTTTAAAGCTGAGTTCTTTAATGTCAAATACCTTTTTATAAGTATTTTCGATGAATTTTTGCCCGCCAAAACCCGGATTTACTGACATGATGAGCACCAGGTCAAGATCCCTGATGATGTCTTTTAATAATGCCACAGGCGTATGCGGATTTAGCGCAACACCGGCCCAGCATCCTAATTCTTTAATATGCTGTATTGTCCGGTGAAGATGAGGGCAAGCTTCGTAATGAACCGTGATACCTGATGCCCCGGCATCTTTAAAGTTTTGCAAATAACGATCAGGATCAACAATCATTAAATGAACGTCAAGCGGTTTGGTAGCATGTTTCTTGACTGCGTTCATTACCGGAAATCCGAAAGATATATTGGGCACAAACATGCCATCCATAATATCTACATGTATCCAGTCGGCATCACTATTATTAATCATTTCAATATCACGTTGCAGATTGGCAAAATCCGCCGCTAAAATTGAGGGTGCTACCAGGTGATTCATAGTCTCAAATATAGTTCTTTTGTCTGTAATTTTGGAAAGCCGGTAAAGTCATCATGAAAAAATGATTTGAATTTAACAATGGATTTCTACTTGTCTGGGTGTATAAAAACATTCCTGTTACTCTGTCTTTAAACTATTTACTGGATTCATTAATGCCGCTTTAACGGCACGAAAGCTTACTGTAGCTATGGTGATTATTACTGCTAACAGTGCTGCAATAGCAAATATCCACCAGCTAATAGTTGTCCGGTAAGCAAAATCCTGCAACCACCGGTTCATCGCGTACCATGCAATGGGAAAAGCTATAACGGCAGCCATACCTACCAGCTTTAAAAAATCGCCAGAGAGCATTCTCACTATGTTGGCTACACTTGCTCCTAATACTTTCCTGATGCCGATCTCTTTGGTGCGCTGTTCGGCAGCATAGGTAACCAGGCCAAATAAACCTAAACAAGCTATCAGGATGGCAAAAAAAGCAAAAGACACAAATATTTTGCCTGTGTTTTGTTCGGATTGATAAAGATGATTAAAATCATCATCCATAAACGAATAGGTAAAAGGCTGACCAGCCATATTTGCATCGGCCGAATGGTATAAAGTTTGTATTTGTGATATAAGGGCAGGAATATTTTTTGTTTGAATACGGAATGCCATACCGCCGCGCTGCTCGCTCAACTTCAAAACAAGTGGTTCAATTTTATTATGTAAAGAGCCTGAATTAAAGTTTTTTACTACACCGATAATATTCATCGGAACTCCGCCACCTTCAAATATTTTTTTATTGAGAGGATCATTATTATAGCCTAACATTCTGGCAGCAGTTTCATTAATAATAACTGCCGACGAATCTGTTAGCGTGCCTTTTGTAAAGTTTCTTCCTGCAGCCATGTCCATCCCTAATGTGGGTATATAATCCTCATCAATATACCATGTTGCCAAAGCCGTTGATTGTCCGGCGCTCAAAGCCGCATCTTTGCCATACACCTCAGTATTCGTAGCCGGGAATGTGGGCAAATAGGGTGTCATCGTACCAGACGTTACCCCTGCCAATTTTAGTACATCCTGCTTAAATGATTTGGCGTGATTGAAAAGCGAATAAGTATTTTGCAGAACCAAAACCTGTTCCCTGTTATAGCCCAGCTTTTTGTTACGGATATAATTTAGTTGGCTATAAATTACCAACGTACCAACAACAAGTATAATCACTGTTGAAAATTGAAACACCACCAAACTGTTGCGTAGCCAACTACCTTTAAAACCCGAAGCCAATTTGCCTTTTAACACTTCAATGGGCTGAAAAGCCGACATGAAAAATGCCGGATAAACACCTGCCAAAATACCGATGATTAATGTGCTGATTACTAAATAAGGCAATAGCCATATATTTAGTACCAGGTTCAATGATATTTCTTTCCCGGATAGCTGGTTAAAATAGGGTATTATTAATTCTGCTAAAACCAAAGCAATAACCAGCGCTATGAAGCTGGTAAGGATTGATTCTGTTAAAAACTGGTAAATTAAAGTACTGCGGCTCGAACCCAATACTTTACGTACGCCAACCTCTTTTGAGCGGCCGGCCGACCTTGCTGTTGACAGGTTCATAAAGTTAACACAAGCAATAAGCAGAATAAAAACGGCTATTACAATAAAAATATAAACGTATTGTATATTACCAGATGGCTCCTGTTCATTGGTTAAGGTTGAATAGGAATGAATTTTGGTTAAAGGAATAGTTACAAATTTAAAATGATCGCCTTTACTCTCCAGATCTGCAATAGAGGTATGGATAAAGTTTTTTAGTAATGGCTCGGCATATTTTTTTGTTGCTTCATTTAAATAGCCATCCAGATCCTGCTCGGTTACACCCTTGTGGACTAAAACATAGGTTAAATAATTTACATTGATCCAATTGGTATTATAACTATCGGCATTGCCAGACATCGCACTAATTAAATTAAAATGGATGTGTGATTGTGCGGGCATATTTTTTATTACTCCTGTAATTTTATAATCATCTGTATTATTTAGTCTCAGCGTTTTGCCAATTACATCAGTGCTATTGAAATATTTTCGTGCTATGTATTCTGATATTACTATTGAGTGGGGCTCCTTTAATGCATTTTCTTTATTTCCTGCAATCATTTGCACCGTAAAAACATCAAACAAGTTAGCATCACCAAAAAACCAATTTGGCTCAAACAAAGTCTGATTTCCTTTTTTTACCAGAACTTTTCCGTTATCCTTAAGACGGGTTGCCTGTTCTATTTGCGGATAATCTTTCATTAATGCTCCGGCCATTGCCGCAGGAGATTCACGGTCATTAAAAACGCTGCCATTAACCTTAAAGTCTGAGTTTACACGATAAATGCGGTCAGCATTTACATTGTATTTGTCATAACTTAATTCATCAGAAACAAACAAAGTAATGAGCAGGCAAACAGCCAGGCCTAAAGCTAAACCGAAAATATTAATTGCAGAAAATGCTTTGTTTCGCCAAAGGTTTCTGAATGCTATTTTAAAATAGTTTTTAAACATAATAATTGTGGCAGTAATATATTAATAAAAGTAATCCAACACGATGCCACTATTATAAATAGCAGAATATAAATAACTTAAATAAAATTTTCAATTTATCACCGTACGGTTTCGATGCAGTTGCTGTTCGTCTTTGAACGTATGAAAACTTAAGACTGACTGATGCTTGGGGCTAGTCGCAATTAAGCAGGAGGTCATAGTATTTCTGCATCAGGATAGTATCGTAGTTTACCAGGGAGTTGTATGCTTCAGAGACCAGCTCATTTAAAATAGAAGAGCCTAGCTGCCCGGCTCCATTGGGTATGGAGTCATAATATTTTATTAAATCCTTAACCCTGATGATCTCATACAAAAGCAATTGAACTAAATCTGTTTGCGAACCTGTTTGAATACCGGCCGGGTTGCTATTAATGAAATCTAAGGGGTCGTTGTTGGTAGAAGCCATTTTTCTAATAGGGTCGGTCGTAAAGGTCATAAGCAGCTAACTCTAAACCTTTAAGAAGCAAAAAAAAACTTTTTTGTTTTAAATCTTATAAAAAAAAACGAGAAAAAATAATTTAAAACAACAAAACCCTCCAAAAGAGGGTTTTGTTTGCTTAAAACTTTAAAAAGTTTTAATTTTTATTGCTTTCAGGGCGCGGTAATAACACCTTTCTCGAAAGTTTTAACTTGCCTTGTTTATCAACATCAAGCAATTTTACGCGTACTTCATCACCAATTTCAAAAATACCATCCATTGTTTCTATTCTGCGGTGGTCAATTTCTGAAATGTGTAACAAGCCATCTTTTCCAGGCATAATTTCAACAAATGCACCAAAAGGCATAATTGATTTCACTTTACCTTCGTATATCTCACCAACTTCAGGTTTTGAAGCAATAGCTTTAATACGTGATACTGCCTTATCAATTGATTCTTTGTTATCTGCAAATATTTGAACAATGCCCTGGTTACCTACTTCTTCTATTGAAATAGTAGCGCCGGTTTCGCGTTGCATTTCCTGAATAATTTTACCGCCGGGCCCGATAACAGCACCAATAAATTCTTTATCGATTTTAATGGTGATGATACGCGGAGCATGTGGTTTGTAATCTTCACGAGGCTGCTCAATGGTTTTCTTCATTTCGCCAAGAATGTGCAAACGACCTTCTTTAGCCTGATCCAATGCTTTGCCTAATACTTCATACGATAAACCATTAATTTTTAAGTCCATCTGACAAGCAACGATACCATTTACTGTGCCTGTTACTTTAAAGTCCATATCGCCCAGGTGATCTTCATCACCCAAAATATCAGAAAGGATAGCATATTTGGTACCCATCTCATTGGTGATTAAGCCCATTGCAATACCAGATACAGGCGATTTAATTTTAATACCGGCATCCATCAAAGCCAATGTACCAGCACAAACTGTAGCCATTGATGATGATCCGTTTGATTCCAGAATATCAGAAACTATGCGGATGGTGTATGGGTTTTCGTCGTCAGAAGGTAATACTTGTTTTAACGAGCGCATCGCCAGGTTACCATGCCCAATTTCACGGCGACCTGCTCCCCTGTTAGGGCGAACTTCGCCGGTTGAGAAACCGGGGAAATTGTAGTGTAAAAGGAATTTTGAGTATCCGTTAATGAACGCGCCATCAATCATTTGCTCATCATCCTTTGCACCTAAAGTAACGCTAGTTAATGATTGTGTTTCGCCGCGGGTAAATACGGCCGAACCGTGCGCAGCAGGCAAATAGCCAATCTCGCTCCATATTGGGCGAATTTGTGTAGTAGTACGACCATCTAAACGTTTGCCTTCGTCTAAAACAAGGTTACGGATAGCATCATACTCCACATCATGGTAATATTTTTTTGCAAGGAATTTAGTTACATCATCAATTTCACCAAGTGTTTCGATATATGTATCTCTTACCTCTTTAAATTTAGCGGCACGTTCTTCTTTTGCTGAAGCGGCAGCAGCTATAGCATAAACCTGATCATAGGTTGCAGCATAGATCGCTTTTTTAAGTTCCTCATTGCTGTTCTCATGGCTGTAAACGCGTTTTTCAGTTTTACCAACAGCAATGGCTAATTCTTTCTGAATAAAACACTGATGTTTTATGGCAGTATGAGCAAATTTTATAGCTTCAACTAATTCGTCTTCCTGAATCTCTTTTGATTCACCTTCAACCATATTGATATCGTGCTCAGAACCTGCCACAATAAATTCTAAAGTAGCGTTTGCTAACTGACTCAAAGTTGGGTTGATAATTAATTTACCATCAACCTTGGCAACGCGTACTTCTGATATAGGGCCATTGAAAGGGATATCTGATACTGCAAGGGCAGCTGAAGCAGCTAAACCGGCAAGGCAATCAGGCATAATATCTTTATCGGCAGAAATTAAAGAAATCATTACTTGTGTATCAGCATGATAATCTTCAGGGAACATTGGGCGTAACGCGCGGTCAACCAAACGTGAAATTAAAACTTCATAGTCTGATAAACGTGCTTCGCGGCGCAAAAAGCCACCCGGTATACGGCCCGTAGCCGCATATTTTTCCTGATAATCAACAGAAAGTGGTAAAAAATCAACTCCTTCTTTTGCGTCAGGGGAAGATACTACGGTAGCAAGCAACATGGTGTCACCCATCTTAATTACTACAGAGCCATCTGCCTGTTTGGCCAACTTACCGGTTTCAATCTCAATGGTGCGGCCGTCACCTAAATCGATCACTTTTTTAATTACATTCATCTTTTTTTCGTTGTGATGCGCTTTCATCTTTAGGGCGCATCGGTTTTTTATTTGTGTGTATATTGTTTTTCTATAGGTATTTACCCTGGAGGGCCAAGATCATAAGCTATTTATTTACCGGTAACTTATGATGGTTAAAAGTAAAAAAGCCATCTCCTAATTTGAGATGGCTTTTTTAAAAATATCAGTAAAATTTACTTGATGATATCCCTTAGCTGTAAAGCCTTGATGATAGCACGGTATCTTTCAATATCTTTTTTGTAAAGGTATGCCAACAATGCGCGGCGTTTACCTACCAGTTTTTGCAATGACAATTGGGTTGAAAAATCATGTTTGTTCTTTTTCAGGTGCCCGGTTAAATGTGCAATGCGGTATGTGAATAATGCAACTTGTCCTTCGGCTGAGCCTGTATCGGCAGCATTTTCACCATGTTTTGCAAAAATCTCTGTTTTTGCTTCTTTACTTAAATATATCACTTGAATAATACTAAAGCGTAAATAATTTGATTAATTGAGGTGCAAAGGTAGTGCTATTCATTCATATATGCAAGCGTTTTGTTTTTACCAATTGACACTTAATTGGGTGGTGATTCACGAACTATTAACTATGAGTGATACTAAGTATCTTTGCAGTTATGGACAACCATATTTATAAAACTTTTGAAACCGAGTTTCGTGTAAGGCCGGATGATATTGATATGTTTCATCATGTGCATAACAGTAAATATTTTGATTATGTACTTGCCGCACGTTATGACCAAATGGAACGCTGCTACGGTATGGCCATGGAAAAATTTATGGAACGTGGTTTTGGCTGGGTAGTGCGCACTGCCCATGTTGATTATAAACGCGCGTTAACCATGGGTGCCTACTTTATAGTAAAAACCGGTATTGAAAGTATTGACGACAAGGGTTGCAGAGTGAAATTTACTATTACCAATAAAGCAACCAACAAGGTTTGCTGCGACGGCTGGTTTGATTATGTGATGATTGATATGCAAAGCGGCCGGAGTGCTAAAATTCCGGCCGATATTATTGAGCATTATATGATTTAGTACCAGCTTTTAAATTTTTTATCTGGCAGGATAAACAAAGCCCTCCACTCCTAAAAACTGGTAACCATCCCTGCCACCTCTGCCGAGCTCACTTTTATCAATGGTGTAAAAATGGTCATTGGTATAAGGATTATAGTATTTAAAAAAAGGCACGGTTCCCGGTACCTGGCGCATATTGAGATAGCAGGCCGGGCCTTCTAAAACGTAACCGTTTAATCCCTGGCCATATTCATTAAAGTTAAGGGTGTAATAATGATCGCCGGTTCGTCGATTAAAATAGCGGAAAAATGGAGCTATGCTCCTGCCCCGGTCTTCGGCGGTATAAACTACGCATGATGGGCCTTCCAGTACCCAGCCATTTTTACCATTGCCGTATTCGCTAAAATCGGTGGTATAAAAATGCTTCCTTTGCTTGCCGTTATAATAACGCAGCAGCGTTTTTTGGGAAAAACAATAATAAGATGAAAGAATTAAAAATGTTAAAGTAAGCAGCTTTTTCATGTTTGGATTTTTATAAAAACAATAATCTGACTTTTTATCGATATAAAAGTTTAAGGTATCTTTTTTTAATATTTTATCAAATATGGATCTGCACGCCGTTAGCAAAAGCCCAATTTTCCCATTGCGTTTCTTTAAAGCATACCATTATATCATTTGTTGATATTTGTTTATTCTTCAGCAACTCCATCAAATCGGCCAAAATTTTACGTTTTATCTTTACGCTACGGCCCACAGAAAGTAAAATTTCTATAATTACAAATTTGTCTGTACGGACAGTCTCCAGGTCGGGATAGTGCGTATCATAAATAAAATTCTCCCGATCAAGCTCTATGATTCGCTGAAAACGATCGGCAGCGGGTACACCACTGCCAACTAAAGCAGCATGCACAGCGTCGCAAATATCTTTTTTCTCTTTGGCGTCCCTTCCTTTTAAAAGGGTTAATGTAATTAATGGCATAGGGTCAAAATTTAATTAACCAAAAATACAATACTAACCATTGCAGCCGGGCCTTATTTTTAAACATTACAATGTCGTTTCAATTTAAAAACAAACCAAGCTTTCAGATCTCTGGTTATCAGGCTTTTCTCATCATCAATCCTATGGCTATATTAAAAAAGCCGGTTGCAATAAAACCGATAGCCGTCCACAGAATGATGGTTAAGCTGCCAAAGGCAGGGTTAAATAATACCAGTAAGCCAAAAATAAAAACCAATACCGCGCCAATAATTAGCATCCACGAACTACCTGTACGCCTTGAAAACATAAACAGCGAAACGCCTCTGAATATAAACCACAAACCTAAAACAATGCGCATTATAGCCATACTTGCTGCTACATGTACCATTAATGATGCACCTAGTAATAAATCGATAATTCCCAGTATCAGGTGCCATCCACGGCCCGTTTGGGTGTGATCTCTAACTACGTGGAATAATTCAGAAACGCCGGCTACGAAAATAATAAGGCCAAATAAAAACCCGAGTGTTATAAAGCTGGCTACCGGCGAGGCAATCATATAAATACCAACCAAAACAAAGAGTACTCCTCTTATTAAAAACACCCACCAATGGCTGATGCTTTTGTCAATTCCTAAATCCATAAAAATCTTTTTTACAGTAACTTATAAGCTAGTTAAAAGTTTTAAGAATATTAAAATAATTAAAGTTGGTTCAACAATGAGATACGGTACGTCAATGCTATACAGAAAGCGTGTAAATACTGTGTGAATTTGAGTAGTAATACGCTTTGCAAGCCCCTTAATACCTGTTAAATTTAATTTGGTTTTTTAAGATCAATGAAAGTCGGTATTTATCTATCGGGATTGGGAGAAACGTTTACGCATGAAACAGCGGAAAGGTATGCAAAGCGTTTTGCCCGTCAGTGGGATTTTTTTAATGCTGATGAAGCAGCTACCTATGAAATTTATACCGATAAATTTGAATATGACAAACAGCACCAATTGGTATGTAACCGCATCAGTATTATTGAAACCAGTAATGGCATATCCAAAGTTGTCTACAAAATTTATGAATATTCCTATGCGGCAATATTAACCAAGAAATTTAAATCAAAAAATGCCTTAAGCAAAAGCTGGCTGCTGTTTTTAGGCGTTTGCGGCAAATTACCCTCAATGCTGTGGAATATGGTTGGTCACAAGGGCGCAAGCAGTTATGATGCTCGGTTCAGAAGAGAAGCTTTGTACCTGTTTCTTTTGTTTTTTATAGTTTCATTAGGCATTATTATTCTGCTCCCTTCTGCCCTTACCGTTTTAGTGAGCATCGTTGTGCAAGACGAATGGTTAACCAAATGGGTGGCTAAACAAGCTGTAGGTATAAAGTCGATACATAATATACTGCGACTAATAACCAACCTTACTGCATTGCTGATTCTTTTAATGCCCGGCTTTAACGACTCCATAATCAGTTTGGCCTGTGAATTTGTAAGCGCCAGCAACTATCTGGAAAAAGGCTCAACAAAACAAACTATTCACGGGCAAATGGATATGCTGCTGGAGCAAATTGTAAAAACAGAGGGAGTCGATTGTGAAGTGTATATTCATAGCTACAGCTTCGGCACGCTCATTTCTCTTGATTATTTGTTTCCCTTTGGAACAGAACCTTCCGAAAGGATGAAACGACACTTTAAAGGCCTAATCACCATCGGTAATCCGTTCGATTTTATTTCCATCTATTTTCCTCAGTTTTTTAAAGGGAGAAATTTAAAGCTAAAAGACTCAGTGAATTGGATAAATGTTTATTCACTTTCAGATGCACTTGCCTCTAATTTTAGATGCCGACACGATTGTGGCGAAGCCGAATACTCATTTGATGAGGAAGCCCCCCGCCCTATCAACATTGAATACGAAGTAGCCAATGTTGATATGAATATTGTAAGTCAGTTTTTTACCTTATACTCCTTGCGGGCGCATGGTAATTACTGGGATAAAGACGATGACGGACAAAGCTGCTTAAGGTTAATTATACCCGAAATGAAAAATCGTTTAATGTTGTGAAAAAGAAAATTATCCATTTTTTAGCCTTATTTCTATTCAAACTTCTTCCGCATAGTTACCCCGTTCCAGTTATCGGAGCGGAAGGTGCTCACTGGGATGCCATCTTTAGTGAAAAGGTTTGCATCAACAGGGGCGTCTGTCCAACCATAACGCACAGCCACGGGTTGGGGAACCTCGTTGCACCAAACTTTAACTTTGTTGTCGGTGGTGATAATTGCTTGAGCATAGTAAAATTGATGATCGGCCCCGGCCACTTCAAACCCCTTTACATATCCGTATTTATCTTTTGCCATTAAGCCATTTTCGGCGTGGGTGAAATTAACAAGCGCATACCCATTCTTAAATTCAGCCGAATTAAAGAGCGGGCTTTCAGTAAAACCATTTAAATGGTAAACCATTGTTAAAGCTTTATTTGCCAGCCGAAAACCTACGTCAGCCTTATCTTTTGGATGAAGATTAAAGGCATCACCAATATCTGTTGTTACCGCCATACCGGTATTTGGTAGTTGCAGCGTTAAGTTTTGAGCTTCCCGTAACTCTGCCCAGCCACTGCCCAAATTACTATTCTGAAAGCCTCCAAACGACGACAGTTGCACAAACAGGAACGGGAAATCGCTCTTCCACCTGCTTCGCCAATCCGTTATCAGCAGCGGAAAGCTTGTTCTGTATTGGTAAGCCTTTTCTACATTCGATTCGCCCTGATACCATATTACTCCTGCTATTGTGTACGGGATAAGTGGATTTATCATGGCATTATATAACATAGAAGCGGTATTATTAGGCAAAAAGTCAAAATGATAGGGTTTACTTAAATCGGGCATCGTTTTCCAATTTCCATCGGCCATATTTATTGTAGTGTCGGCAAATTGAACATTGATATCATTACCCACTCCGTTTATACCCATCCCAAACCAGGCCGGATTTTTTTGTTTCGACGTCAATTTAACAAGCAAACTATTATCGCCACCCTTCCAGGTACCTGCCGGCAATTCAAATTGATAACCCGGCATCAAAGCACCGGTTTTCACTAATTTCCCGTTAATGTACAAAGCAATATCTGCATCAGTTGTGCCCAAATGAAGTGTCGATTTACTTTTTGAATAAATACTATCTAACTTAATGGTACGCTGCATAAAACCTTCGCCCCTGTAGGAATATAATTTGCCCATCCATTCCCACGCCCCTGGAGCGTTGCCGTTTTGCCAATTGGAAAAAAATGAAGCAGGTTGAGCAGCAAGCTCTTCTACAGTATAATTTACAACGGGTTGGTTGCGATAAGCATATTGCTTCAGTTGTTTGTCAATTCTAATTTTTAGCTCATCCAAATTAGTTGGTAAGGCTGCTGTGGCAGTTCCCAACTCCGGCGACGCCAGCATTGCATCTCTGCTTATCCAATCTTCTACCATTGTACCACCCCAATTACTGCTGATTAAACCTACAGTAACATGGAGATTTTGAGCCAGTTTTTTTGCAAAAAAGTAGCCAACAGCTGTAAAGTCTCCTATTGTGTTGGTATCAGCCTTAAGCCATTCCCCGCTACTAAGTTCTTTTTCGGGCTGCAGACTTATTTTATCGGGCACATGAAACTGCCGGATAGGCATCTGTGCAGCATTTTTTTGCTCCTGTTTAAATCCATTTGCATTTTTTAATTGAAATTCCATATTCGACTGGCCCGAACATACCCAAACCTCGCCCATCATAATATCATTATAAACCAATTGCTGCTTGCCTGATGAAATTTTCATCTCATAAGGGCCACCTGCCTCCATTGGTCTTAATATTACTTTCCAGTCCCCGTATTCATCTGTTCTGGTAGTTACTTCCTGTCCATTAAAATCAACTGTTACTTTGCTGCTTTTGATATCAGATCCCCAAATGGTAAGCGGTTGGTTTCGTTGCAATACCATATGATTGCCAAAAAGTTTTGCAGTGGTAAGCTGCGCGCTCACCTGTAAAAACAAACCGGTTAAGAATAATGTTGCAACGGAAATTCTTATCATCTCTAAAGTTTAATTGACAGGTGTTATTCCACCCTGAAGGTTAGCTGCAAAATTGTTAGTTTTTTAATATATCGGGTAATGTTTCTTTAGCAATAGGTGATTAATTTTTTGCAGATAACAGAAGCCTGCAATAAATATATTCTTAAAATATGTTAAATTTTCAAATTTACCCGGTAGAATATTATTTATAATAGCCTATATCCCTTATATTTAGTGTCTGTAACCTTAACGAACAAATTATATGACTACAACACTTATGAAACGTTTATTATTATGTATAACAGCATTGTTTATAACAGCAAGCTCTTATGCACAACTATCGTTGCCGCAAGGCTATTACTGGAAACAATTACCTAACGGATTACAGGTAATTGTTATTGAAAATGCCAAAGTTCCGCTTGCAACAGTTGAAATTGCTGTAAAAAATGGTTCGTTTACGGAAGATTCTGTTTACAACGGTCTTTCGCATCTTTTTGAGCATATGTTTTTTAAAGCCAATAAAGATTATCCTACACAAGAAAAACTTTTAAAACGTACCCAGGAGTTAGGAGCTATATGGAACGGCACCACTAGTTACGAGCGCGTAAACTATTTTTTTACGTTTGACAGAGATAGTTTAAATGCAGGTCTTAAATTTTTAAATGCTGCAATCCGTTTTCCAATTTATCGTGAGGAAGACATGAAAAAGGAACGTGTAGTGGTTGACGGTGAGTTTCAGCGCGGGGAAAGTAGTCCGGGTTTTCAATTAGGAAATGAAATGGACAAACATTTATGGGGCGATTTATACACCCGTAAAAACCCAATAGGTATCCATAATATCATTAATACTGCCACGCCCGAAAAAATGATGACCATAAAAAATAAATATTATTTTCCCAATAACAGTTTGTTAACCATTTGTGGTGATGTTAAACACGAAGAAGCTTTTAAAATGGCCGAAGATATTTTTGGCGACTGGGCCAGCAGCGGCTTCGACCCCATACAGAAATACCCGATACCTGATTTTAAGCCACTTACCAAAAATGATTATTTTATAAAAGAAAGCACTATTGCACGTACACCATATATTGAGTTTTCATGGCAGGGTCCTGCTTATCTAACAGATTCGGCTTCTACTGTCGCTGCCGACGTCTTTTCGACTATGCTAGGTTTAAATTCTTCAAAATTCCAGCAGGCTCTTGTTGATAAAGGCCTTGCAAGTTATGCCGAAATAAGCTACCAAACATGCAAATATGTTGGGCCTATCAGCATATTTGTGGTGCCTAATCCAAATAAGTTAAAAGAATGTTATAATGAAATAAACAATCAATTGGCTCAATTTGGGAATCCTGATTACTACACTGATGAGCAGATGAAAGATGCTAAGGCAATACTGCTACGTGACAATATACGGGCCAAGGAAAAGCCATCTTCGCTGCCAAGCCAAGTAAGCTATGATTGGTGCAGTACATCGTTAAACTATTACACCAATATTACCGATGATTACCAAAAGATAACAAAAGCTGATATTTCAAGGTATCTGAATACTTATATTTTAAATAAACCATTTGTTGCAGGCATGATTATCAGCCCCGATTTAAATAAGCAAGTAAACGCTAATTCATTTTTTACAGCAAAAGCAAACTAAAATCTTACCGAAATGAAAAGACACACAATCATGCTGTTATTTGTGGCAGCAACTTCAATAATAAAACCGGCCTTTGCTCAAAATAAAGCTTATGAAATTACTGTTGATGGTGTAAAAGTTATTGTGCAGCCCAGCGGTAATGACATTGTAGAAATACAAACTATTATAAAAGGAGGCGTTCAAAATTATCCAGCTGATAAGATGGGGATTGAATCGTTGGCAATGACTGCGCTCACCGAATGCGGAACTGTAAACCATGATAAAAATAGCTTTAAAGACGCGCTGGATAAAGTTAGTGCCGAATTATACGCCACAACTAATAAAGATTATGCTGTTATACGGATGAATTGCATCAAAACAGATTTTGATGATGTTTGGAAACTGTATGCAGAAGCCATAACTCAGCCCCGTTTTGATACAGCCGAATTTAAAAGAATTAAACAGGATGCTATTAACAATTTAAAGCAGAATGAATCACAACCAGACGCTGCTATTGATAAGATGGCTAATACCGTTGCTTTTGCAGGTCGCGATTATGCTAAGGACCCACGCGGCACCACTGCCATTATCCAAAAATTAACCGCTGCTGAAACAAAGGCTTATTATCAGTCTATTTTAATACGATCAAGAATGGTTGTCGTAGTAGTGGCTGACCTAGACAAATCTGTTATTGAAAGTAAGGTAAAAGCTATGCTTGCCGGCATAAAACCTGGGCAGTCTTATACCTTAAAAAAATCATTCTTCAGGGTGTATAACAACACATTTTCGGCGGAACCGCGTGACCTGGCAACTAATTATATTGAAGGCGTAACCAGCGGTCCGCAGTTGGACGCACCTGACTTCTATTCGTTTATGGTGGCCATGCGCATTTTTGCCCAAAGGCATTTTCTGGACATAAGAACCAATAACGGTTTATCATATGCACCGCAGGCATGGTTCAGTACGGGCACAACCTGTGTGGCAAAAGTTGCGGTATCCACAACACAACCGGATAAATATATAGCCGTTTTTGACAGACTGGTTGATAGTACCAAGACTCATGGCTTTACAGCAGCAGAGTTGGCGGATATGAAAATTACTTTTCTTACAGGCTTTTATTATAAAAACGAAACTAACGCTGCGCAGGCATCATCCATTGCTGCGAATGAAGTATTGCATGATGATTGGAAACGATCATTAACGCTTATTGACGATATTAAAAAGATTACGCTTGATGATATCAATACCGCATTCCGTAACTATATCGGCAATACAGTTTGGGTTTACCAGGGCGATCCTAAAAAAGTAACCCCGATATTATTTACCAACGGAACCATCAAGAGAGCCGATAATCCGGTAGGGCAATAATATTTCAATATTCATAAAAAAGGCACGAAAGTTTGAATTTTTGTGCCTTTTTTATGATGCACTGACACTATAAATATCAGCGTTTAGGATATTCCTGCGTTTAAAAATGAACGCTTTGTGTTATTTATTGGCTCCGTCGATTAAATCGCCATAAAAAACCATCAAATCCATTCCCGCCGCTCTAACCTGTTGTGGTATCAAGCTGGCAGACGATTGGCCCGGAGTAGTGTTCACTTCAATAAAATAAAAATCGTTGGTTTGCTCCAGCAGAATAAAATCTATGCGAACCATACCTTTGCAGTTTAGTCTTAAGTAAACCTCTGTAACTATTTCTGCAATTTGTTCCATTTTCGCTGCCGGAATATCGGCAGGTGTAATTTCCTGGGTTGTGCTGTCAGTATATTTTGCATCATAGTCGAAGAAATCTTTTGACGTAATGATTTCTGAAGCCGGTAAAACGGTTATTTTTCCGTGCAAACGCGCAACACCGATACTAAATTCACGCCCTTTTATAAACTCTTCAACCAATATCTGATTGTCTTCATTAAAAGCTTTCCTTAAGGCATCAGGCAACCCGGCGGCGTTATAAACTTTGCTCATGCCTACGCTGCTGCCACCATTATTCGGCTTTATAAACAATGGAAATTTAAGCGATGCCACTATGTTCGGGACATCATGCATATCTCTCTCAAACAAACGCAAACTGCGCGCCGTATGCAAACCATGAATACCTTCAACAATGGCTTTAGTGTATGCTTTATTCATTGTTATGGCTGACGTGGTAGCGTCGCAGGTATTATAGGGAATGCCCAACATATCCAAATAGCCTTGTATTTTGCCGTCCTCACCTGGGGTGCCATGGATGGTAATAAATGCAAAATCGAATTTTACTATATTGCCCTTAAGTAGCAGGGTAAAGTTGTTTTTATCAACATCAAACGTCTCTCCACCTAATTCATAAAACCATCGGTCGCGATGCACAACAACGGTGTAAACTTTATATTTTTCAGTATCCAGATTAGCTGCTATATTTTTAGCACTTTTTAACGATACTTCATATTCGCCGGTAAAACCACCGGCCATAAGGGCAATGTTCTTAGCTATCATACAGGTCAAAGATAGTTTTTTGATTATTGATTTTTAACGGAGCTTCGTTTTTTCTGACAAGAATATCGACCTAAAACTTCTCATCAATTCCCAAACCGAATAAAGCGAAATCATATTTCACCGGGTCCATGGGATCAAATTCGCGCAATCTTTCCGTCAACTCTATGGCGGTTTGCCAGTCGGTTTGTTTACGGGTGATTAGATTAAGCTTTCGTGCCACGCGATCAACATGCAAATCGCAGGGGCATATCAGGTCAGCTGGCTTTAGTTGGTTCCATATACCGAAATCGACGCCACAGGAATCCTTACGCACCATCCAGCGCAAAAACATATTCAGTCTTTTGCAGGTTGATTTTTGTGATGGCGATGAGATATGTTTTTTTGTTCGATGCGGAAAATCAGGCAGGGAAAAGAAATAAGACCGGAAATAATTTAAAGAATGTTCTACAACGTTTTCATCGGTGATGTTTTTCGGAGGTATAAAAGCCGACTCTAAAGAAGAATAACTTTGATAGTGTTGTCTGAAAAAAGAAATAAAATACAGCGTATCAATATCATTAAAAGTGCGATGTTTAAATTTCAATAGCTTTTTCAGATCTGTTTCCTCATGATTCATGACGAAATCATAGGGCGTTCCATCCATCAATTTAATAAGTTCATGGCATTTATTGATGATGGTAACGCGTTGGCCCCATGCTAACACCGCCGCCCATAAGCCCATAATCTCAATATCCTGCTTTTGAGTAAAGAGGTGAGGAATAGATACCGGATCATTAGGAATAAAATCGGGGCGGTTATACTGGCTAACCTTAGCATCGAGAAAGCTTTTTATGTTTTCAATCATGACCTTTATAAAAGTAAATAGTCAGGTACCAAAACTGAATACGTTTTGGTGCCTGACTATTATATCTTAATTTAAATTAGGCTAGGGCCTGTTTTAAGTCTTCTAATAAGTCGTCAATATCCTCTACTCCTACACTCAGGCGCAACAGGTTATCAACCACACCAGCTTTTTCTCTCTCAGCTTTTGGGATAGAGCCATGTGTCATACTAACCGGGTGATTGATCAACGATTCTACCCCACCCAACGATTCTGCCAATGCAAATACTTTGAATGATGAAGCTATGCGGTAGGTTTCCTTCAAGTCAGCGCCTTTTAATACGATGGAAATCATGCCTCCAAAATCAAGCATTTGTTTTTTTGCAACTTCGTGATTAGGGTGATCGGTAAAGCCAGGCCAGTAAATTTTCTCAACTTTAGGGTGGGTCTTGAGGTATTCAGCAATCTTGCGGCCATTTTCGCAATGTGCTTTCATGCGCAGGTGCAGGGTTTTTATACCACGTAACACCAAAAAGCTATCCTGTGGACCGGGTGTTGCACCACAGGCATTATAAATAAACCAAAGCCGTTTGTAAAGTTCTTCGTCATTCAGCATTAATGCGCCCATCACCACGTCACTATGACCGCCTATGTATTTGGTTACGGAGTGCATCACTATATCAGCGCCTAAATCGATAGGATTTTGCAGGTAAGGTGAAGCAAAAGTGTTATCAACCGCTAATAGAATATCTTTTTCTTTACTAATTTTAGCCACAGCTGCAATATCCACTATTTGCATAGTAGGATTGGTTGGCGTTTCAATCCAGATCAGTTTGGTATGCTCATTGGTATATTTCCTGATAATTTCAGGGTCAGACAGATTCAGAAAATGAAATTTGATACCATAATTGGCAAATATTTTAGTGAAGATACGATAAGACCCACCGTACAAATCATTGCCTGTAATTACTTCGTCACCGGGTTGCAAAAGCTTCATTACGGCGTCAGTCGCCCCCATACCGCTTGAAAAGGCCAGTCCGAATTTAGCATTTTCTAAAGCTGCCAAACAGTTTTCCAGCGCCTTGCGGGTTGGATTAGTACCACGCGAGTATTCATAACCTTTATTATCACCCGGAGATTTTTGCCAATAGGTTGATGTCTGGTAAATCGGTGTCATCACCGCCCCGGTAGTTGGATCGGGCTCCTGCCCTGCATGTATAGCTTTTGTTGCGAATTTCATGGAAATTGGTTGATTGAGTTTATTAGGTTAATTAAGTGAGTAGTTAATTTCTACATGCTATAAATCTTCCGTTTTCTTGCTTTTAAGATATTGAATATAACCATTTAATAATCTCAAACAGCTTTCATATTCTGTTTGAAATGAAAGTAAGACTTCTTCGCTTATAATTTTCTCGTCGAAGGCAATCATTAAATGATCTAAAGTTTCTGACAAAGAACCACGAGCCATTACACAAAACCGAATATTGTCCTGATAATGAAATCGACCATGACCTTCGGCTAAATTGTTACCTATTGACCATGATGAACGAATAATTTGATCGGTCAATCTATATTTTTCTTCTACAGGAAATGTTTTAACCAGATTAGAAATCCAAATCCTTATTTTCCTCGACTGTTTCCAAACTTCTAAGTCTGTAAATGAAGCCATTTTGGTAGTTAGTTGTGTTGATTAAGTAAATGTCTTATTAAAATTCTATCATTGAACCACTCACTTAATCAACCCAATCAACTACTAACCAATTTAATAAGCTCTCGCAAAAATCACCCTCTGCTTTGACGGCTTGCCGGTTAAAATACATTTACCTTCCTCTTGTTTGTTATTTAAAGGAATACAGCGTATAGTAGCTTTAGTTTCGTCTTTTATTTGTTGCTCGGTTTCTGATGTACCGTCCCAATGAGCTGATAAAAAGCCTGGTTGTTCATCAAGCATACGTTTAAACTCGTCATAGGTATCAACCTCAGTGGTGTTTGCTGTTTTAAAATTTAAAGCTTTTTGGTAGATGTTGGTTTGTATTTCTTCTAACATTTGCTCAATTTTATCAGCTAAACCTTCCTGGTTAACCGTTTCCTTGGTTTTGGTATCGCGACGGGCCAGTTCAACAGTGCCATTTTGCATATCGCGGCTGCCAATAGCCACACGCAATGGAACGCCTTTTAACTCGTATTCGGCAAATTTAGCACCCGGACGGTGGGTATCGCGCTTATCAAACTTAACAGAGATACCTTTGGTTTTTAGTTCTTTACTTAACACAGCGACAAATTGGCTTATATTTTCCAGCTCTTCATCGTGCTTGTATATAGGAACCACAACAACCTGAATTGGGGCTAATTTTGGAGGCAATACTAATCCAGCGTCATCTGAGTGAGCCATAATCAACGCACCGATCAGGCGGGTTGATACACCCCATGAGGTGGCCCATACGTAATCTAGTTTATTTTCTTTATTGGTAAATTTTACATCAAATGCTTTGGCAAAATTCTGTCCTAAAAAGTGCGATGTACCAGCCTGCAGTGCTTTACCATCCTGCATTAGGGCTTCAATACAATAAGTATCTAAAGCACCTGCAAAACGTTCATTGGCTGTTTTTTTACCACGAATAACCGGTAATGCCAACCAGTTCTCCGCAAAATCAGCATAAACATGCAGCATTTGTTCGGTTTCAGCAATAGCTTCATCGGCCGTAGCATGGGCGGTGTGCCCCTCTTGCCATAAAAACTCAGTAGTACGTAAAAATAACCGGGTACGCATTTCCCAACGAACTACGTTGGCCCATTGGTTAACCAGAATCGGCAGATCGCGGTATGATTGTATCCAGCCCTTATAAGTATTCCAAATAATAGTTTCTGAAGTTGGGCGCACTATCAGCTCTTCTTCCAGTTTAGCGTCTTCATCAACAATGATATTTCCGTCACCGTCGTTTTTTAGGCGATAATGGGTAACTACAGCACATTCTTTAGCAAAGCCATCAACGTGACTGGCCTCTTTGGAAAAAAAAGATTTTGGTATAAACAGCGGGAAATAAGCATTAACGTGACCGGTTTCTTTAAACATAGCATCCAATGTGCTTTGTATTTTTTCCCAAATGGAATAACCATACGGTTTAATAATCATACAGCCCTTTACCGGTGAATATTCGGCCATATCAGCCTTGATCACCAGGTCATTATACCACTGCGAATAATCTTCTTCTTTACTTACAACCCCTTTACTCATATTATTTAATAATTGTATTAAGCATTATTTAACTGCCAAATTTATAAATTATAATGGTAGCCCCTTGCTATATCTCTGGTTGTTGAGCAAAATTTTTCAATATTTTCTAAAACGGATAAATCATAAATCCGAAATACATCTACATATTTGTAAACACTATGAGCATGCAGCCCTTCATTAGCAAAAGTTTTAACGGAATAATATGGCGGATAGAAATTGACGAAATTACTGACACCCTATTTGTTGAAATAAGAAATAATGAAGACAGGAACGCATCCTTCGCTGCGTTAAATCTAACAACCAGCTACATTTATTTTGAGGCGCTTACCGCGCCTGAAAAATGGCTTACAGGTATTGAAACGGCTTTTAACAATGTATTGCTGTTACATTATTATCAATCTGAAACAGGGCCGGCACATAAAGGCTTATTAGCCATTGATGCCCTAACCGGTAAAACATTATGGAGCAATTACAACTTCGCATTTGACCATTTGTCGGTAGACGGGCCTGTGATTTATGATACCAGGATACAACCGCGGAAATTATTTTTAACTGATATTCATACAGGTGTAACACGTGGTATTTTTGATGCGTCTGTTAATAAAGAGTTAATTAATAACATTATATTGCCACAACTTATAGCATTTGATGAATTGTTATTAAAACCAATACCGGCGCAGCCTGTGGGAAATATGGTACATTATCTTGAGTACAATAATTTCAGAATTGTATCTTTGCACGCGCTAAAAGACGACCGGTTAACACAGTCGCTTTCTATATCTAATGGTGTTGATGTGATTTATGACGATTTATTAAATCACGACATACAAAAAATTCAGCCGGAGGCGTTTATGATGTATAACAATTACTTATTGTACATCAAAAACAAGTCGGAACTAAAGGTTATACCCCTTTAATTTATTGATTTATAATTAATTATGAAATTTAAGATTTTATTATTCACGTTATCGTTCGTCACTATTTCGTTAATGTCATTTGCCAGGCCGATAGTTGATTCGGTGGGCGTAAAGGACAATGACGGAAAAAAATTGATTCTTTTTAAGGTTAAAGCCAAAGATACTTATTACTCCATCGGAAGACGTTACAATGTTAAACCCGAAGTGCTGATGAAGTTTAACGGAAGCAAAAAAGCAACTTTAACCATTGGCGCTATTGTTAAAGTACCTACCGATATTCCGTATAAAAAATCGACCAAAGAAATAGCAAAAAAGGAAACTGCGGCGCAAAAAAAAGCAAGATTAGCTGAAGAAGCCAAAGCGGAAAAAAAGCATAAGCAAAAAGAGGAAGCCGTAGCCGAAACAGAAGTTACCGAGCAGCAGTCGGCACCAGAAAGAGTTGTGGCAGCGCCGGCACCAGTGGTGCAACAACCTGTTCAGGACAATTTGCCCCCTACACAATATAAAGTTTCCGCGGGCGAAACATTGTACTCTATCAGCAAACGTTTTAACAGTAATGTTGATGCTATTACTAAGTTGAACAATTTATCATCAACAACACTTATTCCCGGGCAGATATTGTTGGTTCCTGCCGGAGTAGCTGCCGCACCTGTGCAACCTGTGGCTTCGCCGGTTGTGAGTGTTGAAAACCATACCATTCAAAACGATTCTCCCGCTGTTGCCGCCATTAATAAAGACAGCGCAAACGCTGCCGAACATCATTTAAATGCAAACAAATATGGTTTGTACGAAAAAAATGAAAAAGGCGTAGCTACCTGGATTGATGACGCCAGCCTTGACCCAAACAAAAAATTTGTATTGCACCGCACTGCACCAATTGGCACGGTTATTAAAATAACCAACCCCATGACTAACCGTACCACCTTTGCTAAAGTGGTGGGTACATTTACCGATAGTGAGGCAACAAAAGATGTTATTATAGTGATGACAAAAAATGTTGCCGACTCATTAGGTGCGCTTGATAAACGTTTTCGTGTAGATATTAGCTACGGTAGCCCGAATGAATAAACCGTTTATTATAGGTATTGCCGGGGGAAGTGGATCCGGAAAGACTTTTTTCTTAAAATGTTTCCTGGAGCATTTTACCGATGCGGAGGTATGCCTGGTATCGCAGGACGACTATTATATTCCTGTGGCCCATAAGATGACCAAGGAAGAAATCCAGTTTTATAATTTCGATTTGCCATCTACCATTGATCATGAGCATTTTGAGGATGACATTGACAAACTGATAAATGGTGAAACTATACTTAAAAAGGAATATACCTTCAATAATCCGGATGCTATCCCAAAAATACTGGAGATAAAGCCTGCACCAATTTTGATTGTAGAGGGTTTATTTATATTACACTTTAAGAAAATAGCACAATTACTTGACTTAAAGATATTTATCGAGGCCGATGACGAAATAGCACTGCAACGCCGCCTTAAGCGCGATTTGCTTGAACGCGGTTATTCACATGATGACGTAATGTACAGATGGGTACATCATGTGGGGCCTGCTTATAAGGAATATCTTTTGCCTTATAAAGATGAATGCGACCGGATTATCACCAACAACAGCCATGTTGCTGATGATATTATTTGTATTACGGAAGCTATATCAAAAGAATTGCGGGAAAAGATTTTAAGCTAGCCGGTTCATGGATCATAGCCCATCTGGTAATTTTGCCACAGCTACCATGATCTATGAACCATCAACTATGAACTAAATATCCATTTCCGGTATATCACCATCAATAATTAATTTCCCTGCTGTTGCATTTTTAATTTCTTCCACGCTTATTCCCGGTGCGCGTTCCAGTAGTTTGAAGCCGCCGCCAGGTAGCACGTCTAAAACTGCCAATTCGGTTACTATTTTTTTGACGCAATTAATACCCGTCAAGGGAAGTGTGCATTGAGGTAAAAGCTTTGATTCGCCAGCTTTATTTACGTGCTGCATGGCTACGATAATGTTTTCGGCAGATGCTACCAAATCCATGGCTCCTCCCATTCCTTTAACCATTTTGCCGGGAATTTTCCAATTGGCTATATCACCATTTTCAGATACTTCCATTGCACCCAATATAGTAAGGTTTACTTTTTTTGCACGAATCATCCCGAAACTCATAGCCGAATCAAAAATTGCCGAACCTGGCAACATAGTAATGGTTTGTTTACCGGCGTTTATAACATCGGCATCCTCCTCTCCTTCAAAAGGAAACGGCCCCATACCCAATAATCCGTTTTCTGACTGTAATACCACATCGATGTTTTGCGGTATATAATTAGCTACCAACGTAGGAATACCTATACCCAGGTTAACGTAATATCCGTCTTTTATTTCCTTTGCTATTCGTTTAGCGATACCTTCTTTATCTAACATCTACCAATTTTAAAATTTGATAATTTGAATATTTGAAAATGATTATTCCTTCGCTGTCGCAATTATTTTAGAAAGCACTTTAATTATCACAATTAATTTATCAATTAATGATTGGTCAAATGGATATGTTTTAGAAAATTGACAAAGCAGTAAAAAATATTCTGTTTCATCTGCCTCTTTTGCTGCAATTTTTAATTTATGGATAAAATCACTTTTGCTTTCGGCGTTTTGTGCTTCGCGAACATTTGCCCCAATCGATGTCCCTGATTTTAATAATTGATTTGAAATAACATATTTTCTATGGGATTCTAATGTTTCTGAAAATTCAATGATGTGCAATGCAAATTCAAATGTCAACTTAACAATAAGATTCTCTTTATCATTTCTCATATATAGGTTTCATTTTCAAATTAAGACATCATCAAATTTTCAAACTCTTTTTTTGGGTTGTTCTTTGTTCTATTCTTTTTTCATAATTAGCTCCCTGAAATATGCGATGTACATAAATTCCGGGTGTATGGATATGATCGGGATCCAATTCTCCGGGCTCTACCAGTTCCTCTACTTCGGCAACGGTAATTTTCCCGGCCATGGCCATTACCGAGTTAAAATTTCGGGCGGTAGCCTTGTAAACTAAATTGCCCATGGTATCGCCTTTCCAGGCTTTTACTATAGCAAAATCGGCATCAAAAGCCATTTCCATCAAGTAATCCTTACCACTAAAATTCCGTATTTCTTTGCCGATGGCAACTTCGGTACCTATACCTGCGGGGGTAAAAATGGCGGGCATTCCATATCCCGCTGCCATACAGCGGGTTGCTAATGTTCCCTGCGGTATCAGCTCCACTTCTAGTTCACCGCTTAGCAATTGCCGTTCAAATTCGGCATTTTCTCCTACGTACGAAGAGATCATTTTTTTTACCTGACGTTGTTTTAGCATCAGCCCGATCCCAAAATCGTCTACACCGGCATTATTGGATATACAGGTAAGTTCTTTTGTGCCTTTTTTAACCAGTGCAGCAATACAATTTTCAGGTAATCCGCATAAACCAAAACCACCCAGCATTAAGGTCATTCCATCTTCAATGCCGCGGATGGCTTCATCAGCGCCACTAATTACTTTGTTCATTTTTAATAATTGGTTGGGCTAAAGTTAAGGTTTTTTATTTGTGGGATGATAGCAAACCGGCGCTTGCTTTTTTAATGTCATTACACCATCAATTCATAAAAAACAAAAACAATTACGAATCTGAAGGCTTATAAATGATATATCAATAAGTAAAACAATGGAAACCAATACTTCGGACCTTGATCCTAAACCCGAAAAGGTTGAAAAAGGAAATGGTGAAAACGATCGTCCACACAAAGGAGATTCCCAGCAGGGAGGAAAAGCTGATGACGACGCCCCCAACATCCCCGGCCCCGGCGAACTACCCGACCAACAAAAAGTCGGTGAAGATGTTGACGACGACACGTTTGAACGCGATCATATAGAAACGTAACAAATATCAGTCCTACCAACCTATCGTTTTGCTGATAAAACCGGTGAGGTCATCGGCCATGGCTTGCTGTTCCTTAACGCTGGGATGCCCGTTAGTATTTTTGTAGGGAATAAAGTGCGTATAAATACGACTATCGTTTAGCGACGCTACTGCCTTTTCTACGTATCCGGGCCATGGGGAACCTGCTTTGGTGGCATCCATACTACCCAGAATGCAAAAAATATGTGCTTTTGGGTATTTGCTTCTGATAGTTTTTACAAACTGACTATAGGCGTTAATGATAAACTCAGGCGTAGGAGGCGTAGTGCCAAATTTTGCTTTAAACTGTTCATTAGCGGGCAGCTGTACCAGCCAGCAATCATTTTGAAAAAGGTTGATAACCACTACATCAGGCGTGAATTTGGTAAAATCCCATTTACTGTTTGGGTCGGTGGCGTCCAAACGATCATACATATCAGGCATGGTAAACGGGAACCAGCTTACCATTATGCCAATGCCGCTTTTGGAAGTATTATGAAATTCTGCATCAAAATGCTTCGCTGTTAAAGTAGCGTAGCTTAAATAACCATTTTCATATGGACTTGTCCCCCTATCCTGCCCTGTTGAATCTTCATCAGCATAGCCGCAGGATATAGAATCGGCAAAAAACTCTATTTTTCGTTTCTGCACCGGAGTAGCGGGTTGTACCTTGCCATCCTTACCTAATTCGAAGCTGTAAAACCACGTTTTACCCATGGCCCATTCCGAACGTTTAAACAACTGCAAGGTGTGTTTACCACCGGGTAAGTTATTGGCAAATACATATTCCTTTTTTATGGGATCTGGACGAAGAACGCTCACTACTTTATTATCTACAATAACATTATAGGTATTATCCGCTCTTTCATCCTTTAAAACACCACTGATTTCTGTTCCAGTAAAGTTTATGGTTATGGAGCTGCCAGACCATGAAAGTTCTGCTGTGCTATCAGTTTTTGCAATACGACCCGCATACCTAATATGCGGGTCGTTATTTTTTATAACCGTTTGCTGTGCTTTACAATTGAAAGTGAATAGGATAGCTAATGATAAAAAAAGATATTTATAGCTCATAAAATTTAGGATAAACAATTATTTCAAATATACATAAGTAATACCATCGCCCCCTCTGTCTGCGTGTTCATCTTCCATCCGGTCAACCTGTTCATATTTCTTCAAATACTGACGTATCATTTTGCGCAATATCCCATCTCCCTTGCCATGAATGATCTTCAAAGTACCATACCCCATCATCAGGGCGCGATCAAATAAACGCTCTATATTACCCAAAGCATCCTCTGTACGCATGCCCCGTACATCAATTTCCGGACTAAAATTGGCAACGTCGCCGGTGTTTGAATTAAAGCTTTTTCTTATTTCCTTAGGAACAGATGCACGCGATACTTTAATTACCTTTTTTTTCTTTGCAACTGTTCGTAAATCGCCAATAGCGATAACGACATTATCCCTTATCAGTTCTATTACCTGACCTGTTGTTTCACTATCAGCCAATTTAACCCAATCTCCGGGCTTCAATTCTTCGTCATCAACCGGTGTAGGCTTAGGTGCCGCTGGTTTAACCGTGTTTTTTTGAAGCTCCACATTTAAATTCTCACGTAATGCCCGTGTTTTCTCTTTATCGGCGTTACTGCTCTTAATCTCCGATATGGTATTTTCAACCAACTTATTGGCGTTTAATATGATATTTTTTGCCTGATCTTTGGCGTCTTTAATCAACGCCTTTTTGTTTTCTTCGAGATAACTTTTCAGTTTCTCATTTTCGGCAAGCAGGGTGTTTACCTGTCGTTGTTGTTTATCCAGCTTTTGTTTGGTGTCAAAAATCTCTTTTTTCTCGCGCTCTAAATCAATTAGCAAAGTGTCAACCTTTTTCTGACCAGCGCTGATTTTATTCTTTGCAAGATTGAGTACATTTTGTGGCAATCCTATTTTTTGAGCGATTTCAAATGCGTATGAACTGCCGGGTTTACCCACTTCTAAAATATAAAGTGGCTTCATTTCCACATTATTAAATAACATGGATGCATTCTCGATCCCCTCGGTATGGCTGGCAAATATCTTGAGGTTTGAGTAGTGAGTAGTAACCATACCCTTAACTTTTTTCTGATTCAGAGATTCCAGCACAGCTTCGGCTATGGGGCCGCCAAATTGAGGGTCCGTACCCGTGCCAAACTCATCAATCAATATCATCGTTTTGCCATTGGCCTGCTCTACAAAGTTTTTCATTTTTGACAAGTGAGCGCTATAGGTACTCAAATCACTTTCAATTGACTGATCATCGCCTATGTCAACAAACATCTGTTTAAAAACACCTACTACGCTCACTTCAGACGCTGATATTAACAAACCCGCCTGTACCATCATTTGCAACAGACCCACTGTTTTCATACAAACAGACTTCCCTCCTGCATTTGGCCCTGATACTACCACCACTCTTGTGTGCTCGTCAATTTGAACATTTAAAGGCACAACAGTTTTTTGCTCCTTTTTAAAGTTTAAAAGCAAAAGCGGGTGTCGTGCATTATTCAATTTTATCGTAGCTTCATTAACTACTACCGGCATCTCGCCCTCAATATCAATTGCAAAAAGGGCTTTCGCGCGTACAAAATCGAGCTTGGTTAATAAGCTGTGATATGATAACAATAATGGCACATACGGCCGGAGTTCATCGGTTAAATGTGTCAGTATTTTGATGATCTCGCGGCGACGGTCAAATTCCAGGTCGCGGATCTTATTATTTAACGAGAAAACTTCTTCTGGCTCCATATACACCGTTTGTCCGGATGCCGATTCATCATGAATAAAACCTTTAATTTTTCTTTTGTTTTCGGCGAGCAAGGGGATACAAAGGCGGCCATCGCGCACGGTTAATGAACCATCTGCAGTCCAACCGTTACCAGTGGCGCTTTTGAACACCATATCAATCTTTTTCCGGGCCTCCTGTTCAGCTTTGGCTATGCCCGACGTAATTCCCTGCAGGTCGCGTGATGCGTTGGGTCTTATTTTACCTTTTTGATCAATTACCATATCTATCTTTTTCAAAATAGCCTTTTCAATAGGCAAGTGCTCAAACAAAGCAACCAAGTTAGGATATAAACCCTCCCTTTCGTTAAAATAAGCAATAACGGCAAATACGGTAGTTAATGACGCCTGTACCTGGTAAAATTCCTCTTCACTCAGGAAAGCGCCCTCAATCCGCGCTTTATTGGCAAGCGATTTAATATCAAAAAAATGATTTATTGGTAAAGCATCATCATTTTCCAGTATATTTTTAAATTCGTTGGCCTGGCTCAGAAACTTGCGGATCTGATCATAGTTGTTCATTACCTGGATACGGTCAACCATCTGCCGGCCCATCTCACTCAAACAATGCGCTTTTATCAGTTCTTTAACCTCAGTAAAACCCAGTTTGTCTGTACTATTTGGGGGATACAGCATTTTTTATTTGAATTTTATTAAGAGAATCTGTCTTTGCCTTTAAGTTGGCCAGTATTTGATCGTACATGGCGGTCATCTCGACAGGCTGGGTGGCATAGTATTTCATGCTTTTTCGGAATTGTGCAGTATCCACATCGTATCGTTTAAACAAAGCGAGGTATTTGCCTGCTCCGTATTTGTATAGTGTGTCGGGTTGCTGCTGAAAGCCGTAAAGACCTCCGTCAATAATGTGAACTTCGGTCAGTAGACTCACCATTTTATCATGTTTTATAACGCCATCTGGGGCTTTATTGCCCTTGCAGGCATAAATAAAAAAGGTTACTGAAAAAAACAGGGTGATATATTTACGCATTCTGTAATTTAGCGGCTTAATAATTGAACAAATTTACGGATAAATGAGCATAGCAGATAATATCAAAAGCTTAAAAAAAGAAACTGCCAATAATAGTGTTGAATTGATAGCTGTTTCCAAAACGAAAACAGCTGAGGATATACAGGAAGCCTATGATGCCGGGCAGCGCCTGTTTGGGGAGAATATGGTGCAGGAACTCGTCGAAAAATATGAGCAATTGCCGAAAGATATACAATGGCATTTAATTGGGCATCTGCAAAGCAATAAAGTAAAATATATTGCCCCTTTTATCAGCATGATACAATCTGTTGATAGTATAAAACTGCTACAGGAAATAAATAAGCATGCCGAAAAAAACAAGCGGGTAATTGATTGCCTTTTACAGATATACATTGCTGATGAAGAAACCAAGTTTGGATTGGGTTTTGACGAAGCAATAGAACTACTGCGCTCGGAAGAATATGCGAATTTAAAGCATATCCGGATCAGGGGTTTAATGGGCATAGCTACCAATACGGATAATGAAAAACAAGTAAAAGACGAATATTACGAACTGAAGACTTTTTTTGATGGCGTTAAGCAAAGCTTTTTCAGAAAAGAGACCTCGTTTGATACCATATCGATGGGCATGTCGGCCGATTATAAGCTGGCTATTGAACAAGGCAGTAATATGGTAAGGCTCGGCAGCACCATTTTTGGGCAAAGGGTAATTAAACACTGGAAAAATAACTAAACTACAAAGACAGCCGTTTGGACGGCCAAGGAACTATTGATATGAATATAAATCTACGCGTTGCAAAAAAAGAAGATTGTGTGCGCTTGCTTGAGCTGATAAATGAGCTGGCCTTATATGAAAAGGCTCCCGAAGAAGTTACCGTTAGCTTACAGGAGTTTGAAGATGCCGGCTTTGGCGCCAACCAGGTTTGGAAAGCGTTTGTAGCCGAAGTCGATGGCCTTGTTGTTGGTTTTGCATTATATTATATCCGCTATTCAACCTGGAAAGGATCGCGTTTGTATCTGGAAGATTTCCTGGTTACCGAAGCTATGCGTGGGAAAAATATTGGTAAACTTTTATTTGAACGTTGTATTGCCGAAACAAAAGAACTTGGCTTTAGCGGCATGGTTTGGCAAGTGCTTGACTGGAATGAACCAGCTATAAATTTCTATAAAAAATACGAAGCAGTTGTGGAGGATGGCTGGTTAAATGCATCACTTTCAAGAGAGCAGTTGTTAAATCTTTAATTAAAAATATTCTTTAAATAAATGCTGGTTTTTAAATTCGGTGGAGCATCGGTAAAAGATGCTGATGGCATAGTTAACCTGGCCAATGTGGTTAAAAGATATGAAGGTGAGCAATTGTTAATTGTGGTTTCGGCTATGGGTAAAACTACCAATGCACTCGAAAAACTGACAAAGGCCTATTTTAATGGCGACGAAAATTTGCACAACGTATTTGATGAAATAAAGAAGTATCATTACGATATTATTGAAACGCTTTTTGAAGCCTCTGCTCCCATTTTTGATGATATTGCCAATACATTTGTAGAAATTGACTGGATCATTGAGGAAGATCCTCAAGATGATTATGATTATATTTATGATCAGATTGTTTCCATCGGCGAAATGGTATCGACCCGTATTGTCAATGCATATTTGAATAAAGCCGGTTTAAAAAGCCAGTGGCTTGATGTGCGGGGCTATATTCATACAGATAACACCTATCGCGAAAGCATTGTGCAATGGGATAAGACCCGCGAAAGCATAGGTAAAGATATCCCTGCGCTGCTGCAAAAAGGAATAATAGTAACCCAGGGATTTTTGGGGGGAACCTCTGAGAATTTTACCACAACGTTGGGGCGAGAAGGTTCAGATTATACCGCATCTATATTTGCCGCATGCTTAAATGCCGATTCCGTCACTACATGGAAAGATGTACCGGGCATACTGAATGCTGATCCTAAGTATTTTAAAGATACTGTAAAGTTTGACGAATTAACTTACGCCGAAGCCATCGAGATGACCTACTATGGAGCCTCGGTTATCCACCCAAAAACAATAAAACCTTTACAAAACGCTAAAATACCGTTGTTTGTAAAGTCTTTTACAGATCCGGAAGCTTCAGGTACGGTAATTGAAGAAGATGGCGTTAATACATTTACCAAACCAGTTATTATCCTAAAACATAACCAGGTGCTGTTATCCTTATCTGCTAAAGATTACTCGTTTATATCTGAAAATCATTTAAGCAGTATTTTTGGCATTTTTGCCCAAAGCCAGGTAAAGGTAAATACCATGCAAACTTCGGCCCTGAGTTTTTCTGTTTGTTTTGATTTTTATGAAGAACGCTTTAATAAGCTATTGCAAAAGCTACAGAAAGACTTCAAAGTAAAATATAACCAGGATTTAACGCTTATTACAGTAAGACATCATTCGCCCGATGCTTTAAAAGAGTTAACCAGCGGCAAAAATATTTTACTTGAACAGGTAAGCAGAAACACATTACAAATGGTTGTTAAGTAAAAATGTTGTTTAAAAAGCTTAAATAATGTTAAACTATATTGTATTTGATTTTATTTAAACGGTAATAGATTATATTAGCCCCAAGCCAAGAACAATCTTAATTCATGAAAATTTTAAAGGTTTTATTTATACCATCGCTGTTTCTGATATTTTTTCATTTTAACGCCTCCGCACAAAGTGATACTACTGTTTTAAATCACATTTTAACAAAAACAGCTAAGATTTATAATAATTTTCCGATAGAGAAGGTTTACATTCACTTTGATAAACCTTATTATGCTGTTGGCGATACCATATGGTTTAAAGCTTATTTAACCGTTGATCAGCATCAGCTTTCGCCGTTGAGTAAAATAATGTATGTTGATATTTTGGGGCCAAGGGATAGCTTGATAGAAGCACTTAAACTGCAGGTAAAAAACGGTGTAGCATGGGGAAACTTCTCGCTTTCGCAATACAGCTATAAAAAAGGCAATTACCGGGTGGTAGCCTTTACCAACTGGATGAATAACGGTGACCCAGGTTACTTTTTTAATAAAAATATAACCATTGGTAATGCTATCAATAATGATCTTTCGACCCAGGTGTCATTACAAAGCGCAGCAGCCGGTAAAGCTGCTAAAATATCGGCACGCATTTTTTATAAAGATGAAGACGGCAATCCCTATAGTGAAAAGAAAGTGAGTTGGACCGTTGAAAAAAACTACGACGAACTGATTAAAGGTAAAGGGATAACCGATAAAAACGGATTCATCAACATTAGCTTTACCAATACAAAAAACTACGGTCTTGATTCGGCGAGTTTAATTACTGTTATTGACAACAACAGCCATAAACAATATACCAGTTCAATACCGTTAAAGTCTGTTTCGGCGCCTAACGATATACAATTTTTTGCGGAGGGCGGCCAATTGATCAATAGCCTTACGTCAAAAGTAGCTTTTAAAGCCGTAGGCGCAAATGGATTAGGTATTGAGGCGAAAGGAACAATTACGGATAATGCAAATAATGTAGTAGCAGAATTTGCTTCTACCCATTTAGGTATGGGCGCGTTTGTTTTTAAACCCGAAGAAGGAAAAACATATATCGCCAAAGTGACCTTCGCCGATGGTACCACAGCAACGCCAGACTTGCCTAAAATAGAAACAGGCGGCATAAATCTTAGTCTTGAAAACAGCGATCCGGATAATTTGAAGCTCAGAATACAGGCCGATTTGTCATTTGTTAAAGAATACCTTGGTAAAACATTTTTTATACTGGCAAAATCAAACGGCATTATTTGTTTTGCGGCAAAAACGAAATTACAAAACCAGGTATATAATGCCAGTATCCCTAAAACTAAGTTTCCTACCGGCATTGTGCAGGTAACGCTCTTTACAGAAGAGGGCGACCCGATCAGCGAGCGTATTGCATTTATACGGAAGGAAAGTGATTTATTAAATATCGCCGTTAATGGCGACCAGCCGACCTACAGCACCAGGCAAATGGTTAAACTAAATGTGCTGGCTAAAAATAATGATCAGCCGGCACAAGGCGTATTTTCAATGTCAGTAATTGATGACTCAAAAGTCCCTTTTGATGAAAATGCAGAAACCACTATTTTAACCAATTTATTACTTACTTCAGATATTAAAGGATATATCGAAAAGCCAAACTATTATTTTAATCATCCGGACGCCAAAGTTCTCTCCAATCTGGATAATTTATTGCTTACACAGGGATATCGTCGTTTTTCATATGATGGTATCATGGGCGACAAATATCCTTTGATACGTTATATGCCGGAGACTTCAATGAGTATAACAGGGACGCTTAGGGCCGCCAATGGTATCCCGGTAAATAAAGGAAATGTGCGTTTATATATAGCCGATAAAAATTATTCGGCAAATACTATTACTGATGCTGATGGCAAATTTGCATTCAACAATTTAACCTTCAGCGATTCATCTAAAGTAAATATTAGCGCCCGTAATAATGTGCACGCGAGTGATATGGTGCTTTCTGTAGATGGAGAACTTAGTCAAAGAGTTTCGGTAAACTTTAATTCGCCAGACGAAGTATTGAATATCGATAGTTCACTCAGCGCGTATTTGAAAAATAGCAAAATTCAATATAACAATACCAATGTGTTAAAAGAAGTTGTAATACGTGATACCAAAATTGTTAAAACCGTTAGCCATAAGGATTTTGGCAGTTTAGCCAGTTTAAGTGCTGATGCCGATCACACCGTACCGGGAAGTCTGTTCGGTGGCTGCGCAAATGCATTGGAATGTTTAAAAGCACTGGCCAACGGCATGACGTTTGACAATGACAATTTCTACGTTATGCGTGATTACAGCCAGGGGAAAAGAATTCCGGCAGCTTTATTCTTACGGGGGGAAATAATTGATATCAATACTTTAAATAGCATCAATACCAATGAAATTGAATCCGTCGAAATATTTTTTAAAGATGAATTGGGCCTTATTAACAGTGCATACGGAACTAATGGGGCAATAGTAATTAACATGAAAAAAGCTCCGGAGACTCAAAAAATCACTTTACAGGAGTTAAAAAGCATTATACCTCAGCAAAATGAGGTGAATTTTACGCCTAAAGGTTACGCCAGGGTAAGAACCTTTTATTTGCCAAGATATAGCGGCCCAAGGGAAAGCCAGCCTGGCAAATTAGATGGACGCAGTACCATTTACTGGAATCCTAATATAATTACAGATAAAACCGGAAATGCATTGGTTGAATATTTTAACTCTGATGGTAAAGGCACCTATCGGGTAATTATTGAGGGTATTGATAAAGACGGTAATTTGGGCAGACAAGTATTTCATTACACTGTGAAATAAAATCATTTTTGACGAGCCATTTGCTGTAAGCCAGCAACCAAGTACTATTTTTTTAAGTATATCTTAACAATACCTTTAAGGTCGTTAATTTTGTTTATGGATGTACAAGAGATTGAGCGGTTAATTAAAATCAGTAAGGAGCGTCCTTTATTGCCGGAGAAATATATCCCGTGGGAATTGGAGCCCGGTGCTAACGATGTATTTTTACCCGAAATATTAAATTCATTACAGGGGCTTGAAATTTATGATACCCTAGGTCCCACTCAAAAACTCGAACTTGGCCGTCATGAACTCGTACAGGTAATTGCCTCATACGCATGGGGCGAGTGTTTATTTTGTCTGTTTATGACCAGGCATATCCTCACCCTCCCACTTGATAATGTGGAACACCGTTTCATTTTACGGGAACTGATAGAAGAATTCAGGCATCAGGAAATGTTTGGACAGGCGATAAGTAAATTAGGTGGCAGCCCCATAAGGCAAACTGGCCTCCACAAGTTTTTTGGCGAGTTCAGCAATAAATATTTGCCTGCCGATTATTTATTTATGGGTAGTGTATCTGTTGAGCTGGTGACTGATGTTTATGGCAACTACGTCCGCAGAGCGCCCAATATTTACCCTGTGCTGAAAAAAATGTTCGATTTGCATAATATCGAAGAGGGCCGTCACATACTTTTCACCAAAAGCTTTTTAAAGGAATATGCTGCGAAAGCAGGTTACATCAAGCGAACGTTATACAGTTATGTAATATTGTTTAATATTTTATTTGTACGTACCATGTATGTAAAAAAGGAAATATTTGAACGTATCGGACTTGAGAACCCTGATCAAGTATTTAAAGTTGCTTCAAAAAACTTCAAAAAGAAATTCAGCGAAACCTGCCTGAAAGATATTATTGAATTTGTAGACGAATGGAAGGGCTTCAATCTCTTAACCCGTTGGGCCTGGCGATGGGTGTTGAATGCCAAGGTTTAAAAAGCAGAGACGTAGCATATGCGCCTCTGCTCCTATATTTCTTAAACTGATAAGGTTGCTTCAACGTTTTCAACTTTACCCGGTCTGCCGTTTTTGAAAGCTTTGCGTGGTGTTAGACCCAGTAATTCAAACATAGCCATATCATCATCAAATGATGGATTAGGAGTTGTCAATAATTTTTCGCCCGCAAAAATAGAATTGGCACCAGCCATAAAACAAAAAGCTTGCTCAACTACGCTCATTTCGGTACGGCCGGCAGAAAGGCGGACAACTGTTTTAGGCATAATGATGCGGGTTGTAGCAATCATTCTTACCATATCCCACACAGAAACCCTTGGCTGATCTGCAAGAGGAGTTCCCTGTACCGGTACCAAAGCATTAATTGGTACTGATTCCGGATGTTTAGGCAAGTTAGACAGCGTTTTAAGCATTGAAATGCGATCTTCAACGGTTTCGCCTAAGCCAATAATGCCACCGCTACAAACCGTAATCTTAGCTTTACGCACATGCTCAAGTGTTTTTAAACGTTCATCATAAGTGCGGGTGGTAATAATACGTTTGTAATCCTCTTCAGACGTATCAAGATTGTGGTTATAAGCGTATAAACCGGCATCAGCCAAACGTTGTGCCTGATCTTCGGTAAGCATTCCAAGCGTACAGCAAACTTCCATATCCAGTTCGTTTACCGCCTTTACCATATCAATCACTTTATCAAAATCGCGATTATCACGCACTTCGCGCCATGCAGCGCCCATACACAATCTTGACGCGCCGCCATTCTTTGCTTTTTGGGCAACGGCAATCACTTCTTCCTTAGGCATAATTGCGTGAACATCAACACCCGTGTTATAACGGGCAGCCTGTGGGCAATAAGCGCAATCTTCGGGGCATCCGCCTGTTTTTATAGAGATCAAAGAGCTGATCTGTACTTCTGAATAGTCTTTATTTTCGCGGTGTACGGTAGCCGCTTCGTAAATAAGGTCAAGCAAAGGCCTGTGATATATCTCCGATATCTCTTCTTTTGTCCAATTGTATCTTACTTCGGTCATTATATTTCTCTTTTGGATTGAATATGCAAATATGTATTAAATGGGGAATATCTTGAAAAAAATGTTTCTACAATAATTTGGTGGCAAACCAAAGGGGTAATAAGAAACCGGCGCAGTCGGTAAACGTAGTGATGATGATAGAGGACGCTACAGCCGGGTCAATACCTACCCTTTTTAATATTAAGGGAATAGTGGCTCCGGTAAGTCCGGCTACAATTAAATTGCCGGTCATTGCCAAAAATAGTACAAGGCCAAGTTTTAGGTTAGCTTCATAAAAATAGGCTATTATTAAAACAATGATACCATTGGCAGCGCCATTGAGCAGCCCAACCAAAAACTCTTTTATTACGGTATTGTAAGCTTGTTTATCTGTTAAATCGCTTAGTGAAATACGCCTTACGGTAACAGCCAGCGCTTGTGTTGCAGCATTACCGCCCATTCCGGCAATAATGGTCATGTAGGCTGCAATAATAGGGAAACGTGATACCGTACCATCAAACTGCCTGATAATTGATGCAGCAAGGTATGCAGTACCCAAATTAATTACTAACCATGGCAAACGACTTTTTATGGCATCTTTCCAGTTACCACTTAGTTCCTCGTCTTCAGATACGCCGGATATTTTCAGGATGTCTTCGGTGCTTTCCTGCTCCATAACGTCCATGATATCATCCACGGTAACCCGCCCAAGTAGTTTCATGTTATCGTCAACAACAGGAATACTCGCTAAATTATATTGGGATATCAGGCTGGCAACATCTTCCTGATCCAGATCGGCTTTAACAAAAACAAAATCGGTATTTACCAAATCGCGCACATGCGCATCGGGCTTTGCTTTCAGAATTGATTTGACAGATAAGATTCCCTGTAAAATATCGGCGTCATCAACCACGTAAATGGTGTAAAACTCCTCCATTTCTTCTGATTGGCGAACAATCTCATCCAGCGCATCTTTTTTATCAAGATTGATGTTAACCTTTACTATTTCCGAGTCCATCAAGCCGCCGGCTGTGTCTTCGTCGTATTTCAACAGGGCGCGTATGCTATCGGCATCTTCCTGATCCAGGTCTTCCAAAATCTCCTGCTGCTCATCTTCATCCAACTGCGAAATAATATCCGTAGCGTCATCGTAATCCAGTTCCTCAATAATCTCCGAACGTTTTTCTGGATCAAGACCAATAAGCAACCCTCCCGGGTCCTGCTCCTCGTGCATTTCTGAAATTACCTCCGAAGCAATATCGGTCGGCAGCACATTAATGATCCTTTCCCTGGCTTCCTGCGGAAGTTTCTCGAACAACAAAGCAATCTCTGAAGCATGGTATTCCTTCAGAACGCTCTCTAATTCAGCATCATTGCCCTCCAGCGCCTTTTCAAAGCGGAGCAAATCCGATTTATCAATTTCAAAAGATTGCATATCGGACTAAAATACACATTTATTTTGTGGTAGCCTTAATATTTGCCGATTTGCTAATCTGAAATTTTCAGCTAAAACAGGCTACAGACTTTTAACAAAATACATCATAATGATATTCGATTCCATAAGCTTTTTTGAATCTGATTATTTTAATTATAGACAATAATAGGCGAGGCTTCATACACGCATCTCTACATACTATAGTCATATTTGGTAATCAGGTTGACAATCTTATTTAACTTAGCCAGCGTTGCATTTACTTGGGTTTTACGGATAGACACCTGTATACTGCAGTTATTATCGAATTCCTGATTAATGATGGTAAGATTATCATCTTTAATAATCTTCATTATATCATTCATTTGCAGGTATTCAAAGTTGATGGTATAAAAATCATTTATTGTTTTTTCTATAACGATTGCAGTTTTTAGCGCCTCGTCAGTAGCAGATTTATAGGCATTTATTAACCCGGGCACACCTAAAAGCGTCCCTCCGAAATAGCGAATTGCTACAACTAGTATATTGGTCAGATCATATGATAATATAGTATTTAAAATAGGTCTCCCGGCTGTGCCAGAGGGCTCTCCATCATCATTTACCCTAAATACACTACGGTCAATGCCAATGCATACTGCCCAGCAATGATGATTTGCTTTGGGATGTTCATTTTTTAAGACCAATAGTAAATTCTTGATGTCAGCTTCGCTGTTTATCGGGTAAGCATATGCTATAAACTTACTTCCCCTATCGCGGAATATTCCTTCCGCAGAGTTTTCTATAGTACGATAAGTATCTTCAAAAAGCATTAAAACTTCAGGATTGAGCCATTATAACAATGGCAATAATAGCGATTACAATGCCTGCTTTATTAACCAGGCTCAGTTTCTCTTTAAAAATAATCATCCCGGTTAAAGCGCCAACAACAATTACGCCGATGTTCATCGCAGAAAAAACGGTCGACGGTTGGTCGGCCAATGCTTTGTGGGCTTTGAGGTAAAACAATATATTACCAAAATTAGCTACGCCCAAAGCCCAGCCGATAAAAATATGCGGCCACGAAAAACGCATGGTTTTATTAAACACCTGGAACAACAGGCCCGCAAGCGCAAAAAGAAAAGAAAGTACAAAAACGATAAAAAGCGAGGTGTTAAAACCAACCACTTTATCTGCTGCGATTTGTTTAAGCAACACATCAATTACGCCCATACCTGCAAAAACTATCAACAGATAAACCCAGGCATTGGTGCTTTTCCTTTTAACTGCATTTTTATTTTGCCAGGGTATGGAGCATATAATAGCCATAAAGCCCAATATAATGCCTATTAGTTTCAGCGTGGTTATTTTTTCGCCGAAAAGCAAAAAAGCGGCAATAACCGGAATAAATAAGGATAAGCGCTGTGCAACATCAGTACGAACGATACCTGATAACCGAACGGATGAGGCTAGTATTACAAATAAGGCCGGGAACAATATTGCCAATAAAATACAATTAAAAAACGGTGCGTTTTGTAGATTTTGCAGCTGCGGTTTAAGGAAAAACCAACTCAAGAAAATTGCCATGGAATAGTTCCATGTAATAGCCTGGTAAACATCAATATGATAGCGTTTAGCCAGCTTTAACATTATAGAAACAGCAACACTACAGCAAATACTTAGGAATATGTATATCATGTGACGGTTATAAGTTGATGTAATTTTTAAGGTAACGGTTTAAAATATGATAACATATAATAAGCCTAACCTTATTTTTTGCCGGTCAACTATGGTGTAATATAATTAATTTATCAGATCCAACGGAAAATTGTTTGGAAGTTTCGCCGGATAACGATGGCGCCTTTATTCCTTTATTCAAATTATTTCCTCCGGTAAAAATACGTGCTTCGTCCCATAATCCGGCCTCAATAAATTTATTTAATGTAAAGGCGCCGCCTTCAATAATAACGGATTGGATATCCTGCAGATACAATTGGTACAAAATATAATGAGGTACGTACCGCTCAAAATCTTCCAGCTGTATGTATTTGTTTTTTCCCGTCACGTCAGTTTTCACCTCGTTAAATATGAAAGTTTCCACCGATTGATCAAACAAATTTAAGTTTTCGCTCAGCTCCAGCTTACGGTCAATCACCACTCTTTTTGGCGCTTTCCCTTCATGATACCGTACATTTAATTGTGGATTATCAATTGCAGCCGTATTTTTCCCTACCAATATAGCATCTTCCTCACTTCGCCACTGATGCACCAATTTGCGGGACTCAAGGCCGGTTATCCAATGTTGACTGCCACCTTCCGGCGCAAAAAAACCATCGGCAGTCTGCGCCCATTTTAGAATAATATATGGGCGATGTTGTTGAACCCGTGTAAAAAAACGCCTGTTGAGCCATTTGCACTCATTTTCCAACACACCTTTAATTACCTCAATTCCTGTGGCTTCCAGCTTCTCGATGCCTTTGCCATTTACCTGATCAAACGGGTCACGACAGCCGACCACCACCTTTGGAATTTGGTGTTTAATAATTAAATCTGAACACGGCGGTGTTTTTCCATAATGGGCGCAAGGCTCAAGGGAAACATATATAGTTGATTCCTTTAATAATTGCGCAGCATTATCAAATTTGTCTATAACCTGATTAATGGCGTTTACTTCGGCATGTGCCTCACCGTATTTATGGTGATACCCCTCGCCTATTATGCGGTCATTATGAACAACAATAGCGCCAACCATTGGGTTTGGACTAACGTAGCCCATCCCCAGTTCTGCCAGTTCCAAACAGCGCTGCATAAATTTTTCGTGCTGAACCATGCTGCAAAAGTAGCTTTTATGTTACTTTGTTGCATGAAAACTATTAACGATGTTTTTGCCCGCTATAAAAAAGAACTGCAACACCTCTATGGGAATAATGAAGCCGAGGCAATTACATTATTGGTTATCAGCGAAGTAAGCGAAATATCCAAAGCGAAAATAAAGGCTTTCCCGGAAACGGATATAACCGCACCCATTGCTAATAAGCTGGAGGCGATCCTTGTTGAATTAAAAACGGGAAAGCCGGTTCAGTATGTTTTGGGAACGACGGAATTCTACGGGTTAATATTTATGGTTGATCCATCTGTACTGATACCACGCCCTGAGACGGAAGAATTGGTGGAATGGGTCATTTCGTCAGTTAGCAATGAGCAAAAGAGTAATGTACTGGATATTGGGACAGGCAGCGGTTGTATTGCTATCAGCCTAAAAAAGAACTTACCGCAATTTAATATTTCGGCTGTAGATATATCGGGGGATGCCATAAAAACTGCCGAAAGCAACGCTGTATTAAACAAGGTTGATGTTAATTTTATTAAGCAGGATATATTAAAATACACAGAAATAGAGCTCACGAAATCCAATATCATTATCAGTAATCCTCCATACGTCACCCTGCACGATAAAACGCAGATGCACACCAATGTAACGGACTTTGAACCGCATACTGCGCTTTTTGTACCTGAAAATGATCCCTTAATTTTTTATGAAGCGATAGCTGATTTTGCGCTGATAAATTTGCTTCCAGAAGGTTTGTTATTCTTCGAGATAAACGAAAGTTATGGTGAAGATATTGTTAAAATGCTAAGTGATAAATCATTTAAAAACATTGAATTACGAAAAGATATGAGCGGCAGAGACAGGATGGTTAAAGCTGTAAAATTCTGAACCGGAATTTACTGAATTAGAGAATGAACAGAATTAAACCCTTTGCATTCTGCTGATTCCAAAATTCCAAAAATTCCGGTTCAGACTAACTTCTCGGGTGAAATTGAATAATAGTTCCTTTCAGATACTCCCTGTCCAGATGGGTATAAATCTCTGTAGTCGTAATACTTTCGTGGCCCAGCATTTCCTGTACCGCGCGTAGATCGGCACCGCCCTCAACCAAATGAGTAGCAAATGAATGCCTGAAAGTATGCGGACTAATGGTTTTAGTTATGCCGGTTAGGATTGCTAATTGCTTAATTACCATAAAGATATAAACCCTACTCAGTCTTGTACCACGTCTATTTAAAAAAACAATATCCTCTTCACCCTTTTTTATAGGTACGTGCACGCGGATATTCTCAATCCAGATTTTAAGCGCTTTTACAGCAGAACCGCCAATAGGTACCAGGCGCTCTTTATTTCCCTTACCGGTAACTTTGATAAACTCAATATCAAGGTAAAGGTTGGATAATTTAAGCTCCGTTAATTCTGATACGCGTAAACCTGAGCCATATAAAACCTCCAGTATAGCCTTATTACGTCCACCTTCGGGCTTTGAAACGTCTATGGCATCTATTAATTTATTTATTTCGGGATAACTCAAGGTATCCGGCAGTTTGCGCTGAATTTTAGGGGCTTCCAATAATTCTGATGGATCGCTTTTTATTAAATCCTCCATTAATAAATATTTATAGAAAGATTTTATGCCCGATAATATCCTGGCCTGCGAGGATGGGATCATTCCTAATTCGATAACCCACACAATAAACAGTCTTAAATGCGTTAAAGTAATATTTTCTGGACTTAATTTATCTACCTGACTATCAGCAAACTGATAAAGCTTATCTATATCCCTGCTGTAAGCTTCTATGGAGTTTTTTGACAGGGATTTTTCTAACTTTAAATACGACTGAAAACCTTTTATTGCCGAATGCCAATCCAATTGATTTTTTTTAATGTTTTTATTTAAGTTTGAACTGATGAAGATACAAATTATAAATGGCCCTAACCTGAATCTGTTGGGAGTTCGTGAAAAATCTATTTACGGCAATACAAACTTTGAAGCATACCTGGATGAACTTAAAAAACGTTTTCCAAATATCGAACTAAGTTATTACCAAAGTAATGTTGAGGGTGAAATTATAAACAAATTACATGAAATAGGTTTTAATTATGATGGTATTGTAATAAATGCCGGTGCTTATACACACACTTCAATTGCCATTGCTGATGCTATTGCAGCCATAAATACACAGGTAATTGAGGTTCATATCTCCAACGTTTATAAACGCGAAGAATTCAGACATAGTTCCATGCTGGCGGCAAGCTGCAAAGGAGTGATTGCCGGTTTTGGAATGGATTCTTATCGCCTTGCTATTGAAAACTTTTTGGCCTGATTAACATTTATATAGTACCAATTATATGCATAGACTAACTAAAATTTTTGCGCTGGTATTGCTGATGAGCTTATTGCATCCGGTTAACGGCGTTGCCCAATCAAAAAACAAAAAAGCGTCATTATCAAAAAGAGAAGCGGAAAGACATGCTACTCATATGCGCGATTCAATACTGAGATCGCTCAATAAATCAGATACATCTATCAATAGCCTGCTTCAAAGAATTGAGCAGTATACCACCACATTTAACCAGATAAAAAACAATTTGTCTGCAGGGCTTGATACTGCGGATATAGGTGTGCAATTACCCCCTATAGTTAAAAGGATCAATAAAATCGACTCGGTAACCAACACTCATAAATCCAGCACGTTGCGGTATTTATTTGTTTTGCGTGATAATATTGATCACATGCAGGATAAATTGGAAGGATGGCAGTCAGATTTGCAGGATATTAACACCAAACTGGTGCAAAACCAAACCGATTTGCTTAAGTTTTACAGGGATACCATATTAAAAACAGTTCCGTCAGATAGTGCGGTAAGGAGAACATACTTTTTGCAATTGCAACAAGTAAAATTATTATGGCACAAAACAGATTCAACTAATCGTAAAGCTTTAACCAGCGTTAATTTATTACAGGATAAAATAGCCGTTTCTTATACCAAAATTCTTGATGAAAATGACCAGATAGACACCAAAATAAGAAGCTTTGCCTTAAAGGCTGTTTCGGGCGAGTCTGACTATATCTGGCGGCCGGATACACAGTACAATGATTTTAACTCTGCTTTAAAGAGTACTGTCAAACTAAATACGCTCCTATTTAATTATTTTATTAAAAGCGATACCGACATTCATTTAATTGGCATCGCATTTTTTGTTTTAATACTGATATGGACATTTTATACCCGGGCAAGAATTTCAAAACACAATGAAGATCCGGCAGCTATATTTAGCGAAGCTAAATATTTAAGCAAAAGGCCATTTGTTTCGACGCTATTAGTCGCGACGAGTATTATACCGTTTTTTTACGACCATCCGCCGACTGTATTTCTGGAGATTTTTGTATTCGTGTCCATTATATTGGCGCTAATTTTGATAAAACCGGAAATTCCAAAAACGGTATTTAACTTTTTGGTATTGCTGCTATTACTTTACATAGCCTATGCGGTGAGTAATTTATTTATCAGCATTTCAAATATTGACCGGTATATTGTATTCGCACTAAGCATTATTTCGTTTATAAGTGGATATCGTTTCTACAAGAAAATAAAAAACACCACCGAAAAAAATCTTTCCTATGCCACTCTGGCAATCGAAATATTTATGGTGTTGCAGCTCTTATCTTTAATACTCAACGTAACCGGCAGATTTAGTCTGGCTAAAATATTAGGGATAACCGCCGTATTTAACCTGTGGTTTTTGGTGATCTTGTTCATTGTTGTGAATATTATTATACAGGCGCTGTTTCTGCAATTTAAGGTAAAGCGAAGCGACAACAGTATTATTAATTGGATAGATTATAATCTTGTACAGAAGAAATTTAAAAGCACTTTAATAGTTGCTGCTTCGCTGCTTTGGTTTTTCTTTTTATTACAAAACCTGAATCTTGATGATTGGGCAAAAGATTCCGTTGGTGATCTTTTAGATGAGTCGCGCACTATTGGTGGGGCCACATTTACCTTTGGGGGCTTTGTAATATTCATTTTTGTTATCTGGTTATCTTCTGTAGTATCAAAAATAATCAGCTATTTATATGATATATCGGCGCAACGCGTAACTGATCTTTCTGTAGCAAAGAAAAAGAACCGTACATCGGCACTAATTATCAGAATGGCGGTATTCTCTGTAGGCTTTTTACTTGCCGTCGCTGCATCTGGTTTTCCGTTAGATAAGCTGACCATTATCATCAGTGCATTTGGTGTAGGTATTGGTTTCGGTTTGCAAAACATTGTAAACAACCTGGTATCCGGTTTGATTTTAGCATTCGAAAAACCGATTAATATTGGTGACGTGGTAGCTGTTGACGGCCATACCGGTACGATGAAAGAGATAGGAATAAGATCGAGCAAATTAGTAACAGGAGATGGTTCTGAGGTGATTATTCCTAACGGCGATTTGATTTCGCACCAGGTAATTAACTGGACCTTGAGCAATAGCAACCGTCAGATTGAACTGAAGGTAGTAGCCGCTTATGGTGTTGATATTGAAAAGGTTAAAAACGTTTTAAAAAGCCTGCTAACCAATCGGGAAGATATAATGAACACGCCTAGCCCCGCTGTATTTGTTAATGGCGTTACGGAAAGTGCTGTTGAATTTAGGATCTTATTTTGGGTGGCTGATATAAGCTCAACAAGCGAATTAAGAAGCCGTATCCTTTCTGAAATTTACCAGGCTGTGGGTAAAGAGGAAATAAAATTACCATCAACCCAAAACAACGTATTTGTACATTTTCCAGACGGGGTTCCGTTAGCGGACCCGGCAAAGGCAAAAACTGATAAAAATAAGAAAGCAGATACTAAAGAAAATCCTCAGGAGTAAGATCAGTAAAATGGCGTTTCTTTTTAACAAAGAAATCCCAAACTAAACTTCCGTTGTAAATACAACTTAAAGGATAATGCTTGTGACCAGTAATCACAGGCATTTTCTTTTTAAAAAGGCTCAACACAAAATTCTGATGTGCCCTGCTAACGGCCCATGCATCCTTGCGTTTGCCTTCGCCCAAAAATCGGGCTATTGCTATCAGGTCCATCCAAAATCTGAAGATAATGGTGAATGTGGCCCGCCAAAAAGGAAGGTTATTTTGAAGTAATAAAAGGTTATTTCGGAAGTTTAGATAAGTTTTAAATGGATTTTCAGTATTCAAAGTCCCACCACCTAAATGGTAAACTTCTGATTCTGCGCAATACATTACCTTATAGCCAATATTTTTCAATCGCCAGCAAAGGTCAATTTCTTCCATATGAGCAAAAAAACGATCGTCAAAGCCACCCGCTTCATGCCAGCAATGTTTTTTAATAAACATAGCTGCGCCTGTGGCCCAAAACACCTCGCCCGATTGCTGATATTGTCCTTTATCCTCCTCTATCTCATAAAACATCCGGCCACGGCAAAACGGGTATCCTAAATAATCAATAAAGCCACCTGCGGCCCCGGCATGTTCAAAATGATCTTTTTGATCAAACGCTTTTATTTTAGGCGCTGCAACAGCAATCATCGGATCGCTTTCCATTAAATTTATAACGGGTGCAATCCATCCCGGAGCAACTTCAACATCCGAATTCAACAGGATATAATAATCAGCCTCAACGTGCTCAAGTACTTTGTTATAGCCACCTGTAAAACCATAATTATCATCATTTTGAATAATGGTTACCAATGGATATTCCTCTTTCAGAAACTCAACTGAACCATCTGTAGAAGCGTTATCCCCTACTATTATTTCCAGGTTGGGCCAAACAGATGATAAAACAGAGGGTAAAAAGCGTTGAAGATATTTCTTGCCGTTCCAGTTTAATATAACTACGGCAACTTTGGGTGTATAACTCATTTTTTTATATCCTCCGGCTTAATTTTCCATCTCCGGTGCGACCATAGCCAGTATTCGGGTTTTTCTCTTATTAATGTCTCCAGGTATTTCACGTGTATTTCTGTGATCTCGTAAGGTTTGGTACTTTTCGGGTCTTCTACCAAAGGCACAAAGGTATAAGTATAATGTCCCCTTTTTACTAAATCAATTCTATAAAATATCACTACACAATCCACTACTTTAGTCAATTTCTCAATTCCCAAAAACACAGCTGTTTGCTGGTTCAGAAAATCAGTAAAGTATTTGGCATCTTCACGGGTGGGCGTTTGATCTGAAGCTAATACAGTAAAGGTTAATTCATTTTTGTACTCAATCATTTTGCGGAGTGTTTGTCTCATCGAGATCATTGTTGCTCCGAAACGTGAACGTGTTCTGTTAAAAAAGTCTGTAAAAACAACGTTTGACTGTGGCTTATAAACTATAACCCTTCTGTTATCGGTAAGAAAGCCAAAGCTCAGACAAGCCATTTCCCAGTTTGCATAATGGCCGGCGGCTGCCATTATACTTTTTCCCTGGCTAAAATAATGCTCCATCACTTCAGGGTTAGTACAAATCATTCTGCGCCGAACACTTTTTGCGGACATACTAACTGATTTAATAGTTTCTACTATCAGATCAGCCATATATTTGTAGTATTTTCTTTCAATTTGATGCCGCTCTTCTTCAGATTTTTCCGGAAAGGAATTGGCGAGATTTTCCTTTACAACTTTACGCCTGTAGCGTGTTAAATAGTAAAGAATTACAAATAAAAGATCGGATACAAGGTATAAAAACCAAAAAGGCAATAGTGACACCAGGTATAAAAAGAATGTACCTAACCTTGAAAGCCCTTTTTTTATCATTATTTTCGTCGAATTTTAGCTACAAACATAAAAGATATGATTGAAAAAGGCGCTGTGTTCCCTATGTTTTATCTTCCGCCGGTTGAATATTTTATAAACCTTAACCGGTATAAGCCTGATATTGTGATAGAAAGCGAAGAACATTTCCCCAAACAAACTTACCGCAACCGCGCAAACGTTTACACGCCGGATGGTATACTGGCGTTGACTGTTCCGGTCAGTAAAGGCTCAAAAAATCATACAAAAATTAAAGATGTTAAAATAAGTTATGATTTTGAATGGCAGCGTTTGCATTGGCTAAGTTTACAAGCCTGTTACCGCCGTTCGGCCTATTTTGAGTATTACGAGGATGAATTTGCTGTATTTTACGAAAAGAAATATCCTTTCCTTTTTGATTATAACGAACAGCTGCTGCAGTTTATCTTAAAATCATTAAAGCTTAAAATTGAATTAAAGTATACCGAAAGTTACGAAGAGAACTACCCGGATCTGGTAGATTTCAGGAATTCTATCCATCCAAAAAAAGAAGCAAATTTTGAGCAGAGAATCTATTTCCAGGTATTTGAGGATAGAAAAGGATTTATAAAAAATCTGAGTATTATTGATTTATTATTCAATCAGGGCCCCAATAGTTTACATTATTTGTAACGAACGTTTGATGCGATTTTTTATATGGCCAATTTACTAACTGAAATTTTATTTTGTTTTAACAAACAACTATCTATATTTGCACTGCTCATCTATAGTTTTACTATACAAAAAAATGAAGGCTTACACATTACATTTTTCTCATCTGCACCATCACCACCATGTGGTGATCAGATAAATGTATGTTTCTACGTGAAATAACGCCCCGGCCCCTTTCTTTTTTATTTATAGTCCCTTAAAATTAATCAGTGAAAACACTTAAAATAGCGATCCAGAAATCGGGTCGGCTCAACGAAAAATCCGTTGAATTATTAAAAAATTGCGGTCTTAATTTTGAAAATTACAAAAGCTCGCTTATCTCCCCTGTTTCCAATTTTCCGCTCGAAATTCTTTTTCTGCGTGATGATGATATTCCCGAATATGTTCAGGATGGCATTGCCGACCTGGGTATTGTGGGCGAAAATGTGATACAGGAAACCGAAGTTGAAGTAAGCTACCTGCAACGTTTGGGCTTTGGAAAATGCTCATTAAAAATAGCCGTTCCAAACACCTACGATATTAAAAGTTTAGCCGAACTGGATGGCAAATCAATAGCAACCACTTATCCGGCAATATTGGGTAAATTTTTAAAAGAAAAAGGCATACAAGCAGATATCCGTACCATCTCCGGTTCGGTTGAAATCTCTCCCGGCTTAGGATTAAGTGACGCTATTTGTGATTTGGTTTCTACCGGTGGCACGCTAAAAAGCAATGGCCTAAAACCATTTGCCGATGTAATGACGTCAGAAGCAGTACTGATTGGCAGTGTTGGCAGTGAAAATGAGGAATTGGTAAAGGAACTGATTCAGCGCATACAATCAGTATTACGGGCAAAAGAAACCAAATACGTAGTGCTAAATGTCAAAAAAGATAATTTGGAAGCTATTACTTCATTATTACCCGGTGTAAAAAGCCCATCTGTAGTGCCTTTGGCCGAAGAAGGCTGGGTTGCGGTACATACTGTTATCCCAGAGCGTGATTTTTGGGACAGAATAAGCCAGCTAAAACAAGCCGGCGCACAGGGTATTGTGGTAATGCCGATTGAGAAGATAATACTGTAGTTGGCAGTAGGCAGTTTTCAGTTAGCAGAACGCGCTAACAATTGAAAACTGCTAACTGCAAATTTAAAACTGCTAACTGAAATGAAGACATACAACTATTCAGATCTGGGTAAAAGCGATATGCAAAAACTTGTTCAGCGTAATGTTGACCCGGCAAATGAAATCCGTGCGGTTGTTGAAGAAATTATTGCAAATGTTCAGCAACATGGCGATAAGGCTTTGCTTGATTATGCCTTGAAGTTTGACAAAGTTAGCTTGAACAAACTTTATTTAGATAAAAAAGAGCTTACCGAAATTGCTTCGGCTGTTTCGCCTGCACAAAAAGCGGCCTTAGAAACTGCTTATAACAACATTTATAAATTTCATGCGGCGCAATTAAAAACTGAAGATAAGGTGGAAACCATGCCCGGTGTAACCTGCTGGCGCGAATTAAGGCCGATTGAAAAAGTAGGTTTATACATTCCCGGTGGAAGCGCGGTTTTACCAAGCACTTTTTTAATGTTGGGAATACCTGCGCGCATAGCCGGGTGCCACGAAATTGTAGTTTGCTCTCCGCCGCAAAAAAATGGCAAAGTGAACGCTTTTATCGCTTATGTGGCGTTATTACTTAATGTTAATAAAATATATTTAGCAGGCGGTGCTCAGGCGATAGCGGCTATGGCATACGGAAGCGAAAGCATAGCTAAAGTTGATAAGATATTTGGACCTGGAAACCAGTTTGTTACCAAAGCAAAAACCATTATCCAATCAACCACTACAACTGCTATTGATATGCCTGCCGGGCCATCAGAAGTATTGGTAATAGCCGACGAAAGTTCAAACGCAGCATTTGTGGCGGCGGATCTTTTAGCACAGGCGGAGCACGGTATTGATAGTCAGTCTATTTTGGTTTGTACCGACAGTGGAATAGCCAAAAAAGTATTGGTAGAAGTAGAAAAACAAGTGCCTGTTTTACCAAGGGCTGAAATAGTGACAAAAGCTTTGGATAACTCATATATCATTGTGACACAAAATCTTGCCGAAGCAATGCAGTTCAGTAACCAATATGCGCCAGAGCACCTGATATTGGCTACCGAAAAATGGCAGAGCATTACGCCAGCAATTATTAACGCTGGGTCGGTATTTTTAGGCAATTTGACGCCCGAAAGTGCTGGCGATTATGCTTCCGGCACTAATCATACCTTGCCTACTAGTGCCTATTCAAGGGCCTATTCAGGTGTTTCGGTTGATTCTTTTGTAAAGAAGATCACTTTTCAGCATATCACTGCCGACGGAATAAAAAACATAGGGCCATCCGTTGAAATTTTGGCCGAGTTAGAGGGTTTACATGCGCACAAGAATGCGGTGAGTGTAAGAATCAATAACAATAAAGAATAACAGACAATGTTTAGCATTAATAATATAATAAGAGAAAATATAAAGCGACTGGTTCCTTACTCATCCGCCCGTGACGAATATCAGGGAGAAGCCAGCGTTTATTTAGATGCCAACGAAAATGCATTTGGTTCGCCATTAGAACAGCAGTTTAACCGCTATCCTGATCCTTTACAATACGATGTTAAAAAACGATTAAGCGAGATCAAGGGGCTACCTGTTCGCAATATATTTTTAGGCAATGGCAGCGATGAGGCAATAGATGTGCTGTTTCGCAGTTTTTGCAATCCGGGTGTTGATAATGTAATATTGGTACCTCCTACTTATGGTATGTACAAGGTATCGGCCAATATTAATGATGTGGAGATCCGTAATGTGCAGCTTACCGAAGAGTACCAGCTTAACCTGGATGGCATTGCCGAAGCGATTGATGAACATACCAAACTGATATTTATCTGTTCGCCAAACAATCCTACCGGAAATTCTATCGATCGTTCGGATGTAGAAACCCTGTTAGCTAACTTCAACGGACTTGTTATTGTTGATGAGGCTTATATCAATTTTAGTCGCCAAAAAACCTTTATACAGGAGCTTACCGAGTATGCCAACCTTGTAGTGTTGCAGACCTTAAGCAAAGCCTGGGGATTAGCCGGATTACGTGTAGGGATGGCTTTTGCCAGCGAAGAAATTATTGAGGTAATGAACAAGGTAAAGCCGCCTTATAATGTTAACGAAGCATCGCAACAACTGGCCTTACAGGCGCTTGCTAACATTGACCAGGTAAATGGTTGGATAAAAGAAACTTTAGCGCAACGTGACAGGCTGGTTTTAGGATTGAAAGACTTCGATTTTGTGGTAGATATTTACCCTTCTGATGCTAACTTTATCCTGGTAAAAACTACCGATGCAAGAGGAATTTACAACTTTTTAGTAGAAAGAGGCATTATTGTTCGTGATCGCTCAAAAGTGGAATTATGCGAGGGCTGTCTGCGCATTACTGTCGGTACTCCTGATGAAAATAATATATTACTTCAATCTCTCCAAAATTATAAATGAGCAAGCTTCAAAAAATATTGTTTATTGACCGCGACGGCACTATCATCAAAGAAACAACTGATGAACAAATAGACTCATTTGCAAAATTGGAATTTTATCCGGGCGCTTTACAATATCTACCCAAAATTGCAGCGGAGCTTGACTATCAATTGGTAATGGTTACTAACCAGGATGGATTAGGTACAGCATCGTACCCCGAAGATACCTTTTGGCCGGTGCAAAATTTCATCCTCAAAACACTGGAAAACGAAGGCGTAATATTTTCAGACATTTGTGTCGACAGAACATTCCCGGCGCAAAATGCCCCTACCCGTAAACCGGGTACAGGAATGCTAACTCAATACCTTGATACTGAAAAATATGATCTGAAAGGCTCGTTTACCATTGGTGACCGTAAAAACGATGTATTGCTGGCCCATAACCTGGGCGCAAAAGCTATTTGGTTGAATGATAATTCAAACTTGGGTAGTCATGAATTTAACAATCCCAATGAAGCAGCTATAGTAGCTGATACTGTCGCATTGGAGACAACCGACTGGCAAAAGATCTACGAGTTTTTGAAATTAGGCGAACGCGTTTTTGAACATCGCCGTGCGACTAAAGAAACCGACATCTACATCAAATTAAATCTGGATGGAAAAGGTGAGGCAAAAGTATCAACAGGCTTGCACTTTTTTGATCACATGCTTGATCAGATTGCCCGCCACGGAGGTATTGACCTGGAAGTAACCGCAAAAGGTGATCTTCATATTGACGAGCACCACACGATTGAAGATACAGGAATTGCATTAGGTGAGGTTTTTGCGGCTGCATTAGGTAACAAAAAGGGAATTGAGCGTTACGGCTTTTGCTTGCCGATGGACGATTGTCTGGCGCAGGTAGCCATTGATTTTGGCGGCCGTAACTGGATTGTTTGGGAAACTCAATTTAAAAGAGAAAAAATTGGCGAAATGCCTACAGAAATGTTTTTCCATTTCTTTAAATCGTTCTCCGATGCAGCCAAATGCAACTTAAACATAAAAGCTGAAGGCGAAAACGAACATCATAAAATAGAAGCTATATTTAAGGCTTTTGCAAAGGCTATTAAAATGGCAGTAAAAAGAGATGTAAACAATATGGTTTTACCGAGTACTAAGGGACTTTTATAGTAAGCAGTTTTCAGTTGGCAGTTCGCTATTGTCGACTTTATAACTGCAAACTGATAACTGCCCACTGCAAACTGATAATTGATGATCGGAATAATAAGATACGGCGCCGGGAATATATTTTCATTAACTGCTGCTTTGGAGCGGTTAGGAATTCCTTATGGGATGATCAATAAAGAAGAAGATTTTGAGTTGTATGATCGTTATATTATCCCTGGAGTTGGCCATGCCGGTGCGGCTATGGCTAAACTACAGCAAACCGGGCTGGTGCCTAAAATTAAATCGTTAAAAAAGCCAACGCTTGGTATTTGTGTGGGAATGCAGCTATTGACAAGTCATTCAGAAGAGGGCGATTCAGACTTATTGGAAATTTTCCCGATAAAAACTTTAAAGTTTGCCGCCGGCACTGAATACAAGGTACCGCATACAGGGTGGAACCAGGTATATCCCGAAAAGGAAAATCCACTTTTTGAAAATATTCCTAACGGATCACATTTTTACTTTGTACATTCATATTTTATTGAATTTGATAATACCTTTACACTGTCATCAACAATTTACAACAACAAATTTTCGGCATCAATTTGGCGGGATAATTTCTACGGAGTACAATTCCATCCCGAAAAATCTGGTGCTTATGGTGAAACGTTACTAAAAAACTTCTCAAAACTTTAAAGACATGTACATTATTCCTGCAATTGATATTTTGGACAAAAAAGTAGTGCGGCTGCGCGAAGGCGACTACAAGCAGGTCACACAATATGACGTTTCTCTGGAAGAGATGATCGACAAATACCAATCAAACGGCACCAATTTTATTCATATTATTGATTTAAATGGCGCCAAGAACGACTTCTCTAACCAGCAATATCTTTTTGATGTAATTAAAAAAACAGATATGAAGGTACAATACGGCGGCGGTATCCGCAGTATTGACAAGGTTAAAGAATTGATAGATGCCGGTGTACACCGCGTTATTGTAGGCACACAGGCATTAACCAACCCTCCTTTCCTGAAAGAATTAAGCCAGGCTTTATGCGGCCCAAGCAAATGTTCTGACCAGGTGGTAATTGCTATCGACGTACTGGACGAAGTGATCAAATATTCCGGCTGGATGGAAAGCTCCCCCATTAAACTAATGGATTATGTTGATAAATGCCTTGCTTTAGGGTTTTTCCGCTTTTTATGTACCGACATTAATAAAGATGGTAAACTGGGTGGAGCCGGTATTGAGCTGTATGAAAAACTGCTTGATCATTCACCATTCATTAAACTAATTGCTTCCGGCGGCGTAAGCTCGATGGATGATGTGGAAAAGCTGAGTAATATAAAGGTAGAATCATGTGTAGTGGGCAAAGCTATTTATGAGGGCCATATTACCATTGAAGAAGTAAAAAACTGGAATTTGGAATCACTTATTTCTATTTAAACTGTCCTATCAAAGCGTCATTGCGAGGTACGAAGCAATCCCCGATTTACAGAGCCGCTTTGTACAGTTTAGAGATTGCTTCGTACCTCGCAATGACGTTCGAAAATAAATTATGCTTACGAAAAGAATAATTCCTTGTCTGGATGTTAAAGACGGACGTACCGTTAAAGGCGTCAATTTTGTTGATCTTCGTGATGCGGGCGACCCGGTGGAACTGGCATGGAACTATTCTAACCAGGGAGCTGATGAATTGGTATTTTTAGATATTACCGCCACAGTTGAGCGTCGTAAAACTATGGTGGAGCTAGTAAAGGCTGTTGCACGGCAAATAAATATTCCATTTACTATAGGTGGCGGCATAAATGAAATAGCAGATGCTGATGCACTTTTAAATGCCGGGGCCGATAAAATATCTATTAATTCGGCGGCGGTGCGTAATCCTGCCTTAATTGATGAGTTGGCAAAAGCATTTGGTGTTCAGTTTGTGGTAATAGCGGTTGATACCAGGGTAATTGCAAATAAAAATATTGTACACCTAAATGGCGGCCGTTTGCCGACAGAAAAAGAAACGCTCAACTGGATTTTAGAGGCAGAAAGCAGAGGTGCCGGTGAAATACTCCTTACATCAATGGATCACGACGGTACAAAAGCAGGTTTTGACAATCGTTTTTTAAAAGAGGTAAACAGTAAGGTAAATATACCGGTAATAGCATCCGGCGGAGCAGGTTCTGTTCAGCACTTTGTTGATGTTTTTGAGCAAAGTAATGTGGATGCGGCCCTGGCAGCTTCGGTATTTCATTACGGTGAAATACTGATCCCAGATTTAAAAAAGATACTGAAGCATAACAATATTGAGGTAAGAGAAGTTTAATATCACTGCTTCAAAAAGTATAAACAAAAATGAATATCGACTTTAATAAAACAGACGGACTTGTACCGGTAGTTATACAGGACGAACAAACACTGGAAGTGCTGATGCTTGGCTATATGAACCAGGAAGCTTATAACAAAACGGTACAGGAAAACATAGTCACCTTTTTTTCGCGCTCAAAAAACCGTTTGTGGACGAAAGGCGAAACCAGTAATAACTTTTTACATGTAAAAAGTATGCATATTGATTGCGACAACGATACGCTTTTGATAAAAGTAAAAGCCGACGGCCCTACTTGTCATACGGGTTCGCGCAATTGTTTTAACACCACTTATAATCAGAATTTCATTCTTGAACTGGAGAATATTGTATCCGACAGGTACGAAAATCCTAAAGAAGGATCGTATGTAAACAAATTGCAGCAAAAGGGATTAAATAAAATCGCGCAAAAAGTTGGCGAAGAAGGTGTTGAAACAGTAATTGCTGCGCTTGCTGAAACAGAAACTGATTTGATTAATGAAGCCTCTGACCTTGTGTTTCATTTAATAGTGCTATTAAAAGAAAAAGGCCTTAGTCTTGAGCGGATAGCCAAAAATCTGGAAGAACGTCACAAATAAGTTTACAGCAGGCAGTTTTCAGTGTGCAGTTGTTTGATAAAAATGCATACTGTTGAACCGCAAACAGATAACTGAATGACCGTAGAAAAAATAGCCGAACTAACCGGGCATGGCAACCCTATATTCACTTTAGAGCTTTCACAAAAACCGGGTATATTATTTAGCGGTGGCAACGATAAGGGATTAGTGGAATGGAGCCTGAAAACCAATTCCTTTTTAATGGTGATGTTTCCGGTTATGGCGTCTATTTATGCTATACATGGACCTGTTGGTTACCCTTTATTATTTACCGGTTTAAGGAATGGAGAAGTATTGGTGTTTGACTTTGTAGAACAGCGTATTATCAAAAGTTTGAGATTTCATCGAGCACCAATTTTTGATATTAAATCGGTAAAATCAAAAAACGAACTAATAGTTGCTTCTGAGGATGGTAAAGTTTCCATATGGAGCCTTGAAACATTGGAACTTTTGCATTCCATAAAAGTTTCTGATGATACCATACGTACCATTGCGGTTTCGCCTGATGAAAAGCAGGTTGCTTTTGGATGCCGTAATAATCAAATAGCTATCTATAACCTAGACGATTATACTTTAATTAAAATCCTCCATGGCCACACCATGTCGGTTTTTGCCATGCAGTATTCTCCTGATTGTAATTACCTGGTATCCGGCGGACGCGATGCCCAGGTTAAAATATGGGACGCCCGGTCATTTGAACTGTTGAACAATATCCCGGCCCATCTCTTTGCCGTGAACAGTATTGTATTTCATCAAACCCTGCCATATTTTGCCACAGGTAGTATGGATAAGAGCATTAAGATATGGGGTGCCGATGATTTTAAACTTTACAAAATTATCAGCAGAGAAAAGGGCTATGATAGCCATGTATTATCCGTCAATAAAATATGCTGGAACAACAATCAGTTAATTTCGGCAGGTGATGATAAAAGGATAATAATATGGGATATTATTTTTGATGATTAAAGTATCCTTCTGATTGTCTTCAGTTTGTGAGTATATCTTTTTAAATCCACAGAATAAATTCCTTTTTCGTCGATAGCATCAATCTTCACTTTTCCGGATGCGTGAATAATCCTGTGCTCATCTATTATAATGCCCACATGTACAATTTTACCGGCAGCATTGTCGAAAAAAGCGAGATCACCGAGCCTGCATTCATTTAGCGAGTTAACAGCAGTTCCCTGTTCTGCCTGCATGCTGGCATCGCGCAGCAAATTAACGCCTTGTAACCTGTATACCATCTGGGTGAAGCCCGAGCAGTCGATACCAAAATGCGTACGGCCACCCCATAAGTAAGGTGCATTTAAATACATCATCGCCGTATTTATAAGGCTTTCAGTTTCGCCAATTTCACCAATAATTTCGAATTTCTCATTACCAATATGACAGGTTATACCTTCCAAAAAAGCGAGTGAACTGCCCATCGGTAAATATAAAATACTATTATTCCTGGTTTTAAGCGCCTGTGTAACGGGCCGGTAGGTTAAAGGTGGAGGTGTATATTTAAACTGTTTATAAGCTAAATGCCCAATCATTATAAACTGCAAACGACCAATCCAGCCTGTGTAATTATCAAATGTGGTCACTATTTTCACCCAGTTCTCTTTCCATTCCAAAATTTCAAACGTTTCACCAAATAACAGCTGTGAAATCAGTTCACTCCTGTCATTATCTTCGGCCCTTAGCGGAACAATAGAAAGGTTACAAATGCCGTACTCCATGAGAAAATCTTAGCTGGAAACAAAAATAGCGCCCTTAATTTTATAATATATAAAAAGGGAGGGCATTTTTAACACCCTCCCTTTCCTCGTTTCTTTTAATTATTTGTTATTCATTTATATGGAGCCACTCTTTTTTTGCAAGCAACTCTTCCTTAGTTTCACGAATATCCTCGTCATCAACGCAACAATCTACCGGACAAACCGCAGCACACTGTGGCTCATCATGAAAACCAACACATTCGGTACACTTATCAGGTACAATATAGTAAATATCATCAGATAAAGCTGCCTGGGTTTCTTCTGCGTTCAATGTATTGCCATCGCCAAAATCAATAAGCCCTTTTAAACCTGTACCGTCAGAGAAACGCCATGCTGCGCCAGCATCGTAAATAGCATTATTAGGGCACTCAGGTTCGCAAGCTCCGCAGTTTATACATTCATCGGTGATTTTAATCGCCATATTCTTTAAATCTTATAATCTCAATTAACTTTGCCTTGAATTAACAAGCGCACAAATATAACAAAAAAACGTTTTAAAGGGTTTGAAAACCTTACCATATATATGTCAAATTTAACTAAGAGCAAACTAATTAGCATTTTTTCGGAATTAGGTACACAATTGCGCAACCCGGATGAACAATTATCGGCCATTATTAATGATGAAAAACAATATAATGCATGGTTTACACCCGAAAGCGTTTCAAGAGCCGTAAATGCCATTGGCCACATGTTGAATTTTCAGGATCTGGAAACATGGCTGGATGGTTATAATATAGATGAAAATACTGCAATAAAGAGAGTTGGTTTGATATTGGCCGGCAATATACCGTTGGTGGGTTTTCATGATGTATTGTGCGTATTGGCTTCGGGTAATTATGCGTTGATAAAAGCATCATCACAAGATGCCCGGCTTATTAAACACGTTTTAAAAATGCTGGTGGCTATTGAACCGGTATTTGGCGACCGATACAGTATTGTAGAAAGACTGGAGAAATTTGATGCTGTAATTGCAACAGGAAGCAATAATACTTCGCGTTATTTTGAATTTTACTTTGATAAGGTGCCCAATATTATCCGCAAAAACAGAAGCAGTGTTGCTGTATTAAACGGAAATGAAAGTACCGAGCAGTTATTTAAGCTTGGACACGATATTTTTGATTATTATGGCTTAGGCTGTCGTAATGTTTCGAAGGTATTTGTACCCAAAGATTATATTTTCAACTTCTTTTTTGAGTCGATCGAAGCTTTTCAACCTATTATTAATCATCATAAATATAATAACAATTACGACTACAATAAATCCATATACCTGGTAAACAGCGATAAACATTTCGACAATGGATTTTTAATGTTGAAGGAGGACAATAAACTGATATCGCCGCTTGCCGTTTTATATTTTGGATATTATGATGATCTGCAAGCTGTCGAGAATTTGTTAAATACAGAGGCAGATAGCATTCAATGTGTTGTTACACATATACCCTTAAGAATAAAAAGCCAACTGGTTGATTTTGGTATGAGCCAACAACCGGCATTATGGGATTATGCTGATGGTGTAGATACCATGGCGTTTCTTTGTACCCTATGAAATTAATTTTTTGATAGTGTTATTACTCCTTCATTAGGGTAACCCTGGTACAACACATAACTTCCTTTATCATCCTGCGTAGCGGTTAATTGCTGCCTGTGTTTGCCCTGTTTTACTAACGTGGCATTCCAGCTTTTTGGTAAATATGTTTTAAGCGTTAACGGAACGTTATACATAGTATCCAGCGTATGCGTTAGCCTGACAGAAATTTTTCCATTATCTTCATTATTTTGAACAGTGGCACTTTCGCGCTCGCGCATATATTTTGTAACATCGCCAAATGTGGCTACCCACAGTTTATCGTCGTCATTTTTAATATATTGAAAATATTCATCCAGTAAAGTGCTGGGCAATGCTTCATAACCCAAACCATCTACACCATGAATAACAATAACCAGCCAGGTATCTTTCCTTGCAATAGTAGTATCTACCCATGATTTCATCAGCGGCAGCGGCGACCTTGTATTCGCTTCGCGTTGCCATTGTACATAATCTTTATCGGTGTTACCGGGTGTTTGTTTGCTTGGCCGGTCAATCTCTTTCAACCAGGGTTCGGGCATACGGTTGCGCAGGGCGGGATAAATTTTATAGGCAATTTGCATTACCCGTTCATTTTCATAACCGTAGGGAACTTCGGTAGAAAAGGTATACCGCTCCCCCATCTGGTTTCGTATTTCCTCTTTACTCTTTTCCAATTCATAAGTAATATTTACCGAATCGAGCCCCGGCATACTGGCGTGAGTAATGGAATGACTTGCAATTTCATAACCTTCACCAGCATATCGCCTCATATCATCCCAGGTAGAACCTTCTTCCTGCAATACCTCGTCACATGGCTGGTAACCAGGTTGAAAATCACCGTTTCTTACTTTTTTATACAATTCATCCATCAACTGATAAGCTTCCGTGGTCTCTTTTTCATCATAAAGACTCGCGGCCCTGGTTACATAGGTGATGGTGCCTTTGTAGCCCAAATATCCGGCTGCTGAACATCGTTCCCAAAAATTGCTGCTATTTGTCGGTATACCAGCCGATTCTGCTATGATTGCTTTAACCGGACGACCAATAAAAGTTCCATGATACTTTGAGGCGGGAAAGCCGCCGGTAATGACAAAAAATGTAGCAGGTAACTTTAACCGTTCCATTATGGGCAATGCTTTTGTAAACTGATGGTAAGATCCGTCATCGTAAGTGATCGAAACTGCTCCATTCTTTCCGTATTGCCATTCGGTTACCTGCGTTTGCCCGATGGGTGCCGGTTGGCATTTCGCAATAACGATGGTTAATACTAATACAATGGTGAGTAAAACAGGCTTCATGAGTATAGTTTGAGTAGAATCAAAGTCAAATATAATGGATTGAAAACTTTACCGGTATTGATTTCTGTATCAAATCTGTTATCAAGCTTTAGCACTGTATTACGCGCCCCAGGCGGTAATCATCAAATTTCGGTTGCCGCCATAATTTCGGTGTTCGCATAAGTAAATTCCCTGCCATACGCCCAATGCCAAACGCCCATTACGGATAGGAATAGTAACCGAACACCCCAGCAAAGCCGCCTTTAAATGTGCGGGCATATCATCCGAGCCCTCATCATTATGCAGATAACTAGGATCATTCTCAGGCACCGTTTTGTTAAAGTACATTTCAAAATCACGCCTTACAGTTGGATCAGCATTTTCATTAATAGTAAGCGCTGCTGATGTATGCTGCATAAACACCTGACAAATACCTGTTTTTATCTCGCTGATTTGAGGCAAAGCCTGTAACACTTCTGTTGTAATCAGGTGAAATCCTCTTTTTCTTTCTCGTAACTGAAGTGGCTGTTGATATATTTTCATTAGTTTTATTCCATAAGTCAAGCCCGGCAATTATAAACTAAACACATAGCATTTTTATTGTTTCGGGCAGATCTGTAATAAAGTGCAAATTCCTAATTATAATTTAATATCAAATTAATAATTTTAATGCATCTTTGTTGCAATAAAATATCCCTTTAAAATGAAAATTAAAACTAAACTACTTTTAACCCTCTTTTTACCCATTATCTATTTAGTTGGTTCATCTTTTAATACTCCCCCGGTTATTCCACATTATGATCATGTTATCGTCGTGATGGAAGAAAATCATGGATACAATGAATTAATCGGATCGACCAATGCGCCATTTATTAATTACCTGGCGAAAAATGGAGCCTTGTTTACCGATTCGCATGGTGTTACTCACCCAAGTCAGCCTAATTACCTAGCTTTATTTTCGGGCAGTACGCAGGGAAGTAATAACGATGATTGTTTGGATGCCATAACTCCCTTTACATCGCCAAACCTCGGTGCTGCATTAATTCATAATGGGTTAACTTTTAAAGGTTATGCGCAAACCATGCCATCTGTGGGTTTTATCGGATGCACTTATCTGCAAAGTAAGCTTACTGTTGGTATGCTATACGCACGTAAACACACCCCATGGGTAAACTGGTTGGGTACCGGCTCAAACGGTATTCCCCGGTCTTGCAGCTTACCGATGACTGATTTTCCTTCAGATTTCAGCAAACTTCCAACAGTGGCATTTGTAGTGCCCGATATGGATTACGATATGCACAACATTGGCGCACCTGGGGATAGGGCTGCAATTCAACGGGGCGATAAATGGCTTAAAGAAAATCTTGCTGCCTATGCGCAATGGGCGGCCAAACACAACAGTCTGCTAATTGTAACTTTTGATGAAGATGACTATAGTCCACAAAATAACAACCGTATCCCTACCCTATTTTTCGGCGATCATGTTGTTGCCGGTAAATACAATGCGGCTATAACCCATTATAATGTTTTACACACGCTGGAGGCAATGTACAATTTGCCCGTAACAGATAACAATACAGCCGAAGCTATAACCAGCATTTGGAAGAAATAAATCAGGATATTCCCATAAACAAAAAGAGAGTGTCAAATCGGCACTCTCTTTTTGTTGTTTACACCAGTCCCCCCATTAAAGGGTCAGTTTTGGTTACCGATCCGGTTTCCACGTGGCCGGCATAACGCTCCTCAAATTGATCGTGCCCTTTTAGCCTTACGCTGAAGTCATACCAGTTATAAGATTTTGAGAGATCAACTATAATACTCGCCTTACCTCCTGCGGGTACCATTTTGCTTTGCCCTGCTGTTTTGTAGCTTTTGTCGGTTATAACTATGGTATGTGGTTTAGTGTCGCTGTTAACAACATCAACCATGACATTACCGGTAAGCTTTAGAGCATTTAACCTGCTGCGTTCGTAGTTGCATTCAATTTTTACGGCTGGGTTATTATTATCTCCTATCAATTCACGATAAAAACCATTGGGGCCATAAACTCTTATGTGATAGGCGTTATCTTCAAAATCGGCTAAGTTCCATTCATCTTTCAGCTTGTCGCCGGCGGCAACGCTGTAATCCCAGGCTCTTAATTCTTCTTTTTGATAGGGATTCATAGTGTATACCTTAAACGGCGCTCCCGCGGCTTTATCACCGAAAACTTTGTTGGCAGCTAAAAAGTCAATGCCGTAAGTGTTTTTTTCTTTATTGAAATAGCCGTGCGTATATAATTCATAAGGCAACGCACAAGCCGGACGGGTACCTTTTTCCTGTTTAGGGAAATAAGGCGATTGCAAAGGATTGTTATTAATTACGCCGATTTCATCAGCTGTTAATTTCTTAAAATTATTGGGAGCCGATTTAAATTGGGCCTGGTGGATACTTTCGTAAAAGGCATCCTTTTCCAAAAACTCCGGACGATCTATTTTTTCGCCATGATAAGGCCTGAAAACCGAAGTTAAATCACCGCAAATAGTGCGGCGCCATTGTGTAATATTTTCTTCCCTTACCTTTTTGTGATGCTTTTTCTGCAAAAACGTTTCCACAAACTGAAGTGATGAGGTATGATCAAATATCTCCGAACATACATAGCCGCCTCGCGTCCAGGGTGAGGCAATAATCATGGGTACACGATACCCTAAGCCTATAGCACCTTCGCGCAGGTTGCTGCTTTGGGTTGATGGATTGGTTTGCTGAGTTTTGGTAGCAAAATCAAGCTTAGGATCTATACCATTTGATACTTTGCCGGTGTTTTCTTTGTAAGGATTGGGTACCACATATGGCGGAACGTGGTCAAAATAGCCATCGTTTTCATCATAAGTAACAATGAAAATAGTTTTTTTCCATACTTCAGGGTTTTGCAGCAGTATTTCCATGGCCTCGCTTACGTACCATGGGCCAAACCAGGGCTCGCCTGGGTGATCAGAGAAATGGGCCGGCGGCATTAACCATGACACTGTTGGCAAAGTGCCATTTTTAACATCCTCCCTAAACTGGTGAAACACATCGCCCTTGGGCACATTTAATTCCCTCTCTGTTCCCTTGTCATCATATTTTAACGAAGTCAGGTCATGATAATCCGGATCGTTTGTGTTAGTCACAAAAGCCTTGCCGTTTAAATCTTTTGCCTTTTGCGACAAGCTGTCAAAATTCTCATTGGTATATTTAGCCTGCGCCGTTTCAATATTAACCAGCAATTTTTTTGCTGCTGCAAGTCTCATCGGCACGCGGCCTTCTTGCGGTTGTTTTTCCAGGTCGGCAATTTGCTGTTGCAGACTTTCTTTTTTGCTTTGCAGGTTGGCAATCCCCCCTGCGTGTAACCGAACGTTATATTGCGTAAAATACTCTAATACATTTGTGCCGAAATTACTTAGCCATGCACTTTCTTCGCTTTTTAAGCCATAGCCCATGGTTAGCTCATTCTGATAGATCTTCCATGATACCTCGTTTTCTTCCAGTCGCTCCGGAAAGGTTGTCCAGCCTAATTCGGGATATTCATAATTATCTACATTCCATAAATGGGCAATGGCATCAACGTTATTACTTTCGCGGACGGTGCCCGTCATCCAATAATGGCGGTTGGGGTGCGTGCCGGTGATACTCGAGCAAAAGTTATGATCGCAAACGGTAAAGGCATCAGCTAATGAATAATAGAAAGGAAAATCAGAACGATCACAATAACCCATCGTTAAGGGAATATTGGCATAATCCTTATTACGGGCCTTTTTAACATCCAGCCATTTATCGTATTTGCCATTATTCATAGCATCGGTCTGATCGGTCCAGTTATGGGGTAATGAACCCATCCATGCCACCTTGGTGTCTTTAACATTCAGGTGAAAAGGTCCGTAAGCTTCACCATCCTTATTGGTTTGTACCCAAACCTTATTTTTATTGGGCAGATTTATCGCCCTTGGGTCGTTATAGCCGCGTACACCTTGTAAAGTGCCCAGTTGGTGATCAAACGATCTATTTTCCTGCATTAAAAACACAATATGTTCTGCATCGTAAAATGTGCTGCCTAATTCGGGGTTAATTGCCAACGCTTTTTGGATAACGGGCGGCAGCATATTTGTCACTGCTGCTGCTCCGGATAGTAATGCCGCTTTTTTTAAAAACTCTCTGCGCGAATCCATGTTAATATTTAGTTTTAAGGTGATAAACGTTGTAATTTAGTGCCGAAAACTTAATTGTATATTATGCTGCTGTTAACAATGGAGCATTAAAGGTAATATAACCGTTACACAAAAGTTAACCCGTTTACTATCATTTTATTAGCATTTTACAACGTACCCCGCATTTATAAAGGGAGTAAAACTTATTTTATGAAAAAGGCATTTTTATTGATTTTAATCAGTGGCTTTTGCTTGTGCACATTTGCGCAGAATACTAGTTTATCCATCCCCAACGGTGGTAAAACATGGGCTTCAATTTATCAGCAACGGGCTGCCGAGTACAAAGCATTATGCTTTCAGGCTTATAATATTGCTAAACTGAGGCTGGATATCGCCTTAAAACAACACCACACCAAACCATACGCTGTAGTTACCGACATTGACGAAACGCTACTGGATAACAGCCCGTATGACGCGCAAAGGGCTGTTAACAATCTCGACTTTGATCCTAAAACATGGAAAGAATGGACAACCAGGGGCATTTGCGATACGGTTCCGGGTGCAGCGGCGTTTTTTAAATATGCTGCCAAAAGAGGCGTAACCGTTTTTTATATCACCAACCGCGATGAAGACGAACGTGCGGGTACGCTGAAAAACTTGCAATTATATGGCTTACCTAATACAGATAATGCGCATTTGCTGCTCAGACAAAAGGCGTCGAGTAAAGAAAGTCGCCGGGCAGCTGTTTTGAAAACGCACCAGATCATTCTTTTATGTGGTGACAACCTGGCCGACTTTGATGCGTTATATGATAATCATCCAGGTGAAGAACAAAGAACAGCGACAACACAAAAATTAATGAAGCAGTTTGGCAGCCGGTATATCATTATCCCAAATCTCAGCTATGATGATTGGGAAGCTGCGTTGTTTAATTATGGTAAATTGACCAATGCGCAAAAAGACTCTGTAATAAAATCTAAATTAAAAACGGCGCCTCAATAGCGGTTATAAAAACCATTATTTTTTTATCATTATGCAGCCCAGGACTTAAAATTGTCTGTTGCATACTGTGCTTTGTATTCTCCCAAACTGCAGAATTTCACAAAAGGTATAATCACGGTAAGCAAACAGGCGATTTTACCGTAAATAATTGTTGCCTTTTATCTATTTTTAGATAAAGAAATAGTAGCAATTGCTATTTCTTTAAACCTAATCTTATCACATAAATTCATGAAAAAGACAATTATCATCTTTACAATTCTGGCAATCGGTGCATTTTTATTGCTCAGATGCAACAATTCAACAAAGAATAAAGGCGCTACCGAAAGCTTGGCGGCTTCTGCTGATACCAGTTTTACTATCAACTTTAATCCATTTCCACCGGCAGAGCTTGACTCTAACGCAAATCCTAAGCAACTGGCAGAGTTTGCCTGGGAAGAATTTCTTGCCCTTAACTGGAAATCATCTTATGATAAAAACAGTAAAAGGGATTTTCCGGATACTACATGGACCTATTATAACGAACCCGGTGCGTATCCTGATTTGGATGTATGGGAAACCTTTGCTCACAAAACCGAGTTAAGGCCCTACAGTAACAAAATGCTTCCATTTGACAAGGCGCCGCACTACAGCTATGGCCAACAGCCAATTGCTGCCAGCCCATCAACCAGCTTTACGCTTTTTAATAATCTTGATGAAAACAATGAGATTGGCTCGTGCGATATGTACGCCCATGTAAATGTATTTAAAGAACAATACCAGGTGCTTTATGAAGCTAAGGTAAATCGGTTTGAATATGACTATGTTAAAAGCAATTATGGCGATAGTGCCAGCCTGCACAAAGCCGCAAATACCACAAGGGACAATATTGCCAAATTCGGTGCCTATTACCAAAAAGGGGTAAACAATTCATGTGGCTGCCCTGTGGGTGTAATATGTTTGCCTTGCGGAGGCGGAAAATCAACCGGTACAATGGAAATTAAAGCAGCCTGGCGCCGGCTTACTAAGCTTGACGACAGCACCAAGTTTTTTACCCGTAAAGTTATTTATTACACCAAAAATGCAAATGGCCAGGTTGTTTATAATAACATAACCTACGCGCTTATTGCTTTACACATTATCCATAAAACACAAAATTATCCAGCATTTATATTCGCTACCTGGGAACATGTTGATGTGAAGCAGGACAGTATGGGCTATGTATTGCTTGACACAGCCGGAAAAGAATACGGTGGTATAAAAACCCCGATGCGCGATTCTATAAGAAGCATTACCACAGCGGCTACCAATTATGTGCATAGCAAATTGCCGGCAAAATCAATATGGCAAAATTACCGGTTGGTTGGCGTGCAGGCAACGCCTACAAGTGATAGCACATCTGCCAATTTTTTTCTGGCCAACTATGTTGTTGAGTCAGACAAAACTTTAAATCATTTTAATGGTAGCAGCATTGCCAGTCCTCATGATCATGGTGCCAATGCTTTATTTAAAGGTAATTTTTATAGTATGGGCGGTTGTCAGGGCTGCCATGGTGCTACCCAATTAAAGCAGGGGACAGATTTCTCGTTCGTTTTAGATGCTGTTGATAAACCTGTAGTTACACCAGATATCGGCGACAAAAACACCTTAAAAAAATTGGCCGCTTATATAAAGACGTTTAAAATAGCTAATAAAAAGGTGCTGGAATTATCAAATGGCAAGGCCCATACCTTAAGTAAATAATTTTGAGTTTTGAATAGTTGAGCCGTTTCATTTTAGGGAATGAAGCGGCTTTTTTGTGCCGGTCAATTAAAATTACAACCTGCCCATTTCGGTATTTTAAACTGGTAATTTAATACCTCAGTTAATAAAACACTGTTTACTATTTTCCAGCTCTTTAATTCGTCCACAAATTCGGGCAAAACGAACCCACCTTGCTTAGCTGCATGTAGGTAAAAATCAACTTTCATCGGATGATCGGATGAACTAGCGTTAAATACATAACCAAAGGCATTTTTTTCAATTATCGCACGGGTTAAACCTACACAGTCATCTAAATGAATAAGGTTTACAGGAGCTTGTCCATTGGGGATATCCATTTTTCCAGCAAAAAAGCGTCCGGGATGCCTGCCGGGACCTACCAAGCCGCCAAAACGGATAATAGTTGTTTTAAAAGCCGTCTCTTTTTGAAAAAGCTGTTCGCCATCCAATAACAACCTACCCGATTCGCTGTCTGGTTCAGGATCAGTCAGTTCATTTACTTCTTTATTTTTATCGGCATACACACCGGTCGAGCTGATATAAATAACCTTTTCTATATTGTTTTGAAGCGTTATTTCTATAATACGGTTAAGTTTTGGCAAATAATCTCTCCCTTTACCGGTTTTAGTTTTTGGCGTAATACAAACAACCAATATATCGCAACGAAAAAAATCTGGATCAATAATTTCAATACCTGTATCTAATTTAATCTGGTATGGCAGTATGCAGTTGTTTTCAATCTGACTAAGTTTTTCGGCAGAGGTAGTGGAACCTTTAACAACAAAACCGTCTGTATATAAAGCCTTTGCCAGCGCCAGGCCATACCATCCACAGCCTAAAATACTTACCGTCATATTTGCCTTTAAATTAATTAACTATTATAATAATAATTAATCAGCTTCCATAAATTAACTTTATACTTTTGTTTTTAATGAATGATGTTTTAGGACAAGCGCTTTTTGATTATTATCATCACCGGTCAAGAAGCAAACTATTTATCCATAATCAATACGGCGAAAAGGAAATAATGCCGATAGCCGCTTTTTTTAAAGAAGAAGATGACATGCCCGACATAGAATGGCTTGCCCTCGAGCGCTGCGAAGGTAAAGTATTGGATATTGGCGCAGGTGCCGGAAGCCATGCTTTGATATTACAGGAGAAAGGGATCGAAGTATTTGCCATGGATATTTCCCCGCTGGCGGTTGAAGTAATGCGCGCCAGAAATGTAGCTAATATAATTGAGGCAGATATATTTCAATATCAACAGCAAAAGTATGATACCTTGTTATTATTAATGAACGGAATTGGCTTGGCCGGAAATATTGAACAACTGAAAACGCTGCTTTTGCATTGCAAAATTTTACTTAATAATGGCGGAAAACTGCTTTTTGATTCCTCAGACATCAGTTATCTTTATGACGGTAAATCACTACCCGATGACCGCTATTTTGGCGAAATCAATTATCAGTACGAGTATAAAAAGCAAAAAACAGAGTGGTTTCAGTGGCTTTATGTAGATGAGCACACCATTAAAAAAATTGCAGAAAGTGTTGGCTTTGAAACAGAAGTACTATTGGAGGACGAATTTGGGCAATACCTGGCGCAATTAACAATAGCAAATAATAACAGTTAAAATAATTTTATGAGTAGCTCATTATCTGCAACATTTGCGCCGTCTTTAATTATAAACAAAGGCATTACCGACATCAGTTTTTATGAGAAAGCCTTCGGCGCCATTGAGTTAAGGCGATGGAGTAATGATGACGGCAGTATTCACGTAGCCGAATTATCTATTGGCGATGCCAAGTTTCACCTGCATGAAGAAAATATCAAGGCTGGAACATTTAGTCCGTTAACGGCAAAAGGAGTTACTACTGTTATTGGTTTAATGGTTGCTGATGTTGATACCATTATGGAACAAGCTGTGAAAGCCGGTGCCAGGGTTATTTCGCCCGCAAAGAGCTATGATTATGGCTATCGTCAGGGAGATATATCGGATATTTTTGGCCACCATTGGATGATAGAAATGGTTATTTAATAACCTGCAACCAACGCAGCCTCTCCAAGCTCATTCCAGTTAGTTACCGGGCCATTTATTCCCATCAAATCTGCAATTATTGTGTAGATATCTGCAGCCGATTTACCACTCTGACGAAGATACCTTATAGAGGTAGCTCCAGCCGATTTGGAAAGTTTCTTATCTGGCGTTTCCATTAATAATGGGTGATGGTAAAATGTAATTTTACTAAATTTATTCTCTCCTAATGCAGCAGCTAACTGATGTTGCACCAGTGTTGATGACCAAAGGTCCTTCCCTCTTATCACCAGGTCAATTCCATAAAAAAGGTCATCTATTACCGATGTTAACTGATACGACGGAAATCCATCTTTCTTTCTGATAACCACATGGTGCATATCTGCAGGCAGTGTGTTGTTGGTTATGCTTCCATCAATATTTTTCACTGAAATTACTGCATCTTTATTGGCACTCAAACACCAGTTTACATTCTCTGCTAATAAAGGAATCTGTTGTATCTGGCAACCGCATACGTAATCATTTTCATTGTTTGTCACATCCAGTTGTTTTCTGGAGCAATTGCAAGCATAAATAAATCCGGCATCTCTCAAATTATTTATCGCTTCGTTGTAATTAGGCATCCGGTGCACTTGTGAGTAGCTGTCTTCAAACTCTTCCAAATTACGTGGCCCCTCATGCCATGGAATTTCCAGAAAATTTAAGGTATCGAAAATATCCTGTACGTATTCTTTATTGGTTCTTAAGCGATCAATATCATCTATTCTTAATAAAATTTTGGCTCCGATTTTTTGGGCTATAACGGCTGTTACAGCAAATGATAAAATGTTACCAAAATGCAAAAAGCCACTCGGCGTGGGCGCAATACGGGTTTTATGGAAGTTTTGGTATTGGGCAGATGTTTCGTTCATTATACTTTATGAGCTAAACGCCACAGTATGTTAATTCAATATAAACATATAATTATCAAATAACTGCAAGGTTATTTAATTGTAAATAATATCGGTTCTTTGCGGCCAATGAAAAATTACCTTTATTACCCCTGCTTACTCGTATTTATTTTTTCGGCCTGTTCAAAAACACCTTTAAATAAATCGACAACCCCAACAAAAACAATAACAACAACTGCTCCGCTCGATACAACTCCCCTGCCAAATACTATCAGCAAAACAGACACCATAAAAGTTATGGCGTACAATGTTTTAAATTATGGTGATCTTTGCCAGGGCCCAACAACTACCCTGGATGGTTATTTAAGAACCATAGTTCAATATGCCAATCCCGATTTGTTTAGCTGTGAAAAGATGAATGCTTTTCCTATAACGCCAACTGATCCGGCTAATCTTGCGGTAGAAATCACTAACAATGTGTTGAATACAGTTTTTCCAAACAAATACGCTTACGCTACCCCCTCAAATATAAGCGATGACAGCAAAATGAGCGTACTATTTTACAATAAGCAAAAGTTCACATTTGTAAGTATGCAAACCATTGTATCTTATATTTCTGATTTCAACTTATACAAACTGTATTACAACGACCCCAATATTGCCGTTACGCATGACACTACTTATCTGTATGTCTTAGTAAATCATACGCAGTCGGGCTCATCATCTACAGAGCGTGATGCCCAGGTAACCCAGGAAATGCAGAACCTAAGGAGCAAATTTGCGTACATGCCTAACCTGATTAACATGGGCGACTTTAACTTAGCGAGCACCTACGAAGCCGGTTACCAGGCCATTATCAGCCCTACCGATAGTACATCTCAAATGAGTGACCCACCGTTCAGCCCTGATAAAACTTTCAGCTATCCGGCTAATTGGGGCGTTAGTCCAACCAACTATGCCGCTTATTTAAGCACATCAACCCGTAAGTTGACTAATGTGCCCAATACCTGCGGTACCAGCGGCGGCGCATACTCCTGGTTTGATCATATTTTCATTTCTCCATGGCTGGTAAAAGGCACTAATTATATCAGCTATATACCTAATTCATTTAAAACTATCGGTAATGACGGCAACCGCGTTGATGAAGATATTAACAGCACCGTACCGGTTGCAAATACATCTGCCCCATCCGCAGTAATTGACGCTTTATTTCAATTTTCAAATAAATACCCGGTTTCTATAAAATTATTAATTAAAGCCAACCGGTCGGGTCATAGCGTGGCCGATCCTGTGGCTAAAAATTAAGCCTTTTTCAACAATTGCATCTAAAATAAATGGCCATCCGTTAAAGCAGGTGGCCATTTATTTTACCGGTGTAAAAAACCAGTTTTGCCGCATCACACTATAGCCCTTAACTTAACGTTTAGCTGTATGGCAAATGCATATCCGGTAATTTGAAATGCGAAATTTTACCTATGTTTGAATTTAAATTTACTGCGAAAAATATAAATAGTACTGATGAATAAATTTTGGGCTTACTTAAAAACCAAACAATTCCGCAATACAATCATCCTGGCTGTAGGCTCGGTTCTTGTAGTTATCCTGGTTGTTTTTTTTAGTCTCGGTTTCTATACCCGCCACGGTACAGGTATACCGGTGCCTCAGTTAAAAGGCATGCAGATTGAAAGAGCCATGAGTACATTGAAAGATCAGGGCTTTGATTATAAAATTGATTCGGTTTATGTACTGGATAAGCCGCCAGGTTCTGTTGTTGAGCAGGATCCCGATTCAGGAACTTATGTAAAAGAAAACCGTACTATTTATTTAACCGTGGTTACCAGGGAAGCACCTTTAGTAGCATTGCCTGATTTGGAGCCTTTTACCTATCGCGAAGCAGCCGCCACGCTGGCTAACTATGGTCTAAAGATTGGCGACACAACTTTTAAAGCCGATATTGCCAATCACGTGTTAGAGGTTCGTTTTGCAGGTCAAGCTATTAAAGCGGGTACCAAGCTTCCAAAAGGATCAAAAATTGACCTGGTGATTGGTAACGGCGCAGGCCCAAGCGAAGTAGATATTCCTGATTTAGTTAACCAAGACCTGAGTGCAGCAAAATTCATCATCAAAAATAACAGCCTCACTTTAGGGACTATTAGCTACCAGGGAAGTATTACCGACTCAACAAATCTAGTAGTTGTTGACCAGTCGCCAATGAAAACAGATTCGGTAAACAAAACCAGTCTTGGCACACGTATAAACCTTACAGTTACACAGGGTACCAAAACAGATGAAACCCATTAATGGACAAGAAATATTAGGGCGCATCCTGGCAAGCAAAAATTTAAATTTGATTGACGTACGCGAAGAAATTGAGTTTTGCACCTATAACATCGGCGGTATAAACATTCCTTTATCCCGTTTTCCGGATGGTATTGATCAAATCACCTATAACAAAACAGACGAAATAGTTGTTGTTTGCAAAGTAGGTTTACGAAGCGAAACCGCATGTAAATTATTAAACGAAAGAGGCTATCAAAATGTACGGAACTTAACCGGCGGATTGATAGCTATCCAAAAAATACAAAACAAATTGATTTAAAAATGGCTAAAAAGGCTAAAAAGAAGGCATCATCAGGCGGCACATTTCGCAAATTCATTATTGCACTGGTAATTATATTTATTGTGGCACTCGGATTTACCGGACTTAATTATTATCTGAAATATTTCGGGTCCAACGTTACAGACAAACAGGAATATCTTTACATACATACCGGCGCTACATTTGACGATGTTTACAAAACCATAAAAGACGAGGGCATTGTAAAAGACTCGACTACTTTTTACTGGGCGGCCCAGAACATGAATTATGTGAACAGAGTTAAAGCAGGCCGGTACCACATCCACCCGGGGATGAGCAATCGCAAACTGATTAATATGCTGGCATCAGGCACGCAGGCACCTGTAACCGTGGCTTATCATAATTTAAGGCTGAAAGAACAGTTTGCCGGATTTGTTGCTAAAAAAATCGAGCCCGATTCTACTGCCATTATCCATCTGCTCGATTCGGATGCTTTTGTAAAACAATATGGTTTTACAACGGACAATGTGTACACCATGTTTTTACCCAATTCGTATCAGGTATATTGGAATACATCGCCCGAAAAGTTTTTTAAACACATATACGCCAACTATCAAAAGTTCTGGACGCCAGAACGCAAACAAAAGGCCACAGCTATAAATCTTGATCCTATTCAGGTATCTGTTTTAGCTTCTATTGTAGACGCTGAGGCATTGCACGATGACGAAATGCCAACTATTGCAGGTTTATACCTTAATCGCCTTAAAATGGGCATGAAACTGGAATCTGACCCTACCGTTATTTTTGCCGAGAATGATTTCACCATTCATCGTGTACTTTCAAGATATTTAACCATCAATTCACCTTATAATACTTATTTGCATACCGGGCTACCTCCAGGGCCGATTATGATGCCGTCAATTAATGCTGTAAACGCTGTACTCGATTATAAAAAGAGTAATTACATTTACATGTGTGCAAAAGAAGATTTTTCAGGTTACCATAATTTTGCGACAAACATTGCTGACCATTTAGTTAACGCGCACAAATTTCAGCAGGCACTTAATGAACGAAACATCAAAAGATAATGTTTGAGCACTCAACAAAAGTGAGGGTACGATATGGTGAAACCGACCAGATGGGCTACATGTATTATGGTAATTACGCCGAATTTTATGAAGTAGGCCGGGTTGAAATGCTCCGTAGTTTGGGGTTAACCTATAGCGGCATGGAAGAATCGGGCATAATGATGCCGGTATTAGAAATGAACTGCAAATACCTTAAGCCCGCCTTGTACGATGAAGAAATAACCATTAAGGTGATAATGGATAAAATGCCGGGTATTAAAATACATTTCAGGTACGAGTTGTTTAACGAGAAAAGTGAATTGATTAATACCGGTTCAACTTTGCTGGTTTTTGTAAATATGAAAACCAACCGGCCATGCCTGCCATCACAAGAATTTCTTGATAAATTAAAACCCTTTTTTGAGTAGATTTGGATTAAATGAGATGGACGCACCGTTTTTTACTCCGTTTTAGGTTTTATCAAATTTTTGTTGCCTGGTCAAAAACTTATGTATTGCCGGGTTTTGCTCCACTTCCCTTATACAATGTATTAGCTTTTTTTGCGCACGAAATACAGGAGCGCACCTTGCTGAACAGGGCATCCTCACTGGCTTATAATTTTATGCTGGCCTTTTTTCCGGCAACCATATTTCTGTTCACACTCATCCCCTACATTCACATAAAAGATTTCCAGGGGCAATTGCTTAAGGTACTTTCCACCATTCTGCCTTATAACGCCTATATGGCTTTCCAGGCCACTATTGAAGATATTGTACGGCACCAAAACGGAAAGTTATTATCTATTGGCTTTATCACCGCATTATATTTTGCTACTAATGGTATTACTAACCTGATGCGGGCATTTAACAGATCGTCCCTGGTTGTTGAGAAAAGAACGTGGATGAAAAGACGTGCTATAGCCACGGTCTTAACTTTAGTAATCAGTATATCCCTATTGTTTGCCATTACCGTAATGACCGCTGGTGAAGCGCTTATCACTGTTTTAAAGCACCATATCGACAGCAAAGGTCATTTCTGGATATACATTATCAAATTCTCGAGGTGGGTGATTGTAATAGCTATATTTTTCACCACCATATCACTCCTTTATCGGTATGGGCCGGCCAACAAACAAAAGTGGAATTTTTTTAGCACGGGCTCTATTATGGCGACTATACTTGCCGTGTTATCATCGCTTGGGTTTACTTATTATATTGATAATTTTTCGTCTTATAATAAAGTTTATGGCTCAATTGGCACACTTATTATATTAATGTTATGGCTTTACTTAAACTCATTGATATTACTGATAGGTTTTGAACTAAATGCAAGTATCGAATACTCAAAAAGGAATATCAAAATTGCAAGGCCTATGTTCAATACCTTCCGGCAAAATCAAATTTCCTAACGTGATAAGCGTTTTTGGGCAGATATACGGCTCAATAATATTCAATTTCGCTCCTATTTTGGTCTTTTTTGTACCAAAAAAGCATCAAATAAGTAAAATAATAAGCTAATATCCAAAAGCTTATAAATTAGTTTAAAAAAACTTAACATCAAATTTGCCAAATCGACCCGGTTTTGTACTTTTGTCCCCGGAGAGCTGGCAGAGTGGTCGATTGCGGCAGTCTTGAAAACTGTTGAACTGTGAAAGGTTCCTGGGGTTCGAATCCCTAGCTCTCCGCTGATATCAGTATCAAAATACACTAAAAGCCTGCAAATCAAACGATTGCAGGCTTTTTTTATTGGGAAAAACCCCAAATTATGCATCTTTTCGCCAATAAAAGGTGTGTAATTCGGTGAGTAGCTCCAATCTCATTTCTTACTCACCGAATAAGCTTTAACTAATTGATTAACAGGATGTTTTAAAACTAAACATCTTGACTTTCTCTATCTGCATAGCTACTTTTGTTTCACCTTTTTATTCGTAAAATCATGAGAGTAACTTTCAGTATTCTGTTCTATCTAAAAAAAACTAAAAGCCATGTTGATGGCCCTGTTCCAATTTACATGCGTATTACCGTTGACGGTCAACGTGCCGAGTTGTCTATAAACCGGGAATGTGATCCTGCTGACTGGAGTGTAGGTGCAAGTCGTGCCAGGGGTAACAAAGAAAAAGTAAGATCATTGAACGCCTATATTGATGACTGGCTTGCTTCAGTTTATGATGCAGAAAAAGAATTATTACTGGCCGGGTCTCCCATCACCGCCAGTACCTTAAAAAGGAAGTTGATAGGAGAAGTAGAAAAGCCGTTGCTCCTGATTGATATTTTTAAAGAACATAATCGTAAAGTAAAAGCTTTAGTTGGAAATGAATTTGCCGCTGGCACGCTGACAAGGTATGAGACATCTCTTAAGCATACGCAGAATTTTATTAGATGGTATTATAAAGTCGAGGACATAGATATTAAAAAGGTAAACCATGACTTCATTTCAAACTATGAATTTTACCTGCGAACAGAGAGAAAGTGCGAAAACAACTCCGCTATTAAATACATCAAAAACTTCAAAAAGATCATCAGGATTTGTCAATTTAACGGATGGCTGGAAAAAGATCCATTTTTAAATTATAAACTAAAGGTACGCCCTGTCGAACGGACCTTTTTAAATAATGAGGAGTTGATGCTTATCACCAACAAAAAATTAGTAGCCGACAGGTTAAATCAGGTAAGGGATATTTTTTTATTTAGTTGTTACACAGGGCTGGCCTATTCAGATATCAAAAAATTAAAAAAATCCGAAATAAATAAGGGTGCTAATAACGAGATGTGGATGTCAACTGTTCGTACAAAAACATCTATACCTGTCAAGGTTCCCCTCCTTCCGCCTGCCCTAAAACTAATTGATAAATATAAAGATCATCCGGTCAGTAGCAACTCAGGGTTGGCATTCCCTGTTTTGACTAATCAAAAAATGAACTCGTACCTGAAGGAAATTAGTGACGCATGCGGCATTATCAAAGAGTTAACCTATCATATTGCAAGGCACACCTTCGCGACGACTGTGACGCTAGCAAATGGGGTCCCAATAGAATCTGTAAGTAAAATGCTTGGACATACAAATATCAAAATGACACAGCACTATGCCAAAATTCTTGACACTACCGTAGGCGACCATATGATTTTACTTAAAGAAAAACTTAAAGATCCCAAAAAGCTGAAGCAATTTAAGCCAGTCAAAGAGCATATTTAAAATCTTTAGCAACATCTATTAGTTGTCAAGGCCCGGATCTAAAATCAACAAGATTTGGGCCTTACAACATAAATAATGACCGTAATCGATATTGTTTCAAAAGATGACTTAAGAATTTTCAAAGAGGAATTACTTAAGGAATTAACCGCTTTAATAAGACCAGAACTTACTCCATCGAAATCCTGGCTTAAAAGCAGAGAAGTAAGAAAGCTATTAGGGATTTCATCAGGTACACTTCAAAATTTAAGGGTTAACCATACCATTACTTTTACAAAAGTGGGCGGGACACTCTATTATAATTCAAATGATATTCAAAAATTACTTAATAAGGGAAGGACGGATAAAAAATGAAAACCGTTGATCACTTTAAAATCTTTTTAAGTACGGCTTCAAACGACACGAGGCTTGGAAAAAGTCATTATATTCTGTTTATGGCTATATTTCAATTATGGAAAAACCAAAATTGTATTAATCCATTTGATATATGCAGGAAAGATTTGATGGCACTTGCCAAGATAGAGTCAATAGCTACTTATCATAGATGCATAAGCCAACTGCACGCATTTGGATATTTAAGATATGAACCCAGTTTTTATCCTAAAAAAAGTAGTAGAATATATTGGATTTAGTTATTCGTAATATTTTCAATACAGAAAGTAATTACCCACTCATTATCAAGTCGTTACATAGTTTCAGTCAGAAATGAGTAACGCGCTTTTTTGACCAGTTTTCAGTGCATTTTTCTGTGGAAAACTTGTAGTAATATCGCCTCTAATTTCACCTTTTCGTTCAAGTATCCAAATTTTATTTAGTCTATCTTTTATATCAATTGTAATAACATTACACTTTCAGCCCAGATATTCCAGTGTCTTGACCACCCGCCGCCGCTGTGGGTCATAAATGATGTAGCAGCCTTATTTTTTTTCACCCGCTGCCAGTTGCAATAGTTCCAATATTTTATCGAGCTTTTCGATCTCGATTGTATTAAGCTTTTCTAATAATTGCTCAATCTCTTTTTTTGCTTCTACATTCGTTTCAAAATCCTGCTCCGCATGATAACGGTCGCGCTCATTTTGGCGGTTTTGCGCCATCATGATGATTGGAGCTGCATAAGCAGCTTGCGTAGAAAATACCAGGTTCAATAAAATAAAAGGGTAAACGTCCCAGTGATAGATAAAACCGATCAGGTTAGCGATCATCCAAACCAAAACAATCACTGTTTGTATGATGATGAATCGCCAAGACCCCATACCGGTTGCTACAGAGTCTGCCAGTGTTTCACCGAATTTGGATTCTGATTTGTGTTTCTCATGCCATGTTCTTGTATGTTTCATAGGGGTATATCTTAGTTGAATATGTAATTTCATCCGATCCGAATTGTTTAACATCCAGGCATTTGACCTTATAATATTTAAAATCCTCACAATATTCAATCGCTAAATCAACTCATTTTTCGTCCAATCGAAAACAAAAGGGCTATTTCCATACCCGATGCAGAACTGATAAATAATTTAGCCTTTAAGTTTTTACTTAACCCGGTAGTTAAGTAGTGATGTTCTATAGTTAATAAGGGCACGCTAAGGCATTACAGAAGGCCGCTGGCTGAAGATATACGTTATTCGTTCCTTCTGGTGCGGTATGTCTGGAGCCGGGTCAAGGTTTTTCCCTGTATACTTTTTATAAGAGACCGGGGCGTTCTTTGCGGCGATAGCAGATTTAATTATTTCTACAGATTGAAGATCACCCGGTATATCCGCACCAAAATAGTTACCATCCGCCTTTTGCTTCCAGGTCACTAAGGCAAACACCTCTCCTGCCCGGTGACTTTTATCGCCATCCAGCGCGTTGGACAGCGCAAATGGATTGGCATATAGCGTTGACATTGTACCTGATTTCTTATTAAAAAAGGACGACATTACCTTTAATCCCAAGGTGTCAAACTTGAAAGTTTCCGGCAATTTAGCCCGCTCATTGAACAGCTCAATACTCTCACTTCCGCTTTGGCAAGAGGACAAGATAAATAGGCCGCCAAATAATATGTAAATAATATTTCTCATGATAGCTTTATTGTTTAATAGGCTGTGTGAAAACGAAGTCCTCATTTTTCTGTGGACGGTGACAGTTGACGCATTCAGTTGTAAATAGGGCATTTTTGCCGTAAGGAATCATTTTTGGTGTCTTGAAACGCGCGTAACCCCAGCCTTCTGTCGCGGCATACTTCTCTTTGTCTTTAATCATGAATTCAATCTGTTTAAAGGCACCAGTTTTGACATTTCCATCCTTATCCTCCACTTCGTCCCAGGCTACTTTTGCGAATACGGTTCCATCCGGCCATGGTTGAATACGGTGGCTCCGCACCGCAGCCGCAGCGATATTGTTACCAAATATCACTCGCATTGTTCCATTATCAAATCTGGCGCTAGTGCTGATCGCTTGCCAATTCTTATAATTGGGCATGTATCTTACTCCATTAAGAGCAATTGGTAATTGTTTAATCACAAACTGTTCTTTTTGCCATTGTGAATATTGCCGGTCAGCGGCATTAATTTTTGTCGTGTCATCCGGCAAAGTTACTGCTGCCATGCTATTGACATAGGCTTTTAGTATAGACAAATCATCCGCCGATATTTTCGCATTTTGATGCACCTCGGTGTAACTCCCAAGTGGCATAGCGTGAGCTGAGATTTGATAGACAATTTCCCATAATTTGCCTTTCTGATCGGCAGTGGCCATATTTTGCCAGTCCGAAAAATTAAGACTTTCCCGACCATTTTTAACATCTGCGGCAACCTGCCAGTAGATAGGTACAACCTGGTCATACCAGCGGAGATTGGTTTCACTGGAGTGGCAGTCATAGCAGGCCCGTACAATAATCGCTTTCACTTTCGGGGGGGCTTGAAAATCCGCATTGGCTGGCGAATTCAAGATTTTTGGCCGTATAAATTGAAGGAGTAAAAAGCAGACCAGCAAAAAGCTTAAGGTTAAAATAATTGTTTTCTTCATGTAAGGAACAATAAGTAAATCATTTAATGCTAATAGACTATAAATTATTGTCAAATTAAACCACTAGGAACTAGTGACTTGGTGATGATAGCAAACATTTATCGTCTATTCTGTGGCTTGCAAGTATCACTCCAAGTAACAATATCCTATTAATCAGCCATTTACTAAAACTGTCGCTTATTTACATTCTCTTCATATCGCCAATTAGTTAAAAAAACGCAACAGCGTTCCTGATTTTGTCAGCATAATTATTAAAGCCGGTCTTATCTCCTTTTCCATTCCCTGTGAAATACTTCCGGATAAAGTGCACAGAGGAAATCATTTTGTTTTTTGGCGATTAGCGGCATTTCAAAATTTGACGAGATACGAAGAATAAGAATTTTAGAATATTTTTATATCTAACTAACTAACAATTTGTTAGATAATGGCACCCGATTTGGTTTTCCTTAGGAAGTAAAAGATAACCGAAAAACCAGTATTAAATCAATCATTAATCCGTCGCTGCTTAATAACTATATTCTATATAAACTTTCAACAACAAAAATATGTCAAAGGATAACTCATCACCACTAAATCGAAAGCAAAATGACCTAAGTCCGGATATTAATGATGGAACAGGCAAGTTTATGACCACAAATCAGGGTATTAAAATAAACAACGATAGTAATTCGCTGAAGGCGGGCGAGCGCGGTGCAACTTTGTTAGAAGATTTTATTTTACGCGAAAAGATTACGCATTTCGACCACGAGCGTATCCCGGAAAGAATCGTACACGCACGCGGTTCAGGCGCTCATGGCATTTTTCAGGTTTATGAGTCTATGTCTAAATATACAAAAGCGGGATTTTTGCAGGACCCAACCGTCCTGACACCTGTTTTTGTGCGCTTTTCAACAGTTGCGGGCTTTCGTGGTTCGACCGATCTCGCCCGAGACGCCAGGGGGTTTGCGGTAAAGTTCTATACAGAAGAGGGAAACTATGATCTGGTTGGCAATAATATTCCTGTCTTTTTCATTCAGGATGCTATCAAATTTCCAGACCTTGTACATGCGGTAAAACCCGAACCCCATCATGAAATGCCACAGGCGGCATCCGCTCATGATACTTTCTGGGACTTTATTTCGCTGACACCTGAATCAATGCACATGATCATGTGGGCAATGTCGGACCGTGCAATACCGCGCAGTCTCCGTATGATGGAAGGATTTGGCATACATACCTTCAGGTTTATCAATGCCTCAGGACAGTCGCATTTTGTCAAATTCCACTGGAAGCCGTTACTGGGTGTACATTCAGTGGCCTGGAACGAAGCCGTGAAAATTTCCGGTCAAAATTCAGACTTTCACCGTCAGGATCTGTGGGAAGCAATTGAAAACGGTGATTTCCCCGAGTGGGAATTTGGCGTGCAGATCATACCGGAAGAAGACGAGCATAAATATCCTTTTGACCTGCTTGATCCAACCAAATTGGTCCCAGAGGAAGTGGTGCCGGTATTGCGAATTGGAAAAATGACGCTCAACCGGAATCCTGACAATTTCTTTGCAGAAACAGAGCAGGTTGCTTTCCACCCCGGGCACTTGGTCCCAGGTATAGATTTCAGTAATGACCCACTGCTACAGGGGCGTTTATTTTCCTATACGGATACGCAATTGTCAAGATTAGGCAGTCCCAATTTTCATGAAATACCGATCAATCGCTCCATAAATAAAGTATTTAACAACCAACGTGATGGCCACATGAGGCAGCAGATCAATACGGGTAAAACCGCGTATTTTCCGAATTCAACCGGTGGTGGATTCCCGAAGCAGGCAAAAATTAGTGAAGGTGGCTTTAACAGTTATGAGGAGCGTATCGACGCGAGAAAAGTTCGTGCAAGAAGTGCAAGTTTTATGGATTTCTTTAGCCAGGCGACCCTTTTTTATAACAGCCAGTCGAAACCGGAACAAAGACATATTGTCGATGCATTGCGTTTTGAATTAGGCAAATGTCAAACGATTTCCATAATGGAACGTGTCCTTGGTTTACTGCACGAAGTCAGTCCTTCGTTGGCTAAAGGCGTGGGCGATGGTTTAGGACTTCATCTAAAGGCTCCTTCTGAGCCGCTCAATCATAATTATGGTGCCGATGCCAATGCAGATGATTATCAGAACAAACCGCAAAAACAATTGCTGGATAAATCTCCATCGTTAAGTATGGCAGATACAATAAAAAATACAATCCGGACAAGGCGCATCGCTATTCTGGTTTCTGAGGGAGTAAATGAAGTTTCGTTGGTGACTATGAGGGCTGCGCTGATGGAGGCTGGCGCACAACTCACACTTATCGCACCTGTTGCCGGATTTATTAAGAATGATCAAGGCGGGAACGTAAAGGTAGATATGAGCTTTCTAACAACTTCGTCAGTTTTATTTGATGCGGTATTCATACCAACTAACGTTAAAGGTCTCTGGAATGATCCTGATGCTATCCATTTTGTCAACGAAGCTTATCGCCATTGCAAGGCAATTGCAGCAGAGGATACTGAACTACTTGACAGAACCTATGTAGGTGCAAAATTAAAGAAAGGTGGAAAAGCAGTTGCCGGATTAATTATCGGTAAGAGCGAAACCAACGAATTTATTAAGGCCATTGCCCAGCACAGATTTTGGGAACGGGAGGAAATTGATATCGTTCCGTCATGATTGATATTAACCAACTTTTAATTCCTGCGGCACGTATAGGAGATCTTAATGTGCTGCAGGAACTGATACGCCAAAAAGCGGAACTGAATACCAGGGATAAAAAGTGTTATACCGCACTGATCATCGCCTGTTATAACGGACAGTATGCGGCAGCCGAATTGTTAATTCTTTCCGGCGCGGATGTTAACGCAGCTGATGCGGGCGGTAATACCGCTCTTATGGGCGCGGCATTTAAAGGCAATATTGATATTGCCTTGTTATTATTGCAACATGGCGCCCTGACCGATTTACAACACGGCAATGGTGGCACCGCATTGATGTTTGCAGCCATTTTCGGACAAAACAAACTAGCTCGGCTGCTATTGGATCATGGGGCAGATAAATATATAGTAGATATAAATGGGAACTGTGCAGCAGACCTGGCGGCTATACAAGGTAATGCAGGGGCGGTAAAAATATTGACATAAGAAATCCTTGGCAACAAGTTATAACCATTAGATGCAAGCAGCGATAGTATGCCTACCAACAATGTTTGTCAATATAGTTTCTATTAATTAGAAATTAACTTAATATTGAGTCGAAAATTGATATTTCAGCATTGATGCATTCTCCTCTAAGAAAACATATAGAAGCGATCAGCCCATTAACTAATGAAGAGTTCGATTATATTTTGTCCCACTTTATTTTAAAGAAGTTCAAGAAACATTCTTTCTTAATACAAGAAGGTGACGCAGTAAAATATGAATATTACGTCGTAAAGGGCTGTCTTAAAGCTTTCCTGGCCAATCCATCCACAGGCAAAGAATTTATCTATTATTTTGCTATTGAAGATTGGTGGATAACTGACCGGGAGGCTTTTTTTAAACGTTCGGTTGCAACGATTAGCGTAGACTGTATTGAAGATACGGAAGTACTTGGCATCACCTTAGAGAACAGGGAGAAATTAAGTTCAGAAATGCATAAATTCGAGCACTTTTTAGCAGTAAAATCCAACTGGGGTTATATATCTCTGCAAAAGCGACTTCAGATGATGATCATGGGAAGCGCCAGGGATAAATATGAGAGCTTTATACAACAATATCCACATTTGGCTAATCGCATACCCAAAGTATTTATAGCTTCCTACCTCGGCGTTTCGCGCGAAACGCTCAGTCGTCTTTATCTATCCTAAAGTGACATATGTCACTCGAACAAAGTGACCTATGTCCTTCGACAGTTTTTTGCCTTTACCAATCTTTGTGCTATAATTTAATTAAAAAAAAACAATGAAAAGCACAAGATTTTTATTCCTAATTTTATTAATGTTAGGCTCCTTTGCAAAAGGACAAAACATAACATTTCATTCCAACACTTTATACCCAGAAGGAACTGCATTCAGCAAGAAACAACAAGTTTTTTTTGTAAGTTCACTTAATCACGGGCAAATCGGAAAACTGGATTTTTCCGGAAATTACACCCCTTTTATTCAAGATCCGGAACTGATAGCAACGGTCGGAATTCTTGCCGATGATAAACGCGACTTATTATATGTAACGAATACAGATAATGGCGTAGCGGAAAAAACAAATCCAAAGACAGCCAGCAAACTTTCTGAAATTATTGCTTACGATCTCCACACCGGCAAGCGTAAATTTAAAGTAGATCTGGGTGCGCTTAATCCTGGTCAACCAAATTTTGTAAACGATCTTACCATTGATAATGAAGGTAACTTATACGTTACCAACAGTTTTTCACCTATTTTATTTAAAATAGATAAAAATCATAAAGGATCAATTTTTGCAAAAAATGATGCATGGACTGGTGCAGGTTACAATCTTAATGGGATAGTCTATAACCCAGATGGCTATTTAATTGTTGCACAATCCAATAAAGGTCTCTTGTACAAAATAGATATCAAGAATCCATCAAAAATGACTACGGTCAAATTAATAGAAGGAGATTTGAGAGGAGCTGATGGACTTATTTTGAACGGGAAAAATGAATTGGCAGTTATTTCGCATGTTTACTGGAAAACTTACCGGGTGATCTCTGGTGACAACTGGTCAAGTGCAGAAAAAACCGATTCAACAAAAAGCATCCTGACTTTCCCAACCACTGGTGTACTCGTGAATGGCAAGTACTATATATTAAATGCAAAAGTCAATGAATTATTTGATCCTAAAGCTGTAAAAACGGATAATTTTATGCTGCAGGAAGTAAAATTTAAATAATCCATCCTGTTAGGTGCTAAGTGAATTTAAAGCACGTTTCGAGCGGTGGGGATATACCGACCGCTCGAAACGTGCTTATCAATGAAACGACCTTTACTTTTGAACCAGATGAGGAAGGTAATTACCGCGCTTTAGCTGTTGATGGACAAGCTATCTCCGATGACTTTTTCCCTGTTATCCTTTTGCAAACAGTTGCCGAAAAATTGGCTGTGCTGAGTAATCAACGAAAATGCTGATCAGTTGATTTTTAAGTTCATGATGAATTAATTAATGCCATACAAATTCAGCTTGCTTTTAACTTTCTTTGATCAATTGAATTTCACAACTGAATTTAATTTCGTCGCTTACGACTATATTACCGGTTTCAGTGACTCCGTTCCAGGTTAAACCGAATTCCTTTCGGCTGATTTTCCCCATAACGCTGAATCCGGCTTTAGTTTGATTGTAAGGATCAATCACAATTCCTCCATAATCCACATCTACGGTGATAGACTTGGTGATACCCTTTATGGTCAAATCACCGTGCAGCATATAATCTTGTCCAGATTGTTCATATTTGCTTCCCTTAAAAGTAATGGACGAATGCTGTTCAACATCAAAAAAATCAACCGATTTAAGATGGCCATCCCGTTGTTCGTTATTCGTGCTGATTGAATCTACATCTGCGGAGAATACAATTTTGGAGGCCTTTGTGAAGTCATCATCGTCTGTTTGCAAATCGAGCCGGAAAGAGTGGAAATATCCGGTGATGGTGGTGATCATTAAGTGCTTTACCTTAAACTGAATCTCGCTGTGCGTGGGATCGATTTTCCAAGTTGTTGTCATAATTTGAGTTTTTTAAACCTTACACTCAAATTTGCTTCCAGTATGTAATATATTTTAAATCAACACATTAGATATTGAGTTCAAGATATAAAAAGGCGATATTTAACAATTTAGCGATAATATGGTTTACGATACAGAATTTACTTAGTATATGATTATCAGAAAATTAACTGATTTGAGTTACAATTAAGTAACAAAATTTGAGGTCAATTTTTGGATGGGTTTTAAATGATTTGTATGTGGAAAACTTCTAATTTCGATGTGTTTTTCATTTTGAAGTTCATGTTTTGCTGCTGCATCTTGGATAAGGCTCCCTACTTCGACCGGCTGTTCATGCTTTTGGCGAAATTTATGCAAAATCCTCTTTCTTGAAAACTTTGAAAAGGCCTAGCAACTGGCAAAACAGCTTAGGAAACCGACAACTTTTTATAATTCTTGAGTAGAAACGTCCTCAGCCATTTCAATGATCACCTGATCCAACCTTTCAAGTTCTGTTTGGATAAACTCCAAAATTTCATTGTCTGATGGATCGTCTTTAAGCATCGAAGCCAATCCTTTTAAATTTGCTAAAGGGCTGCGTATTAAATGAGATTGCTTCCACGCCATATCCTTTATACTATTTATATGATTATGGATACGGGTATAAGCTATTTTTAAACTTTCTTCAGCATCTTTCCTTTCCGTAATATCTGATAGCGCCAGCATTAACCCCAAAACTTCATTTTTTTCATTCGTTATAGGGAATAACCTCACATAGTACCAAAGCGCCGAGCCATTTGATTGTGGATAGCTAACTTCATAACTGATGTTTTCTCCTTTTAAAACCTCAGCGATGTGATTTAGAAATTGCGAAAATCTTTCTTTTGGAAAATAATCAGCAAGTTTGTCGCCAATGATTGGTAAATGGTGGAACTGACTCTCTGTAAATTTAACAGCCATCTGGTTTAATGCCATTACATTAAGTTCTTTATCCAACAAAGTATAAGCCGTGTCAGTAGCATCCATTATCGTTCTCAGATTGGCTTCTGATTTTTTAAGCAACTCGTCCGCTTTTAGCTTTTCTGTAACATCATTTGTTAGTGCCAGTCTCACCAGTCTGCCTTCGAACATGATATCATTTACAATTAAGTTCACAAATATGATCGTTCCGTCTTTCTTAACATGCCTCATCACACCCCGGTCAGTAGGCTCGGTAACAGCCGTCCGAAAACGTTGCCGCTGTTCTTCTATATCTTCTTTTAATCTTACTATGGTAATACTTGAGTGCAAAAGTTCATCCGTTGTGTAGCCATGAAGACTAGCGGCGGTTTCATTAACAGCAATGATGGAAAGATCGTCCCTTGCGATCATCCATAGGGGTACCGGGCTGTTATCGAAAAGTAATTTATATTTCTGCTCAGATGATTTCAACTCTTCCTCAGCTTTTATGCGCGATGAAATATCAATGCCCGTTCCTAACAAACAAAGCTGGTTTTCATACATGATAGGAGAGCCGGTTAATAAAAACGGAATTGTTGTTCCATCTTTCATTTTTGCGTTAGCTTCAACTGTCGCATAGCCCTCCGTAAATAATTTTTTAATGGTATCGCTTACCCTCTCCAGGTCTTCTTTCACTATCAGGTCTGCTGTTGTTAATTTTACAATTTCTTCCCTGGTATAGCCCGTTACCATTTCAAAGTTTTTATTCCATAGCAAATATTCTCCTGTCGCACTTTGCAAATAAAATACGCCAGGCAGGCTGTTTATAATAGTTTCTGAAAGTTCCTTTTGTTTTAAAATAAGCAATTCAGCTCTTTTGCGTTCCGTAAAATCGAGTGAATAAGTTGAAATAGCCGTAACCTTTCCATCTACAATAATAGGGATAAATGCGGTCCTGAAATATAAATGTTCCCCGTTTCGATCATATTCAACTTCGATTACTTCCTTATTGCCTCCCAAAACCCGGTTAAGTATTTCATAACGGCGCTTCTGTTCATCAAGGGGCAAAAAACCATATATCTCATCACCAAATTTTGGTTCTTTACCTGCTAATACGGTACTGGTTTTTTCAAAGACTTTGTTAAAAACAATTAAACGAAAATCTGTATCTATAAGGCAGGTAGATCCTTCAACATTGTCAAAAAGCACCCTTATTCGCTCTTGGTTTTCCACGATAAGTTTTTGGGCGTATTCAGCTTTTTTGTTTTCTGTAATGTCTAAAATCTGTGTGACGAAGTATAGTGGAGCCCGGTCATCGCCTCTAATTACTGCGACGTTAACAGATACCCAAATTTCAACGCCATCCTTACGGATGTAACGCTTTTCAATTTGTTTTATCCCGTGATCAGTTTGTAAAACACTATTTATTACATCAAAGTTTAAGCTATCATCATCCGGGTGAGTAATATCAAGGAATGACATATTGAGCAATTCCCGTTCTGAATATCCCAGCATCTCACATAAACTGATATTCACCTTTAACCAATTGCCTTTTAATGAAACCATGGCAATGCCAATGGCAGAATATTCAAAAGCAGTCCTGAATTTTGCCTCAGCTTCGCGGAGACCTGCTTCCATTAATTTTCGATCGGTAATATCACGGGCAATTACCAATATTTGGTTATCAGCAATTCTCTTAACATTGCTCTCAACTTCAAATATACCCCCATCTTTACGTACAAGTCGCCTCTCCCTGATCATAGAACCCTCCTTCATGTTTTTCCCCTGAATAATAGGGTCTATCTTCAATTGTTCAGGGTCTATAATATCTTCTATATTTAACTGTAGTAATTCCTCTTTAGAATATCCCGTTATTTTGCACATGCTTTCATTTACGTCTGTAAAATCGCCATTTAAATCCGACAGGTATATGGCATCTGAGGCTTGTTCAAGTAGCGAGCGGTATTTTTCCTCACTTTCTTTAATAATGTTATTGCTAATCAAAATACCTTTAATTAAACCTTTAATATTTTTTATAATATAGAACGAAAGTGAAAGGGCGATGACCAGGGAAAGCAAAATAAAAAGAACGAAATTTGTTGCGGTTCGCTGGTATAATAATTTGTTATCGTTAAGTACCTGCTTTGCCACGTTAACTTGTAAGCTCAATAACTGATTAATCTTTAAAGCAAAAGGAGTCGGTTCATCGAATGCTCCCTGCTGAATTAGCTTATTAAGAGATTTAGTATCCTCTCTGGTGAGTATGGATAAAAGATTTTCAATCACTTCATAGGCCTGAATTTTTACTGCCTCTGTTTGTTTAACAAGTACTTTCTCCTCGGATGTAAGATAGGTGAGTTTATAATCACGCCAGTTGGTATCAATAATTCCCTTTGCTTTCAGAACCCTTTCTTTTGCTTGAGCAAATGTAAGTTTTTGATTTTTAACGTCTTGTGCTACGGGAAGAATTTCCGAATCATACTCAAAACGCACAGTTGATAATTGTTGAATGCATATTACCCGATCCGCATAGAGGGTCTTGGTGTTATCATTCATTTTTCCCAGATCACTAACAGCATAAATGCCCAATCCGATTAAACTACCGGCCGTAATAAATATCAGCATGTATAGCTTTGCAGAAGTACTGAGCTTATTAAGCATAATGTTGATTTAATGGGGTCTAAATAATCGGCATTTAGTTAGGCGTGTGTAAATAAGTAATTAAAAGTAGGAAAAAGTATTAGTACTTTTTAGAACAATTGGTTTACATTAAAATAAAAGTCCCAGTCTTCTCAATCGAATTATTAAAAAGATCAAGCTATCACGCCTGTTAATATTTAATTTATGGAAATACTTTAGTCTTACCCAGAGTGTCATGCCATATGGCAAGCTGATCAAGTTCAGTAATCGCACTACATAAATAGCTTTACTGTATAGTGAATTTATCAACCCACCGTTTTATCACCGGCACGAGGATAAAACCTACCGGGATCGAAATACAGCAGCCGGTAATAAAATCCGGCCCCCACATTACCAGGAATTCATTATTCAATGGATGATGTGTCCACAAAATGCCGAAACTCAATATAGCCGTGGTAGCGA